>Ga0226835_1000018_pt1 | contig 426300 bp, 374 predicted proteins | sample LAC_MetaG_1_FD_163627 | JGI IMG/M metagenome (GOLD analysis project Ga0226835, IMG submission 163627) | Anaerobic ammonium oxidizing microbial communities from anammox membrane bioreactor (MBR) in UC Berkley, California, United States -... | ecosystem: Engineered > Bioreactor > Anaerobic >... | reverse complement strand
TCTCAAACATTGGCTTCGGCTCTGTTCGTCGTAGAAGTCGCCCGCGTCGTTTGTTCCCGCCTACCTCCTGTTTCGATTGTGCTTGTCCCGGGATTGTGTCCCCGCGACTACTTCGCCAGTATAGCATATCCCAAATCGGTTGACAAGAGTCTTTTTTTGATTAGTCCTGAGTTATATTTAGCCAACGCAACTCCACAGATTGAAGTTTATGGGTCGCTACGCTATAATCCCGTCCGGCCTGGAGAAAACCAGCCCCGCAGCATGCGGATCAAACACACCGCCCGACCGCGCTGGCCGTGCCCATCTCTGGGTTCCAGCAGGAAAGACGGCGGTGGACGAAAAAACGAAAGGAATATGAAATGGCCCCCAATATCTCAATGAAGGCCCTTCTCGAAACGGGCGTTCACTTTGGACACCGCACGCGTAAATGGAACGCGAAGATGAAGAACTACATCTTCGCCGAACGCAACGGCATCCACATCCTCGACCTTCAGCAGACACTTAAGGCAGTGCGTGAAACTTATGACATTGTGCGCGACACCGTGATGGAAGGCGGCACAGTGTTGTTTGTGGGTTCCAAGCGCCAGGCGCAGGACACTATCGCCCGTGAAGCAGCTCGCGCCGGGATGCCTTATGTGAACCAGCGTTGGCTGGGCGGCACGCTGACCAACTGGCGCACGATCCGCCAGCGTATTGATTTCCTGAAGCAGCTTGAGGCACGCCGCGAGCGGGGTGAATTCGATCTGATCACCAAGAAGGAAGCTCTGACGCTGACCCGTGAGATCGACAAGTTAAACCAGCGCCTGGGCGGGATTCGCGACATGCGCAACCTTCCTGACCTGCTTTACATCGTCGATGTCCGCCGCGAACACACTGCTGTGCGCGAGGCAAATATCCTCAACATCCCCATTGTCGCCATGGTGGACACCAACTGCGATCCCGATGTGATTGATTACGTGATCCCATCCAATGACGACGCCATCCGCGCCATCAAGCTCCTGGTCAGTGTAGCTGCCGATGCGGTTCTGGAAGGCATCAACCTGCGTAAGGACTCGGTATTCGAGGAAGAGGGCGAAGACCTGGATTACGATTACCCGGCTGCGGCTGCAGATGACGAGACCGATGAAGACTTCCTGGGTGAGGCTACTCTCGCCAAGCTCAAGAGCGGTGAGCTAAGCTTCGAGGACGGCCTGGACGTCGATGAAGATGAAGAAGATGAAGAAGACGACGAGGCCGCCGAAGACGACACGGACGATGTCGATGATGAGGCTGAGGCTGAGGACGAAGGGGAAGAGGAAGAGCAAGACGACGAAGCGGACGAGGATTAGCAAGGTCGTCTCCTGAGCCTTCCACCGGATTTGTAGGCACAAAGAGGATATATCGATGGCAATTACCGCAGACATGGTTAAAGAACTCCGCGAAGCGACAGGCGCCGCCGTGCTTGACTGCAAGAAGGCACTTGAAGAGTATGACGGAGACATGGAGAAGGCCAAAGCCTACCTGGCGGAGAAGGGTCTGGCAACTGCCGCAAAGAAGGCCGGACGCGAAGCCCGTGAGGGTAAGGTAGAGACGTACACACATACCGGCGGGCGGGTTGGCGTGATGGTTGAAGTCAACTGCGAGACGGATTTCGTGGCGAACACAGATCAGTTCCAGCGTTTTGCGCGGGATATCGCCCTGCATATTGCATTCTCGAATCCCCAGTATCTGGATCCTGAGTCGATCCCTGCCGCCGATTTAGAGGCCAAGAAGGCAGAGTTCGCGAAGGAAGCCAAGGAATCGGGTAAGCCTGACAACATCATCGAGAAGATCGTTGAGGGGCGGTTGAACAAGTGGTACAGCGACTCCTGTCTGATGAACCAGCCCTTCGTGAAGGATGACGAGATCACTATCAGTGATCTGGTCACACAGGCCATCGCGGAGCTCAAGGAGAACATTCGCATCAGACGTTTTGTGCGCTTTGAACTTGGCGAGACACTCGCCAGGGACAGCGAATAAACGCAGCCGGCCACGGGGATTAGGGGACACCTTAATCCCCGTGTTTTTTGAGGCATCAGGGAGGATCGGTGAGCCAGAAAATACCCAAGTACCACCGCGTCTTGCTCAAACTGAGCGGTGAAGCCCTGGCCGGAGACCTCGGCTATGGGATTGACCCGAAGCGGGCCGAATGGATCGCTGGGTTGATCCAACGGGTCAAGCAGCATGGCGTCGAGGTAGCGGTCGTAATCGGCGCGGGTAACCTGTGGCGCGGACAAACCGGCATCAACGCCGGCATGGAACGTGCCACTGCAGATTATATGGGCATGATCGCGACGGTGATGAATGCGATGGCCTTACAGGATGCATTGGAGCGCATAGGGGTGGCGACACGCGTGCAAACAGCGATCGAAATGCATGCCGTTGCGGAACCCTATATCCGGCTTCGTGCCATCCGGCACCTGGAAAAAGGGCGCGTGGTCATCATGGGCGGGGGTACGGGTAACCCATACTTCACCACTGACAGTGCGGCTGCCCTGCGTGGGATGGAGATCAATGCTGATGTACTGATCAAGGCCACCAAAGTGGACGGAGTTTACAACTCCGACCCCCAAAAAGACCCGAATGCCAAACGCTATGACAGTATCAGTTTTATGGATGCGTTGAGCCAGCGCCTTGAGGTGATGGACTCCACGGCAATGTCTCTGGCGATGGACAACCACCTCCCGATCATTGTCCTTAACCTCTGGGAAGAAGGGGCGCTGGAACGTGCCATTATGGGCGAGGAAATCGGCACGCTGATCAGCTAGGCTGCCCAGGGCCAGCAAGAAAAACGGCCACCCCGCGACAGGGTGGCCGTTTGATTCACACGAGAAGTGGTTCAGGACAGCTTGAAGGAGGAGATGATCGCGCCCCCGAACTGCCCGGCATCATCAACAAAGCTGAGGGCGTAAACACGACCACTGGCGGCGATGAAGACTACATTTAACCCATTTGCTGCGGTAACCTGGGTGGCCGGATAAGATCCATAACTGGCTGTCCCCGTAGTATATCCCTGACCGGGTGCCTCGGCTGCCATGATGGTCGCAATCGCATCGTTCACCGATGCTGTGTTGACAACCCGCACGAACCCGCGTCCCTGGCCCACGCCCGTGAAGCGTACGTTGCTGGTATCATCTTCCTCCCAGCTCCAGCGCCAGCCGTCTGGCAGCGTGATCTGATATCCGAAATCCGTGTTGGTGTAGGGCAGCACTAGCGAAGTAACGGGGTTGAAGCGAATCACATACCGGAAATTCGCCCAGAAGTAATCGCTATCGCTCCAGAAATCCGATTTGGCCCGCAACTGGATGAAATCATTCTCGTTTGCCGGTCCACCGGGCCATTGATTAGCCGGTGGCACCGTGACCGTCGTTACAAAGCTTCCCTCTGTGTCGGCTTTAATAGTCGCAAATGCGGCAGTGAGCGGACCTGTCTCTGTGGCCCAATGCAGTGTTACATTGCGATCAGGCTCAAAGCCAGTGCCAGTCACCTTGATTGTCAGCCCGGGCTCACCAAGGTCTTCTGACAACGTAATTCCCGGGCCGCGCCCGATGTCAATGTTGACGCCAGGTGCTGCTTGCGTACCTGTGGCCGCCGGATCCGCTGTGGCGCCGAGCTGTGTGGGTTCCGGGAGTGGGGTAGGGGCAAGATCGGTAGTGGGTTCGGGTGTTTGCGCCGGAGGCAGTGTGGAAGCCAAATTGAAAGGGGTGGCAGTCGGAAAAGCCACGGCTGTGGTGGGGGTTGCCGTCGGGTTGGACATGGCCGCTTCTAACAAACCGCACCCACTTAAGAATGCAGCACTCACTATGATGATCAGAGAAGCACGTTTCAGGGCCATTGACCTGCCTCACTCATTCTTTCGGTACAGGACGCAATGTGTCAGGCACAGATGCGCCAGCGGCCTTGATACTACACCGGATGCGTTGCGATTGCGAACAAAAACGCCGCCCTTGCTCCCTGGAGAATGATCACTATTATTCAATAAAACTCGTACGTCTCAACAGCTCCCAGCGCCAGGGAAGCGGGGTTTAACCAGCTACCTGACGTCTGGCCTATGGCGCTCGTTTGTGCTAAGATGGGGATGCTTTTAGAAAGCGTTACAGCGCGTTTTAGCTGGTATCGGTAATTCCCCTGTCTTTGAGCATGGGTAGCAAGCGGGAATAAAAGCATGGGAAGGAATCGACCTGGCTCACGAGGCCTCCCTGGAGGGCTTGGCTCCAATAAAGACGACGAGGGGCAGGAACAGGACTCGCCGTTATCGCGGCTGAATCCCTTCGCCAGGAGGCGGGAAGAGAATCAAGCCCCGGCGCCCCCAGGGCGTCCGGCTGGTGGCCCCCCCCCGGAGGATCAGGGGGGTGGGGTGCTGGGCGGCCTGCGTTCGCGGCTGCCCGGCGGCGGACGCGGGTCCGAGCCTGCTCCACGCCAGCAACAGGACGACCAGGACCGCGGTGGCGGTTTCCTGGGCGGCTTGCGATCCAGGCTGCCGTTTGGTGGCAGCAGTGACGAAGAACAAAAACCCGGCCCACCAGGTACAGCGCCTCTAGGCACACGTCCTGGCGCCCCACCACCAGGCCGCCAGGGGGGAGGACTCCCTGGCGCACAGGGTGGGAGACCTGGAGGGCGATCCCCAGGCAGACCGGGCAGCCCTCCAGGCGGCCAACGCCCGGGTGGTGGGCTGCCGGGCGCCCTGGGGCGACCCGGTGCAGGATCACCTACGCGCTCAGGCGGACCTCCGGGACAGCGTCCGGGAGGGGGCCTACCAGGCGCACCCGGCGGCGGGCTCCCAGGTGGACGGCCGGGCGACCGATCACCGGGCAGGCCGGGCGGCGGTTTGCCCGGCGGTGCCGGACGCCCCGGTGAAGGCTCACCGGGAAGGACGGGCGGCCTGCCAGGGGCACAGCGTCCTGGCGGTGGACTGCCAGGCGCACCCGGCGGCGGGCTCCCAGGTGGACGGCCGGGCGACCGATCACCGGGCAGGCCGGGCGGCGGTTTGCCCGGCGGTGCCGGACGCCCCGGTGAAGGCTCACCGGGAAGAACAGGCGGCCTGCCAGGGGCACAGCGTCCTGGCGGTGGACTGCCAGGCGCACCCGGCGGCGGGCTCCCAGGTGGACGGCCGGGCGACCGATCACCGGGCAGGCCGGGCGGCGGTTTGCCCGGCGGTGCCGGACGCCCCGGTGAAGGCTCACCGGGAAGAACAGGCGGCCTGCCAGGCGGTCGTCCGGGGGCTTCTCCGGGCCAGCCCGGCGGTATCGGGCGACCAGGTGGTGGTCAACAGCCCGGTGGCGCTCCTGGCGGCGGACGCCCGGGAGAGCGTTCACCTGGAAGGCCAGGTGCTCCTCCCGGAGGCTTAGGAAGACCAGCAGCCGCGCCCGGCGGCCGATCACCGGGGAAGCCGGGGGGGCGGTCCCCGGGCCGACCCACACAGCAAGCAGCGGCAGGTGCCACAGCCATCCCCGGTGGTCTGGGGCGCTCTCCGACGCGCGGCCCAGCGCCCGGGCAAAAGCCAACAACCCCACCGCGACCGGGAACCGCATCGCCAACCAAGGGCACACGTACTGCGCCCGGTGGATTAGGATCTCCAACACGGGCCCCGCAGACGGCCAAGGGCAAGCGTAAACAGCGCCAGCAGGCAGACGAGTGGCTGTCGCTGGATACACGTCTGGATATCCTGGGCGTGGTGCTGATCCTCTTTGCGCTGATCACCTTGCTCAGCTTCCTCTCCCGTGAACCCGGCGCTCTGACGCGTGCATGGCTACGCCTGTTGTTCCAGGTTTTTGGGTGGGGAGCATATGTAGTTCCAGTGGGCATCGGCGCGATAGGCGTCTGGCTGATCTGGCGGCATTTTGGCGACCAACTGCCGCCGCTTGACCCAATACGTATAAGCGGCACACTGCTGGCGTTTATTGCCCTGCTGACGTTGATGCACGCAACAATCGAGTCATTCTCCCCACTGGGAGAGGTATACATCAACCCGGCTTTAAACGATCCATCACAGCCCGAATATTCACCCAACGCCGTTTGGGAAAACGCCGTAGCCTGTCCCGCACGTCCTCAGGAATACCTTAATAGAGGATGGGTGCGCACCCAGGCTTACCTGGGCAGCTATGACCTCGCTGCCTGCGGTCACGGCGGTGGATATCTCGGAGCTTTTATCGTCGTTACACTGGCTAATCTGCTGGGACCAATTGCCACCTTTGTGATCGCCATCGCCGTTTTGATTGGGGGCGGACTGATGGCTGCCCGGATGACACTCAAGGATGCAATGGGACAGGTCGCATCTGGGGTGCAAAACGTGCGTGACCGGCGCGCAGCAGCGGGCGCGGGGGCGCCCGGCGGCATCAGACGCGGCGGGAAGCCCCAGCCGGAGGAAGAAGGGGAAGAAGCGGCCAAACCGGCCAGCGGGCGCGCGGCCGGAAAGTCGACTGAGGAAAAACCGCAGCCGGTTCTGCCAGGGCGTCCTTCCATTGTCACCGGGAAAGGGCCGGCAGGCTCGCCAGCCTCGCCCGCCACTGCCGCCCGCGCCGGCGCAGCCCCCGGTGGTATTGCTAGCAGCCCGAGTGCGCCGGCCGAAAGTAAGACCGCAGCCCCGGCTGCTGCCGGATCCGGCAGCCCGGCACAGAGACCAGGGGCGGCCCCGGCGGGGCGGCCCACCATCCCACCCCGGCCTGGGACTCCGGCAGAAGAGAAGCCAGAGGAGAGCAAACCTCAAACAGCGCCATCTCCAGCCGCTCCCTCAGCACAGCCCGGTGTGCCACCAGCCCGTCCCGGTGCGCCTCCCTCAGGCGGCCCCGGCGAACGGCCCGCTTCCGGGCGTCCACCGGGAGCACCGGGAGCAGGCAGCCCCTTCCCACGTCCAGCGGCCAGCCCGCCGCTTCCCGGCCGTCCTGACCCGGCCGCAGATGAGGACGAGGATGACGATGACGATGAACCCGACAGCCCAGCACCTGGAACACCACCCACTGGCGGGGGCGTTCCGGGCGGTACGATGCGCCCGGGTGGTCCCGGCATACCTGGCGCCCCTCCCGGCATAGGCCGACCAGGAGGACCCCCAGGCCAAGTACGACCCGGCGGCCCACCTAGCAGCCCATCCGGAAGCCTGCCGCGACCGGGTGATGCAACGAAGCCTGAAGATGAAGAGGAACGCCTGGGCACCGGGGCCAGCGGCCGCCCACGGACTTTCGGCCCGGCAACACCGCCGTCTTCACTCGGCGGCTCGCCAGGAGCACCCCGGCCCAACCTGCCCGGTGCTCCGGCACCGCGCCCCGGGGCACCACGCCCGGTGGACGCCACACTGGAGGACGAAGACGAACCATCCAGCGAGCAGATCATCCGCGAGCTGGTTGAAGACAGTAAGGGCGGCCCACCAAGGCCGGGCCTGCCGACCGGCAATAGCGACAACAAACCGGGCCAGCCAACCGGCAGACCTGGACTGCCGGCGGGCGCCCCGCCCCGACCGGGTATTCCAGCAACTATAAGGGAACCCGGTGAAGAGCCTGTGAAGAAGGAGGAAACGGCCTCTGACGCGAGGCCGGCTGCACCGCCGCGCCCTGGTTTGGCGGGGCAGGGCCCCGCAGCCTCACGCCCGACCCCGGGGACGCCAGCCCCGACGGGGCCACGACCGAGTGGGGGGCCGGTGAGCCCACCTCCGACGACTACTACACAGGCTAAACCGCCGAAGGCGCCTGAGGCTGAGCAGAAGCCAGGTACACCGAAGTGGGAGATGCCGGCAATTAGCCTGCTTAACCCGGCTGTCCGCAAGGTCATGAGCGATGAGGAACTGCGCAGCCGTGCTGAGATCATCGAGCAGACTCTCTCCAGCTTTGGCGCACCAGGCCGTGTCGTTGAGGTGAACCGCGGTCCTGTGATCACGCAGTTCGGCGTTGAGCCTGACTACATCGACGGGCGGGCAGGCAAGCGTATCAAGGTCAAGGTGGGCAAAATCAGCGCCCTGGCCGATGACCTCGCGTTGGTGCTTGCCGCCCCGACCATCCGTATCGAGGCTCCGGTGCCCGGCAAGGGCTATGTAGGCATCGAAGTGCCTAATGCAGAACCTGCCATTGTAGGCCTGCGTGATACCATGGACACACCGGAGTTCCACAAGCTGGATACAACGCTCAAGCTGGCCCTCGGCCAGGATGTGTCCGGCCATCCGGTGGTAGCTGACATGACTTCGATGCCGCACCTGCTGATCGCCGGTACAACCGGCTCGGGCAAGTCGGTGTGTGTCAACGGCATCATCTGCACTATGCTGATGACCAACACACCCGACGAACTCAAGATGATCATGGTCGACCCCAAGCGCGTCGAGCTGACGAACTACAACGGCATCCCACACCTGATGGCCCCTGTGGTGACCGAGCTGGAGCGTATTGTTGGGGTGCTTAAATGGGTTCAGCGCGAGATGGACGAACGCTACCGGCGGTTTGCCGTCGCTGGCGCGCGCAATATCACAGACTACAACACACGCATTGACCGTGGACAGATCGAGGCGCAGGAAAAGCTGCCTTACATTCTGGTCATCGTCGATGAGTTGGCGGACCTGATGATGCTGGCGCCGGACGAGACCGAACGCGTTATCACGCGCCTGGCACAAATGGCGCGCGCAACGGGCATCCATATCATCATCAGCACTCAGCGCCCAAGCGTTGACGTGGTGACGGGTTTGATCAAAGCCAACTTCCCGGCGCGGATTGCCTTTGCTGTAGCCACCGGCGTAGACTCGCGAGTCATCCTTGACACCCCCGGCGCTGAGAAGCTGCTGGGGCGTGGTGATATGCTCTTCCAGGCACCAGATGCTCCGCTCCCGCAACGTGTGCAGGGTGTTTATGTGTCAGATGAGGAGATCAATTCTATCGTCAAGTTCTGGCGCGAACAGGCCGCCAAACATGGTGTGCAGCCCAACGTCACCCGGCTTGACCGGCTGACGACCACAGGTGGGTTTGAACAACCAGCGGGCAGCGGCTCAGAGCGAATGGCTGCGATGGGCGGAACCCCCGGTGGATTGCAGCAGCGCGCCTTGTTTGATGCCAACGCAGACGAAGGCGACGATCTGTTTGACGAAGCGGTCGAGCTCGTGCGTGATATGGGCAAGGCGTCTATCTCACTGCTGCAGCGCCACCTGCGTATCGGATACACCCGCGCAGCCCGGTTGATCGACATCATGGAGGAGCGCGGGGTGATCGGCCCGCACGAGGGCGGCAGCAAACCACGGGTCGTTCTGGGACCAGATGGGAAGCCCCTGCGAGAGCTGGACGAAGACGATGAAGACGAGGACCTCGATTTCGACGGCGAGGATGAGGACGATCTCGACGACGAAGAGGAGGCACAAGCTGGCCCTGCGCTGAATGTCAAGCCGGCACCCTCGGGGAGCGCTAATCCCGGAGGGGAGAAGAAAGAGCAAGATACTGAGTGATAGTAATTTCTAGAGTGTTGCAGTTGGAATAGGCTAAACAAAAGCACCGGCCACATAGCCGGTGCTTTGCTTCAAAGAAAACCGGGCTAGCTGCGCTTGATCAGGTTGAGCAGTGCCAGGAGTACCACCGCGCCGATCACTGATGTAACCAGATCGCCCGCGATGCCGCTGCCGAGGTCGAGGCCGACCAAGCCCAGCAGAAATCCACCGAGCAAGCCGCCAACCACTCCAACTACTAGGTTACCCACGAGACCAAACCCTTTGCCACGCACAAGCAGCCCGGCGACCAGCCCGGCAACTGCCCCAACCACGATGAATACAACGATGTTCATTGCTGTTCCCCCTTCCGTTCGTTAGTGCTCAATTCACCGGATTCTGTGCCAGGTAAGCATCAAATACGGCACGGAATTCGTCTGCCTCGACACTGCCGAACCAGGTCTGAATCACCGTGCCGTTTGGTTCAACAAATACAAAATAAGGCCTCCAGCGAAAGCCGTACTCGCGCTTTACGTCATTCGTGATCGAATCTTCGTGATTCAAATAGACAAAATCGACGCTGCCCCAGTACTCTGCTTCGAGCCCATGCACGATGGGCTTCATGCGGCGGCAGGTTGGTCAATTATAGGAGAAGAACTCGATCAACTGCGGGCTGCCCGTGGTGGCCACCTGCCCCGGATGATCTTCCCGGAAATCGGCCCCTGCAGGTTCCTCGGGACGGGGGGGCACCTCATCACTGCGTGTGCCCGAGGCTGAAGATGCACACGCGCCCAATAAAAGCACTGCACCCAGCACCAAAGCGGTTCTCATCGCTCTGCGACCAGTCATAACAATCTTGTGCTCCTCTGCTGCAACATTCGCACCATGATTGTAACGTGGCAAACGCTGGAATCTCATGCGGATAGGGGAAACAAGCTTCAGGCCCCGCTATGCGGGGCCTGACATCTAGCTGGTTTGTAATGAATTCAGGGCGTTACGAAGCGCCTCTTCACCTGGGTTTCCCGCCCATTGCTCGAGGATATTACCCTCCGCATCGAGCAGGACGAAAACGGGCTGGTAGCGCACACCGAACTGCTGAACGACATCCTTATTGGCGGGGTCTTCACGGTCGATATACAAGAAATCCACCTGGCCCCAGTACTCTGCTTCGAGCCCATGAACCATGGGCCTAATCGCGTTGCAGGTAGGTCACCAATAGGTAAAGAACTCCACCAACTGCGGCCTTCCCGTCACCCCGACGAGACTGCCCAAATCGGCCACAAAGACATCCGGTGGGGCAGGGGAAGTGCGTTGGCCAGGAACCAAGGCGGGCTCCTGACTGGCTGGTTCTGTCGGGGCTGCGACTTCAGCAGTCGGTTCCAGGGCTGTTGGCTCAGCGAGTGTCGGCTGCCCGGTGGCTGGCTGTGGCTCTACGGGTTCAGTGGCAGGAATCTGATCCTCAGGTGGCGCCTGAACCACTGCTGCCTCCGGCCGGGTAGGTGCGCAGGCGACAGCGAGAGCCAGCACACCCCCTAACAGGAGGCCAACCCAGAGTCGACGTGTCATGATTACCTCACCTCTCGTTCGCTCTTGATACCGGCAGAATCATGTGTACACAGCACAGGCAATGAGCCTGTCTAGATCAAGATGCACCGGCCATACAGGTTCTTACCACAAAGCCGCCCGAGACTGTCACAGCTCGGGCGGTTCCTGGCTAACCGGAGCGCTCACCCAGATAGGCCGGGGCGAGCAGAGCAAACAATCGGCAGAGGCGTTTATCCCGCATGCGCGTCACAAGGCGAGGGTCAAGATCGTCCAGCTCGCGAGAGGTCGTGATTACAGTTGGAAGCCTGGCATTGAAGCGGTAGTTGAAAAGCTGGTACAGCTTCTCCCGTGCCCACGGTGTCGCGGATTCGGTACCGAGATCATCGAGCACCAGAAGGTCTGCGTTCTTAACCTCATTGAAGCGCTTATCATATGAGGCGCTGCTGTTCGGCGCGTATGTCGCGCGCAGATGGTCCAGCAGGTCGGGAACGGTGATAAACAAAACGGCGGCCCCCTGCCGGGCACGTTCATTGGCAATCGCCGCCGCCAGGTGGGTTTTGCCGCTGCTGAATCCGCCGATCAGGATCAGCCAGCCTTCCGGGCGAGCGGCATACTCACGGGTGATGGACAGCGCACGTTTGAGGTTCTCACGCATCTCCTCGTTAAGCTCGCGGCGCTGCTTGAAGCTTTCGAAGGTCATGTGGCTGTACAGACCCAGGGTGTTCAGATCACTCTGGTTGGCTGCGACACCTGCCCGGCGATAATCCGGTGCGGTGATCACAATGACCTCGGTGAGGTCCTGGTCCTGCAGGCGCGAACGCAGGCGGAGCTCGATCTCGTCCATACTGTGATTCGTGGTAATCACTGTAGGAAGCTGGGCGTTATAACGATGGTTGAGAATCTGGTAGAGCTTCTCCTGCGCCCAGGCAGTCGGGCTCTCGATCCCCAGATCGTCCAGGATAAGCAGCGGGGTAGTGCGCACCTCATCGAAGCGGGTATGGTAGGTCTCACCCTCCTCGTTAAAGTCCGCGCTGAAGGGGGCGCGAAGATAGTCCAGCAGATCGGGCACAGTGACCAGAACTGCCTTTTCCCCCTGTTCAAGGCGTGCGTTGGCAATTGCCGCTGCCAGATGGGTCTTGCCACACCCATAACCACCCCGGATCACCAGCCAGCCCAAAGGCCGCTCGGCGAAGGCGCGGGCCCGGTCATAAGCGTAACGCAGGCTGGCCTGATGTCCCGGGGTCAGCCCCACGCCGTCCGGATTGAAGGATTCGAACGTTTTGTCCACCAGGGCATCCAGGCCGCCCAGGCGACGCATGATGCGCAGGCGATCCGCATCTATCTGCGCCTTGCGGCAGTCGCAGTCAAAGATTTTGCCAAAGCGGGGGTCTTCTTCGGGCACGCTGTAACGCACGTAGCCCAACCCTCCGCAAATCGGGCATCCTGGATCACCTGCCCCGTAATGTCGATCAGAATAGGCCATTTCAGTACTCGATGTCGTCGCGATAGGTTCCACTGATAAATCGCCGTGAGTCGCGCACGTTCTCCTCATCGGCTGCGCGCCCTTCGTCCTGCCAGCGCTGCAAGATCGCTTCTATATAAGGCAGCTTGCGCACATTGCGGGTCACGGCGATCTCGAAAGCATCCACCAGCCAGTCCTCCGGGTATGCTGCCTCGAGATCATGCAGGCGGTCGGCGATCAGCGGCGTGAGCGGGCCGATATTCTGCTCGTACAGCGTGAAGATATTCGGGCGCTCCACATGCAGATCAATCGGTTTGAATGGCCCCGCATTGGGCTGCCATTTGCCCTCCTCGATGCCACGCACAGCCGCCCGCCCACGCGGTGTATTGACGAAGTAGAGGTTCTCGGAGCCGCCCTCAAAATGCGCTGTTACTTGCAGCAGCGTGCCGCGAGCCACCGCCCGTTCCAGCCCATCGCGCAGGACAAGCTCACGGTCATCATGGCGAGGCGCCAACCCGGCCAGGAAGGCTTCATCAGCCAGCAGCTCTCGCTCGCGTAGATACACAATCTCGCCCTCTTTGTGCTGGAGCCGCCAGAAGCAGTGCAGCGTGACTTTCAGTTCCGGCAGCGTATCAATCAGCGGGAGCAGCTCGCTGAAAAAACGATCCGGAATGCGGATCAGGCGGCCCTTCTGGGTGAACCCGTTGAATCCTTTCATGCCACACCCCTCACGCCAGATCGTCAAAATCTACGTCACGCGTGGTGGCATTGCGGAACTGGGTCAGTTCGGGAATGAAAACCAGGTCTACAGTGCCAGTTGGGCCGTTGCGGTGTTTGGCAATGAGGATCTCCGCCCGGTTGCCGTCCGGTGATTCGGGGTTGTAGTAGGCATCGCGGTAGATGAACATCACGACATCACTATCCTGCTCAATACTTCCGCTCTCGCGAAGGTCGGAAAGCATGGGCCGCTTGTCATTGCGCTGCTCGACCGCGCGCGAAAGCTGGGCGGCGGCGATCACCGGGATGTTCAACTCGCGGGCAAGCTGTTTGAGCGCCCGGGAGATGTAAGAGATTTCCTGCACCCGGTTCTCCGTGCGATAGGGTGTCGTCATGAGCTGCAGGTAATCGATCATGATCAGGTTCAGGCCGAACTCCAGATGCAGGCGGCGGGCTTTAGTACGCAGCTCAACCGTGCTGAGCGCCGGGGTGTCATCCAGAAATATCTGCAGCTCGCTGAGATGCTGGGTGGCGGCCACGAAACGCGCCCAATCTCGCTCATCCAGACGGCCCAGGCGCAGCTTCTCTGAAGGGATATTGGTTTCACCGCTGACAAAGCGCTGGACGAGCTGCTCATTGCTCATCTCCAGGCTGAACAGGGCAACACGCTGCCCCTGGCGTGCGGCATTCATCAGCACACTGTTAAGCCAGCTCGATTTACCCATGCCCGGGCGTGCAGCGATGATCAGCAGATCCGATTTCTGGAGGCCGCCTAACATACGGTCGAGGTCAATGAAACCCGTGGGCACCCCCATCACGTCTTCCTGATGGCGCGCCAGGAAACTGACATGATCGAAATAATCACTGAGCACCTGGCGAACGGGGACAAGCTCGCTGGTGAGGCGGCGCTCTGTTACATCGAAAATCGCCTGTTCTGCCTGGGCGATAACCGCGTTGATGTCGGTCTCATCCGAGTGGGCCACACGGGCGACCTGCCCGGCTGCCTCGATCAGGCGGCGGCGGATTGCCATGCGTTCGACAATACGCCCATATCCTTCCACATTCAGCGCAGAAGGGGTTTTGTTGATCAGGCTGAGCAGGTAGGCAGCGCCACCAACCTCTGAGAGGCGTCCAGACTGTTCCAGCTCATTGACTACAGTCAGGTAATCCAGCGGATCGCGCCGTTCGTGAATCTTCAGCATGGCTTCCCAGATCCACGCGTGGCGCACAATAAAGAAATCATCCGCCCGCAGGAACGAGAGGACCTCAAAAATGGCCTCAGGGTTGATCAGGATAGCCCCAAGAACGGCTTCTTCAGCCTCAATGCTGTGGGGGGCTAGCTGGTCAGAGTCGAACCCATTGGACGAAGTGGCCATGCGCGATCAACCTGCTCCAATCGACTTCCTATCACAGTTACAACCAGGGGCAAGATGCGTTAGCGGGGCTGCCTGCGCCCCGCTGCGGTTTCCTCTATTCTGGCACAGTTTACGAAAAAGGCCAGTTGGCGTGAACTTTGGGAGGCCAACAAATCAGCCGTTGTCATCCAGATCGTCTAGGTCCAGCGTATCCAAAAAGTCGCTAAAGACGCTCAAGTCCTCATCTGAGGATTCTTCAGAGGCTTTGCGGCGCGTCCGGCGCGGTGCCGGGGTCTCCTCTTCCGGGTCCGATGTGACTTCTTCCTCCGGCTCGATCGAGGCGCGTTCCATCACGGAATCTTCGACAAAGACCGGCGTTTTAAGACGGACGGCCAGGGCAATTGCGTCACTCGGGCGAGAGTCGATCTCAACAACTTTGTCGCCTATCTTAATGTGGATGGTCGCATAGTAGACGTCATTGCGCAGATCGCTGACGACGATGCGTTCAACCTCGCCGCCGAACTGGAGGATCACCGATCGGAGCAGATCATGGGTAAGGGGGCGAGGAACAGGCGTGCCAGAGAGCTCCACACGGATAGCCTCTGCCTCGAAGGCACCGATCCAGATCGGCAGGTAGCGCTCCGAATCGACATCTTTTAATACGACGACACGATCCTGAGACATCAGACTCACGCGGATACTGTCGATCTCAACCCTGACCATGGATATTCCTCTGCCACCTTGTCCTGGCGGCGTAGTGGGCTAAATACATGCAAGTTTGAAGCAGCCGAACTTATCAAAACTGGATTGATTATACCACAACCGATCAGACGTTCCAGCCTGCGAGCGCGGTTGTTTGACGCGCCTCAGGCACAGTAATATACTCTGATTCGTTGAGTGCAAGCCAACTTTCAACAGAGGACAGACTCTATGGTAAGTCAGGATCTGCTTGATATCCTCCGCTGCCCGGTGGCGGTACATTACAAAGATAAAGGGGATGACCCCGGCAGACTGATGCTGGTTCATGGCTGCTGGTTGGTCAGCCAAGAATCCGGGTACAAATATCCGATTATAGACGATATCCCGATCATGCTCATTGAGGTAGGTGAGAAGTTCAAGGATGCGGGGATTGATGACCTGCCAGTTCCTCCTCCTCCCGAGCTCGCACAGACACCAGCCAGCGATTAGTGATTCATCTCTGGCAGAGCAGCAAGAATGGTTATATGAGCGGAACAGCACCTGCTGGTGCACGCATCCTGATCATAGACGATGATGTTGATCTCCTGCTGTTGTTGGTGCGCATGCTGGAGCGCATTGATACTATCCCCGTCTGTGTGGAAACCGGCCAGGAAGGGCTGGATCTCCTGGCGCATGACCGTTTTGACCTAGTGATCCTTGACCTGATGCTGCCGGGCCTTGATGGCATCGAAGTGCTTAAAAGGCTCCGGGCAGACCTGAGACACGAGAAAACGCCCGTCCTGATCCTCTCCTCTCGCGCCGATCCCGGGATGATCAGCAAAGGGCTGGAGACCGGTGCAGATGGTTATTTAACCAAGCCGTTTCTTCCCAACACCTTGACCAGCCGCGTACGTGCGCTTCTCGTGCAAGGGCGCAGTTCCGAACCTGCGTAAACCCATCACCATTCATCTTCCCGATTATCGATAAACTCGGGCGGGATGTCGTCGTAGTCTTCCTCAAAGTACTCCCCCTCGACCACATCATCACGTTCGCCGGGCGGGAGCAGTGAGCGGCTGCGATAACGATCCTGCAGCTCGGCGCGCCGCAGCCTTCCAGCACCCAACTGGTTTTGTTGGTAATCAGCCAGCGCTTCACGCAGGGGTGAACGCTTTTTGGGAGGCATTGTGCGCGACAACACCCAGGCGATCGTCATCGTGGGGATTAGCTGAGTACCCGGTATCAGGCCCTCGAAGACCGTGATGAGCTGCAGGGACCGCAGGCCCAATAATTCCAGGACGATCCAGGCGATGGGGGCAGCGAAAATATCGAAAGCAAGGTCTAACAAGTCCAGGGCAAGGGGCACTGTAATTGGAATGATCTGGAGCGTCTCGAAGAAATCTGCATCCTCCGGAATATCGAGTGAGGAAATCTGACGCGCCGCAATAATGAGCAAAGCGATGGCGCCCACTACGGAGGCTCCAGCACAGATCGCAAAGACTGTGAGCACCTGGCCCCACGTTACACCGGTTAGGTCCATTTGCTACCTATCCTCCTGAGCAGCCACCGGGCAGTCTCCGGAGTGACGATCAGATACGGGGTTCGGAGATTACCTCGGTGATCAAGTCTGTCATCGACACCATACCCAGGAGCTGGCCACAATCTATCACCGGGACATGCCCAATGCCGGTCTGCCGAAACAAACGGGCAATATGCTCGACACGCATTGTGGGTGGGACTACCACGAGCGGCTTCGTCATGATCTGGTGGACAAGCACCTTCTCGGGATCACGCCCCTCGGCCAGCACCTTGCTTACAATATCTGAATACGTAATTATCGCGAGCGAGTCGCCATCGTTGCGCGGTACGACGATCAGGCTACGCACCCCTTCCAGGCGCATGACACTGGCCGCCTCCTGCACCGTTGCATCACCAAGGATAGTGGCTACTTCTACCTGCATGATGTCACTTGCATTAAGATTGTAGTTCGCCATACGAGAGTCCCCCTCTAACCGTTTCGTCCATCCGCTGGTCACGGACGTAATGCAAGTGGCTGAACCGTACTCATTATGGACTCGCACCCGGTGATACACAAATCCGCTAATTGAAAGCGCCCAGGGGTTCCAGGGCGCCAAGCCGCACGGGGTACGCTACTTCAGGGTGAGCAGGAAGGCCACCAGATCATCGATCTCCTGCGAAGAGAGCGTTGACCCGTAGTTCTTGGCCATCACATCCGGGAAGCCTTCGGTGACATAATTCGAAGGCTGGATGATCGAATCGCGAAGATATTCTTCAGCGGCCAAGTTGGGATCTCGCTCTGGGGCCCGCGATGCAACCCCCTGCAAACTTGGGCCAACTAGATCAGTTCCATCAAGTGTGTGGCACGAGGTGCATGGCAGGCCACTGCTGCCTCCCGTATTGTAAATCTCTTCTCCACGTGTTGGATCGGGGCCATTAGGGAGATCGCCCGATGTAGTGCTGGCCTCGCATGCGGCCAACACTGATACTGCCCATATCAGGGCTAATAATAGGGCAAGCACTTTTCTATCCATCAAATTCCCCCCCGGTCCTTAATCTGAGAAAAAAGATCATTCAAACGTCCAGAGAAACACATCCATCCGCGAATAAGGCAGGGCAAAATGCGCGAGCAGCGAGTCCCACATTGCCGGGTGTGGGTCGGCAACAGGATGGCGGGTGCGCAGCAAACGGAAGGCGTCGGGGAGCGCCATGCCCGTTGTGACAAGATATGCCAGCACAATGGTCGGTGACCGGCTGACTCCGGATTCGCAGGTTACCAGCAAACGATGTTCGAGCATAAGCTCCGAGCGGATCATGCCAACAAGCAGGTCGATCTTCTCCCCAGGCAAGAAGGCGCCATCAGGGAATGGGGCATTGATTACCTGGATGTGAGCCGGGACGTCCAGTGAAAACTCGGACAAATTTAAGACTGTGCCGATGCCTGCACGGCGAAGAGCAGCCTCATCACCAGCATACCTGGTACTGCTGATATACAGCGTCTTAGTAACCTGTGAGAGCATCAGAGACCCCTTGTTGCACACAGCATTGTAAGGATTCCGAGCATGTCCGTCAAAAGTCTGCCTCCTGATCAAAACCTTGACACCCCCGGAGGGGGCGATTAAGCTATGCACAGCATGAGTGCAAAACGCTGGGGCGTACGTGAGCTGACCCGCTACGTACGCCAGATGTTCGAGACGGATTATCGCCTCCAAGACCTCGAAGTAGAGGGTGAGGTCTCGAATTTTCGCATTGCTACTTCAGGCCATGTGTACTTCACACTCAAGGACAGCGAGGCACAGCTTCGCTGTGTTATGTGGTCCTCAGACCGGCTGGCGCTGAACTTCGAGCCGGGCGATGGAGATCAGGTGATCGCGCAGGGCTACCTGGGTGTCTATGAGGCTGGCGGCCAGTACCAGCTTTACTGCCGCAGCCTTACGCTGGCCGGGGCAGGGGGGCTCTTTGCTCAGTTCGAAGCATTGAAGGCGCGTCTGCAGGCCGAAGGCTTGTTTGATCTAGAGCGCAAACGGGCTCTCCCCGCCTGGCCTCAGACGATAGGCATCGTGACGTCTCCGGGAGCTGCTGCCCTGCAGGATGTATTGAATATCCTGCGCCGACGTGCGCCGTGGACCCGGATCATCCTGTCGCCCACTCTTGTACAGGGCACTGAGGCAGCAACCCAGATTGTAGAGGCTCTGCAGGCTCTTGACGCCTGTGATGATGTCGATGTTGTGCTTATTGTACGTGGGGGTGGCTCCATAGAGGACCTGTGGTGCTTCAACGAGGAAGCGGTGGTGCGCGCCGTAGCGGCCAGCCGGGCACCGATTGTCTCCGGCGTGGGGCACGAGATTGATTTCACACTGACAGACTTCGCAGCGGACCTGCGAGCGCCCACGCCTTCTGCAGCCGCCGAACTGGCAACGCCTATCACAGCAGATGATCTGCGTACCCGCGTTATCCTGTTCCGTGACAGCCTGCTAAGCTCAACAAAACAGCAGCTCACCAGCAGCGTTGAGACCTTGGGGGCCCTGAAGCGGCAGTTAGCCGCGGGCATTCCACAGAGCAGGGTTGACAGCCTGCGCCAACACGTCGACATGCTGCGGGAGCGGACCTATCGTATGGTCGTACACCAGATGCGCCTTCAACGAACACAGTTGGACGGCATCCGGCGCACCCTGCAGAATGCCGGTCCCGCGCAGACTCTGGCCCGTGGTTTTGCCATAGTAACCAGCGCTGCAGGGACGATTGTACGTGATGCGAGGCAGGTGCAGCCGGGAGAACCGCTCACTATCCGTTTGGCACGCGGAACGATCCGGGCGCGTGCAGATAAAAGCGAGGCGAAGCGTGATTGACCCACAGCCAACCTTTGAAGAGGCGCTGGCCGAGCTGGAGCAGATCGTCGCCCGGCTTGAAGGCGGCAATCTCGCCCTAGAGGAGATGCTCACGCTGTATGAGCGGGGCCAGGCGCTGGCCGCCCTATGCGAGGAACTGCTCAATCAGGCACAGATCAGGCTTGACGTCCTGCGCAAAAACCCTGATGGGAGCACCACCTTAACCCCTCTCGGCAACGATGTGGAGGAATAGACATGCCGAGTATCCTGCGCCAGATTATCACTAACGACATCCTGTGGATCTCTGTCCTCACCAGCTCCCTGGCCCAGTTCCTGAAACCGTTCACCTACTGGCGGCGAACGGGTGCGTTTAACTGGCGGCATATCGCGGAAACGGGGGGGATGCCCAGCTCTCACTCGGCGATGGTCAGTGCGCTGGCGACCGGTGTTGGGCTGGTTGAAGGCTTCGACTCGATGTTCTTTGCCATCGCGGTGGTGTTGACGGTGATTGTTGTCTACGATGCCGCAAACGTGCGCCGTGAAGCAGGGACGCATGCCCGAATGCTCAACCTGATGATCGCAGAACTGCTGGAAGGCCACCCACTGCAAGAGGAACATCTGAAAGAGGTGCTCGGCCACACCTACCGCGAGGTGTTCGGAGGGGTTGCTTTTGGCATCCTGATCATGCTGGGGTGGAAGCTGCTGCTGCAGCCTTTATTTATCTGACCAGCGCGGCCCGAAACGTTTTAAAACCAGGCCTGTGAACAGCCGGGCTTCCTCGCTGCGCAGCAGCCAGGCGGTAGCCCAGAATACGATGCCTCCTACGCTTATCCCCAGCAGCGTGCCCAGGTAAGGGCCCAGCGATTCAATGATGGGCATACCTGCCCACAAGAGGAGCGCCATCACTGCACTTGCTGCTGCGGCACGCCCAAGGCTGGCTAACAACCGGGACCAATCCTGCCCGTTCACTCGGTGCCCGATGAGGATCAGCAGAAGCAGCCCCTCCAGGGCTGTGGCCAGTGTATTGGCCAGCGCAAGCCCGGCAAATGACCCGCGAGCCAGGCCGGTCGGGCTGCCGATCACACGAATCAACGTCAGGCTGAGCACCACGTTAAGCAGCATCGCCGCCCCACCGATCAGGACCGGGGTGCGTGTGTCATGTAAGGCATAAAAGGCGCGGGTTATGATCTCCACCAATGAATGGCCTGCCAGACCAATCCCGTAGAACAACAGCGCCCAGGCAGTCGCTTCACTATCCAATGCGGTAAACGCCCCGCGCTCATAGAGAAGCTGCACCAGCGGCAGGCGCAGCAGCACCAGGCCGACACTGGCGGGTATTGCCAGGAACAGCACGGCACGCAGCACCTGACCCAGGGTATCCCTCAGCTGGGCTGTCTCTCCTCGCGCAGCATGGATTGAAAAAGTGGGGAATACCGCATTGGCAACAGACTGGGCAATGATCCCCTGGGGCAGCAGCATCAGCACCCATGCGCGCTGCAGGGCACCGATGCTTCCTTCAACCATCCCCGATGCGAGAGCCAGGTTCACCCAGAAGTTGACTTGCACAATCGCCAGCCCGAGCACACGGGGGCCCATCAGGCGCAGCACTTCACGCACTCCCGGGTGGACGATATCGAGCACCAGACGGTAGGGGAAGCCCAGACGCAGCACCCCAGGCACCTGAACCAACAGGTGCAGCAAAGCACCCAGCACCACACCCCAGGCCAGCCCATAGATGCCCAGTACAGGTGCGAGGAACAGCGCGCCTATGATGATTCCTACATTGTACAGTGCTGGGGCCAGCGCAGGCAGCAGGAAGCGCTGGTGGGAATTTAGAATGCCCATCAAGAGGCCGCTGACCGCGAAGACCGCAGGGGACAGCATCATAATGCGCATCAGGTCTACGGTGAGAGCATGCTTCGCGGGGTCAAACTCAGGGGCCAACACGCTCCCAACGATGGGCGAAGCAAACAGCGCGCCCAGCCCGGCGAGCGCGGCCACCACCAGCAGGATCAGGTTGATCACTGCGCTGGCCATACGCCAGGCTTCCTCACGATGAGCTTTTTGCAGATACTCACTGAACGTGGGGATAAACGCGGAGCCCAATGCACCGCCTGCGATCACAAAAAAAAGCGTTTCAGGAGGGCGGGCAGCAGTCACATAGGCATCGAACTCGAAGCCATTGCCAAACACTGCAGCGATGATCGCGTCACGTACCAAACCAAGCACACGGCTGAGGAGGAACCCGGCCACAAGTAAGCCTGCCGCCCGGGCGATCTGCCTGCCGGAGAGTGACTGAACTACTGCTTGTGGTCCCTGGATACCTGGCTCAGTGCCTGCTGACATGCGCCCCAGTATAGCCCCGGCATATCCCCGCGCCAAATGCACAAGGTGGTCGCCTGCGACTCAAAAAACCGCTACACTTTGCCACGACACTCATCAATAAGGAGCCATCCCATGCGTAAGAAAATCCACAGCGCGGGCGCCCCCCCTGCAGTCGGCCCCTATTCCCAGGGCATCAGAGCCGGGAATTTGATCTTCTGTGCAGGGCAGCTTGGCCTTGATCCGGAGACAAAAACACTGGTAGAGGGTGTTCAAGCACAGACGCGTCGGGCTTTGCAGAACCTCAGCGCGGTGCTGGCAGCGGAGGGAAGCAGCCTGAAGGACGTGGTAAAGGCCACGGTTTTCCTGGCAAACATCGCCGACTTCAAGGCCATGAATGAGGTTTATGCGGAGTTTTTTGAAGAACCCTACCCGGCGCGTGCCGCACTTGCTGTTAAAGACCTGCCATTGGGGGGGGTGGTCGAGATCGAGGTGATCGCAGTGGTTGACGAGCAGCACCACCCCTGACATATGTCATAGGTTTGCCATGACATATGTCACTCCTTTTGCCGATCAAGCTGTTATACGATGGGGTCAGAACGACCATCTGGCTGCGCCAGTGAAGTGGCAAAGCGCATCATAAAAGCTTACAGGCGGGCGGGAATCCCGCCGAACAAAAAAGACCACTCACTATCCAAAGCAGCCAGGTTATTGAGGCCCCTGTTAGGAGGAGACATCTCTAACAGGGGCCGGTTCTATGCAGGTTACTCCCCCGCCCAGGCCAGGAGCATGCGCAGGGCATGCTCTACAGACAATGCCCGATTTCGCGCCCGATCTCCCTCCCATAGCCGGTGCTCGGCACGAGTACCGCTTGCATCACTGATGCCAAACCACACAAGCCCTACAGGCTTTTCCGGGGTGCCCCCGGTTGGCCCGGCCACACCTGTAATGCTTATCCCCACATCCACCCCGAGCCGTTCGCGAATGCCGCGCGCCATGTGGGCAGCCACTTCCTCGCTCACCGCTCCGTGCAATACCAATGTTTCGCGAGGGACTCCCAGCAGCGATTCCTTTGCTTCGTTGGCATAGCTCACAACGCCCCCAACGAAAAAGGCGGAGCTGCCTGATATCTCCGTAATCCGGCCGGCTAACAGGCCGCCAGTGCAGGACTCGGCAGTAGCCAGCTTGAAACCCCGCTGGATGAAAATCAGAAGCAGCCGCTCTTCCAGCGATAGCATTGGCAACCTCTCCTCAGAGCTTCCCACCTAAGTGATACTGCGCCGATCAACCCAGGGCGCGCCGGAGCCCTACCCGTCTATTGAGCTCCTGTGCCAGGGAGGCTGCGGAATCCACCACAACCAGGTCAATATGCACGGTGGGCCAGCTGTGCCGGATAGCGCGGACGAAGGAATCCTGTGACGCAGGTGTGGCGAGCAGCGTCACTGCCAGGCTTTCAGTCGGGGGCAGCAGAACGATCTGGGCAGGATCGCCTGCAATAACGGGTTTGAACGCATCCCAATACAGGCGCCCCGCCGAGAAGAACCAATCAGCGGGCAGATCGCTCGCCAGCATCAGCCAGTGATGATCAGGCTCTCCGACGACCGGCGCAGGACCAGCCGCTAGAGTTGACGTGGGGGCGGGCTCCTGGGAGGCCGCTGCATCTGTGGGTGGGTACGTCTCTTCGAAGAAATCTAGTGCTTCTGCAGGCGGAGTTGAAGGGGCCGTCTCCACTGGTACATCTTCCATCGGAGCAGCCCCGGCGGTGCCGATTATCCCTTTGAGAATGCGTGCTGTCTCAGGGCTTGAGGGCCGATCCGAAACCAGCAGGGGCGGTTGTTGGGATACGCTCAGGGGCTGTGCAGGCTCAGCAGGAGCAGGTTTCGGTTGGCGGGGAGCAGCGACTTCCTCGCGAACCGCTGCAACGGGTATTTGCTTAAGCACCGGTTCCACAGAAGCCATGCGGTTAATCGACGGAGCGGGCCCTTCGAGCTTTTCATAATAATCGCTCTCGTCACTGAGGGTCACACCGAAAAACCAGGGGGGGCTCGACTGCGCGATCCACTGGTACATGGCAAGCACGGCCTCTGCATGGTTTTCAAACGAGTAGGCCGGGTACGAGGGATCAGGCTGGCGCGGCTCCTCACCGGGACCGGGAAGTGCAATCCCCCCAGCAGTCCCAAGCACAGGCACCGGGCCTAACCCGAAGTACTTCTCCAGGAGCTGGCGGAAGGCATCCCCAGAAGCGATCAGCCCATGCGGGTCCCCATAAGGTGTGCTGGTGGTACCTCCGAACACTGTACGGCCGGGGTCCTCGCGCTGGCATAAAGGATCATAAGGATGCTCAAAGTGCCAGCCGCCTTCCTCGGCGCGCTGCTGGTAATACGGCCGGGCAGCGTGTGCCGGGCCACCTGGCGGCTCCTGGTAAAACAGGTTGCGCATCTCAGGGTGGACTGCCAGCCAGAGCCCCCTGGTGGCGACTTCTGAAAAACGCTGCGCATGCTGATCATGCAGGTAGCGCAAACTTGCATCATACCAGTGCACGGTCGCATGGCGATGAGCGGTTGTTTGTGCTAAGGCGGGAAATGCCGGGTATCCACCCAGATCAATGATGCGCTCTGCCCAGGTGCCCCAGCGATCCATCAAGGGGCCAATGCAGCCTTCGACATTATCCCAATCCACGTGTACACCTGGAACTCCCGGTGAGGACTGTGGCCAGGCATGCTCCATATTGGGCTCTTCATACAGTTCGAACCAGCGGCAGCCGACGGCGAGATAGGCCTTATAGTGATCCCACCAGGCAGAGGGCGGCTCTAAGCCGCTCATTCGCTCGCGCCAGAGACGCACAACAGGCATGATCTGGTTGGCCACCAGTTTTGCAGCAGCATCTACATACTCATCGGCCCCGGCTTCCAGACGCGCCCAACCGAGGCGGGGAAGGGTGTAGCGCTCCAGGTAGAAAGGTTTAAATGGGCCGTCATTGCGCAGGCCACGCGGATTCTTGAACCACTCGTACGCGTGCAGTTCCATCAAGAAGCCCCTTCCAGAGTGCTAAAGGGCTGGCCGCTTTCAGCGCGGCGGCTCAAGATCAGTTCGGCCAGGGGAAGGTCATCCACAATCACGATATCGAGCAATGTCGAAGGTGGGGTCTCAGCCACAATCTGATCACGCAGCTGGGCAGCGGCATCAGATTTGACAAGCACCGTCACAGCCGTACGCGCGCTCTGTGGCAACTTACCAAGAAGATCAAGGTCCGTCACCACCAGGGGGCGGAAGGCGTCCCAGTAATGACGCGCAGCCTGGAAAAACCATGCCGCCGAGAGTCCGGGTGCAAGCAGGAGGAAATGATAATCGAGAGGCTTTGCCATGCAGTACCCCCTGTGAGTGTGGCCTTCCACCTGATTGTAGCATTGCCTGAGGAGGCGTCAATTTACTTCCGGCCGAGGAATGATTGTCAACCTATGATTGGTCATGATACACTGGGCCATGTGTGCAGATACCCCTGGCGCACACCAACCCTCAACCTTAAAGTCCACTGTTTGAGGAGTAATCTCCACAATGCAACCAATCCGCGATACGCTGTGGAATATCCCCCAATGGGCCGTAATCCTGGTGTATGTGACAAACCTGCTTGCCTTCGCTCTGCTTGTCGGGCGGCTGTGGATGCGCAGCCAGCTGTGGCTGAAGGGACAAGGCAAGCCCAAACTTGATCGCCTGCTGCCACGCCTGGCACGGTTGTTCAAGTTCGCCGTTGTGCAGATCAGGATCGCGCGAAAAACGTACGCAGGCATTTTCCATATTGCGGTGTTTTTTGCGTTCATCTCTCTGTTCATCGGCACAACGTTAGTGTTCATCGAGACTGACTTCACAGAACTGTTCTTTGACTTCAGGTTCCTGACGGGCAATTTCTATCTGATTTTCGAGGTCGTCCTGGATTTCTTCACCGTGGCGGCCATCATTGCGCTGGGAATGGCACTGGCCCGGCGCGCAGTCACACGCCCCGCCGCTCTCACCTATGATTCTGGCTTCCGCGCTATGCTGTGGATCCTGATGATCGACCTGCTGAGCGGGCTGCTGATTGAGACGTTCCGGTTGGCGACTGTGAGCCCTGAATGGGCAGGCTGGTCTTTTGCGGGGTTCACTCTGAGCCGTATCCTGCTGACGTTTAACCCCAGCGAAGCCTTCTTACGCACAGGGCATCTGGCCCTTTGGTTGTTCCACATGGGCCTGACAGCGCTGATCTATATCATCTTCCTGGATCTGCCGCTCAAGCACATCATCTACTCTCCGTTGAATGTGTTCCTGTCATCTTTCAAGGCACGCGGAGCTCTTGCACCAGTTAACCTGGAAGATGAAACGGCGGAAACCTTCGGCGTGGGAAAAATCACTGACCTTTCATGGCAGCAGCTCCTCGACGGAGATGCCTGTACCGAGTGCGGGCGCTGCCAGGAGGCCTGCCCGGCCTTTATGGCCGGCACCCCGCTCAACCCCAAGCGAATCATCCTGGATATTCGTGAAGGGCTCAGGCGGTATGCACCCCAGATGCTCGCCGGGGATGGCGAAATGATGCTTACTCACGAGATCATCAGCGAGGAAGCATTATGGGCCTGTACTACCTGCCAGGCCTGCGTGTATGAATGCCCGGTGCTGATCGAGCATGTCGATTCAATTGTGGACATGCGGCGCTACATGGTGCTTACTGAAGGCGCGATGCCGGATCTGCTGGCCACGGCAATGACCCAGGCTGAACGTGCAGGGGACCCCTGGGGCAACCCGCGTGGATCACGCATGAACTGGGCACAGGGGCTCAACGTGCCGCTGATGAGCCAGAAAAAGAAGGCGGATGTTTTGTATTGGGTGGGGTGTGCTGGTGCCTATGATCCGGAGAGCCAGAAGACTGCCCGCGCCATGATCAAGATATTCGAGGCCGCAGGGATCGATTATGCAGTGCTGGGCGATGAGGAGCGCTGCAACTGCGAGTGGGCGAGGCGCGCAGGTAACGAGTATCTGTACCAGGAAGCAACACACTCCAACATCGCCGTGTTCGACCAGTACGAATTCAGTACCATCGTGACGCACTGCCCGCACTGCTTCAATACCTTCAAGAACGAGTACCCGCAGTTTGGTGGCCATTATGACGTGGTACACCACAGCACATTCATCACGAAGCTGATCCATGATGGGCACCTCAAGCCGGGTATGTCTGCAAGCACGAACGTTACCTTCCATGACTCATGCTATCTGGGCCGCTACAATGCGGTGTATGATGATCCGCGCAGCGCCCTGAATGCCGTGGGCAGCGTGAACCTGGTCGAGATGAAGCGCAGCCGCGACAGAGGTCTGTGCTGTGGGGGAGGGGGTGCCCAGGTGTGGTTCGAGACACACCAGGAACGTCCGGTCAACGAGCTGCGGCTGGATGAAGCCATGGGTACAGGCGCGGATACTGTGGCCAACGCCTGCCCCTTCTGCACGATCATGCTTGTGTCAGCAGCACAGAGCAAAGGAGTCACCGAACAGGTGCGTGTGACAGACCTGGCAGTGCTGGTGGCCGAGTCACTTGATTAACCGGAAGTGAGAGAATTGATACGCTTACCGCGCTCTCTGACAATCACCGGGGCCAGCCTAGTGCTGGCCCTCAGTGTACTGATCGGGCTGAATGCCTGTGCATCCGACGTACCCACGGGTCCGCCGCCGCGCCCTACGGTGATTGTGATCACTGCGGAAGGACCATACTTCGCCGGATTTGACAGCCCGGCCGATTGGCTGGTAGGCCAGAGCCAATCCAGCCATGGGCGCGTAGAGAACGGGCGATACATACTGACCATTACCGAACCAGAGACTATCGCATGGGTACACGAACAGCGAGCTTTTAGCGAGGGCACTTATGAGGTGGAAGCCGCCCTGCAGAGCGGGCCAGAAGCAAGTGTATTCGGTTTGCTGCTGCTTGGCTCGAGCGATCTGAGCTCGTTCGTTTACTGTGTGATCACCGGCGATGGCCGGTATGATGTCGGGTATTGTGAAGATGGATGCCAGGTGCAACGTTCCCTGATTGGCGACCTGACACTTGCTTACGCGATCCAGCCGGGCAACGCCACCAACTTTCTGCAGGTTACGCTGGAGGATGGACGGCTGACCTTATCCGTCAACGGCACGCTTGTAAGCCAGGTAAATGACTTGGACTACACAAGTGGGTTGGTCGGTCTGATCGGTGAAAGTTCAATCTTTGGAGGATTTGAGGCAGCCTTTGACAACCTGCGTGTCATTGAAGCGCTGCCCGACAGTCCCCCGTCACCCGAAGCGACTCGCGAAGGCGGCTCGGGCTAGGGTACACTTGGAACTTATGAGCACGTCTGTCTAAACGATAGAGATAAGCTGGCCCGGAGTTTTGAACCGGGCCTGGCTTCATGGCTTCGAACCGGGACAGCCTGGTCAGCCAGCATGACGATTTCAGCCACTGCGGGGGACGAAATCCCATGTCCTTAGAGCAATTCGTTGGAAAGACGCTGGGCAGCTACCTCATCGTCGAGATGATCGGCCGGGGCGGTATGGCAGCGGTCTACCGCGCCACACAGCCATCGATCAACCGTGATGTTGCTATCAAAGTGATGTCGCCAACACTGACCAGCGATGAATCCTTTGTCAAGCGTTTCAAGAATGAAGCACAGCTGATTGCCAACCTGGAGCACGCACATATCCTGCCCGTTTATGACTTCGGGGAGCAGGAGGGGGTGCTGTATATCGTGATGCGCTACCTGCCGTCGGGCACCGTAGAGGATCGCATCCATGATAGCAAGCTGGGAATGCCGCTGAAGGACGTTGTGCCGATCTTTACCCAGGTGTGCTCTGCTCTGGATTACGCGCATGATCGCGGCATCATCCACCGCGACCTGAAGCCAGGGAACATCCTGCTCGATACGCAGGGGAACGCGTTTCTGAGTGACTTTGGGATTGCTAAGAACCTGATTGAGAGCAGCACCACCAACCTGACGGGAACAGGTTCCGTGGTGGGAACCCCGAATTACATGTCACCCGAGCAGGGGCTGGGTGAACCGCTGGACCGCCGCAGTGACGTCTACGCGATGGGCGTGATCCTGTTTGAAATGCTGACTGGCCGCATCCCGTTCATGGCGGATACCCCTATGGCCGTGATGTTGAAGCACATCAATGAGCCAGTCCCCAACCCGCGTCATTTCAATCCAGGCATTGCGGCCGCAGTAGAAAATGTCATCTACCGCGCCCTGGCAAAGAACCAGGCAGATCGCTTCCAGACAGCCGGGGAATTAGGCCGGGCACTGGAGAACGCGTATGGAGCAGCGCTTGGGACCCGTACTGCCGACCCGGTCAGTGCAGCATCCACCCAACCACGTACCACACTCCAATTGGGAGAGAGCGACGCCAACCAGGCCACCCTGCCATCGCCGATTGCAGCAGTCCCTGCGACAACCACCTCTACAGCGGGTCAGGTTGCAGAACGGCCCATCGCAACCCAGGAAGGCACCGCGGCTGAGCTTGATCAGGAAACCGCTTCTGCCAGCGACCGGCTGCGAGCGTTAGGCAAAGTCGATCTGCGCATGAACCGCATCTCCGCCTGGATCGATGCGCATGAGAACCTGGGCATCTGGGTGCAGGGGCTGCTCTTAAGCCTGACTACTTTCGCCGCGCTTTCTCGCATGACTCAGGGTGGTCTGCTTGAAAACATGGCGCTGTCACTCATCCCAGGGCTGCTGTTATACAGCCTGCTGCGCGCCCCCACGGTGGGTGCGCTGGCTGCCCTGGTTGTTCTGCTGCCCCCTCTGCTGCTGCACGCACCCGGGCTGGCGCTGCTGTGGGTAATCTTGATCATCATAGGCGGCGCACGCCTCAGCGCCGTGGAGCTGCTGCTGTTCATGGTCACCCTGGTGGCCGCCGGCAGCCCGCTGGGCTGGGCTGTGCCCCTGCTGGCAGCCTGGTGGCTGCGTGTTCGCAGGACGGCTCTGCCTGCTGCCCTTGGCACTACCTTCGCGCTGATTTTCGCAACCAGTATCGGCTGGCCTAACGCAATGGGCCTGCTGCCTACTCCAAGCAGTGGGGAAACCATGGCAGCCGTGCTGCTGACGCCTTTTGATACGTCTTACCTGGGCCTGCTGGAGGGCACAGCCTGGACGGGCTGGGGCGCACGTGCGGTCGAGGTGATTGGGCCCACGCTGCAGGCTCTGGGGGTTTATTTCACCCGCACTCATGGGCTCCCACTGCTGATCGCGGTTGGTTGGGCGCTGGCTGCGGTGTTGAGCGTCTCCAACCGGCGGGTTCAGTCGCCTGTCCTGCGTGGGATGGGGCTGGGACTGGGGTCGGTTGTGCTGGTGGGGCTGCATATACTGCCGCGCCCTGATGGAATTACCACGGCCCGCCCTATTGCGCTGCTGCTGGGCATCGTAGGAGCCGGCGCTGCTTTTGCACTGACACAGTGGCCGGTTCAGGTAGACCCCAACAAAGGCAACAAAACGGGAACCGTGCTGCGCATGCTGCGCCAGGCACTTGGAGCGACCTACCTGGCCGCCGGGCTGGGTTATTTCAGCACACTGCTGCAGGATCCGACCGATCTGGCACTGCTGTGGGGCATCGGGGGCAGCGCGGCACTGGCCACTCTGGTCAATCCGTTGATCGGGCCGCCGCTGGCATTTGGTGCACTCGTGGCTGCATTTGCCCGTTCAAACAGAGCGTTGGCGGCCATCGCTGGCGGCTTGCTGCTGTTTTACTTGATCGTGAGCTTTTTGTTTGATAAGCGCCGCCCCCGGCGCTGGAATCCGCTTGGCGCTGGTCTGATGATCGGCATGGCGGGTCTCGGATCGCTGGGGCTGCTGCCGTTGGGCGTGCTGAGCATCGGAGCGCTGGAGGCCCAGGTGCCTGCAGCACTGCTGGCCGTTGCCGGGCATGTGCTGCTTAATGTAGAGCACCCAGCCCAGCCCGTCCAGATCATCATCCAGGTGATTGTGACGCTGGCCGGGGCCCTGGCAGTAGAGCGCCTGATGGGGCTCAAAATGCTGGGGGCTCAGCATCACAAGGTGCGGCGTCTGATCTTCACTGCTGCCGCTGCATTCGGGATGGGCCTGTTCTATTACACAGTGGGCGGAGTGCACCTCGGGCCAGGCCTCCCGGTGTTCGCAGCCCTGCTGATCAGCCCGCTAACTGCAGCCCTGCTCGTTGCGGCAATGGGCAACCGGGCGATGTTCTGGCGTGCATTCCGCGATGACGCAGAAAAAGACCGTGAGGACGAGATCCTCGAAGAGGATGAGATCACCGGGCCGGTCAGCCAAAGCCGCAGATCATCACGCTGAGATTGGCCCATTTTGCAGGTAGGTGGCCTGGGTTCACCTGGTCAGCTGGTTTAACAGGCGTGTGGCTGTATCCTGATGTGTCGTCACAGGCAGCACGAACACCTGCACCCCATCCCCGATCAGCTCAGCAGCCAGGGAGCCAGCCAGCGTGGTGAGGGCTGCCTGTGTGGCGGCAAACGCCGACTGGCCAGGCTGGTCGGCCCCAGCTCGCACCAACAGAGCTATCTGCCCGTGGCCCTGGTCGGAGAATACACGCCCGGCAAGCTGGGCACAGAAGAACGCCCCGATGATATTTACCTCAACCGTGCGGCGCAGATCCCACTCATCCATTTTCAGGGCGGGGGATGATGGATGCGCGTGGGCATTATGAACCAGGATATCCAGGCCGCCGAAATGCTCACGTGTGCGTTCGATCATCGCTGCCGCCTGGAAGCGGTTGGCGACATCACCCTGCCACCCAAATGCCGCACCCCCCGCCGACTCAATCGCTGAGGTCACGGCATCGACGCGGTCCGGGTTGAGATCGTTGACGCATACAGAAGCCCCAGCCGAGGCCAGTGCAAGCGCAATATGTGCGCCCAAACCGCGTCCGGAGCCGGTTACAATCGCCACTTTCTGTGCTAGGGTCGTGGTATTTAGCATATGGAGATTATCCCTGCTTCAAATGACCTGGGGCAGTTATCAACTGCCCGGCAGGCGCTCACAGACATAAATACGAGGATGCAGCCCGCCCTGGAAAACCGGGTAAACCGACACCGGACGCCAGAGACCAGCCGCAGCCGATAGGCGCGCTTCAAACCGTTTGATGGCATGAGTAACCAGCACAAGGCGCCCCCCGGGGCACGTCACACGGGCCAGCTCCTCCAGCAATTCACTGTACAGGCTCTCAAGAGTCTCGCGCTCACCGACGCGCTGGCCCCAAGGTGGATCCACGCATACTGTATCAAAGCTGGCAGGGTCGGCGTCGATGTGCAGAGCATCCATCCAGTGCAGGTCAGCCTGGCCCAGCAGGCCCGCCGCTGTCAGATTCTCACGGGCGCAGGCCAACACCTGGTTATCAATGTCCCCCCCGGAAACACGCGCAGCAGGCCCTCGTAGAAGGCGTTCAACCAGCAAAGTGCCTGACCCACACATCGGATTGAGAAACCGATCCTGTGGGGTGGGGTGTGTCAGCTCGATCATAGCAGAAGCGATTGTGGCATTCAGTGCACCGGGGTAATCGCACACGCGCCAGGCGCGCGCAGACAACGGACGTGGGGTGAGGCGCAGCAGCACCTCCCAACCTCCTGCATGAAGCAGAGCAGGCCGCACACGGATAACCAGGTCTGCCTCATCGATCTCTGGCTCAAGATGGGTGGCGGATCGAATCTCGCCTGCCAGCCGCTCGAAAACGGAGGAGTCGCGCCCTGCTGCGCTGAAACGAAAGGTCCGGAATGCCCCCGCCGGATGAAGGCCGCGCAGGTCCTCAACTGCCCTGAGTATTCTAGACAGGTGTTCATGACCCACGAGGGCTCGTGGGCGCGGCACCTCAAAATTCAGCACCCAGTATGCTGCCACAATGGTGCTGAAAGAAGCCAGATGGCTGGGGCTGCCTCCATAGGAGAAAGGCAAACTGTCTTCACGCTCAAGTGGCACGATCCGAGCATGTGCCCCCAGCCGTCTATTCAACTCCGCGGCTGCGAAGGGCTTGAGGCCGGGAAGCACCTCAGCCTCAAACAGGCTCATCACGAGTCCCATCAGTCCAGGTTAGGGACGACATAGCGGAACAACGCGATCAGACTCAGCAGGGGCATCCAAGCCAGCGCGGCGAGCGGCAGCCAGCGCAGGGCTTGCTGCCACATTTCGCCTTTCAACAGGCCCGCCAGCCAGCGCGACCACCCCCACAGGCCAAGCACTGGCAGCAGAGCCAAAGGGATCAACGCGGGATAGAGATAGCGCCCCTGGAATTGAACGAAAGTCACGTTGTACACCGCAAACAACAAGGTCACCAACACAGCCAGCACAGCAAACACCCACAGCGCCCGGCGTTGTTCCGGGCTTAACGCCAAGAATTTGCGAGGTGTGATCAAAGCCAGTCCCGCCAGGGACAGCAGAGAGAACAGACCGATCAGCAGGTAGACACGCCCCGGCATCGGGACGGCCATCCAGCCAAACTGGCCCCAGAAACTATGATAGGTGGTGGAAAGCAAATCGAACAGATAAGGGCCGAAGCCCACTGCAGCGATATGTTCGGCTGTGCGGAGCTGCCCCTCTACTACTGCATTATGAGTGCTCAGGCCAAACAGATCGGGCCAGCCATATACCTGCGCATTGCGCAGGGGCCATGCACCACCGATAAGAAGCGCCATCAGAACCACCCAGAGGAGCTGGCCCACCAGCCAGCGCCCGGAACGGCCCTCGCCGCGCCAGCGCAGCACGACAGCCAGCAGCACAATGCCAGCGGCTGCATAGATGGTCAGCTTGGTAAGCACAGCCACCCCGATCAGGCCACCCAGTGCGGCTGCATGGGGGCGGCTCGAGTCGTCCAGAGGCTGGTACTGGCCCCGGATCATTCGCAGGGGATTGCCCAAGTAGGTAACTGTAACCACCAGTAAGATTCCCACAATGAGGTTGGCCAGGCTGTCATTGTTGACACTGGCCATGATAGCGATATTCTGTGGCACAAATGCTACAAACGCAGCAGTGGCAAGCGCCAACTCGCGCTTTTCGGGCAGCAGGCGTGCCACTGCAAAGTAGGCGGCGATCACCACCCCTGCGCCGAACAGGACGGAGAGCAGCCTCAAGGCCAGCAGGCTCCCTCCAGTGAAGCGGTAGACAAGGGAGCCAACCAGGTAGTACAGCGGCGGTTGGTGATCTTCATACTCGATTGGAGTCAGGTCCGCGCCTTCAGGAAACTGTTCAGCCTTCAACTGGTCCAGATAAACCGAATCCCAATCACCCATCGCGATGACCGGACAGCAGCCAGCGCCAGCCACCTGGGCGATGTAGTTGTAATGCGCTGGCTCATCAGGGGCCTGCCAGGCCGGAGTCTGAACAGCGTAGAGCACTCCCAGACCTACAAACGCCACAACAATCACCGCCAGCAGAATGTAGACCAGCACATCTGAAACAGAATTCATAATGCCTCCGTGCGGCTTGCCAGCCCTATGCGCACAAACAACCAGGGCGCAGCTAATGTAAGCCAAAGCCCGATCACGGTATAACGCAGCAGGCGAAAGAGGACTTCAGGCGAGGCCCCTTCAAACAGCGCCCCCAACCCCAGGCGCAGCCCAAACACAACGACTAGCCCGATAACCAGGCGGAGGAGGCGCTTCCACCACACGCCGCGTGCGTCGAAACGCACATAACGTGTCTCGATCACCATGCCGATCCCCCCGCCGAGCAGCGCTCCGGCCGGCGTGATCGCCGTCGCTAGAGCCGCTGCATTAGCCGCCGGGATCCACAACGGATGGATCACCAGCGGCACAAGGGCCACAACCACTGCCAATGCAAGCTGTACCGCGATACCCTGATTGGAAAGCCATGCGCTGATCGGGGCATCGAGGGTCACATAGAGCACCACCGCCAGCAGCCCCAGGAGCCAGCCTGCCGCTACATCCTGCGGGAAGTGAACACCCAGCACAATACGGCTGATCCCCATCAGGATGATGTAGACGGCAATCAGAATCACCGCCCAGATGCGGCGGCGCAGTGCTACACCGATAGTCCCCCACAAAGCCGTGGTGAATTGAGCATGGCCGCTGGGGATACCATTGCTCGTCTCAGTGATCACATTACGCACCGCATCAGAAACCTGATAGGGGCGTGGGCGAGCCGCCCAGGCCTTGAGCCAGGAGTTTAACCACACGTTCAGCAGGAACACATACGCAAGGCGGCGCCCAAAACGAGCATCAATGCACCAGTACACCAGCGGTAGGATCAGAAAATAAGCATCCTCTGTGCCAAGATAGTGAAAGGGGAGAAACAGTGCCTCGACAAGCGGCGTGCGCCATGATTGGAACCAGAGCACCCACTGCAAACCCCAGCCCATCTCGATGCCAGGCATCAGCAACCTCCTTTTATGAGTATGTCAATCCAGGGACGCGGCTGCCCGGGTCTCCTGGTGGGCCAGAGCAGGATATCGCCCCAGCCGCAGCACAAACCACAGCACTATCGCCAAGGGTGCTGTCAGCAACCCGACCAGGAAAGGCAGGCGGTGCCCGGTGGTCAGGCTATAGAGCCCGCCTGCGATCCAGGCAGCCAGAGCCATCTGAAGCGAAAGCAGGGATTCAAATATACCAAAGGCAAAGGCTCGATTATGCGGGTGGACCGCAACTGCCAGACCGGCAGTAGCCAGAACGCGGGCAGTACCCAACCCGCCTAACAGGAAGAACGCCAGCATATTCCCCGCAAACCCCGGAATCCGCCATAGGATCAGCAAGGCCAGCCAATTGACCACCAGGACCCCCGCGAAGTTCCAGCGCATGCTGACCCTCCCGAGGATCATGTTCACAGCCACAGTTCCGGCGGAGAGCAGTGACAGCAGCAAACCGATCTGCTGGAACGAGAATCCTCGCACTTCTTGAACATAGTTTGGCGCAAGTGGAAACCCGATCTGGACAGTGAGCAGGGCGAGGATATAAAAGCCTGTCAAGCTCAGGAACCGCTTATCGCGCAGCAGCTCAGTCGGATGCTCACCGGTGGGCCGGGGCTGCGGGCTGACTGCGCGAGTCTGTAATACTACGAGTGTGGATAATAAGAAAACGATCGACGCAATCCACAACGTCATCCGGATGCTGTAGGCCTCGGCAATTATCCCGCCCACCCATGGTGAGATAATCAGGCCGGCGTAATATGCTGCAAACACCGTCGATACAGCCCGACTGGCGATGCCGGGAGCATCCCTATCAGGGAGGCTGAGCAAAGCGTAAGCATTGATAGCGGGCACTGCAAATGACGAAGCGGCGTAGACCACAAGTCCCGGCACCACCCAGGCCCAACTGTGGGCGAGCGCCATCACTGCAGGGCCAGCGATACCCAAAACAAACGAGGCGATCATGAGGCGGTGCGGGCCGATACGGTCAGCCACATACCCGGCAGGAAGAGGCAGCATACCGCGCACGACTGCCTCAATCGCCAGGGCAATGCCCACCTGCTCAGGGGCAGCGCCCAGTTCCACAAGGTACAACTGGCGGATGTTCAGCCACAGGCCTTCACCAAGCGCCCAGATGACAAGGGCTACCATCAGCAGCCGGTTATCACGTCCCAGATCTTGAAACATTTGCTTGCCCGGCAATGAAGTCTGCAACTGCCCTAAACACGAGCTCGTGCTCCAGATGACGGGTGATCACGTGCTCGCTTTGCTCCAGGATGATCTTCTCCTTGTGGGTGCTGCCAACGTGATCGAAGTTGTGCTGGAGGTTTTCAAAGGGGACTGTGCGATCACGCGTGGAATGGATCAACAACCCCGGCGCGCTGATGCGGGGCAGGGCGGCACGCATCTCAGCCAGCATCCGGGCGATCTCAATCACTGCGGAGGTCACCCAGACGTCATACCCCGGCTCGCCTACCAGCGGCTCACCCCGGCGGCGCTGCTCTGCCAGAACGTATTTACTGAACTCATCCTGGTCAGGGGGTGGGAGGTGTGTTTTGGGCAGGGTTTTCACAAACGGACGCAGCAGCGGCAGCAGGGGCAGCAGCGGATTACGCACCGCATAGGGGGCGGACATCGCGACAAAGCCGGCAACGGGCTCGTAGGCTACATAGAGCATAGTAAGCGATCCGCCCATAGAAAGGCCAACCACAAATACCTGATCACAGTGATCCCGCAGCAGCGCATGCCCCGCCACAAGATCGGTGTACCAATCACGCCAGGTACGGCCGATCAGGTCTTTGGGGTTCGTACCGTGCCCGGACAGCCTGGGACAGTAAACTGTGTACCCCTTGCCTTGCAAGTATTCACCCAGCCAGCGCATTGACGCAGGTGTGCCGGTCAGGCCATGTACCAACAAACACCCGGTGCGCCCACCGGGCAAAAAGAAGGGCCGTGCATCAGGCAGGAGTCTGAGGTCGTCCATGCCGCGCAGTGTACCACGAGGCAGGTCGAAAGTCTACGGCCCCGAGCTTGATCCACGCCAGTGGTTTGAATACACTTAAGGCTCACATGCACCGGCATCCACCAACAAGGACAGTCTCATGGACAACCCGGACCTCCAGTTTGATGACTTTGAGGATGAGGAGGAGATCGAGGCATACTGTGTGCGCTGCCGTGAGCACACTATCATGCTGCACCCGACAGCAGTCTGGACACGGCGCGGGACTCCGGGTATGCGTGGAGAATGCGACATCTGCGGTTCGACGATCTTTCGCATGGGGCGCACATCCGCACATGCACGTGCCAAGGCGCCCAATATGAAGCGCATCCGGCGTGTGGCCGCATCCGCGCGTGACACAGCACATGGCAGCACCGGCTGTGCTGCTTTCATTAACTTCAGCCCGCAGGATATCTATTTTGCCACCCGGCTGGCTGAGGACCTGGAGCGTACAGGTATCCCTACATGGTTTGATCCAAGCCCGAACAATGATGGAGTGGAGTGGGCTACCGGGGTCGACCCGGGTTTGCTGGAGTGCAGCCACATGGTCGTGGTGCTCTCTGGGGCAAGCATCCAGGAGGAGAAGACGGCTGAGCGGTGGAATACGTTCAAGGAACAGCGCAAGCCTGTCGTGGTCGCACTGCTTGGCTCGTGTGACGTACCAGATGCACTCCGGCGCAGCCCGCGCTTTGACTTCAATGATGATTACCAGCTCGCGCTGCGCCAGATGGTTCAGGCATTATCTACCTAACTATCTTCAGCAGCAGGCGCGAATATAAGTTGGTAGCTGGGCAGAACAAACTGCCCGGTATCGGTCTGGCAGGTTGTGCTCTCAATACCAAGCACCGGTTCGGAAAGCCCAAACAGGGTCACCGAGTAGCGCCGGTCAGGCTCCATCTGAAAATCGGCGTAGCCGGGGTTGATCTGCGGCTTCAGCCCGGTGAAGAATACGTCACGTCCCTCTTCCCACTCAACCAGCACTTCTATGGCCGGGATACCATTTCCGAAACCGTCCCCGACGTATATTTCGATCAGCCCCCGAGGGCCTTGATCAGGGCATGAGGCGTTGAGCGAGATCAGATCATATTGGCTGGCGACGAGCACCGCGGTCGGTGTTGGCGGAGCCGCGGCCGGTGTGCTGGGCAGCACGGGAGATGGGGCAGGAGTCGGGCTGGCCATTGCTTCAAAGGTGGGGGTGGGTGGGCCAGTGCGGGTTGGCAGCACGGCGACAGTCCCGGAGAAAATATCTGCTGCGAGCGGCGGCACGCCGAGTGCTTCAGCAAGTGCAACGAGCGCACGCACCTCTTGTGGACCAGCCCCTCGCAGGAAAGCGGAGTCAGCCTGGATCGATACTACCTTGGCGATATCCCGCTCTCCCAGCAAATCCAGGCGCGCACGTGCACGCGCCAGGTTGCCATCAGACAGGTACGCCTCGCCAACCAGCAGTATATAGACTGCTTTGTCGTCATCGTTCAGGCGGTTTGGAGCGATGTCCACGAAGTTCACAGGGTTCACCACCCAGGCATAATACAGCCCGCCTGCGATACCCAGCAGAATACCGACCAGTAAGGGAAGCCATGGGAAGGATTTGCGATATCGCATTGATCAGGAGCCAGGGGTTAGATAGGGGATCATGACCGGGGTGGTATACCCAAACCGAGCGGCCACCCGTACGAGGTTGCGAATATCGTCAGGATTACGGCCATCCGCAATTGCCTGCTCAGTAACCTGAACTACAAAAGCCGCCGGATCGGGCTCCTCCAGCAGGCCAAGTCGTGCCTGCAGCATATCCCAATCGTCGTTCGCTGCGTACGCTGTGCTGACCATAACGGCGTATTCAACTTTATATACAGGGTGCAGTTCAGGGAACCCTGCGCTGACATCACCCAGGGGGACGAGCCAGCCGAAGATCACTCCAACCAGCGCGCCAAGCCCCAGGCCAACCAGCAACCCTACGATGATGCGCTGCACGTCATTACCTCAGCCTAATTTCGCTCAATCAACCCAAGTCTGGTATAGTAACGAGGCGTGCCGTATGTACAAATCAAGCCGGGAGATGAGCCCGACTTGGCCTGGTACTGTGTGCCGGAGGTGGGAGTCGAACCCACACACCTGTAAGGGTACGCGATTTTGAGTCGCGCGCGTCTGCCCATTCCGCCACTCCGGCTCTGATGCAGCAAAGTATACGGCAACTCCAGAGGACCGTCAAACACAGAATCAATCAGGGCGAGCCCAATACAAACTGACCATGGACGAAGCGGGACTGATTCGAGACGCACAACGCGGTAATGTCAATGCCTACAACTCCCTGGTGCTGCACTACCAGGAACAGGCCTTTAACGTTGCCTTCCGGATTATGGGCGACAGTGCAGCCGCGGCAGATGCTACTCAGGAAGCCTTTATCGCTGCGTACCGCGCGCTCACCCAGTTTCGCGGGGGTTCCTTCAAGTCGTGGCTGCTGCGCATCGTGACGAATGCTTGTTACGATGAACTGCGGCGGCGCAAACGGCGCCCGCAAGCATCATTGGATGCGCTGTACGTTGAGGATGAGTCTCCCGACCTCTCGCTCGCCAGCCAGACCGAAAGCCCCGAGAGCTACGCTCAGCGAATGGAACTGCAAAGTGCCATCGAGGACTGTCTGCAGGACCTCCCTGAGGATCAGCGTGTTGTGGCCGTCCTCTCGGATATCGAGGGTTTCAACTACCAGGAAATCGCCGATACAATAGGCGTGGCACTGGGCACGGTGAAGTCCAGATTAAGCCGCTCGCGGAGCCGCCTGCGGGATTGTTTGCAGGGTTTTACGGAACTGTTACCGGCTTCTTATCGTCTTTAATATTGAGAGCAGGCAGCCTTTTGCATGCTGTAGTTCATTAAGAAGGTCATTGAGCAAGAAGAAACGCGATGGCAAATTCACTGAGTGAGCGCGACCTGATACTGCTGAACAGCTACCTCGACGGCGAACTCCCTGCCGCCGAGCGCAGTACGTTTGAGCAGCGGCTGGCGCGCGAGTCTGTACTCAGTGCTGAACTTCAAGCGTTACGCGCCACCAAAGCTCTGTTAGGCATGGCTGAGCGCGTGCGTGTGCCTCGCAACTTCACCTTGGACCCTGCTCTTTATAGTAAACCTGCACGCACCAACCTCCTTGACAGACTCAGCATGGGATCGCTTCGCCCGCTCGCGGCTGGCGCCTCACTAGTGCTGGCGGCAGCACTATGTGTAGGCGCAGTGTTGATCTACAGCGGGGGTTCCCTGGGGTCAGCAGCCGCCGAAGCCCCTGCTGACGTTGCCTATGAAATGCAGGAAGTTCCTGCAGAAGAAGCGGCCCAGGCAGAAGAACTCGCAGCCCCCATGGCCGAAGAGCCGGCGCTGGCCGCCCCTGCACCCGCAGAAGAAGCCGCAGAGGAAGAACCCGCCCCGGAAATGGGCGCGGCCGCTATCCCGGAGGCCACCGCTGATGAGGGGGGCGCCAATGCTGCTGAAGCTGCCCCATCCCCCCTGCCAACACAGGCAGCCGATCTCTTGGCTCCCGAGGCCGAACAGCGCACCCTGGAATCCACAACGGCACCTCCTGAGGAAGCTGTCGGAGCCGGTGGAGAAGCCCAGGCCCCGACCCTTGCGGCTGAGATTGAAGCTGTACCAGAGGAGTTCCCTGCTGCAAAAGAGGACCAGCAGCAGCCCGGATTCTCCGTGCGAACCGCGGCAGGGATCGGGCTGGTTATCATCGCACTGGTCTTCGCTCTGGTGGGCCTGCTGATCTTGTTCAGGCGGCCCACTCGCTAATGTCCTCCCCTTTCGAGATGAATTACTGCCCGCGCTGCGGGCAACCCCTCACGGATGGCACCTATCGTGGTGAGCCACACCGTGTATGCGAAGCGTGCGGCTTCATTCATTTCAGCGACCCCAAGGTGGCGGCTGTTGTCCTGATCACCCAGGACGAACGCATCCTGATGGTGCGGCGGGGTGTAGACCCTGAAAAAGGTAAATGGGCCATGCCCGCCGGGTATATCGACTTCGGGGAAGACCCACGCGCGGCGGCCGTGCGGGAGGTCCGAGAGGAAACCGGGCTTGATGTGCGTATCACCGGCCTGATCGATATCCTTGGGCCTGACGAGGGCAACAAAGCCATTGTAATCTTGTTCGAGGCAGAGCTGTTAGGGGGCAAATCGCATGCCCAGGATGATGTGGAAGAGGTACGCTTCTTCCTGAAAGAGGAAGTCCCTTATGGGTTGCTGGCGTTTAAGAGCACCCATTTACTGTTGGAGCACTGGCAAAACCGACAGCGGACATGAAAACGAGCCGCCGAGCCACAGCGAGAGGCCCGGCGGTTTCTTTCTCGCGCTTACTGCTGCTGGAAAAGGACGTTGGGCTCAAGCAGACGCGCTTTAAGCCACGGCCCCATTTTTAACTCTGGCCAGGCGCGCACCTCAATGTGCAGATGCGGCCCGGTGGAGTTTCCAGTATTCCCCAATGTACCTAGCTGAGTGGCTTTAGAGAGAGTATTGCTCTGTGCCACACCTAATGAGTTCAGGTGTGCATAGACCACATACAGGTGCCATCCATGCATCGCATTATTCGTCAGGTATGTCTGGGTTGAAGGTGGAAGCTGGCTGTGGGTGTAGCGTATGATCACATGGTTGCCAAAGCCCCACCCCCATCCTGGATCACTGTAGACACCTTCATCCCCCAGCGGGATACCATGATCAATCGTGCTGGGCTTCTCGGGGGTGCATTTGGTACAGCGATGGGCACGTTCGACCCAACCACCCTGAGGGCCACAAAACACGGGGGTGCCAATGGTGAAGGCCAGGTCCCACCCGCGGTGGCCATCAGTTCCTGTGAAGCCGCGCACCCACCGGAACTCCTTCATCGGCAGTGGATACAGGTCGCCGCTGGGCACTACCAGCCCGAGCGTCTCACAGTCCCCCTTGAAAGTGAAATTGTCCGAGCGTGACCAGCCGCGCTGGCCGGCAAACTGCACCTCGGCCCACTGGTATGGTCCCCCATCATCCTGCGGCTTGATGTTAAAAACCTGTACTTCGGTGCCCGGTGGGATTTGTGTCACAATGGGGTGAGTGACATTCTGCCCCTTGCGAACCCGCGCAGGCACCTGCGAGATCACCAACCCCTTACATAGATCAGGCAGCCCCGTGGGCAGCGTCACACCGGTGCGGGGCGCTGCACCTTCAGTGCGAGTCAGCAGTGCAGCGAGGATTGGCTCCTGCACCAGGTCATAGCCCAGCTTGCGGCCATCGCCCTCTACCTCGATCAGATCGTCGCGGCACCAACCTTGCTTGCCATCGGGCAGCGCCAGTTTGAGCCACTGGTACACGCGGCCTGCACTGGCATTACCCTTCTCATCAGGTTTGGCATCGAGCACTTTCAGGCCGCGCACTCCTTTCTTGAGCGAGGCAATTGGTGGCGTATAGGTAGTGCTGGGGCCGGACCGGATGTTGACTGTTTCCAGAGATGGGATACCAACAATCGCAGCAAGGAACGGGCGGTTTTCCACCTGGGATGGTGGTGGAACAGGCGCAGCGCCTGCAGCCGCTGTCTGTCTTTTCAGTGTAAAGGGGTTGGTCGGGGCAGCAACCACCCCATACCCAAATTCGCTGAAATCCCCCTGAATAAGCAGGAAATCCTCGCGCATCCAGCCAACGCGGCCATCCGCGAACCCGAGCTTAAACCAGTTATAGACCTTGCCTTTCAAATGGTTGCCAGACTGGTCAGCCGCCACGTCCAGCAGAGTCATATCGCTTACGCCCACCGTCACTGCGAACAGCACTTCGCTCTGGATATCCGGGCTAGTTTGCACCCAGATATCCGTGATGAACGGTTTATCCGGTACCCCCTGTACCGTGATCTTACGCGCCGTGCTTGGCATAACTGCTCTCTCCTTTGTGCGCTCCGGAGCCAGCCCTGTTACTGTGGGCCAGCTGTGCTACTCAGTATGCTGCCGGGCAGCAATCTGTGCAAAATCGGCCGGCGCGAGCCAGTGCCATAACACATCAGCCAGGGCGGGTGACACCGTCCCGATCCACACCGCCAGCCGCTCAATGCCGTACAAGTGCAGTTCGCGCTGGCCCAGGACGAGGGCATCCAGAATGCGCCGGGCTACATAATCCGGCTGCATGATCCACACACCATACCGGCGCAGGACTTGTTCGGTGCCATGCACCATGGCGGTTGACACAAAGCCGGATACTACCGTCAGGACATACACGCCGCTTCCATAGAGCTCGCGGCGCAGCCCCTCCCCAAAACCGATCAGGGCGCGCTTGCTGGCGGAATATGCAGTGAAATAGGGCATGCTGTGCCGCCCCAGGATGGAAGCCTGGTTGATGATCCAGCCCGAACCGCGTGTGACCATGTGAGGAGCTATAAGCCGGACAAGATGCATAGGAACCAAAACATTTGTCTCGATTTGCTTGAACACAGCCGCTTCAGGCTGCTCAATGAAGCGCCCACCGCCGATGATGCCCGCATTGTTAAACAGGAGGTCAATATGCTCAAACTCAGTGAAAACCCGGGATACTAGTGTTGAAAGCTGCGCAGGATCGGTCACATCACAGGGCACAACCAGCACAGGCACCTCGAAAGCACGGCACAGCCCGGCGACAGCCTCCAACTCCTCGGTAGAGCGTGCAGCCAGTGCCAGATGCGCACCCCGCCGGGCCAGAGCGAGCGCCAGTGCGCGGCCCAGCCCCCGCGAAGCACCGGTGATCAGCGCCACTTTCCCTACGTAGAAAGCACGGCGCCTCCAGAGCCGCAGGCTGCGGATTGTGCGTGCGCACAGGGACAGCACCACCAGCGTGCCGAGCAGGATCAGCGCGGCACGCAGGGTCGCAGTCACTGCTTCTGCTCCTTGCGGGCGATCACAACCAGATTCACCCCCATGGAAACCGGGATCAACGCTGTGCCTGAGAGCACCTGGAACAGGCTGGGTATGCCGAAGAATGCAAACTGGAGCGGGGCCGGAATGAGGGGGAGGTAAGGCACATCCCACAACCCATCCCCAAACATGCGCAGCACCCTGAACCCTGCTTCAGCCGTCCAGGAGCGCCAGTCTTCCGGTGGATGCACGTTAATATGGGTAGGGTCTTTGGCGATGGCATCAGGGGTGAGGTGAGGTTTTTTGAAGGGACGCAGCGCATACGTAGGGTTGGGGGTGGCAAAGAGCAGCAGCCCGCCGTCAACCAGCATACGGCTCATGTTGGCCAGGGCGTGCCGGGGATCAACCAGATGCTCAACCAGATGCAGAGCAACGACCACATCGAAAGAGCGGCTGGCAAAGGTCTCAAGCTGATCCGCAGAAGCAACCAGCACAGAGGTGCCCGGCGCATTCTTACGAGTCTGGTAGGCCGCATAGGGGGCGATATCAAAGCCCACAGTCTGGAACTGGCTGCTGAGCAAACCCAGCAGGTGCCCCAACCCTGACCCCATCTCAAGCAGCCGCCCCGTCACCGGGCGTGGGGCAAAGCGGCGTATCAGGCGTGCATAATAACGCCGTGCAAACCAGTACATGCTGAAACGTCCCAACGGGCGATCTGCATAATTATAGGATTTGAAATACGCCTCACCGTATTCATGAAGCGGTGCCTGGCTGGCCGTCTGTGGCACGGACATGGTGATAGCTGTGCTCCTTTTGTTATGGCTATTCTACTGCAACGGGCAGCACCGCCAAAACCGGTGCTGGAAGGCAAGGCACATGAACGCTATACTCCCGCCCGTATGAGCAAACCACGGTTCCTCCCCTATCCTCTTGTGCTGGCGTCACGTTCTCCGCGGCGGCGCGAGCTGCTGCAACTCCTTGGAGTTGAGTTCACTATCACGGTGCCCGAAGTGGATGAGCGGCGCGCCCCCGGCGAAACCCCAACAGGTTATGTGCAGCGTCTAAGCCGAGAGAAAGCACAGGCTGCGGCAGCCCAGGCGCCAGCCCCCGCCCTGATCCTGGCAGCAGACACCATTGTGGTAGACGGCGACAGCGTGCTGGAAAAACCACTTGACAGTGATGAAGCCGTGCTGATGCTGCGCACCCTGCGGGGGCGTGTGCATCATGTCTATACGGCCATCTCCCTGCTGGAAACAGCCCGAGGGCGGTTGATCACCGAAACAGCCGACAGCCCTGTGAGGATGCGCCAATACAGCGAACGCGAGATCGCGGCCTATATCGCCAGTGGGGACCCGTTTGACAAGGCAGGAGCATACGGCATCCAGAACCCGGAATTCCGCCCGGCAGAGGCGTTTGATCACTGCTTTGCGAATGTGATGGGCCTGCCGCTGTGCCATATCACCCGTATGCTGCACCAGTTGGGATACGACCCCGAGCCTGATATTCCCTCGCGCTGCCAGACGCACCTGGCATACGACTGCCCTGTTCATGAGATCATCCTGCGCGGCGGCGAGTGATGCTCTCAGGATGGCAGCGCGATCATCTGCGCGATATATTTCTTTCTAAATTAATTGAATGATCTCCACAACGAGATCGCTATTCTGAATGTATATGAGGAGACAACGGCATGGTAGACCATGCAAGGCCGACGCCGCAGCGCCGGCGCACTCTTGCTGAGCTGTACAAGAACTGGAAGGAAGTCATCCTGACCTGCAACTGTAGCGATACGCAGATGGATGGCATTTCGAAGTGGTTGGTGTTGACCCGCGCCTGCGTGTTCTCAATGACCTTCTTTTCAGGGCTGATCGGCCTAATGCTGGCCGCTACTGCACAGGGGTTTCACCTGTTCAACGGCCTGCTTGCGGTGATTGGGATTACCCTGGCCCATGCGTCGAACAACCTGATCAATGATTATTTCGACCTGGCTGTCGGGCTTGACTCATCGGAGGATTATGCGCGTGCCCAGTACGCACCCCATCCGGTTCTGTCGGGCCTGTCGAGCAAGAGAGAGATGATTGCAGCGATCCTGCTGATCAACCTGATTGATGCGGCGATCATGATCTATCTGGCGGCCGTGGTCAGCCCGTGGGTGATCGCCTTCGCAGTGGCCGGGCTGTTCATCAGCGTGTTTTACACAGTGCCACCGGTGCGGCTCAAGCGGATTGGTCTGGGTGAGCCCAGCGTGCTCCTGATCTGGGGGCCATTGATGACCGGCGGCACTTTCTACGCGGCGACGGGGAGCCTGCCGCTTTGGGCAGTGATTGCGACAATCCCTTATGCCTTGATCGTGACCGCCGTGCTGATGGGCAAGCACACGGATAAGATTGAGCAGGATCGTGCCAAAGATATCCACACGCTCCCGGTCATCCTGGGCGAGAAGGTTGCGCTGCGTGTCACCCAGGCATTGATCACCCTGTTCTACCCTGTCGTGATCGGCCTGGTGCTGGCTGGCGATATGGGCGTGTGGGCTCTGCTGACGGTGCTCTCAATCCCGATGTATCTTGAGACGATGAAGCTGCTCAACCAGCCGCGCCCAACTGAACCCCCGGAGAACTACCCTGTGTGGCCGCTGTGGTATGTATCGATCGCATTCCGTATGACCCGCTCAGCCGGGGCTACATTGATCCTGGGCTTGTTGTTGAATCTCATTTTCCCGATCACCATCAACCTGTTCTAGCACAATCGGGTTTAGGCAAAAAGACGGCCCTCCGCATAGGAGGGCCGTCTTTTAATATCGAGTTCAACCTTCTACTCAAGCAGTGCACAGGCAATACGTGCAGCCACACCTGCGTTGTGTTCCAGGAGAGCCAGGTTGGTTTGCAGACTGCGCCCTTCTGTGAGCTCGCTGCTCCGCCCCAGCAGGAAAGGGGTCAAGGCTTTGCCCGCCACGCCTGCCTGCTCAGCTTCGGACAGTGCACGCTGCACCGCCCGTTCCATGTCCTCAGGATCAAGTGCCACCTCTGCCGGGGGAGGGACGGCGACCAGCACCCCGCTTTGCAGACCCGCACCCCAATGCGCACGCAGGATATCCACCACCTGTTCGGCTTTGTCCACACACAGGTCAACCGGCAGGCCGCTGCTGATCGCATAGAAAGCCGGGAATTGGTCCGTCTGGAATCCGAGGATGGGAACACCCAGGGTTTCCAGATATTCGAGCGTGCGCGGCAGGTCCAGGATCGCTTTAGCACCCGAACAGACAACTGCCAGCGGGGTGCGGGCTAGATCAGGGAGATCAGCTGAGACATCTCCGGTGTTCCCACGATGAACACCTCCAATGCCGCCAGTCGCCAGGACACGGATACCCGCCAGATGTGCGGAGATCAGGGTCCCGGACACAGTTGTGGCCCCGTGCTCACGCCCGGCAATCGCTATCCCGAAATCACGCCGTGAGACTTTGCGTACATCCTTCCGCGTGGCCAGCAGAAGAAGCTGTTCTTCGTTTACTCCCACTTGAATACGCCCGGCGATCAGCCCAATGGTCGCGGGGATCGCGCCCGCCGCGCGGACCGCAGCATCACAGCGCCTGGCAGCTTCCATATTGTGAGGATAGGGCAGGCCGTGTGCGATGACGGTTGTTTCCAGGGCAACAACAGGGCGGCCTTCTTCGAGTGCCGCCCGCACCTCAGGCGAGAGATCAAGATAATCCGGCATAGCTTAGATCACCAGTTCGTCGTACAGGAGGTCCACATTCAGGTCTGAGCGCACGGTCTCGCGGGTGCGCAGCGTGAGGGTGGCAGCCGTGACGCCCAGGCGCACACATTCGTCGACGGGGATACCTTCTAGCAGCCCGAAGATAATCGCTGCCGTCATCGCATCACCTGCGCCTGTGAGGTTCACGATCTCGGTTTTCACCGCAGGGATATAGCCGGCTGTCTCGATATCTGCGTACACCACGCCATGCTCACCAAGTGTGATAACTGCCAGATTAACGCCAAGCCCGACCAGGGCACGCGCTGCCTGGCGCGCCGCCTGCGCATCGTGCGTCTCGAAAGCATGACCGCACAGCGCGTACGTCTCGCGCACATTGGGTGAGATCATATGGATCGATGTCAGGTGCGGCGCCAGTTTACCAGCCAGAGATGCAGATGTGGGATCAGCGCACAGGGGGATGGCAAAGCGGCGGCAAAGTTCGACAATCACCTGCAGCGACTCCGAGGCAGGGTTAGCATCAACAACCACCATGCGGGCTGCCTCAAAAAGATGGATACGTGCCTGCAGATAGGCCGGGCTGAGATGTACCAGGACGCCCATGTCGTCAATGGCGACATTCAAGGTGCCATTGGCATCCAGCAGGCCTATATACGCCCCGGTCGCCGCGCCCTCGACCACAAGTGCCTCGCTGATATCGATGCCGCGCCCCGCTGCCCGTCCCAGCAGGCTTGCGCCCGCCTCATCATCTCCAACTGCAGTGAGCAGCACCGTCTCGACGTCCAGCTGTGCAAGGTTGGCAGCGATATTTCGCGCTACTCCCCCCATGCTGGTATGGATTCGTCCCGGTGTGGAACTGCCAGCGACTAGTGGCACCTCGGGCTGGCCAATTACATCTAGGTTAGCTCCGCCAATGACGAGGACATGCCCCTGCTCGTTCATGGTGTGCCCCTTATCCTTCGCTTTCAGCCCGAACCACCTACTGAGGTAAGCGTAACACAGCCCACAGGCTGGCGACAAGCCTTTCAAACCGCGACCTGATAAATTCGATAACGTTTGTATTCACGAGCTCCGAGGCGCGTCGCCAGGCGCGGGGTCATGGGGTTGTCTTCCCCGGTCAGCGACATATCCAGCCATTGATAACCGCGCTCGATCACGTTCACCGCAAATTGGTACATCAACAGGGCATCCACCCCCCGGTTCCAGTATTGAGGGTCTACTGCAATGCTTTTCATGCTGGCTCCTGAAGGCTGGCGGCGCATCGCCAGAAGGAACTGCGGCCAGCGCCACGCCTCGCGCAGCCCGTTCGCCGCGGCGATCGCCTCATTCAGATCCGGCAGCCCCATCACCCAACCTACCGGGTAGCCGTCCACCTCTGCAATCACAATAAGCCCTGGATCAAGCACGGGGCGTAAACTGCGTGCATGTGCTGCCATGCGTTCGACGTTCCAGAAGCCCCGTGTGTCACCAAGCACCGCCAGGCCGCGATTCAGCACATCGACAGCCATGCGGAGCTCCTCATCAAAGCGGGCGAGGTCTACCGTGCGTATATGCACCCGGGTGTGTGCTCTCAGTTTCTCCACGACGCGCGTAAGCTTCTCCGGCAAACCAGCTATGCCATTCTCAGGGGCCTCGGCATAGAAGGCCAGGCTGTCGCGCCGAGCCTTGGTCATCCCATAGTGTTCGACGAACTGGGGGTAGTACGGTGGGTTATGACCGCACATCACGGCAGGCTTGTACTCCCACCCGCTGATCAGAAAGCCATGGCTGTCCTCGTAATCCAGGGGCCAGGGCCCCCAAAGATACCCTGTACCCTGTTCCCGCGCCCAGCGAACAGCAGTATCAAAGAGGGCTTCCGCTACCGCATAATCCTCCACGCATTCAAACATCCCGAAGATGGCATTATCTTCTCCCCAGGCAGCATTGCGTTCCTCATCCACAGCAACCACTACAGTGCCTACCGGTTCAGTCCCTTTCCACGCGACAAAAGGCTGCACGCGTCCCCCGGCGATCACAGGGTTGCTGGCGGGATCAAGGCGGCGTGCGCGCTGAGGAAGCAACGGTGGCACCCAGAGTGGATCATCCTGGTAGATGCGCCAGGGGAACTTTAGAAACAGCCGCAGCTCGCGGCGTGATGCAACAGGGCGCACATTGATACCCATTGTTCACCCCCAGGTTCGCCGTTCAAGACTGCTGTTTCCATACTGGTAAGCAGATGTCCGAATTATCGCGCGCTTCTCGCCTGCAACCAAGAAACAGGCAGCCAGGACGACAAAGAAGGCATTATGTATTATATAGAGGTATAATAAATGTCGATGCTCATCAAGAGAGGTGGAGGGACCGGCCCTGTGAAACCTCGGCAACCACTGCCTGGTGCAGATGGTGCCAATTCCGGCAGGCGGCACAATAAAAGCCGTCCTGGAAGATGAGAGGCCTGATAGAGTCGGACCTCTCATTCAGAGAGGTTTTTTTGTACTATACACACTCATCAAGAAGGGGGCGAGCTTGAACCGCGCAGAACTTCTTAAGAGGCAGCTTGACCAGCGCATACTTGTTCTTGATGGCGCCATGGGGACGATGATCCAGACCTACAGGCTCAGCGAAGAGGAGTTTCGTGGGGAGCGTCTCAGGGACCACGCCTGTGATCTTCGCGGAAATAACGATCTGCTTAACCTGACACAGCCGCAGATCATCCAGGCCATCCATACAGCGTACCTGGAAGCAGGCGCCGATATCATCGAAACGAATACCTTCAATGCAAACGCGATCTCGCAGGCAGATTATCGTCTTGAGGCACTTGCCTATGAGATGAACCTGGCGGCTGCCCGGCTGGCGCGCGAGGCTGCGGACCAGTCCAGCACGGCGGAGAGGCCGCGTTTTGTGGCAGGCGCGTTGGGCCCTACTAACAAAACCGCTTCCATCTCACCGGATGTTAACGATCCTGCCAAACGCAACATCAGCTTCAACGAGCTGGCGGCGGCTTACGCCGAGGCTGCTCGCGGCTTGGTCGACGGTGGGGTGGACATCCTGCTGATCGAGACCATCTTCGATACCCTGAACGCCAAGGCCGCCATCTTCGGCGTTTTGGGTATGCTTGAGGAAAAGGGCATCGACATCCCACTGATGATCTCCGGCACGATCACGGACGCCAGCGGACGCACCCTCTCGGGGCAGACTACAGAGGCGTTCTGGAACTCCGTGCGCCACGCCCGGCCGCTGATTGTGGGCCTGAACTGCGCACTGGGTTCGGAGCAAATGCGGCCGTATATTGCAGAACTGTCTCGTACTGCGAATGCCTATGTCAGCCTGTACCCCAATGCCGGGCTTCCTAATGAGTTTGGCGAGTATGATGAAACACCTGACTATATGCGTGACGTGATCGGCGACTACGCCCGCAGCGGCTATGTCAATATCGTAGGCGGCTGCTGCGGCACCACCCCTGCGCATATCAGGCGAATGGCCGAGGCTGTGCAGGGACTGCCCCGCCGGGACATCCCGGAGATTGAGCCGGCCTGCCGCCTGAGCGGGCTGGAGCCGCTCAATATTACCCGCACACTCAATTTCGTCAATGTCGGGGAGCGTACCAACGTAGCCGGGTCGCGCAAATTCGCACGTCTGATCCTGAACGAGCAGTATGATGAGGCGCTCAGCATCGCCCGTGACCAGGTGGAGAATGGGGCCCAGGTCATCGACATTAACATGGATGAGGGCATGCTCGATGCCGAGAAAGCGATGGTGCATTTCCTCAACATGATCGCTTCTGAGCCAGATATCGCCCGGGTGCCGGTGATGATCGACTCCTCGAAATGGTCAGTGATTGAGGCCGCACTTAAATGCGTTCAGGGCAGGCCGGTAATCAACTCGATCAGCCTCAAGGAGGGAGAGGCGGAATTCGTCCACCATGCCCGGCTGGCAAGGCGTTATGGTGCTGCAGTGATCGTGATGGCGTTTGATGAAGCGGGCCAGGCGGATACGCTGGAACGCAAAACCACCATCTGTGAACGCGCGTATCGCATCCTGACAGAGCAGGTTGGCTTCCCTGCCGAGGATATCATCTTTGATCCTAACATCTTCGCTGTGGCAACCGGCATCGAGGAGCACAACGAGTATGCCCGGGCTTACATCGAAGCGGCCCGCTGGATCAAGCAAAACCTGCCGCATGCGCTGGTCAGCGGCGGGGTCAGTAACCTGTCCTTCTCGTTCCGTGGGAATGAGCCCGTGCGCCAGGCAATGCATTCTGCCTTCCTGTACCATGCTATCAAAGCAGGCATGGACATGGGGATCGTCAACCCGGGGCAGCTTGCAGTATATGACGAACTTGATCCAGAACTACTGGAGCGCGTGGAGGACGTCTTATTTAACCGGCGTCCGGATGCTACCGAGCGCCTGACTGAGTTCGCCCAGACGGTGCAGGGCGAGGAAAAGCAAAGTAAAGTTGACCTGGCATGGCGCCAACTGCCCGTTAATGATCGCCTGACCCATGCTCTGGTTCATGGCATCGCCGATTACATCATCGAGGATACTGAGGAAGCTCGCCAGCAAGCCGGCGCCCCGCTTGATGTGATTGAAGGCCCACTGATGCGCGGGATGAATATCGTGGGGGACCTTTTTGGCGAGGGCAAGATGTTCCTGCCTCAGGTGGTCAAGAGCGCCCGGGTCATGAAACAGGCGGTGGCCCATCTGGTACCATATATTGAGGCCTACCAGGCCGCCACCGGAAAAGTCAGCGCTAATGGAAAAATCCTGCTGGCCACGGTCAAGGGTGATGTTCATGACATCGGAAAGAACATCGTTGGGGTGGTGCTGCAGTGCAATGGCTATGAAGTGATTGACATGGGCGTGATGGTGCCTGTTCAAAAAATCCTGGACACCGCCCGCCGGGAGAAAGTAGATATCATCGGGCTAAGCGGCCTGATCACACCCTCGCTGGAAGAGATGCGCCATATTGCCCAGGAGCTGCAGCGAGAAGGCTTCGATGTTCCGCTTCTGATCGGTGGTGCAACAACCTCTAAGATCCACACCGCTGTGAAGATCGACCCCGCCTACACGCGCGGCCCCGTCGTTCACGTGAATGATGCTTCCCGTGCGGTAGGTGTGGCTACCAGCCTGCTCAGCACAGAGCAGGCGGCGCCCTTCGCCCTTGAAGTACGCAATGAGTACGCGGGAATCCGCGAGAAGCATGCGGGGAAGAACGGGCGCCGCCCGCTGGTTGCTCTGGCAGATGCACAACGCAATCGCCATCGCATCGACTGGGGGACGTACACCCCCCCTGTTCCTCGCGTACAAGGCATCCAGGTGTTTGATGGTTATCCGCTCGACGAACTGGCCCGTTATATTGACTGGAGTCCCTTCTTCCAAGCATGGGAACTGTCCGGCAAGTATCCAGGCATTCTGACCGACCCGGTGGTAGGGGCCACCGCCACCAACCTTTTTGAAGATGCGCAGGCAATGCTGCGCTGCATCATCGAGGAAAATCTGCTTACTGCACGCGGCGTGATCGGGCTGTACCCGGCAAACAGCGTTGGGGATGACATTGAGGTCTACTCTGATGCGGATCGCTCTGAGAGGCTGACGGCGATTCACACACTGCGCCAGCAAATGGATAGGCCCCCAGGGCGTGCAAACCTGAGTCTTGCGGATTTCGTTGCCCCGCGTGATACGGGACTAACCGATTACGTCGGATTCTTTGCGGTCACTGCCGGTGTTGGCACTGATGAGCTTGTGGCTCGATATGCGGCCGAAAAGGATGACTATCGTTCGATCATGGTGAGAGCCCTGGCAGACCGACTGGCAGAGGCTTTCGCGGAGCGTATGCATGAACGGGTCCGCACAGAGCTGTGGGGATATGCTCCCGGTGAAGGCCTTGATAACGAGGCGCTGATCGCAGAGGCATACCAGGGGATACGCCCGGCTCCAGGCTATCCTGCCTGTCCGGATCACACGGAGAAAGAGGAATTGTTCCGGGTATTGGATGCTCCCAAACATGCAGGGATGAGTCTGACCGAAACATATGCCATGCGCCCTGCTGCCTCTGTCAGCGGGTACTATCTGGCTCATCCAGAAGCAACTTACTTCGGGGTCGGGCGCATCGGCCGCGACCAGGTGGAGGACTATGCCCGCCGTAAGGGGATGACGGTTGCAGAGGTAGAGCACTGGCTCGCGCCTAATCTGGGGTATGATAATGATACACCCGCGGCTGGTTGAGCCGGATGCGGTGTCACCAGCAAGTAAAGGAGACAACATGAGTAAGCAATACAGCCAGCCACCAGGTATGGCGATTGATTCCAGCAAGCGCTATACGGCGGTGTTCAAGACGAATCACGGAAACATGCGCGTGACCCTGTTTGCTGATAAGGCACCTCAGACGGTGAATAACTTCGTCTTTCTGGCCCGCGACGGTTTTTATGACAACACCACATTCCACCGTGTGATCCCGGATTTTATGGTGCAAGGAGGCGACCCTACGGGGACCGGTCGCGGCGGCCCAGGCTACCGGTTTAATGACGAAGCAGGCGGCTTAGGTCTTAAACATGACGGCCCCGGGGTGCTCTCAATGGCAAACGCTGGGCCTAACACCAATGGGAGCCAGTTTTTCATCACCCACGTTGCGACGCCGTGGTTGGACGGAAAACACGCTGTATTTGGCAAGATCGCGGATCAAGAATCCCTCAACGTGCTCTTCAAGATACATGAGCGTGACCCGATGCAGGCCAGCGACCCTGGAGACAGCTTACTGTCTGTTGAAATCATCGAGGAGTGAAAGGAAACGCCCGGCCAAGCCGGGCGTTCTTTTTAATGATGTAGGGAGATGTTCTTAAAGGCCGCGCAGAGGCTCAAAGCCGGGCCCTTCATCCTCTTCGGGAGGTGCCGGCGGCTGATAGAACGGCTGCTGGGGGTGGGCAGGCTGTGAGGATGGCGGAGAAGCGGAAGTTCCCTGCATCCCCTGCGCCGTCCCTGCAACCTGGACGTTGGCCGGACGCTTGAATACGTAGATAACGGAATTCTTGCCAACGCCGGTTACTACACTGACCAGCTCCCAGCCTTGATCCCCCAACTTGCCTATCATTGCAGACCAGTTGGCATAGAGCTGCATCTCGACAGGGTCCCGGTCGGCAAAGAACTGACGTAGTACACCCTGGTTTGCACCACCCACCTCTACCTGGCAGTACTGCCAGTTTGCACGTTGAACCATCTCCCATCCTCCATGCTGAACAGCCGGATATGTATACCTATACGTCAAACGACTGGTGGAGTTCCGGGATGCTTACGTACTGGTACCCGTCCTCGGCCTTTAAGGCCTGTGCAAGCTTCGTGGCAGCCTCCACCTCTCCGTGCACAAGGAAGACCTGGCGCGGGCGGCGTTTGAACGCATCAGCCCATTGGACCAGGCCGTTATGATCCGCGTGACCACTGAATCCGTTCAGCACATCCACTTCAGCGCGCACCCGGTACTCTTCGCCAAAAATGCGCACCTCACGGGCCCCTTCAACTAGGTAGCGGCCCAGGGTGTTGGGTGCCTGCCAGCCCACTACAAGGATGGTGTTACGGCTGTCCTCAATGTTGTTCTTAAGATGGTGCAGGATGCGGCCATGTTCCATCATGCCGGAAGCGCTGATGATCACCGCTGGTTCACGCAGGTCATTGAGCGCTTTTGAATCTTCAACCCGGCGGATGTAGGAGAGGCGCGTAAACCCGAACAGATCGCCGTCCGGGTCATCATAGGCCATGTAGCGGGCGGCTTCAGGGCTGTAGGCCTCAGGATGCAGGCGAAACACCTCTGTGGCGTTGACGGCCAGCGGACTGTCCACATAAACAGGCAGTTTGGGGATTTCACCCGCATGGTGCAGGCGATTGAGTGTATATACAAGCTGCTGGGTGCGCCCGACCGCAAACGCAGGGACGATCACCTTGCCACCGCGCTTATACGTTTTCAGAATGACTTCGCGAAACTCCTGCTCTGAATGCTCCACGGTATCGTGGGTGCGTCCTCCGTAGGTGCTCTCCATGATCAATAGGTCTGCTTCTTCAATCGTCGAAGGGTTCCGGAGGATTGGGATACCTGCGTGCCCGATGTCGCCAGAGAACACCAGCCGAGTGTCCGTTTTGCCCTCGCGATCCTCGATGTCCAGGGCAACCATCGCCGAGCCCAGCATGTGCCCCGCGTCATAGAACGTCAAATGCACGCCAGGCGCGATCTGGCGCGTCCGTGCGTAGTTCATGCTGAGGAAAAGATGCAGCGCATCAATCGCGTCCGCTTCGGTATACAACGGCTCCACGGGGGGCTCACCCTTACGGGCGCGTTTCTTGTTGACGTACTGCGCATCCTGCTCCTGGATATGGGCGCTGTCGAGAAGCATGGTAGCAGCGAGGTCGCGCGTGGCTGATGTGCACAGGATATCGCCCGCGAAGCCGTGTTTCACAAGACTGGGGATGTTACCGCTGTGGTCGATGTGCGCGTGAGAGAGTACCAACACATCGATCTGTCTGGCATCAAATGGCAGGCGAGCATTGCGTTCACGAGCTTCTGAACGCTTGCCCTGGTACAATCCACAATCCAATAGAACGCGGACCCCATTGACCTCGATCAAATGCTGCGAACCCGTCACGGTTTGAGCGGCTCCGTGGAACGTGATCTTCATCAAGCTCTCTTCCTTATCAGCTCTCAGTTATCGACAGTCAACTTGCGCTGAGTTCAGCCAGCACACGGACAACCTCGGCGCCATAGGTTGCCAGCCGCCAGGGGCCCAGCGAGTCGATTGCCTCCAGATCGCTCAGGCAAGTGGGGCCACGCCGTGCGATCTCCCACAAGGCATCTTTGGGCATGACGATATCAGAGGACACACCGCGTGCCGCAGCCCGTTCTTTACGCCATGTATGCAGCGCATCGAAACGCCGGATGACACTCTCATCCGGGCGCTGGCCGTTCATACGAGGACGATCCAATGGTGGCGCCTCCTGCCCGCGTGCGATAGCAGCCAGGATACCCGCTGCATAACGACGCACCTGGCCACGGGTCATCCCCTTGACCTCTGCCAGAGCTTCCGTGCTCGCAGGTTGGGACTCGGCCAGCTGCAGCAGCGTGCTGTCGCCAACCACCTTGAACACAGGAAGGTCGCGCTGCTGGGCCTCCTCCTCGCGATACAGATATAACTCACGCAGAACGGCGGCGGCTTGTGCATCAAGCTGGCTCGCTTTGGTGATGCGCCAGAATCCATCGGGGTCAAACTCGTCACGGCTCCATTCAGCGCGGCACACCTCGTCAAACAGCTCGTGGGCCTCTGCCAGATGATCGCCCTCTTGCAGGAGGGTATAAAGCTCATCCCGCAGCCGCAGCAGGAAGTGCGTATCCATTTGCGCATAGCGAAGCATATCCGGCGAGAGTGGGCGGCGCCCCCAATCGGCAAGCTGGTGACGCTTATCCGGTTTGGTGCCAAAGTATTTCACCAGCAGATCGGCAAGTCCAACGCGTTCCCAGCCCAGGATGCGCGCTGCAACCATGGTGTCAAACAGATTGCTCATGGTAAAGCCAAAATCACGCCGCAGGCACATAACATCATACTCTGCGGCGTGGAGCACTTTTTCAATATGCGGGCTCGCAAGCAGCTCTCCGAGAAATGCAAGGTCCTTGTAGGGATCAAAGCGAAGCGGGTCGATCAGGTAATCTCCACTCTCCGCCGTGATCTGGATCAGGCACACCTGTTCACGATAGGCATACAGGCTGTTGGATTCCGTATCGACAGCAATGCGCTGTGCGGTCTGCAATGCACGCCGGAGGGATTCCAACGCGCGAAGATTATCCACAATCAGGGCGTGCGGAAGCGCCGCGCCGCGCGAGCGGCGCACGGTGCGTTTAGATTCATTCATAGCCATCGCCGATATTTGAAGTAGATGAGCAGGACTGCCCCCAGTATCCCCATCGCGCCAATAATCACCCAGAAGTTCAGGTGGTGCGTTGAGAATGGGAGAGTCACATTCATGCCCAGGACGCCAGAGATCAGAGTGAGCGGCAGGATGACTATCGAAATAACGGTCAGCGTGCGCATGACTTCGTTAATACGGTAAGACACCAGCGCATCGTTGGTATCCGCCAGATTCGCAATAACCTCCGCATTGTCTTCAACAATGTCCCGTGCCTTGCTCAGGTGGTCGAGAATGTCCCCAAAATACTCGTCTAGCTCCTCGCGGATGTACGGTCGGTCCACACCTTCCAGGTTGGCAACAATTGCCAATTGGGGTCTTAAGATACGACGCAGGGCAATGATATCACGCCGGGCTACCGCGATGTCCTGAATTACCTCGCGGGCGTCCTCTGAAAACAGGTTCTCCTCTATTGCTCGCACATTCCCGTCCACCTTCTGGAGGATCGGGAAGATATAATCCACCAGGCGGTCGATCACCTCGTGGAACAGTCGGCTTGCGCCCGGCCCCAGGAGTTTGTCGCGTTCGTCCTGATCCTCTTTCAACCGGCTAAACAGGCTGTTCAACGGCTTCAGTTCGCCGCTGTGGGCCGTAACAAGAAGGTCTGAGCCCAGGAAGAAGTCCACCTCTCCGGGCACCGATATCCGGCGAATATCGTCCCACAGGGGAAAGTGCATCACGACGAACATATAGTCCTCGTGTTCGTCAATCTTAGGCCGCTCGATATGGCTGAGACAGTCTTCCAGCGCAAGTGGGTGGAACTGGGGATACACCTCGTGCAGGTGATCCATATCTGCTGCCGTGGGGCGCACGATATTCGTCCATGTAACACGCCCATTTGTGATGCTATCGTAACTCATCCTGAAGGCCTTCTACGCCCGGAGTTATATATGCACAGTATAGTAAGCCTGCTGTAAGTGGGCAAAGTGCTGCTAATCAACGTGTACTGCTGGCTGACCCCAAATGCAACGTGCGCGCCTGGGCCTGAGTGCGCCGAGCCACCAGAGCCTGAATGACGCTGGTACCTGCCACATAGGCAAAACCCAACGCATACAGAATCATAAAGGGAGCCAATGCCGGAACACGTGTGAAGGCGAGCACGGCTGTTACCGCTGCATAAAGGCTGAACAGCCCCTCCAAAAAGGTGATCGCATCCAGGGGGAGCGTATACTGGCTGGCAGCCCACGATCCCCGGTGCTCACCCAGTTGGAACTTCGGCGTGCGCACAAACGCCTGCGGCCGATCGCTCATGCCGCGCAGCACTGCCTGTGTATTGCTCACTGCAATACCGGTGCCCAGCAGCATCAACACAGGGAAATTCAACAGACGGCGAGGCCAATCTGGATACAGCCTGCGCTGAGCCAGCAGAGTTTGGAGCGGCGGTCCGATCATGGCAAGGCCCAGGCCCGCCAGAGGCAGCAGCTTGAATCCACCGCTCAAGGTCATCGGTAGGGCCAGGAGCACAGTCAGAAGCATGAGCGGATGGATCAGATAGCCCCCCAGATGCAGCATTGCCTGAACTTTCTGCCAGAGGGTCAACTGCGATCCCAGTACGTGAGGCCCCAGCTTGCGCAAACACTGGACCGTCCCAGTGGCCCAGCGTGCCTGCTGGCGTTTGAACCCCATCATCAGCGGGGGTATCTCGCCTGGCACGCCCACCTCGGGGAGGTAGAGAAAACGCCACCCGGAGAGCTGCGCGCGATAGCTGAGATCAATATCCTCGGACAGCGTATTTAGGTCCCATCCCCCGCTGGCGTTGATGCAGCGTGTGCGCCATATCCCGGCCGTGCCGCTAAAATTCATCAGCAAGCCGTTACGATGCCGCGCCGGCTGTTCAACGGCAAAGTGTGAATCCAGTGCCAGGGCCTGTGCCCGCGTCAGGTGACTGTAACCAGCATTGATATGAGCCCAGCGTGCCTGAACCATGCCTACATGTTCATCTGCCAGCAGGTGAGGCAGCAGCATTTTCAGGAATCCAGGCTGAGGCACAAAGTCTGCATCGAAGATGGCAACAAACTCGGCATCACAGAGGGTGAGACCATAGGCCAAGGCACCCGCCTTAAAGCCTACGCGATCGTCGCGCCGGATATGCGCGATATCCAGCCCGAGTTCCCGGGCACGTGCTACAGCGGCGGCAGCTATGTGCTCCGTGTCATCGGTTGAGTCATCAAGCAGCTGAACATAAAGGCGGTCGCGAGGATAATCTAAAGCCGTTACTGCTTCCACCAGCCGCTCGACTACATGCCGTTCGTTAAAAACAGGCAGCTGCACAAGAACCCTGGGCCATGTCTCATCTGCCACAGGTGGCACAGCGGGGATCGGCCGCCTCCCACGCACAAGCAGCATGAGGGAAAGAACAAGTGCATTCAGCCCCACCAACGCCAGCAAATAGGCGCTGACGGCATACAGCACCCACATGATATTAACCACGAGTGGTATCAAGACCAGTATCCAACCTTAACGACTAGCTACCCAGTGCCGAGGAAAACCCGCGGCGATTGCAACTTCTGATGATAACACGCGCATAAACTTGTGCCACAAAGTCTAAGAAGGTGCGTTTCCGTTAATGCTTGATTGAATCAGTTTCAATGGTACACTCACAAAGGCTTATTGACAGTGTACAGAACGGTGGTATTGATGATGCGCAGTACCGTTATGCTTGGGGCAGCACTGGCCGGGTTGTTTCTGCTGACTGCCTGTGCCGCTGGCCCTGCCCAGACCCCCATCCCCACCCTGGACCCGCGTGCCTTGACTGTAACGGCGGTGCCTACTTCGACACCGCAGCCAACTTACACACCGCATCCGACAGCCGAACGCATACCCACGCGCACGCCACTGCCAACCTTCCCGCCAAGATTTACTGGACGGGTAGGCGGAACACAAACGCCAACCGACACGGCACCAGCCCGGCCGACAGCCACTGAAGGGCCGTCCCCAACGCCCTTACCACCTCAGGGTCTACAGGATGTAGGAGGACCTGCCCCAGACCTGGTCCCTATCCTGACGATTATTGACACCGGGGCAACCTGTGGAAAACAGGGCACGCATGCATTGGTGCAGCTTGGTGTGACTAACCGTGGCAATTGGTCAGCACAGAACTTCACTGTTGAATGGTCCTTAGGATGGGAAGACCCCTTTAAGGGTGAAGTCCGACGCGAGTTCATCGGATTTCAGGAATGGGGATTACAGTGGAGCCGATATTTTGTTAATGAGTACGTGTGGGTCCCCTGTGAGGCAACGACAACCTACCGTGCCTATGTGTGGGTCGATATCGGCAATGACGTAGCCGAACTCTACGAGGATAACAACTTCGCTGAGATCAGTTATACCATCACCCAGCCATAAAAAAGACGGGCCATGCGAATACATGGCCCGTCTTCTTGGTACTATGTAAGGTTACTGCTTTACCGCATTAGCTGCTTCCTGCATGGTTGCGTGTACCGGAAAGATCGTGTCGTACCCGGCCAAGGTGATCAGTTCCATCACGCGGGCATTCGGCCCTGCAAGGTGCATCTCCCCGCCAGCCTCAAGAAGCCCCCGAGCACCCAGCAACAGCATCCGTAACCCGTAGCTGGAGACATAGTCGAGACCCGAGAGGTCCACAACTATCTTTCCGCCTTTTTCACGCAGCACAGAATGGAACTGTGGTTCAACATCCATTGTGCCGGGTGCATCGAGAGTCCCGGTGAGGCTGATGACGTGTGCGCCACCATCCAACAGCCTGACAGCAAGAGTCGCGGCCATCTCTATCACTCTTTATTCCAATGAAGCCTTCAAGACTAGTATAGCGCAAGCAAAACAGGGCACAACCACGCAGGGCCAGCAACATACGTTTAATAGAGCGCCCGGCTGGCTAGTGGCCGCCAGCCGGGCAGATAACGCGAGAGAGGTAAAACCAGTGCCTGTATCTTTGCTAAACTAAGTAACGACGACTGAGTTGTCCTGCCCAAACTCATTGCGCAGGTATTTGTCAGCCTCCCAATCATTATGCCAGTCGCTCCCGTTTACAAGAAAGCGATACTGGTATTCTCTGCCCGCTTCCAGCTTGACTTCGGCCTTCCACGCTCCGCTCTTCAACTGTTCCATCGGCGTGGCTGTCTTATCCCAGCCATTGAAATCACCGACCACAGTGGCCGACTGGGCCTCAATGGGCTCTGGCAAGGTGAAAGTCACCTTACAGACTGTGTCCTTAGCAAGATAACGCTTTTTGACTGGCATTTGAACCCCCTATGTAACAATCAACCTCTCCCGCGAAACCGGCCATATGATAATCGCTCCGTTTCGCTTCGCCAATTTGTGGATGATCGCATATGTGAGGCTCTATGTGGACATCGTTGACAGCTCTGTCGTGATGCCGCTATACTCTTGACCATATGGTAACACACCTGTCACGTCCCCATCATCATCATCATCACCATTTATCCAGCGGCTAATATCCGGTGGTGATGTTGGATTTGGGTGTAATCAGTTAGAACACCGCACGACGATCACAAGCAAAACCCCCGGCAGCCGGGGGTTTTTTGATGCATTTTTGGAGCATCTTATGCCTGCTGCCAATCCAATCCGTATTGCACTGCCAAGCAAAGGCCAGCTGGAAGAATCTACCTTGGACTTTCTGGCTGGGTGCGGGCTGCATGTCGATAAGACTAACCCGCGCCAGTACCGGGCTGGCCTTCCTGCACTGCCTCAGGCCCAGGTGCTGTTTCAGCGCGCCCGGGACATCCCCCGGAGTGTCGCTGCAGGCGACATCGATCTGGGGATCACCGGTTATGATGCTGTCACCGAGACATTAGATGAAAACCTTAATGATATAGTGGTTATCCATGAGGCATTGGGGTATGGGGTCTGCGAGCTGGTAGTGGCTGTTCCCAATGATTGGCGCGATGCAGATACCATGGCCGGGCTTGCTGCACGGGCAAGAACAAGAGACGGCCTGCGTGCAGCAACCAAATATGAAAACACAGCGCGGCGATTCCTCGCCTCACACGGGCTGGCAGCGGATGTTCACATCACCACCTCAGATGGTGCGCTTGAAGCAGCCCCTACAATAGGCTATGCGGACTTCATTGTTGATATCACGTCATCCGGCACAACACTGCGCGAAAACAACTTGAAGATACTCGCTGACGGCGTGATCATGCGCTCACAGGCGACGCTTATCGGCAACCGGCGCGCCCTCCAGACGCGGGATAACTTGATAGATACCACCCATCATTTGCTGGAGCTCATTGAGGGCTATCTGCGTGCCAGAGGTCAGTACCTGGTATTTGCCAACATGCGCGGCGAATCCGCTGAAGCGATCGGGATGCTCATCGCGACCCAGACAGATCTGGGCGGCCTGCAAGGCCCGACTATTGCCCAGGTGATCAGCAAGGAGGGCAACGGTTGGTGGGCGATTAACATCGTTGTATCTTCAGACCGGCTGTACAATGCCATCCGGCAGATCCGCGCTATTGGGGGCAGCGGGGTGATCGCCACCCCGGCAGCTTACATCTTCGAGGAGCGGCCAGCACGCTACCTGCGCCTGCTTGCAGAAGTGGGCAGAACGGAGATCACGCGTTGAAAGACGCCTTCAGAATCTACCATCTGCACGAGGCCCGCTCAGGCATCCTCAAGCGCGCTCTGCCTGGCGAGGTCGAGCTTCCGGCCAGTGCTGTAGAGCGTATTGCAGCGATCTTTGGCGAACCGCTCACGCCGGAAGCCGCGGTCCGACGGATTGTGCAGGATGTGCGCAACCACGGTGATCCGGCCTTGCATACCTGGACGGAGCGCATTGACGGGGTCGCTCTCCAGTCTCTGCGCGTCCCTGTCGAGGCAATTGAGCAGGCTGTGCAGGATATTCCGGCCAGCGTGCTGGCGGCGCTGCGCCTTTCTGCTGAGCGGATCGAGGCGTTTTATCGTAAGCAGCCTCTCACATCATGGCTGGAATCCAGCCATGATGGAATGCTGGGTCAGCTCATCGTCCCGATCGATCGTGTCGGGGTATATGTGCCTGGAGGCACTGCCCCGCTGCCCTCATCTTTGCTGATGAGCGCCATCCCGGCCCAGGTCGCCGGAGTCCATGAGATCGTTGTGTGCACACCTCCCGGGCATGAGAAGGAGGTGCCGCCTGTGATACTCGCGGCGGCGCATGTGGCCGGGGTCAGGCATGTGTACAGAGTGGGAGGAGCACAGGCCATCGCGGCGATGGCCTATGGCACCGAAAGCATACCAAAGGTAGATAAAATCGTGGGCCCGGGCAACCTGTTTGTGACGCTGGCCAAACGCCTCGTGTATGGCGCGGTAGGCATCGACGGGCTGCTCGGCCCTACTGAGACTCTGGTGATCGCCGACGAACACGCCAACCCGGCGCTGATTGCTGCTGATCTGCTGGCACAGGCAGAACATGATGTGCTGGCGCAGGCAGTGCTGGTGACTCCCAGCCGCAACCTGGCACAGGCTGTTGCTGCTGAGGTGCATAAGCGCACCGACACACTGCCACGCTCAGCAATCGCATGTGAGTCACTTCAGGCTCGCGGCGGTGCTGTGCTCGTCCCTAATCTTGAAACAGCCTTTGAGGTCGCTAACGACTATGCGGCCGAACATCTGCAGCTGTCCGTGCAGAACCCATACGACTGGCTGGGGCATGTGAGGCACGCCGGTGCAATATTCCTCGGGGAACACTCATGTGAGGTGCTGGGTGACTATGTTGCCGGCCCGAGCCACAGCCTGCCCACCGGCGGTACAGCACGTTTCGCCTCGGGATTGAGTGTGCTGGACTTTGTGAAGGTTACAAGTGTGATCGGTTTGGGGCATGGGGCGGCTGCGCGGTTAAGCGGCCCGGCCAGCGATCTGGCGCGAGCAGAGCAGCTCGAAGGGCATGCAGCCGCTGCCGAGGCAAGGAGTGCTCCCCATGAGCCATAAACCGGTTCAGTACGGGCTGAGTGCGCAGCAAGTGGTCAGCCTGGTGCGGCCAGCCATCGCCGGGATGAAGGCCTACACACCGATCCTGCCGTTTGAAGTGCTGAGCGAACAACTTGGCCGCCCGGCCGAAACCATCATCAAGCTGGATGCTAACGAAAACCCTTACGGCGCCCCGCCAAAGGCTCTGGCTGCACTGCGGCACATCGATGCCCAGACGCCGATCTACCCGGACCCTGAGGCGCGCGCACTGCGTGCCCGGCTGGCGGAGTATCATGGCATCGACATGCAGCATTTACTGATTGGGGCAGGTGCGGATGAGCTGATCGATCTGATAACTCGCCTGATCTTAAATCCCGGCGATGCTGTCATCGACTGCCCACCCACGTTCAGTATGTACGCTTTTGACACGATGCTGAACGGTGGGCGGGTGATCCGTGTGCCGCGCCGCGCCGATTTCTCGCTGGATCTGGAGGCAATAGAGCAGGCCGCAGAGCGCGGGAACGCCAGGCTGCTTTTCATCGCCGCACCAAACAACCCGGACGGCGGGCTGCCAAGCCCCATGGACCTGGAGCGGCTGCTGCGGCTTCCCCTGCTGCTGGTGATCGATGAGGCTTATATCCATTTCAGCAGCATGGAAAGCGCCATCCGCCGTGTGCCGGTGACGCCTAATCTGATTGTGCTTCGCACTTTCAGCAAATGGGCGGGCCTGGCAGGCCTGCGGGTGGGCTATGGAGTCTTCCCCCTCAACCTGATTACACATATGTGGAAGATCAAGCAGCCCTACAATCTCAGTGTGACAGCTGATGCCGCAGCACGGGCCACACTCGAGGAGCTGGACACGCTGGAGGCAAACACCATGCACATTATCACGGAGCGCGAGCGTTTGATCCGTGAGCTGGCAGCAGTGCCCTTCCTCCGGCCTTATCCCAGCCAGGGCAATTTCGTGCTCTGCCGGGTGGTAGACCGCAGCGCTGCAGAACTCAAAGATCGCCTTGCAAAGGAGTACGGCATCCTGATCCGCCACTTCGATCAGCCCGGACTAGACGACCATGTGCGCATCACGGTGGGCAGGCCTGAACACACAGATGCACTGCTCTACGCGCTCAGCGAGCTGGGAGGCAGCCAATGACCACTGCACAACGCAGGGCCCGCATCACGCGGGAGACAAATGAAACACGCATCACCCTCAGCCTGAACTTGGATGGCAGCGGCGCGGCCAGCATCCAGACCGGAGTGAGCTTCTTCGACCACATGCTGCATCACGTCGCAGTGCACGGCCTGTTTGACCTGGAAATAAGGGCAGAGGGCGATCTGCAAATCGATGCCCACCACACGATTGAAGATGTGGCCATTGTTTTCGGGCAGGCACTTGCCCAGACACTCGGCGAACGCAAGGGGATCACCCGCATGGGATGTTCCTACGTGCCGATGGACGATGCACTGGCCCGCGTAGTTGTCGACCTGAGCGGACGGCCGTATGCGGTATACCGAGCGGAGTTCCTTAACCCGATGTTGGGCAGCATGCCAAGCACCCTCGTTCGCCACGTTTTTGAGTCGATTGCCTTTAACGGGAAGCTCAATCTGCATGCCGAGGTGTTGTACGGCTGGGAAGACCATCACAAGGCGGAAGCGCTGTTCAAGGCGCTGGGGCGCGCCCTGAGCGCCGCTGTACAAATCGATGCACGGCGGACGGGCGTGCCCAGCACCAAGGGCACGCTGACGGCATAATGGCGAGGAGACGGATCGGAATGGGTGAGATTATACGCCAGCGAATCCGTGGCTGTGTGGTAGGGGCGGCGGTTGGCGATGCGCTGGGCATGCCCCTCGAGTTCGGGCCGCGCCGCCCGGCGGATGCATTGGTGCGAGAGATGGCCACGGGGCGCCTGCCCGCCGGCAGCATCACCGATGATACCGAGATGGCACTGGCATTGGCGTTGAGCCTGTTGGAGATACGTCCGCTGGACACGAACGACCTTGCGCAGCGTTTCATGGCATGGCTCCAGGCACGCCCGCACGATATTGGGCTGCATACGCGTCTCGTGCTGTTACGTGTTGCAGAAGGGGAGCCCTGGGAAGAGGCCGTCGAAGCCGTGCAAAAAGACAACCCAGACTCTGCTGGGAACGGCTCTTTGATGCGCGCCTGGCCTGCTGCCGTCGCCCACTGGGATAACCTGGACGACCTGCTGATCGACTCGTGGCGGCAGAGCCGCGTCACGCATGCCCATCCCGACTGCCTGACTGCCTGTGCCTTCAGCAACGTACTTATTTACCACCTGCTGCGCGGGATGCCGGTTGACACGGCCCTCATTACGACCTCCTCGATTGTGCGAACGTCAGATGCCATGTGGGATGTCATCAAGACTGCCGCGTACCGTGACCGCGAAGAGCTGGTGAATTCCGGCTGGGTCCGCCATACACTCGAAACTGCCATCTGGGCACTGCTGAATACTCAAAGCTTCGAGGAAGCGGTGGTACAGGCTGTCAACCTGGGAAATGACGCGGACACCTCCGGGGCGGTAGTCGGAGCATTGGCCGGTGCTGCGTATGGGCTGGACGGCATCCCGAAGCGCTGGCGCGAGGCCCTGCAAGGGGAGTGGCCTGTGCGCAGCGGCGAGTACTGGGGTGTCACTGAGTTCATCCGGCTGGCAGATCGCCTGGCAGAACCGGGAAGGCATGAACAGCTGTGATCGCAATCATTGACTACGGGGCGGGGAACTTACGCAGCGTGTGCAATGCCTTTATCCACCTGGGCGCTGCTGTGACGGTAGTTTCCACGCCAACAGAATTGCAGGGTGCCACCAAGATTGTGCTGCCGGGGGTGGGGGCGTTCGGCACAGGGATGGCCAGCCTTCGTCAAGCGGGGTTCGAGGAGCCAATCAAGGAAGCCGTGGCAAAAGGAACCTCCCTGCTGGGTATCTGCCTGGGCATGCAGTATCTCTTTGAGAGCAGTGACGAGATGGGTTACCATCACGGGCTGGGACTGCTGCCAGGGCATGTAACACGCTTCCCGGTTGGTGATGCACGCATGAAGGGCCTCAAGGTGCCACACATGGGTTGGAACAGCCTCGTTATCCAGCAGGAAAACCCGCTCATGCGCGGCATACCCGATGGCGGATATGCCTACTTCGTCCACTCTTATTATGTGGCCGCAGCAAACCGTGCAGATGTCATCGCAGCAGCCGAATATGGCATTAAGTTTGCAGCAGTGGTCGCACGTGGCAACATATACGGTATCCAGCCGCACCCGGAGAAAAGCCAGGCCATAGGCTTACGCATCCTGAAAAACTACATCGAGCTTTAGAGAGGCGGCCATGATCGTATATCCAGCCATTGATCTACGAGAGGGCCGTGTGGTGCGGCTGGTCCAGGGTGACCCCAGCAGGCAGACTGTCTACGATGATGATCCGGTTGGCACGGCACAGCGCTGGCGCGACGCCGGAGCAGCCTGGCTGCATGTAGTCAACCTGGATGGTGCGTTGGGCGAGGCCGGCCTCGCCCTGGACACTCTGAAAAAACTGGTTCGTGTGGGGCTTCCCATCCAGTTTGGGGGGGGAGTACGCTCGCTGGAAGACGCACAGCAGGCGCTTGAAGCCGGGGCAGCACGAGTTATCCTGGGCACCCTGGCCGTCCTGCACCCCGCGCTGGCTGGAGAGGCCGTCCAACGCTTCGGGCCTGAAGTCATCGCCGTAGCACTTGATGCGCGGGATGGGTGCGTGAGTACGCATGGGTGGCAGGCCCAGAGCAGCCATACACCTGCGTCCCTGGGACGTGAACTGGTAGAACATGGCGTGCGCCATGCGCTGTTTACCGATATCCAGCGCGACGGCGCCCTTCAGGGGGTTAATGTCGAGGCAAGCGCGGCTTTGAGCCGTGAGACGGGGCTGCAGGTGATCGCATCCGGGGGTGTGGCCTCCCTGGATGACATCCAGGCTTTGAAGGTGGCTCGCCCACCTATCGCCGGGGTGGTGATCGGCAAAGCCTTGTATACAGGCGCGTTTACCCTAGAGGAGGCGCTGGCTGCAGCCAGCTATTGAGCCTGAAGGTGATTCGGGAGGCATCTTCTGTGTCTGATACAACCATACATGAAAAGCCAGTAGAGTTACTGCAGACGCTGATCCGGTTTGATACGACCAACCCGCCTGGCAATGAGAAGGAGTGCATCGAGTACATCGCAAACCTGATGCGCGGCTACGGCATAGAGCCTCTGGTGCTCGCCAAGGACCCCAAGCGCCCGAATCTGGTTGCACGGCTCACCGGGCGTGGTGAAGCCCCTCCTCTGTTGATTTACGGTCACATTGACGTTGTGACTGCTCAAGGCCAGGCATGGACACATTCGCCGTTTGCAGGTGAGATCCATGATGGCTTTCTGTGGGGCCGGGGGACCCTAGATATGAAAGGTGCCGTGGCGATGTACCTGGCAGCCTTTCTGCGCACGGCCTCTGAGGGCCCTCAACCCGCCGGAGATGTGATCCTGTGCATCCTGAGCGATGAAGAGGATAGGGGAGTTCACGGAGCAGAGTTCATTGTTAACGAACACCCCCATCTTTTTGATGATGTGTGCTTTGCCATCGGGGAAGGGGGCGGGTTTACGTTTTACGTCGGAGACCGCTGCTTCTTCCCGATCATGGTCGCTGAGCGGCAGGTCTGCTGGATGCGCCTGACCGTACATGGGCCGGGGGGGCATGGCTCCATGCCGGTCAGGGGTGGGGCGATGGCACGGGCTGCTCGCATTTTGAGCCGTCTCGATCAGCGCCCACTGCCTGTACACATTACCCCTATCACGCGCATGATGATCGAAGGGCTGGCAGATGGTCTGCCTTTCCCGCAGAATGTAGCCCTGCGCCAACTGCTGAATCCCCTGCTGACAGATCGCCTTCTGGCAGCCCTGGGCACCCAGGGACGGCTGTTTGCGCCACTGCTGCATAACACGGTCAGCGCCACGGTGATTCACGGTGGGTATAAGACCAATGTGATCCCCAGCGAAGTGACCCTCGAACTGGACGGCCGGCTGCTGCCAGGCTTCACTTTTGAAGATATGCAGCGAGAGCTGCGTGCGGTGATCGGCCTGGGGGTTGAATATGATCTGCAGCTGATCGATTACTATCAGAACGATGCCCCCGTCAGGATGGACCTATTCGATATGTTGAGTGGCATCCTGCGCAAGACCGAGCCATCCGGGCGGCCCATTCCGTTATTGATGAGTGGCGTGACTGATGGGCGGTTCTTCTCGCGGCTGGGCATCCAGACCTATGGGTTTGTGCCGATGCGCCTGCCTGCAGGTGTCGACCTGATCGGCACTATCCATGGCGCAGATGAGCGTATGCCTGTTTCGGAAGTGAGCTTCGGCGCGCAAGCCATGTACGAAGTCATCAGGCAGTATCAGTGATGTCGGGTTAATCCGGAGATAACAACCTTGCTTGCAAAGCGGATCATCCCCTGCCTTGATGTCCATGCCGGGCGCGTGGTGAAAGGGATCAACTTCGTCAATTTGCGCGACGCAGGGGACCCTGTAGAACATGCCCGTGTGTACGATGCTGAGGGAGCAGACGAGCTGATCTTCCTGGACATCACGGCTACACACGAAGGGCGCGAGACCATGCTTGACGTCGTGCGGCGGGTGGCCGATGCGATCTTCATCCCATTCGGCGTGGGGGGCGGGCTGCGCTCTGTGGAGGACATGCGCGATACGCTGCTGGCCGGGGCTGACAAGACAGCGATCAACAGCGCAGCGGTGCGCAACCCCAGCCTGATCAGTGAAGGCGCAGCGCGTTTCGGCAGCCAATGCATTGTAGTCGCCATCGATGCCCGCTGGACCGGCGAGATGTATGAGGTCTCTGTCAACGGCGGCCGTATCCCGACCGGGCTGGATGCCATCGATTGGGCCGTGGAGGTTGAGCAGCTCGGCGCAGGAGAGATTCTTCTGACCAGCATGGATCGAGACGGCACCCAGGCTGGGTATGATCTGAAGCTGACACGCACCGTTGCCGAGTCGGTCTCCATCCCGGTGATCGCGTCAGGTGGAGCCGGGAACACGCAGCATTTCTACGACGCGCTGACCGAAGGGAGCGCTGATGCAGCCCTTGCCGCCAGTCTGTTCCACTTCCGCCAGCTCAGCGTGGCTGAAGTAAAAGCATTCTTGAAGGAAAGAGATATCCCGGTGCGACCAATCCAGGAGGCAAGCATTGACTGACTCGAACACCCTGGCATGGAACTCTCAGGGGCTGATCCCGGCAGTTGTGCAGGATGTTGAGACCGGCGAGGTATTGATGCTGGCGTGGATGAACGCTGAGACGCTCTGTCTCACCCAGCAGACCGGGCAAACACATTTCTGGTCACGCAGCCGGGGAGAGATCTGGCACAAGGGTGCTACCAGTGGAAACACACAAGAGGTTGTAGGCATCTGGGCGGACTGCGATGGTGATACCTTGCTCGTCAAAGTGCGTCCTGCAGGCCCTGCTTGCCACACAGGGGCCATGAGCTGCTTTCATAATCAGCTTGAGGAAACGCATGATCAGGGCCAACTGCCCCTATGGGAGGAGCTATGAACGGTGTGCTTGGGCGCATCTTCATGGTTATCAAAGATCGCCAGGCCAACCCACAACCGGAGTCGTACACAAACTGGCTGTTAAACCAGGGCGAGGACGAGATTCTTAAAAAGATCGGTGAGGAAAGTGTTGAGGTCATCCTGGCAGCGAAAGCGCAGGGGGATAAACGGTTGGTCAGCGAAATAGCTGATCTGACCTACCACACACTGGTTTTACTGGCTGCGCGCGGCCTGGGCCCGGACGATGTTGCAGCGGAACTCGATGCTCGTTTTGGGAAAGCACATCTCAAGCCTGAATAAACTAGGCTTATCACTACGGGAAGTTCAGGAGAACCATTGAGCGAACATACCCTGCTGCTTTTTGATGTGGACGGCGTCCTGTTATATCCCTTTGGTTACAAACAAGCGCTGCAAGCAGCCGTTGATTATTTTGCTGACCAGATGAGCTTGCCTGCTGTAGGCCTGACTTACGAGGAAATCGCCCTTTTTGAAGCGGCCGGCATGACCAACGAGTGGATGTCGGGCGCACTGTGTCTGGCGGCGCTGCTTGCTGAGGCAACCTCTGGCCGCCCGGAGCTTATCGGCAGCAGCGTAAGCAAGACTATCTCGGCGATCCGTGGGGCACACATCGCCCCGGTTCGCCCGGTTTTTGAAACCTATACACTCGAGGCACTGGCCCTGGCCGGGGAGAGCATCCACTCAACAGAACCCATTATCAAGGCACTCAGCGAACGCTCAGAAAAGGCGCTGGTGCCTGTGCTGCGTGAAATCCTGGCAGATATCCGCCCACTGGCACCATTCTCACATATCTTCCAGCACTACGCGCTTGGCCATGCGCGATACCTCGCCACATATGGAGAGGAGCCGATCTTTGAGTGTGAGAGCTATCTCGCGAATCGCGATCGCAGCCAGCTCAACGACAATCTGAAGTCGCGGTTGGTAGAGGCTCTCACCGGTGAAACTCTGCGGGCGGCAATCTACACCGCACGTCCTGGCCTGCCGCCGCGCGATCTGACTGAGGAAGAATACGCAGCAGTACGTGTGCGCGAGCATCCCCCGGAGGCTAACCTAGCTGCCGAGCTGCTCGGTTTTGATGGGAGGCTGCCGCTGATCTCCGGAGGGTGTATGACCTGGCTGGCTATGCGGCAGGGACAGCATCCGGGCACATTCATCAAGCCATCACCGCTGCACGCGCTGGCAACAATTGGAGCGGCTCAAGGCGGCTGCGAAAAGGCGGCCGTGGAAGCCGCTCTGGCATTCACCGAAAAAGGGCAGGTGAGCGGCCCATTGGCTGCATTGAAGGATCAGCCAGCGCGCATCGTCGTTTTTGAGGATTCTATCGGCGGTATACGGGGCATCCAGCAGGCAGCCCGCATGTTGAACCGCGCAGGCTTTAACCTGATGGTTGAAGCTGTGGGAATCGCGCCCGAGACATCCAAGCGCCAGGCACTGATCTCTGTCGCAGATCGTGTGATTGACGATATCAACGCAGCCCTGGCCACCTATCTTGCCTGAGTACAGCCTACTGGCAGGCCTGTGGGTGCTATGGTATGATCTTGGATGCTAATTGTATACTGATTGTACAAAGGCCTTGACGGAGACGAGTAAGCAGCCACCTGGCAGACCAGCAAGCCCGGGACAATGAGAGCCGGGCCTGCCGCACTGCTGAAAATCCCTCCTGAGCCGCAGGCCGAACAGTTTGAAGCCCAGTAAGCCGAGCCGGGATCGCACCCCGTTACCAAAGCGCAACTATGAGTGCCTTCGGGCAGGAGCAGTTGACCAGAGTGCCAGGCAGTCCATGTTCGCCTGGAAGCGGGGTGGTACCGCGGGAGCATGCGCTCTCGTCCCTAGGGGCGAAGCGCGCTTTTTGTTTCAACACGGGGGATCGCATGACCGACCTGCTCTATCAGACAGACAGCTACATGCAGACTTTTGACGCGACAGTCACTGAACTGTATGAAGGTAATGGTGTGATCCTGGACCGTACAGCTTTTTATCCTGGCGGGGGCGGGCAGCCCAGCGATGCCGGGACACTGCTGGTTAATGGGAGGGCGTATCCAGTTGTGGGGGTCAAGAAGGTTGGTGGAGCGATCGTACATTTCGTCGATTCGAATGAGCCTGCTTTGTCTGCCGGAACCGGCGTGACTGGTCAGCTGGACTGGCCACGGCGCTACCAGCTTATGCGAACCCACACCGCGATGCACATCCTGTGCGGTGTCGTGTGGCGCGATTATGGTGCCCTGGTCACGGGTGGCAATATGGAACCCCTGCAGGGGCGCATGGATTTTGAGTTTGAGACCATGCGGCAGGAGCTCGTCAAAGAGATCGAACAGCACATCAACGCCGAAGTAGCCGCAGCCCGTCCGGTTTACGTGCGTATCCTGCCGCGCGAAGAGGCCTTTCAGATACCGGACCTGATTCGCACCAAGATCAACCTGCTGCCGGAGGGGATCCGTGAAGTGCGCACGGTCGAGATCGAGGGGTTAGACCTGCAAGCTGATGGCGGCACCCATGTGCGCAATACGTCGGAGGTTGGCTATTTGCGCGTGGTGGACTATAAAAGCAAGGGAAAGATCAACAAGCGCATTTATCTGGAGGTGGATGTCTGATGCGCATGTTGCACGAAGTTCACCGGAGCGAGCGACTGCTGCAGCGTGGTCGCTACCAATACCTGATCAGCGGGCAAACTGGCGGCTATTTTGAGGAGTTCGTAATTACAAGATTGCCCAATGGCCAGGAAGTGACACGATCCGAGGTCAACGGCCTGGAAACCCATGGGGGGAGGCTGCTGCTGATCCATCTTGTGCGGGAACCTGATGGAAAGCCCGCCTGGCTGCGGATGCGCTATGGAGATGGTGTGTTGGACAGCGCTGCACAGTACACCTTCAAAAAAGCGAATATCCGCATTGCACGGCAGCGTCACGGGTACCCGGTTCGCCAGGAGGTGGTGGATATTGCTACCAACTATGAGGTCGATTACCACGCCGTGATCGGGATGGATTACGTATGGCGTGGGTACCCCCCGACCGGTATGGGGGAGGACTTGGCGATCCCTGTGTTCAGCCCAGACCTGTGGGCCGAGGCGGATGACCGGATGACCGGGCGCTCATTCCGGTACCACGTGCACCCCCGGGGTTATGAAGACTGTGTGATCCCTGCAGGGCGATTCGAGCACGCCCAAACCTATGAGATCATGCTGAGCGACGGGGTCAGGGTGGAGGCCTGGTACGACGAGATGGGGCTTCCGCTGCGCTGGTATTATCCGGATAAGGGGTATGACTTCATGCTGGAGACGCTTGAGCGCCGCGCTTGATACTCAAGTGAGTGCTTGTTCACCGGACGACCTGGAGGGAGTGCGAGTATTATGGTCGATCTACAGCGGCAGATGGTAAGCCTGGATAAGCGCATCCGCGAGCTTGAGGGACGCCTGGGTGAAGTCGCAGCTGATCTGGTTGACCTGCGCGCTGTGCTGTCATCGTTTCTGAAACGGTACCGCACCGAGATAGTGCCGCACCAGAAGGTCCTGGTGGAACGCCAACGCGAGATCGCCGATCTGAATATCTTGCTGGGCGATCGTGCCTCAATGGACGCGGGCGACGCCAAGACGACTTTCACCAATCTGACACGCGAGACTCTCCTGCCAGTTCAGGAACAATATGATCGCATCTGGGGTGAGAAGGCAGGTTATAAGCTGCCCATGAATCCGACTGCTGATCTGCCGGAGGCTTCGCGTTCTGTGAAGGAACTGTTCACACGCATAGTCGTCAAAATCCACCCGGGCCTTGCCCCCACAAAAGAGGAACTGAAGCGCCGCCAGGGCGTTATGCTCAAAGTCAATGAGGCCTACTTCCGCCGTGACGAAGTGGCTCTACGTGCTCTGGCCGAGGCGGTTGAGACGCGAACAAATCTCCCAATGCAGGTGGACCAGCGCGTGGTAGATGAGATGCGCGCGCGCCTGTTTGCCCTGGAAGAACTGATCGCCAGGCTGGAGGCTGAGCAGTTTGAACTGCGCCATGGCGATGTGGCCAAGATCAACGCACACACCATTCTGGCTCTTAAAGAAGGGCGCGATTTCATTGAGGAACTGAGTGTGGATATCCGGCGCGAAATCGCCGAATCCGAAGCCCAGATTGTTCGTCTGAGAGCGCTTCTTTAGGCCTGTGAGTGTATCAAATAAAACAAGTTCTGGTTAAGGGGGTGGCAAGCATGGCGCGGAGTACAGCAGCGCCGTACTCTATTCAGGGGATTGAAAAGGAAACCCCAACCTTCAATCAAACGCCTAACACAATCCTTTTCACCCCCTGTTTAGAGGAGGAAACATGTTTGAGCCTGTCTCACCAAAGGTAGATGTCACTGAAGTTGAGCTTGCCCAGCTTGAGTTCTGGCGCAAAAACGATATCCTGCGGCGCACGATGGCAGAGCGTGCTGGCGGCCCGCATTTCGTCTTTTATGAAGGCCCTCCAACCGCTAACGGAAGACCGGGCACCCACCATGTTCTCTCGCGCGCATTCAAGGACCTCTTCCCGCGCTACCGTACGATGCAGGGCTTCTATGTGCTGCGCAAGGCCGGATGGGATACTCATGGCCTGCCTGTTGAGATCGAGGTAGAGAAGGAACTCGGCTTTGAGCACAAATGGCAGATCGAGAAATATGGGATTGCCGCCTTCAACAAGAAATGCCAGGAAAGCGTTATGCGCTACCTGGAGGAATGGGAGAAGTTAACCGACCGGATTGCCTTCTGGGTAGACCTCGACGAAGCGTATGTCACATTCACGAACGACTATATCCAGAGCGTGTGGTGGATCCTGCGCCAGCTGTGGGATAAAGGCCTGATCTATCGCGGGCACAAGGTTGTGCCTTACTGCCCACGCTGCGGCACGCCGCTCTCCAGCCATGAAGTGAACCTGGGGTACAAGGATGACACGCCTGACCCTTCGATCTTCGTGCGCTTCAAAGTCAAGGGAGAAGAAAACACCTACTTTCTGGTATGGACCACCACACCGTGGACCCTGCCGGGCAATGTGGCGCTGGCCGTCGGCGAGGACGTCGACTATGTCAAAGTCGAGGGGCTGAACGAACAGGGACGAACTGAGTATCTGCTCCTGGCGAAATCCCTGCTTGATTACGCGCTGGGAAGCCGGAAAAGCGCATACCATGTCGTTGCCCAGATGAAAGGGGCGGACCTACTTGGCATGCACTATGAGCCGCTTTACAGCTTTCTGCCTGTGGAGCAGGACTACTGTTATGTAGTATCGGGCGATTTCGTAAGCACAGAAGAGGGCACCGGCATTGTACACATGGCGCCCGCATTTGGCGCTGACGACCTCGAGGTAGGCCAGAAACATGGTCTCCCAGTGCTGCAAACTGTTAACCCGGAAGGCGGCTTCATTGAGGCAGTCAAGCCATGGGCAGGGATGTGGGTCAAGGATGCGGACCCACAGATTATCGACGAGCTGCATTCGCGCGGGCTGATGTTCCACAGCGGGACGTATTATCATACGTATCCATTCTGCTGGCGCTGCGATACAGCGTTGTTGTATTACGCCCGTCCAACCTGGTATATCCGGACAACAGCCCTGCGTGACAAACTGGTCGCACTGAACAAAACCATCAACTGGGTCCCGGAGCATATCCGTGATGGCCGTTTCGGCAACTGGCTGGAAAACAACGTCGATTGGGCGCTGGGTCGTGAACGCTACTGGGGCACGCCGCTGCCTGTCTGGGTATGTGATAACCCTGACTGTGAGCATCAGCACTGCGTGGGAAGCTCTGCTGAGCTGAGCGAGTTGGCTGGCAGGGACCTGGCTGATCTGGAGCTGCACCGGCCTTATGTGGACGAAGTGACCTGGCCCTGCCCCGAGTGCAGGACTGGCACAATGCACCGTGTACCTGAGCTGATCGACGTATGGTTTGACTCAGGCGCAATGCCAGTTGCCCAATGGGGATACCCTTTCAAGAATGCAGAGCGCTTCGAGAATCAATTCCCGGCAGATTACATCTGCGAGGCAATTGACCAGACGCGCGGCTGGTTCTACTCGCTGCATGCGATCAGCACCCTGCTGTTCGAGCAGGTCTCGTTTAAGAACGTGATCTGCCTGGGATTGATCCTGGACGGCGAGGGCAAGAAGATGTCCAAAAGCCGTGGCAACGTGGTTAATCCGTGGGAGGTGCTGAACGCGTACGGCGCTGACCTGTTCCGCTGGTATATGTATACTGCAGGCCCGCCAGGGGAGCCGCGCCGTTTCTCACTGGATCTGGTTGGCCAGGCATACCGGTCATTTTGGCTGACCCTGTGGAACACGTACAGCTTCTTCGTCACGTATGCCAACCTGGACGGCTTTGACCCCTCCCGCACTTCACTACCTGTTGAGAAGCGCAGTGCACTGGACCGCTGGGTGCTGTCCGAGTTGAATGAACTTGTGCGCGAGATCACCAGGGCAATGGAGACGTACGATGTCCCCAATGCCACGCGGCCTATTGAGCAATTCGTTGACACACTGAGCAACTGGTATCTGAGGCGCTCGCGGCGCCGCTTCTGGAAGGGAGAGAACGACGAGGACAAGGCAGCAGCTTACCTGACGCTGTATGAATGCCTGGTCACAATCAGCAAGCTGCTCGCCCCCTCGATGCCGTTCCTGGCGGAGGCCTTGTATCGCAATCTGGTCTGCAGTGTGGATCAAAAGGCGCCGGAAAGCGTCCATCTGGCTCGCTGGCCCCAGGCAAATGAGGCATTGATCGACAAGGATGCCAACTCTGAGATGCGCCTGGTGATGCGCCTGGCCAGCCTGGGACATGCAGCCAGAAACAGCGTCGGGGTGAAGGTGCGCCAGCCGCTGGCTGAAGCAGCCTTCTCAGTAGCAGTGGAGCAGGCCCCGATTGTCAAGGACTACGCCGAACTGATTGCAGATGAACTTAACGTGAAGAAGGTCAGCGTCCTGCAAGAAACGGAAACGGTGGTCACTTTCACGCTTAATCCCCTGCCTCAAATGCTCGGCAAGCGCCTGGGCAAAGACTTCCCCGCTGTGCAGAAGCTGCTAAGGAACAGCGGAGATGTGAACGGATATGCGAGTGCACTGCGGGCAGGCCAGACTATTACCGTCCAGGTAAACGGTGAGAACGTGGAGCTTACACCTGAGGAAGTCGAAGTGCGCAGCAACCCTGCGGCAGGTTATGCGATCGCTGAGGATGCTCAGAACCTGGTGGCCCTGGATGTGCGCCTGAGCGACGACCTGCTCGCTGAGGGCCTTGCCCGCGAATTCATCCGGCGGGTACAGGTTCTGCGCCGCGAGGCCAACTATAACGTAGATGATCGCATCGTCACCTCGTACCATGCCAGTTCCAGGCTGGACAGCGCCGTCCGCCAGTTTGAGGCATTGATCAAGAGTGAAACACTCTCAGAAGCGCTCACAGCAACAGGGACGCCATCCGGTGATCGCAGCGAGGAGCATAACTTCGACGGGGAGACTCTCATCGTCGCGGTGAGCCGCCACTAACAGAGAAAGCAATTCAGTTCAGTGTGTCAAAGAGCCTGCTATGTGAACACAGCAGGCTCTTTGCTGTGTTATCGGCTTGTTAAGATATCTTTGTCTAGAATTAACCCCATCTTAAAGTGGCAAGTTTAGGCTTAGGAGGTGCATCTCAAACACACACATCTTGAGGAGAGAAGACACACATGACTAAGAACACTCGTTGGTTACTGTTGGGCCTGCTGCTGGCGGCCGCTCTTGTGCTGAGCGCATGCCAGCCGGCCGCCCCGGCGACCGAAGAGCCGATGGCTGAAGAGCCGATGGTCGAGGAACCTACCGCTGAGCCCATGGTTGAGCCCACTGCGGAGCCCACGGCCGAGGAGCCGATGGTGGACCTCACTTCACTGGAGGGTGAGGTTGTGGTTGATGGCTCCAGCACTGTATTCCCGATCACTTCAGCGGTCGCGGAGGAGTTTCTGGCTGTAGCACCTCGCGTGCAGGTTCCAGTAGGCCTGTCCGGCACCGGTGGTGGCTTTAAGAAGTTCTGCCCTGGCGAGACCGACATCAGCGACGCATCCCGTCCGATCAAGGATGAGGAAGCCCAGCTGTGCCAGGAAAACGGTGTCGAGTACATTGAGCTGCTCGTCGCCCTGGACGGTCTGACCGTCATGGTCAGCCCTGAGAATGACTGGCTTGAGTCACTGACCGTTGATCAGCTCGCCGCCCTGCTGACTTCCAGCAGCACCATCGTCAACTGGTCCGATCTGGACCCCAGCTATCCTGCTGAGCCGATCCGCTTCTTCATCCCTGACCCTGATTCCGGCACCCGCGACTACATGATCGAGGTTGTTGAGAAGGTCACCGGTGATGAGGACCTGCGCCAGGATGATAACACCACCTTCTCGAGCGATGATAATGTCCTGCTGGACGGCATCGCCAACGAGCCGTACTCGTTTGGTTTCTTCGGCTTCGCCTACTACATCAACAACACTGACAAGGTGCGCGCCGTACCGATTGTCAACAAGGATGGCGAGGCAGTTCTGCCCAGCGGTGAGACGGTCCAGGATGGTTCTTACAACCCGCTCTCGCGCCCGCTCTTCATCTACGTTAATGTTGAGAGCCTGCGCACGAAGCCCCAGGTTGCCGAGTTCGTCAAGTTCTACCTCGGCCCTGATGGCGCCCAGGCGATTATGGGTGATGTGGGTTACACCCTGCCCCCAGCCGGCACTTATGAGGAAGACCTCGCAAAAATCGAGGAACTGCTCTCCCAGTAGTGTCTTGTAAGAGTATATAAAGTCAAGGCCAGCAGCCGGGCTCAAGCCCGGCTGCTGCTTTTATTGCGCCACCCTATCGGTAGGGGTTACAGTTGAAGTATGGGTACTGGGCAGGTTGTCACCATAGAGATCACTGAATCGGAAGCGGGCGAACGCCTAGATAAGCTGGCGGCTGGCCGGCTGGGCGATCTGAGCCGTACGGAAATTCAGGGGTTGATTAAAGAGGGCGAGGTAATAGTCAATGGTCGCCCTGCAAAGCCAGCCACTCGTGTAGAGGTCGGGGATGTGGTTGCCATCACCCTCCCGATGCGCCAGCCCCACGCGATCGAGCCGGAAGAAATCCTCCTTGATGTACTCTATGAAGACGGTGACCTTGTGGCGATCAACAAGCCTGCGGGGATGGTGGTGCATCCCGCCTTTGCCAATACCAGCGGCACGCTGGTTAACGCTGCGTTGTGGCACTGGCCTGAGATGGCGCTGATCGGCGGCCCCGGCCGCGCCGGGATTGTCCACAGACTCGACAAAGATACTTCGGGTGTCATTGTAATGGCGAAGACAGCCCAGGCGCTGGCCCATTTGCAGCGCCAGTTTGCAGCACGCAGTGTCTACAAACGCTACCTGACTTTGGTTGAAGGAGTGCCTGCAAGCCGTTCGGGGATTGTGGAAGCGCCAATCGGACGCGATCCCAAGCAGCGTAAACGCATGGCAGTGGTACGTGGCGGGCGTGATGCAACCAGCCGCTACGATATTCTGGAGACTTTCAATGAGAGTACCCTGCTTGGCGTGGTATTGATGACCGGACGGACCCACCAGATACGGGTCCATATGGCGTGGATCGGCCATCCTATCGTGGGCGATCGCATTTATGGCCATCGCAAGCAGCATATACCTGTTAAACGGCTTTTTTTACATGCCGCTGAACTACACATAGACTCTCCAAGTGCAGATACGCGCCTCCGTTTTGAAGCGCCCCTGCCATCTGAACTTGAGCAGGTATTAACACAGCTCCGCGAGGGGCTTTCGTAATTCGGAAAGCGAAGGTTTTTCCGGAGGACCGTGATGAGTTCTGGCCAGCGGAGCCGCTACCGTGTTGAGCCACAAGCCCCGGGAACCTCACCTCAGCAGCAGGCCGAGTGGCGCAAACGCAACTCACGCCCGATCGACCTGGATCGTCACCGCGAGCACGTGCTGGCTTACCTGTCCGCGATTGAAGCCGCAGCAGCCTTTGACAGCGATACCTATAACGCCATTGTCAAACGGATGGGGCGCGAGGGGCGGCCGCAGTTCAGCAAGGCCCGTCTGTACCGTGCCTACCTGGAACTGGTCGAGCGCGGCGACCTGACGCACCAGGAGCATTTGCTGCAGCGCCTGACGCTCAAACCGGTACGGACGCTGAGCGGTGTAGCGCCCGTCACCGTGCTTACCAAACCTTATCCATGCCCGGGGAAGTGCATCTTCTGCCCCACTGATGTGCGCATGCCCAAGAGCTATCTCAGCAACGAGCCAGGTGCCATGCGTGCCCTGATGCTGGACTTCGACCCCTTCATCCAGACCCAGGCCCGCGTCAGAGCCATGCAGCAGCTCGGACACCGGGTTGACAAGATTGAATTACTGATCCTCGGCGGCACATGGTCCAGTTATCCCCGCAAGTATCAGGAATGGTTTGTGCAGCGCTGCTTCGACGCACTGAATGGGCAGGAGTCGGCCAGCCTTGCTGAAGCCCATCACTTGAACGAGGCGGCCCGTTTTCGCAACGTCGGGCTGGTCATTGAAACGCGCCCGGATCATGTAACGGTTGAAGAGATCGCATGGCTGCGCCAGCTTGGTATAACACGCGTGCAGCTCGGGGTGCAGTCACTGGACGATCACATTCTGGCACTTAACCGGCGTGGCCACGATGTGGAATCTGTGCACCAGGCGATGCGCCTGCTGCGTGGTGCGGGGATCAAAATAGCGGTGCACTGGATGCCCAATTTGCTTGGTGCTACGCCCGAGTCTGACCTGGTCGATTTCCGGCGCTTCTGGGAAGACCCGGCTCTGAGACCCGACGAGATGAAGATTTATCCTACTGGCCTGATACGTGGCACAGAACTTTACGAGCACTACGAGCACGGAGGGTATCAGCCATATACGGAAGAGGAGCTGGCCCAGCTTCTGGCAGCGTGCAAGCGCATCGTGCCGCCCTACTGCCGCCTCAACCGGGTGATGCGCGATATCCCCGCCCCTGACATCGCGGCAGGTGTAACAACCTCTAACCTGAGGCAGATTGTCCAGGATCGTTTAAGGAGCGAGGGGACACCCTGCCGCTGCATCCGCTGTCGGGAAGTGCGCGAGACAGCCGTTGATCTGGCCTCCGTACGACTGGAGACCCTGAAGTACCGGACCGACCACAGCGAGGAGGTCTTTATCAGTGCCGTCACCGAGAATGACCGGCTTGCCGGCTTCCTGCGCCTTTCCCTGCCCACCGAGGCCGCCTCACTGGAAGAGATCAACGGCCATGCGCTGATCAGGCAGCTCCAGGTATATGGCCCGCTGGTTTCCTTAGGCAGCAACACAGAGACGCGAGAACAGGTTCAGCACCAGGGGATTGGGGGGCAGCTGGTTGCCAGGGCACGCAAGGAGGCCCGCGCAGCTGGCTTCGACCGCTGGTCTGTGATTGCGGCCGTAGGCACGCGGCAGTACTACCGACGACATGGATTTCGCCTCGGCCAGACTTATATGAGCGCCCATTTGTAGGACACAGCATGGCAGAATATCCGCGGCTTTCAGAAGAGGTGATCAAAGCAGCCCTGAAAACGGTTGATGCTGGGCCGTTTGGAGTGTCCTGTCACTACTTCAAGCAGACAGGCTCCACAAACGATCACGCGCGCGCACTGGCTAACGCGGGAGCCCCGGAGGGCACGCTGGTTATCACGGATGAGCAGATCGCAGGGCGCGGACGTTACACACGCACCTGGGTAGCTCCACGGAACACCAGTCTGCTGATGTCGCTTGTCTTCCGGCCGGAAATACCCCCCACAGAGGCACACCGCCTGGTGATGGCCTGCGGGCTGGCGATTGCCGATGCATGTGAACGTGAGTTGAGTGCCCCAGTAGAGGTCAAATGGCCTAACGATCTGCTGATTGTGGGGCGTAAATTTACCGGCATCCTTCCGGAAAGCGCCTTCTCCGGCGATCAGCTTGAGTGGGTCGTCGTCGGCATGGGGATCAATGTCAACCAGGTTTTTGAGCCTGAGGACCCGCTCTACGGACTGGCGACCAGCCTTCGCGAAGCCAGTGGCAGAGTGATCGACCGGGCCGAGTTGCTGGCTGATATTCTTGCCGGCATCCGGCGCTGGTATGCTCTACTGGCAGCCAACATGCTGGAGGAAACCTGGCGAGGGCGCTGCAGCACTCTCGGGCAATCTGTCCGTGCCGAAGTGGAGGGGAGCATTATCGAAGGGGTTGCCCTGGATATCACCAGCAATGGGGCATTATGGATCAGGGAAGCGGGTGGGGAGCGTCACTTGATCACCGCAGGGGAAGCTACAATTGTTAAACCAGGGCAGGAAGGCCAGCACCCCGGGCACCAGCACACATAATCTGGAGGCCTTGCCTTACGTGCCGATTGAAGTATGGTTGCCAGGAATAGGAGAAGCAGAGACCGCATGAGTGCGCACCCGGCTGAACCATTGTGGGATGAGCTGCATGCTATCGCGCTGGCATGGGGTGAAACGATCCAGGATGCCGAGGTGGGTGGGTTCCGCGCGGCCGCGGCCAGCACAGCAGAAGTACGGGATGCGCTCAACGCGGGTTATGCGCTGCAAACACAGCTGCGACGTCTCAAACAGCGGGTGCGCGTGGGCATGGTTGCCCAGCGAGAGACCAGCCTGGGGCAGGGCGGGGCCAGCCTGACCCGCGAGCGACTCACCGAATACCAGCGGGCTATGGGGCGCTGGGCTGCGCTGCTGGACGATCTGGAGCACTTGTTTGAAAGCATGGAAACAGCTATCCGGCGGCTGGAACGCCACCTGGGAAGCGCAACCTACATCTACGCGTTGTCGGATCCCGACACAGGCGAGGTGCGCTATGTCGGCAAAGCAGATGACCCGCGGCGGCGCCTCGGAGAACATCTCAACAGCCCTACCAATGAGGACATGGCTGCCTGGCTTGAAGCACTCGCTTCGCAGGGGAAACAGCCCGATCTCGAGGTGCTGGAGGTCGTGACAGATGGGGACTGGGCTCAGAAAGAGGCCCGCCACATCTGGCGAATGCGGCGGATGGGATTCAATTTACTAAACCGCGATGGCCCTTCCTGACACCCAAAAGGCCCCAGAGAAGCAGTGAAGGCAGACAGCTCGCTGCGATCACCAGCGCTAGTGTCGGGACAGCCAGGGCAAACTGGTCCACGAGGAAGCCTGTCAACCACGTTGAGAACGATAAAGCCAGTGTAAAAAAAGCGAAGTCCAGAGCGAAGACACGGCCCAGATAGTGATCAGGAACCTCGATCTGCAGCAGGATCGAGCTGTATGTCCAGTTGATTGAGCCGCCCATTCCTCGCAGCACCAATGCAGCCAGCGCTACAGGGTATGCCGGGGCCAGCCCCAGACAGAGCCAACTCAGAGAGATCATCCCGAACCCCACCAGAATACTGCGCCTCAGTGAAGCAGGCTCATCGCCTCCCCACAGGTTGGCAAGGAGCGGGCCTAGCACAGCCCCGAGGCCATGTGCCGCCAATAGCAGGCCAAACGACAGCGAGCTTTGATCGCCCAAAGGAAAAACCCGTTCTGCTACCAGCGCACTCATCACATCAACACTGCCAACCTGGCCCAGCCCTTTGACCAGTGCAACAAGCGCCAGCATCGGTGTTTGTGCCAGAAACCCGACTCCATCGCCTATCGCTCGCCAACCGGGGGCGATTATCTCCTTATGAGCAATCTGGGGTTCGCCGCGAATCATCAGGAGTATCGCTGCGGAAGCAAGAAACGAGAGCGAATCGATCACCAGCGCCGTCTGTGTCCCAAATACCGCTGCCGTGATACCACCAATCGCCGCACCGATGGTAAGCATGGCAGACCAGGTTATGCTGATCAGTGTGTTAGCAGGAACCAGTTCATCGGGGCGCACCAGGCCGGGCAATATTGCCGCGTGTGCAGGCTCAAAGAAGGCAGACACAGAGAACTGTACAAGTGTCAGCGCATAGAGCAGCCAGGCCTCACCAGGGCGGTCTACAAACAAAAAACCAAGCACAATAACTGCCCGCAGGAGGTCGGAGGTGATCATCACCCACCGGCGGTCAAAACGGTCGGCCACTACTCCGGCCAGCGGTCCCAGCAAAAAAGGGGGCAGCGAGCGAGCCAGGAAGAGTGCGCCCACTGCCATGCCAGAATCGGTATATTGGCTGATCAATGCCACCACGGCAACGGTATTAAACCAGTCGCCAAGCAGGCTGATCACCTGGGCAAGCCAGAGTGCCCTGTAATGGGGACGCTGTTTGAGCAGCGGTAAATAGGTACTCACTTGCGCTCCTGGAACAAAACAGCGCCGCACACGCGGCGCTGTAAAGAGTGCCCCCTAGGGGACTCGAACCCCTGTTTCGGCCTTGAGAGGGCCACGTCCTGGGCCACTAGACGAAGGGGGCAAGCGGGGCGGATTGTAACATTCGCCTGCCTGAACGTCAAGGGCGCTGCCTGCGCGCAGCGGCCTCCTAGGAGGCACAAATCGCTCAGCTATAACGGTACCGGCGACCCTCCACGACCGCATTAAGCAGCAGGGCCGCAATCACACCGGGCACCCAGCCAGCCAGCGTGAGGAGCAGTACCAGAAGCACTGTACCGCAGCCCCGATCAAGGACCGCCAGCGGGGGAAATATTACACAAAGAACCGCACGTCCTAACCCCATGATGTCACCTGCTTTCTAATCACAAACACTCTCATGATCCTCTACGCGGCAGTTTCCAGGCTGGTTGCGGCTTAAAGAAGGGAATTGAGTACCATGCAGGCATTGACAGCACAGCTACTCGTGCTACATTCAAGGTGAAGGTATTGATCAGATAAGGCAGCGAGATGAGCGGTATTCGAGTCATACAGTTAAGTGCTATCCTGGGCCTGGTGGTGAGCCTCTTGGTTGGGCAGGGAACAGCTGCAGCCCATGCGCAGGATACCGCGCCCCAGATTGTGCTGGTTGAAGCCACCGGACCTGTCAGCCCACCTTTTGCAAGCTACATCCGGCGCGGCATTGATGAAGCGGATCGCCTTAATGCAGAGGCGATGATCCTTATGCTGGATACCCCCGGTGGGTCGGTGGACACCACATTCAAGATCATCCAGGACATACGCAGCAGTGATGTGCCAGTGATCGTTTATGTAGGCCCAGCGGGTGCGAAGGCTGCGTCTGCTGGACTGCTAATTACGTTGGCGGGGCACGCTGCTGCGATGGCACCTGAGACAGCGATTGGTGCCTCAAGCCCTATCGATGCCAGCGGCCAGGACCTGCCCAGCACTGCTCAGCAAAAAGCGGAGGAATACTTGAGCGCGCAAGCTCGCGCACTGGCAGAACGGCGCGGCGAGGCTGCGGTTCAGCTTGCCAGCGATGCGGTCACAGCGGCCCGTGCAGCGAGCTACCGAGAAGCGTTTGATGCCGGCCTGGTCGACTTCATCGCCAATGATGTCACGGATTTACTGCGCCAGCTCGACGGCTACGAGGTCGAGGTTGCCGGGCGCGCTCGAACACTTCAGACTGCCCAGTCTGTCATCGTCCCTTTCGAGATGACGGTGCTTGAGAGCATCCTGTTAATCCTCACCGATCCGAATATCGTGGCGCTTTTGCTGGCAATTGGCCCACTGCTGATCATCGTAGAGATTCGCACGCCGGGGGGGTGGGTAGCCGGCACCTTGGGAGCGATCTGCACGGGGCTGGCCCTGTACGGGCTGGGCGTGCTGCCGGTTAACTGGTTGGGGATCATTTTTATTGTGCTGGCCCTAGTGCTGTTTGTGTTGGAAGTAACCACACCGACCAGCGGGGCGCTGGCAGCAGCAGCCGTAACCAGCATGGTGATCGGTGCCATTATCCTGTTCAACACACCCGAGGTTGAGCCTTTTGGCGAACTGTCAATCCCCCTGATCGTCGGCCAGTCGGTGATCCTGGGAGTGATCTTCGCATTCTTTGCCATTATGGTGGTCCGCTCGCAGCGCAAGCAGGTCACCACTGGATATGAAGGCCTGGTGGGTAAGATCGGCCGCGTCACAGCAGACATCGATCCTGTAGGAATGGTTCTTGTGTGGGGGGAGCGCTGGGAAGCTGAGAGTGAGCATGGACAGCGCTTTATGGTGGGCAGTGAGGTCAAAGTAGTGCGTGCCCGTGGGAAACGCCTGCTGGTCACCACACCCGATTCGCAGAGCAAAGAGCAGGGTTGAGGCAGTCAATTCTGGCTACTGCTTGATCACTCGTGCGGCGCGCGGCTGCGCCGGACCACACTCCGGATGCGAACTCGCGCACGGCCCAGTAGCCCTTGTGATGGATCAACCTGGATGGTGGCCCCATAGTGGTTGGCGTAGACATAGGTGAATTCCACACCATAGAAGAACGCCAATGCAGTGTAGTAAACCCACACCAGCAGGACCACGAGCGAACCGGCGGCTCCAAATGCAGACCCTACATTACTGCGATGCAAATAGATACCAAACAACCACTGGCCCAATGTAATTAACAGGGCAGTGACAATTCCCCCTATACAGGCATCAGGCCAGGCAATACGCGCATCAGGGAGCACCTTGAATACCAGGGCGATAAGGGCAGCGATGACCACCAGGCGCACCAGCGTGCGCAGAGTAGAGATATCAAGCACATGACGTATCAAACCTTCCAGTGAAGGGGGAAGCACGTCACCCAGATAGCGGCCTGCCAGGATCAACGAGGCATCAGCAAGCAGCAGGATCACCAGCAGGAACCCGATCGCGGTCACAAAGAAAAACGCCAGCAAGCGTGTCCTGATCAGGTTGAGCAAGCCGCGCACCTCTTTGGGGTCAATACCCCATAAGGTGTTCAATGCCGCTTTGAGGTTAGAGAAAAGCGAGGTGGAGCCAACAAAAAGCGTGGTTATGCCGATCAGTGTATTGAGCAGATTGTGCGAGGGCAGCAGCGGATCGTCAGCCCCTTGCATCAGCCGCGCTATTGTTCCCGCCGACTCGCTGCCCAGAATGCGGCTTATCTCATGCGTGATCTCGCTTTCAGCAACCTCTACCTGGTAAATCATCCCTACGACACGCAGGACGATAATCAGTGTGGGCACAAGCGAGAGTATCATATAGAATGCAAGTGCTGCGCTGCGCTGCCAGGCCTGATCCAGTGAAAACTGATCGGCCGTCTCCCTGATGATCCAGCTCAGATCGCGCAGAGCAGGCCAGATATGATCCTTGAGAAGAGCCCGTACGCGCCTCGATGTGCTGGTCAACCAGGCCCCGATGTGAGTCTCTGCGTGATCCGTCACCCTGTTACCACTCGATGGATTACGAGCTAAGTCTGCTGAACGCCCGAACATGAACACTGGACGGCTTTAAGCCGCCCTGAAAACCGGCGGGATTGCTTCCTACCTCGCCGATTCAGCGCGCAGGACGTGGTCGTCTGGAAAAGAGATCGCTGTAGGTGCCGGTGCGCACCTCATGTTTGGAGGTTGGCCAGACACCTGCGATTGGTGTGGCGCAGTGCGGGCAAGCACCTTTAGGTGTGAGCGTATAGTTCAGAACAACATAGCCGATGCGCTCAATCACTGCCTTATGGCAGTTAGGACAAAAAGTGTGCTCATATTGGCCCACGCGGCCCGGCACGTTGCCTGCATAGACATAATGCAGCCCGGCTTCGTACCCTATCTCAGCGGCGCGCTGCAGCAACTGCGCATCGGTGTTCGCCGGGTCAGTCATGCGGTAGTCCTTGTGAAAGGCGGTCACATGCCATGGGATGTCCGGCGAAACCGATTTGATGAACTCCGCAGCATCACGCAGTTCTTCCTCCGAGCTGTTAAACCCGGGCACAACCAGGGTTACAATCTCGACCCAATAGCCCATCTCGTGAGCCATGCGGATTGTGTCCAACACGGTGCCAAGCACAGCGCCCAGCGACCGGTAGCTTTTGTCACGCATAGATTTCAGATCAATCTTATAGCCGGTGGTAAATGGGCGCAGGTATTCCAACACCTCGCGTGTACCGTTACCATTTGATACATACAGGCAGGTAAGCCCGGCTTCCTTAGCAGGCCGGAATACTGCCGCGGCCCATTCGGACGTGATTAAAGGTTCGTTGTAGGAGCTTGCTACGCAGCGAGCATGGCTGCGCACGCCAATCTGGACCAGTTCATCGGCGGTAATCTGCTGGACCGGGCGGCCTGCGGCAGGGTCACGGAGTGCCTGCGAAATATCCCAGTTCTGACAGTAGGAGCAGCGCAGATCACAGCCAAGCATGCCGAAAGTAAGCGTATCGGAGCCAGGGTAAACATGGTAGAACGGCTTTTTTTCGGTGGGATCACATTGAAGGGCAGCTACATAACCAAAAGGGACCTTCAGTTCCCCTTCCTGGTTGTACCGCACCTGACAGATGCCCCGCGCACCAGGTTTGATTTTGCAGCGATGCCCGCAGGCATTACATCGCACCGCTGCACCTGGCAGGGGCTCATACAGCTCACCGCGCTGCACCAGCGTGTCGATCCAACTGGCAACCGGAACATCACCCGCCAGTGGGGCACGTACTTTGGTCATGCCTCACCATCCCTATACCTGTAAGAACGATGTTGCACATGCACACCTTATATTCCTATGGTACCATTGTTTTATATGATACTGACAGGCTGCACGCGAACCTTCATCTCTTAAACATCCCTTAACTCATCCCTGTATAATTCAGAGAAGCAGCGCCTCGAATATAGGGCGTTCCTCGTCAAATCATGTCCTGATATCTACAAAGGCTTTTCATATAACGGAACTGGTGAACCTTTGATCATCTCAGCACATTGTGTTACACTCAATACTGGCTGTATGCATGGTTGTTTCCCCAGATTATGTCTAACGAACCAACTGTCTTTGTTCAGCCCCGCCAATGGCGGGTGTTGCTGATTCAAAAAACCTGGGGGCTGGGGCCCCCTTTTGCACGCTATTTGCCTGATGAATTTTAGGAGGCATTATCAGTGAGTCCTCAACCCCTTGTGGAGTCGGTGAAAGACACCGGCGCCGGTTTGATCCACGTCCTGCCATTGGGAGGGCTGGGTGAGATCGGTAAAAACATGACGTATATCGAGTATGAAAAAGACGGGAAGCTGGCATCGATCATCATCGATGCCGGGATCATGTTTCCCGAGAATGACATGCTTGGCATCGACTACATCATCCCTGACTATGGTTTCATCATCGACCGGATGCACACTGTGCAAGCGGTGATCATTACGCACGGGCATGAAGACCATACAGGGGCAATTGCCCATGTTGTGGAACATATCGATGCCCCAATCTATTCGACTCCACTTACATGTGGATTGTTGGAAGTCAAGCTCAAAGACGCCAAGCTGCAGCACAAACTCCCCCTGCTGCATACCGTGCAAGCCGGTGACACGATCAAGGCCGGGCCTTTCTCGGTGGAACTGTTTCATGTTTGTCACAGTATTCCTGACAGCGTCGGCCTGGGTATCCAGACACCTGTGGGCCTGCTTGTTCACACAGGGGATTTTAAGATCGATCATACCCCTGTAGATGGTTGGCCACCGGACTTTGCAAAGCTGGCTGATTTCGCCGAGCGCGGTGTATTGCTGTTGATGTCTGACAGCACAAACGCCGATGTGGACGGCTGGACGCCGTCAGAGAGCGTGATCGATGCAGCGTTTGACGAGGTCTTCCGGGCCGCGCCCGGACGCATCATCGTGGCGACATTTGCTTCGCTTATCTCGCGGATCCAGCAGGTAGCCAATGCTGCCGAACGTAATGGGCGCAAGCTGGCAGTGACCGGGCGCAGTATGGAAGAGAACGTTCAAATGGCCCTGGAGATGGGCTATCTCAGTTTGCCCGATAACCTGCTGGTGGATATCAACCGCGCACTCAGTATGCCCAATAACCAGGTGGTCATCATGACCACTGGCACGCAGGGTGAGCCGTCTGCGGGGTTGGGCCGGCTGGCTTACGATCGCCACCGCATTCTAGAAGTAGAACCTCATGATACCGTGATCATGTCCTCGCACCCCATCCCGGGCAACGAAGAGATGGTTCACCGCACCATGAACAAGCTGATCCAGCGCGGGGCTGAGGTTTTATACGACCCGATCATGCCGGTTCATGTATCCGGTCATGCCGCCCGTGAAGAACTCAAGTTTATGATCAACCTGGTCAAGCCGCGCTTCTTCCTGCCTGTACACGGCGAGCTGCGCCATATGCATCAGCACCGCAAGCTGGCAATCGAGCTGGGCATCCCTGCGGAGAATATCGCCGTCGTTGAGAATGGCACCGTGATCACTCTGACCGAGGACAACCTGACGGTTGGGCCGCGTGTGCCAGGCGGCTATGTATATGTGGATGGTTCTGTGGTAGGAGATATCGGCCCGGCCGTGCTCCGTGATCGAGAGATACTGGGGCAGAACGGCTTTCTAATCGTGAACCTGACTCTCAATCGCGAAACGCGTGCGATTATCGGCCAGCCAGATATCATCTCACGGGGTTTTGTCTATTTGCGCGAAGCTCAGGAACTCCTCGACGCCGCACAGGTAGAGATCGAAGAGGTTATTGCTGATCGCCGCTACAATTCAGCACGAGATATCAGCACCAATGTACAGCGCAGATTGGAGAAATTCTTCTACAACCGCACAAAACGGCGCCCTATGGTGTTCGCCTTTATCACTGAGGTCTGACTTCTGCTGGCTTTAAGAGGTACAGAGACTCAGAGGGGCGTTCTTCACCATCCTTCTTATGATGGTTCTGGCCCTAATGCAACGACAAACGCAACGGCCTGGCGGTGTGTATGGCTCAAGCTGAGCGCCCACTGCGTCAGACCAAGCTGGCTGGCGCGATCCGCTGCGGCTCCATGCAGGGCAAGTTCCGGGCTGCCGAGTTCGCCGTTAATTACTTCGATATCCACCCAACGCACAACACCAATGCCAGTTCCCAGAGCCTTAGCTACAGCCTCTTTCGCAGCGATGCGTACTGCAATTGATGTAGAGCGCCCATAACAGTAAGCACGTTCAGCCGGTGTGAAGAATCTCCGATAAAAGCGCTCGCCATGCCTCTCGACAGCGCGCTGCACGCGCCCCACATCGATAATATCTACGCCGGTCCGCAGCGGCCGAGGTTGCCCCATGGCTTTAAGAGGCCCCTTGAGTCGGCGGCCCAGCTACAGCCAGCACGAACCGATCGGCGTTGAGATAGTGACTGGCTGCTTGCTGCACCTGATCTACTGTCAGAGCGTCGATCTGCTCGCTGTAATGCCGTAAATAATCAAGCCCGAGGTTATGCAGCTCAATGTTCAGCAGGCCGTCAGCAACACCTTCATTCATCTCTAACCCGAGCAAGAGCTGCCCCTTGAAGAAGGATTTGTTCTCAGACAATTCGTCCTCAGTGACGGGCTCTTCACAAATACGGCGGATCTCATCGCGGATCGAGCCAACGGCCACGTCGACCTTGTCAGGTGCCACTCCTGCAACCACACGCCAGGGGCCAGGCCCAAGCCCTCCAGACATGCTGCTGTAGCAGTAGTAAGCCAGGCCCTGTTTCTGACGCACGTTATCCCCCAGACGACCATACATGCCAAATACGCCCAGAACACTGTTGGCCATTCGGGCGGCCTGGAAATCCGGGGCTGAGCGGCGCGGGCCAACTGTGCCGAGTATCAGGTCGGATTGCGTTTTACCCGGGATAACTGCGTGCACCTGGCGGATCCCATCCACGGGCTGATGATCGGGGGCAAGTGGTGGAGGTGGTTGTTCCGGGTTTTCCCAGTCTCCAAACGCTTCGCGCACCATTTCAACTGCCTGCTCGGCTTTAACTGCCCCTACGACTGCGACTATAGCCCCGCGCGGGCCCAGATTTTTGTGAAACGCCAGCAGATCATCACGGGTGATGGCCGTTATAGTGTCCATGTATCCGCTGGAGCTTATCCCGTAAGGGTGTCCTTCATACGCGATCTCCTGGAAGCGCAGAGCTGCCATCGCGCGCGTGTTGTGCTCACGCATCTGCAGGCCCGTGATGATCTGCCCCCGGACCCGTTCTACGTGTTCTTCGGGAAAAGCCGGATAGCGCAGGACCTCGGACAGCAGGTTCAGCATATGCGGCACATCTTCCGCCAGACTCTTTGTGTCGAAGCTGCTGGTGTGGCCGCCGCTGGAAACGTTTAAACTGGCACCGATGCTTTCGATCTCCTCAAACAGATCGCCAAAGGAATACCTGCGCGTCCCGCGTGTCAGCATTGCGGAATGGAAGTTCGCCAGACCAGCTTGCTCACGTGGAACCTGAAGATCCCCACCGCGCAGGTGCCCGGAGATGACAACTGCCGGACTGGAGAAATTCTCACGCGCCAGTACGATGATACCGTTCTCAAGCTCGACACGCAGGATATCATCGGAGCCGGGGAGGGCATGCTTGAGCATCGTCGGGCTGGCCATTACTCCGCTTCTCCTGTCGATCCATTGCCGGTTGGCACATACCAACCTACTGTACGGCGGTTGGGTTGGAACACAGCAGCGGAAACGCGACGCACATCGTCCAGCGTGACAGCCTCCAGGCGGTCAAGATAATCCGCAAACCATTCATAATCACCAACCAGGGTCTCCGCAAAGCCCAACCAAAATCCCTGGCTCGACACGCTCTCGCTATCGTACGCGAACAGGGCGCGTGCCTGCTTGCGTGCTTTCTCAAACTCCTGCTCACTGATATCCCCCGCGGCAAGGCGCGTAAACTCCGCATTCAGCGCATCTTCAACTTCCTGGGGCGTTCTTCCGTCGCGCACAACCGCGGTGACGGTATACAGGTAGGGGTCAATCGTAGCTACCATCCCGCCGCCAACCCCCGCAGCCATTTCGCTCTCAACCAATGCTTTGTAAAGGCGCGAGGTCTTGTTCGAGGTATTGGCCGTGCTCATAAAGTTCAGGCTGGATGCCCCAGCAACGATGCTGTCGACAACTGACAGCGCAAAGAAGTCGGGATGTGATATCTCAAACGCGCGGTACCCCACGCTCACATAAGCAGTGCTGCCTTCGCGATGCACGTTTACACGCCGCTCGCCGTACTGGGGGGGTTCCGGGCGGTGCACATCGGGGAGCGGTGCCCCCGGAGCCCAGGGGCCGAATAATTCCTCAATGCGGTGGAAAGCTTGCTTCCCATCGATTGCACCTACCAGCACGAGAGTGGCGTTATTCGGCACATAATACCGCTGGTAGTGAGAGTACAGATCGTCGCGCGTCATTGTCTCAAGATCAATCCGCTCGCCAATGACTGCAGTGCGGTATGGGTGGACTCGGAAGGCGGCCCCCAGCATCTCCTCATACAGCAGCCAGGATGGGGAGTTCTCAGAGCCGCTGCGTTCTGAAAGGATCACAGTGCGCTCAGACTCAACCTCAGGGGGGTCAAACAGAGAATTACGAGCCCGGTCAGCCTCAAGGCTGAGTGCAAGGTCGATTTTATCAGCCGGCATGACTTCATAATAGGCAGTCCAATCGTAGAACGTCATCGCGTTCCAGTAACCGCCTTCTCGTGAGATCAACCGATCAAGCACACTCTCAGGGTGAGTGGGCGTGCCCTTGAACTGCATATGCTCAACCCAATGCGAAATGCCCGTGCAACCGGGCACCTCGTTGCGACTGCCCACACGGTACCAGATCCAGAGGGTGGCTACCGGCGCATGGTGCACCTCTTTGATAAGCACCTTGAGCCCATTATCCAGTGTGTATTTATTGACGCCGTCTTTGTCCAAGCTTTTTCAGCTCCTTACCCTGTAGGCATCAATCGTGTGGAGCTTCATAACCCCGGCCAAAGCCGCGGTAAACAAAGCCCATTTCATGCATCTTGTCTGGATCATAGATATTCCGGCCATCGATAACAACCGGTGTGCGCATGGAGTTGCGAATTCGGTCCATATCGAGCTGTTTAAACTCGTTCCAATCGGTCACCACAACAATCGCATCAGCCCCCTGGGCGGTTTCATACGCATTGCCACAGAACTCGATCTTCATGATGTTACGTGCCACTTCCATTGATACTGGATCGTAGCCCCTGACCTGGGCCCCGCCTTCCTGAAGCAGTTCGGCGATTGTGATTGCAGGTGCCTCACGCATATCATCCGTATTTGGTTTAAAAGCTAACCCTAATAGGCCTACCACTTTATCTTTCAGGTTCGGACCTAATGCATCGTGCAACTTGGGGATGATCTGGCGGCGCTGGTAGTCATTGATATCGATCACAGCCTCCAGAAGCTGCGGATGCTTACCCTTTTCTTCAGCCATATATTTGAGAGCAAGCACATCTTTGGGGAAGCACGAGCCGCCGTACCCCACCCCGGCATCAAGGAAGCGTGGGCCGATGCGTTTATCCAGGCCCATGCCGACTGCCACTTCTTTCACATCAGCACCCAGCGCCTCGCAAATTGTGGCAATCTCGTTAATAAAGGAGATTTTAGTAGCCAGGAAGGCATTTGATGCATATTTGATCATCTCAGCAGTGCGCAAATCCGTGACTACGATAGGAGCGCGCAGGGGAAGGTGGAGCTGCGCAACCTTCTCCGCGGCAGCTGGGTCCAGTGAGCCAAGCACAGTGCGATCCGGGTTCATGAAGTCCACCAGCGCCGAGCCTTCGCGCAGGAATTCAGGGCATGACACCACAGCGAAATCAATGGGGTTGGGCAGCGCTTCACGCACGATACTGGCTACCCAGTCACCTGTCCCTACCGGCACGGTTGACTTATTGATAATGATCATTTCGTGTTTCATGTGCCTGGCGATGGTCTCAGCAGCCTGGCGCACATACTGTAAATCGGCTTCACCATCCACGCCGGAAGGGGTTCCGACGCAGATAAACACAAACTCAGCATCTTTGAGGGCCTGCTCGTAGGAGGTCGTAAAACTCAAGCGTCCCGCTTCCACATTGCGTTTGACAACTTCGGCGAGGCCTGGCTCGTAGATCGGCATCACGCCTTTCTTGAGGCTCTCGATCTTCTCTTCGATAATGTCGAGTGCGGTGACCTTGTTGCCCAGATCGGCGAAACAGGCACCGGTAACAAGGCCTACGTATCCGACGCCGATCACGGTAATATTCTTCATGTGGTAACAACCTTTCACGCGTAATCTCAGTCCGAAGATTCGCCCGGTGGATAAGCCAGGCGCAGCGCTTCGACTGATAATACTTGGGAATGCGACAGAAGCTGGTGGCTGCGGCAATTCCCTCGCCGCAACCAGGCGAAGTGTACCCCAGAAGCATATGTTTGACTATTGACACCTGCCCTACGCGAGGACTATGATCGCCCCGATGAATACCACGGCAGACCAAAGAGGAACCTACCGCATTGGCATTGATGCCCGGCTTGCTTATTATCAGCATGGCGGCATCTCGCGGACCATTCTTGAGCTTCTCAAGGGGCTGGCAGGGCAAGACCCGCGCAATGTGTACCTTGTGCTGCAAAGTTATAAGGACAGCCGTGAGCTTATCTATGCCCCTAACCAGCGCAAAGTACGCTGCCTGACACCTTCTCATCACCGGTTAGAGCGGCTGGCAATGGCGGTTGAGCTGGCCCCGCAGCGGTTGGACCTGCTGCACAGCACTGACTATATCCCCCCCTATAAGTTGGGCTTTCGGTCGGTGATCTCGGTGCACGACCTGACTTTCTTGCGCTATCCGGAGACAATGACTCCTGACAGCCGCAGGTATTATGCGGGCCAGATTGAGGCATCAGTGCGTACAGCGGATCACATTCTGGCGAGTTCAGCCTCCACCCGCATCGAACTGCTCGACCTGCTGCGGGTTCCAGAGGACAAGGTTACTGCAGTGCATCTCGGCGTTCACAGCGAATTCCGGCAGCAGCCTGAGGAAACAATACAGACTGTGCTGGAACGCAGAGGACTTCCACGGGGGTATCTGCTTTTTGTAGGCACAATTGAGCCGCGCAAGAACATTAATGGGCTGCTCCAGGCTTACGCGATCCTCCGCGAACATATGCCCGATATCCCTCCATTGGTCCTGGTGGGCCGACGTGGCTGGCTGGTTGATGCAATTTACCAGACGCGTGACGATCTAGGGCTTGCTAATCACACAATCTGGATCGAGGATGCGGGCGACGACATTATGACAGCCCTGTACAGCGGCGCATCAGTCCTTTGCTTGCCCTCGTTCTATGAAGGCTTCGGGTTCACTCCGCTGGAGGCCATGGCCTGCGGGACCCCCGTGGTGGTCTCAAACCGAGCTTCGCTTCCCGAAGTGGTTGGGGATGCCGGGTTGTTATGTGAACCTGATAACCCCGAGTCCATTGCAAATGCGTTGGAACGATTGTTGACTGACTCTACCCTTGCCGAGGAATTCCGGAAGCGTGGGCTGAGGCAGGCCGCGACTTTCACCTGGGAGAAGACCGTGCGAAGCACATTGGCCGTCTATCGTCAGGTGTTGGAGGCGTGATGAGCAGACGCATTCTATTTCTGGTGCCTCTGCTTCCTTACCCCCCTCACCAGGGTGGGGCGCTGCGCAATTATGGTTTGATACGAGGTCTCGCTGGGCGTGGCCATCGCATCACGTTAATGACATTTCGCACGCCCGACCTCCCCGAACCAGAGGATACGCCCCTGGGAGGACTGTGTGAACGGGTAGTCACGTTTGCGGCACCAGAGCGCAGCCACCTGGATCGCCTGTCCGATCTGCTGGCGGGCCATGCTGACCTCGCCCGCCGCTTCTGGCTCCCCACCTTTCAAGACACGCTGGTAAAGCTGCTGGAACAGGAAGCTTTTGATGCCATCCATATCGGCATTGAGATGGCTGGGTACCTGCCGGCGATCAAGCGCTATGCAGCGGGATGCGCCGTGGTGTACGACGCCCTTAACGCAGAGTACGACCTCCAGAAACGAATTGCGCTGCAGGATTTAAAGACCCTGCGCCGCTTGCCTCTGGCGGCTTATTCGCTGATCCAGACTCGGCGCCTGCGGAGGTACGAAGGAGGTCTGTGCACCTCAGCCGACCACATCTTTGCGTGTTCCAGCCCTGATGCAGACAAGTTAGGCGCCTTATCAGAGGGAACTCCCATTACAGTAATCCCCAATGCGATCGATGTAAGCCAGTACGAACGGGAACAGATCGTACCGGCCAGGCTGGCGCACCCTGCCCTGGTCTTTACCGGCAAAATGGATTACCGTCCCAATGTCGATGCAGTACTCTGGTTCGTTGAGAAAGTCCTGCCGCGAGTACAGGCAATGATCCCCGGAGTTCACTTCGTTGTGGTTGGGCAGCGTCCGCACCCCCGTCTGGACAACCTACGCAGTCGGCCTGATATCACTGTGACGGGGTTTGTGCCCGATATCAAACCATATATCACGGGTGCAGATGTCTACGTTGCCCCGCTGCGCATGGGCAGTGGGACACGCTTCAAGCTGCTGGAGTCACTCATGCTGGGGAGTGCTGTGGTGAGCACGCGCATTGGTGCGGAGGGTCTCAGTGTTGAGCACGGCACGCATCTGCTGCTGGCGGACGGCGCTGATGACTTCGCCGCAGCTACCATTCGTCTGTTGAGAGATGAGACACTGCGCCGCGAGCTGGGCAAGAACGGGCAGCAGTTTGTACGCAACCACTATGATTGGTCAGCGATTGTCCCTGCCGCGGAAGCAGGTTACGAAGCAGCCATCGCTCAGCGGGATCAATGAGAGGATTCCAGCTTGCCAGGCCGCACTTTAAGTGTCCGTTCATTGCGATAGGTGACCATCCCGGGTTTGCCCCCTCTAACAGGCCTCACATAACGGCACTCAGTGACGTCGACTTCAACGCGGGCTTCGTCGCGGCGCGCCGAGTAATAGGCAGCCAGCGCAGCGGCCTGCTCAATAACGCGATCCGGGATAGCGCGTCCGTCGCTGCGGATGATCACGTGGCTGCCAGGTATATTGCGTGCATGCAGCCATAAATCGCCGCGCCCGGCCCGCTCGGTGATCAGTGCGTGATTCTGGGCGGCATTACGCCCTGCCAGGATGATAAACCCTTCTGCCGTGGCAAAGCGCCGGATGCCCGGACGGCCTCCTCCTGGTAAGTTAGCTCGCCGGCCTTGCCAGTAACCTCCTTCCTGCAAAGCCTCGCGCACGGCATCGATCTCGGGCCAGTTCTCAGCCAGGCTGAGATCGCTGGCAAGCTGCTCCAGATATGCCAGCTCCTGTTCCACTTCACCGATGAGGTCAGGGACATCCGCAAGGGCACGCTTGGCCTTCTCATAGCGGGCGAAGTAGCCCTGGGCATTCTCCACTGCCGTGAGGTTCGGATCCAGCTCAATTGTCAGGGGCGGGGCGTCCAGATCGTATTCGGCAACCAGAGTTGCCTGGCCCTGTTCAAGTGTAGCCGCATAAGCGTAGATTAGCTCGCCCTTTTTACGCAGGTCTTCGATCTCATCCAGCGAGGATGACTGGCGCTGCAAGGCAGCCAGCTTGCGACGCATCCTTTCTTGGGCGGCTTCGATCTGCGTCCGCACACTTTGTTTGGCGGGCTCGTACGCGCTTTCGCGCACAGGGGCACCAAAGTAGATGCTCATCGCCTCGCTGATGCTGCCTGCGGGCTGCCAGTGTTCAAACTGGGTTAGCCTGTAGGCGGCAAACGCGTGGTATCCTCCTGAAGATGGATCGGGAGCAACACTGGGATACCAGCGATGGGCCTGGATGTCCTCCAGGAAATCGAAAAGCGCAGCATGGACGCGCTCCCCCGCCACGTCGAAAGCGGGAGCAGCCGCATCACCGCAGGCTTGATGCACAATCTCACGCGCAAACAGCGGGCTGACCCCCGCAATCTGATCAACGAGGACGCGCCAGGCAGGATCGTCCGGGCTGGTTTCAAGCATGCCGGACAGCAGATCGGCGGTTACACGCTCCGGGAGGGTTTTTGACTGAGGCGGGGGTGGTTGGTAGGGCTTCCCAGGCAGTGTGACACGATAGCGATTGCGATCCGGGCCGATGCGTTTAACCGCTTCCAATACTTCGTCATCTGCTGTAAGGATGATATTGCTGCGCTTATCCATGATCTCAACGATCAGGCGCGTGTCCCCTTCTTCACCTGAGAAATCCAGCCAGACAATGCGTTCCCAGGTCGGCTGGCGGACGGCGTTCAAGCGTGCCCCATCGACATACTTGCGAAGCAGCAGCCCGAGCGGCGACGGGTGCGGTACCCCCCGCCGAAGGCGATCTGAGACAAGCTGGCAGCGGGCAAGCTGAGGGTGCGCAGAAACCAGCAGGTAATGCCGCTGGGACTGGGCATAGACCTCCATGCCAAAGGTAAGCTCATCTAACTGCACGACTGCCTGAACCCGCCCCCCTAATAGCCGGGCGTTGAATTCATCTACTAAGGCTGCCACGGTCACTGCATCGACATACATGCTGGTTCATTCCCCTGCGAACAAGGACTCGATGCCTCAAGTATACCCGGCAGGTTTGTATCACATCCTCTCAATCCGCTACAATCGCCCTTATGAAGGTGACTGTTGGCTCATGCAACCCTGTCAAAATAGCGGCTGCTCAGGCTGTGTTCAGCCAGATTGCTCCCAGTGTTGAGGTAGAGGGAGTTCGTGTCTCGTCCGGAGTATCCGCGCAGCCCTGGGGAGATGCGGAAACGCGAAGAGGTGCGATCAATCGGGCACGCGCCGCCCTTCAGGATGGAGCTGACTATGCGGTGGGTTTTGAGGGTGGCGTGATCGAAACCGAGTCTGGCCTGATGAGCTGCGCCTGGTGTGCGGTGCTGGATAGATTCGGGCGTGTGGGGGTGGGTGGAAGCCTCAATTTCCTGCTTCCTGAGAGAGTTGCGCGCGACCTGCGCGTTGGACATGAATTAGGCGATGTGATGGATCGCCTTACCGGCGCACACAACACCAAGCAGAGTATGGGTGCGATAGGTATCCTTTCCGACGGCCTCATGGACCGCCAGCAAGCTTACGAGCACCTGCTGGCTGCGGCTCTCACACGCTTCCGCCGCCCTGATCTCTACGAATCGGAATAATCCCTAGCCGGGGGGCAAAAGCTGTCCATGGAGACCAGAGCATCTGAGACATCTATTGAGCTTGATCAGGCCCGTCAGCAGAAGGCCAGGCACTATGCGCGGGCCAGGCGCCGCCTTATGCTGGTTGACCTAGTGTTGGGAGCCCTCTATCTCACTGCCTGGATCACCAGCGGCGCCCACCTGCTGCTGCGGGATCGGGTAGGCGCATTTTCGTCGCTGCCTGCCTTCCAGGTCCTCTTATATGCGCTCGCGCTGGGCATCCCTTATGTAGTTATTGACCTGCCGCTTTCCTATTACAGCGGTTTCGTCCTGCCCCATCGTTATGGGCAGAGCACTCAGAGCTTCGGGCATTGGGCCGGCGACCAGATTAAAGGCCTGGCAATTGGTGGCGTGCTTGGTGCCGCTGTGCTGTCGACGATCTATTGGCTCCTGCGCGTCCAGCCGGATTGGTGGTGGCTGTATGCAGGTGGCGTGATGTTTGTCTTCAGCGTCGTCCTCTCTAACCTGGCTCCGGTGCTGCTGGCCCCGCTGTTCTACAAGTTCAGCCCTCTAGATGACGCTGATCTAAAAGGGCGTTTGCTGGCTCTGGCCGAACGAGCAAACACCCAGGTACAGGGCGTGTTTCGTTTTGATATGAGCACACGAACCCGGGGCGCTAACGCTGCCCTGATGGGGCTGGGGCGGACTCGTCGTATTGTGCTGGGAGATACACTGCTGGAAGAATTCACCCCCGACGAGATCGAGGTAATCCTGGCCCATGAACTGGCTCACCATGTCCATCGTGACATCCCTTTACTGATTGCGTTTGAGGCGATCCTAACTCTGCTCAGCTTCGGCCTAGCCCACCTGGCGCTTCGTCTGGGTGTCACCCAGTTCGGCCTGCAAGGGGTTTCAGATCCCGCCGGGATGCCTGTACTGGCTGTTGGGATAGGGCTGATCGGGCTTCTGACTATGCCCTTGGGCAATGCACTGTCCCGCTGGCGTGAACGCGAGGCTGATCGGTATGCAATCCGGGAAACAAGAAAACCCCAGGCGTTTATCGATGCCATGACACGCCTGGCAAACCAGAACCTGGCAGATGCGGAACCTGAACGCTGGGTTGTAGTGCTGCTGCACTCACACCCTCCGATCAGTGATCGAATTCGAGACGCTTTGCGTTTTACAGAGGTGATGTCTGGCAGAACTATTCCATGAAGGCTGGGGTTATGACTGAAAATCGCACTGCTGGTCAGCGCCGCTGGTTGCGCTTCTTCAACCGAACACTGTACGAAAGCCTGGCGTGGATGTACAACGCCATGGATGTGCTTACGCTGGGAGTGTGGTGGCGGCTGGTGCAGCGGGCGCTGGAATATATCCCCCCTGGCGGGCGCGTGCTTGAAGTGGGCTTTGGCCCGGGCAAGCTGCACAGGGCACTTTCTGCTCGCGCGGGTTGGCTATGTGGATTAGATCTGGCCTGGGGCATGTGCCAGCTTACGCGGGCCCGCTTGGCGCGGGCTGCACTGCCGAGCAGGATCATTCGAGGGGACGCACTGCATCTACCCCTTGCAAATGGGGGATTTGATGTAGTCACCAGCACCTTCGCTGTTTCAGGGATGCCCGATGGAAAGCGCGTGATTTCCGAGATGGCACGTATAGTGCATTCGGGGGGGCGCGTTGTGCTGGTTGATATCGGGCTGCCCTCCGACGGTAACCGCGCGGGGGTGTTCTGGGCGCGGCTCTGGGAGCGTATGGGAGACTTCCTCTATGATCAGCCAGCACTGATGGCTGAAGCCGGGCTTCAGGTTGTGACCTATGAGGAATTTGGACCTGGTCGCCACATTCGTATCATCGTTGGCTCCAAGCTCTGAATTAGTGCCTCTCCCAGCCTTTCAGGTTGTATCTGCGCTAAGTGCATCGAGCAGTGCAGAGGCGCGCACCCCATGTGCTGACACGATCAGCGCGCGTTCGCTGCCACCGCTATCGATGAGAGAAACCCAGAGATATTCCGCCGGGAGAATCGCTCTGATCCGTTCCGGCCACTCAATGATGACCACATCCTCGGATTCCAGAACGTCTTCCAGCCCAGTTGTCACCGCGTCAGCGGCTCCTCGAAGCCGGTACGCGTCAACATGGTAGAGGCGCTGCGCGTCGACCTCCCGATGATACAGGTTGATTAGTGCAAAAGTCGGGCTTGTGGCGTGTTCGCGTGCTCCCCAGCCGCGCGCGATCCCACGTGCCAGACAGGTTTTCCCCGCGCCCAGTTCACCCGATAAGCAAACCAGATCCCCCGCCTGCAGCAGCGCACCGAGCGTCATACCTATTCGCTCGGTGTCTTCGGGTGACTTTGAGATGATCTGCATTTCTTGAACGTTCAGAGGCTGGGTCATCTAGCCCTGCCACTCCGCTGTGCTGGTTTTTACACTTTTCTATTTTACCGGAATGCTGCTCCATTGACGCCCCCAGAGCGCGCACGTTATACTTTTATTGACATATAGGACCTTGTAAATACATTCATCGTAAGGGCATTATGTGGCTGGCAGATGAACAAAACGTTAAACCCAGCTACTTTGATTATCCCCCCGTGAACCAGTTGCAAGAGAAGAGGTTAGGCCAATATGCCCGAACAAACCACCACTACCGGCAAAGGTCTCGAAGGAATAGTCGTCGCGCAGACTCAGCTCAGCAAAGTTCAAGGCGACATAGGGAAGCTTCAGTACCATGGTTATAACATCCAGGACCTTGCTGAGTACGCCACATTTGAGGAAGTCATCTACCTCCTGTGGAATCTAAAACTCCCTACCAAAACTGAGCTTGAGACCCTTCACAAAGAGATCGTTTCCTGCCAGAAAACCCCTCAAGAGATATTCGACACCATGCGCAGTTACCCCCGGGATGCCAACCCAATGGCTGTGCTGCGTACTGCTGTATCAGAATTGGCGCTGTTTGACCCCGAATCAGAGGACAACAGCCCCGAAGCTAACCGCCGAAAAGCTGCCCGTCTGGTGGCTGCAATTCCCATTTTCATCGCAGCATGGGAGCGCATTCGCAGCGGCAAAGACCCTGTCGCCCCTCGTGATGATCTGTTTATCGCTGCGAACTTCCTCTACATGATGAATGGCCAGGCGCCAACTGACACCCAGATTAAATCACTGGATACTTATCTGGTGTTGTTGGCCGATCATGGTATGAATGCATCCACTTTCTCAGCGCGTGTCACCACCAGCACGCTTGCAGATATGTACTCTGCTATCACCTCAGCCATTGGTACATTGAAGGGGTCCGCTCATGGCGGCGCCAACCAAAAGGCCATGGAACAATTCATGAGCATTGGCGGCCCGGATAAGGTCGATGCCTGGTTTGAGGAATCCATGCGGACCGGACGGCGTATCATGGGCATCGGCCATCGTGTTTATAAGGCTGTAGACCCGCGCGCCCAGGTTCTCCGGACGCAGGCTCAGGCGTTGGCAGATGAAGCAGGCGGAGAGGTGCGGGACTGGTTTGAAGTAGCTAACCGGCTGGAGCAGTGTGCCCGTGCCCATGAGTACTTCACTGAACGCAACCTGTATGCCAACGTGGATTACTATTCAGCGATCTCGCTGTATCAGGTTGGCATCCCGGTAGACCAGTTCACCCCTGTGTTTGCTATGAGCCGCATCGCGGGATGGAGTGCCCACGTGATGGAGCAGTGGGCCGACAACCGCCTGATCCGCCCGCGCGGTGAATACCTTGGGCCGGTCGATCAGCCGTGGATTCCCATGGAGCAGCGCAAGTAACACAATGTGTTTTGCTGATGAAACGCCTGTGGCATTGTGTCACAGGCGTTTTGGTACATATAGCATTGACTGCATCCTGTAAGCACTCCTATACTCAAAGCAGCTAGCCTTTCAGTAGCACATCGTAGGGAGTTAACGCTCCATTGAACGCCTGGCTTGATAGGAACCGCACAGCAGTGCTGGCTGGTGTGGGGCTGCTTGTTGCGATCAGCGTGGGCCTGCTGGCCGTTCGCTGGCGAACTCCGGAGCCAATCGTCATTCAACCCCCACCTACACCGCTGCCCAGCAGCACACCGGGCCCGCTGCACGTTTATGTAAGTGGTGCTGTGCTTGCCCCGGATGTTTATGAACTTCCCTATGGCTCAATGGTTCGGGATGCGGTGAACGCCGCCGGCGGGGCACTTGCGGAGGCAGACCTGGCGCGGATCAATCTGGCTGCTTCCCTCAGTGACGGTGCCCAGGTACATGTCCCAGCCATTGGCGAAAGCCCATCAACAGGCAGTGACGAAGAAATCCAAACTACTCCCACCCCGAACTATCCCATTAACATCAACACGGCATCGCTCGAAGAGCTGGACGTCTTGCCTGGCATCGGCCCAGCATTGGCCCAGCGCATTATTGACTACCGCGAACGGTACGGTCCTTTTGCCAGCATCGAGTCAATCCAGAATGTTTCCGGGATAGGGCCAAGTAAATTTGAGGATATCCGTGAACTGATCACCGTAGGCCAGCCCTGAAAGGATTACCCCCAGGGAATTTGGTATGCCTTGTCCCCCATGCTACACTCTCACCCATGATCACAAGCCCTACGAATGATCGCGTTAAACGTGTGCGGGCCCTGCAGAGCCGCCGGGTTATTCGGCGCAAGACAGGGCGCTTTGTCATTGAAGGCCCTAACCTTATCCACGAGGCTGTTCTGGCCGGAGCCGGGTTGGAAGAGGTGTTCCACACCCCGGATTACACTGAGAGTGAGGAAGGCATCTCCTTGATCCAGGCAGCGGCCCAATCTGGCGCTCTGATCACCCCGGTCGATCCCGCAATTATGCAGATCATGAGCGACACACAGACCCCGCAGGGCATCCTGGGTATAGTAGAAACTCCAGCCTTACCCTACCCAGAGGACTGCTCCTTTGCCCTGATCATCGATGGGATTGCCGATCCCGGTAATATGGGTACCATCATGCGCACGGCGGCAGCAGCGGCGGTCCCACTGACGATCATCACGGCAGGCACGGTCGACGTAACAAACCCTAAGGTTATCCGGAGTGCCGCAGGCGCTCACTTCCGGTTGCCGATCCGCCAGTTCAGTTGGGAGGCCATCCCGGAGCGGTTAGAGGGTCGGGTGCTTTTCCTGGCTGACTCGGGCAGCGGCAGTCCTTACGACCGGGTCAACTGGGCACAGCCATGTGCATTGATTGTGAGCGAAGAAGCCCACGGGCCGAGTGAAGGTGCCCAGCGAACTGCCCATGCCCGGATCCAGATACCCATGCCCGGCCCGGTTGAGTCGCTGAACGTATCCGTAGCAACCGGCATCCTGCTTTTCGAGCTGATCCGCCAGCGCAAGCACAGTTGAACACAGGGCGAAGGTATCATGCAGATCCGATCAGTCATGGGGTTCCTGGATGTTTCTTATCCCGTCGATCCTGAGCCTGTAGTGCATCTGGCAGGTGCCTTGCATGCTGTGGGGGACGCATTAACCCAGGCTGGTTATGTCGTGCAGAGCATCCGCCTTGCGACTCAGCCGTTTCCTGAGGTGCTTGCCAAACATGGTCCTCAGCACACCCTCGATCTGGCGAGAGACCTTGCCTCACTCGCAGTTGAACATGGCATCAGCTTTGTAGCGCTTGGCCCGGCACGGCTTAGCGACCCTCCCGGCTATCTGGTAGCACTCGCTGATACCCTGGGTAAAACGGACAGTGTCTTCGGCAGCGTTGAGATTGCAAGCCCTCAACGCGGTATCAGCCTGCCACGTTTGCGTGAAGCCGCGCAACTCATCTCGCGAGTAGCACACCTGCAAGCTGATGGTTTTAAGAACCTCTTTCTTACGGCTTCCGCAAACGTGGGGCCGTGGGCCCCGTTCCTGCCAGCCGCCTATCACGGCGGCGGGCCTGCGAGAATCGCGATAGCCACTGAGAGTGCAGATCTGGCTGTTGAGGTTTCGTCTACTTCAACGACCCTTCAGGATATGCAGCATGGCCTGGTCACAGTGATTGAACGTGAGGCCAGCCGGGTGGAGGCAGCAGCCCGGCAAGCCCTCAAACCGTTCTCTGAGATCGATTTCGCCGGGATTGATTTTTCACTGGCACCCTATCCTGAGACCCTGCGCAGCATTGGCCGGGCATTGGAAAACCTGGGAGCCAGCCCATTTGGCATTCAGGGCTCGTTGTTTGCTGCAGCATTCATGACGGACGCACTTGACCAGGCTCAATTTACTCGAACAGGTTTTTGCGGGCTGATGCTACCTGTGCTGGAGGATAATGTGCTTGCTCAACGTGCAGCGGAGGGGGTTTTACGTATCACAGAACTGCTGGCATTCTCGGCCGTATGCGGCACGGGGCTCGACCTGCTGGCCCTTCCGGGGGATACTCCGCCAGAGGCACTTGTGCCGATCTTGCTCGACGTTGCCGTACTAGCACTGCGCCTGGATAAACCGCTGACCGCCCGCCTGATGCCGCTGCCAGGCATGCAGGCAGGCGATCCGGTTACATTTGACTTTGAATACTTCGCAAACAGCAGGGTGCTTGAGGCGCCAGCCGCCTTACCAGACAGCCTGCTGGCAGGCCAGGATACCATCCGGCTCAGCCTGCGCCGACCCCGGCGCTGACGCTTTCAGGCTGCGGGCCTGCGGCGCCCGCCTTCCTCTGCAATCCCCAGCCAGAAGTGATGGTGCAGGACGGTGCTGCTGGGTTTTATCTGCAGCCCCTCAATCACCGGCACCCCATCCACCAGCATTGCTGGATGCACATAGCACAGTGAAGGGCGCTGTCCGTACTTCGATTCATAATAGATCACCGCGCGCATGATTTTGGTTTTCAAATCCCGGTGATCATGGTTATCAAACCACAACATCCCTGTCCGCATGTAGATCCTCCCTGCTATCCTGAACCCGCAATGGAATAGACCATTAGTTCTATTTAATTACCTGGAAAAGGAGCACCCACCGGCAACGAGGTGCATCCTTCTTTCCTGCTGAAAACGAATTCTATCTGCTAATAGTATACCAGAACAAGAGTTCTAGATCAAGGTGGAAAATCGTCAGAGAAGTGATACAGGATCAACGTCGATATGCAAAAACCGCGTCGTTTGCAGGCCTTCCAGGAGGGGCCGAGGGTCCGGCCCACGGACGATAATATGCCAGCGATAGAGACGGTTCTCCCTTGGGTAAAAGCAGGGCGCAGGCCCAATTAACTCTGTGCTGGTGTGCCGGCCTTCGCGAATGCGCTGCTGCAGCAACGTATACAGACGCTGTGCTTCTTGCTGGGCACGGTCGCGCACCTCTGCACGGACTATCAAACGGGCGAGCCTGCTGAAGGGTGGATACCCAATCTCGCGGCGGTAACGCATCTCACGATCGTAGAACGCGTAATAGTCGTGCTCGGAAGCAGCAAGGATCGCATAATGGTCCGGGGCGTAGGTCTGGATAATCACCTTACCCCCCAGCAGCCCGCGTCCGGCACGCCCGGCCACCTGGGTAAGCAGTTGGAAAGTACGCTCGCCCGACCGATAATCCGGCAAGTAGAGGGCCGTATCTGCGCTGATAACCCCCACAAGCGTTACCAGGGGCAGGTCGAGTCCCTTAGCGATCATCTGGGTGCCGATCAGCACGTTGGCCTCACCTGCGGCAAACTGGTTGAGGATCGCTTCATGGGTGGCATGCCCAGCGGTGGTATCGCGATCCCAACGCAGCGTGCGGGCTTCAGGGAATTGGGCCTCTACTTCCTGAGCCACTCGCTCAGTACCCGCCCCGAAGAATTTAACCTGCGTCGAACCACAGGCCGGGCAGCGCTCCGGGTGCTGGGCACGATGGTTGCAATAGTGGCAGACCAGCACCCCCTGTTCACGCCCCTGTTTGTCTGTGAAGCTGTGCCAGGTCAGCGGCACCTCGTCGTTCGGACACGAGAACACATAGCCACACTCGCGACAAAATACATAAGTGGAGGAACCGCGCCGATTGAGAAACAGGATCGCCTGCTCGCGGCGCCCCAATGTCTCCCGAAGGGTTGCCTGCAGCGCCCGGCTGAAGATCGATCGGTTGCCAGCTCGCAGCTCCTGGCGCATGTCCACTATATCGACCGGGGGGAGGTCTATCATCACCGCTTCATCTGGATCCTGGGGCAGGTGCGCATAACGCGGCTGGGTGATGTGAAAGTGGACTGCCTGTGCCTCAATAGCCCGCCGGTGTCCCATGATGCGTGCGGGGAGGTCCAACCGCGCCAGCGTGCGCGAATGATCACCGTCTGGTAGATCGGAGGCCGCATAGGTAGTTACATTCGGCGTGGCGCTCCCTGCTATGACCAGCGCATCGGTCTGCTGCCCTAAATGTATTGCAGTTGGTAAGGCGTGATAGAAGGGTGGTGCAATGGGTGGTGACTGTTTGTAGCTGTCATCATGGCATTCATCAAGCACGATCAGGCCGAGGTTCTTGAGCGGGGTAAACAGTGCAGAACGCGGCCCGATCACGAGGCGCACAGCGCCACTGTGCGCACGGCGCCATGTGTCATACCGCTCGCCGGCGGAAAGGCTGCTGTGCACCAGCCCTATCTGCCCGGGAAAGCGCGCCCCAAAACGCTGGATTGTTTGAGGGGTTAGCGCGATCTCTGGCACCAGAACGATGGCGCTCCTACCCTGCGCAAGTACATGGCCAACCGCTCGCAGATACAACTCCGTCTTACCGGAGCCCGTCACGCCATGCAGCAGCAGGGGGCGCTTGGGTTGTTCTCCGGAAAGCATATTCTCGATGGTGCCCCAGGCTGCCTCCTGGTCGATTGTGAGTCGCGGCGGAACATCAGGCACAAACTCGACACCAGCCAGGGAATCGCGCCAGGCCTCTTCGCGGCGTAACAGGATCAGGTCCTCTTCAACAAGGGCTCGCAAGTCGTTCAAATTGCTGCCTTCTATCGCAGCGTATACTTCGGTGACACGCAGGGGGTGCCGGGCCTGCACAAGCATACGCATGATAGCGGCGCGGCGGGACACGGCTCCGCGCCGCGTGGCAGGGTGGGACAACGGATCAAGACGTTCGTTAATCACCGCCTCAAGCTGACCTGGTTCTATGGCCAGTTCAACGATACGTACTTCCTTCACACTGATTGCGGGTGGATCGAGCACAGGCTCGCGCAGCAGGAGTCCTCGTTCTGCCAGGCGTACAGCAGCAGCCTGCCAGTTGCGACGCTGCATGGCCCTGGCGATCTGACGGCCGCGCATCGCGCCCCGCTTAGCTAACAGATTGAGCAGCCGGGTCTCGTTCTCACTGTGCGGCTCGATCTGCTGGGGGTCCACCAGCGGGGTGTAGAGTGTGTCCCCGCGCTTGGAAAGCCCGGGGGGGATGAACAGGCGTAGGGAATCTGAGAGAGAGGCCAGATAGCTCTCGCTGAGCCAGCGCGCCAGCTCCAGCTGTGCGGGTGTCACAACCGGGCTGCGATCGATCAACCGGAGAATGGGCTTAGTTTCGGTAACGAAATGAGGCGGGCGCGGATGGAACGCCAGCACAATACCCTGAGCCAGCTGTGGACCGAAGGAGACTTCTACCAGGTGCCCAAACTCCAGGCGGCCAGCAAGCTCCGCGGGAATGTGATAGTGGAAGGTGCCTTCCACTGGTAAATTGATAGCGACTTCTGCGTACATACCACCTCACCTGCTTGAATTGTACCCTCACCAGGCAATGCTGACAGGAAAGCTGACATCCTGACACGCCTAGCGTCAGTTGGTTGTCTGCGAGAGTTCATGAAGTACAAATCAGGCCGCATTATCGTTATAATAGTGGAATGTTTGCTCTGGCATCTACGGTCCAGATCGTGCCGTTGCACGACGCGTCGGCCAGTTGAAGGGAAGGGTGGGAGGAAATGTTGGAGCAACACGGCATACATGTGTACGTCCTGGAGCGCGACATCTACGCGCGCCAGGCCATCATCAGTTATTTAAGCTGGGACCGGCGCACTCGCGTCGTGGGTAATGGCAGCCGCCTGGTTGATCTCCAGGCAGACCTTGAGCTGGAAGGGCAGGTGCGAATTGATGCCATTCTGCTGGATTCCGGGCTGGCCAGCAGCCCCGAGGAACTTGCCTCGTTGATCAAAACAGCCAACGAACTGGCTCCTGCCAGCAGTGTATTGTGCCTGACTCACACCGTTGAACCAAGCCATGTTGAAGCTGCGCTCCGCTCGGGGGCCGGAGCGTACCTGTCGCGTGAATCTGTTGGACTGGGCATCGCCAATGCAGTGCGCTTCGCTCTGGCCCACCCATTCTGTATTACACGCGATATCCTTGAAGTGCTCGACACAGGCTGGCAGCGTTGGCGGATCCAGGTGCTTCCGCAGCGGCGCCGGTACCCACGCCTGACTGAGCGGATCGAGCAAGCACTCTGGCTGTGCGTTGTCGAGGGTCTGCCTGCCGAGCTGGCCGCCGAGGAGATGGGTGTCAGCACAAGTACAGTGCGGAGTTATATCAAAGAGGGCTATCGCATCCTGGAAGCCAGCGACGACACTATTTACCCCATCGATATGTCGCCGGTAGAGCGGGCCTTTCTACGCTACACAGCGCTTGACGGGCCACCGGATACCCCGGCGCCCCAGCTTCACGCGGCGTAGGATCACAGCCGGTGTGCCTGGGGCACACCGGCTTTTTTACGCTTATTCCAGGTCTTTGATCTCGGGAACGAGCAGGCGCACCGCAAGCCCAATTATCAGCAGTGCGACAGCGCTGATCAGGATAGCGACCGGCGCGTTGATCCACTCTGCAAGAGCCCCAGCAATCAGGCCGCCTATCGGCCATGCCCCGAAAATGAATAAGGTATACACACTCATCACACGTCCACGGATGTGATCGGGGATATTCGTCTGTATCAACATGTTACACAAGGAGAGCTGAGGCAGGAAAGTCAGGCCAACGACAACCAAGAGCAGCAGCGAGAGGATGTAGGAGCGTGAGAACGAAACGGCTGCCAGTGCCAGAGGGAAAGCGATATTGAAAACATTCAAGCGGCGGCCTCGCCCGGGGAGCGTACTGGAGTATGCCACATACAAGGCACCGATCACTGATCCCAGGCCAATCGCACCTCCCAACAGCCCAAACCCCACCTCCTGCTGGCCCAGCACCTCTACCGCTATGACAGGCATCAGGACGGTGACATTCCCTCCGAATAGAGCGACTCCGAGAGCGACCACAATCAGACCGACAATAGGCTTGTGCTGCCAGATGAAACGCAGGCCCTCCATGAGATCTGACATGGGAGAGTGATCACGCGGCTGCAAGACCGGCTTTTCAAGCCTCAGGATGGCGAGGCTGAAAAGAATAGCCAGGAAGGTAATGCCGTTGATCGTGAAGCCCCAGGCTGTACCAAGGGCGGCGACAATCAAGCCGCCAAGTGCAGGGCCGAAGGTGCGCGCAAGGCTGAACATCGTCGAGTTGAGGGCAATCCCGTTTGACATATCCTCCTTGCCAACCAGCTCAACGACAATTGCCTGGCGGGCGGGGGCATCAAACGCGTTACCGATCCCATTCCAGGCAGCCAGCACCATCACATGCCATACCGCGATCAACCCGCTGAAATCCAGGAATGCCAGAGTGAAGGCCTGAACCATGAACAGCGTCTGTGTCAGGATCAACACCGTACGGCGTGATGTGCGGTCAATAACCACCCCCGACCAAGGCCCGATGAGCAAGACCGGGATCGCCGCCATGAACGTGACCTGTCCTAACACCAGGGCCGAGTTAGTCAGCTTGTATACCAGCCAGCTCTGAGCGACATTCTGTGCCCACACCCCCAGCACAGAAATGAGCAGCCCAACAAAATAGATACGGAAATTGGTATGGCGGAAGGCACCAAAGGTGCGCAGGAGGCCACCACGCCGGGCGTCAAGATAGGCGCCTGGGGCCAGATGTTCTTCACGGGAATGGAGACCAGTATGCAGTGGCAAGGATGCGACTCCGGGATACAGGCATCAAGGCCCAAGTGATTAGATATATGTCTACACATAATTTTAGCATGTATCCGACTTTAAGCCAGAATGATGTGCCATTTGTCATTCGTGTTGGAGAGCCGTCCTATGTAAAATCGACGTATATGAACTCAAAGAGGAACGCTGCATGAGAAGCGACGACCGCGATCGAGCCGTTCAACGTGTGCTCTGGATCGTATTGATCATCAATCTCCTGGTTGCTGGCAGCAAACTTACCATAGGCCTTTTGATAGGTTCTCTGGCCATGGCAGCAGATGGCATCCATTCATCCCTTGATGCGACCTCCAATGTGGTCGGCCTGATCGGCATTGCCATCGCCGCCCGCCCACCAGACCTGAACCATCCATACGGCCACCGCCGTTTTGAGACACTCGCCAGTATGGCGATCGGGAGCATGCTGCTGCTTTCCGCCTGGGAGCTGGTAAAGGGAAGTATCAGCCGGCTAAGCGCAGGGGCAGTGCCAGAGGTAACGCTGATCAGCTTTGTTGTGATGCTGATCACCCTGGTTCTCAATGTCTTCGTTGCTATCTACGAGCGGCGAGCAGGTGAGCGCCTTCGTTCGGAGGTGCTGATTGCCGACTCTGCACACACCCGCAGCGACATCCTGGTTTCACTGGTGGTCATTGCCAGCCTGATCGGCGTCCGGTTTGGCATCGCCTGGGCTGACCCGATCGCAACCTTGGTTGTAGTGGCTTTGATTGGGCTGGCGGCCTGGAAGATCATCGGTGAGTCGGCCGGTGTCTTGGTGGATCGCGCCGCGCTTGATCCTGGACAGGTTTCCCGAATCGCCTCCGGCGTGGCGGGGGTAGGGCAAGTCATGCAGGTGCGCAGCCGGGGACCTGCCAATGATGTGTACCTCGACCTGATGATTGAAGTAGCGGGGCCGATGACAGCCGATCAAACCGCTGCCATCGCCCGTGAGATTCGCAAGCAGCTCAGGCAGCGCTTTGAAGGTCTTCGTGATATCCAGATTGCATTTTTACCTCAGAAAGCTACCGAACCGGACTATGCGCTTGTAGCCCGCGCCGAAGGGGACGCGCTGGGTATAGGAGTGCACGAGGTCATCGCTTCAACAACCCCACGCGGCCTAGTCCTAGAGATGCACGTCGAGGTGGCGCCAGACCAGACGGTCGGCGCTGCACACCAGCTCGTGACACATTTTGAGGAGCGCCTGCAACGATCCGTGCCTGGCCTTGCTCGCGTGGTGACTCACATCGAGCCTGCCCACAGCCACGAATATGTTTCTGACAACAGTGCCATTGCCAGGCGGCTGGCCGAGGATGCCTTAGCCATCGCCACCGAATTGTACGGGCAGTATGGCTGGCATGATGTAGACATTCGAGCCGAGGCAGATGGAGGCTATGCGCTCAGCATTCACTGCCAGGTAGCGCAGGATATGCCATTGGAAGAAGCTCACCGGATGGCCGAACGCGTTGAAACAGAGATGCGAGCCCGGCAGGCTGCTCTGCACCGGGTTACGATCCATACGGAACCAGAGGATAAGAGTTAAGCAGCATGGTGAAACCCGAAGCCGCTTCTTCAAGAACCCTGATGCTCAGTCAGCTCCGAGCGGCCAAGTGGGCAGCACATCAAACGCCAATGAAGACTGTGCTCCCTGCTGCAGATGATAATAGGCAGCGGCAGCGATCATGGCAGCATTGTCCGTACAGAGTGGCAAGGGCGGCACACGCAGCGGCCGCCTGGCCCGTTCGAACATTGCCTGGCGCAGGGCGATATTAGCAGACACTCCCCCTGCTACCATCACTTCCCGCGCCTCAAACTCCTCGGCAGCACGCACAGCCTTACTGGCCAGCACTTCTACAACCGCCGCCTGGAAGCTGGCAGCAAGGTCCGCGACAGGCAAACCGGGCGGGGGAGCTGCGTCGGGGCGATAAGCCGAGTTCAGCGCTTGAAGCGTACGCAGCACAGCCGTCTTGATGCCCGAAAAACTAAAATCGTAGGTGCGTTCACCCTGGCTTCCGCGCAGCCACACGCGTGGAAAATCAAAGGCCCGGGGGTCGCCATCCTGTGCCGCCTGCTGGATTGCGGGTCCCCCTGGGTAGGGTAGCCCAAGCAGCCTTCCTACTTTATCGAATGCTTCTCCCGCGGCATCATCGAGTGTTTCCCCCAGGATGCGGTAAACGCCATGATCTTCCATCAGCACCAGGGAAGTGTGGCCGCCTGAGACGATCAGCACAACCACAGGGAACTCAATTGGGGGATAACCATCACCCTGGTGCGAGCCCGTGCTGTTTAAAGGCAGGTAACGGTATTCTGGACCAGCCAGCCACAATGAATAGATATGCCCCTCCAGGTGGTTAACAGGCAGCAGTGGCAGGCCGCTGGCAAGCGCCAGGCCTTTGGCCATATTGACTCCCACAACCAGCGATCCTGGCAAGCCTGGTCCCTGGGTAACTGCGATTGCGTCAAGGTCTTGCAGGCCTATAGCAGCTTCACCAAGGGCCTGTTCAACCACCGGGTAAATCTGCTCAATGTGAGCTCGTGAGGCAACTTCCGGGAAGACCCCACCGTAACGAGCATGTAGATCAACCTGCGAGGCGACCACATTGGCACGCAGATCGCGGCCATCGATTACGACAGCCGCGGCGGTCTCGTCACATGAAGTTTCGATACCTAGAATCGCCGTCACAAGCTCACCCTATCGGTAATACCAAGTCCTTGGGGAAGGTAGTCAGTGAGTGGATCTGCCCCTCTGCATCCACGTAGATCGTATCTTCAACGCGAATGCCGTACCCACGAGATGGGTAGTACAAGCCTGGCTCAACTGTAAAAACCTGGCCCGCTGCGATGAGGTCATCCGAGTTTGTGCGGAAACGCGGGCGCGAATGAATCTGCAGCCCGAGACCATGCCCCACCGAGTGGACATACCCTTCAACCGTGCCTGGGTGGGATCGGGGTGTGGTATGTCCATGTTCCTCGTATACATCGCACACGATATCCTGGTAGAGTGAGGCTCTTTCACCGACCTGCAAAGCATCCATCACTGCGTTGAAAGCTTGTAAAGTCTGGTCATAGGCACGCTGGACCTCGGGGGGTGCATAGCCGAGGCAGAAGGTGCGCGTCATATCGTGATAGTACCCGTGTTTTAATGAACGTGGGAACAGGTCAAAGATGATACTCTTGCCTATCTCGAGGACATCATCATCCTCGCCCCGGGAATGTGGCACCCCGGCGTCTCTGCCCACGGCAAAGATGGTTTCGCCATCATCTACCAGGCCAAACTCCATCAAGCGGCCGCGCAGAAAGGACTTCACACGCCCTACTGTAAGCGGTGCGCCTTCATCTTGTACAAGCCGACCATCGAGCACCCGATGCTGCTTGATAAACTCGATCACATCGGAGAACGCCCGGTTAGTGCGTTCGGCAACATCTTTGATAAACGCCATCTCCTGTTCAGATTTTGTGGCATAAGCCTCATCAAAGATCGTCGTCTCCGTCTCGCCGGTTACTCTAATATCCGGGATCGCTTCCCCAAGGCGCGAGAGCAGCATGAAGGCTTTGCCCGGGTCCTCCATCCCGTAGAAACATACCGTACCACGTACACTATAGCGCTCGAAGATCGCGGCAAGCAGGCGCAGTTCAGCCTCAAAGTCGCTGCCGGCTGCGCGGATCAATGCAGGGTAGTCAAACTCAGTGGTTGTGAGAGTGGGCAACCCGCTTTTTGCAGCTTCCTCACGCTCCATGGGCTCGCAGATCAGCACAGGATTCTCTCCGCGCTGTTTAAGCACTTTGGTGTGTGTCACGCTGGCCCCATTGGTCATATACTTAAGCACATGATTCCCTTCAGCGCCCCCAAGCACCACGAACGCATCCAGTCCGCGATCAACCATCAATCGATCAAGGTCAGCTTTCACAAACTTACTCCTGAGATAAGCTAGTGAGAGACTTTAGAGCCGCCAGCAGCGGCTCTTCATCGTGAGAAAGCACAGTTCGAGGGTCAACAAGCACCGCCCCGGACTCGCGTCGGACCACTACCGGCGGATCGCAGGCACGCAGATGCGTGGCAGCTTGCTCCGATGACCCGACCTCCACAGCGAGGACACGGCTGGGAAGTTCCTCTCCAGGCAAGCTGCCCCCGCCCACTGTGCTGCGCCCATCGATTACCTGGCATCGCAGCCCGGCACCGGTCAATACCGAGCACCAAGCAGATGTGCGGCTTTCCAATTCTTCCAGCGAGGCCGAGATCATGCGCCAGACAGGCACCTCGTGCAGCGCCTCCCCCTTTACATAATGAGTCAGCGTGGCCGCCAGCCCGGCCAGACACAACTTATCCGGTCGTACAGCGCGAGCCAATGGATGCCTTTTAAGCAGCCCGATCACCTCAGCACGTCCCACAATGATCCCCGCCTGGGGGCCGCCCAACAGCTTATCGCCGCTGAACATCACCGCATCTGCCCCGGCGGCCAGGCTGTGCTGGACCATCGGCTCAGGTGCCAGCCCGAACCTTGCTGTATCAATTAATGCGCCGCTGCCGATATCATCGACCGCTAGCAGATTGTGTTTATGGGCCAGTGCGGCGAGCTCCGGGAATCCTGGCTCCGTAACAAAGCCGACGATCGCATAATTGGAGTGGTGCACACGCATGATCAGGGCAGTATCCTGTGCGATTGCATTCTCGTAATCGTACAGGTGTGTCCGGTTGGTGGTACCCACCTCGACCATGCATGCCCCGCTCTGCTGCATGACATCAGGCATGCGATACCCGCCGCCGATCTCCACAAGCTGCCCGCGTGAGATGATCACGCCGCGCCCTTGGGGATGATCGCGATCGGGACCGGCCAGTGCAGAGAGCACCAGTAAGGTAGCGGCGGCGTTATTATTCACCACAAAAGCCGCCTCAGCACCGGTGATGCGTCTCAGGAGGGCTTCGGCATGGGTGCTGCGTGAACCGCGTTGGCCGCTCTCAGCGTCGTATTCAAGCGTGCTGTAACCCCGGGCTACAGCCTCAATGGCGGATCGCGTCTCATCTGAGAGGGGAGCACGGCCCAGATTGGTGTGCACTATCACACCAGTCGCGTTAATCACCGGGCGCAGCGTGGGCGCTACCCAGTCCGCCAGGCGTGCTCTGGCCGCCTGGATCAGCACGCTGTCCATCGGGATATCTGCCTGATCGGCCAGGATGCGGGCACGAACCTGCTCAAGCTCCTCGCGCAGCGCCTCTACCAGCAGATCATGCCCGTAGGTCCGTTCAAGATCAAAGGCTGCCGCGTGATGCAGCAGGCGATCGATGCTGGGAAGATTGCGTAGGTCTTTACTGGGTGCCATCAGGCTCACTCTGGGCGCCAGCGCGTCATCTCGCGCAGGCGGAGAAGTGCTTCTATCGTGATCAGGGCACCGGCAAGCACCAATGCCACCAGGATCGAGAGCAGCCGGGGGATCAACAACCAGGCACAGGTCGTCACAAACAGGCCTACCCACATGGCCTGACGCACCAGCACAACGCTGCCCACCTGCGGCCTGTCCTTACGTCCAAACAGGATGTGGAGATAGTATACAAACGGCAGGGCAGTGCCTGTGGTGGCAGCATGAAGCAGTGCAAAGAACATCCAGCGATTCGGCACGGTAGGCAGCGTGTGTGTGACCAACCACACCAGGCCTGACCAGCCCCCTGCAGCCAGGATCACACCTGCCACTGCGATCCCGACGCTGGTTGCATCTGCGGTATTCTGCGGGATACTCGATTGATCAGAGTTTGGCAATGAACTCATGGTCAACGATTATACAGACCCCTGAGACCTCAGGCCAGATACGGTGCTCCAGGGTGCACATGAACTTGAGGCGTGGTTATAATGGGCGCATTGTGGTGGATAGGTGAAGCATGGCATTAGTCAACGGAACCAATTTAGCGAAGGCATATGGGCCGCAGGACGTCTTTGAGGGTGTCGATGTGAGCATCCCCCACGGCGCTCGCATCGCGCTGGTAGGGCCGAACGGGAGCGGCAAGACAACACTGCTTCGCCTGCTGGCCCGTCGCGATACGCCTACCGAGGGGAGCGTATACCACGCTCGCGGTCTGCAGGTCGGATTCCTGCCGCAGCGCGCTGAGGAAACTCTAAAAGGTGGCAGCACCTTGTGGGAAGAGATGCTGAACGCGTTTCAGGCGTTGATCAAACAGGAAACAGCACTGCATGCGCTTGCCGAGACCCTGGCAGTGGCGCCGGACGACACCGATCTGCTGGCCAACTATGGCGAGGCACAAACCCGGTTCGAGCAGGCCGGAGGGTATGAATACCCCCTTATGATCCGACAGGTGCTTGGCGGGCTGGGCTTTGATGAACACGATTATCAGCGACCAATCGCACAGTTCTCGGGCGGCGAACGAACCCGGGCACTGCTTGCTCGCCTGCTGCTCGAACAACCTGATCTTCTGATCCTCGACGAACCCACTAACCATCTTGATATCCAGGCTATCGAATGGCTTGAGAACTGGCTGCGCGACTTCAATGGCGCCTTGTTGATGGTCTCCCACGACCGCTACTTTATGGATAAGGTGGTCACCCACGTATGGGAATTGATTTTCGGGCGGTTGGAGGAGTACAACGGCAACTACAGCCACTACGTGCAGCAGCGAGAAGAGCGGCATACCGCGCTGCTCAGAGAATATGAGCGCCAGCAGGAGTTCATTGAGAAGGAGCAGGATTACATCCGGCGCAATATAGCCGGGCAAAACACGCGCCAGGCGCAGGGTCGGCGGCGGCGCCTTGAACGCTTCTTGCGTGATGAAGCCATCACCCGGCCGCGACAGCACCGTTCGCTGCATCTAAAGCTGGAAGCGGGGCAGCGATCCGGTGATCAGGTGCTGATGACACGCGGGCTCGTGGTCGGATACCATGATGATAAGCGCCCACTTTTTAAGTCTCCTGATATCACCCTGCTGCGGGGTGAGTGCGCAGCGTTGATCGGGCCCAATGGAGCCGGCAAGTCCACTTTCATGAAAACCATCCTCGGGCAGATCCCTGCCCTGGAGGGACAGGCAGCCCTGGGGGCCAGTGTAGAGGTGGGATATTTCGCCCAGGCACACGAAGGTCTGGACCCGGAGCGAACAGTTCTGGATGAAGTCTTATCTGTTAAGAACTTGCCCATCAGCGAAGCGCGCAGCTACCTGGGCACCTTTCTGTTCAGCGGTGATGATGTTTATAAACCTGTATCAGCGCTCAGCGGAGGGGAACGAGGGCGTGTAGCTCTGGCCAAACTGGCTCTGAGCGGCGCCAATCTCCTGCTGTTGGACGAGCCTACCAACCATCTTGATATCCCTTCGCAGGAAATCCTTGAGACCGTGCTCGCCGACTTCGGCGGGACGATCTTGCTCATTTCGCATGACCGCTATCTGATCCGTAACCTGGCAACACAAATCTGGGCTCTGCATGTGCCCCGTCGCGAGAAGGATGGGGATGTAGAGCTTGTTGTGTACGAAGGCCCGTATGAAGAGTACCTCGCCTGGAAAGAGAGCCGGCAATCCCACCAAGGACGCAGGCGGCCCGATCAACCTTCACGCAGTACACCCAAAACTGGAGGATCATCCAGCCAGCCAAGGCTGAGCCCACGGGAACGCGAGCAGTTGATTGTGCGTCTCGAAGCACAGATCAACGAGGTCGAAGTGGCACTAGTCAATTTGAGCGGGTCTATTGAGGAAGCCAGCTCGGCGGGCCGTGTGGAGGAAGTGCGGCACCTGGGGGAGGAGTATGCGAATGCTGAAATAGAGCTTGAGCGCCTGATGGCTGAGTGGGAACGTTTGCTGGCCGAAGGGTAGCAGTTGTAGCAGCCTGTGCAGCCGGGGGTTATGATGAGCCTTCAAACTGACCCCTGAACTATGATCGGGTTGGAATGCCATGAGCAGCCACAATCGACGTGGGTTGCGTCCTTCGCTCACTCTGCTGGCAGTCATCGCACTGATCACAGCGGTGATCTACCTGTGGGGCGCTGAAATCTGGTCTTTTGTTACCGGGCAGGACATCCTGACAGACCTGACGTCGGAGCTTGCTGCACGCCCACGCCCCACGCCCACTCCCTCTACGAGTGCCATCGAAATGGCTCCAGCTCCTGCGAGCCCAACGCTTACGACTGATGCCGGCCTCGCCCCTGACGGATTTCCTGTAACGCCCCGCGAGCATGTTTTCAAATACACGGTACAGGAAGGAGATGCGTTGGTGCTGATAGCCCAACGCTTCGGACTCAACCCAAACACGATCTTCTGGTCCAATACAGAAACGCTTCAGGATAATGTCCACTTGCTGCGCGTGGGGATGGAGCTGGTCATCTTACCAGTAGACGGCGTCTACCACACCTCGGATGGTACACAGACCATCGCCGAAATAGCTGCCCAGTACAACGTGACGCCCGGCGATATCCTGTACAGCCCCTACAATACACTGTCTGATCAAACCAGCAGTTATATCCCTCCGGTCGGGATGCCTATTGTTGTACAATATGGACGGCGCGAGTTCATCTCCTGGCAGGCACCAATTCGCACAGGTACCCAGAGCGGAGCAGCCAATCCTGAGGGCACCACACATCCGGGCTCCTGTCGAGAAACCTATATTGGGTCGGGTGGAAGTGGTAATTATATGAATCCTCTGGGGGCAGTTCCGTACCGGGTCACCAACCTTTTTGCCCCTTACCATCCCGGTGTAGACCTAGCGGCCGATCTTAATACGCCGATTTATGCTGCAGAGACTGGGGTCGTTGTATTTGCAGGATGGCACCGTGATGGCTACGGCGAGCTGGTCATTGTGGATCATGGGGAAGGCTGGACCACATATTATGCACATCTGGCGAGGCGCTATGTTGACTGCGGACAGCAGGTGACGCGCGGCCAGTACATCGGGGACATGGGTCTAAGTGGGAACGCTACCGGGGTTCACCTTCACTTCGAGATACGGCAGAACGACACTGCCCAGAATCCCTACAGTTACATTGACATCCAAGACATGCGCACCAACCAGGGTGGTTAAGATCAATCCGCTTCGATAACCCAGGGCATTACTTGGCGAGTTGGGGGAACGCCTGCCCGCGGTTATTTCACATTGACCAACTCGTAAACATCCGTAAATGCCTGGCGCCCCTTGACCTTGATCGGCTCCAGCTTATTCACAAGTACGAACTCTTTTACCAGATCATAGGTATCCTGGCTGAGCAAAATCTGCATGGGCTTGGCTACCTCTTGCAGCCGCTTGGAGAGGTTAACCGTATCGCCCATGGCAGTGTAGTCAAGGCGATCTGGGCTACCAACGTTGCCCACCACCGCATCTCCGGTGTGTATACCTATGCCAAACTGCAGGCGATCTTGCGGTTCAACCACCTCGTGAAATGCACGGATTTCCGACAGCATGAACGCTGCGCTGCGCACCGCCCGTAATGCATGATCCTCCTGAGGGCGCAGTGGTGTGTTGTAGAGCGCCATGACAGCATCACCCATGAACTTATCAATAACCCCCTGCTGCGCATGAATGGCATCCGAGGCGATCGTCATATAGGTGTTGATGATCTCAACCAGTTTCACAGGGTCAAGGTGCTCACTAAACGTAGAAAAGCCGCGTATATCCGCAAACAGTGCAGTAATGACCTGACGTGTGCCACCCAGTTTTAATTCATCAGAGCTGCGGATACCATCCACTACTTCCACGGGCAGATAGCGGCGCACACCAGCGATCTGTGCCTCGCGACGCTTGATCTCAGTCACATCGTCCAACACAATCGCCACGCCCTGGGTCTGATCATAGGCGTCCCTGAGCGGGCTGAAGCTCATAGTGAGCGCAAGCTGCCCCCGGGTAGCAAGCTCGGTGTTGAACTCAATACCGGTGAGCTGGTACCCTGAGGACCGTGCCTGTTCGACCATCGTATCAAAACGCGCATCGAGTTGGGGGAGGTTCTCTCGCAAATAGGTGTTCAGCACCTGCTCTCCCAGGTCCAGAATCAACTGGGCGCTGCGGTTTATCAGCGTAACACGGCCTTGCTCATCCATGGTGATGACACCTGAGGGGATTGACGCGAAGATGTTATCCTGCAGATTTTTCATCTCGCGAATCTCCTCCAGGCTGGCCCGAATCCTTTCAAACAGCCGTGCATTCTCAATCGCCACAGCTGCCTGATTGGCGAATGCCTGCATCAGCTCGCGGGTTTTTTCGGAGAACAAGCCAGCCTGTACTTTGTTATCTGTGTAGATGACGCCGGTAACTTCACCCTTTACCTTCAGGGGCACACACAGGATAGAGCGAAGGCTATAGCTGACAATGCTCTCAGAGAATTGAAAGCGCGTATCTTCCTGAGCATTCGTGGTCAGGATGGCCTCACCGCTTTCAGCAACCCGCTGGACCACACTGCGGCTGATCTCAAACTCCGAACTATCAATGATCGTCTGGCGATCCACATTACGAGCTGTGCGGAACTCCATCTCGCCAGTGAGTTCATTACGGAGCATCAGATAGCCCCGCTCCGCTCCGCTGAGCTGGATGATAGTATCCATGACACCATTGAGTACCTGATTCAACTCCAATGACGAGTTGATCAGTGCTGCAATGTCAGCAAGCGCGCGGTACTGGTCGCGCTCGTGCTCCAGCACGTCCAGATGCACACTGACCGAATCAATGCGGGTGGCAATATCGTTGAGGGTAGTTGTTGTGCCGGGTGGCAGCCGGAAGCCTTGTGTTTTAAGGACCTCGCGCTGTTGGCGGAGCACATCGCGAAGATCAACTGTTAGCTTGCGTATATACTCAAGCTCGATCTTGAGTCCGCTTAACGCTTGGGTTGCTGACTCAGCCATAAAATCACGCTCCAACGCACCTGCTCAAACGATGCGTAACCATGTGGCACCTGCGCCAATTATACGCTCCGAGGGGGGGGTGGCAAGCGGACAGCCTAGCGAGTGATGGGTGGGTCAGCCAGGAAATCTGTTTATGCTGTGTCGTGGCGTACAAAATAATAGCCGACTTGTCGTTCGGTCAGGATATATTCTGGGGCGGAAGGATCCACTTCGATTTTCTGGCGCAGATGGGAGATATAAACGCGCACGTATGCCACTTCATCCCGATACTCCGGCCCCCACACCTGGGTCAGGATGGTATTAGACTCAAGCACACGTCCAGCGTTTTGCAGCAGCAGTGAAAGCAATTTGAACTCAGTTGCGGAAAGCCTCAGACGTTCGCCGCAGACTTCCACGAGCCGGCTTGAGATGTCGATGTAAAGGCGCTCATCTCGATATTGGAGGCCAGCAGTGCTCAAGTCGGCCTGGGCACTCTGGGCGCGGCGGAGCACTGCCCCGATACGTGCGGTCAGTTCACCGGGCTTGAACGGCTTCACCATATAGTCATCCGCGCCTAGCTGAAAGCCGCGTATGATCTCCTCCTGGCTGCCACGCGCTGTAAGCATAATGATTGGCACATCTGACATTTCACGAATGCGCTGGCAGACATCAAAGCCGTTCATACGAGGCATCATCACATCCAGGATCACCAGATCGGGCCGCTTGTCAAACACGACTCGGAGACCTGTATGTCCATCGTAGGCCCATAACACCTCGTATCCAGCCTGCTGCAAATGCATGGCTGCCGCCTGAACCAACCCGGGCTCGTCATCAACAATCAAAATTACAGGGGTGCGCTCAGCCATACACAAACTGCTCCGGCCGGGGTTACTGAGGGTGCTATGTAGTATTAATGGTATCACATTTCGCGCTATCGCACTGGAAACAAAAGTGGGGCCCTATAGGCAGGCCCCACTTCTCTTTGTGCTTATGTATGCACTCATTTCCCGGGTTCAAGAAGTGCGGGTGTGCCTCCTGTAATCGTGATCTCGCTGTTACTCAGCTCAAATCCCTCACCCTGTTCGCTGGCGAATGACTCCAGATCGCCACGCGCCAGCAGCGGCACAACTTCCGTGCCGGATAATAGATGAATCTCGCCTGTCCCGTACTCATGCTCCAGCACGTTGATCTCAATGCGCACCATCTGTCCAGCACCCACACGAATGCGCAGCATGCCATCTCGATTGGTAGTCACCTGAGATACCGACTGGTCAATTTCGTAGTTGAATGTGCGCCCTGCCCAGGGCTTGCCACCATTCTCGAATAGATAGACAGCCAACTCGACCGGCTCTTGGGAGAGAGGGCACAGATAAAGCTGCGTACGATATGTGATATCCTCCCACCCACCTGATCGCCAAAAGGGAATATGCAAGAAACCGGCACTCATGAAAGCTCCTCCTCATTTCTATTGTCTCGAATAACCCAGAGAGTTGAACCAGATCAAATGTGAGCTGCCTCTAACAAGACATCAAGTGTAGCCTGCGCGCAGGTCTCCCAGGTGAACATGGCAGCGCGCTTGTACCCCTTGTTGATCAGCTCCTGGCGCAGGAGCTCGTCCGTGGCAGCTCGGTGTAAGGCAGCCGCCAATGCATCCACGTCAGCGGGCGGAACGATTAAGGCAGCGTCCTCAACCAATTCTGGCAGTGAAGACACTCCTGAGCAAACCACCGGTGTCCCACAGGCCATCGCTTCAAGTGCTGGAAACCCGAAGCCTTCGTACAGGGAAGGGAACGCGTAGACGAGCGCCCCGCTGTATAAGGCGGGAAGGTCCGCTGCAGCTACATAACCGGGTAAGCGCACCCGTTCTGTGAGTGTAAGAGCTTTGATGCGCTGCAACACCTGGCGTGCACCATGTCCTGGGTGTCCCGCGAGTACCAGGCTGATATGTGGTATGCTGGTCGCGATCCTGTCAAAAGCCTCTACTAATCTTAGCAGGTTTTTGCGTGTCTCGATGCGACCAACGTGCAGGATATACGGGCCGGGAATCCCCAACCTTCCACGCAGTTCCTCTAACCTGCCTGCATCACATACCGGCTTGAGCTCAGGATCGATCCCAAAGTAGGCTACCTTGATCTTTTCCTCAGGTACCTGGTTGAGAGTTACAAGGTCATGGGCGGTTGATTGCGACGAAACCAACACGCGCCGCGCTGCACGCGCACTATGTCGGGTGGACCAGTTGAGATACAGCCGCTGTTTCAACGTATGCGCGCCCGGATAATGCAGGTAGCCAAGGTCATGCAGGGTCACAACAGATGGGACAGTGGGCTTGGGCCAGGGGAGCACATGGGCCGGGACGAAAAGTACATCCGGAGGGCGGTGACGCACCTCCGGGCCCAGCGCCAGATGCGTCCACAGGCTGGGCCGCTTCAGGGTAACCAGCTCAACGTTGGGAAGAGGGGGAAACAGGGCAGGCTGGGGAGCTTCACGGAAATACAGGCGGAAATGGTGTTCATGTCCAGTTGCCAGAAGCCCCCGAATAATATGCAGGCTGTACCCTTCGGTACCAGTCCGCTGGGCGACCGTGGCACGGCTGGCGTCGATCCCGATCAGCATTACTGGCCTCGTTCATCCCCGCCCGGCTGCGCCGGGGCGCGGCGCGCACGGAAAAACAGAACTACTGCAAGGGGGATGATCAACAATGGCCAGTAGCTCGCCGCCTGGCCCAGGGCAGTTCCACGCTGCATGCCAAGAGTAAAGGGCAGCAGTAACCAGCCCGCCCCGCCAAACAATGCAGAAGGTGCCATAAGTGCCTGGCGGCGCATCCCACTGGCCAAATACACCAGCAGGAAGGCCGTGCCGAAGAATATCAGCAGCAAGGGAGAATAGCGCCCGAAATCAGCCCAGCTGATCCCCCCTATGCGCGATGCGAAAACCAGCATCAAGATGCCCGCTAATAACCCAAAAGAACCCAGAAACAGCAGACCATCGTGGCGCGGCTGCTCACTGGCGTACTGGGCCAGCATCGAGAGACTGATCAAGATCACGAGCACCGGCCAGCCGCGTGAGAAGTATATTGAGGTAACACCCAGGGATGATAGAAGCAACCATACTCCTATCACCAGCAAGGCCAATCCACTGATTGTCACACCCGGACGTGCACGTCGCATTGATGCCCTCTGATCAGTACCTGATGTTGGATCATTGTACGGCAGAGAGAGGCAAAAGCCAACCCGGCTTACGGCCGTTGTATGGTGCCCAGCGATACAGTATCACCACCGGATTCCAGTGAGATGCGAACATTCAAAGCCGGATCATACAGACCCATTGCGAGCTCATACGCCCCTGGGGGCAGCCCCGCCATATCAATGGCATGCCGCTGTACGAACACATCGCCGGGATGCAGGGTATATGGGTCCACACCTAATCCATCATCCCCGGCCGCCCATTGACCCTCGCTAAGCGCCTGCATAAACACCGATAAACGCGGTGTATCATCTTCGTCGGGTGCCGGTGGCTTGCTGAGCAGAGGGAAGGGAGGTAAATTCAAAGGCCGTTCGACGCGCCAAGTCACCGTCACGACCACGTATCGTTCCTCTGGGCGGACCTCCGCCGTAACCAGCGCTAAACCGTTTGAAAAACGAGCTCGGGGATCGGCCTCCCCCAGATCACCAGGCTCGAGCAGCTGCCTGATAGTATAGGGGGTGCCAAGCACAAGGGCGCGTCCCAGGCCCCGAACTCCCCAGGCATCCGCCTGGAACTGGGGCACAACAGCCCACCCGCCGTCGGGGATCAGCACATAGGCGCGATCGGGGTTGAACGCACGGATCTGCCAGGCATCATCCACCAGATCGAGCTCCATGGCAATCTGATCCCAGCGCTCGGTCAGATATCCACCAATCGCCAGGTTTGATGCGTCTGCCTGTGTGTTAAGCCACTGGCTTGCTTCATGAAGGTCGGAATGGTGCAGCACGCGGGCAAACTGGTCTTGAGGCCATATAATGAAATAATCATAGGGTCCCCGCCAGGCCTCCCACCCGATAAAGGCCACAGAAAGGGCCACCAGCGGCCCCCGGGCAACCAGCCCCCTGGGTAGATTAATACGGTCCAGGTGCTGCGTGACCCAGCGCGCCAGGGCAAGCAGCCCCAGCGCTGCCAGAATCATCACCGGGGACTGGGCAAGAATTGTATGGCCGAGGCTCGCGGGCGGCACGCTCAGCGCACCGGGCACGAGGCCAGCCCCCACCCAGAGCAGCAAAAATGCCTGCCGGGGATCGCGCGCAGTGCCAAATGCCTTCTTCATCGCAGCAAGTACACCTAACCAGAACAATCCGCCGCCAAGCGGCCCGAACACCGGCCGGTGCGCCACGTTGTACAGAACTTCGCTATCACCATCATGCGTAAACATAGACAGCGTGGTCCAGGCATAGCTGAATAATGTGGACGGATCCCCTGCCCGCAGGTCATACAGCGGTTTTGCCAGTTCGGCAACCCGGGCTTCTGCCTCAGGCTGCTCCTGGAGAACCACAATCAGCGGTAAAGCCAGAACCACTGCAACACCCAGCGTGACCAGCAGCCCCCGCCAGCTCTTACTCCAAGTCTCGCGTGCCCAGATGAACAGATAGACTGCCCAGGCTGCCACAATCAGCGGAACACCACGCGACGCAAAATAGGTATAGAAACCCACACCCATCCAGACCCCGGCCAGCGCAAAGCCTGCGAGCGATCGCCAGCCCTCGTGCTTATTCTGCTTGAGCACCATGTGCCATAATGTCAGGAAGCCGAGCAGAGTCATGACGGTGAGTGTAATATGGCGCTGGCCAGATCGTGAATACATCAGTGACCAGAAAGATACTGCCAGCGCCAGCGCAGCGAGCAGGGCTACCTGCCAGTCAAACATGCGCCGCGCCAGCAGGTAGGTAAGCGTCACGGCCAGTGTTCCCATCAGGATAGATACGCCGCGAATCCCCCAACCGCTGGGCCCAAACAGCGTCATGGTGCCGGCTTGCAGCAGATGGTACAGTCCTTCATGGCCTGAAGCATCGTCGTAATATAAGCGGACCTCGCCTTCACGCACATGCTGGGAGACCACAAACGCGTTCGAAAGCTCATCATCACGCCAGCCACGAGGGGCATACCACTGCCAAACAGAGCGCAGGGAAAACGCCACAAGCGTAACGAAAAGAACAAGGACAACTTCTAGGCGTCGGCTGATTGCTGGAGCAGATGTCACGGAGTGTTTACCTCAATAGTCTGCAGGATATAGTGATCACCAACAGGCTGTTGATCCAGGCCGCTCAGCGGCAGGCGCACAATATCAGGCCGCGTATATGCGCCAACGGAAATCGCCAACTGGCCAGGAGGCTGATCTGCGGGGATTGTCAGCCAGTGAATCTGCACAAACACATCGCCCGGTCTCCAGCTTGATGTGGGTACGCTGAGCAGGTCCTGTTGAGCGACAAGGACCTCCTCTGTGCTGAGCAGATGAGTGAACAGGACCACATCCCCTGCATAAGGCGCCTCAACTCGCCAGGTGACCAACACAGCGAAGGTGTCCCCAGGCACAATTGACTCAGGCGCTGCGATCTCATAGGCAAGCAGAGCCAGGGCGGAATCAGCGGTCATCAGGGGCACTGCCTGTGCCCAGCTTTCTGGCTGCCGCACCCGCCAGATTTCTACATACTGGTTCTTATCGTCGGGGCGCAGATCAAGCCGGGTCAAGGGTTGGCTGATTGTGTTAAGCAAAGGCTGGAGTTCAGCAGTAAGCTGGGCGAACTCAGGGATGAACAGAACCGAATCTCCTGAGGGAACCAGCAGCGCGCTGCGGCCATCGAACCAGCGCAGATTCAGGTCTTCGCGTCTAAGACGCATCGCCGCCACCGCAGGATCATGCGGGATACTGGGGGAAATTGTGCTCAAAGCGACTGAAGGGCCAACTTCCTTGTGTGTATCAAGGTAGTTGAGGGTCTCAATCAGGGTAGTATGATACGCCACCCGTACATCGGGGGCATTCGCCCAGGTAACAAAGTAGTCGCGAATAGTGAGGCCGCAAGTCGTGACGAGAATTACCCCATACCCAAGCCAGATCGCCTTGCGCCCGGCCCTGCCTACCTCGCGAGCGGCCCACTCAGCCAGCCACAATACCGCCAGCGCAGGGAAGTAATACAACGCAGGCAGCGAGCCGATCACGCGTGTGTTGCTTGCGCTCACGCCGGTGATCAAGGCCGGGACAAGCCCGGCGGCAAGCGTTAACAGCATAAAGGCATTGGCTCCGGAGATCCAGAAGGCCTCCTCCGGTGTTCGCCGGCCCCGACGGGCCGGGCGATAAGGCGCAGCGACACTGACCAGTGCTAGGCCCACACCCAGGTAGAACAAGATCCCGGTCAAAGGTCCTAACAGGGGCCGTCCCGGAACATTATAGAGCCACAGGTCATCACCGGACAGGGTAAGCATCCCGAGGCCCGCCCTGATGTTCGCCAGCAGCAGGTCAGGGTCCCCGTTGAGCAATGCAGTGAGTGGGCCGGAGAGCTGCCCAATGCGAACTTCGGCGCCGGGGTTGTTGTACAGGTAGATCGCCAGAGGCGCCGCCATCAGGCCCGCAACCGCGAGCATCACCAGCAGGCCGGGCCACACAGATCGCACAACCCTAGGCTGGGAGATTGAAAGGAAGACAAAAAAGGCAGGAAAAACCGCCCACATGACTCGTGCTGCCAGATAAGTATAGAACATCGCGCCCAGCAAAATGCCCGCGACTACAAACCATAACCAGCGCTCAATCTCGGCCTGGGGGCGCTGCCGGGCCGCCAGACGGGGATCATCGATCTCCTCACGTAAGCTGATGCCATGCCACATTATGAGAGCTGCAGCCATGTACAGAACCGGCATGGTGATAGTTCTCAAGGCGTGTCGGCTTACCTGGAGCGCCCAGAAACTCACCGCCAGCCCGGCCATCATCGCCAGGGCCAGCCAGGGGTTGCGCGTGGCCCGCCGTCCCCATAAATACACTAAGACCAGCAAAGCCATCCCATAGAGCGCTGAAGTAATACGGCTGGCCAGGTACGTGCGCCCCAACAGCGCCATGATAGCTGCGGTGCTGTAGTCATAGAGTGGCTCTCGTCCATACCCCACCGTGAAATAGATGGGAGTGCGCCCCTCTAGCACGCCTGCAGCGTCTACACCATGATCTGCCTCATCATGGGTCAGTCCGGGGGGTACCTCATCAAGCGCAGCGAATCGCAGTACACCTGCAGTCAGGAGGATCAGCAGAAACAGACCCAACTCTAAACGACTGGAGAACCAGTTCATTGGCACTCCTACTTGAGTTCAATCACTAATATCCTGGCGGCTTCCATACCCCAAGGGGCTTTAGCGGCAGAGCCGGGCATAGGCGTCATGCAGCATGTCATCTGCACCGCTCCCGGCGATATCCTGCTCAGCCAATGTGCACTGAAGCGCCATCACACCGGCCAGATTGCGTTCGAATTCTGGATCGTTCGAGGTTTCCAGCTCCACGACAAATGAAGGCAGCCCTGCACTTACCAACCAGTTTGAGGCATCGCCACTCACCGGGTAATGATCAAACTCGCCAACTGGGTAGCCTGTGGCCCGGGTCAGGGCATCTCCCGGCCATGCAGGGGCCTTGAGATCACCACATGCGCCGGGGAAAATCCCGTTGGCTTTACTATGATAGAACAGGGTGACAGCCGGGCGAATTTCCAGCAGATACGCCTGTAAAGCCAGGGTCTCAGGCTCTGAGAAGGGGCGAGCACCAGGGTCGACAGGCTGCGACTGTAAAAAGGCCTCTTCCGACCATTCACAACCCCAGTTGCGGTTGAGGTCAACTCCCCGACCATTAAAACGCCCCTCAAGGGTGCTGCCGCGCGCCAGGCCATCCGGGTTCGCAACCGGAATGATATGCAGCGTAATATTGGGCAGAATGTGATCGGCGTGCTGGCGGAAATACAGAAGCAGTTGTTCCCCCAATACGGCTGTGTTCCCCTCGTAACCCCCATGCATGGCCCCTACCAATGCAATTGAACGCAGGCCTGTGCCTACCTGCCATACCCATATGTCACGTCCCTCCCATGACTGCCCAACTGAGCGCCAGCTCAGCCCGGGGTGGGGGGTCTCCTGCGGATCAGGAGCAAAGAGCGGGACAGGAACGGTGCTCCTTTGATCCGGGGTGATGGCTGGCGTTGCCTGCCCTATGGGGACGGCCGCCCCAGGAACCTGGAGTGGTACCAGATCGAGAGGGGTGGAGCATGCCTGGAGCATACCCAGGGCCAGCAGCATGGAGATGACGATAAGACGGCGCATGGCGACCACTATAGCGGCTCTTGGGGTGGACCGTCAAGCTTGCTACAGCAAAGTCGGATGCTGTATGATGTAGGGGTGATCACTATCGTGAAACAGGGGCAGGGGACCAAGCAGTGACCAGACAATCAAGGTGGTACCGGGCGATCTGGATGGCTGCGCTGGTGATCGTCGCGACTTTACTCAGTGCGGCGGTTGCGCTGGCAGTCGATCAGACTCATGTTGTTCAGCCAGGTGAAACACTGTTCAGCATCGCCCGGCGTTATGGCAAGACCGTTGAAGAGATCGCCTTTGCGAACGGCATCACCAACCCCGCATTGATCTATGTTGGTCAGGTGCTGGTCATCCCTGGAACAGGCGGGACTGGCAGCCCCGGAGGTGCCACAGGGGGGACATACACGATCAAGGCTGGCGATACTCTGTTCAGTTTGGCGCGCCGCTTCGGCACTACCGTGGATGTCTTGGTCCGCATCAACAACCTGAGTGATCCAAGCCGCATTTCAGTCGGCCAAGTACTAAAACTTCCGGGGACTTCCCCTGCACCAACGCAGCCAGCTACCACACAGGCCCCAACAACGGCGACGTCCCCGGCCCCGACTGGCACGCCTGTACCCGTTCCCACTACCCACACCGTACGAGCAGGAGAGACACTCTCGCAGATCGCTCTACGCTACGGGATGACTTACCAGGAATTAGCAATACTCAATAACCTTTCGAATCCCAATCTGATCTACGTGGGCCAGGTGCTCATAGTCAGATCTAGCGGGGGGGTGCCTACCCCAACACAACGGGCTACAGCCACTGGCACAGCAACCCAGCGAACTCCAACCGCTGTGCCAAGTAAGACGGCCACTCAGGCGCCGCCTACCGCAACCCAAACGCGCGTAACCAATACGCCGGCCACGCAGCCTTCAACCACCCCTGGAGGTGAGTTTCCAGAGGGTTTCCAGACACCCACGCCAATCGCTCCTGCAGGTGGAATCCCGGCGAACGCCCCCAATCTACTGACTAACCCCGGTTTTGAGGGTGCATTTCGTGAAGTTGCTTTCAACACAGTGCAGGTAGCCGAAGGGTGGCAGCCCTTTTACTGCGATCTGCCCTACACCTCGGAGAAGTGCCCTGCCTTACGCCAGGGAAGCGGCAATCCGGTGGGCTTGCTGATGGGCCGCCCCGAGTTCAGTGCTACAGCCAGCGCCAGCCGTGTCAGCGGGGGTGCCCAGGCTCAGCGCTGGTTCTGCCTGTGGCGTTCCTGCCGGGGCGGGGTATTCCAGACAATCTCTACAACACCGGGCGTCACATGTGAGGCAGGCGCGTTCGTCCAATCCTGGAGCGCCAACACGGACGGGCTTACTTCGACAGTCACAGATAACTCGATCTGGTTCATTCGTGTAGACCTATCAGGCGGAACAAATGCTTTTGTTTCCAGCACATCGATGCTGCTCAGTCGCGGATTTGACTTTGCCGACGGGCACTACGACCGTTACACCAAGATCAGCTATACCTTCAAGGCAACCGGGACGCAGACTACCGTTTTCTTCGAAAACCTGCGTCTGTGGCCGATTGCCAATAACGAGAGCTTCATCGATGACGCGTATGTGCGCTGCAGCCAGTAAACAACTCGTCTTTTGACCAGCGGCGGCCTTATAAGGCCGCCGCTTCTATTTCTATCATGAGCCAATAGAACGAATGGTCGAAAAATGGGGTTGTCTGGCTAGTTTACCCGGCGGTCATGTGGTAAAATATGACCCTGGAAATAATGATGACCAGCTCAGTCGAGGCCACCGCGCCGACGCCCCCGGTCGGCGTTATTGAATCACTTGCGCAGGGGTTTGAGACAGTCGCCGGACGACTTGTCTTATTACTGCTTCCCTTGTTACTGGACCTGGCTCTATGGGTAGGCCCCCGTATTGATTACCAGCCTGCTTTACAAGAGGCCTATCGCCAGTTTGTAGATGGCAGTGAAATGCTCCTCGCCCAGGATGACGAGGCTTTGCGCAGCTCCTGGACTACCCTGGCAGACAGCTTTGCAGAAGTAGCACGAAGCACTCCCATCAGCCATCTTCCTCTGGTGGGTTTCCCTACACTCCTGGCGAGCCGCCCGGTGGAACACCTGCCCTTCAGGCTTACACCTCCCACATGGGAGGTTAAGCATGCTTCGGGCGCCCTGGCTGCCCGCGCGGCTGCGTTGGGAATTGGCATTCTGGTGAGCTGCGTCTACCTCGCACTGATCGCCGGGGAGGTGCGTGACCATCAGATTAAGGTGGGGCGTATCATGCGCCGCCTGCCCATCACTGTGATGCAGGTGCTCTTGCTGCTTGTCTTGGTTGCCGGGGTTGCGATCACACTACTGGCCCCGTTCCTTCTGATAGGAGGCCGGCTGTCTCTTGCCAGTGGGTTTATGGCACAGGTTGGGGGATTCATTACGCTAACCGGGGCCGTCGTCCTGCTGTGGGTTGCCATGTTTGCCGTGTTCACTATCCATGGGTTGCTGCTCCACGAGCGCAGTCTTCCCGGGGCTATCTGGGACAGTATACGGGTCGTTCAATGGAACACGGCACCCACATTCGTCTTTATTCTTTTGTCCTTGATTATCAGCTGGTCACTGACACGCTTTATATGGTCCCAACCTGACACAGGCTCTTGGCTTGTGCTTGTAGGGATTGGTGGGCACGCGTTTATCAGCACAGGGTTGATTACCGCTTCATTCATCTTTTTCAAGGATCGGTACCGGTACTGGCAAGAGATGCGTGCTGAGCTTCTGGCAGAACTTGAGCGTAGGCGGGCAGAGTACCATCGTCAGGGATAGTGCTGCTGGTTAGTGTCAAACTCGAGTATCGTTGGTACAGGAAAGAGTAGAGCATGGCAGATAAGCGCATAGAAAACACCTATGATTCTTCGTCCATCAAACACCTGAGCGGTCGTGATGCAATCCGTAAACGCCCCGGCATGTATGTGGGTGGGACTGATATCAAGGCGCTTCATCACCTGGTCTACGAGGTAGTGGACAACTCTATTGATGAAGCACTGGCCGGGTTCTGCAATGAGATCGAGATCGTGCTGTTGAATGATGGCGGAGTTTCTGTTACCGACAACGGGCGTGGTATCCCTGTAGGTATCCATCCCGAGGAAGGCATCTCCACGCTGCAACTCGTTATGACCGAGCTGCATGCAGGCGGCAAATTCGACAGCGGTGCTTATAAAGTGTCAGGCGGCTTGCACGGCGTGGGCGTGACCGCAGTGAATGCCCTTTCACGCGGGTGCGAGGTAACCATCTTTTCAAATGACGGGTTCATTTATCGCCAGCGTTATAAGCAAGGCGCCCCAATCAGTGAGGTCGAGCAGGTTGGGGAGAATCCGAATGGTTTAACCGGCACGCGTACAGTGTTCTGGCCGGATACAGAGATTTTTCCCGAGACCGATTTTCGGTTTGAGACGCTCGCACAGCGTTTTCGCGAGATGGCCTTTGTAACGCGTGGCGTCATGATCCATCTGCGTGATGAACGCACAGAGCCATTCCCGCGGGAAGTCTCGTTTTACTTTGAGGGGGGTATTGCTTCGTTTGTGCAGTACCTCAACCGCAATCGCAAACCTATTCACGACGTTGTCTATGGCAGCCGCGTGTTTGACACTGAGGTTGGCAGCATTGAAGTCGAGGTGGCAATCCAGTACGCCGATTATTATGCTGACACGGTGCTTGCGTTTGCGAACACTATCAACACGCCGGATGGTGGTACACATCTCGAAGGCCTGCGTGCTGCGCTGACGCGCGCCATTAACTACTACGCACGCAAGGCCAATATCTTGAAGGACAGTGATGCCAACTTCACGGGTGATGACACCGGCGAGGGCCTGACTGCTATCGTCAGCATCAAACACCCCAACCCCCAGTTTGAGAGCCAGACCAAAGTCAAGTTGATGAATGCTGAAGTCAAAGGTCTGGTGCAGTCGCTGGTCAATGATGAGTTTGGTGAATTCCTGCAAACCAATTCGCGGAGCGCGAAGGCCATCTATGAGAAGTGTTTGGTCTCTTCGCGAGCCCGCATTGCATCAAAACGCGCCCGCGATCTGATCCGCAGCAGCCCGCTTCAAAGCACCACTTTGCCTGGCAAGCTGGCAGACTGCTCATCCACGGAGCCTGGATCGTCCGAGCTGTATATCGTGGAGGGTGACAGCGCGGGCGGCAGTGCAAAACAGGGCCGGGATCGCCACTTCCAGGCGATCCTCCCGCTGCGCGGCAAGATTCTCAACACAGAGCGTGCTCGCCTCGATAAGGTGCTCGACAACAAGGAAATCCAGGCGCTTATCTCTGCGTTGGGAGTTGGTATCGGCGACGATTTTGATATCTCGCGGCTGCGCTACGGGCGAATCATCATCATGACGGATGCCGACGTGGATGGTGCCCACATCCGCACCCTGCTGCTGACTTTCTTCTTCCGCTATATGCCGCAGCTGATCGAGGCCGGTCATCTCTACATAGCCCAGCCACCACTTTACCTGGTCCGGTCGGGTAAGCAGAAGGTTTATGCCTACAGTGAGGAAGAAAAAGATCGCCTGCTCCAGGATATCCCAGGGCAAAAAGCTAATCTGCAGCGTTATAAAGGCCTGGGAGAAATGAATCCGGATCAGCTATGGGAAACCACTATGGACCCATCGAACCGGATTCTTCTCCAGGTCACAGTTGAGGACGCAGTGATGGCGGACAAAACCTTCGACATGTTAATGGGCAGCAGCGTGCCGCCACGCAAGAAATTTATCCAGACACACGCCCGGAGTGTGCGCAACCTGGATGTATGAGTTCGCTCCTAAAAGAGAATCAGCCCCCATCTAGGATGGGGGCTGTTGTTTGTAGCGATATAATCACCCATATTTATCCCAGTCGCTTGCGAGGCTGCTGTGAATGCTTATACCCGCAACCTGATCACCCTGTGGGCTCTCGTCCTGGCAGTATATCTGGCGATCTTTCTGTTCACCAGCCCTATCCGGATGGCCCGTTTCACCCCGACAGAGCAACACAGCCTTTTTGAGCAGATCAGTGGCCTTGTCTGTGAATATGGGGTGCTGGAAGGCAAGGAACGCGAGATCGAAGCGCATACCAGCCTGAGCGCGATTACCGAGCCAAACCATCTTGCGTCGACCGACATCCGTTACCTTTACTGGCTGGCACTGCAACAGAACTGGCAGACTCCTGAGTGTTTCACCTATGTTATGAGCCGGGCTACATGTGATGAGCATCTGGCAGAATTGGGGACGGCCAGTTATACACTTGAACTCCTTTACAAGCACACCAGGCGCCAGGCCCAGCTTTTCGCCAAGCAGGGGGCTGCCGCCGGCCATGACGTGCACCCCTGTGCAGCAAGCCGGTAAATTAGGTGGATTGTCTGGCGAGGTCATACAGGGCGGCTGGCAAGCCCGCAAGTTTCTGCAGTTCAAGACCGTCTTCCAACCATCGTGAGATCGCCTAGTTACGGTGATTGACTCTAATCAGGCTTTCCCCTATACTGTTGGCAATATGGGGGACTTAACGCATTCTCACCACAGCGGTTTAGCCCTTTCGGGAAGCCAAACACGCACAGGACAGGATACCTGCGCGTGTTTTTTTTATCACACTGGCACGTTTGAGAAAAGGAGGCTCTCAGGAATGGACTCAGGATTGATCGGGAAGATCGAGAAGGCGAAGCGCTATGCGGAGGAGCGCAACCGGATCCGGTTTGAAGAGTTCAGGGTCACATTCGACGGGGACAACAACCCACACACTGTTGTGTTCAAGGAGGGGCAGTGGCAGTGTGATTGCGATTTCTTCCAGACCCGCAACCATTGCAGCCATACAATGGCATTAGAGCGCATCCTCGAACAAATGCTTCCCGAGCAGGCGATGTAAGCTCGCTGTATTATGTAGATTAAAAAGACGGCTCTGCCCCACGAGCCGTCTTTTATGTGCGCATAGGTCAGATACTTAGAGGCTCTTTAAAGTTATATACACCTTTCTCAATGCCCCAGCGTTTTCCGCACCCACTGCAAACAACCTGTTCCGAATCTTCATGCATGTCGTAGGATGAACATGAGGGGCAACGCCAAAAAGCACCTTCCGGTGCTTGCTGATCCACCCCTTTGGCTGTATTCAGGATGAAAACACTCGGGCTAAGCTGCCAAAGGTTTCCAGTAAGTTGGGCCAGCGAATCAAGCGCAGCCAGCAAGCCGACCGGTATAATCCGCTTGAGCACACCGACCCTGAAATGCGAGACAGTCAGTGTTCGCCCGGGGGCGAAGTTCGTTTTGTGTAAAGCGTCACGCACATATGCTGGATGGAAATCGTAGTTCAAGGAGACAAACTCGACCGGCTCATGTGTGAAGGGATTCCACTCCTGGCGCCGCAGCAGCCAGCGTATAATCGCCTTTAGGTTCTGTTTATTGGCGAATTCCAGCAGGAAATACCCACCCTGCCGCATAGTAAAACGTATCGACTGGAGCGCTTTGAGGGGATCCTCCATGTGATGCAGCACACGCACCAGTGTTGTGCTGTCAAACAATGCCGGTGCAAACGGCATCTCATAGATATTGGCGGCTACATATAGAAAGCCTTCATCACCCATACGTTCGCGTGCAAATTGAAGCTGCGAGAGCGAGTAGTCGAGAAGCACTACCTGCTTATAGCCACGGAACATCTGGCTGAGCCGCCCAAAACCGGCCCCCAATTCCAGCAGGCGCTCACCGTGCAGCGGCAGCAGGCGGCGGATGGCAATGCGCTCAACACGGTCTTCGTATTCGCGCCCGCGTCCTTCCCAGAACTCGGTACGGTACTCAGAACCTTCATAATCACAGATGGCAGGGGTATCTTGATCGGCCACAGGTCCCTCCAGCTTGAGTGTGCATTGAAAACAGTACCCTGGATCGTTCTGCCAGGCAATCAATGGCCTCCTAATTCTGTTGCAGATTTGAAATCCGTTGGGTAGAATGCCCACAGAATCATCAAAAAGAGAGCATCATAGGGAGGGCGGCCATCCTAATCTGAGTGAGTGCCGCCTTTATGTTGCACCTTACCGTTGGCCTGGTTGCTCCGAGGTAGCGAATCCCATGCTGGCACGCCTGCGCAGTATTTCCAAGTGGGTCTGGTTTGGCATAGGCCTTCTTGTCCTGGCGATCGCTGCAAGCATCGTCATCTTCCTGGCACTTACAGGTGGATTGGGGGGCGGTTTCACACGCTTAACCCCCACAAACCCCACGTTATTTCACCCCGATGGGCTCAGCATCACGCTCCAGTCAGATGCAGGAAGCACCCGGGTGAAGATCACCAGCACGCCGCGTGAGGCCTTTATGGCAGATCAGGCCGGAAATGCCTGGGTATCTGCTCACGCCGCCTTGCCCCAGACTGTGACACCTCTCAGCCCTATCTTCGTCATCGAGGTAAGGGGGGCTGGGCCGCTGCAGGGTGAGATAGCCTTCCCCAACGGCGCCGAACCGCTCGAATTGCTGGACCTGTACACCTGGGATGAAGCCAGTGGAACATGGCAGTTCTTGCCCTCGCGGGTTGATCAGAACCGTCAACTGATTGTGTTCCAGACTAACGCCGCGCTGGGTGGAGTGCTGGTTGCACACACCAATCCAGATGCACCGTCGGCAGGCGTGATCGTCGCTCCTGGCGGCCCTGATCTCGGCCCGACATACGGTCTGGCCGTCGTCGAGGGGATGTTCATCGACAACAGCGGTCAGCTCACCGGGACGCCGGCCCAGGCCAGTGGTTCAACCGTGCTGCTGATGGTAAAGAATCAGCAGGGTGGCTTCACCGCCTATCAAGACGCAAGCCAGCGAGCCGTTTATATCGACCAGCTACTTTCCAGTGTCGGGAATTACGATGGGTTGGTGCTGGATTTTGCGGGCGGACCGGGTTATACAGACTTTGTGGCAGAGCTGGCGGCGCGGATTCACGAAGCGGGTAAGCACCTCGATATAACCCTAGATGGCACTGCCATGTCTGGCAACTACGATCCCAGTGCTCTCAGTTCCCATATAGATCGCATCTGGGTCGCGCCAGGTGACAACCCCGCAGCTTACTTGCCTGACGGTATAGCTGAAGAGATTCTCACCAGCCTGGTGGGTCTGGTCCATCGCGAGCGCATCGGCCTGCTGGTGAGTGCCCTGAACACAAACCTGATTAGTGGCGTCGCACAACCAATCCGTTTTGACGAGGCGGCAGCGCTGTTCGGCTCCCCTGAAGCAGTGCCGGGCTATTTAAGCCCTGAACAGGCAGTCCTCGCAGGAGGAAACCTGCCTCTGCGTCTAAGCGGTGCTGTCGAGTCGATGGGCTACGATGAGGTCCTGGGGTTGAACTACCTCACCTACAGGGATCAGACTGGCCAGGTGGGGTATGTCTATTTCGCGTCGCCGCAGAATCTTAGCCAGAGGTTGGAACTGGCCCGCACCTACGGTTTGAGTGCCGTGCTGATCGGGGGGCTTGCCCACCCGGACGCAGTGCCGAACATCGCCGATGGGCTGAGCGGTTTCCTCAGCCATCAGCCGCTCCCGGCCCCCGCAGACCTGGCGATCACATGGCGGGTGACTTCCGGCTCCGGAGCCAACCTGAGTGAGGAGAGCGGCGGGCTCAACCTGATCCAGTTCCTTTGGAAGGCTGTGACAGAGCCTGGTGAATACCAGATCAGTGCTGAAGTATCGGGCGGCAACCAGCAAAGCGAGCGCGGCAGCATCAATGTGTTTGTCGCTGAGCAGTTGACACCAGCCGATACACCCACTCCTACCCCCGCCCCACGATCAACCCAGTCGACCGATGATACGCAGACAACGCCCCAGCCGACGCCTGCCCCTGTGCGCGGCACTGTGGCCGCAGGCGCCTTTGAGCTGGGCGGCCAGACCCACACCCTCTCCAACCCGGCCTGGATGCGTGCCGCCGGGATGACCTGGGTCAAGTTTCAACATAAATGGGCCCCCGGTGATGACCCGGCTGGCGCTATGGGGTGGCGCATCCAGGCGGCGCGCCAGAACGGCCTGAAGATCCTGCTGGCCATCCCGGGGCATGTGAACCCGCAGTCTATTGACTATGCTGCCTATGTCGAGTTCGTACGCGGTGTGGCTGCCCTCGGCCCCGACGCCATCGAGATCTGGAACGAGCAGAACCTCTCCGTCGAGTGGCCCCTCAGCGAGCTGCTGGCCGGCACCGGCCCCGCCAGCTATGTCAACAACATGCTCGCCCCTGCCTACACCGCCATCAAGAGCGTCAACCCCAACATCATGGTCATCGGCGGCGCTCCCGCCCCCTCCGGCTACTGGGGGGCCACTGCCTGCGGCAACCTGCCCGGCGGCGGTGGCGGCTGCTCTGACCTCGGCTATATGCAGCAGATGGCCCAGGCGGGCGCCGCCAACTACATGGACTGCATGGGCGTGCACTACAACGAGGGTATCATCCCGCCCTCCCAAACCAGCGGCGACCCGCGCGGTGACAACTACTACACCCGCTACTTCTACGGCATGCTGAACACCTACTACAGCGTGTTCGGCAAGCCGGTCTGCTTCACCGAGCTGGGCTACCTGTCCCCTGAGGGCTACGGCGGCCTGCCACCTGCCTTCGCCTGGGCTTCTGACACCAGTGTCGCCGAGCAGGCTGCCTGGCTGGCCGAGGCTGCTGTGTTGGCCTCGCAGAGCGGCAAGGTTCGCCTGATGGTTGTCTGGAACGTCGATATCTTCGACTACGGCAACGACCCGCAGGGCGGGTACGCCATCATCCGGCCCAACGGGCAGTGCCCCGCCTGCGATGCGCTGGCAGCCGTCATGCCCTAGATTGCCTGCAGAGCTGAGTACGAGTTAACCATGTACCCTGATCCCCACGGGACACCAGGTCGCCCCGATGAGCCTCAGGGAAAACGCCCATTAGCGGCGCGTTTCCGAGGCTTGCCGGTCAGTGCATGGCTGCGCAGCCTACCCTGGCAGCATCACGTACTTGGTGCCCTGCGCGTATGGCACCTAGCGGTCATAACCCTCGCGCTTCTAACAGGGGGGTTAGGCATCCTGTTGGGGTGGCCTGCGCTGATCTCGGACAGATCGATACCTGTATATCTGAGTGTTATCGGCCCAGACGGCGAGATCACCAGCGGGGGTGTCACCCCGATCCTGGCAAAAGACCTGGATGCTGCTGCCGCCGCCGCATTACCCTCATACCTTGAAGCGGCTGGCCCGCTCTACGAGGTGGGGGCCATTCCAGCCGATGCCCAGTTAGTGTTTTCCACTCCCAACACACCCGGCCCGATCGCGTCTCTGGACGTCTACCGCTGGCTCCCCATTGTGGGCACATGGGAGTTTATCCCCGCAACGCTGGATATTCGCACCGGCTCTTTCACAATCGCAGGCACGAGCGGGCTGCTTGGCCTCTTTCAGGTGGAGCTCGACCCTTTGCTTGGAGCAGCCCTGGGACCTGATGATGATCTGCCAACAGATCTGGGGCAGGGTTTTGATCTCATCCTCGCTGCGCCATTGTCCTTCAACCAGTTGGGCGCCATTCAACCGGCCGGCCCCCCAATCCCCGGGGATGCTTTTGCCCGGCTGCGCCCGATCGACCGTGCGCAGGGTGCTCGCCTACTTGCCGATCCGGCAGCGCAGGCTTCCCTTGTAGAAGAGACCACCAACCTAGTTCGAACCAGTAGTCTGCCAGGTATGGTGCTTGATCTTGGCCCGCTCGACTCATCCGAGTGGGCAGATGCACTTGATCTGGTCACACGCGTGCGTGCAGCTCTGCCAGATGAAGTGCTGCTTGGCGTCCAGGTGCCCACACCAAGTCTGGAAGGCACCACATGGGACACAGCAGGCTACGATTGGACAGCATTGGGAGAAACGGGGACCCTCATCATCGTGGAACCACCGGGGGGGCTTGGGGCGTTTTATACAGGAGGGTTCGTTGATACCTTCTTGTTATGGGCGACCCAGCAGGTTAATCGGGCTAACTTGATCCTTTCAATTTCTGCGCTGAGTCAGGATGAATGGGCCGGGCTGTTTACACCGCTCGCTTTTGACTATGCCCTGCATCCCCTGGGTGATATAGCACTATCGATCCCTGGTGCAAACCCCGGTGAACGCGCCCAGAGCGGCGATGAACTGCGGTTCAATACTCAGGCCCAGAGCTTAAACCTCATGCGCGATGCCAACAGCGGGGTATTTTCGTATGAGGTAATCGCGTCAGACGGCCAGCACCGCATCTGGATCAACACTCCTGCGGCGCTGCGTGCCCGCCTGGATTGGCTGGCAAGCCACGAGATCGGCGGATACGTCATCGACGGGATATTTAGCACGCGCGCGGCCCCTGGCATACTCACCTCGCTGCGCGAATTCCAGGAGGAGCAGGCCGCCAGCGTTGAGCCTGGTTTTCCTATCAACTGGGTGGTCAGTGCAAGCAGTGGAGAAGCCCTGATCGAGATGAGCACATCCCTCGAGGAGCCCCTTATCTGGACTCCGGAACTGGCAGGGAGCTATACCGTACGCGCCGAACTGGCCGGGGATTCCCCCACCATAGTAGGTCAGCGCGAGGTGCTGGTTGCCCAGGGAGACGTTGGTAAAACGGGGCTTCAAGAGGGCCTTGTGGTGGGAGGCGCTCCCGAGATCGGAAGGACACTCCAGGGAATCGACACCCTTCCGGCGGGCCTGCCTGCCCCCGTGTATCCACCGGGGGCCGCCGCACAGGGGGCATTTGAGCTGGGGGGCCAGGTGAACCATGTTATCCGCAACCGCGACTTTATGCAGCAGGCAGGTATGACCTGGGTCAAATTCCAGCTCGCCTGGCACCCGGATATGGACCCTACTCCTGCCCAGCTTCAGATACAGGAAGGCCACGCCGCGGGTTTCAAAGTACTGATCAGCATTGTGGGTGTTGAGAAATACCCGACCGGGATTAACGTGCCGAAATTTCTTGAGTTTTTGCAGAGTGTAGCGTACTATGGTCCAGATGCAATCGAGGTATGGAACGAACCCAACCTGGATTACGAATGGCCACGTGGTGAGATCAGTGGGGCCAACTTTGTCAAGTGGATGTTGGCACCTGCTTACAACGCCATCAAAGAAGTGAACCCTAACATTATGGTCATCTCTGGCGCCCCCGCGCCAAATGGGGCCTTTTTCGGCGAGGGTGGGTGTTCCGCAGCGGGGTACGGCTGCGACGACTGGCTGTTTGTGCAGCAAATGGCCCAGTCGGGCGCTGCGAACTATATGGACTGTGTTGGAGTTCATTACAATGCAGGCGCTACGGCCCCCTCGGCAAACACCGGTCACCCAGCGGACCCCGGATACCAGCATTACAGCTGGTACTTTTCTGGGATGCTCCAGCTTTACGGTGGTTCGTTTGGACACAAAGTCTGCTTTACTGAGCTGGGGTACCTCAGCCCACAGGGGTATGGTTCACCTCCCTCGCGTTTCAGCTGGGCGACTGAAACAAGTGTAGATGAACAAGCTGCCTGGCTGGCTGAGGCCGCGCAGCTCAGCCGCGAAAGCGGGCGGGTGCGCCTGATGATCGTATGGAATGTAGACTTTTTGTATTGGGGCGATGACCCCATGGCAGGGTATGCTATAGTCCGTCCAGACGGCACCTGCCCTGCCTGCCAGACGCTTGACGCCGTCATGCCCTGATCTGAGGAAAGAAACTATGTCTGATCAAGACACTATGCCACACCAACCACTCCCGGAAGACGAATGGGAGGAACCAACCCGCTTGCACCGTGCCACCGATGAGAACGCAGTGGAAGAAGGCACGATTATGGGACTAAGCCCTCGCCTGCTGCTGTTTGGTGGGGGAGGTCTGTTGGCCCTGCTGGTGCTAGCAATCTTGTTGTTTGTCTTGTTCCTGCCTCCCTTCAACCTTGCTGGCAGTCTGTTTGGGGGTGGGCGTTCCCTGAACGCGAATAACCCCAGTGTCAGCCACCCTGACGGCATCACCGCGTTCTACGTGGGTGGTGATGCTGTCCGCGTGCGCTTTGACTCTATCCCGCGAGAAGCATTCCTCGCGGGGCAGGGGCCTCGTGACCTGATGCCAGCATTAACCGCCGTCCCACCTTACCTGACGATGAAGAGTCCTCTCTACACCATCAACAGCCGTGGTGATGGGCAAACCCTTCTCCAGATCAATATCCCGAACGATTCAGAGCCATACGACACACTTGATCTGTATTCATGGGATGAAAACAAAGGTGAATGGGTATTCGTGCCCAGCCATGTGGACGCCGCGAACGGCCTCATCCTGAGTGAAGAACGTCCGGCCAATATTGCTGTCTTTCAGAATTCTGGCGCCACCCCTCTGATCGGGGCGCTGCTAGAACCAGGCCACATATTCGATGAGGCTTCTGCCTCGTTGGTCAATCTGGTGATGCCTACCGGGATCGCCGTTGGGGATAACGGCTTACTAAGTGGTGCACCGGTTGGCGGCTGGCAGTTGGGTGCCGGATATGCAGTTGTGCCAACTGTTGCCGCCGAGAACGGTTCAGGGTTGGCCAGTCTGTTGGCCGACAGCGCAAGCCGGGCACTGCACGTCGCGGATATCCAGTCATTTGTCGTCAACGATGGGTACAACGGTGTGGCGATTGACTATCGAAACATCGCGCCTGCGGACCGCGAGACTTACGCTCGTTTCATCCAGGAGCTTGGCGCTGCACTAGATGCACAAAACAAGCTGCTCATTGTGTTTGTGCCTCGCCCTGTGGGTGGTGCCAACGCATGGAATACGGGTGGCTATGACTGGCGTGTGATTGGCCAGGCCGCGGATCTGGTAATCGTCAACGGGGGTGCTGCCCCGGCCGATTACAGCGTGAACGGCCCGGTGACGAGTATGCTGGGCTGGGCAGTCGGCGAGATCAGCCGGATGAAGCTCCACCTTGGCCTTCCGGTCAGCAGTTTCGACGAGACAAATGGCGCGCCGCTCACTTATGAAGAGGCTCTGGCCCTGTTCGGGCCAATTGCCTTGCAGACCGGCCTTCCTGAAGGCCAGACGGCTTTTCCCCAAGGCGCTGCACTGAACTTCGCCCTGCCTGGTGCCAGCAACATCACTGCTGATCAGAATACGGGTGCCTATGTATTCAGTGCAAGCGGCGATAGTGGAGAGCGCCGTATCTGGTTGGTAACAGCCAGCACACTGCGCGCCAGGCTGGACCTGACCGCGCGCTACCATATCGGGGGTGCGACGCTTACAGGCCTGCTGGGAAGTGGAAATGACCCCGGCCTGCCAGTAGCCGTCAATGAATTCCGTGCTCAGGTTATCTCCAGTGTCCCGAGCCAGGTCTCGATCGCCTGGACTGTCAGCGGAGCAAGCGGTGCCCTGCTCAGTGAGAAAACCGGGCTGGGGACGCCCTTTGCCTGGAATGCCGCTGACGCTGGTGAGTATCAAGTAGCGGCGCAGATTGTCGGAAGTGGGTCTTATGATCGCGGACAGGTGCAGGTGGCAGTCGCGGCGCCCACCGACGAACCGACGCCCACGGCTACACAGGCTCCCCGACCCACCCAATCCGGCACACAGCAGCCAGCGGCAACTCAGACTCCTCCACCCGTAAGCGGCACTGTGGCCACAGGCGCTTTTGAGCTGGGCGGCCAGACCCACACCCTCTCCAACCCGGCCTGGATGCGTGCCGCCGGGATGACCTGGGTCAAGTTCCAACATAAATGGACACCGGGAGAGGATCCAGCCGGAGCCGTCGGAGGGCGCATTCAGGCGGCGCGCCAGAACGGCCTGAAGATCCTGCTGGCCATCCCGGGGCAGGTGAACCCGCAGGCCATTGACCATGCTGCCTATGTCGAGTTCGTGCGCGGCGTGGCTGCCCTCGGCCCCGACGCCATCGAGATCTGGAACGAGCAGAACCTCTCCGTCGAGTGGCCCCTCAGCGAGCTGCTGGCCGGCACCGGCCCCGCCAGCTATGTCAACAACATGCTCGCCCCTGCCTACACCGCCATCAAGAGCGTCAACCCCAACATCATGGTCATCGGCGGCGCTCCCGCCCCCTCCGGCTACTGGGGGGCCACTGCCTGCGGCAACCTGCCCGGCGGCGGTGGCGGCTGCTCTGACCTCGGCTACATGCAGCAGATGGCCCAGGCGGGCGCCGCCAACTACATGGACTGCATGGGCGTGCACTACAACGAGGGTATCATCCCGCCCTCCCAAACCAGCGGCGACCCGCGCGGCGACAACTACTACACCCGCTACTTCTACGGCATGCTGAACACCTACTACAGCGTGTTCGGCAAGCCGGTCTGCTTCACCGAGCTGGGCTACCTATCCCCTGAGGGCTACGGCGGCCTGCCACCTGCCTTCGCCTGGGCTTCTGACACCAGTGTCGCCGAGCAGGCTGCCTGGCTGGCCGAGGCTGCCGTGCTGGCCTCGCAGAGCGGCAAGGTCCGCCTGATGGTTGTCTGGAACGTCGACATCTTCTCGTACGGCAACGACCCGCAGGGCGGGTACGCCATCATCCGGCCCAACGGGCAGTGCCCAGCCTGCGATGCGCTGGCAGCCGTCATGCCTTAGCAGCATCATGTAAAGGGAGAGCCTCCACGATGAGCAAAAAGCTTAACCGGCGCCAGCTGCGTGTTCTCGCGTTTGTCTGGATCGGTGTCGTAGTGCTGGTCGGTGTGTGTGTGTTCCTGGGCATTCTTGCAGCGCTCAGCAGGCAGAACCGCGCAGCAGATGCGTCACCAAGCGCCACACCCGCAGCAGCCGCCCAGCAGGTCGACCAACCAACTCCGCTGCCTGATGCTGGCGCAGGGCAGCCGACTCCGAATATCGAACCAACCCTGCCCCCCAATCAGGACCCGGCGTTTGGCTATGGCATCCAGACGCAGCTTCATGTCAACACAGAAGGCACTATCACCCAGATCGAACAGCTGGGGATGAACTGGGTCAAGACTCAGATTCGTTGGGCAGACCTGGAGCCTGTCCAGGGCCAGCGCAACTGGGAGCCGCTGGATGCTATGTTCGCATTGACTGCCAGACACGGCATCAAAGTGCTGGCATCCATTGTAGCGGCGCCAGACTGGGCACGTTCTGTAACCGCGGATGGCCTGGTTGGCCCCCCCGATGACCCCCAGGTTTTCGCATCGTACATTGGGGAATTTGCCCAGCGTTATCGTGGCGCTGTACATGCTATCGAAGTGTGGAATGAACCCAACCTCTCGCAGCGCGGCTGGTATACAGCCGGCGGGTTGAACGCTGCGGACTACATGAAACTGCTCATCCCTGCTTCGCAGGCCATCCGCGCAGCAGATCCCAATATGATTATCATCAGCGCCGCACCTGCTCCCACAGGTGTGGATGATGGGGTGATCGCTGTTGCTGACTTCCGGTACGTCCAAGACCTGATCAACCAGGGTATGTTGGATTACGTGGACTGCGTGGGGGCCCATGCTAACGGGATCAACCTGGCCCCAGATATATCTGCTGAACAGGCCGCCGCGCAAGGAGTGCCCGCTGGCACGCTGTTCACCGGGCCTTACCTCAACCCGCACCCCAGTTGGTCGTTTTATTCGACGCTCAACGGGTACTACGACATCATTGTGGCATCAGGTCATGATACGCCACTATGCGTGACCGAATTCGGATGGGGCACCCTGGAGGGTATGCAGGGTGAGCCCCTTATGCCGGACTTCGGATTCGTATACGATAACACACTGCAAGAGCAGGCGGACAATGTCGTGCGTGCGTTCCAGTTGATGCACGAATGGGGATTTGTCAAGCTGGCTATCCTTTTCAACCTGGATTACTCACCAAAGGCAGGCGGTGACCCGAAGATCGATGCCACAATGTTCAGCATCGTTTTTCCGGACGGCTCGCCACGCCCCGCTTTTGAAGCTGTGCGAGATATGCCTAAGCCTCCCTAGCAGCCAGATAGCTCTCTGGTTGGAAACTGGCGCCCCGGATAGTGTCGCGTTCGGGGCGCTTGAGTCTGGGACGCTCTCTGGTAGGAGACATGATGGAACCCAAGCTTGCCAATCGAGCATGGAATCGAGGGCTGGCTTTGCTGCTAGTCCTTGGGATCGTAGTCTTGCTGGTGGCTAGACAACCCTTCAGGCATGAGACCGAGCCGGTTAGCACCGCATCGCCGGACCAACAGGAGGTCCGCCAGTCAGTCCCGTCACTTTCGCCAACCATGCATGTATCGATCTGGTGGGATCCTCAGATAGCCCAACGTGATCTCGAGCTGGTACGCTCTATGGGTTTTCACTGGATCAAGCAGAAGTTCCCCTGGCGTGAAATCCAGGGAGCGGGACCCGGCCCGTACGATTGGTACCGGTCAGATACTGTTGTGGACCTGGTTGAGGAGTATGGCCTGAACCTGGTTGTGCGGCTTGACCACCAACCCTTCTGGGCACAAAAGGATGGCGGTGAGGTCCCTTTGCCCAACGCACCTCCAGCCGACTACGAGCAGTTTTTTAAATTCTGCGAGGCCGTCGCTGAACGGTACCAGGGCCGGATCAAAGCATATCAGGTTTGGAATGAGCCGAACTTAGCGCGGGAGTGGGGCAACGAACCACCCAATCCAGAGGATTACGTGCGACTGCTGGCTGGTTGTTACGAGGGGATCAAACGCGGCGATCCAGACGCAGTCGTAATCTCCGCCGGCCTGGCCCCCACTGGCACGGGGCTGCCCGTTGCCATCCCGGACGAGGAATTTCTGCGTCGCATGTATGAAGCAGGGGCCGCCCAATACTTCGACATGCTGGGGGTGAATGCCCCTGGGTATGCTGCGCCACCACAGGCGGATCCGAGCGTAGTAGCTCAGACTCCGGAGTGGGGCGGCCACGAGTGGGCAGCTTTCAGACATGTCGAGCAAATCCGCGAGATCATGATTGAGTATGGGGATGCTCAGAAGCAGATCGCCATTCTGGAGATGGGGTGGACGACTGACCCGCTTCACCCTGAATACAGTTGGTTTGCCGTCAGTGCAGAGCAGCAGGCGGAGAACCTTGCTGCGGCATACTGGTGGGCCTATATGTACTGGCGCCCGTGGATCGGCTTGATGACCACTATTTACATCGCAGACCCGGCCTGGACACCTCAAGATGAGCAGTACTGGTGGAGCATTACGTACCCTGATTGGCCAGAGACTCGTCTCCGCCCCGCATATGATACGCTCAGCGGCCTTCCCGACTGGTGGGGCCAGCTGCCAGATCAAGTACAGAGTATTAATGATTAAAGGTTAGAGTACCCAAACCGTCAAACTTCGCTACAATAGGGGAAGAGCCCTGGCCATCCTCGGGACTGTGAGGCAAGCATGTCGTACGTCTTGATCGTTGATGACGATGTGGAGATCTCGAAGGTTATTGCCGACATGGTGCAGCTGATCGGCTGGCGCACACAAATTGTCCACAGCCCGCGGGCCGCGATGATGAAGGTCCAGAGCTCCCCCCCCGCGCTCATTCTGCTCGATCTGAACATGCCAGGGGTAGACGGCATTGAAGTACTCGGCTACATCAAACGTGACCCCATGGCTGGAGACATCCCGGTCGTGTTCGTCACAGCCGAAGACGACCCAGGGATAAAAGAGCGTGTGCGTAAGGCGGGTGCTATGGATTATCTGATCAAACCCGTTGACTTTGATGACCTGGAGTCCATTCTGGACAGATTAAGACAAGGCAAAACTGGCCCCCTGTCCCGGTAGTTCATTGCAAAACGCGGCCATAAAACAGCCGCGTTTTGTATGACTTGCTTCAGTTGTCTGGTTCACGCCCGCTCTTAGCAGGGAATGAACCGTGAGCGCTGCAGATTTAGACTGCTGGCGCATGGCCTCCGATCTTAGCGGAGAGCTGCCCCAGGATGTGCCCTCCAAAGTAGGCGAAAAACGGTGTTGCCACCAGACTTCCCAGGCCGAAAGTAATCGAAGAAACCGCGCCAACTGCCAGACCGGCCAGCACGAAGTAGAGCAGCGCCTGGCCAAAGTCGCCAAGATTATCACGCACGATAGCGAAGTTCTCACCAAATTGCATGAAGGTGCTGAACTGCTCGTTATCCATGTAACGGACGAACCCACCCCAATATACAATCCCTGCTGCGATCGCATAGAGCACAATCAAGCAGGAGCAGCAGGTTACGATGAGCGCTGCGGCGCCTCCCAACGCTGCAAAGGCTTCCTCACTGTCCGCTCCTGCCCCAAGCAGCGGCAGGAACTGCACGAAGAACAAGATACAGCCGACAATGAGCGTAGGTATCTGGTAGACCAGAGATGCCAGCCAAACCATCAGGCCCTTGCTGATCAACTCACCGAAATTGCTCCAATCCGGAAGAGGCCTGGCATCATTGGCTTTTACACGCTGGGCTATTGCCAGGGTCCAGCCTTGCATGGCAATAGGGTTGCCGATGATGGGGATAATGCCGACGAGAACTCCGATGCCAAGCTTTTTAAGCCACTCATCATCATCGAAAGGGAATGTAATTGCACGAACGAAATCCATAGTACCCCCTCGCTCTCTTTTCTTCAGTCGATAACACCAAGTATAAAGCTACCTCATTATATGCCCGATTGAAGTTGTGTCAACCTGGCTTCAGGCACGAACCACCGCGCTGTGGACAACCCCCGGGGGAATCGCTATAATGCGCCCGCTTTGGATTGGTGTCGAATGGTGAGCAGCAGAGGACATAACGATTTATGATGGGGCCGGGCGAGCCAACCCAGCACCCTCTTTATGAAACCCCTGACAGTTTTGCGTCCGGGGATCGCAAAACCTCGTACTGGCACAGGCTGGCCTCGTCCAGCCTGATATATATTCTGATTCTGTTATGCGTGCTGGCCCTCGCCATCAGCATCTCTGGAATCGGAGGAGCTGTAGCAGGCCAGCGGGAACGCGATCTGCGTGCCACACAAACAACGATCGTAGATCTCAACCTCCAGTTCACTCTGGGCCTCGATGACTTACAGGCTGGTCGCTACGAGCTGGCCGCACAGCGCTTCCGCTGGATTTTGCAGCGCGATCCGGCGCGCACTGATGTAGCCGCTGCGCTCGATGAGGCAGAGCGCAGGCTGTTGAATCCCGATACTACACCGACCCCCACCCGTGTTCCCGCCGCCTCAGGGCAGGACCTGGAAACACTGTTTGCTGAAGCCTCGGATTATTACGCACGCCAGCAGTGGGAAAATGCCATTATCCGGCTGCAGGAGATCCAGGCGCGTGATGCAGGCTTTCGTGAGGTCGAGGTCAAGCAGACTCTTCACACCGCATTAAAAACACTGGGGCTGATCTATATCCGCGGCGACCGGATCGAAGAAGGAATCCTGTTGTTGGAGCAAGCCCGCGAGATACGCCCCCTCGATGACCTCACCGAAGGTGAGATTTACCTGGCAACTCTTTATCTGACTGGGCGCAGTTACAAACAGTTGAACTGGGCCATCGCAATCCAGAACTTCGAGGCACTTTATGCCGTAGCACCAACCTATCGTGATGTAGAGAGTCAACTGCTCGAATCCTATAAGTCATACGGCGCGGTACTGACGGCTCAGAATGCCTGGTGTGAGGCCGAGCAGGTTTACGAAGCAGCGCTTACCTTGGAAAATAGTGCTGAACTACAAGAGGAATATGAAGCAGCGCACAGGGCCTGCTCTGATCCGTTCTTCCAACCGCCGTCCACCACCCCCGGCGGCCCTGCGACGCAGCCGCTGCCCACAGGCCAGGCCACGCAGGAAGACCCTTTCACTGGGATCCCGACGCCGCGCCCTACGCGCACACCTACTCCCGGCGCAGGGAACTAGTTTCCGTCTTGATGTTTGTGACCGCTGCCGGTATACTTCTCAACGATGCGGGGTGTGGCGCAGTTGGCTAGCGCGCTGCGTTTGGGACGCAGAGGTCGCCGGTTCAAGTCCGGCCACCCCGACAAGAAGAGACGGACCAGTTGGTCCGTCTCTTTGTTGTCGTCGCAACCACGCTTTTTACAGGAAAAAGGACAGCCCTATCAGCAGTGCAATCAACACTGCGGCGATGATACCGATTCGCCCAAGGTCCTGGGCTACATAAGCGTATTCCACAGCCAGGTCAACCCGCGACGTTTTGCTGACCTCATTTGTTGTTGTTCCCGCCCCACTTCCCACAGCCGCCGACTTGCTGCGCCTGCTTGATCCTTTGCGCTTGGCCATGCTTTACTCCTGAGATGCCTTCTTGTATTAACTGTCAACCAGTTCGCCGAGCACGACGATCCGGTCCGTGTTGACCAGATAAGGATAACACGAAATCAGTGTGATTACAGCTTCCCGGGTAGGGTCCATCACCTCGACTGCTGTTGGCGAGACAATACTGGTCAGCGCGACGCGGTAAACGTACTCGCGTGTCTGTGTGCTGATATAAATGGGGTCCCCTTCACGAAGTTGATCGAGATTCCGAAAGATTTCCCCGTAGATATCGTTGTGGGCAGATAACACCACATTATCATTCTCGCCAGGGTTCGCACTGCCCAGATGCTGACCAACACCTTTCTTGAGCTGCTCCCATCCATCCCCTTGTACCACAGGGGCATCCACCCCGATTGAAGGAATTCGGATGCGAATCGCCTGCGCCGGGCTGGCAGTCGGCACGATGATTGGGCCGGCAAACTGCTGTTCAACCAACGGGCGCAGGTTGGCAGGTACCTCGGCATAATTGGGTTGGGCACCTCCCGGCGCAGTAGGGGGCGTATGGCCACCGGGAAGGACGACTGCCCTGATCAGGGGAGTTGGTTCCGGCGTGGGGATACCGGCAAGTTCAGCAGCCTGCACCAGCGCTGATTCCTGGTTGATACGGCTTAGATTTGACACCGCCACGACTAACACAGCCACCAGGCCCAACGCCGCAGCGATTTCTACCGCAAGCAGCAGCCGGTCTCGAAGCGACCGGCGGGTACGTGTCAGAGGCTGGTCAGGCTGTACCAGATAAGACTCGTGAGGGAGATCGTCACTCGAAGCCTCGCTGTCCGGCTCCTGCACGGGCGAGTCATCTTCTGGCAGGGGAACATCGGCCCGTCGGCGGCCGGTACGCTCAAAACGCTGCAGGCGCTCCATACGTGCCTGGCGTTTCTTGATACGCAGAATTTGCTCCAACTCCTCTATTGATAGATCATCGACCGAGCGACGATCACGCATAGAAGGTACCCCACTGATCGCAACGGTTTGCTGAATTATACAAACCCGGGCAGACCACAGCTACCAACCAACATCAGACACCCCGGGTCAGCAGTAAGTTAACGACTCCCATGTGAGACATCAGACGCGTGGTCAGATCGCGAAGTACCGATGTCTGCAGGTCAAGATGGTTAACACTTCCATCATCCCCGATGATCTGGGCATCTGTGAAACCCATTGCCAGCACCTCAGACAATGCGGCCAGTGGATCATGGCCAAATGCCTTGAGCGCCTGCGGGTTATACTCCATTACAAGATGCAGCCCCGGGGAATGGTTAATGGTAGACACCATACCGCGCAGCGCCCCGATCTCTGCCCCTTCAATATCCATCTTAATCACGTCGACACGCTCAATGCCTCGGTCAGAAAGACATCGATCAACCGGCATGGTACGAACGGTGAAGGATTGCACGGGGAAATCCTGAGTAATACGAGGGGCTACATCATAGGTGGACACCTGGGCCCGCTGCAGGTCAGCCATTGTTTCATCGTAATGCAGCGATCCGCTGGCTGACATGACCAGGTAATCAAAGAGCTCCGCAGTGCCTTCCTGCTCTGCGACCGCGATCTGTAAAGCGGTTACATTAGAGAACCGGCTTACATTCCTGTTCAGAGTCGCATAAGTCCGGGGATGGGGTTCGAAGGAAATCACCTGCCCCCGAGGGCCGACCAAGCGTGAGAAATGACGTGTGTAGTACCCTACATGCGCGCCTATATCTAAAACAGTCATTCCGGGCTGGATCAGGGAGCGCAGAACCTGGAGCGTGGCGTGTTCATGCCGATCTGTCAACAGCTCAACCCGAAACCAGAAAGGGTCATCGGGCATTGTACGAAGACCACGAGCAACCTCAAGCAGTGGGATCAACGTACGGCTTAATAACCAATGGTTTGCCCGATGCAAAGGGGGTATCCGTTTGAGGGTCTTGCGGTACAGGCGGAGGGTATAGTCAAACACACGCATCAAGATCATCCTGTAGAGGCCAGCGCAGCACGCGTGCTAGCGTGATAGATGGATACGGAGCGCAGAAACAGCATCTGAAACCTCTGCCCTTAACTGCGTCAGAGATGCTGACATTTGCCAGCCTACACTGAGGGTAAGTGCTCCTATGACATGCGCCGAATAGAGTAAATACGCCACACGCTCCGGGGATTCTTCGGGGATTTCTTCCTCAAAGCGAATCAGCTCGCGGGCAAGGCTTGTAGCGCCTTCCATCCAGGCACGTGCCGCGTGGCGGGCTAACCGCTCCGTCAAAGATTCAGGTCCGCCCCCGGCTGCAACCACAGCGCCATCCTGGGAAAGAACGACCGGAATGCCCTCAAGGCCTTCACTCAGGTTGTTTGCGACAAGCTGCGCCGCCTCCAATTGTGCAGATGAGAGAGTAATCTGCTCGTTGAGTGGAGGGGGGCCTTCAGGCAGACTGGCGCTTTTCCAGGGCATTTCAATCTGCTCCTTTAGCTACAGAACTGTCAGATTTTACCTCGCCATTGTACAGCAGCCGGGGTATGGTCACAACATGGCCTTTTCCGGTTGGCAGGTATGCAAGGGACGGCTATACTGGTCCTCGACCAGGGAGGCAGGTAACTCGTGCAGAAGGGACTGGGACGAGCCCTAGAGCGGATTGGCAAAGCCCTGCGGCGCAACATCGCTCTGCTTGTGGTTGGGGGCGCCGTGGTCATCGGCCTCGGTGTGTTGCTGTTCGGAGGCAGTCCAAACTCCAATCCCGAGAACCTGATGTTGACAATCGATGTGGCGGGAACGCAGTCGAATCAGTATGTACCCACGCTCGCTGCTTATTTGACATTGACCCCGCGTGATGCGGCGCTGACTGCTGCTGCACCGACCATTTCGCTGGCAGGCAGGCAGGAGATCAAGCAGTTCGCTGCGTCAGCCTGGGCCAGCTCTGCAGAAGGCGATCTGGCTCTCGCTGCAGCGCAGGCTGCAGCACCTCCCAACACAGAGGGTTGTGCTCAATCGAACACAGCATACAGCCCTTCTAATGGAGTAGACAGCGCCACGCTCACTCTGTTCTTTCCCCAGCTGGTCACACCAACCGAGTTAGCGATTTTCGAGAGCTACAATCCCGGGTATGTCACCCGGGTCGAGATGACCGACCTGCTGGGCGAAACCCATGTGATTTACGAGGGATTGCCTCAGCCGCGCATTGACTGTTCCAGTCCTTTGCGCATCGCGATCCCCGATGCCGGGTTCCAGAGCAACATTGTCACCATCTATCTCGACCGCACCGGCGCCGGTGTACTGTGGACTCAAATCGATGCGGTTGAACTCACGGGGATAAAATACAACTAGCGGGGAGTGGATCCATGCATACAGAGCGTTTGAAGCGCCTGCAGGAATCCTTGCAGGCGCACAATGTTGACTGCTTAGCCCTGATTGCAGGCACCAACCTGCGTTACCTAACGGGCTTGCAGTTTCACCTTTCTGAGCGGCCTGTAACCGGCTTTTTCCCCGTCAATGGAACCCCGGTCCTTGTCGCACCTGCTCTTGAAGCAGGCAAGCTGGCTGCGTTACCTTTTGAAATGCAGCGCTTCACCTATGAGGATGGAGAGGATCCCGAGAGCGCCTACCGGCAGGGGATTGGGGCGCTGCCTGAAGTACAGCGGCTGGGTGTTGAGTATCTGCAGATGCGCGTGCTTGAGCTGCGCCTGGTCCAGCGCCATGTGCCTGCTGCCCAGGTTATTGATGCTGGCCCTGTCATGACCGAACTGCGCATCCGCAAAGACCAGGGCGAACTGGAAGCAATGCGCCGCGCTGTCCAGATCGCCGAGCAGGCTCTGGCCGAAGTGGTTAAAGATATACGCCCTGGGGTGACCGAGCGCCAAGTGGCGGGCCAGCTCAGCGCGCTACTGCGTAAGTTCGGTGGCGGTACCGAGCCTTTTGAGGCGATAGTGTTAGGTGGGCCGAACACGGCCAACCCGCACGGTGTTCCTGGAGATTACGCCTTCAAAGAACAGGATGTGGTGCTCATTGACTTTGGCACCACCTACCATGGATACATCTCTGATATCACCCGCACGTTCTTCCTGGGCGAACCGTCGGGCCGTGCACGCGAGGTATACGATGTGGTGCAGGCAGCCAACGCGGCGGGCCGGGCCACAGCGCGCCCCGGTGTCTCCGGAGAGGAGGTCGATTCGGCCACACGGCAGGTGATCGTTAAGGCGGGGTATGGCCGGTATTTCATTCACCGCACCGGGCACGGCATTGGACTGGAAGGCCACGAGCCCCCTTATATGGTGACGGGCAACCGCCAGCCATTGGCACCCGGGATGACCTTCACCATCGAGCCGGGCATTTACATCCCGGGGAAGATCGGGGTACGCATCGAGGATGATGTAGCGATCACCGCGGAAGACTCGAAAAGCCTGACCACTTACTCGCGCGACCTGACGATCCTGAAAGGGTGGTCATGATCAAGCTGGATATCCCCGGGCGCGGAGCGTTTCAGATCGAGCATCTGTTTCTTGACGTTAACGGTACACTGGCCGTCGATGGGAACCTGATCGAGGGAGTTGCCGAGCGCCTAAAGACTCTCTCAGAGCAGGTTGAGGTGATCGTGTTGACTGCAGACACGCACGGACGGCAGGCCGCCATTGATGCACTGCTGGGAATGTCCGCAACCCGCATCACCCCTGGGAGCGAGTCAGAGCAAAAGGCGGCGGCTGTTGAGAAGCGCGGCGCAAAGGCCAGCATCGCGATTGGGAACGGGGGGAATGACGCGGGTATGCTGGCTGCTGCTGCAATAAGCATCGCCGTACTGGGGCCTGAAGGGCTCAACAGTGCGGCACTGCGCGCCGCAGATATAGTCGTGACCTCCCCGCTGGACGCGCTCGATTTGCTGCTGAACCCCCGGCGGCTGGTCGCAACGCTGCGCCGCTAGTCTGTGGATCAGCCCCCGCCTGCACTGAGGACCGCCTCAGCACATAAAGGATCCGGGGCGCATTGAGGCACCCTGGGAGCGCACGCATAGTTCACAGGGATACCGAGATGGCGTGACGGGTCGATTGTGTTGTCGAATTCCAGCTCATTGGTATACCCACCCACACCATTGTCACGCACAATTGAGAAGTGCAGATGCACAGCAATTCTTCGCGCTGAGTCGCCGTTATAGTTTCCTGTGTACCCCAACAGCGTGCCCTGTTCGACAAACAGCTCCTGCGTGCCCGCCGGGAATGTGTCCAGGATGTAGTCGCCAGCGCCGTTCTCATCTGCCATGTGCGTATAATACAGCCATATCTGGCGGCCCGGGACGAGCGGGTCCTCTGGAACCCGCAGGATCAGCGAACTGTGCCAATCTTCCTCGCGGGTGAGATATCCATCGTATGCGGCGTAGACTGGCGTGACCCCGGGCTCCCCCGGGCTGAAGATATCTATGCCCTGATGGGGATGCAGATTCGAGTAAGGGCCTCGCGGATCACCGTACAACAGCCCAATATACCCGTCAGCAGGCAGGATAAATGGCGCACCCGAGCAGGGATCACGCTGCACCGTGATCAACGCAGCCCGTGTCTCGTCACTGCCTGTGAACCACTGCATAAATCCGCGATTGCGTGGATCGGTAGGGCCGGTGAAGGTGTCTGCCAGGCGATAAATGCCGAAGCCCAGCACAACCAGCCCGCCTACCAGGGCAATCAGTGTTCCCAGACGCCCCTTTCGGGTTCGCAAGAGCTGCATTATCAAATCCTCTATACGGCAAGCAGCGCCACCGCATAAGTTTCCTGTACAAGGCAACAAGCTGAATATAGTGTGCGCTCAAGACCATTGCAAGCACTACAAAGACAGGGTTATGGTATGATGCAGATGTTTGTGGTGCCATCCTGGAGGATACCATGACGAGCGAACGCTCATACTCAGGTCAGGAACCTGCTCTAGGCGGGGAGCGCCGTGAAGTGCCCCCTGGCGACCCCGCTGCACGGCGCCGTGCAGCCCCCCATTTCAAGCAAGCGTTGGCTTTAATCGAGAAGGGGCACTGGGAGGATGCGGCCGATCTGTTACGTTATGTACTGGAGATCGTCCCGGACACCCCCGTTGCACATGCGCTGCTGACACTTGTCAATGATGTCATTCGCGTCGGGGGCGAAGACTTCGAGCGGATTGCTGCGTTACAGGCCTACACCCGGCAGTTCACAAGGCCTGAGTCCCCTGCAGAGTGGCAACCTGCTGCCCCAGAGCCAGCACCCCCTGCCCGCCAGGATCCACCCAGGGTGGAATCGCCTTCAATTGAGGATTACACAGAGCCGGAAACTCGCGTCAGCCAGTGGAAATATGCACAGTGGCTGCTGCTCGAACCTGGGCGGATGCCGGGGCTGCGTGCTGCACTGGGCATGGAGGCATTGAACAGCGCCGGGGCGCAGCTGTCTATCACCCTGATCTGGCTGCCAGTTACCATCGCGGCGCTGAGTATGTGTTTGGTTGAGCTGCTTAACGGAGGTGTGCTCCTAAGCCTGCTTGCCCCGACGGTTGCGGGGGTCATCTGGGGAGTGTCCAGCTACCTCGGCAGAAATCGTTCCCTGGATGAAGCCCTCATGCTGGCCGGGGCAGGTGCTTTCTTATACAGCTTCTTCACAGCCGGCATGATCAGTCCGCTGGCTGGGGTGGTATTATTTCTGACCGTCACCGCTGCGGGGGGCCTGTCTCCGGCATTGGCAGGTATCCCACTCAAGAACTTCACGAGGCCTTTTGCGTCCGGTGTGGCGACTGTCACCACGGTGACTGTTAGTGCCTTCCTGTTCCCTTTTATCGCGGCGATTACCGCCAGTTTCCTCAATGATATCACCGGTACTGCAGGTTCCGTAAGCTGGTTTGTGTCCGCTGTCAGTATGACAGTCACCGGCCTGGTGATGGTCGCGATCTTCATGCTACTGTTTGCACCTGTTTTCTTCTTACTCGCAGGGATTACTTACCAAGTGGGATTCTTCCTCTCGGGCTTTCTGGAAACCAATGTTGAAAATGGCGGCGGGTTCGGCGGTTTATTCTCAGTGGGCATCACACTGCTTGGTGACCTTGCCCTTATCGCCATGAGTACCGCGGTGCTGTGGCGGTCGCTCCTGTAACATCGCTATACTCTGGCGAGAATCAGGCTGGGAAATATCCTGAGGCGTGGGTGAAAAAGGTCTCTTCTTACCGTTGGAACTGGCGTGGTTTTCGTCGTGGTTTCTGGGCTGCCGTAATCGGCGGCCTTTTTCTGATCGGAGTACGGTCACCTCGCCCGGATCAAACCAGTGAAGATTTCCACTCGCTGGCGATTGCACGCGATCACCTTTTCGACTTTGTTGACTGGGAAGTATCCGCGTTCTCAGACAAACTCTCGACTGGAGCACTGGGTCCGCAAATCTTCATGACGGAGCATGAGCGCTCCCAGCTTGTACGCGACTATTTTGCCCTGGTCGGCGAGATATCCCGGTTAGAGGATGAGGTAGAGGCGCTGTATGCCAGCCCGGACATTAGCAACCCTGATGCTGCCAGCCTTCCGCTCCGCCAACAGCGCGATGTGCTGCGCGCCCGACAGTCGGACCAGCAGGCGCTGGTTGAGGCGATCATTCAGGAACAGATTTCCGAGATACTGGTCGAGCACGGCTTTGGGATAGGGGGGCAGGTTATCCCACCAGTCCAAATGCGCTTCACACAGCTGCCAACTCTTCTGGTGCTCTCGCCGCGAGACCATATTGAGCGTACCGGTTCGTATCCTCTGGAGCATGGTCTCACCGTGGAGCGGCAGGAACAGATCGAGGCAGATGTTGCCAGCTCATTAGGCACCTCCTCGCTGATCGTGCCACTGGGGGGGCTGGCTGTTTACCCCGCGATGATGATCGAGACCTCCAATCTCGCGTTCGCGTTTGAAGTAGCCGCTCACGAATGGAGCCATCATTACCTAACCTTTTTCCCGTTGGGAGTCAGCTACGGCACAACTCCAGAGCTGTACACCATGAACGAGACGGCTGCCAATATTGTCGGCAAAGAGGTAGGATGGGAAGTGCTTACGCGCTACTACCCCGATCTCGCACCTCCTCCACCCGATTACACACCGCAGCCTGCTGAAGTGGCTCCCGCCCCAGGCCCGAGCGAGGCACCCACATTCGACTTCCGGGCCGAGATGCACCAGACACGTGTGCACGTTGATGAATTACTGGCTCAAGGTCGCATTGCAGAGGCAGAAGCATACATGGAAGCACGGCGGCGCGTGTTTCTTGAAAATGGCTATCGTATCCGCAAGATCAACCAGGCCTATTTTGCCTTCTACGGCTCGTATGCAGATGTTCCCGGGTATGGTGGCACCGACCCCATCGGCCCGGCCATCCGTGAGCTGCGCTATTACAGCCATTCCCTGACCGATTTTGTGAATCGCGTGCGTGGGATCACAACAGTGGCTGAGCTGAACGCAGCTCTCGCTATTGCTCGCCAGGGGAGCAGCGATGGATAAGATCGCAGCGGCGCGCACGGTGGGTGAGGCCCTCAGCGCGGCGCGCTTATGCTATGGCACGCGTGTATCATATATCACCACACAGGCACTGCTCAGCCATGCCACAGGCTACCAGAAAGCCTGGCTGGCAGCCCATCATGAAGCCCCGCTTTCAATTGAACAGGCTTATCGCTTCGCAGCAGCAATAGCCCGTGCAGCGGATGGAGAGCCCCTGGCCTATATAACCGGGGAGCGCGAATTTGGTATGCTGTCCTTTCATGTTGAGCCCGGTGTGCTTGTCCCTCGACCGGAAACTGAGTCCCTGGTGGATGAAGTGGTTCACTGGGTGCATGTGCATGTGTCAGGTGCCCCACGTATTATCGACGTGGGTACAGGCAGCGGCGTTATCGCTGTAAGTCTCGCCGCACGCCTGCCGCATGCTTATGTTGTTGCCAGTGATATCACAATGCGGGCGCTCAAGGTAACCCGGATTAATGCCGAGAGGCATCGCGTGATGCAGCGCATTGGCCTGGTACAGGGCAGTTTGCTCGAACCCTTTGCCGGGCCGTTTGATGTAATAGCTGCCAATCTGCCGTATATTGACAGCTCGGAGCTGACAGAATTGGATGTTGGCGTATGGGAGCCCCTGGAGGCGCTGAATGGAGGATCAGGCGGCTTGGCCCTGGTAGATGCGCTGCTGCGGCAGTCTCCTTCACGGCTGGCTGTCGGTGGGTTGATTGCCCTTGAGATTGGTTACAACCAGGGTCTGCAGGCCGTCGAAATGTGCGTGAAAGCCTTTCCCGAAGCTCGGGTAACCCTGCATCAAGACCTTGCCGGGTTGGACCGCATCATCACCGTCAATACGTCCATCCCCTTGTGAGACGCTCAATGCGCCTGTTATAATCAGGTTACACGCAGCCCCGCTTCTGTCTCGGGGCGCTTTTTGTGAGGAAAACGCTATGCTGGAGAAACTGGCAGGGATCGCCGCGCGATACAACGAGCTGGAACAGTTGATGGCAGACCCGGCCATCATAGCCGATTATGAAAAAGTCGCCGAGTACAATCAAGAACGCAGTAACCTGCAGCCTCTGGTTGATGCGTATCACGAATACAAAGATGTGCTTGACGGGATCTCTGAAGCGGAGGAAATCATCAGCTCCGGCGATGCTGAGATGAGGGAGCTGGCCGAGGAGGAGCTGGCAGCTCTCGTGCAGCGGCAGGCGGAGCTGGAGCGTTCGATCCGTGTGATGCTTCTACCAACGGACCCACGCGACACCAAGAACGTCATCATGGAAATCCGCGCGGGGGCAGGTGGTGATGAAGCGGGCCTGTTTGCTGCTGATCTCTATCGCTTGTACACGCGCTACGCGGAGCAGAAGAACTGGAAAACCGAAATCCTCGACAGTAATGAAACCGGCGTGGGGGGGTTCAAGCAGATCGTATTTGAGGTCAAAGGCCGCGGCGCTTTCTCGCGCCTCAAATACGAAAGCGGGGTACATCGGGTTCAGCGCGTGCCTTTGACCGAAAGCCAGGGACGCATTCATACCAGCACTGCCACCGTAGCGGTGCTGGCGGAAGTCGACGCAGTCGAGGTCGAGATTAACGAAAAAGACCTGGAGATCGACACATTTCGGGCTGGTGGGGCAGGGGGCCAGCACGTACAGAAAAACGAAACAGCTATTCGCATCACCCACAAACCATCGGGGATCGTTGTGCAATGCCAGGATGAACGCAGCAAGACTCAGAACTTGCTGCGTGCTATGGGCATCCTGCGCGCACGCCTCTATGATATCGAGCAGCAACGCGTCCAGGCAGAGCAGGATGCTACGCGCCGCTCCATGGTAGGAAGTGGCGACCGCGCAGAAAAAATCCGAACCTACAACTATCCGCAAAACCGTGTTACAGATCATCGCATCAACGTGAGTATGTACAATCTCGCTGGGTTCATGAATGGTGAGATCGATGAGTTGTTGGATGAACTGGCTACCCGCGATGAGGCGGAGCGGCTTCAGCACGCAGGTATCTAACTCGTGATGCGCTGGCAGTGGCCCGGAGCCAGGCACGTTTACTTATCGCCGCATCTCGATGATGTTGTATTGAGCTGCGGCGCTTTGTTATACCAACAGGCCGCTCATGGTGAACAGGTAGCGGTCATTACTGTATTCGCAGGCGATCCTCCTCAGAACAGCGCCTTCTCACCATTTGCTGCCAGCCTGCATACACGCTGGACAGACTCCGCTGCGCTGGCAGATATCCGCGAGCCAGCAGAGGTGCGCCGGGCGGAGGACCAGAATGCCCTTCGCCTGCTGCATCCCTCCATCGAGGTGGTACATCTGGACCTCGTGGATTGTATCTACCGGCGTGATCCCCGCACCGGTGAATGGCTCTACGCCAGCGAAGAGGCAATCTTTGGCTTTGTGCACCCCGCAGACTCCGCCCTTGACTTTCTGTGCAGCGCCTCTCCTCCTGCGCCCGATGTGCAGTTATATGCCCCCCTAGGCGTTGGCAATCATGTCGATCACCAGGTGCTGCGCCAGATCGCTGACTACTGGGCGCAAATGGACGCACAGGTGGCATACTACGAGGAGTTCCCTTACTCTGCACAGCCAGGGGCAGTTCAGACAGCCCTTGTCGGCAGCACAGGATGGCAGGTTTCAATCCTCACCCCCGACGAGGAGAGCCTGGCTGCCAAGATTCGTGCAGTGGCACAATACACGTCCCAGATCAGCACCTTTTGGGAAAGCCCTTTAGAAATGGCACAGGCGCTGCGACTCGATGCAGCGCAGCGGGGTGAGCGGCTCTGGCGCCACTGTTAAGGGCTGGAAGCGCCTGCGGTAAGAAGCTATATTCAATACATCGATATTGTTTATTATGTTCGCTTTACAGGCACAGCCCCCGCGTGCCGTTGTTTGTATGGAGAGAAATGTTGATGAGTCGCATCGTGGATCGGGGTTATAAACATCCTGAAGTGCTTGTCTCTACAGACTGGGTTGCCGAACACGTCGATGACCCCCAAGTGCGCCTAGTCGAATCAAATGAGGATACGCTGCTATATGCTGCCGGGCATATCCGTGGTGCAGCCGAGGTGGACTGGACTCGTGATCTGAACGATCCCCTGGCGCGTGATTACATCGATCGCGAAGGTTTCGAAAAGCTAATGGCGCGTATTGGAGTCTCACCCGAGACCACCATCGTATTCTACGGAGACAAGAACAACTGGTGGGCCTGTTATGCCTTTTGGGTTTTCCAGCTTTTCGGGCATACAAACGCCCGCGTCATGGACGGCGGCCGCCTGAAATGGATCAAAGAGGGGCGCGAACTGACTCGTGAGGTGCCCACTTACCCGCCCACAACCTACCACGCCCCACAGCGCGACGACTCGAGGCTGCGCGCCCTACGAGATAACGTACTGCAGCACGTCAAGGCAGGCGGCCAGTTAATCGATGTGCGCAGCCCGGAAGAATATAGCGGCGAACGACTGCACATGCCCGATTACCCCAACGAGGGCGCACTGCGCGGCGGGCACATCCCGGGGGCACGTAACATACCCTGGGCGCGTGCTATCAACCCAGAGGATGGGACTTTCAAACCGGTCGACGAGCTCCGCTCGATCTACGAGATTGAGCAGGGTCTCCACCCTGATCAGGACACTGTTGTCTACTGCCGCATTGGTGAACGCAGCAGCCATACCTGGTTTGTCCTGAATTACTTGCTAGAACACAAGCACGTCCGTAACTATGATGGGAGTTGGACGGAGTGGGGTAATTCGGTGGGCCTGCCCATCGAACGCTAGGGAGCAGTATGCCTGAATATCCGCCGAAACTACACGAGGTGCTCGAGGATTTTGAGTCTATCAACGACCGGTCCGAGCGCTCTGAGATGCTCATCTACTACGCGGACCGCTTTGAAAGTGTGCCTGAACACATCGCAACCCGCCCATTTAACGAGGCGCACCGTGTGCCAGCCTGCGAGTCAGAGGCTTATGTATGGTCCACACCCCGGCGGGACGGCACGCTTGATTTCTTCTTCGCGGTGGAAAATCCGCAAGGGCTGTCTGCCCAGGCGCTTTCACGCATCCTGGCTGAGACTGTTTCAGGAGCGCCGCTCGACCAGGTGGCCTCAATCGATCCTTCGCTCGTCTTGACCCTTTTCGGGAACGATCTCTCGATGGGGAAAGGCCAGGGGTTGATGGGGATCGTCTCGATGGTCCGCGCACATGCGCTCGCTCAGTTGAAGGCGAGCTAAAAGATCAGGTCAGCAGGGATGCGTGCTGTATCTGCGCCTGCCTCAATGCGGGTCAGGCGCGTCCCGCTGGCCGGATCATAGACACCAATGGCGAGCGTGTAAGGCGGCATACCGCCTCGTACTGTCAATGGGTGTATCTGGACAATAATGTCGCCTCGCTGCCAGGTAGCATAGTTGCTTTCCAACCCGTCAAACTGTGTGATGATCGTCCCGTTTGCATCCACGTAATGCAGAAACACCCTTAGCGGCACACTTGGCGGTGTCTCTACTCGCCAGATGGTGAAATAACCCCGGGGAATGGGGTCAATCGATCCGGAACCCGGGATCGGTTCAACACCCAGCAAGGTGAGCGCCTCACCAAAGGTGATGGGCAGCCCGGCGATAGACCTTGTATAGCGATCCTCGATCTGGCGGCTGGGGGGCAGCAAATAACCTATAACCCCCGGCGCAAGGTCAACCGGTTCCCGGGTCATGCCGTTTGCCGCCAACCAGTCCGCCAAATATGGATCAAGAGGCACAACGTCAGGAATCAGCAGCGTGGCCTGCAGCCCGTGAGGGATGACGATGGTCTGGCGCACATCCGCAAGCCGAATATCGGAAGTATCCTTCCGAGCTGTGACGCGCAGCGTAGGCAGGTCCATTGTGTTGGTACTTAATCCCGCCAGTGTCACAGGTGTGCCCGGTGGTAGATGATCGGTGTACGATACCGCTTCAGTAAATGAAGCCTGATAGTCAAACCGGACTGTGGGATCCAGCGGCCAACGCAGGAAGTAATCTCGCAGCGTCAGAGCCCCTGCTAGGGCAACAGCCAGAGCAGCCAGCGCTAATCCCGGCAGCGCTGGCGCCATTCGTCGTCCGCCCCACACGATCAGGAAATCCAGGGCCAGGGCCGGGAATATGAACGTTGTTACCAGACCCAGTATCAGACGAATCGAGTTAGGCGCGATCTCCGTCGCAACACTGGGCCCCAAGGCGCCAAGTGCCCAGATCACCAGAAACCCGTAGCGCGTATCTCTCCAGCGCCATATAGAGAGCAGAAGCCCCCCATAAAACAGGGCTGCATTCAGCGGGTCTGCGAAGGCCGGGCGGCCGGGTACGTTCTGCCGAGGCCAGGGGTCGCCTTCGATGGTGAAGAACTTCAGGCATGCTGCCAGATTGTTCAACACCGGGCCAGGGTCTCCCTCAAGCAGAGCATGCAGCGGTGCCTGCACCTCTGTCACACGATATTCAGCACCGGGGTGTACGGCCAGCCAGGCAACTAATGGGGCTGCGACCAGGGCCGCCACAAGCAGCATCACGGCAAAGCCTGGGATCAGTCGTCTTGCTGTGCGGTTAGAGATTGCCATGTAGATCACAACGCTAAGGCTGATCAACGGCAGGATGCGGGCAGCCATGTAGGTATACAGGCTGCCCCCCAGAAAGGCGCCGGAAAGCAGCAGATAGCGCCAGGTCGCTGAATCCAGGCGAACTTCCGAACGCCGCAAGGCGCGCCACAGAAAATAAGCATGTAACCCCGCGAGAACCGGCAGCGAGATAGCTCGATATGTAGCGCGACCGTAGAACAGCGGCCAGAAGCTCACTGCCAGGCCGAGTGCCGTGAGCAGAGCCACTCGCCGGTTGAACAAGCGTGCCGCCAGCGCCCACGCTGCGGCGATGCCCAACAGGCTGAATGCCATTGATACCCAACGTAAGGCAAGGCTGTGGTTGCCAATCAGTGCAACTGCACCCGCCAAGGTGTAGTTGTAGAGCGGCTCCTGCCCGTATGCCTGCGAGAAGTAGATCGCATGATGCCCATTGAGGATATCTTGTGCGATCAACCAATGGGCAACTTCATCGTGGGCTAATCCCGGCGGGACATCTGTAAGCTGCCATATGCGAAGCGCAGCGGCGAGGAAAAGAACCAGGAGCACCCCCCAGGGAAACCAGCGGCGGCGCATACGCTACTCATCTCCGGCGAGAACTCGCAGGTTACCTAACACCAGATAGTCATCCAAAAAGCGCCCATCATCAGCGATGATCTTCAGCCGAGGGCCGCCATCTGCGCCAAACCATCCGACCCACAGCTCATACATCCCCGGCGCAGTATCTGGGGGAATGACGATTGTGCGGGTATCGATATAGACCTGGCCTGGTTCCCATCGTCTGGTGTTGGAGGGAGTCGTGTTAGGCTCCCCGTCCGTTCCGGCCACTCTGTCCCAGCCGCTTAATACCTGCGCGAAGATGAGCTGTTTCTCCTCCTGCGAAGGGGTAAGCGCCTGCCAGTACAATGTGAGTGTGGTCGAATCGCTCGGGCGCAGGGCGCGCGGTTCGGTTGTGTACCCCACCAGTGCAAACTGGTTACCAAAGTTCACATAGGTCTGGTTGGGATAGCGAGAGTCCGGGTCTCCTTCTATGAGCAGCTGCGCAATACGGTAGGCATCATCCCCGTTTGCTGAACCCGAGACGGGCAGCCTTCCCCGCTCCGGGTTGTAGAAACCGATCTGCAGTTCAGTTTCCTCCGGAGCATAGGCTGTCACAGGCACAAACATACGGTAGGTTTCGCTGAAGATGTGGCCCGGCCGCCACCACTGAGAGGGATAATTCCCCAGGCCTGTGTAGGTGTCACGCTGAGCTGCGATAACGCCCTGCGTATCGAGGGCATGCACAAAGAGTGTGTAAGGAACATCTGTAGGCTGGAGCACCTGCCAGGTCGCGGTGATGGTCACCTGGCCGCCTGGGATCACCGATGCTGTGTCGGCCTGTATGGACAGCAAACGGATATGCTCACCGAACTGCACGTCCAGTGCATCTGCAGGGATATCCGCCTGGGCTGGAATCGCATAAGCAGGGGCCAGGTAAGCAGCCAATGCGCCAACCGGCAGGGCCAGTAACGCCGCCGCCAGCACCGGTGCTGCGATTTCTGCCACTTTACCAGGTAGATTGCCCAGCAGGCCCAGGGCAATCAGGCCGATAAAGGCCGAGAGGCCGGGGAAGAAAAACCGGCCCATCGCGCCAGCAGGACTGACTGTGATGTAGGCGAACAACACCAAGAAGTTGATCAGCATGGAGGCAGCAAGCAGGGCCAGCATCCGCCATTGGACAGGAGCAAGGTCATTGCGAAGCTTCGCGCGGACCAGGTAGAAACTCACACCAAGCAGCCCTGATCCACACAGCACAGCGATGACCGCATAGATCCAACCATCCATGGGGATCTGCCCGTAACCAAAGCGTCCCCACAGGCTCGTCCAGGCATAACGCAGTTCTGGCCAGGCCAGAGCGATACCCGTGCCCGGCTCGCGGAATCCCCAGATCTCTGTCAGCCGAATGAAACCGGTGGGTTCTCCATACAGGATCGTGTTGCGCACATACCACCAGCCTGCCAGAATCCCCGCCATCACCACGCTGATCCCCAGGGAGCCTGCCAACTGCCTCAGCCAGGCATGCTGCGCACCGCCCTCGGGTGACCTGAGCAGAGCAAGCAGGAATGCCAGCCCAATCACCCCCACCATGGCAAGCAGGTTGAACTTCACCAGCAGTGCCAGGCCGTACAGGACGCCCAGCACCATCGCCCGGCGAGTCGTCAGGCCATCACGCACCACACACAGGCTGGCATACAGGATGGCTGCTCCGGCAAGCCCGGCAGGCACGTCGTTATTCACTGCCGCACCCAGGTATAGGAACATGGGATTGAAGGCGACAAGCGCCGTCCCAAGCACCGAGAATGCAGTGCGATCCGGGAAGATCAGGTGCAGCGAGGCATAAGTCAATAGCACGACCCCCACGCCCCACAGCAGGGTCATCCAGCGGGCAAGGTGGGTCGCGAGGGAGGCGTCGTGGTAGGGCCAGGCTTCGTCCGGTCCGTGCAGATACAGATTTTTGTTATCGACTCCCACTTCCCAGTTGCGGAAGGACCAGTGTGGGTTAGTCACCGGTTCATACAGCGGATCCTGTGGGTGGACCCAAAAGCTCACCAGCGCTGCCGTTGCATAGTACAGTGGAGGGTGATGTGCCTGGGCGTTTCCCTGCTCACCCGATTGGACTGGAAGTTGGTGCAGATCGGCGATGTAGCGCACGTAACGGTAATGCCGCAGCTCATCCGTCGCCTCGTGAATCGGGTTGACGACACTGTAGATCGTGCCAAGCACGAGATAGGCAGTGGCCAGGATTATCGCCCAGGGATGATTGCGGATGGCCCTCAACGTGCGCTTCATCACCGGCTCGCTACGATTCTGCACTAAGAGCTGCGCGGGATAAACTCGTGATCTTCAAGGTAGCTGATCACACGACGGGCACTCTGTTCAGGGCTTTCTTCGTGAGTATTCAGCACAATCTCTGCATTGACAGGCGGTTCGTAGGGGTCTGAAACACCTGTGAAATTAGGGATCTCTCCCTGCATGGCTTTCTTGTACAGGCCTTTGACATCCCGCTCTATACACACTTCAAGCGGGGCGTGGACAAAGACCTCGATGAAGTTGGTGGTTTCACTCCGCACCATATCACGCACTGCCTGGTAAGGAGAGATAAAGCTTGCCAGGACCCCCACGCCGTTGCGTGAGAGCAGCTTGGCCACAAAGGCTACACGCTCGATGTTCTTATCGCGGTCCTCTTTGCTGAAACCCAGATCGCGGGTTAAGGACTGGCGCACGACATCGCCATCCAGCCGCTCGATCTTGACGCCGCGATTCTTCAACTCCGTCTCGATGATCTTGGCGATGGTGGTTTTCCCGGCACCGGAGAGACCGGTCATCCACAAGGTGAAGCCCTTCTGTTCAGTCACAACGATACATCCTCTTTACGATGGTTTTTTAGATTGGCATCCATTTCATGCCAGCAGCGAAGTATAACCCATCCAGCTACCCGGATCGACTCTGTTGCAGGGTTTGCGGTATAATGAATCTCAATACTGTCGTTAAGAAAGCGCAGCAGCAATGCGGATTATTAGCGGTCAGCCCAAGATGGTTATGCGCAGCGTGCCGTGGCTGCCGGGGCAAGGGACTCCTGGCAGCACCGGTTGTGCGCGGTTGAGCCTCTGACGCGTACAACCACGGCACCATAACCGCCAGCGCCCTGGCGGTTTTTTTGTTGCCCACAGACAGCCCGCTACAATGGTGCCGGCTGCATAGGAGAGGAGAGAACAGCCCATGTCTGAAACCATCCATGTCTCCGTCGCATGGCCTTATGCCAACGGCGATCTGCACATCGGGCACTTGGCCGGCGCGTACCTGCCCGCCGATATCTTTGCGCGCTATCACCGCCTGCGCGGCAGCCGTGTTTTGATGGTTTCTGGCTCTGATTCGCATGGCACACCGATCACAGTGACGGCGGAGAGGCAGGGACTTACCCCACGGGAAGTGTTTGAGAAATACCATACTCGCTTCCTGGAGACCCAGAAGCAGATCGGTATCAGTTATGACCTGTTCACTCATACTGACACGGAGAACCACCACCGGGTCTCGCAGGACATCTTCTTACGGCTGCTTGAGCGAGGGTACCTCTATAAGGACACTCAGGAGCAGCTTTATGACGAGCAGGCGGCGCGCTTCCTGCCCGATCGCCTTGTAGAAGGCACCTGCTATATTTGCGGTTACACAGAAGCGCGCGGTGACCAGTGTGACAACTGTGGCAACCTGATTGAGGCTACCAAGCTGATCGATCCGCGCAGCAAATTGACCGGCAACACGCCCGTTATCCGCTCAACCGAGCATTATTTCCTTGATCTAGCCCGGTTAAAGGACGAGATCCGCGAATACCTGGCAGATAAGGATTATTGGCGACCGAATGTTATCAAGTTCGCCCGCAACATGGTCGACGACCTGCGCGGCAGGCCAATCACGCGCGACATAAGCTGGGGCATCCCTGTTCCGCTGGATGGGTGGGAAGAGAAGCGGTTGTACGTGTGGTTCGAGGCGGTGATCGGCTATTTCAGCGCCTCCATTGAGTGGGCGCACAACAGGGGCACGCCCGCTGCCTGGAAGGATTGGTGGTACGACCCTGCCGCCAAGATGTACTGTTTCATTGGCAAGGACAATATCCCGTTCCACACCGTGATCTGGCAGGGAGAATTAATCGGGATATCCGGCATCTATGACGATGGGAAGCGGGCGCTAACACTGCCTTACGATGTGCCCGCAAATGAGTACATGAACATCCAGGGAGCGCAGTTCTCAAAGAGCCGCAACTGGGCAGTCTGGCTGCCTGATATGCTTTCCCGCTACGACCCGGATGCGATCCGTTATTACGTGGCCAGTGTGATGCCAGAGACTCGCGACGCAGACTTCGCCTGGGAGGATTTTGTCAACCGTAACAACAACGAGCTTGTGGCTTGGTGGGGCAACCTTGCAAATCGGGTGCTCAAGTTTGCGTACAAGCATTGGGATGGCCAGGTGCCTGATCCCCGTTCCCTGCGCCCGGAAGATGAAGCGCTCCTGGAAGCGACGAGAGGCGGTTTTGAGTTAGTTGGGGAACTGCTCAACACTGTGAAGCTGCGCCGCGCCCTCGAAGAAGCTATGCGCCTGGCCCGTGAAGTGAATGTGTATCTTGACCAGGCGCCCTGGTTTACCGTAGTGAAAGAGGATAAACAGGCCGCAGCACGAACGGTCTATACAGCGCTTCAGGCGATCAACTATCTCAAAACGCTGCTGGCCCCGTTTCTCCCATTCACCGCACAGCGGCTGCATGAGATGCTGGGGTTTGATGGGCAGCTCTTTGGCGAACAACGGATAGTATCGTATCAGGAACAAGACAAGGCGCACGATGGCCTTATTTACGATCAGGCAAATGCTATTGGTCGATGGGAGCCTGAGCCATTAGCACCCGGACAGGCACTGCGCGAGCCGCAGCCGCTGTTCAAGAAGCTTGACACCTCGGTGATAGAGGAAGAAATGGCAAGAATGGGGGGCTGACTGGGGCGAGGGCCGATCGGCCCCCGTTCTTTAAGGCTCAAGCAGCGGTATAACCAGCTCTTCAAGCTGAGGACGCAGGATGATGCCATTATGTATTGCCACCACATCCCCCTGTGTGCTGTAAATCACTGTCGCCGGGAGTGAGCGCAGGCCGAAGCTTTTATAGAAGCGCTCATTCTGGTCAAGCGCTACCAGTGGAAAGTCATACCCCCCCTCCGTGAGAAAAGCGCGTGCCACATCGGCACTCTCTCCACGGTTCACCGAGAGCAGCACCACCCCACGCTCTGAATAGGCATGGGCGAAGGCTTCCAGTTCGGGCATCTCTACCTTACAAGGGCCGCACCAGCTGGCCCAGAAATTAACCACCACCACCTGCCCGGTGAAATCTGCCGGGTGTGCCGTTCCGCCGCTCAGCAGCGTAAGCCGGTCATCTTCGCCCGTGCTTTGATTGTGAGAGGTGCTCCAGCCGAAGAATACAAAGCCAAGGAAGATAATCCCCAGAATCAATACAACCACCAATTTACCTGCACGTGTTCGAATCACCCCACTTGTTGTCCCCTGCTGGTTCATCACAATCACATACCCGGTTCAACATCAGTAGCTGCTAATCAAGGGACAGTGCTAATCTGTGCCATCTTACGAAAGGCACAAAGAACTTGTCAGGATTCTGGTACCCGCGTATAGTGGGGCAAACCGCATATCATCCCAGTAATTTACGGAGAAGCAGCTATGTTTGCTGACGACGAGAAGAACGAGATGGAAAGTCAGCCCTCGGAAGAGTCTCAAGAGCCCGAGACGCCACAGGGGGGTATTGCTGATACAGTGGCGATGGAACCAGAGAGTAAGAAGCGCAGCCGCAGTAGAAAAGCCGAGGAAACCATACTGGAGGAGCCTGAACCCATCCAGGAAGAGCCGCAGAAAGCCAAACCTGCTGAGAAAAGCAAACCCAAAGCCGAAGAGGGGTGGGTCACAGCTAAGGTGCCATCTGTCCAGGCATCGCAGGGAGCGCAGCCGCAAACACCCCAGGCTGAGCCAATCCGCCCTGCGGAGGCTGCGCCCAAGGCAGCGCCTATGCCCGGCCCATCAGTTCCGGCAGCCAGTGAAGGCATCCCTGCAGCAGGCAGCGGCGGCGTGAAAGGTATGTTCGAAAAGGCGGGGATCAAGGACGAGAACACGCAACGCTGGGTATTGATCGGCGGGGGTGTATTAGTTTTCCTGTGCTGTGCATGTGCCTGTGTTGCGACAATACCCGTTCTGATTGGCATGCTCGGAAGCTAAACTGCTTCCCCTGTACTAAGGAATACGGCTGGCTCAGTATGAGCCAGCCGTATTGATTCCAGCATGAAGTCCGTACTATGGGCAGGCCACTCCGGGCAGGCCGGGGATGATGGGCAAATCACACCATAAATTGTAGGAGTCGATCACGATCCCTGCGACAACGATCGTGCAGCAGAAAAGCACGGTAAGCACAGCACAGCCGATCACAATCCACCGATTGCGCTCAAAGGCTGTTTCTTCTTCTTCCTCTTCTTCATCGTACATAGGGGCAGGGGGAGGCGGCATGGCCTCGCGGCGCAGTGGCGCAGCAGCGGGCATTGTATCCGCGGCAACAGGCATACCTGCTTCGTACACCAGAGTTACCGTCTCGCCCAGGCCAATAAGATCACCGTTAGAGAGTTGATAGGGGCCTGAGATGCGCTGGCGATTAACAAACGTGCCGTTCGTGCTGCGCAGGTCCTCGATCATATACCCTGAGGCAGTACGTGTTAATCGGCAATGATGGCGTGAAGCCTCCGGGTCGTTGATCACAATATCATTGGTGATATCACGACCGATCGTAAGTGTCTCTCGAGTCAGATCATACTGCTGATTGGGGTTGGGCCCACGCCGCATGATCAGCCGGAAGTTTGCGCCCGATTGCATACCGGCGCCTCCTGATTCTGATGGTATAGGCACTTAATGTCGAACTTGAGGTTATGATAGGTTCTTTTAATCTGTCTGTCAAACCCGGAATCAAATGCTTCCACTCGGCCTTGCGGTATGTAAACACCGCCACTCAGAGCATGCTTGTTGGCTTAACAAGGCGTATGTTACAATTACGTCTGATATCATGATGGCTGCCGAGGGTAATCACGCCTCGGCAAAGCGCTGTATGGTTACGTGGGTTGCCCTGGCAGGAGATAATCTGGCGTGAAAGACCTGCGCCCATTACGTATCCAGGATCTGCCATTCGTATATCGCATGGTGGGGCAGGGTGCCAGCTTCGACACGCAGCTCCGGTTAACAGTGGGAGATGATGCGCTCCATCAGGCACTTCTGACGGGGCGTGGGCGAATCCAACCGTATATACTGCGCCTTCAAGGTGGAGAGAGTGGGTTGGGTGTGCTGCATCTCCCAGGCAGAGATGCTGGTGGGCATCACGCCCGGCTCGCCTATATGGCCCCTTCTTTGGGCAACGGGGCCAGCGAAGACCTGTGGCTGCAGATGCTGGATGGCCTGGTCTCAATTGCAGGCAAGCAGGGGTTTGTCAACCTGATCGCTGAGGTGGATGTAGGCGAGCCAGCATTAGAGATTCTTCGCCAGGCAAACTTCGCCACCTACGCACGCCAGGAAATCTGGATGCGGCCAGCAGCGCCCTTAGCCGAGGGCGAGAGCCGACACGCAATCCGTCCGGCACTCGCAGTGGATGAGCCGGCGATCATGGGGGTGTACAGCTCGCTTGTGCCAGCTCTGCTCAAACACGTTGAGCCACCCCCTACCACGGCTGACGAAATCTTTGTGATGGACGGCGATGATGGCTTAAGAGGTGTTCTGACTCTATATAAGGGGGTACACGCCTCCCTGATCGAGATGCACTTACTGCCGCAGGCACATGACCGCGCGCGTGCTGCGCTGGGTACTGCGCTCAATATAGTACATGCGGACTCGTATCCGGTTTTTTGCCGGGTGAGAGCCAGTGCGGCCCCTGTAGAAAAGGCGCTTGACGATCTGGGGTTTGATTTTATGACCCCGCAGACTGTATTGATCCGGCATATGGCAGTGCGCATCAACAGGGCGAGTCTGAAAAAGGTGCCTGCAATCGAGAGCGGGATGCCTATGCCTACACCTATTGTGGGCCTGGGAAAGCGCTCTTAGGGCAGCTGCACAGGTTTCATAAAAAAACACACAAAGGCTTATTGTTATACGTGACTGAGCGACAAATAACCGACGATTTATCAAGTCTGCTTGCAGTGCTCCCTCCCGATATTGCGGAGGTTCTCCTTCAAATGGACCGCCATGATGAGCTTCTCGAGATTATCCTCGACCTCGGGCGGGTTCCCACTGCACGTTTTACAGACGGCGAATACGTGCTGCTGAACCGCGAGATGACGCAGGCAGAGCTGGACCTGGTTGTCATGCAGGTTGGCGACTTCGACGCTGACAACCGTGCGGGCATCCAGCGTACGTTGCATCGCATCTCCGCAATCCGCAACCGGCGCGGTGAGGTTGTTGGCCTAACCTGCCGGGTCGGCCGTGCCGTGTTCGGCACAATTGATATCATCAAGGATATCATCGAATCAGGTAAGGGTATCCTGTACCTCGGCAAACCGGGTGTTGGCAAAACAACGATGCTGCGCGAGGCAGCACGTGTGCTTGCAGATACCAAACGTGTGGTGATTGTGGACACCTCGAACGAGATCGGCGGGGATGGTGATATCGCACACCCGGCCATTGGCAAAGCACGTCGTATGCAAGTGCCCATGCCAAGCCTGCAGCATGAGGTGATGATCGAGGCTGTTGAGAACCACAACCCCGAGGTGATCATCATCGACGAGATCGGTCGCGAGCTTGAGGCGCAGGCGGCACGCACTATCGCAGAGCGCGGTGTCCAGCTGATTGGTACAGCGCACGGCATTACCCTTGACAACCTGCTGCTGAACCCGACACTCTCCGACCTGATCGGCGGCATCGAAAGTGTGACGCTCTCCGATGAGGAAGCTCGCCGCCGCGGCACCCAGAAGACTGTGCTGGAGCGGCGTGCGCCCCCTACTTTTGAAGTGCTGATCGAACTGCAGGATCGCCATACACTTCACATCCATCATGATGTGGCTCTTGCTGTTGATATGCTGCTGCGCGGTCATGAGCTCGAGCCGGAAGTGCGCCGTCGTGAAGCGAATGGTGAGATCACCATCCAGCCAGGTGGGCAGCCACCCCCAGCCTTTGCAAATCGGGGAGGCAACCATAATAATAAACGGAGCAAGGGTGGCAAAGGTCGTGGAGCTAACGGCGGCCAGAAACCCACACAGGCCCAGGATGGTGGACCCTCAGGGTCTCACGGGGCAGAAGAAGTGGTCCGGCCACCTGCACGCAGGCTACGTACCCTGCGTCTGTACCCCTATGCGGTTGCACGGAACCGGCTGATTGATGCAGCACAGCAGTTCAGCGTGCCTTTGCAGGTTGTGGATAACCTGAATGAAGCTGATGCGCTGCTCACTATGAAGAATTTCTACCGGCGTCGCCCACGCCTGATCCTCGACGCCGAGCAGATGGGGATCCCGATCTATGTTCTGCGGTCCAACACAGTAGCGCAGATCGAGGATTTCCTGATCGACTACTTCCAGATCAAGGTGGAAGCGGACGATCCCATGGATCGTGCGATGAAAGAAACCGAGGAAGCAATCCAGGCTGTGCTGAATGGGGCTACGTCGATAGATCTGAAGCCCCAACGCTCGTATATCCGCCGCAAACAGCACGATCTGGTACGCGAGTCTAACCTCTCATCGCATAGCTATGGCAAGGAGCCCCATCGGCACGTCCGCGTATATCGCAGCTAGCCGCGGTAGCGACGGTGCAATGTGATGTTCATCACCTTTGAAGGGCCTGACGGCTGCGGTAAGAGCACCCAGGTGACGCTGTTAGTCGAGCATCTGCAGCGGGCAGGGTATAAGATTCGCGCAACGCGCGAGCCTGGCGGCACCTCAATTGGGGAGCAAATCCGCGAAGTAGTCCACGATCCTCGCAACAAGGAGATGGATCCGGTTGCTGAAGTGCTGCTCTATTCTGCCTCGCGCGCGCAGCATGTAGCCCAGGTGATACAGCCAGCGCTGGCTGAAGGCGCGATTGTCGTGTGTGATCGCTTCAGCGACAGCACGATCGCCTATCAGGGGTACGGGCATGGGTTGGATCTCGAGATGCTGCGTTCAATCACACGATTTGCTACGCGCGGACTGGTGCCCTCCCTGACTTTTTATCTGGACATAGCGCCTGAAACAGGCTTGCGCCGCCGCCAGCAGGATACCAGTGCAGAGTGGAACCGCCTTGATGCACAGGCCCTCTCATTCCATCAGCGTGTGCACCAGGGGTATCTTAAGATGGTCGAAGCCGAGCCTGAACGCTGGTTCGTGCTCGATGGTGAAATGGCTCCCCAGGCAGTTCACGAGGCAATTTGGAGGCATCTGCTTCCTCAATTGGAGCAGCGCCAACGGCGGCTTGAATAAGACTGCCAGACCCAGAGCCGGGGTAGTATGCCCCGGTTCTTCTGTCTATGGCACCCGGGGGAATGCCTCGCAGTATAATGAGCCAAGAGCCGCTGTCCACAAGGAAAATATATGTCTGACTATGGTAACGAGTACAGCCCATCCGATACTGAGCCTCAGGCAAAACGAGCCATCCATCCATTGGAGCGTTCGGCGCCGCCACCACCCCCACCCATCGCACCGCCCGAGCCTCAAATGCCCCGACGTAGAGTGCAGATGAGGACACATACACCAGCACTGACCTATGCGCTGCTGGTAGTGAACATCTTCATCTTTCTGGCAGATGCTCTCTTAAACGGGCAGCTTACACAACTGGGCGCTAAAGACAACGCTGCATTATTAGCAGGTGAGTATTGGCGTCTGGTCACACCGATGTTCCTGCATGGCGGCATATTACATATTGGGTTTAACAGTTATTTCCTCTATATCATCGGTCCTCAGGTCGAACGTGCTTTTGGCAGTTTCCGCTTTGCGGCACTCTACTTTCTATCGGGGATTTCAGGGGTGATCTTCAGCTTCGCCTTCAACCGTGCTCCCTCTATCGGTGCCAGCGGAGCGTTGTTTGGGCTGATCGGTGCTCTGATACCCTTTCTATATCGCAACCGTGCCCTGTTGGTAGATACGCGCCGACGCATTCTCAGCATTCTCCAGGTGATCGGCATTAATCTGCTGATTGGCCTCGCACCCGGTATTGACAACTGGGGACACCTTGGTGGGTTGCTTGCTGGGTTAGGGCTGGCCTGGGTCACTACTCCCCTTTACCAGGTGCGTCCCGGTGCTGAGGACACGATCATTGTCGAGGATAAATCGACCCCAGCAGTCTCATGGCTCGCCTTTTTGGGAGGCTCCGTAGTACTGCTCGGGTTATTCCAGTTTGCTATGATACTGCGTCGTTGATGAGCCTGGAGGCGGCCCAATCTTATGCTAGAATGAGGGTGAGCATCGAACAGTGACAGGCATAGGAGCGCGCAGTAATGCGGACAACCGAACCCGCCGATGTCCGTCCGTCACCAATCGCAGGGCGCTGGTACCCTGGCGATCCGGTGAGTCTCGCCCACTCTATTGACGAGATGCTGTCAGCCGCCCCTTCGCTTGAACTGACGGGGGAGGTGGTGGGTCTGGTAGTGCCGCACGCTGGCTACCGCTATTCGGGCACAACCGCCGCCCGAGCTTTTAAGGCTGTTGAAGGTCTCTCTTTCGCTCGTGTAATTATCATCTCCCCGATGCACCATCCCTATCCCGGTGCTATTCTGACTTCGGACCATGCCGCGTATGAGACCCCTCTGGGTAAAGTTCCGGTTGACCGGGTGGCGCTTGATCGTTTGATGGACAACCTCGCGATTAACCCTGTGCGGAATGACCCTGAACATGCCCTGGAAATTGAGCTTCCATTCTTACAACGCGTGCTGCGGGGTGAATTCCGGCTGGTACCTCTGATGCTGCGTGACCAGGGTCTGCCGACCGCTCGTGCCCTGGGAGATGCACTGGCAGCGCTGCATGAGCCTGGTGAACAGACCCTGCTGGTTGCAAGCAGCGATTTATCGCACTTCTATTCCGATGCTGAGGCACGCGCACTTGACGAGACCATGCTGAGGCATATCGTTGCATTTGATCCGCGCGGTGTGATTACCGCAGATCGCAAAGGGGAGGCCTTTGCCTGTGGTCACGGCGCAATAGCTGCTGTGCTGTTTGCAGCACGGGCGTTAGGCGCGGATAAAGTCACAGTGGTAGGGTACGCGACATCGGCAGAAAGCAGCGGTGATTACGGGCGAGTGGTTGGCTACGGCGCTGCCGTCATCACCCGGCCCAGCCAGAAAAGCTGAGTGGATTGATTCAGCCGCGCCGTCTGGCCTGGGTTACACCTGTTTGTACCCGCGCCCTCGTACGGTCAGGATGTAGCGTGGTTCCCCTGGATCGGGCTCGATCTTGGCACGCAACCGGCTTACAAGCTTCTCAATGCGTGCATCATCCACGTCGTTAATATAAGCAACACCCCAAACAGTTTCGACGATTTGGTATTTGTCAGTAAGTTTGCCTTTACGCTCGTTGAGTAAGGCAAGCAGCTTGAACTCTAGTTCCGTCAACGGCGGGATCGGCACCCCATCTACCCACACATCCCCGGAGTCGTGGTCAACCCAGATACCATCAGGCAGCCTGTCACGCAGCGTGGCCTGACGGCGGACGTAGTCTGCAAAGATCGAGCTGAAGATCAGAGGTACCCGTTCACTGCTTTCCGTCAGTATTCCCCAGGCAGCAAGGCTCTCTACGGTTCGCCGTACCGCCGGCTGCCCGCCCAGAGCGACTTCCAGCAGGGTTTCCCGCTCTTCCGGCCCAAGCTGTCCCCATAATCGCGAACAGTCATACCGGATTGTCGTGTCACGCCCCAGGGCCTGTGCCAACTGTTCAAGGACTTCGGTGCTTTGGGGTTCGCCCTGCAACTTCAACTCGAGAAGGTGCCCCAATGCAGCTCGCAGCATACGGGGATGTCCCCCTGTTTGACGCCAAAGGAACTCGATCTCATGCTGGCTCAACTCTATCCCACTGAGCCGGGCCAGTTCGCGGGCCATCTGACTGGCCTCGTCCCATTGGAATGGTGTGAGAATGACCGTGTGAGGAGCTGTGAGTTCAACAAACTCTGAGGTCGCTTCATCGCTGCGGCGAGCACCAAGGCGCCTCACCGTCGCCACCACGTAGGTCAGATTGAGAGGATACTTATCCTTGAGCGCCCGCAGATTAAGAAACACACGCCCATCTAGCGCATCGAAGGCTTCATCAAATTCATCAAACAACAGGATCAGATCGCGTTCGTCGTGCTCGATCAGGGCGGTCATGGCGTTATTAAAGTTAAGCGGAACCAGGAACTGGCTGTCTGGTTCAACTACACGCCGATAATACTCATCCAGTTGGGCAGCCAGATCGTGGTTGTAAGAAGCCGCCATTTCTCGAATACTACGGAGGATCAGCTCGTAAAACCCCTGCCCGCTCAGTTCAAGCATCCCATTACAATCAACAAGTACAAATGAGGCAGCCCGGCCTGTGATCCGACTGAGCTGTTCGGCATATTTCGGCGCTTTGAGGGCACGCAGCAAAGTGGATTTGCCCATATTGCTGAGACCTACAACCGCCACACATTGAGAATTCGCAATGGCCTGCATCACCGCTGCGATCTGTATCTCACGTGCAATGCTGTCATCAGATGAAGGCATAGGTTGCACCCACTTGCGACGATTGTGTAACAACAAAAAGGGGACCGCCATACCGGTTTGGCTGGCCAGTCCCCTTTCCTCCGATGATCAGGTGTAGTTGCCGGGAGTCTGCTGCTTACTTGAGCCGGATGCGACGAGCAACGATCGCGACAACTGCCAGCGCTACTGCCAGGATACCGGCACCCGCCAGTCCCGCCGTTCCTGCAAACCCGGTCTGGGGCAATGTGGCCACGGCTGCAGGCTGCTGATCAGACCCGGCGGCGCTTTGCGGAGTGATCGGCCCCCCTACACCGCCAGGCACGGCCGTGCCTGTGCCGTCACCTGTCGATGTCTCCTCTTCACCGGTACCACCCAGAGGAGTCACTTCGATTATCCCCGAGCCTGTTGGGGTTGCCACCGGGCGTAATGGAGTGGGTGTTGTCCCTTCAGCGACCTCGGTACCCTCTCCTGGCGCTTCGGCCGTGACCTCTTCCGCTGTCACTTCCAGCAATGAAGTAGGCGTAGCCGTCGGCTCAAATGCTGTGGTCGCGGTGGGAGCTTCCTCTGTAGGGGTCGCTGTTGGAGCCGACTGGGTTTCGCGCTGGGCCACCTGGGTTGCAGCAAGCAGTGTCATGTTGGCCTGATTGGTCAGCTCGTTGGCCGACACCTGTGGGCCACCAACGCCACCCAGGAAAATGAAAGCCACAAACAGGCCAATACCCAGCAAAGAGATCGCTGCCAGGGCAATCACAGCGATAAGAAACGTGCGGTTGCTCTGGCGACCTTTCTTCTGATCGCCCGCAGCCGCTGGACCAGCGCCTTCGCCCCCCGGCTCTTCATCGAAACTGAAATACAGATCGTCGTTGTCGTCCATCATTGGTCGTTTCTCCCACTCGTACTGGTATTGTACCTGATCTGGAGCTAGCCGAGAAATTCAAGGTTAAGGAATGGAATGTACACTACATCCCCAGACGAAACCTGGACGAGCGCTCCTGGGATCAGCAACCCATTAGGCAAATACATAGGCCGATCCGGGATAGTTCTTATCGTTCCGATCTCACCGTAATAGGGTGATTGTAATATGCGCACACGCTGTCCAGAGGTGAAATTCTGAGGCGGGTCTTCACGTGGCAGCGGTTGAGCACGCTCTCCCGATTCTAAAGGAATGATAATCTCAGGCCGTTTTCCGCGCCAGTCAATACCTTTTCCCGCGTCCAGGGCGACCTCATACCCATCATACTTGCGGAATAACGCCAGCAAAGCGGGGCTGGTCGGCAAGTCGCCAAACCCCTGCACAAATCCAACCGGGAAGCCCGCCTCTCTGATCAGCGGGATCAAGGTAGAATGCCCGCTGGCGGCCACAAGACCCTTCACGCGAATATCTATAGCTTCCTGCAGCAGCTTTTCAGTGAGCGTAGCACTCAGCGCAACCAGGGCGCCACGGTGATCGATATTGAAGCGCGTATCCTCGCTGGCATCTCCATCGCGCCCCAGCACTTTGAGGGTACCCCAGGCATAGCCGCCCCATCCCCATGCCAGCTCGATCTGATCGGCAACAGTCTCAATGATCACGAACAGGCCTGGCTCAACCTGAGCAACCCGGCCCGGGATAGGCGCATGGATTTCACGGAACAGGCTGCGCCCTTCCAGCAGTGCTATCCCATCTTCTATGCGAATAATCGCACCAGCAATTGGGGATTTAACCACGCGATTACGGCGCAGGAACCGCTTAAGCTGTGCCAGGTTCTCCCCTTCGTCCACTGCCTGGCCTTTGAGCTTGAGCATGTAGTTTTCGGCCCGCTTGGGCCTGACACCAAGCAACTTGGCGATATTCACAATACGATGTTCGCCTGTGACCTCACTGACTGCCACCGCCTCAAGTGCCTTAACGGCCTGACCAGGCTTTACCACAACATTGGAATTCCGAGGGAGGTGCACCATATGCCGGATTCGCTTTTGCTCGGCCAGGTGTCCATAAACGTGAATGCGTGTCATGCTGAGCCCTCCCCAACGAGCGCCTTCTGCCACTCAGCCATCAGGGCTCGCAACTGGTCACGGTCTCTAGGCACCCGCCAGGGACGCCCGCGTGCGTCAATCACAAGCCCCACATCCCCACCGCGAATGCGCATGCGGCGACCGGGTTCATTCCCGGTGTCGACATCCCTGCCACGCAGCGATACCTCTGCCAATTCGCCGTACCGCAAAGGCACAACGGTGATCTGACCGAAGCGTGCCTGCAAGTTGTCACTGGTCCCGTCCGAATAGCGGACACGTCCGCGCGCCACTACCTCACCGCGCCTGCCGCGACCCGCCACTGTGAACGCGGTTCCCAGATCAATAAACGCCCCTGTCTCCATAATCTGGACGAACGCGAGAGGATTTGCTTGAGCCACGCCCCCTAGCACGGCTGAAACCCCGTAAGGGTCGACCAGAATTCGGGCCCGACCCATAGGCTGGAGTGCATCCAGGGCTGTGAGCATACTCCAGCCCGGGTTTGCCGCTGCCAGGGTAGAGCCGCTGAGTAAGATGGTGCGGAATTTGGCCAGAGGCCCAGTCTGAGCTGTTCTGTGCCAGGTTGCCCGGGCACCTGCCAGTGCTGTGCGTATTACCTCGCGGGCAATGGCATATTCGATCTCCAGTTCGAACGGCGTTGCAGGTACGCTGGTCGGGTGTGCCTGTTTATTCATCAAATAGTCAAGAACCTGGCCTGGTTCCTCAGTGGGGTAGGTAAGCCAGCGTGCCAGGGCTTCAGGGTGAATCTGGTCGTAGACCTTCTCTGCGGCATGCCCCATACCCAGAGTGCCGAATACGTTCAGGTAATGCCGACCCCCTAACGAGGCGGCCACGGTGGTTGCAGTGCTGCCCAGGTCAATACCCAGCACATCTTCATCGTACAGCTGGCTGATCATTTCGACAGTGCGGCTGAACCCGTGGGCTGTTGGAAACACACCGTCATCTGTCCAGCCGCCAATCTCCGCGAAACCATTGGTATAGCGCGACTTTTGAGAATGATACAGCTTTGCGAGTTCAAATTGTGTGCTTTCAAGATGTTCGACGTCGAGATCTGGTCGAACGTTGTCGGCCACCACAACCTGAGTCCCCGCCTGCTCGCGAAATCGCTCGATAGCCTCATTTTGCAGGCGCGTATTACCGGCAAACAGAATTACAGGCCGGGCATTACGTTCTATCATCGAACATGCCAGGATGACCGTATCAAACAGATGGCGCATTGAGTTGACCGCGCCCCCATCAGTGCCCCCTACAACCAGAATCAAGTCCGGAAGCGCCCCCAGAATTGAGTCCACCTGCTCATGCTGCGGCCTTTGATCACCCAGGCTGATTACATCACACAACTCAAGATAAGTACTTTCAGCCGCACGCCTGCCTGAGCTCACACTGATGTCAGGCATCAGGCCAACCAGAACCGCTTTAATGGGCTGCCCCGCACTGGAAGTTGCAACAAAAGCATCCACACCGGTGATGCTGTCTTTCTCCGGCAGGATCAGTTCACCCTTCTCATTGAGAAGGACACGACCTGTGGCTGCCATGATGTCCTGAAGGGCATTCAAAACTCCTTCCATCACGTCATGCCATGGGTGCCCGGCAGTTGTGGGGGCCTGGCCTCGCGCGACGAAACGATACATCCCATCGACCACATCAAACAATACAGTCCGCGTATAAATCGTCCCGATATCGACCCCGAGGATAGCCCCACGCATGGCAGTGATGGCATTGGGCGATGCTTCGTCTTCTGTCAAGCCAGCCTCACCAAACCTGAACAGATCCATGCCTGACCCTCAGTCACTCTGTGCTATTGAACCAGCAAGCCCACCCAACGATACAGTGTAAGCAGGCGATCACCAAGGATGGCCGCGCCGGAGAGTATCATCCCTCCAAAAACCATCCCCAGTGTGATTACAACCAGCCCCTGTCCGAATGCTGCCAACCAGCGAAGAGGTGCGATACGGCGAGCTTCACCGCTCCGCGGATCTTTGCGCAGCCAGAATTGGAAGTACACCAGCGTCGCAATGGTGCCTACGACGATAATCGCATTATCAATGAACACTCCGCTTCCCTCAGGCAGCACTGAAAGCCAGGTCGCACGCACCTGGGGCAGCAAGGTGCCCGTAAGCGCACCGCCCACGGCAGTGCCGACCCCGACTCCCACGAGATATCCCACTCCCATGTTTCCCAGGCGCGAGGTGCGCGAGCTCAGTTTCATGATCAAGAACAGGAAGATCACGAGGGGTATTGCGGTCAGCGCCACGGCCTGAATATCTGAGGTTCCCAGAGGGGTAATCAAACGGGGGCGCAGGACCTGGTAGATCGCCACCAGGGCAACATACCCAACTGCAACCCCGATAAAAATATGCAGTGCAACACGATAGAGAGGATTATCGCCAATCAGGTAGCTGAGCAGTGCCAGGGTGAAGACAAACCCCAGCACAGCGCCTAACACATCAACACGTTCTGCCGTAAGCGCGAATGGCATCACATTTGCTCCTGCCGCCGGATCAGAGTGACCGCCCCAGAAACGAGTGCACCGACCAGGATCAATGCCGATGCTGCTATACTGGCCGCCGCCTGGGCATTCCAGATTGATCCCACATCCGGGTCGAGACGCCCGCTGCGATAGGCCTGGTAACCTACCGCATCATTGATCCCTCCCAGAACCGCCACCAGCTGCCCGCTGGACAGGTAAGGGTTTGCCAGAGGTGCAGAGCTGGCACTCATGACTGCAAGAATCGGAGTGCCGGTCATGGGTCCAACTTGCTCCACCCATGGGCGAAGGTCTTCCACACGCGAAGAAAACACAATCACCATATCGATCTCAAGCTCTGGCAGGTTCCGTGCCGCGAGCCCTGAATAGTTACCGAGGTAATCCGACGCAAGAGAGGACGGCACAACGCTTAAGCCTCCCAGGGCCAGCGCGCTGACCCCGTTCGCATCTCCAGGCACATAGCCGAGGTTTAACCAGGTCTGTTCATCCGTCCTGAGCGCCTGGAGAGCCTCATTTTCGAGGATTTGCTGTGCCATAGCCGTGCCGGCTGGGCGCGTGCTGATTGTAAAGATGTCTACCTGGCGTTCCGCAACATGCTGCATGACCGTCTGCGCCAACGGGGCCATCTCGCCCGATGCATCAGGCTCGTATTCGAATACCGCCATCACACGGTCCCCCGGAGCAAGGTTATTAATCGCGGTATGCGCCGCAACCGGGCCGGGGCCGATCACGGCCGATGACAGGAAGCTCACATTGCCTACCAGCGGGAGAGCCACCGCAGCCAGCAGCACCACTACCACCAGCAGTCGAATAAGGGGCAGTTCTAAACCACGTGTGGCAGCGACACGCTGTCCTTGAGCGCCACTGCGCAGCAGCCGACTCAGGTTTTGGGCCTGACGCTGCTGCTGGTCAGTCACCACAAGATCATCAACCAGATCGCCTACCGATAATGCCGTGCCCTCAAAGATCATCTCTGGCTGGATCACGCCTGTCACATCTTTGAGAGCACCAACCTTTTCGGGCCCGGGGCCGCCCGGAGTTTCCTGGGCAGTGATAGAGCCATAGCGCAGGTCACGAATCTGGTCTGCCAGCTCGGGCGTGACCTCGATACCTTCAGGTGTCCCCCCTTCCATCTCACCCTGGATACCGCGCAGCCACTCTGGCATATCTGCCGGTGCAAGGAAATCATCATCTGCAGCAGGCTGCTGCCTGGCATCCGCCGGGGCACCCGATGTGGGGGGTGTGGTGAATGGTTCGGCAAAGCCAAGCAGGTCGTCCTCTGGAGCGGAGGCTGGCACTCCGGGTTCACCTGCGAGATCGGCTCCTTCCAGCCAATCAGGCAGCCCGGTCAGATCAAACACATCCTCGCCGACTGGCTCAACGTCTTCCAGAGGGGGAAGGAAATCAGTAATGCCTTTTGAGGGACTCTCTGGCTCCACAGCAGGTATTTCGTATGATGGTTCTGGTTCAGCACCCAGTGGAGGCTCAGGCTCTTCGCCGCGTTCAGCCTCCGCATCAAAACCAAGACTCTGGAGCCAGGCTGGCGTCCTCTCGCTGAGCGGTGGCGCGGGTTCACTTGGGGAGGCAGGCTGGTCTTCAAAAGGTGACAGGCTTCCAGGCGGTGCTGGGATTTCGGGCTGCTCCCCGACATTCTGCATCCAGTCAGGAAGCTCTTCATCAGATGCCCCTGCTTCTTGCATCCAGCCAGGCAGATCAACCTGTGGCCCGGAAGATGTTGTTTCGCCAGCCTCCGTACTCATCCAATCCGGCAGCTCTGCGCCTTTGGCTGGATCTCCCATCCATTCGGGCAGATCGGCATCAGGCCAGCTGGGCGCAAGTGGTGTCTCGGCATCAGAAGTCTCCTGCTCCTCCCCGGTCAGCCCCTTCATCCACTCCGGGATATCTTCTTCCGGTTCACTAGAGGACAGCATAGAAGTCTGTGGCAGGTGGCTGTCATCTGGCTCTGCAGCATCATGCAGCCAGGCAGGCCGCTTCTCCTCGCCAGATTGCGGCTCCGGCGATTCAGCGTCTAACCAGGATGGCCGGATACCTGAATCAACCGGTTCCGAGGGGGGGGCGGTTTCTGGGCGCCAGCTTGAAGCCCCTTCGCGGGGGGCCTCCTGCGGTTCGGATGCCTCTCTGGGAGATGACGGTGCCTGTGGGGCCGCCCCACCAAGAAGATCGTCTAAGGAGCTTGCCTGAGCATCTCCAAAGATGTCATCCAGCGAATTCGACCCTCCCGGGCCTTCACTAAACAAGTCGTCTTCTGATAGGCCGGAACGCAGATCGTCCAGCGAGCCCAACGGATCGGGTTCGTGCTCATCTCGCTGCCTGTCGAAGCGCTCGTCCATTTCGTCCGGGTTTTCCGGCGGGCCAGCCATCATCATGTCTCAGCCCCTAATCCCTGTACGGACGCTCAACGCCCGTCAACACACGCAAACCAAACACCAGTATGGCCAAGGCAACCCCAATCAGAATGCCCCGCGCCCCAGCCATTGCCGGCACTTCCAACACCCAGTCGCGCAGCCCCTGCAGAGGACGGATGAGGCTGAGCGGGATCCAGCTAAGCAGCGCGAATATAACCACTATCAGGAAAAGCACTGACCAACGGTTGGGCCTCAGGCGAAGCAGGCGCACCGCTGCTGCGACCATGAAGAACACCAACATACTGGCCAACGCGGCCTGGGACGCAACGACTATCCCTGTGAATAATACTTGCGTGAGGCTGGTCTGTTCGTAAATGGCAGGTGCTCCGCCGAGACTTTCCAAGATACCAACGGTCAGCATCACGAGCACGGCCAGTACCGTCAGCAGGTTGTAGAACCAACCCTGTGCCCCAGTCTGGACACGCCGGGCATTTGCGATGATCACATTCGCAACCCCCAACAACACAGCCAGTGCAGCGGCGATCACCGCCCAATCTGTCAGAACGGCCCGTGCGGTGATCAGTTCTGGGGCAGGGATGAGATAGCCAAACAGAACAACCAGTGCTGTGCCAATTGCTATCGCGGTTGGAAGAATATGCTTCATGCGCCAAATCCAAGCGAGACTGGGTAATCAGATGCTCAGTTCACCAAACCAAGACTGGTCAGGATCGTGCCACCGATAATTAACGCAATCAGAATCCAGCGCAGGATATCCTCCGTCGCAGCCCCCGCTATCGCTGAGGGCGTATCGCTCAGGTAAGCTCGTGCCATATAGAACTCTTCCCCGAGCAGGGGGTACCGGCTGCTCGCATAGGCAACCGCCTGCGCATCGAGTCGATCACTGCCAACGATCTGGAGTATCCCCCGGCGGCTTGCAGATTCTGTGATCAGCATCAGTTCAGAGCCAAACGACCCCATGGCGATGTTGGTTCGGATACTCTCATTCGTCATCAGGCTGCTGATGCCGCCTGCGTAGGTGATTGGATCCAGGGCGACTAGGCGCGGCATGACCGTCTGAAATTTCTCGTTGAGATCGCGCCGCCTGTAGACGCGCAGCATCGTATCCCCAAGCACAAACCATGTGGTCGCATCGCCGCTGGTAGCGACCGGGGTCAGATCGCTCACGTGGGCTGAATCCGTGACAAGCTCGAGCATAGCCAGGCCCGCCAGCGTCGTCGCTGCGTCCTCATTAGTGAGGCTGTTCGGGCCCAGGGCTATATGGACACGCCCCCCGCTTTCCACTGCTTGTCCAACCAGCGCATCAAGCTGGTTGTAGGCTTCAAGCGGCCGCAAAGCGGGCTTGAGCCCCCGCCGGGCAAGCAGCGCGAGGAACACGAAAATGGCGAAGGCCACCAACAGAAGCGTCAGTTCAAACATCATCGATCAGCCCCCTGGGCTGGCCGGGCAGCAGACACATTTTCTTCCAGCAGATCGGACAACCCCGTTATCAATTCGGGCTGACCAAGCATGGCAAAGCCTGGCTGAACCAGCCACAATAACTGGACCGCCAGCGGGGTGAGCGGGTTCAGTGCCTCTCTGAACGCCTCAGCGATGCCTCCCAGGCCTGCCGTCTCAAGCCTGACTTTCCAGGTCTGCCCGGCCTCGCGCCAGCGTTCGCGCCATTCCAGTCTGCCTACCATGTTCGCAGTATAGCATGGAGGCAAACGAGGCGAAAGTGTCCTTGCTGCCGCACAGCGCTATAATCTCTCTGGTCTCACGCCACGTATGACTGGAGAACAGCCTGCGATGCGTATTCGCCTTGTCTTGCTTGATATTGATGGCACCCTGCTGTGGCCCGACGGGGCAGGCCGCGCTGCCATGAAAGCCGCCATGGAGCACGTTTACGGAACTGCTGGCCCTATAGACAAACATGGCTTTTCCGGCTTTACCGATCGTCACAATGTCAGGGTGCTGCTTCAAGAAACTCATCTTTCTCAGCAAACAATTGACCAGGGTTTTAGCGCTTTTGTAGCGCACATGGCTTCAGAGATGCGCACCCGGATCGCCCGAGGGGATCATGACGTGCGCCCCTGCCCGGGGGCACATGCGCTGGTAAACCGCTTGCAAGCCCACAAGGATGTAGTGCTCGGGCTGGTTACAGGCAACTTCCGGGAGACTGCTTTCATCAAGCTGGAAGCTGCAGGGTTTAATCCCGCAATTTTCCGTGTGGGGGCATTTGGAGATATGTCTGAGAATCGGGCGGATCTGCCTCCGGCAGCAATGCGCCAGGCTCGCGCGCTGGTCAGTGAGGATTTATTCCCTGTGATCATCGGGGATACAGAACACGACGTGACCTGTGGAGGTAGTGTGGGTGCACGCAGTATTGCGGTGCTGACAGGCTTCAGCACCCGCGAGATCATAGAAGCGCACGCGCCCGATTACATCTTTGAGGATTTGAGCAACACCCAGGCAGTGCTTGCAGCGATCCTCGCCTAGGGCTGAACGAGCACCGAACCCAGGATAAAGAAGTCGCCCGAGAGATTGCCCTGGCGGTCGAAGAAGTGCAGGCGTTGGGACGTATTGAACCCGTACAGCCCCACAGCAATATAGTATTCACCCGGCGCAGCATCAACAGGCACGACAAGCTGATAGGGGTCCCTGACCTCCTGCCCTGCTACCCATTTGGGGAACCAGAGATAGGTAGGGAAAGCCCCCCCCAGCGGTGGATAATCACGCTGAGCGATTACCTGCCCGGCGCCATTTATGAGGTGAACAAACACTTTCCAGTTATCATCTGGCGAATTGAGCGCTTGCCAGGTCAGCCGCAGCGAGATCACATCGCCGGGGTGCACGCTGAGCGGCTGCTGCCAGACTGCTTCAGCACGCTGGCCGTTCCCGCTTGCGGCTGCCCCAACCAGGGCAATCTGGTGCCCGATGTCCGCCATGACCGAGTCCAGGGCCGCCCGGCCACCAGGTATTGCCCCGGTTACAACAATCGTCCCTAGTTCGAGCAGGGATGCTCCGCCTGAAAACCGGACATCTTCCCCTGTTGACAGATTGCGAATCCCCATCCGCAGCGAGTATTCCCCCGGGCTTGCATCCAACGGAGCACGCAGATCGTAACGCTCCACGATCACCTCGCCCGCAATCCAGTTAGGCGAGAGTACGTGGCTGTCCGTGGTATACAGCATCGTCGCATCGCCAAGCATGACATATGGAAAATAGATAGCATCGGTCTGCTGCAGTGCATGGAAGGCGATGCTCAAGGGGATACGCTCGCCTGGGGCGACTTCGGTACGCAGCAGGTCTACCCCCACCACTTCCACCGGACCTGCCTGACGATTGATCGCCACACCCATATTCTGAGGTTCGAGCGCCGGAGCAGGCAGCACCCGGTAAAGCATCTCACCTACTGGGCGCAGACGGTACCCTGCATCGGCCAGGGAGCGCTGGTATCCTGATACATACAGTGGACTCTGCTTGATGTACTGTTCCACGTTTTCCAGCCACGGGTTGGCCGTCCCCGATGCTACGAACACCAGCGTCACGTCGGCAGGGTCAAGCGGGTGTTGTTCAACCCACTGCGCGTACCACAGGGGGGTCAAGTGCTCCCAGTGTGCCAGCAGGATTGCCCCCTCACCGCCGTGCTCGAAAGTTGAGTAGACTTCGTCGACCCAGCGCTCCGCCTCCCTGAAGTCATGCAGGGAGATGCGGGGGGCCAGTAGAGCGCCGCGCAGCACAGGCAGGACCAGCAGAAGCGCCCCAAGCCCGTTCTGCATCCGCCTCACCGACCGCGCGGGCAGGCGCTGGAGAAGCTCCATAAGCGCGATCAGGCCAACCCCGATCAAGGATAACAGCGCGGAGAAGGGCACCATCAGGTAGGCCATCACATCCTGAATGGAGTTGAGAATAAACGCCAGGTTGACCACGATGAAGAGCGAGTAGAGCATCCCGACGCGCCAATTGCGCACCCATAGCCAGGCTGTGCCAGCCGCCATCAAAGCGATGAGGGGGATGGCCGCCTGCAGCTTCAGTAATGACCAGAACACGATCAGCCTGTCTGCCTGATCGCCCCAGCCAAAGTGAAACAGGTTAACCCTTAGCCCACGGGCAAGTACCAGATTCAGAAAGCCATCAAGGGTGTTTGTGTTAGTTGGCCCAAAGAGAATCGGTGAGGGTAGGCTGGCACGCAGTGGGAAATATAACCAGATGCTCAACCCTAACAGAGCGAAGCCAAGCATGAGCAGAAGCGTCCGCCACTCAACCAGAACACGAGGGTGCACCGCGATCAAAAAGACGGCATACGCCGGGAAACTAAAGACCAGCAGCGGATGATGTGTGACGCTCAAGCCCGCAACCAGGCTAAAGCCATAGAGCCAGCGGGGGTCTGGAGAGCGGCCCTGTCCCGAAGCCCACCAGCGCAGCAGCAAGAACAGACTGGCCGTGGCAAGCAGGGCGCTGACAATGTGCGAGTTCGCATGGATGCTGTGCTGCCACATGTCGGTCGCCGTCGCAGCCGACATGCCTGCCAGCAAGCCAGGCAGCATCCCAGCAAGCCCGGTCAGGCGCCTCCCCAATGCCCGCACTGAGCCATACACCAGCGTGGCGATGCCGGCCCCTGCGAAGGCACTGAGCAGATTGGCGCGCCACGCAATACTGCCAAAAGGGATCAGGCGCTGCCACAAACCGCCCAGGATCGTCTGGAAGGCATACCCCGGGGGATGTGCGATACCCCATATATAGGGGACGAACGTATACTCCGCAGGATCGCCAAAGACGAGTCCAGGCGCCAGCGTGCTTATGTACACAATCAACGAGAACAGGAAGACGCCTATGCCGCCCAGCAGCCCGACGTGGTGGGTTAATATGCTTTGCTGGTCTGTGCTCATGGGGCGCGATTATACCATCCAGCGCTTTGCAGGCGCTCGTGAGTCCGATCATAATCCAACACAATAGGTGAGGTGGGGCAAAGAGAGTGGTTTATGGACCTGTTTGAGCAAGGCCGACAGGAGCAGATCGCGCGGGAAGCGCCGCTGGCTTTCCGAATGCGCCCGCGCACGTTCGAAGAGTTTGTTGGCCAGGATCACGTAATAGGGCCAGGGCGCCTCTTGCGCCGTTCTATCGAGGCAGATCGGCTGACTTCGATCATCCTGTGGGGGCCGCCGGGCTGTGGCAAGACTACCCTGGCTCAGCTGATTGCGGAGTACACCACAAGCCACTTTGCCACGTTGAGTGCGGTGTTGGACGGTGTAAAAGAGCTGCGCGAAGTGATTGCTCAGGCCAAAGAACGGCGTTCCATGTATGGGACACGTACCGTTTTGTTTGTCGACGAGATCCACCGTTGGAACAAAGCTCAGCAGGATGGATTGCTCCCTCATGTTGAACAGGGGCTGGTGATCCTGATAGGTGCCACAACCGAGAATCCGTTCTTCGAAGTGGTAGGGCCGCTGCTCAGCCGTTCGCGTGTTTTTGAACTGAGCCCCCTTTCTCCTGCCGATATGCGGACCATCCTGCAGCAGGCCTTGGGCGACAATGAGCGAGGCTACGGGGCCCGGAAGATCACACTTATACTGGAAGCCGAGGAGCATCTGATCCGCATAGCGGATGGAGATGCTCGTAACCTGCTCAATGCGTTAGAGCTGGCAGTCCTCACTACCCAGCCCGACCAGGACGGCTCACTGGTGATCGATCTCTCTGTAGCTCAGGAGAGCATCCAACAGCGGGCAGTTCGTTATGACAAAGGGGCTGATGAGCATCACGATACGATCAGTGCCTTCATTAAATCCGTGCGAGGTTCCGACCCCGACGCGGCGCTTTTCTGGTTGGGTAAAATGCTGGTAGCTGGGGAGGACCCGCGCTTCATCCTGCGCCGTTTGTTCATCCTGGCCGGCGAGGATATCGGGCTGGCCAACCCCCACGCCATAATGATGATCAGCGCCTGTGCGCATGGCTTTGAGTGGGTTGGGCTGCCTGAGGGCATCTATCACCTGGCAACGGCAACTTTGTACCTGGCTACCGCACCTAAAAGCAACAGCGCAGGCGCCATCTTCGCAGCCATGGACGACATCAAGCAGGGTGTCAGCCTGACTGTGCCAAAGCACCTGCGCAACAGCCCGCATAACCGTGAGGCGGATGATCCCGATTACCTTTACCCACACAGTTATCCAGGACACTTTGTGCCACAGCAGTATCTACCAGATGGAATGGAGGGCAGGCGCTGGTATGCCCCCTCGGATCAGGGATATGAAGCAAAGGTGCGTGAATGGCTGGAGGCGCTCCGCAGCTCAGGGCAGGTCGGGCGCCATCCGGGTGACTGACCATTCTCCTACGGCTTCTACCCATTTTCAGCAAGAGGATGTACAATCGCGCCAGGTGCTTCTCCGTCAGAAGCAATACGAGGAGGCATTTCGTGGTCAGAAAACCATATTTGATGCTTACAGGCATACTCGTAGCGCTGTTGGTCGCTCTGTGGGGACCCGGTTCAACACCGGTTGTGGCCCAGAGTGAAGGGCGCATTGAAGGAATCGTGTTCCTCGATGTCAACAGCAATGGCAGCCGTGACGCCGGCGAGGAAGGCCTCGCCAATGTTGAGGTGGTGTTCGCCTCCGGCGGCTGGTCGCTACAAGTAACCTCAGGCACCGATGGCACATTCGGCATGGACCTCAACCCGGCCACCTGGGTGGTGACAGTGAATCCGCCTGATGGCTATGCTGCAGTAGTCAGCAGCAAGGAGGTCGTCATACAGAACCCTGGAGATACCATCCTGGATGTGCAGTTTGGGTTAATCGAAGCAACCGAGGGTGAAGTCTTGCCGGAGTCTGGCGGGCCAATTCCAGAGGTCGCTCTCGTGGGCGGACTGGTGGGCCTGTTAGCGCTTGGCGCGGTGCTCGTGGTCATCGGCCAGCGCCGCACCAAGCTGGCATAGGTTAATCTTATCGGCAGTATGAGGCGCGGACGTTCGAAACAACTCATAAGCGCTGATCAGCAGTACCCCCGTCGCGAAGTCAACCTGACAACGGCGGTTGGCGTGCTGCTGATCTTAATTGCGCTATCTGCACTGGCCACCTACGCTGCCTTGATTCTTCCAGGGCGCATTGCCGCGGCAGGCGGCCCTCCAGAGGAATTTCGAGCAGCAGCAACGCGGCAACGCGAGAGCACACCAGGAACACTGTTATCTGTCGACTCTGGTGACACAGGTACTGCCACACCTACATCTTATGCAGCAGCACGCACGAATGACACAGAAGCACCAAGTGTTCCTACCCTCACACCGACAACCAACCCACGAGGTGAATGGCCTCTCCCCAATTACGTAGATGTAACCTACTGGCTTTCTATTCCTAACATCGGGCTGGAAGCGCCGATCATTGCTTTGGAGCCTCGCATCCGGGAGTATGAGGGGCGTTTTACAAGGCGCCTGCCGGTGCCCAACTCCTACTCAATTGCCTGGGACTCTACTTCTGCGGAGCCCGGGTTCGTAGGCAATACTATCATGACCGGCCATAACAATCTGTATGGTGGGGTGCTGCAGAATCTGCAGGATGTGCAGTTGGGTTGGGAGATCGCTATCTGGAGCGAGTACGGCGTCTTATCCTTCTACGTGACTGACATCATCTACCTGGAGGAAGACGACCAGCCTCTTGAGGTACGCCTGGGCAACGGAGATTGGCTTGCGCCCACAGGCGATACACGGCTGACTCTGATCACCTGCTGGCCGAATACCAAGAGCACCCATCGCCTCATTGTAGTCGCGAAACCCTGATGCCTTGCACAAAATGACCAGACTGCGTCTGGTCATGCTTTTTGAGGTGAAGTAGTGGGATTATCTGCCGACACTCGGATCGTACAGCGCTTTCGCTACCAGCACCGCTCCCAGCTCTACTAATACCACGATAAACCAGTTGATGCGCACTGCTTCGCCAAACAGTGTATTGATTATGCTGGCCAGCCCGGTGGCCACCATGACGATTGCCAGCCCATAGGAAAGCCAGCCTGCATGCCAGTCAGTCTGCATATCCTGGAAGATCGCGGCGCCGAGCAGTATCAGACCAGGTATAAAGGCCATCAGACCGGGTAAGTTCTGGCGAAAAACGACCCACATAGCAGCAAAGGCGAGTAGAGCAGCTCCCCAGGTCAGGAGCTCAAAACGCACTTCCGTATCCGTCTTATTGCCCCGCAGCATAGCCTCTCCCCTCCATGGTTGTGATGGGGCTACCAGCGGTCGAGCCCCATCACAAGTATATTCAAGAGTGCACCTTGATCAAATGAAAAGGGCGGCTGTTGCATACAGCCGCCCGGCGTGGTCAAAAGCAGCGATACCCTATGCGGCCCAACGAGCGCGCCGGGTGATCATTCCTTCCATTGTCTGGTTAATCTCACGCAGGTTCTCGTAATACAGGTGCAGAAGCTCGTCTTCGGTGCCCTCATATAGTTTCAGGATTTCCTGGGCATTCAGTGTGCACAAAGGATGCTGCCGTCCCTGGGTTTTGATGCCAATACGGCGGCGAAGACGGCGCACCATCAGCACAAAGGCCATGACATATGGATGCGACGCGGGCAACATATCCATTTGGTCAATCAGCGTCCCCCAACGTTCACCAAAACGGCTTCCAATTTGGTTGATGCCATAAGAAGGGTAGAGAGTTGTGCTGTTGAGGGACACGTTGCACCATCCTAATTGCTCGTTTGTTCTATGGTTTCAGTGTAGTATGCGTTTCGTGTGGAAACAATACATGCCCAGATTGTGTATGGTTTGAAATTCGGTATAAAATGGCAGATGCCGTGCAGCTTAGAGCTAATTACCCATTGGCCTCATGGCCTACCCTGCGTTAGACTCTAAATGTCTGAGGTGTTAGACGTAGGGAGGGTGTCCCCCAGAAGGGCAAGCAGATGGCGAACGGAGAGAAGCAAGTAATCATCCCACGTTTCAAAATGGTCGTGGCGTATGATATCCGCCCCTCCAATCAGGAGGAGTACTATCAGTTTGTCATGGGGCGTTTTGTTCCCGCCCTGCAAGATATGAACGTTTTCATGACAGAGGCATGGCATACGGCTTACGGCGAATATCCTACCCGTATGATCAGCTTTGTAGTTGAAGAGTACAACACTCTGAACGACGTTCTCGAGAGCGAAGAGTGGGCGGACCTTGAAGCAGAATTGCTCTCTTATGTTCGGAACTATTCGATGAAGGTCATAAAATACCGCCCAGGCTTTCAGTTCATTTAGCAGCCTTTTTGAACCACATAGTGAATAAACGGGGTGGAGGTATCCACTCCGTTTTGTTTTAGCCACAACGTTTTTACCCTTCAGATTTGCCCTGTATAATTCGCCTCAAGGGGGTAAAAGACCATGCGTTTCCTTGTAACCGGGGGAGCAGGCTTCATTGGTGCCGCACTGGCGAATCGACTTGTCAGTGAGGGTCATGAGGTCCGCGTGATCGACAACCTCAAAGCCGGAGAACCAGAACGGCTGGACGCGCGTGTGCTTTTCACCCGGGGCGATGTGGCTGACATCCCGAAGTTATGGACGCTGCTCCAGGATGTGGAGTGTGTTTACCATCTTGCCGCGCGGGTCTCAGTACCCGAGTCGGTCAAGTACCCACGTGACTACAATCACGACAATGTGGGTGGGACGGTCAGCGTGTTAGAAGCCATCCGCGATGCGGGAGTCCAGCGAGTAGTGCTCACCTCTTCCGGGGCAGTCTATGGCGAACAGCCTGAACAGCCCCTGCGGGAGACCATGCTCCCCAACCCGGATACTCCCTATGCAGTGAGCAAATTCGCTGCAGAAACCTATGTGCGGACCATCGGGCGCCTCTGGCATATTGAGACTGTATCGCTGCGCATTTTTAATGCATATGGCCCTGGGCAGCAGCTCCCTGCTGCCCACCCACCGGTTGTCCCTCATTTCTTGCGCGCGGCGTTAACCGGCGCCTCCCTGGTTGTTTTCGGAGATGGAACGCAAACCCGCGACTTCGTCTACCTGGACGACGTGATTGATGCTTTGTGCACTGTCGCAACTGCCCCCAATATCGATCAGCAGGTAATCAATATCGGCAGCGGGAAGGAAACCAGCATCCGTCAATTGGTGGCAGAAGTAGAGAAGATCACAGGCCGCGACTTGCGGCCGCTGTATAACCGTGGGTCCGATGCCGGGCTGGAGCGTATGTGCGCTGATCTGACCCGCGCACGCGCGCTGCTGGGTTTCGAGCCCAAAGTGGGCCTGGCTGAAGGCCTGCACTTGACGCTCAAGCATGATCCTCGCTTCCGTGCCGGATAACTATCTTCCAATGGCAAGGCTTGATCGGGCTTTTTTCGAGTGCGACACTGTTCAGGTGTCGCGCAGCCTGTTGGGCTGCATGCTTGTGCATGGGCCAACAGCGGGGCGCATTGTTGAAACAGAAGCTTATATGGGATGGAATGATGAAGCCTCCCATGCATTTCGCAGGCGCACCCCCAGAAATGCCGTGATGTTTGGCCCCGCCGGGGTAAGCTATGTTTATCTGATCTACGGCATTCACTGGCTTTTCAATGTGGTGGCCAAACCGCGGGGAGTCGATTATGGGGCTGCTGTGTTGATTCGTGCCTTAGAGCCGCTGGCCGGGTTACAATACATGGCCGCGCGCCGTGGGGGACGCCCTCGCCATGAGTGGACCAACGGGCCGGGGCGCCTTACGCAGGCCCTGAACCTCAACGGCTCGCACAGCGGCCAGGATCTGACGCGCCCGGATAATACGCTGTATCTTGAGCAGGGGGAACCCGTAGCGCAAGAACAGATCATGTCAGGCCCCCGTATTGGAATCCGTGTCGGGGAACCATGGCAAAGCATACCGTGGCGTTTCTGGATCGACGGCAACCGTTACGTCTCAGGGAAGAAGCGCCCGTGAGACAAGGATATAACTATTTCAGGAGGAGCACGATGGGCTTGCTAGAGGGGAAAAAGGCGCTGATCTTCGGCGTGGCCAATAAGCACTCAATCGCCTGGGGAATCGCTGAGGCTCTGCACCGCGAGGGCGCTCAGGTCGGATTAAGTTATGGCATTCCCCAGCTTGAAAGGCGTGTACGGCCGCTGGGGGAAGAGATTGGGGCGAAGCTCGTCGAAGAATGTGACGTCACCAGTGACGAGGCGATAGATCGCGTTTTTGAAAAGGCCAGTAACCTTTATGGCACTATTGATATCCTGATTCACTCGGTAGCCTACGCCGAACGCCAGGACCTGGACGGCCGTTTTGTTGAAACGAGCCGGGCAGGGTTTAGCCTGGCCCTTGAGATCAGTGCCTACTCTCTGGTTGCCTTAGCTCAGCGTGCCGAGAAGCTGATGCCTGACGGGGGAGCCATCGCCGCAATGACTTACTATGGCAGTGTCGCAGTGATGCCCCATTACAATGTAATGGGGGTCGCAAAGGCCGCCCTGGAATCCTCAGTGCGCTACCTAGCCCATGATCTTGGCCCACAGGGTATCCGTGTCAACGCGATATCTGCCGGACCAATCAAGACACTCGCAGCCTCCGGGGTCGCGGGTTTCCGCAAGCTGCTGAGCTATCATTCAAAGGCCGCCCCCCTCCGTTCCCATGTCACCCAGGAAGATGTCGGCAACACCGCAGTATGGCTGTGCTCCGATTGGGCCCGCCAGGTAACAGGTGAGATAATCTATGTCGATTCCGGCTGGAGCATATTGGGGATGACGGTTCCCTTCGAAGAGCTGGATAGCGATACAGGGTCAGAATCACCCGATTGACAAAGAGGATGAACGCAAAAACTCAGCGAACGCTCGAACTAGACAAAATTCTTGCACAGCTGGCGCAGTATGCTGATTTCAGCCCCAGCCGTGAGCTTCTTCTGAATCTCCAACCAACCAATGATCTGGATGAAGCGCTTCGCCGCCAGGATGAAACCAGCGAAGCGCGTGCCCTGTTGGATGACAGCAGCACTATCAGCGTTGGCGGAGCACGCGATGTGCGTTCAGCGGCCCGAGCTGCTGAACGTGGCGCAACACTTTCACCTGAAGTGCTGCTTGACATCAAAGGGACACTGCTGGCGGGAACCGCTCTTAAACAAGTGTTGGCTCGCATCCAAGAGCGTTTCCCCTTGCTCTTTTCGCTTGCCTATAACATCGCGGAAGGGCGCCACATCGTCGCCGCAGTGAGCCGCACGGTTGATGACCAGGGCCAGGTGCTGGATGATGCCAGCCCACGGCTGGCGGACATCCGGCGCAGCCTGCGCATCGAGCACGACCGACTGCGCAGCAAATTGCAGTCGATTGTCAACAGCGGGAAATATGGTCCTTTCCTGCAAGAATCACTGATCACCATGCGCAGCGGCCGTTACGTGATCCCCATTAAAGCTGAGGCTAGAGGGAACGTCCAGGGCATTGTGCATGATCAGTCATCCAGCGGCGCCACGTTGTTTGTCGAACCACTGGAGACTGTCGACACAAATAACAAGATTCGTACGCTGGAGGTAGAGGAACAAAACGAGGTTGAGCGCATCCTCCGTGAGATCAGCGGCCTAGTAGCTGCCGAAGCTGATCACATTGTGTGGAGCGTTGAGGCGCTGGCTGAGTTAGACGCCGCTTTTGCCAAGGCACGCTATGCCAATGCCATCGATGCGGAGGCACCACAGCTCCTGGCTTTCGATCCAGCACTGGCACCTGGCACACAGATCAAGCTGATCCATGCCCGGCACCCTCTGATTGACCCGGAGCATGTTGTGCCTATCGACGTGATCCTAGATGATGACACCTACATGCTGATCATCACGGGCCCTAACACAGGCGGCAAGACGGTCACCCTGAAGACGGTAGGTCTGCTGACCTTGATGGCACAATGTGGCTTGCATATTCCCGCCTACCAGGAATCAACGTTGACAGTCTTTGACTCCGTGTATGCCGACATCGGCGACGAGCAGAGCATCGAACAATCGCTAAGCACGTTCTCCGGGCATCTCACCAACATCATCGACATTCTCGAGCATGCTGACAATCGCTCTCTGGTACTTATTGATGAGCTTGGCGCGGGCACTGATCCGGCAGAAGGTGCCGCGATTGCGCGTGCTATTCTCAACAACCTACTGGGGCGCCGGATCACCACGTTTGTTGCAACGCATTACCCAGAGTTAAAGGCATATGCTCAGAACACTCCCGGGGTACGGAATGCCAGTGTGGAGTTCAATGTTGAGACGCTCTCGCCAACCTACCGCCTGATCATCGGCCTGCCGGGCCGCTCCAACGCAATTGCGATCGCCACTCGCCTGGGTTTGCCTGCCGAGATCATCGACGAGGCCCGCTCCTACGTGGGCGAGGCTGACCTACAGGTGGATAGGCTTCTGGATGAGATACATCGCACCCGCGATGAGATCCGCCGTAAGGAACAGCAGTTGGAGGCATCCCAGGCTCATGTAAGCACCCTTCAGGCCGATCTGCACGCGCGCCTGGCTGCTATCGAGGAAGAGCGATCCAGGTTGCTGGTTGAGGCTGAACAGGCTGCACGCACGGAATTTGCCGACCTGGAGGAGGAAGTTCGCGATCTGCGCCGCCGGCTGCGCACTGTTTCTCCCACTATGATCGAGCGCCTCGGTGCACTGGCGGATGAAGCAGAAACGCTGGTTGCGGACGTAGAGGAGGTCAAAAGCAGGCGGAAAGAGCAGCGCAGCCGGAAGCAGGGCATACCACGTCCCCCAGCAGAGGCAGAAGGTGGCACCCCCCAGGTAGGCGACCGGGTCCACATACCCAGCCTGGGCGCAGAAGGTGAAGTGCTCTCCCTCGATGCCGCCGAAGCTGAAGTACAGGTGGGAGCTCTGCGTGTTCGTGTTGATATTCACCAGCTTGAGCGCCGATCAGGCAAAGCAGCTTCGGAGCCCGAGCCTGCCTATGATTACGAGCCGCTTACCACAACGCGACCGGCAAGCCCGGGCCTGGAGCTGCAAATCCTGGGGATGACGGTTGATCAGGCAGTTCCCCTGCTGCAAGAGTATCTGGATCGTGCCTATCTGGCAGGGCTGCCCTGGTGCCGCGTTGTCCATGGCAAGGGTACAGGGGCTTTACGTAAAGCCGTTCGCAATGAACTGCGCAGCCATCCTTTGGTCAAAGAGTACCGTCCGGCACCCGCCAACGAAGGCGGAGACGGAGCAACACTTGTCTACTTCATTCCGCTCAATTGATCGTGCCTCAGGGGAGGGCCTAGGCCTTCCCCTAGCCTTGTGACCACTCTGAGCACACGCTATAATCCGCGCGTCATGACACGGGCATCCATCAGCGCACAGAGTTTATCCCTGCTCTTATTGAGTTTCTCGATCGCGTTTCTGGTTGGCTGCGCGCCCGAGCCGTTGTTCACTCCCACCCCTACCAAGACCCCAGACCTGCCGCTGATTGAGCAGGGGGGCAGTGAAAACAGCACACCCCCTGCGGCGGCCACACCGCTGATTCGTCAGAGTGTCACTGAGTTACCGCCTTCAACACCCAGCCCCATTCCGGCAGATCCGCCAACAGCCTCGACTACCCAGGGCATCACACCCACCCTAGATGGTTCACTAAGCGCAACAGCACCGACGGCATTAGTGCAGGCCGCGACTTTCCCACCACCTCCAACTCTTGAGGATGGACTCCCCGCGGATCACTACGTCTTTATCCGCCCAATTCCGGATGGCTACACTACCTATCTTGACCGCACCTACCCTTATGGCAGCACTGCAGGCAGGAAATTCCGGCCGCACACGGGCGTTGAATTCTTCAATGCTGAGGGGACACCTGTGCTGGCGGTTGCCAATGCAACAGTAGAATACGCCGGGACGGATGCAGAGACACTCTATGGCCCGCAGCCCAACTTCTATGGCAACCTGATTGTGCTGCGTATCAGCGATCAAACATACTATGGGCAGCCGCTGTTTGCGGTATACGGCCACCTTTCACAGGTTTTTGTGCAGAGCGGACAGCAGGTTAAGGTCGGAGAGACAATCGGCGCGGTGGGGGGCACTGGAATCGCCAATGGCGGGGCACATCTTCACTTCGAGGTAAGGGCCGGGAACCCGCTTGATTACTTCACCAGCACGCGCAACCCCGACTTGTGGATCAAACCCTATGCAAGATACGGCACGCTGGCGGGGCGCATCGTCGATGCCAGCGGGACCCCGCTCCCCGAGGTTTCTATCACCATCAACACCGAGGGTTGGGTGCGCTACACGTGGACGTATGCTGGAGACGAGAACAAATCCGATCAGGTCTGGGGAGAGAACTTCACTTACGGGGACCTACCAGAAGGGTGGTACTCGGTCACGTTTGGAGTAGGTGGCAAAACATACCGGGAGCAGGTTTACATCCGCGCAGGGCGCACAAGCTGGTTAGAATTCGTTGTGGGTGGTTCATGAACGATCCTCTATACCAGCAGAAAACCACCGTTCATAGAGTAATTCCAGGGTTCCATCTTCTTTCATACCTTGAAGGGCTTTGTCAATCTCTTCAAGTAATGTCAGGCTGTCAGGATGGACTGCGACCGCAAACAGGTTGTCTGTCACCGGCATAGCGATGCGCAGGTCCGGATGCTGCCCGGCACTTAAGTATGCGCTGATACCATCCACTAATGCGGCATCGGCATCATCGGCAAGCACAGCATCAAGGGCGGCATTGGGTTCTGAATAGCGTAAGACGGTCACCCTGGACAACCTGCGCTGCCACTGGCGCATCTCTACATCACCCCCCGAGCCATACTCCACAGCGACGGTTCGACTTTCGAGGTCTTCCATCCACCTTATCGGTGATGTCTGCAGAACCACCAGGTGCTCGCCTGCATTAAAATACGGGGTTGTGAAACTGGCCTTTCCGGCGAAATCCGGAGCAGCGACCAGGGCTGAGATCAGCACGTCTACATTGCCAATCAGCAGTGCGTCAAACAGGCCATCATAGGTGATGTTGTGCAGCTCTATCTGCAAACCCAGCCGCTCCCCCAAAGCATGCGCCAGGTCAACATCAAAGCCGACGATCGCGCCCGTGCGTTCATCGATGTATTCGAACGGGGGGTAGGCAGCATCCAGTCCAACTCTCAGCACCCCTGATCCCAGTACATCCTGCCAGGCTGTATCTTCTTGCGACGGGCGCAACCATAACCAAGCCAGGCTCCCCACAAGCAGCGCTAGAATGGGCAGCAAGATTAGCAGGAATCGTTTTTGAATGCTTTGTGACATGGCGTAATTTGGGGGTTACTCGTCGTCGAAGCCTTCAGGAGGGTCGGAAAACCCGACCGCTGAGAAGCGCCGATCGCGGCGCGGCTCGATGGCTCTGTCAACTTCGGCACTTCCTCGTGTGGAACGGGGTGTACGTTTGCCATCTCCTGAGTCCCTGCTCAGAACATCGACATAATATATCAGCTCATCTACAGAGACCGTCTTGCTGCGCGTACCGATCAGGATAATTCCCATCCCTATGGCTGTGCCCACCACCACACCAACCGCCACAGCCAGCACTACCGTCATTGTCACAGTCGAGGCCAGGCGGGTGCCGATCACAGCGCCCAGGCTGATCGCCAGTGCGAGCGTACCTACCAGTAGAATCACGACAAGACGGCGATCCATGTGGCGCTACTCCTGATCAGGATTGTGTAAATAGAGCCGCGCTTCGTTAGTTTCATCCGCGTCAAGCAGCAGGCGATTGTCCAGCCCTTCGATCCGCAGCCGCCCTCCTGGGAGCGCGTGTTTCTGCAGCTTGGCGATGATCCGCTGCAAATCCAGTGGGCCTGTAAATGCCGCTTGAAAATGGTGTACCTGACCTCCAATTACACTGATGAAGTCGCCGTTGCCCATTAGTGTTTCAGCACCGGTCCCGGAAATACCGGCCGCTGTCAGCGCCTCCTGAGCGCTAGCAACCTTACCTACGAGGCGTGTAGGCAGGTTCGCTTTGAGTGAGCTTGGTACTGCATCGCTGGAGGGACGCTGAGTGCTGCAGATTAAATGGAAGCCTGCCTCGCGCCCTCGCTGGGCCAGCCGTACGAGGTTCTTTTCAATGGATTTGTCACCCACTGCCAAAAGATCGCCGACTTCATCCACCGCCACGACAATGCGTGGTGTTGCAGGCAGACCCTCCCGATCCCGGCGCTCCATTTCCGCTAATACCTGATCGAGCAGGTCAGTCGCCTCCTGGGGGTCGGATGCCACCGGGGCCAGCAGGTGGGGCAGTCCTGCCAATGGGGTCAAGCCGCGCCGCTTGGGATCAATTAGCACAAGCTGGAGATGCGCCTGCTTGTTGTAGAGGGCAAGTGAAACAAGCAGCGTGCGCATCAGCTCTGTTTTTCCACAGCCCGTCGCACCTGCTACCAGGACATGGGTTACCTCGGGAGCCATCAGGGGCAGGGTATACGGGTCCCCTTCCATGCTCAGGCCAAGCACCCCAGTGACGGGAGGGAGGATCAGCATTCGAGGCAGGAGTGCCATGAAGTGTACTGGCTCAGGGCTGGAGAGCTGAACTTCAAGCGCCAGGGTGCCTGCGCTGCGCGACACACGAACCGCGGGGGCCTCAAGCACCAGTGCCAGCTCCGATGTAAGGTTCTCGACACTGCTGATCTTGGTCCCGAGCCCCAACTGCAGATAGAACCGCACCCAGCGCGGTGATAGCTGCACCCCGGTTACAACAGCATCCAGCTTATTCGATTCAAGCAGTGCCTCGATCTGATCCGCTTGATAATCCAGCCAATCGCGCGATATCTCGTACACCGTCCTTTTCCCCTTATCCCATCCAGCTACGGTTGACCGGACTCGGCAGGAGTTGCCTGGCAGTATAAAAGGCTCACAGGCTCTCTGTCAACCGGTCTTTGCCCTATAGAGCAGCATCCCGCTCAGCCATTGGGCCAGCCGCGCGCCCAGTTTTGCAGCTCTTCATAGATCGGTTTGGGAGAGAAGTCGACTGACAACAGGGTGAAGTAATCGGGGTAGCTGTGAACCGGGGTGGGGTAGCGCAGCGCCCAGAGGCAAAGATGCTCCAACCAGGGCCAGTTCGTCTCGGCGTACTGGTATGCATCCAGGGTATAGGCGATACGCTGCCCGGGCCGCACCGCTTTAGTCCATCGTGGATGGTCATTCCAGCCAGTTTCAGTGATCACAATCGGCCTGTCTGCATCTCCATATTCTTCCATGATGGAACGGAGCAGCTCTACGCGGCGGAAGTTGAGGACATCTGGGGCAGGAGGGTCTTCCGGGGGAAACTTGAAGCCATAACTATGAACTGCCAGCACATCATAGGTGCCGGCAAAACCTGCTTTATACAGCATGGCCAGATAATCCAGGTCATTCATCCCGAAAGGGCTGCCAACTGGTTCAAGCGTAGGCGCCAACGCCCCGGCCAGGATCACCACATCAGGGTTGCCACGGCGGGCGGCTTCCCCTGCAATTTGCACCATCCGTACATAACGTTCAGGATCAACCGGCTGGTAACCCCATTCGAAGGCCAGGTTTGGCTCATTCCAGATGATAAGGTGGTCAACTCGCCCCCGGTAGCGCGCTGCGAACTGTTCCACAAAGCGTCCGAAATCGTCAAAATGATCATCGTCGAGGTAGTTCAGGCTGGTTTCTTGGCCTGTTTCATCCGGGTCAGGTCGCGCCCAGCCCGGCACGGTCCCCATGCGTGCATAGACTATCAAGCCCTGAGCGAGAGCGTGATCTACCACCATATCAGCGTGCCCCCACCAGTATTCGCCTTCGACTGGCTCCATGTAGGCCCAGGGAAAGAATTCAACAACCGCCGTTGCACCCAGATCGTGGACCATCTGGAGGCTGCGCTGGATTTTCCATTCCTCGACTTCATCTGTCAGGCGTGTGTGCACACAGGTGATGGCGTGGTTTGTCTCAACCTCAACAGGCTTGCCGATCACAACATAGGCTGGACGGTGAGACATCCAGGGCAGGGCCGTGATCACAATGATCGCACGCACAGCCCAGGTGAGCACCGGCCGCCACTGGACGTGCTTAGCTCGGGCGATGATACTGATGATGGGCTGCATGGTGAATTAAATGCTGCAGCAAGGGCAGGCGGTTGAGCCACACTGCACCTCACCACGGGTCAGGCGGGGCAGGGGGTTCAGCGCCTGCCCCACTCCGTAATCGCACGTACGACCGAAAGGAGAGACATGCCAACACGAACAGCATCGCCTGTTGCAGGGGCAACAGGTGGCTCATCCCCGTGCGCTTCCTCCGCTGAACGCACATACAGATAGGCAGAGATCAGCCCCAGGAGCGCACCGATCAACCCCCCGATCATATACACACGCGAGCGCCATCCCGTGCCTTCCTGCGGTGTAATCGACTTTGAATCCTGTGACACGTGCTCCCTCCCGTAATGCGGTGTCTAATCCGCGTCTATAAGCCTACTACCTAAAGACTTGGTCTCTGGGCATCCATTTTACGCAGACTTCATTCAGGGGCGTCTGCGCTGGCACCGTGCTCGTCACCTCGCTGTTTCAGATAGGAATTGATCCCTCCCAGCACGCTGCGAACTGTGATTACCCCTCCTGCGATGCGATTCGTCCAGCGGTCAACAGTACTGTGAACACGCCGCATGGTTTGTTGGAAACTGTTTGCGTAGGGGGGAAGTCCCTGTATCCCACGCCCTACCTGTGTACTAAGCCAGAACAGGATAAACACAAATGGTAAACCAAACAGAAAGAGGGCAATCAGCAAGAGTATGAGCACATAATCAGCAACAATAGACGCACCCGAGGCCCCGGTTCCCAGGTACAACCAGATCACCAGACCGGCCATAAGCAGCGTGGCAGCGACAATCGGAAAGATCACCTGCCACCAGCTTTGCCTGCGAAAACGTGCAGTGGTGATAGGGTTGCGCTCAGTCGGGCGCTGTTTTGGCTTTGTCTGGGTTGCAGAGTCGGTAGCCATCTCGGTGCTCCAGTGTATCAGGGCGTCACCCCTTCATTCTACCACGAGTAGACAGTGTGCCAACGGACACATGGCGATTCGCTTGACGCAGGGAGGAAGAGGGCATACACTAAGATCAACTGGTCGGACCACTGACCAGTAACTCGATACAGGAGCCGAAAATGCCTGGTTTGCCCGAATGGACCGCCCCTGACAAGCCCGCCGAACTCACCTACAATCGGTTGATTGAGGCCATCCTGGATGGCGCATTTCCTCCAAACAGTGTACTGCCGGGGGAGCGCCAGCTCGCCGAAATGCTGGGGGTGACACGTTCCACCCTGCGAGAAGCCCTACAGCGTCTCTCCGCGGACGGCTGGGTCGAAATCCAGCAAGGCAAACCAACCCGCGTGCGAGACATCTGGGTGGAGGGTAACCTGAACACCTTGGCCGCCCTCGTCGAACATCACGCCTTCATGCCAGCGGCATTTGTGCCGCAGCTTCTAGAGGTTCGTCTGGCTTTTGCGCCGGCCTATACTGCCGCAGCAGTCGAACATAACGGACAGGCAGTAGCTGATTTGATCACAGACCTGACCGGGGACCTCTCTGACAAACCGTCTGCATTCGCCGCAGTGGATTGGACACTGCATCACCGGCTCACCGTGCTATCTACCAACCCGATCTACACGCTGATCCTGAACGGGTTTGCGGGGTTCTACGAGCGTATGGCCCTGCTGTACTTCGCTATTCCCGATTCACGGGTCAGTTCACGGCGCTTCTACGCCGACCTGGGCTGCGCAGCTGCAGCATCAGCCGCCCGACAGGCCCGCGAAATCGTTACCGAGGTGATGGAACACAGTATACGCCTCTGGGAACAAGCAACTGGCCCTCGTGAATGATGGATGAGAGGATAGGGAGCCATGCGTCGCTGGAATGGTTGGGGAGATACAACAACGGACTATGCTGTGCCCGTCAACGCTCTGGGCTGGTTATCAGAACATGTCGGGGCGTCTGTGCCTCCGCATGACATAGATCTCGCCTCCGTGCTGCGCCATGTGCCAGCCAGTACCAGCACTATCCAAACACCGATCTCCGGGGAGGCTGAGGAACGCCTGCGCCATGCCCGAGGCCAGTCTCTTCCCGACTGGATCGCGATGCGGTTTGGGCGCATCGCGCGCTTCCCTGAAGGGGTAGCCTATCCGGAAAGTGAGGAGGATCTTCTATCCCTTTTCGATTATGCACGCAGGAACGGCGTCGTTCTCATCCCCTACGGTGGGGGCACCAGCGTAGTAGGTGGGATCAACCCGGAGGCCGACGGGCCGCCAGCGATTACCGTTGATCTCTCACGCATGAGCGCCCTGCATACACTGGATAAAATCAGCCACCTCGCCACATTCGGCGCAGGGATTAAAGGCCCCAACCTGGAAGCTGCCCTACGCAACCACGGCTTCACACTGGGGCACTTCCCGCAGTCCTTTGAGCTCTCCACACTGGGTGGCTGGATCGCGACACGTTCCAGCGGGCAGCAATCCCTGTATTACGGCCGCATCGAGCAGCACTTCGCAGGGGGCAGATTGGTAACTCCACATGGCAGCATGGAGATGCCTCCCTTTGCGGCCAGCGCAGCCGGTCCTGATCTGCGTGAGGTCGTGCTTGGGTCTGAAGGGCGGATGGGCATCATCAGCCAAGCGACCGTGCGGATTACACCCCTGCCAGAGCGCGAGGAATTCCATGCTGTATTCTTCCCGGCCTGGGAGCCTGCTATAGACGCAGTGCGGAGAATGGTGCAGGCGCATATCCTGCTCTCCATGCTGCGGCTGAGCAACCCGCGTGAGACGGAGGCGAACCTCACACTGGCTGGACATGAGAACCTGGTGAACCTGGCACACCGGGGCCTGCAATTGATTGGGCAGGCGCGCGGTCAGAAGTGCATGCTGCTGTTGGGGATCACAGGCTCCATACACAGCGTGCGGCATGCTAAGCATGCAGCCTTTGACATTGCGCGCCACCATGGGGGGGTCCCTGTGGGGCAGTATATGGGTAAGAAATGGGCACACAGCCGTTTTCTGACCCCTTACCTGCGCAATACCCTGTGGAAACTCGGCTATGCTATCGACACGCTTGAGACGTTCGTGCCCTGGTCGGATGTGCCCCGGACGGCGCAGGCGGTCAGCGCAGCCATCGAACACGCACTGGAGGGCACCGGGGAGCGTGTCTACCCGTTTGCCCATCTTTCCCATGTGTACCCCACAGGGTCAAGTATCTACACCACTTTCATCTTCCGTGTTCTTCCCGATCCGGACCAAATGCTCGAATACTGGCGGCGCATGAAGGATGCTGCAAGCCAGGCCATCATCGCCCACGGAGGCACGATCACCCACCAGCATGCCATTGGCACTGATCATGCCCCCTACCTTGCAGCAGAGAAGGGTGAACTGGGTATGCAGATGATTGGCACGCTTATCCGAACGAGCGATCCGGAAGGTTTCATGAACCCGGGCAAGCTGATCCGGGACCACCGACCGGAGTGGGCGCAGGAGGTATGACATGCTGTATGGAGCTCCAACCCGCCAGGCCGCCTGGGAGCAGGCGGAGCAGGTGTGGGATCTCATCGTCGTCGGCGGAGGTATCACCGGGGCAGGCATTCTGCGTGAGGCAGTTCTACTTGGATTGAATGTCTTACTGCTCGAGCAAAACGACTTCGCGTCGGGCACCTCGAGCCGTTCATCGAAGCTGGTGCATGGCGGCCTGCGTTACCTGAATAATTTCCAGATCGGCCTGACCTGGCAGTCAGTCAGTGAGCGCGAGATCCTGCTAAAGGAAGGGGAGGGGCTGATCAACCCTCTTCCGTTTCTGATGCCAACCTTTGAGGGCGACAAACTCCCTTCCTGGATGTACGAGATCGGCCTGTACATGTATGGATGGATGGGGCGCAAATGGCGGGTTCACCGCGTGTTTGACGCCTATGAACTGCAAATGTTGTCACCCGCGCTGGCCAACCGCAATCTGAAAGGCGGCTTCCGATTCTATGATGCCCAGACGGACGATGCCCGGCTGGTTCTACGTGTGCTGAAGGAAGGTATTGAGGCACACCGTGAACACTCAAGCGCAGGCCGTGGGATCGCGTTGAACTATGCTCAGGTAGAGGATTTACGGCGCGACAGCACCGGGCATGTCAGCGGAGTGTGGGTTGTGGATCGCGTCTCCGGAGAGCATCATGAACTGCAGGGGAAAGTCATTATCAACGCTACCGGCGCCTGGGCGGATCGACTGCGCGTTAAGATCGGCGCGCAGCCCAGGATACGGCCGCTGCGCGGCAGCCACTTGATCTTCCGAAGCAGCCGCTTCCCCCTCTATCAGGCTGTCTCCTTCCCACATCCCGAGGATGGCCGTCCCGTATTCGCCTTCCCCTGGGAGGGGGTGACCCTGGTAGGGACAACAGACCTTGATCATCAGGACTCCCTGGACGAGGAGCCGCGCATTAGCGACGAAGAGATCGACTATCTCTTGAATGCCCTGCGTTTCCACTTCCCCAGCCTGGATCTGGCAAGGTCGGACATCATGACGACATTCGCAGGCGTGCGCCCGGTGATTGGCAGCGGTGGAGATGTGCCGCCATCCAAGGAGAGCCGCGAACACGCGCTGTGGGAAGAAGACGGGCTGCTCACAGTCACGGGAGGCAAGCTGACTACTTTCAGATTGATAGCTCTTGATGCCCTGAAAACGGTGCGCCGCCACCTGCCAAACATGGGCAAGATCAGCGACGATCTGTCGGCCCTGGACCCGCTCCCGGCCGTGGTCCGCCACCCACCAGATCTGACTTCCGGGCAGGCACTGCGGCTGGCCGCCCGCTACGGGGCGGAGATACTGGAATTCGCCGGAGCACTCCCAGCCGAGGAGCGCATGTCCATTGGGACCTTGCCAATTCACTGGATGGAGTTCCAATGGGCCGCCCGCCACGAGGCCATTGTCCACCTGGACGACCTTTTGCTGCGCCGGGTGCGCCTCGGGCTGCTTGCTCCTGACGGTGGCGAAAAGTATCTCCCACGCATCCGGGCATTGGTCCAGAGCGAGCTAGGCTGGGACGATGCACAGTGGGAGCAGGAAGAAGCCTCCTATCTCGCGCTCTGGCAAAGTTACTACGGGTCCCCTGCTGATATCGAGGCCGCCCGGGCAATCCCTTTTAAGTAGGTTTCTCATAGGGCGGGAGGCATCTTCTCGGGCCAATGCCTCCCGCACGCATTTTGCCAGCGGAGCCGGGCAAGTATATAGTCCACTTCTCAACCCTGATCAACCAACCATCCTGCGGGAGACATCATGACCAAAGATATCGTCCTGGCGATTGATAATGGCACCCAGAGCGTACGCGCGCTTCTATTCAACCCGCGCGGCGAGCTGCTGGCTCTCTCACAGGTGCCGATCGAGCCGTACGTATCAAATCACCCAGGTTGGGCTGAACAGGTCCCTGATGTGTACTGGGATGCCCTGTGCCAGGCATGCCACGAACTGTGGGCGAAGGCCCCCATACCACGTGATGCGATCGCCGGGGTAAGCCTGACAACGCAGCGCGCCACGGTTATTAACGTCGATCGCGCTGGGGAACCTCTCCGGCCTGCCATTGTCTGGCTTGATCAACGCCGCACAGAAGGCCTCCGCCCCATAGGTGGCTGGTGGGGGATGCTGTTCGCCCTGGCTGGCCTGCGCGAGACGGTCGCCTATTTCCAGGCCGAGGCAGAAGCTAACTGGATAATGCACCACCAGCCCGATATATGGATGCAGACTCATAAATTCCTGCTGCTCTCAGGCTACCTGACTCAACGCCTGACCGGGAGTTTTGTTGACTCAGTCGGCTGCCAGGTGGGTTACATCCCATTTGACTACCAGGGAAAGACCTGGGCTAAAGCAAGTGATTGGAAATGGCAGGCAGTTCCCATGGATCCAACTCTGCTGCCTGAACTGGTGCCCCCCACTGAGATACTCGGCGAGATTACCCGCCAAGCCTCAGAACAAACCGGAATCCCCGTCGGGCTGCCTGTAGTGGCTGCCGCGGCAGACAAAGCCTGCGAGGTGGTGGGTGCTGGTGGTGCAGCCCCGCACATTGGCTGCCTGAGCTATGGCACGACAGCAACCCTGAATACCACTCATAAGCGCTATATTGAGGTAATCCCGTTGGTACCGCCGTATCCATCTGCGGTGCCTGACGCATACAGCCTGGAAGTGCAGGTATACCGTGGTTTCTGGATGGTGAGCTGGTTCAAGCGGGAATTTGGTCTGCGTGAACAGCAGCTTTCAGCCGAGCGCGGAGTCCCTGTGGAGGCTTTGTTTGACACTCTGGTAGAGGATATCCCCGCAGGCTCGATGGGATTAACGCTCCAGCCGTACTGGTCCCCTGGCCTCCGTGTCCCCGGCCCGGAGGCAAAAGGGGCGATCATCGGATGGGGCGATGTTCACACGCGAGGACACCTGTATCGCGCCATCCTGGAAGGGCTAGCATACGCTCTGCGCGAGGGAAAAGAGCGTACTGAACAGCGTACACGGGTACCGATTACGGAACTCCGCGTTGCAGGCGGTGGTTCGCAAAGTGACGCGGCCATGCAGATCACCGCTGATGTATTCGGCCTCCCCGCCTCCCGACCACACCTGTATGAAGCCTCAGGCCTGGGAGCCGCTATTGACTGTATGGTTGGGCTGGGGCTGCATCCTGACGTTGAAACAGCGGTCAGAGAAATGACCCGCCTCGGTGAGACCTTCGAGCCCAATAAAGCACAGCATGCTGTGTACGATGATCTTTACAATGCTGTCTATAAGAGATTGTACACTCGCCTGCGCCCGCTCTATGAACGCATCCGGGATATTACAGGGTACCCGCCCCGGTCATTCGTCCGTTAAGGGCACCGGCTCTGAAGTCAACAGGTAGGGTGTCACCTCGGCGCTGCTTCGGATATCAAATACCTGAAAGCGAAGCTCTGGCAGTGTGAGCATCCCACAGGTGTGGCTGTCACGCACGGTCACCCCGTACACAGAGCCCGGGTTCAGCACCCATAGATCGCCGATGCGCATACAGAGGGGCTGGTGTGTATGTCCCAGGATCAGAACATCGGCCACAGGGGTATACGCACGCGCCAATCGGTGTAATAACGCTGGCCGTGAATCCGGGAAGATGCCGATCAAATCGCTCCACGGAACCCCATGCGCCATCAGGAGCCGGATATCTTCCAGTGCCAGGTCAGCTGTTTCGGGGAGCGCCTGGAGATAAGCTGCCGTTTCATCCGTGATGATGCGCCCCACGCTCATGAGCTGTTCACAGCGACCACCGCTGCGGCGGCGCGAAAGCCCCTCCAGGACGGTATGTTCGTGATTGCCCTTTATGCAAATAGCGGCACGTTGCAATAGGAGTTCCACTACTTTGTCTGCATCAGCGCCACGGTCTACCATATCCCCGGCGCACAGGAGCACCTCTGCACCGGCGGCATCAAGCACCGCCAGGGCCTGCTGCAATCCAACGTAATCTCCATGAATATCGGCCAGTAGTCCCAGCTTCATCTCAAGGCAGCCTCCCGGTTTCCTTAAAAGTATATTAAACTCGTGTATAAACCGCCTGTAAACACTGATTCCATGTAGCCCAAACGTGCGATCCTGGTGTAAGATCACGACGGGCACCCATCTTCCACCCAGGGGGTTTTCATGTCAGATCATCGTGATATCTACACCGTCGAGGTCGCCGGCCTGAAACGAGACCTGCGCCTGTTTGAAGTCGCACCTGGAGTCCGCATCGCAATCGTCAACATCCTCGGTGATACCGAGCTGGTTGAGGCAGCAGCCGAATCGCTCGCCAACAGACTCCGAGACATTCCCGCGGATGTGCTCGTTACCGCTGAAGCCAAGAGCATCCCACTGACCTATGCGCTGGCCTCCCGGCTCAACAAGGCATGGGTTGTTTTACGCAAAACCTACAAGCCTTATATGGGTGATGCGCTGCAAGCAGAAACGATGTCGATCACTACCGGACAGCCCCAGGTACTGATCCTGGACGAGAAAGACCTTGACCTCCTTAAGGGCAAACGCGTCATTCTGGTCGATGATGTAATTTCCACCGGGAGCACCCTACAGGGGATGGAATTGTTAGTAAACAAGGCAAGTGGAACAGTCGTGGGGCGCGCAGCCATTTTCACCGAGGGCGACCGCGCCCAGTGGCAGGGAATCATCGCGCTCGGGCACCTGCCGGTTTTCACCGGGTAAGATTACTGATTGACAGCCACGGGATGAGGATTTATATTCTCAAATTAACTGCAGGATTCTGGGAAGGTAGCTGTGCCGGGCAAGATACTTGTAGTTGATGATGAGCCAGACATGCGTGAGCTGTTCAACATCACGCTTACTATGGCTGGCTTCAAAACAATGACCGCTAAGGATGGGCAGGAAGCTGTTGACAGGTTGTCAGAAGGCCTGCCCGACCTAGTCGTACTGGACCTGATGATGCCGCGTCTTGACGGTTTTGGGTTCCTGGGGCACGTACGCAAGAATATGGCTGATAAACCCATGCGTGTGCTGGTTGCAACAGCGAAGGTACTTGAGGAAGCAGATCACGAGCAGCTTGATGCGTGGCCTGTCTTCGATGTCCTGGATAAAGATAAGTTCGACATCCCTCAGTTCATCAAGAGTGTCAGTGACATCCTGACCAAAAACCCCTTGAAGAACGGGGGAAAACCCAAAGAGGCACTGGGGCCCGGTTAAGCCGGGCCTTTCTTTTACTCTCGGGCAGCGGGCAGTGAAACAACCCTCCCATCCGGCCCAATTGTAAAAAGCGGAATGCGCCCATCGGGCACGGCAGGCTGCAGCCCATCAGTGACTGGCAGGCGCGCAAGGTCTGGCCATGAGTAGAGCCCCACGAGAAAGCGATAGGGTGCCTCACCCTGTTCAAGATCGAGCATCAAAAAGTGTACGCTGGTATAAATGGCGCCCGGCCCCCATATGCTGGTAGGGATCACGCCGCGAGTAGGCTGGACATCATCCTGAGCCACGATCTGTCCCTGCGCATTTTCCACATGCACGAAGGCCGTGTAATCTGCACCGGGCACTGCCAGAGCCTCCCAGTAGAGGATCACTGCAACTCTCTGATTGGCCGGGATCCTTGATATATTCTGCCCGTTCAAGTCAAGCCGGTAACCAGCCAGGCGCAGTATGCCTCCCAGTTCACGGCCAGACAGTTCAGCGTCGGCTAGAATGGCGGCAGGCTCGATCAGGTAGACGTTGATCACAGTGTCTGCCTGCCATCCATCCGGGGTAACAACTCGATGGGGCAGCGCGCCAGCCGCTTCCAGCATGGCCCGTATCTGATAATCCCCTTCGCGCAGGGTATCAAAACGCGGTGCATGCACAAAAACGCCGCCAGACTTCGCCAGCCTGTCTAACCAGGCATTGGGATGAGCCAGCAAGAATTCCTGTGCTGCCACAAACACCGGGGCATCTTCCGGTAAGTGAATCAGCGTAGGGAGTGCAACACCCAGCACAGGATTGTCCATCACCAGCAGGGGGTATGGAGGTAGAGGAGCTGTTATGAAGCTGCCAGCGCTGGGGCGGGCTATTCGCTTCAGCAGGTCCGGAGAGCGAACCCCAACAACCGCTATTCCGGTTACAAGCACTGCCAGCAGCACCATGTTCGCAGCTATCTTTTCCTGTATGGCGGTAATACCACTCAGCGTGGCTAAGACCACCAGCACCCAGAGATTAGCGATATAGCGCAGACCCCATAGAGAGTGTAAAGGGCTGACCCCGGTCAGATAAAGCACAAAAGTAAACGTGACAGTTCCTGCCGCCAACGCGATCAGCATCCAACCTGGATGTGGAATTTCTGCGGGCGAACCTCGCACCAGGCGAACCAGGCCGAGCAGCAGCAGCCCCAGGGCCGGCAGGAGTACCAGCGCACTGAGCGACCCCCAGGCCGTCTCAAGGCGAGTCGGCGGATTGACATACTGAGCTATGTCAGCATAGTCCGCAGAAAGAACCGCGTATGGGAGACTTGGATGCACTACCAGTGTCAGCACGGCCCCCACGGCCAGCCACAGCATCAGACCGAGCACCCGTGTCCGATCGTGCTTCCAGTACAACACGACGGCCAGGGCCACCCCGCTGATGATCGGCAGCACGAAGTAATAATGAGTCAGAATACCTCCCGCAGCCGTAATACTGATCAGGCTGTTGAGGGGGTGTGTTAGACGGTATGCGCTTGGCCTCACCAAGGCATAGGCCAGGGCCAGAGCAAAAAGAGCCGTCAGCATTGCAAGCAGCCCGTAAGGTCGTAACTGGCTCGCTGCATCCATGCTGATGGGGTTTAGCGCCCACAAAGCCGCGCCAACCAGCCCGGCAAGCCAAGAGTCGAAGCAGGTGTAGGCGATCAGTAGAATCGCTGACGCCGTGATGAGATCGAAGATCAGATTGAGGATACGGAATGTAGTTGGGGTTGAACTGCCGGTCAAAGAACCCCAGGCATTCATGGCCCAGGGGTACATCGGGGGATGGTTGCTCTCGTAAATCGCCTGGTCGCGCGCGATTTCTCCGAAATTCCAGCCTTTCTGGACACGGATCAATGCCTGCCACTCACCAGCGCTGGTCCATTGATCAATGGGAGGTGAGAGTTGTGGAGCATCCGGATGGTACCCCTCACGATCGGCGAAATCTGCGTATCGACTGTTACCCGCGGCTACAAGGATCGAATAGACCTCATCGTACCAGAGCCCGGGCCGTGCATGCATGTCCTGGATACGCAGCAGCATCGCCACGATCAATGCGGCGACGCTCAAAATCGCGGTGATGCGTTTCAGCCAGGTTCCCATGGACTCAGTAGCGATTCACCCGTGCGGCGATCAAGGCCACAACCATGGTGATCAGTGCTCCCGCGGCATCGATGCCGGTAATAGCGAAGATGCGCTGTCCCTCTGAGTTGATTGGCCAATATACAAACCACACAACGAACTTAACGATTAACAGGATCACAGCAACGATCCCGCCGGTCAGCAGCATATCGTTGACGATGCGGTCATGTACGGCCCGCAGCATCCAGCTTCCCTGCCAGATCAATAAGCCCCAGGCAAGCGCCCAATATCCAAAGCGGTAGATTTCATTGCCCGACACCTTCAGTGTATCCCAGGGGCCAACGGCCATCGCGGCCAGAATAGGCACAACCAGGCCGGCAACCGCAGTGATCCCAACAACAATACCTGTAACACGGAAAATAGCGGGCCAATCATAAGGCGCTTCGTTCATGTGCCTCCCCCTACTATGTGCAGACAGCTATCAAGAATTACAACTCGTCTTCCAGCGTGCTCTGCCCGTTCAGCAGAGCACGCACGTTATCAAGAGTTACCCCTCCCATCTGCGGGCGCCTGATGTTGAGCAGCATCAGATAACTGCTCAACATAGCCCGGTGAGCGATCTCGTGTTCAACCATCGCCATCAGATAGCGCCACGCAAAGGTGGGGGGATTGTTACCTGGGCGGCGGCGTTTCTGGTTGAGAACCGCGTCAGGCAGGGGGCGCAAAAGGTCTAAAGCCTCTTCAGTCTTGTCCCGAAAGAAAGTCAATGCCGAGTCCCAACTTGGCAGTGCCTGAGAATAATCAGCCACATGCCAGCGGTTATGCGCAACCACGGTGGCATACATCAGGTGCCCCGCAGCCACCCGACAGAGAATCTCGCTTGGGCTGTACTCGCCCGGCCAGGGGCTCCACTGCGCTTTATCGGCAGGCATCACATCAACCAGCCACTGTGTACGCCGACGCTGGCCATGCATGTATTTGATGAATTCTTCAATGCTGCTCAGCATAAGTGCTCTGCCTGCGTAAACCAGCGTACTTCTGCACCCTTATCGCGTGGGACGAACACCACGCCGGGCGAGATATCCGTGTTCTTTGTACCACAGATATGCATCTCGTATGCTATCCGCAAACGGTCGAATGTTCAACCCAAGTTCACTGACTGCCTTGCTGTTATCGTAATACAGGTACTTATTGCTGGCGAGCATCCTGCCTCTATCTATCGGCAGGTTAAGTGGCAACCACTGCATCAGCCCAGACAACGCCGCCATAGGCGGAATCAGCCAGTCCGGGATTTCACCCGGTGGTACGCGTGTGCCCAGCTGGTCAGCGATCTGTGTCATGGTCTCACGATGGGTCATGTTATGACCGGCAAGAATGTAGCGCTCGCCTATACGCCCCTTCTCTGCAGCAGCTATGTGCCCCTTTGCCAAATCCCGCGCATCGATATAGTTGAGCCCCCCTCTAGGAAGTGCCGGGAATCCTTTGATTGCCTGGATGATCAGTTCTCCGCTGACAAACTTGATATCCCGGGGCCCCATGACCGCTGCTGGCAGCACGCTTATCGCCGGTAAGCCCTGTTTGACATATTCCTGCAGAGCATCCTCAGCGAGCTGCTTGCTATACGCATAAGGAAAATCCTGGACACGCAGATTGCAGCGATCACGCTCATCAAGTAGTGCCCGGCCGGGGCGCGGAAAGCCGAGGGCCGCTGCCGAACTGGTCAGGACAAACTTCTCTACACCCGCCTCCAGGGCCGCCTGCATCATATTCCGTGCACCCTCAACATTCACCTGGAGGATTCTCTTCAGAGACGTACGCCAGTAGTCAGAAACAGCCGCGACGTGGAAGACCCAATCGACTCCGCGCACCGCTTCGCGCAGTGAGCCGATATCCAGCAGATCGCCGATAACCACTTCCATCTGCAGCCCATGGGTGGCATCATCCGGCGAAGTGCGGCGGCGCAGCCCAACAACTTCAATCCCCCGTTCATTGAGAGCGGCAACCAGGTTTGCGCCAACACATCCCGTGCTGCCTGTAACCAGCACACGTGTCATCGAATTCCCCGTTTAGACAAGGTAGTTGCCATCATCTATTAAAACAATGCCATCCACCTTCAAGGTTGGTCTGCTCATCACACCATCGAGATGGATAGGGGCTTTGTTCTGCCCATTATAGGGGGCCACTGCATTGTGCCCGATCGCGATGTGAATGGTACCCATCACCTTCTCATCGGTCATGACTTCCCCGGTAATCCGTGCCTCGGGGTTGGTCCCAATACCGAGCTCCGCGATAGTTCGAGAGCCCTCACCATTGGGTTTGGCTTCTGCCTCATCGATAATAGCCTGAAGCTCTGCCGCCTCTGCTCCACCCTGGATTTCTATTACACGGCCAGCTTTGAAGACGAGCCTGATAGGTTCCTCGATCAAGATGCCGGGAAACGACTTGTCAACCACAAGCACCCCCTCGGCGCTGTCCTCGCGCGGGGCCACATAACATTCGCCAGCAGGCAGATTGTAGAAGCCAGGCTCGCGAATCCGCCCGGGGTCCACTGCAACCTTGCGTTCAGCAATAGAGAAGGTCAGATCAGTGCCCAGCGGTGACGTAATGTGAACGTGTGATCGCCCCTGCAGACGGTCACGGAGCCGGAAGGTAATCTCTGCGATACGATCATAATCTGCCGAAAGCTCGTACCGCATTATACTTTTATCAATCCCCAACCCCGCCGCAAACCGGATTTTCCCGCCTTCGGCAGCAGCGCTGACCAGCGAGATGCGGTAAGGCTGCTCAGCCAGGGTTGTGGCACCGAGGAAGTGAATTCCCACATCAAAGGTGCGGGCCGCCTCTAACAGATGGGGGGGTGCCACTTTGAGCGGACGCTCTGACTCCGGGAGTGTCCAGCGTAATAATTCATCTGGCCCTATTCTTTGAATGGCCTGTGCCAGCAGTTCCTGTTCTTCTTTCAAAGCCGCGTCTGTGATCAGCAGTACGCGCTCCCCTGGCTGGACTCCCATACACGTGTGTACTACATTTTCGTACCACTTCACCTTGAACAAACCTTTCTTTAAAGCGGTATTTCAATTGTCGAAGCTCGCCTTGGTACTTTCTACCCGCTGCCAGAGCACCGATAAAGGTGTACGCTTGACTTTCACACGCCAAAAAATTAACAGCCACATGTGCAGGCGGGCGGCAAACTGGGCGAGTGTCCACACCAGTTCGCGTGCGCCTCTTGCATAAGACAGAGCGCGCCATGTGCCCGCCGCTGCCTCATGCCAAAAGCTGCGCATTCGCAGGGGAGATCGCGCGATGATCGGCTGGGCATATCCCCCTGCACTGCGCACTTTCTGCTTGAGCCAGTCGCGATAGGTACGCGGATAGCGCACATAGACCTCTGCCTCTGGTGCATATCGAACGCGATACCCCTGCTGGCCGATCAGGTGCGAGACGACCGCATCCTCAGCAAGTGCATCCTCTGGAATGATCTTAACGACCCCGGCCCGGATGGCATAAAGATAGCCAGAGCAGACGAAGAACTGCCCCGCACGATCCCTTTTGAGACGCTCGATATGCGCGCCGGCATCTGTTAGAAGGTGCGACCAGTACCCCAGCATCGTTGTACGTGATTCCAGCGAGATCGGGCGCCCGCTCACAGCACCCGTCGCGGGATCATCGAACGGGGCCAGCAGGTGTGAGAGAGCACCCTGACCCATATACACATCCCCATCCGTCATCACGATCACAGCACCATGAGCTGCGCTTAATCCAAGGTTGAGTGCGGCTGGTTTTCCTCGCCCCGGGTCCCGCAGCACCCGTACGTGTTCGTAAGTAGTAGCTGCATTTGCCGTAGCATCGTCTGGGCAGATAACCAGTATTTCAATTCGGCGATCAAACTCTTGACCCTGAAGAGCCTCCAGTGCGACGCCGATGCTGTCAGCCTCCTGATATGCGGTGATCAGGACAGTGACTTCTGGGGATGTCATGCGCTTAATCTCTTTGAGAGAGCACGCCCACGCTGCAGCTCACCCCATAGATAGCGAGGGGAGATCGGAAGCAGGAGCTGCAGCAGCACCAATGGATGGAACAAGTTCTGAGGGCCCTGCACGCCCTGTGCAATCCCGAGGATCATCCGCGCGAGAAAACGATGCTGCCCCATTAACCACAACACGTAATCGAGCAGGAGAGGATTTACGAGCATATCACGGATTGAATTAAGGCCGTTGAAGAGTGGGCCGAAGCGTGACCAGATGGCAGACGCATAAGCCCTGTGATTCGGGCGTCCTGCAGCAATGTTTTCGCGGATAATCTGCGCAGCCAGCAGCCCGCTTTCCAGAGCCAGGTCAATGCCTTCGCCCGTCACCGGGTTGACAAGACCGGCCGCTTCCCCGATCAAAACCCAATTCTTCCCGGCAGTGCGCTCGGCTGCGAAATCCACGCGCAGCGGGAATCCTTTGATGGCGGCCGATGGCCTGGCATCCCGGAGCACTCCCTGCCGCTGACGGCGCGCCACAAACTCCTCCACCAGGGTACGCGCAGGCTTCCTGGTAGCATAGAAGGCAGGGTAGATGCCCGCGCCGATGTTGGCTTTCCCACCTCCTGTGGGGAATATCCACCCATAGCCTGGCAGCAGGTGCAGGTCGAAGTAAAAGTCGTAGGAGGGCTCCATTTCAACGCCCTCATAGTACTGGCGAGCCGCGCGTACCAACCGAGGACGCCGGGTAAGAAAGCCGTTCTTTTGTAACAGTGCAAGGTTTGCGCCTACAGAGATCACCACCTGGCGGGCTTCGATTGACAGTGGGCCTTCCGGGCCATCCGCGAGGATTGCCGTCACGCGATCGTCGCTGCGCTCGATATGTTTCACAGCAGCCTGCACATTTCGTGCACCTGCCGCCAAAGCGTGGCGGTGAAGAGTCTCATCGAGCACGAGGCGGGGCAGCACAAGCGCATAACGGAACTGGTGCTCAACAAACTCTTCAAAACGCACGGCGACCTGCATTCCAAGGGGGCCCGTTAAGCGGGCTTGATCCAGCCTGGTAGCACCAGATGCCATAACGCCTTCCAATATGCCCATATGATGCAGAGTCTGGACCGCCATGGGAGTCAATCCATCTCCACACGTTTTATCACGGGGGAAAGCGGATCGGTCGATAAGGGTTACCTCATGCCCAAACGAAGCCAGATACCATGCAGCAGCCGCACCACCCGGGCCACTGCCGATCACCACTATCTCCGTATTGATCGACATCCCGCGCATAGACGCGCGCTCCCTCTCACCTCGTTAGCGCGTTCCAGAGAAAGTATGCACTTTCTATCAGCCCGGTACAAGTGATAGGGGTCACGGGGGGCCGGTGATGAACCGGCCCCCCGTGCAGTGCTCTATCTGGTCTCGGACACTCTAACTGTGTCGCCGCGCTGGACGGGCACGTAGAGCATCTCAGCATATTCCTTGATCATGCGGCGCGTTGAAAAGGACGGGGCTGCTGCCTTGATAGACTCGCGCACTTTGCTCAACCAGCCGCGCGGCAGGCCGCCATTAGTACGCAAATAGTAAAGGGGGATCACATCTTCCTCGAGCACGCGATAGAGTGACTCTACATCGAGTTGATCCTGCTCTTCCGGCGGGCGCCCGTCAAGGTCATCACCGATGGCCCATCCGTTGTGCCCCCTGTAGCCTTCGGCCCACCAACCATCCAGGATGCTGCAATTGGGCACTCCGTTGATGGCTGCTTTCATACCGCTGGTCCCACTGGCCTCACGCGGGCGGCGTGGTGTGTTCAGCCATACATCAACGCCCTGCACAAGATAGCGTGCAACCGACATGTCATAGTCTTCTAGAAAGGCGATGCGACCGGCCAGGTCCGGATCCAGTGCCTTCTGACAGATTTCCTGGATCAACTGTTTGCCACCATCATCATGCGGATGGGCTTTGCCCGCAAAAACGAATTGGACCGGATGGAGGGGGTCTGTCACGAGCCGCTTGAGGCGCTCCAGATCACTGAACAGCAGGGTCGCACGCTTGTAAGTTGCAAACCGGCGCGCAAAGCCTATTGTCAGGATGTCACGCCCAAACAGCGCCCCGGACCAGACCACGTGGGCAGGGGTAGTTTCCCCCGCCTGCCAGCGCGCCTGTGCACGCTCAAACAGGAACCAGATCAGGTCCATTTTGAGCTTCTGGCGTGTCCCCCACAGAACCTCATCCGGGATGGCATCCACAGCACCCCATAGAGAGGCGTCATCCATGTACTGGGTCCAGTCGGGCCCGATGTACTGGTTAAAGAGGGCGATCATCTCAGGTGCCAGCCAGCTCTCGACATGGACACCATTTGTGATGTGAGCAATAGGAACATCTTCAACATTGCGTTCGGGCCACAGGTTGTGGAACAGATTCCGTGATACCTCGCCATGTAATTCACTGACGCCATTCCGCAAACTGGACAGCCGCAGTGCCAGGCGTGGCATGCTGAACAACTCCCCCCAGCCGGGGTTGTAACGTCCTAATGCCAGGAATTCCTGTTCACTCAGGCCAAGCTCTTTGCGGTACGTGGCGTAGTATTCGGCCACGAGGCCCTCATCGAACATGTCCAGGCCAGCGGGGACCGGCGTGTGAGTGGTAAACACTGTGCTGGCCGCCACTTCCTCCATAGCCGCAGTGAAATTCTTGCCCTCCTGCAGCTTCTCCCGGATCAGCTCGAGCGTCAGAAACGCGCAGTGCCCCTCGTTGAGATGCCAGACGCTTGGTTGGTGGCCCAGTGCCCTCAAGAGGCGAACCCCACCGATGCCCAACAGCGTCTCCTGAAGCAGCCGAGTAGTGCGCGAACCGCCATAAAGGCGTGGAACGTCCTGGGTGAGCTCCGGGTTGCTGCTCGTGAGCGTTGTATCAAGCAAATAGATCGGAACACGCCCTACCTGAACCTTCCAGACATCACTTGAAATCTGGAGCGTGCCCAGATCAATAGAGATGTTTAACACACTGCCTTCTGGGGTCAGAACTGGCTGAACGGGGCGTTCGTTAGGAAGGAACTCATCATAATAGTCCTCCTGCCAGCCCTCGGCGTTGATCTTCTGGGTAAAGTACCCTTTGTAGTACAGCAAACCGACCCCAACAAACGGTAGCCCCAGATCACTGGCTTCCTTGGCGTGATCCCCCGACAGCACACCAAGCCCCCCTGCATAGAGAGGCAGGCTCTCATGCAGTCCGAATTCAGTCGAGAAGTATGCGATTAACTCATTCTTCAGGTTAGGATAGGTTGTGGCAAACCAGGTGTCACTCTCACCCATGTATACGTCGAAGGCGCGAAAGACCTTGTTGTAAGCCGCTATATAACTGATATTATGGACTGCGGCATCAAGCTTGCGATCATCAACCCGTTGTAGAAAAGCAACCGGATTGTGATATACCTGCTCCCAGAGATAGGGATCCAGATCGCGGTAGAGCGCCTGGGCTTCATCGTGCCAGCTCCACCAGAGGTTATACGCCAGCTCCCGCAGGCGCTCAATTCGCAATGGGAGGGCGCGATTATCCAACGGGTTGGCATTCATCATAGATCGACTCTCCTAACTACCCGCCACAGGTGCGGCAGTGATTTTGTGTTCAGTTGGTGCATAGACGAGAATTAACAACACTCCGAGGGAGACGAAAGGTTACGATGCGGGAAACAGTTAATGAGAAGGCTGGCTGATTGTCGTTTCAGATTCGATGCAGCTCACCGCGTTCAGGTTCAGGTGCACACTCATTTGCTTATACCTCTTGCACAGGGCCCGATTATACTGAGCCGATAAAGCAGGTCAAGCGCCCAATATTCGGCGCCGACAGTTCATACACTATTAGATGGTACCAGCCGTGCAGCGCCTAATATATACCAGAGGATAAGCCCATCGCGCCACTTGGTGATGCTGCACAACAGCTGACAGCATTGCCAGTGATATTCGCCTCAAGGTAAAATGCCAGCATGACAGACACACCCCGACCAATCATTTCCCTATTAACGGATTTTGGTGTCAGCGGCAGCTATGTTGGTGCAATGAAAGGTGTCCTTTTGGGCATTGTACCTGATGCTCACCTGGTGGATATCAGCCACCAGGTGGCCGCACAGGATGTGCATGAAGCGGCCCTGATTATCGCCAGTGTTTATCAGTACTTCCCCGCCCATACCGTCCACCTGATTGTGATTGATCCGGGTGTTGGTGGAAAGCGTCGGCCGATTGCTGTACAAACACCACATGGATATTTTGTCGCTCCGGATAATGGCGTGCTTACCTATGTGCTCCTGAAAGAACCTGAATTCATGGCCGTTGCGCTTGAAAACCCGGCCTATCAGAGACCAAATCCCAGTTACACGTTTCATGGCCGGGATATATTCAGCCCATCCGCCGCACATTTGGCTTCAGGTGTTAAACTGGAATCACTCGGGCCTGTGATCCATGATCTGGAACGGCTGGCGCTGCCTAAGCTGCGTGTTATGCCAGGGCATATTCAGGGCGAAGTCGTTCACATCGATCGTTTTGGCAACATCCTGACTAACATCATGCAGTTGCAATGGGTGAGTGAGGAGATGCTGAAGCTGGAGCCGCTGGGACCTCACGAAGCAGATGCCACCCCCGTAGAGTTTTCCTGTCTCACTGCCGAGATCACGCTTGGCTGGCGTAACATCAAGGGGATCTATCACACATACAGTGAAGTGCCTGTGGGGCACAGCCTGGCGTTAATCGGCAGCAATGGCGAGCTTGAGGTTGCGGTGAACCAGGGTTCTGCCAGCGCTCAGCTGGCTGTCCAGGTGGGCGATCCCGTTTCTTTACGTCTCGGCCCGCCTTTGTAATGACACTTCACAATTGAGCATATCTCGTTTAATTTGGAGGCTACCAGAATGGACCGCTTTATCGTACATGGTGGAGTCCCACTGAATGGCACGATCACAGCAAGCGGTAACAAGAATGCTGCCCTCAAGTTGTTTCCTGCATGCCTCCTGACGGATGAGCCAGTAGTTCTTCACAACGTGCCGGATATCGCCGATGTGAACGCCATGATCGAGATCATCCGGCGTATGGGCGTCGAAATAGAGAAGATCAAGCCCAACAGCTGGCGAGTCCATGCAAAGGAGATCACTTCAACAACAATTGATGAGGCGCTTGCTGCCAAAATACGGGCCAGCATTGTGTTAGCAGGCCCACTTTTGGCCCGGGAAGGTCATCTTGAACTTCCGCTTCCTGGCGGTGATGTGATCGGTCGCCGCCGCGTCGATACACACATCCAGGCCCTTCAAGCATTGGGGGCAGTCTTTGAGATGAATGGTAAGTTTACCTTCACAGCCAGTGAGCTGCACGGCGCAGATATCCTGCTGGACGAGGCAAGCGTGACTGCAACAGAAAATGCGATTATGGCAGCCAGCCTGGCAAAAGGCACCACGGTCATACGCAATGCCGCTGCTGAGCCGCACGTTCAGGACCTCTGTCACTTCCTGAATGGGCTGGGGGCTCAGATCGAGGGTGTTGGCTCCAATGTGCTGACCATTCAGGGTGTGGAGCGGCTGCATGGCGGCGAGTTCCGGGTAGGCGCCGACTACATCGAAGTAGGCAGCTTTATCGGCGCTGCAGCAGTGACGCACGGCCGCGTTCGTATCAAGGATGCTGACCCGCAGCATTTGTCAATGATCCGCCTAGTTTTTAACAGGCTGGGCGTCCATTGGGAAGTTGAGGGCAATGACGTAATTGTGCCTGAGTACCAACCCCTGCGTATCGTGCCAGATATCGGCAATCGTATCCCGGAGATCAAAGCACAGCCGTGGCCCGCGTTCCCCAGTGACCTGATGAGCATCGTCCTAGTTGTTGCAACCCAGGCTGAAGGAACCGTGCTCTTCCATGAGTGGATGTACGACGGACGTTTCTACTTTGTTGATAAGCTGGTCTACATGGGAGCGCGCGTGCTGCTGTGCGACCCTCACCGGTGCCTGATCCAGGGGGCCAGCCCACTCCGCGGTGAGCCTGAGCGCATCACCAGCCCGGACATCCGCGCAGGTATGGCTCTGATCCTGGCGGCATTATGTGCCGAAGGCAGCACCGTGATCCGCAATATTGCCCAGGTGGATCGCGGCTACGAGAATGTTGAAAGTAAGCTTAGATCGCTTGGGGCGAAGATAGAGCGCGTGCGCGATGAGTAGCTAACTCTCGGGTTCAGCACTGTCGGCTTGTGGATCTGTGGATTCGTCTTCCATGGCTGGTGAGTTTTCATCATCAGCCGCTTCTGTTTGCGTAACGGGCATTTCATCTGTTTCAGCACTGGATTGATCGCCCGCCAGCGTCTCAAGAGCTTCTTCCTGCTCGCGCTCAGCAAGAAAACGCGCTTCGAGTTCGGCGACGAACTCATCAGCCCGTTGGTAGACTTCTGCTGCGCCGGCCAGTTCTACTGTGTCCTCGCTAGGCTTGAAATGTTCCGCCCGGTCTGCAAGCCCCTGTAACTCTGCATCTGTGAACAACTTACCATGATACAGCTCAGCCATCCGCGCATTCGCAAAGTGATCCAGGCTGTATCGCCAGACACCCGGGCGCACCTGGCGCAGCACAGAGTGACAGTAGCTGCAGCGCACTGAACGACGCACCTGCGGAAGCCCTAACATAGCGTGCGGCTGCTCGTCCAACTCCAGATGACCAATCTGGCAGGCGGGGCATATTTTGACTACAAAGCCCTCGCGATACCGGCGGCGTTCCATCAGGCCGCGAATCAGAAATACAGCGTACAGCAGCCCCGCCAATCCTCCGGCGATTGCGATCGGCAGCCAGCCTGGCAGCGCGGGCCCCGGTGACGGTGGCAAGGCAGACGTCGCAGAAGTTGGTGTTGGTTGTATGACAGCAGGAGCAGGCTGCGGTGTTTCAGTAGGCGCGGCCGTTTCGCCGCCCCGGGCCTCCGTAGGCGAGGGTTCGGGGGTCGAAGAGGGCTCAGGCGTGTCTGTAACCGTGGGGGTTAAGGAAGGCACGGGCGTGATGCTGTAAGGTGCCTGAAGTACGGGCAGGGCACCAAGATCCAGGGCAGCATCCCAGGTTACAAAAGCCGCTGATATCCAGGCTCCACGCTCCGGGTTCTGAGCAGGCCATTCAATAGCTACCCAGTCGCCATCCTCGCTTCGCGCGACCGGATGCACAGGCGCTCCGTAAGGCAGCTCACCCAGATATCCCGAGCCGACAGCGGGGTCCGGCAGCACCGCAAGGTAGGTGGTGTTCACCAACCCTCCACCGGGAGGGGGTGGGGGCAGGGTAGGAGTGGGGGTATATGTGGGCCCCAGGAAATGTGTGGCGGTTGCAGTAGGCCCTTCCTCTTGGGCCCATACCCCGGTTACCAGCGGACCAGGGGCCGCCAGCGCGATAACGGCCAGCAGCCCCACAGCCCATGTAATCCATACCAAGCGTGCAGTGACTCGCATGACTTTTACAGCAAATCCTTAGCCAGCCCCACTGTTTGCAGGTGGCTGGGGTGGCGGCGGAGTCGAGGCGCTGGTTGTTGACTCTTCGTCTTCGTCCGCCGGGACAATCGCTTTGATAAATCGGTCGATCAGCCGCCAGAGAAGATTCTGGTTGAACCCGACGATCAAACAGATCGGATAGATGAGCGGAATAGCCGGTGACGTTGAGGCAGTCGCCAGATCGGTCATCGATCCGGAGGTTGCCAGGGTCAAGACATTGCCGCCCGCAAAGATGATGATATAAGCAACAATCCCCAGCAGCAGCCCCATAAACGGGTTGGTGAGATACCACGTCGTGTGGATCGGATCGAAATCACGCCGTTTCGATGTATGCTTGATCAAAACCCACAGCGCGCCAACGACGCCCCCCAGGCTGCCAAACAAGGCGGGCAGATAGATAGCCGCCATCCAGTTGGGCACCCGCCCCTGGGCAAATGCAATCACCTGATCGTTCATCAGTGAACCAAAAATCAGGAGGCACAACCAGAGAATCAGATAGATGGCAATCCCGGTGCCCCGCGTCAGCGTCCAGCGGCGAACCTTTTCCTCCAGAAGCAGTCGGGCTTTGGCCTGCATGAGCAGTTCTTCGGCGTTGTCGAAGTACTCCTCCCCGGCCATTAACAGCATGCGTGCATCCTTGAGCTTGGCCAGCACGCCCTCGGTTGCTTTATAGTCTCCACGCACATCGGAGACTGCATCCTCGTATGCCTGGTTGATCTGCTCCCACAGCAGCCGGACGCGCTGAGGCGTGATAAGCATCTGCACAATTTCTGTATCAATCGGAACATCGGGGGATGGATGCAGGTCTTTTCCCGGAAGCTCATCAACAAAGGGATCAACGATCGCGCTCTTGATCTTGATCGCCTGCGGATCGACTGTCAGTTTGCTGACTACTCGTGCAGGAGATGCCCCAGTGCCAACAGAGGATGAGCCGGCAGGGCGAGCCGGCGCCCCGGTGTAAACGTCTGGAACTTCGGTAACAGGCGGCGCTTTCGGGATCGAGGGTAGAGCAGGGCCGTCGTCGACCTCCGCACCTTCACCCAGCGGTGGCCCAGGTTGAGCGGGCAGTGCAGGGGCAGGTTTATAGTGATCATCATTAAGCGCCTCAAGCTCAATCACTACTTTCTCACCGTTCGACAGAGCACCCGGGGATATTCCCGGCTCACCACTGCCGGTGATCGAGCCAAGCACCTCGTCCGCAGCTGCTGCGGGCGAGAAATCGGGCTTGGGCTGAGCATCAAAGGGGTCCTCGCCCCCCATCTCGGCAGCATGGGCCTTTCCGCCCACAAGAATATCCCAGCCTTTTCCGGCCAGGGAAGTTTCATTTTCTGCGCTGGCGTCCCCCTCGGACGGCTGCGCTGGACCTGGTTGATAGAGATCATCGTTAGACATGGTCTGCCATTATCTCCTCTGCTAGCCTGCGATACGCAAGCGCACCTGCGTGTGAGGGTTGTGTCTCAACAAGAGACTTACGGGCAACGGGTGCCTCGGCAAACGCCACATTCTGTTCAATCACAATCTCAAAAACCTTATTTCCGAATACCTCGCGCAGCTCACGTACGACTTCCTCCGCATGCGCGCTTTCGGTAGCATACATGGTAGGGAGCAGCCCCAGTAATCGCAAATCTGGGTTCAGGCGCCGCTTGACACGCCAGATGGTCTCCATCAACGAACGGACACCCCTCATTGCAAGATAATGACACTGCACCGGTACAAGCACCGACTGGGAAGCCACTAATGCATTGAGTGTTAGCAGGTTCAGGCTGGGAGGAGTATCAATCAGAACATAATCAAAGGGAATCTGGCTGCGCTCAAGCGCCCGCTGCAGGCGCTGTGCGCGCCCTTCAGCATCCACTAATTGGACTTCTGCAGTAGCCAGATCAACGCTGGCCGGAGCTAACGCCATTCGCGAGTCCGGCCCTACCGGGCGTAGAATGCGCGCAATCGACATGTTTTCATGAATTAACACTGAGTACATGCTGCGCGGCAAATTATAAGGGTCCATGCCGTATGTGGCTGTCAGCGCTGCCTGGGGGTCCATGTCTATCAACAGAACGCGCTTATTCTGTAAGGCCAGCGCCGTACCCAGGTTGGCGACGGTTGTGGTTTTCCCAACGCCACCTTTTTGATTTGCTACAACGATCGTATGGGCCAATGCGTTCTTCCGATCGTATTCAGGCTGACTAAGAGAGCATTATAGCATACCTTGCTGCCTATTATATGACCGTTTATGCACGGATACCATCGTGCACACTGCTCTCCTCGAGTTAAATGATTGAGCGGCTTGACGCTCCACGATGCCCAAGCTATGATACGGGACATGACCAAAAAGGACCTGCTCGAGACACTGGCGAGCCAACGCGCCAGTTTTATGGCCACCCTCGACGGCCTTTCCCCTGAGCAAATGCGAATGCCGGGTGCTTGTGGCCTTTGGTCCATCAAAGATATCATGGCGCATCTCACCACCTGGGAATCGGAACTGGTGACTGCTCTGAACCAGTTACAGAACCGGCGTACGCCCAGCATCCTTGATATTGAGGATATTCACAGCTGGAATGAGGAGCAGTACCACGCCAATGCGCCCCGCCCGCTTGAGGTAATCATGGAAGACTTCGCAGGCGTACACCGCATGCTGCTCCGTATGATTGAAGACCTCGACGAACGCACTTTATTCGATCGGCGGCGCTTCAAATGGATGGAGGGTGAGCCGCTTGCATATCTGGTAGAGGAAAACTCCTCCCTCCATGAGGAAGAGCACGCAGAGGATATTCGTGCCTGGCGTCAGGCACAAGGCTTCTAACTGTAACCCTGATGAACCGTTCACAACGTTCATATAGGGCTGATTTGCCCGGTCTGTACTGGACAACTACACTGTGACAGGATCGGGGTGGTCCGTTTGTTTCTTCGTACACAGGAGTATTGATGAGCCGCGTTATAAATCTGCATAGTCCGGGAAAGCTGCGCAGCCAATTGATGCGCACCGGCGCTGAAGTGTTACGCCGGTTAGGGCAAATGAACAGCATTGATGATGAAGCACGCGATATGCTCGCCTTTCTGGTTTTCTGTTTCAGACGCATCGATGAAGGCATCAGCGAATCCGTAGTTGCCTGGGAAAAGCGTGATTATTGGGTTAAGGCAGAGCAATTCCGCATCAAATGGGCTTGGGTGCATGGCGCAGCCCATCGGCTGGAGACTCTGATCCGCAATGAATCCTGGGACAGGCTCCCTGCACTGATGATGGAATTCTATCCATATTTTGAGGATATAAAGATCGTCAAATACACTCGCAGCCCCAGCCTGTGGCATGGGGCTTACCGCCGCCTTATGAATGGCCAACACGAGTAAACCATGCGCCTGCAAGATATTGTCACTTCCTCACTGGTCATAATCACCCTGCTTCTGACAGGCTGTTCTTCCAGCGTGCCTGAAGCCACCGCTGATGAGACTCCTGCGGTGGAGACTGCTGCTCCTACCCCAACAGAAACCCGGGTCCCTGAATCAACGCCTGATCCATTCCCGGGTGATGGCCCCTGGGAGGTACATTTCGAGACGCAGGATGGGGCGGAGCTCACCGGCACTCTGTATGGCGAAGCAGGTTCCACCGGGCTTCTGTTGGTGCCCATGTATCCTGGTGGGGCGGCCGGCTGGGATGCATTCGCAGAACAAGCTGAAGCCCAGGGATATCGAGTGCTGACATTCGAGCTTCGCGGCCACGATGCTTCTTCCGGGCCGATTTCGATCGCAGACGCACCAGAGGATATCAGCGCTGCAGCCAGCTTCATGCGCAGCGAGGGGATCGATAAGATCGTTCTGATCGGGGCAGGCGAGGGCGGTACAGCTGCGATTCTGGCTGCTGATGAGAGCGATTCTAGCGCTATCGCGGTGATCTCAAGCCCCTTGTTGTACAACGACCTTGAAGTCACTTCTTCCGATCTAGCCTCCCTGGACATCCCCAGCTTGTGGATCGGATCCCGCCAGGATATGACGCAAAACGTGGAGACAATGTACGAGCAGGCTGGCAGCTCGGAGAAATCCGTCTGGATTTTTGAAGGCAGCAGCCTGCATGGAACGTATTTGTTCGAAGGGGCAGACTCTGCTGACCTGACCGCCCGTCTTTTTGATTTCATAGGGCGAGTGACTGAGAGCTAAGGACATTGGGGGTACCACACCCGGCTTTACTTAGCTCTCACCAAGAGAGGTAAGCCGTGAACCAGTTTACCGATTTCCTGGCATTCTTTTCACAGTCCTTACTGATTATTGCGCTGCCAATTGTCATCGCGGCTGCTATCCAGCTATACCGCACCCAGACAGCTGCTCTGCGTGAGAAGCTGGGACCTCGCTTTGACGATCTAGAACGTGCCGCGCGGATCGCTGTGCGGGCGGCCGAACAGCTGGGGTTAGTCCAAAAGCTGGCCGGTCCTGAGAAGAAGCAGAAAGCAGTCGAGATTGTACAGCGGTTCCTTGATCAGCGGGGCGTAAGAGTGGACGTGGCGATGATCGAGGCGCTGATCGAGTCAGAAGTGCTTAACCAGTTCAACAACCCATATCTTCCGGCAGATACGCCTGAAGCCCGCCAGGCGCTGGTAGATCGCGCGATCCGTGCAGCAAAAGAGGCTGCTGAAAAGAGTGGGATGTCCGGCGTCATCACAGATGTGGCTGAACAAAAGAAGGCGTTCGCCGCTCAGCTTGCCACCCATTTTCTGGAGCAGCTTGGCATCTCAGTCTCCCCCGCACAGATCGCAGGTATGATCGACTCCGCCGCGACATCACTATCGTCTGGTGCAACCTCAATGACGGCGGATTTAAGCCAGACATTGATCGAGGAGGCCGTGGAGAACGGGGTGTTCGCTGCCCAGCAGAGCAGCGCTCAGGGTAAGATAGAGAACAGTACTGCAGTCTTGCAGGCCTATGCGTTGTATGTAGCCACTCAGTTTCTGGCTCAACACAACCTTCAAATCAATGAGACACTGTTAAGTGGGCTGATTGAAGCCCGGCTCATGAGGAGTGCAGGTGCGCCTCCTCAGTGAAAGCAGGTAGCCGGCTTAAACCCACAAAAGGGAGGATGGTTGAGATTTCACCTCCCCTTTGCGTATCTGTAACATCTTCACACTAGTCGCAGCATACTGTGTTATCGAGCATAATCCGGGCAAAGCAATCCAGGTCTGGCAGATCTGCAAGGGCCTTGATGTACCGCACCAGGTGTTTTGATAGGCGATAGTGGCGCAAAACCCGATGACGCTGATCCCTTTTCAGAAGAGCTAATTTGGTGCGCTCTTCTAACAACGCTTTGCCCACCATATCGTTAAGGGCGTCCCAATCCGCATCTGAAATATGTAGCTCCTGCATGGCACGACTCCCGATGACAAGGTGTTCTACCCTTATTACCGGGTTTCGTGGCAAGAATCTGTCGCAGGAGTTGTGATTGCTCCCGAATCCGGGGGTACATGACGGGTTTATCTGGATGGGTTAAGCTGCTCGAATCCAACTACAGTGATGACTTGCATGGCACCAAAATCATCATACGACACAATCAGCCGGCCGCCGCGCTCCGTAGCCCGCCGCGCCATCCAATACAGTATTTCGTTCATCCGCTGACCCTGGAAGTAAACCTGTTCATCCGGTAGGCGCGTCGTCTGGCCGTCGTACAGCGCACGCAGGAAACGTGTGACATCCCCCGTAGTCAGATCATCCAACTGATAGAAAAACAAATCAGTTGTCTCCGCAACAGCGGTGGAGCGGCCTGCGATCTGGGCTCCCGTCTCAGTCCAGGTCAGAGGGCCTGCCCAGGCATGTCTCGAAATGTGGCTGGCGATATCTACCGCAGTGCGATCAGCCACTCTATCGATCACAGGATCAAGACGCTGTGCGATCAGGCGGCCCATATATTCTTCAGGTTGGCGGGTCGAGGTTGCTGTGGGGATGATCGTCGAAGTGAGGGTTAGGGTAGGGGTAGCTGAGGGAATATCGGTCCCTGTTTCCGGGGCAGGGGTAGCCGTGGGCGTTTGCCCAACTGTGCGCTGCCCGACCAGTACGATCTGAGCCTCGATAAACGGATCCCGTGTATATGCGACACTCAGAACGAGGTCTCGCTGGCGAGCACGGGTGGCCAGTGCCTGCAACGCAGTGTCAAACGAGGCATCGCTTAACAGCCACTGCCCGCCAGGCTGAGCGGGTTCGGGGGGCGTGAGGACCAGCTGCAACACTGGCCCCTCTCGATCTACCTCTGCAACAGGGATAAGGGTGCCCAGGGAATTTACATCCGGGACGAAGACTACCAGGGCTTGAATTTCCTCGATGTCAGGCTGCTGGCTCCCAATGAGAAGGACCTGGCTTGCTACAAGCAGGTCTCCGCGTGCTGCTGATGATTCCCACCAAGCAAGGCCGTCTGTGTTGATCCGGGAAGCTCGCTCAACCAGGGGCAGTGCGATATCTAACAGCGCATCAGCCCATGGATCAGCAGGAGTAGCTCCACCAGCGTTGGAAAGATTTAGAGTCGGTGTAGGTGGTAGCTCGCCAAGATCAGGCCGGGATGAACGTGGCGAAACCGATTGCGAGGGAGCTGGCGCGGCTGTGGGGGCCGCTGCTGATTCTGGTCGGGCAAAACCAAGCCAGATCAGGCTGACAAGCATTACCAGCCCGAAGGCGAGCAGCAGCAGGCGTGATGGTTGAGCCCTGTGTCGAAGCCGCATTTTACCGTAAGGACTTAACCTCCAGGTTGTCAAAACGTATCCGCGCCACGGCATCACTCTGGCTCACGGCGTACCAGGCGATGTCGCCGGCCTCTAACCGAGAATCGCTGAAGCTGCTCACTTGTTGGCCATCCATATACAGTGTGAATGTTTCACCGCGTGCCAACGCAGCCAGCGTATGGGTCTGGGCACTCCCGGCATCGATCCCGCTGGGAAGCTGCCCTGGCTCGACACCCACTCCGGAAAGGGCGCCCCCTACTTTGGCCACAATGGTGTAGCTGTTATCGCAGAATACTGTAAATAAGTAGTAGTTATTCAGGTCTTTGAAGCGGATTGCTAACCCATACCCACTGCGACCAGTACATTCAGCCGGGTTTGCTTCGATCGAGGCAAACAGGTCAGCCTGGCTCACCGCTGTCGTCCAGACAAATGCGCCATCAAAAGGGCCTACTTCAAACAGGTGCTGACCACGATCTAGCCGGATTTTGACAGTCGCCGCATCGGTAGATGGCCACCCGGCAGAGAAATCCGCGCTGAAAACAACCGCCCCCAGGTCAAGATTCGCAAGTGCTTCATCCTCAGGGGCTGTGTTGGGTGTTGGAGTGGCTGCACCTGCTTCTGGTTCGGGTGTCGCGCCTTCTGCCAGTGGGGTTGTCGTCCCGGTCAGGAGCAGAACCTCACCGCCTGGTGTGGCGGTAGGGAATGGGGTGACCGTTGGTGCCGGGATGCCCGTAGGTGTAGTCGTTGGTACCACTGCGGTGGGCATGGGCGTCGCGGTGGGAAGCGTTTCCTGGGCTTCCGGCCTGCTGCACGCGGCCAGCAGGACAGCGACTCCTACCACGCAGGATGTTAAAACAGTTTTGTGCATAAGGGTTAACCCAAGGCATATCTGAATCTGGAAGCTCGCGTATATGCTACCGTGCGATGATAACGCACGGCGGCGTTATTGCACAGTACAGAATTCGCCGTTGACATGGGTTTCCGTGCACGGTATTCTCCGTTGCGCTATGGGCAACGAGGTCAAGGGCAAGAAAACACGCGGTCGCAAACCTGCGGATACATCCCCTGGTGCAGTTCAACCGCAGGCTGAGCCCCAAACGCCATCGCTCCAGGCCGTGCGGCGCAGTCTGCGCCTCGCGCTGGCCCTGGCGGGAGTAGGCCTGGTTCTGCTTTGTTCGGTGGCAGGCGCGTATGCCTTTACACCTTACAGCACGCTGGATCAGCGACCGCGCGTAGTGGCTCTGCTGCAAACAGCCACATACACGCCCACCTCAACATACACACCCACAGTTACCCTGACGCCAACCAGCACTTTGACGCCTTCTGCAACGCCGATCCCGACAGACACACCCATCCCAACACCGACATTCACACCATCGCCCACGCCCACACCAACCCCGCTGCCAACGCCCGACAGCCGGGATCGCGAGTTCTATATCCCCATTCTGATGTACCATTACATCAGCGTGCCGCCCGAGGACGCGGATGTGTACCGCAAAGACCTTTCTGTTTCCCCGCAAAGTTTCCGCGAGCAAATGCAGTGGCTCAAAGACAGCGGCTATACGACAATTTCGCTTTATGACCTGATCTATGCGCTTAACATCGGCTGGCCGCCCCTCCCCAACCGCCCGATCATCATCACGTTTGATGATGGCTACGTCGACAATTATGAAAATGCCTTCCCTGTACTGCGTGAACTGGGATTCACGGGGTCATTCTTCATTCTGACCGACGTAACGGACCGTGCCCAGCCCGGGTACATGACCTGGGACATGCTGAAGGAGATGCATGCCGCGGGCATGGATATCGAGGTGCATGGGCGCGAGCACATTGATTACAGCGGCCGTGATTACGACTGGCTCGTCTATCATTTGCTGGGCCCGCTGCAAACCATCGAGGCAAATCTCGGGGAGCGCCCACGCTTCCTTGCTTACACTTCCGGGCGGTACGATGAGCTCGTGATCCAGGTGGCCCAGGAGTTTGAGTATTGGGGCGGGCTTACCACGATCAACGGCTCACTGCAAACTAAGGCAGCACCTTTTGAGATGCCACGCATCCGCATACGCGGTGACTGGCCGTTGAGCACCTTCACAACCGTTGTCGCTAACAGCTAACCCCACTTATAATGACATCCAGGCAGCCTGACAGGCTGCGCCGATATATTCGCCTGCGAGGAGGGAACTCATGCTGCGCCGAATCAAGCGGCTGCCCGCTGAGCGTTTGATCCTGCTGGTAGCCACATTGAGCTTTCTTTTCTTCCTGATATGGGTAGCCGTAAATATCCTGGTTTGGTTAACATTCCGGGCTCTAGGGGTGCAGGGGGACCTGTGGGGTGAGCTGGAAGGCATCTCGTCTGCGGCGGCTTTCGCGATCACTCTGGCTGGCGGGATCGTGATCCTCGTCCAGCTGGACGAGGCTATTGAAAGCCGCAACCTGGATATTTACAACGATGCCTTTGAACGTATGATGTCCGATGATAACATCGCTGCCCGGCGCTGGATCTATCTGAACCTTCCTGATGATGTTGAAGAAGGGTTGACGCTGCTGGCAGGTAATCCAGAAGGACAGGCATGCGTGAAGCGCGTCTTGAACTCCTTCGACCATCTGGGGTTCCTGCTCCAACAGGAATGGGTTATGGGGGATGCGGTGATCCGCTGGGTCAGCCCCTTTGTGGTCAAGATTTGGGCCAAGCTGAAACCCTATGTGGATTACGAGATCGCGCGCCGGCATGAACCTGACTATTATGAGGCGGCGCGTTTTCTCGCTGAAAGCTGTGCCGAGTGGCGGCGCAAGAATGTGCCGGATTTCGAGATCACCTGGGTTGATAAAGCTCTCTAAAGCTCCCTGATTATCCTCCTGAACAGGGCTTGCCAAGCCCTGTTTCTGTTTGTACAAGGCATGGCAGTGAGCGTACGGGTTATATTGATAGATTTTGAGAGGTCTCCTGATAGACTTTGACGGAACCCTCAGTTACCATCATGGTTGTAACAGCTGGCCCACGGAAATCGTGGGCTAACTTTGGGCCGGTTTAAGGAAGAGAAGTGTCACACAGTTCGCGCCTTCCAGGTTTTTACAAACTCGGTGTTGATGCTCGCGCTGCGACAGTGGCTGAATGGGCCAACCTGACAGAGGATGAACACCACTCCCTTATAGGCAGGCAGGGTCTGAGCCCTGAGTTAGCTGACAAGCTGATCGAGAATGTTGTCGGTGTGTTCGGGATGCCGCTCGGCGTTGCCGTTAATTTCTTGGTCAACGGTCGTGAAGTGTTGGTGCCGATGGTTATTGAGGAGCCCTCTGTAGTAGCAGGCGCCAGTTTCATGGCCAAGCTGGCGCGGGAAGGTGGCGGGTTTAATACTTCCAGCAGCGCCCCGGAAATGATCGGGCAAATCCAGGTGCTTGGCCTAACCGATCCCGGCAGTGCCGGTGCGGCGGTACTGAGACATAAGCAGGAGCTGCTCGATATTGCGGCCTGCTGTGACAAGATTGTCGTCGACTTAGGCGGCGGCCCGCGTGATATTGAAGTACGGGCCTTCCCCGATACCCCGGTCGGCCCGATGCTGGTAGTGCATCTCATTTTCGACACCCGTGATGCGATGGGTGCCAACATGGTTAACACTGCCTGCGAAAGTCTCGCCCGGCCCATTGAGCGTATCACGGGGGGGCGTGTAGGGCTGCGCATCCTTTCCAATCTGGCAGATCATCGCTTAACACGTGCAGAATGCCGCATCCCGGCAAGTGCCCTGGCATTTGAGGGGTACTCAGGGGAACGTGTTGTATCCGGGATCGTGGAAGCATGGGCTTTCGCTGATGTAGACCCTTATCGCGCTGCCACCCACAATAAAGGCATCATGAATGGCATTGACCCCATCGTGATCGCGACCGGCAACGACTGGCGGGCTATCGAAGCCGGGGCGCACGCCTATGCGGCTCGCTCAGGTCGCTACACTTCACTCAGTACATGGTCTCAAGCTAAGAACGGCGATCTGCTTGGCGCGCTCGAGATGCCTATGGCTGTGGGAATTGTAGGGGGCACAACACGCGCTCACCCGGCCGCCCAGGTCGCCCTAAAAATCCTGGGCGTTAAGTCAGCCAACGAGCTGGCGGGGATCATCGTGTCAGTAGGCTTGGCCCAGAATCTTGCCGCGCTGCGGGCCCTGGCGACCGAAGGTATTCAAAAGGGGCATATGGCGCTTCATGCCCGGCAGATCGCAGTAGCTGTGGGGGCAGTCGGGGCTCAGGTTGATGCTGTAGTAGAGGGCATGCTCCAGGGCAATAACATCTCTCAGGCCTACGCTGTCGAGCTCTTAGAGAAGCTGAAAGCCTGATCAAGCTGGTTGTTGAACCAATTTAAGGAAAGTAAGGATAACATGAACACCAGCAATAATCACAACAATAATCATGCGGACGAGCAGAAGGGGCGTCTGCTGCGCCCCAGCCGCCAGGTTGGCATTGTCGGATACGGCGCCTATGTGCCGCGGTACCGGCTTCCAGCTTCTGAGGTGGCCCGCGTGTGGACAGGGGGCATGGGCGGAACTCCGATCCACGAGAAATCTGTGCCGGGCCTTGACGAAGATGTCGTGACGATGTCGATTGAAGCATCGCGTAATGCCCTCAGCCGCGCCCAGATTGATCCTTCAGTCATTCGTGCAGTCTGGGTCGGCAGTGAATCACACCCCTATGCCGTTAAGCCCACCTCAACCATTGTTGGCGAGGCGATCGGTGCCTCTCCTAACATCCTGGCCGGCGACTGGGAATTTGCCTGTAAAGCAGGCACCGAGGCGATGCAGGCCGCGATTGGCCTGGTGGGGAGCAGCATGGCGGACTATGCGCTCAGCATTGGTATGGATACAGCCCAGGGGCGCCCCGGCGATGCCCTTGAGTACACCGCTGCAGCAGGCGGTGCGGCTTATATCATTGGGCCGGCCGAGAACAGCCTGGCAGTCTTTGAGGCTACTTATTCCTACGTGACCGATACTCCGGACTTCTGGCGCCGCGCTCATGAAGACTATCCCTCACACGGCGATCGCTTCACCGGGGAGCCTGCCTATTTCGAACATGTGCTGTCAGCAGCACGTATCATGTTAGAAGAATTAGGGGCAGAGGCCGGCGATTTTGACTATGCCGTGTTTCACCAGCCCAATGTGAAGTTCCCTTCGCGGGCGGGGCAGATGCTCGGGTTCACGCCTGAGCAGATCCAAACCGGGCTGCTGGTTGGCGAGGTGGGGAATGTCTATGCGGGGTCTTCCCTCCTGGGCCTGAGCGCCATCTTGGATGAGGCCAAACCCGGCGCGCGCATTCTGGTTGTATCGTATGGTTCGGGGGCAGGCTCCGATGCCATCTCGCTCCGTACAACCGACTTGGTTTCCGAGCGCCAGAACCTCGCGCCCCGTACTCTGGACTATATCAAGCGCCGCACCGAGCTGGATTACGCGATGTACAGCCGTTTCCGCGGCAAGTTAAACAAGTAGGAAGGGGCCAGCGCGATGCGTGACGTAAGTATTATCGGCATTGGGCAGACTCCTGTTGCAGAGAGTTGGGAACAGCCGCTGCGTGAGATAGCCAGCCAGGCAGCGCAGATTGCCCTGCATGACTCAGGGCTTAAAGGCATCGATGCGCTGTTTGTTGCAAACATGCTGGCTGGCGAACTATCACGCCAGGAGCACCTGGGGGCTCTGCTGGCTGGTACGATGGGTATGGCCGGCATCGAAGCAGTGCGCGTTGAAGCGGCTGACGCCTCGGGTGGGGCCGCATTGCGCCAGGCGTATCTGTCCATTGCAAGCGGGGCCATAGATACGGCAATGGTGCTTGGGGTTGAGAAGGTTACTGATATTGTTGGCAGTGCGCGGTTGAGCGCCATGGCCACATCGCTGGACGCGGAGTTTGAAGCAGAGCAGGGGGCTACCCCGGCGGCGCTGGCAGCCCTGCTGATGCAGCGGTATATGCATGAATACAATGTCCCTCTGGAGGCGTTTGCGGGCTTCAGCGAGAACGCCCATTTCAATGGCTCGCTAAACCCTTATGCCATGTATCGCAACAAGCTGCGGCCGGGTATGTTCGCTGCCGCCCCTGCTGTAGCCACTCCGGTGGGTTTGTTCGACGCTGCGCCTGATGGTGATGGTGCGGCGGCGGTTGTCCTGGCAGCAACTGATTTGGCTCGCGATCTGGTGCCGCAGCCTGTGCGGATTCTTGCTTCAGCTGCCGCCAGTGATACGTTGGCCCTCCACCAGCGCAAGGATATGCTGCACCTTGCTGCGGTGACCAGATCCGCCCAGAAGGCGCTGATGCAGGCCGGGATCACCAATAACGATGTCGATGTGTTGGAGCTCCACGACTCGTTTACGATCCTGACAGCGCTGGCCCTTGAAGCACTGGGGTACGCGGGGCGCGGTGAGGGCCATACACTGGCTCGCCCGGAAATTATCGGGCTGCAGGGCAGCCGCCCGCTCTCAACATTTGGAGGGTTAAAGGCGCGTGGTCACGCCGGGGGTGCCACCGGGGTTTACCAGACGGTGGAGATTGTCCTGCAGCTTCGCGGCGCCGCAGGCGCAAACCAGGTGCCGGGCGCGCGCATCGGCTTGGCGCAGAGTGTTGGCGGGCTGGGGGGAACAGCGATTACACATATTCTCGTGCCTGTAGAGTAAAGCTGATAGTTTCTGATAGCTGCGAAGTAGCTTCTGATAGGTACAGTCTGAGATAATCCGGTACAGTATTCAAGGAATGGGGGATGCTTCACTATGGAAATCGCACGTCATTGGCGCCTGCGCAAACAGCGTTACCTGCTCCCGGAAGCGGGTGAACACCCGGTGGGAGTGTACCCGATTGCCCCGAATGGAAAGTCCGCGCGCTCTGCCAATGGGCACGGGGCTGTAGTTACCATTGAGGCTGAACAATCGACAGCGCTTCAGACGCAGGTGCGCACAGGTACGGTATATAGCTACACAACCGTACTGAACGCACCAGCGGATTTTGAGGAGCAGGCTCCATATGTGCTGGCACTTATCAAGCTGGATGATGGTTCTATGCTGACCGCCCAGCTCACAGACCTTGGCGAAGAACCCTATATTGGTATGCAGGTTGAGATGGTCACCCGCAAGCTCCGCACCGACGGGGATGCTGGCATCATCATTTACGGGTATAAGTTCCGCCCAACACTGGCGGTAGCTAACGCCTGATCGGGCTTGCTCTCTCATCTGTAATTTCGGGTCATCTCCTGCCGACAGAAGATGGCCTTTTATTTTGCAAATTTCCCCTGTTGGCAGGTAGACAGGTTTGTGATCTTTGACACTGGTACCCTCAACAGGGGTATGGTATTTTGGCAGAATACCCCTATTTCACCCCGTGTTAGGAGGCCCACGTGTCTGCAATAATCCTCGACGGCGCTGCTATTGGTGATCGTATCCAGGGTGAGATCGCAGAAGCGGTAGCCCAGATGAAGGAGAAGCACGGGGTCACCCCGGGGCTGGCCGCTGTGCTGGTCGGCAGTAACCCTGCATCTCAAATGTATGTCAAGATGAAGCGCCGCCGCTGTGAGAAGGTCGGCATCGCTTCCTTTGGCTACGAGCTTCCAGATAACACCAGTCAGGAAGAACTCGAGAAACTTGTTGACGATCTAAATAACGACCCGAAGGTGCACGGCATTCTGGTCCAGCTCCCGCTGCCCGATCATCTGGATGAGGAGCGCGTGCTGCGTGCCATCAGCATCGACAAAGATGTTGACGGATTCCATCCCATCAATATCGGACGGCTGGCTATGAAAGGCAGGGAACCCCAATTCATCCCTGCCACCCCCTATGGCTGTATGGTCCTGCTTCAGGAAGCCGAAAAACTGGTGCCGGGCTTCAAGATCGCCGGCTCCAATGCCGTGGTGTTAGGGCGCAGCAACATCGTAGGCATGCCCATGGCCCTATTGTTGATCCATGCCAATGCTACCGTAACTGTTGTCCACAGCCGCACACAGGATATCCCCGCCCAAGTGCGCGGCGCCGACATCGTGATCGGCGCCATGGGTCGTGCTGAGATGATTAAAGGTGATTGGATCAAAGAAGGTGCGGTGGTGATTGATGTGGCCACAGTGAAGGTCGATGATCCAACCGCAGAGAAGGGCTATGTGTGGAAGGGTGATATCGAGTTTGATGCAGCACAAGATCACGTTGCTGCCATCACACCGGTTCCTGGCGGCGTGGGCCCTATGACCATCACCATGCTCCTGAAGAACACGCTGCGTGCTGCTGAGATTGCCATCGAGAAAGGCGTGACGCCTTAATAAGTCTCCCGGGGGGTCTGCTGGATACCCCTCTCTTCAGGCTTTTGAAACCTGACAGAGCGTCTGGTAAGTCTTTCATCCCGAGTTTGCGTTTGGGGGTCGACCTGGTGTGTCGGCCCCATTAGTCTCTTTCAACTCCTGCCTGTGCAGCCTGTAAACCTCCGATGCTCTGCCGGCGATCGCGGGTTAAACCTGATATACCTCATGCCCCGGTTTTCCACGCGCGACAATTGTACGGGCGGGCATCCAGCATCGTGCGATCTTTGCCGAGGGTGCTTCCATTCGAGACAATTAGCTGCACGAGTGGGCTAGCCTTAGAAATCAGATTGCGGCTCAAATGCTGAATGGTGGATAGGAGGGGTTTCATGACACGTCTGCTGATCCGGAACGGCACGGTGGTCACCTCGCAATATGCAGCGCCGCTTGATGTGCTGGTGGAAGGAGAGCAGATCGCTGCGATTGGCACTTTTCTCGACCAACCCGCGGATCGGGTGATCGATGCAGGCGGGCTGCTGGTGCTGCCAGGAATTGTCGACGCACATACTCACATTATGCTGGATACCGGAATCTACAAGACTGCTGACAACTGGCTGGTGGGATCGCGTACCGCGGCAGCTGGAGGGGTAACCACCGTGGTGGACTTCGCCACACAGTACCCCGGTCAAACGTTTGACGAAGCCGTCGACCAGCGCTTGGAAGAGGCCGCCGACTCCATTGTCGATTATGCACTGCACTGTATGGTCACCCAGCTACCCCCAGGCAGTGAAGACAACCTGACCAGGTTGATCGAACGGGGGCTGCCCAGCTTCAAGATATATACGACCTATCGTCCCAATTACTTTATGGATGATGCCACCACACTTCGACTGATGCGCAAGGCAGCTGAGATCGGCGGGATGGTGATCGTGCACGCCGAGAATGACGCACTCGTCACGGAAGCCACTCAGCGATTAGTACAATCCGGGCAAACCGATTGGAAGTATCACGCACAGGGACGCCCCCTAGAAGCTGAGCAGGAGGCAGTGCAGAGAATCCTCTTCCTTGCAGAATTGGCAAACTGCCCCATCTACGTAGTACACTGTACCACCGAACGCAGTATTGAGATGGTGGCTCAGGCACGCCACCGTGGCCAACAAGCCTGGTGTGAAACCTGTCCCCAATATCTTCTGCTAGATACCACCGTCTACGACGGGCAGCACCCGGAGTACTTCATACTGCAGCCCCCTCTGCGTCCTCCTGGTGAGCCTGAAAGAGTCTGGAGACAGGTGATCAACGGCGCGGTGAGTGTGATCTCCACCGATAGTTGTGACTATACCATTCAACAGAAACGTGAGTTTGCCGAGTTTACCCGCACACCGGGTGGCTTGCCGGGTCTAGAGACGTTGCTCCCGCTCATATATACCTATGGGGTGAGTACAGGTCGCATCAGCCTGACAGATCTTGTCAGACTGCTGTGCGAGAATCCCGCCCGTTTATTCGGAATCGGATCGCGCAAGGGCGCGATCCGGCCGGGCAGTGATGCGGACATTGTGTTATACGATCCCCAGCCCGATACCACCCTCCACGCTGCCGATCTGCACTATCTGGCTGGATACAACCCCTATGAGGGGATGCGACTCAAAGGCCGGGTACACACCACGATCTCCCGCGGAGAAGTCATTTATCACGCAGGAGAATTTCCGGGGAAGCCTGGGCGCGGGCACTTCGTGGCCGGTGAGCCGTTTGGTGTAAAGGCACTTTAAATGTATTTATCAAGAGGGGATTGTTCTGCCCGGCAACCGGGCTACCCTCTAGCTAAATCTTGATTGGTCAGGAGAGGAACCAACATGCGTAGTTTCATCGGACGTGACATCCTATCGCTGAAAGACTTCGACCGCCACGAGTACTTCCGCTGCTACGAGATTGCGGAACGGTTGGAACCTTATGCGCGTGATCGTCGCAACGGAGACCTGCTGAAACACAAGACGCTGGTCACCGCTTTCTACCAACCCAGCACACGTACCCGCCTGGCCACTGAGGCAGCGATGCACCGCCTGGGTGGCCACGTAACCGGCTTCTCGGATGCGAAGATGACCCGGGCTGGGGATTTCTACCAGGAAGGCATCCAGGATACTGTCAAGATGCTGGAATACTACGGTGACGTCATTGCAATGCGTCACTACCAGCAGGGCGCGCCTGCAGAGGCCGCGCTGCACGCCAGTGTCCCGGTGATCAACTGCGGCGATGGCTGGGGCGAGCATCCCACCCAGGTGCTGACGGACACGTTCACCATCTGGCGTGAGCGGGGCACGCTGGATGGCCTGACCTGGGTGCTGATCGGTGATATGCGCATGCGCACAATGCACAGTATCAGCTATGCGTTGAGCAAGTTCGATGCAAAAGTGTACGTCATCGCCCCAGATGATATGTACTTCCTGCCCGAGTTCGCCCAGGAAGTAACAGACATGGGCCTACGCTGGGAGCGTAAAGAGCACATTGAACAGGTGATCGGCGAGGCGGATGTCATCTATATGGAGCCGGTGGTCCAGCCTGACTACACCAAGTCCCGTCAGGAAGCCACCGATGACAAAGGCAAGACCCCATCCAATTACCAGGTCACCAAGAAGCTTCTGTTCGAGAAGGCCAAGACTAACGCCATTGTGCTTCACTCGCTGCCGCGCCAGGACGAGCTGCTTCAGGACGTGGATAACACCCGTCACCAGCGTTACTGGGTGGAAGCCTATAATGGCGTCTTGATGCGCATGGCACTGCTGGCGCTGATCCTCGGCGCAGTTGAATAGTAATTAGCTAACCCAGGGAATGATCCGGGCGATGGCTCACACATCGGCGCGCCATCGCCCTGTGACCTCGCCCTGATTCTTGTAGAGAGAGGGGTACCCCATGCAAACCTATCTAAGAGGCCGCGACTTCATCACCACTCAGGAATTCACTCGCGACGAGCTTGATACGATATTTGATGTTGCACTGGACCTCAAGCGCAAGCGGGCACTGGGCGAATCACATGCCTACCTGCGTGACAAGGTGCTGGCAATGCTGTTCTTCTTCTCCAGCACGCGCACCCGCATCAGCTTTGAGGCAGGCATGGCCCAGCTTGGAGGCCACGCCCAGTTTGTCGAAAGCCGCACCACCCAGATCAAGCACGGCGACACCGGCAAGGAGATCGGTGAGATCGTCGGGCGTTATTGCGACGGCATCGCGATCCGCCAGGTGGATTGGGGCGCAGGCAATGCCTACATTCGCGAAGTAGCTCATCACAGCCGCGTACCGGTTTTGAACATGCAGTGTGACTTCTACCACCCATTCCAGGCACTGGCTGACATGCTGACCGTTTTCGAGCGCTTCGGACGGGATGTGCGTGGCAAGACCATCAACGTGTCCTATGCCTACGCTGCCAGCTATCAGAAGCCACTGTCGGCCCCACAGAGCCTCATTCTGCTCGCTGCACGCTATGGGATGAACGTGCGCCTTACCCGCCCGCCGGAATTTACCATCATGCCCGAGATCGAGGAGCAGGCCCGGGAGAACGCACGGCGCCACGGGGGCAGCTTTGAGGTTCTCGATGACTTTGACGCCGGTTTCAAGGGGGCAGATGTCGTCTATCCGAAGGCCTGGGGCGCCATGCTCACCACGACCGATGATGAAGAGTCTGCACGCATCAGCGCCAAATACACGGACTGGATCACAGATGCCCGCCGTATGAGCCTGACCCGGAATGGTGAAGGTTACTATATGCATCCCCTGCCAGCCGACCGCAATATCGAGGTCACTGACGAGGTGATCGATGGCCCTAACAGCATCGTCTATGACGAGGCGGAGAACCGCCTGCACGTTCAAAAGGCCGTGATGGCCCTCACAATGGGTTGAGAGGGGATGACGATATGAGCAAACTAGCGGTTGTTGCCGTCGGTGGCAACGCCCTTGTCATTGACAAGAATCGTCAGGATGTCGGAAGTCAGTTTGCGGCCGTGCGCGAGACTGCCAAACATTTGGCCTCGATGATCGAGCAGGGCTGGGATCTGGTTGTCACACATGGTAACGGCCCTCAGGTTGGCTTTATCCTGCGCCGCGCCGAGCTCGCTGCCCCAGAGGTCCATACGGTACCTCTGGACGTGATCGGCGCGGATACGCAGGGGTCCATTGGTTACATGCTGCAGCAGGCCCTTAACAATGAATTCCGTAAGCGCCAGATCAACCGGAGCACTTGCGCGATTGTGACCCAGACGCTGGTCGATAAAGACGATCCGGCCTTCAAGAACCCCACTAAGGGTATTGGCGGCTACATCGAAGACCCGCAGCAGGTTGAGATGTTCCGTGAAGAAGGCTGGACAGTGATCGATGACGCCGGACGTGGCTTTCGTCGGATGATCGCGTCACCCATCCCTGTTGAGATCGTGGAGACCGACGCCATCAAACTGCTGGCCGGGCAGGGTTACACGGTGATCGCAGTTGGCGGCGGCGGCATCCCGGTGATCCGTGATGAAACGGGCGACCTTGTAGGGGCGCCTCCATCAGTCATCGATAAGGACCGGGGGAGTTCGCTTCTGGCAGTCGACATCAAGGCGGATTTATTCGTGATCAGCACCGCGGTTGAGAAAGTTGCCATCAACTACAAAAAGCCGGATGAGAAGTGGCTTGACCACATGACCACAGCCGAAGCCAAACGCTATCTGGCAGAGGGCCACTTCGCCCCAGGCAGTATGAAACCCAAGATCGAGGCTGTGATCTACTATCTGGAGAATGGCGGCAAAGAGGCGCTGATCACGGATCCGCCCAACCTGGCCCGTGCCCTGGCTGGCGAGACAGGTACCCGGATCACGCTCGAGTGACTCTGCACATCTTTCCTGGTACGTACAACGCTGGACACAAGAGCGGCTGTGACAGCCGCTCTCCGCGTCTTTTGGCTAGAAGACAGGTGTGAAATTTATGAAGCACGTGACTGGATTACAATGTACCGTCTGTGGGACAGTCTATCAGCCCCATGAGGTGGACTACACCTGCCCCAAGGACGATGGCAATCTTGATGTGTTGTATGACTACGCAGCAATCAAGTCGCATATTGAGCGTGTGGGCTTCGGCAAGGGCAATGGCATGTGGCGCTATAAAGCACTGCTGCCCATTGCACCTGATGCCTCCGAGCCGCCCCTCATAGTGGGCGACACGCCTCTCTATCAAAGCGACAGGGTTGCCCAACAGTTGGGTGTTACGGGTGTCTGGTTCAAGGACGATGGTCGCAATCCCACCGCCTCGCTGAAGGATCGCGCCAGTGCGTTGATCGTCGCCAAGGCCATGGCAGAGGGGCGCGATATCGTCACTACAGCCAGCACAGGCAATGCGGCTGCGGCCCTGGCTGGCCTTGCAGCCAGTGTGCAGATGCCGACCGTGATCTTCGTGCCAGCAAGCGCCCCCCCTGCCAAGATCACCCAACTCTTGGTGTACGGCGCGCGGGTTCTGCTGGTTGAGGGCACTTACGATGATGCCTTTGAACTGTGCCTGGAAGCCACGCACCGCTTTGGCTGGTACTGTCGAAACACGGGCTACAACCCCTATACATCTGAGGGTAAGAAGACAGTTGCCTATGAGATATGCGAGCAGTTCTCCGGCCAACCCGGTGTATTTGCAGCACCTGATGTGATTTTTGTGAGCGTGGGTGATGGCAATATCATCAGCGGGCTCCATAAGGGACTTAAGGACCTTCATGCCCTCGGCTGGATAGAGCAGATACCCCGGATCATCGGTGTTCAGGCCGAAGGTTCAGCAGCAATGTACAAAGCGTGGAAGGAGGGTCTCGACCCGCATACGATGCCTCCCATCGATGCCCACACTATTGCCGACAGCATCTCTGCAGGGCTCCCTCGAGATCGCGTCAAAGCCCTGCGGGCCATCACAGAGACAGGCGGTTCTTATTTGACCGTCAGTGACGATGAGATCATTGCGGCCATCCCTGTTCTGGCTCGCGCAACCGGCATTTTTGCTGAACCCGCTGCCTCAGCAACTTACGCAGGAATGGTAAAGGCAGCTAAAGAGGGGATGTTGAAAAGCCAGGATCGTGTGGTTGGGCTGCTGACAGGCAACGGCCTGAAGGATGTGGCATCTGCCATGCGTTCTGTGTCAGAAGCTCCGCGCATCAAACCGTCGTTAGCGGAAGTCGAACGAGTGATCGGGCAGTAAGGGTTTTTCAGGTTAAGCGGGTACAATAAGCTTAGATGGTTCTTGGTAGGAAAGCACTGAGCCCCAAAATGCCTGGACATCCAACGCTTTCAATTGTGGCGCCTGCCTATAATGAGGTAGACAACCTCCCCGAATTGTATCGCCGCATCCATGAGGTGATGGAGCAGATCGGCGAGTCATGGGAACTGCTGCTCATCGACGATGGCAGTAAAGACGGCACAGATGCGGTGATCCACTCACTGTATGAGCAGGATCCTCATCACGTGCGAGGCATCATCTTTGCCCGTAACTTCGGACACCAGCTGGCAGTTACGGCGGGGATGGATTATGCCCGTGGCGATGCGGTGATTTTGATCGACGCCGATCTGCAGGACCCCCCTGAGTTGATCGCTGAGATGATCGCAAAATGGCGCGAGGGGTACCAGGTCGTCTATGCAGTACGGGCGGAACGGGAGGGTGAGACGTGGTTTAAGCGTACCACCGCATCGCTCTTCTATCGCGTTTTGTACAGTATCACGGACGTGAACATCCCCCTTGATACGGGTGATTTTCGCCTGCTGGACCGCAGCGTAGTCGATGCAGTAGATTCCATGCGCGAGCATCACCGTTTTCTGCGGGGTATGGTAAGCTGGGTCGGTTTTAACCAGACAGGGATTGAGTACCGGCGGTCTGCACGTTATGCTGGAGAAACAAAATACCCCCTGCGTAAAATGCTCCGTTTTGCCTGGGATGGGGTGACCGGCTTCTCGTACTTCCCCTTGCAGGTCGCAACCTATCTTGGTTTCGCAATTGCCATCCTCAGCGTTGTGGCAATCGGTGTGGTAATCTACCTGCGGGCGTTCACCGGTACAGAGCCGCTCAAAGGGCAGGCGACCACACTGGTGATTGTGCTCTTCCTGGGCAGCGTTCAGTTGATTTCCCTGGGAATTATCGGCGAATACCTGGGGCGCATTTACAACGAAGTTAGAGGACGTCCCTTATACATTGTACGGCAGGCCCTGGGTATGGATGGAGAGTGGCACCAGGTGCGCAAGTGAGGGTGATGATGGAAGAGAACCCCAATATAGAAAAGACGCTGGCCGAACACAAAGCAGCGCTCAATGACTACCGCCTGTGGGATGAAAAAGTCAAGGTGCTGCTCAAAGGCAGGCGACATAAGGACCTTAACGAAGAGGAAATGGCTATCTATCGAGAGGCTGCCACACAGCGCGATGCTGCCTATGCCCGGATGCGCCAGCTTGAGCGGGCTTTGCTTGACAACATCCCCGGTGCCAGCACAGGGGAATACCCACGCCCTCGATTTGACGATCCGCTAGATGATAGTGCCACGTAAGCCAACCATTCTATTTAGTGACGAACAAGGAGTACAAAACCTGCCATGAGCACCAAAAAGCTTGTCATCGGACCGACTTTCGAGGAAATGCTGAATCCATCCAAGATCGATCCGGCTGTGCGCAAGCAGGCACTGGATATGATGACCAGGGATCCGCTTGACCCTATCAATCTCTACAATATCACCTGGAAAAATGCCGAGAACCGCATCCGTTACCATGTGCTCCCCAAACAGCTTACTGGTGTAGATGCGAATATCGTGGTGCTCTACAGTGTGGATTTCCCAACCGGAAGCCATAAGGTAGGCGCAGCATATTCCGTGGTAGTTGAGAAAGAGCTCTTTGGTGAAGTAGACCCGGCTCAGCACACCCTTGTATGGCCTTCAACTGGCAACTACGGCATAGGTGGTGCCTTTGTTGGCTGCCGCATGAACTTTGATGGCGTTGTGGTGCTGCCCCAGGATATGAGTCGCGAGCGTTTTGAGAAGATCGAGAGCTACGGCGCACGCGTGATCAAAACACCGGGGTCTGAAAGCAATGTCAAGGAAATCTATGATAAGACCTGGGAGCTGCGCCAGGATCCCAACGTGCGCGTGCTTAACCAGTTCGAGGTAATGGGCAATTACCGGTTCCATTATTATGTAACGGGCAACACCATCGTTGAATTAGCACAGGAGCTGCACGGCCGAGGCATTGGCAAAGGTAAAATCTCTGCTTACTGCTCAGCTATGGGCTCTGCAGGCACAATCGCAGCTGGTGACCGTCTGAAACAAGTATGGCCGGATCATAAGATCGTTGGGCTTGAGCCAATCCAGTGCCCGACACTCTATAACAATGGGTACGGTTCCCACCGCATTGAAGGCATAGGCGACAAACATGTGACCTGGATCCATAATGTGCTTAATATGGACGCCATCATGTGCATAGACGACATGTCTTGTGTGCGCGGCCTGGCACTGCTCACAGACCCGGTGGCCAAACAAACGCTCCACAAGCGCTACGGCATCGATCAGGAGGGCGTCGAGAAGCTGAGCCAGATTTTCGGCATCTCGAGCGTTTGTAATGTGCTGGGGGCGATCAAGACGGCCAAGTTCTATAACATGAGTAAGGATGATGTTATTGTCACCATCTGCACCGATGCGATTGACCGCTACTATTCGGTGATGGACTGGCTTCAAGATACTGAAGGCAAGATGGACGAGGCCATGGCCGTTGGCCGCATGGAATCCACCTTCCACGGCCAAAAGCTTGACTGGATTTCCGAGGGTACGCAGGAAACTCGTGAGCGCTGGCATAACCTGAAGTACTACACCTGGGTCGAGCAGCAGGGCAAAAGCGTCGAAGAGCTGGATGCGCAGCGCGACCCCGCCTGGTGGAGCGAACATCAGGATATGGTCAAGGCAATCGACGCGCGTATTCTGGAAGCCCGCGCGGCCCGGTAGCCAGCATCTGCCGCGCCCGGAGAGGCGATGTACCCGGAAGATCGCGTCCTGGTTGGAGTGATGCCCGACCCGCGTGATCTTGTGCTTGCGCGGGAGCAGCATTGGTATCGCATCCCCGTCAAGCACACGCCGACCGGCATCCACGCGGAATATATCGCCTTTTATTTCACCAGGCGCTTTCCTCAGGAACTGCGCTGGGCAATTCACTTCTACGCACGGCGCACCGGCCATGAGCTGGTGCGCCGTATAGACCTGCTGCCCGATCAACCTGACCACCCCCGCGCCGAGGAACGGTATTATAAAGTCCAGCTCGGGGAACTTCAGCAGCGCGAACCACCTATACCCAGCCTGCGCTGGCGCCGGATCACATTCATACAAACCACCTGGGATCGCTTTACGGCAGCTCAGGAGATCAACGATCTGTTCAGCACCGATCACCAGTTTGTGGACCGCGTCTACCACGCACTGAAACGTGACGGGATCCAGGCCGAGCGCGCCGTTGAAGTAAGCGAGGGCAGCACGAGCTACCTGGTAGATCTGGTCATCCCCTGCCATGACGGCGCTGTACTGCTTTCTTCCGGAGAGCAGCACCCATCGACAGCCTTAGTACTGAGCCAGGACGAGGAAGGCACACTCTCGCTGGTGCACGAGGCCATCAAACGCCGGGGTGGCCCCCTGATGCTTGATGCCCCTCTGTAAGGCTAGGGTGCCGCCTGGATTGACAGGCGATCGGCCTTGCCGGATACTGAGAACAAGCGCATACCCACACGGAGTGAGGAACCATGACCAAATCCTTGCTGATCACCAATGGTACGGTGGTGACCTGGCTGTCCGATGCAGAGTTGATCGAGAATGGCGCTGTATACATTGAGGATGGTCGCATCGTGGATGTCGGCCCGGCGGAGGAAATCCACAGGCAGCACACTGCCGATCTGGAGATCGATGCCAGCGGCCAGCTCATCATGCCAGGCAATATCTGCGCACACACACATTTCTATGGGGCTTTTGCACGCGGCATGGCCATCCCTGGGCCAGCGCCCAAAGACTTCCCCGAGATTCTTGAGCGTCTGTGGTGGCCGCTTGACCAGGCACTTGATAAGGAAGCCGTCCGGCTCAGCGTGCTCGTGTGTCTGGTGGACGCCATCAAGCATGGGACAACTACTCTGATCGACCACCACGCAAGCCCAAATGCACTGGCAGGATCGCTTGACACCATCGCGGATGCAGTGGAGGGGGCAGGGCTGCGCGCCGTTTTATGCTATGAGACCACCGACCGCTATGGGCAGGAGAGCGCGCGTGCCAGCATTGAGGAGAATGTGCGCTTCATCAAGGCGGCGAAGTCTCGCCCCAATATCGCAGGCACGTTTGGCCTGCATGCCTCGTTGAGCCTTACTGATGAGACCCTGGCTGATTGTGTTTCAGCAACCGAAGAGCTCCCTACCGGCTTTCATATCCATGTGGCCGAGCACGAAGCTGACGAGTATGACAGCCTGAACCGCAGCGGTAAGCGCGTTATCGAGCGCCTGTGCGAGGCCGGGATACTTGGCAGCCGCACTATCGTCGCCCACGCAGTCCACATCGACATGGCCGAAGCTGAGAATCTGCGTAATAGCCGCACCTGGGTGACGCACCAGCCCCGCTCCAACATGAATAACGCAGTTGGCGCAGCGGATATTGAGGGCATGCTGAGGCTTGGCATCCCTGTGTGTCTGGGCAACGACGGGTTCAGCAATAATATGTGGGCAGAGTGGAAAGCCGCGTACTTACTCCATAAGGTCTGGCACCGCGATCCTCGCAGGGCTAACGGCATGGATATCGTACAGATGGCGATCCATAATAACGCCGCGCTGGCCTCTGTATTTTTCCCTGGTAGTGCCCCCGGCCTGTTGATGCCTGGAGCGGCGGGCGATATTATTCTGGTGGACTACCAACCGATAACACCACTGACAGCCGGCAACCTGCCCTGGCACATTCTGTTTGGTTTTGAGAGTTCGATGGTCACCACGACTATCTGTGCCGGGCGCATACTAATGCAGGAACGCCAGTTGTTGACACTGGACGAACGTGCGATTGCCGCACAGGCGCGCGAGCTGGCCCCATCCGTTTGGGCACGTTACAACGAGATCGTGGAGCGTGTACTCTAGCGGTTACACCAAATCACCAACGCTGTGGGAGATCATCTTGTCTCAGACTCTAAAAACAATCGCTCTATTAGGTGGCACGGGTAACGAAGGCGGCGGGCTTGCCTTCCGGTGGGCGCACTATGGTCACCAGGTGATTATTGGCTCGCGCCAGCAGGAGAAAGCAGAAAACGCCGCGGCCGAGTTGAATGCACTGCTGGGCGAGAACGTGGTGCGAGGCATGACCAATGCCGAATCCGCTTCTCATGCTGATATCGTGATATTAACGGTGCCGTATGCTGCACACAAAGCAACCCTGGAATCCGTGAAGGACCAATTGCAGGGCAAAATCCTGATTGACGTGACTGTGCCGCTGCAGCCGCCGCGTGTCGATGTAGTAGCACTACCTGCCGGGCGCACAGCCGCGGAGGAGGCAGTAGCGTTATTAGGTCCTGGGGTTCGGATCGTATCTGCTTTCCAGAACGTCTCAGCCGCGCACTTGAAAGACATCAATTACGTTGTTGAATGTGACGTCCTGATCAGTGGAGATGATCCCGAGGCCAAGGCTCAGGCTCTTGCTCTGGCAGAAGCGGCCGGGATGCGTGGAGTAGATGCCGGCCCGCTTGCCAATGCAATCGTGGCTGAAAGCCTCACGTCCGTCCTGATCGCCATTAACAAGCGCTATAAGGTTAAGGCATCGGGCATCCGGATCACGGGCATTGACTGATCAAATGAACAACCTAGAAGTCCAATTGATCGGCGTGCCGGGTCTGCCTCTGGTAGAAACTGGTGATGACCTGAGTGAGTTGATTATCCAGGCCCTTGGCAGAGCCAACCTCAGCCTGGCCGCCGGCGATGTGCTGGTAGTCACCTCCAAGATTGTCTCTAAAGCCGAAGGTCGTTGGGTAGACCTTTCGACAGTCGTGCCTGACGAGGAAGCATTACACGTAGCGGCTCAGTGCGGCAAAGACCCCCGTGAAGTCGCCCTGATTCTGCGGGAATCAACACGTGTGTCCCGTGTGCGACCAGGGGTGCTGATCGTCGAACATCACCTGGGTTTCGTGTGTGCAAATGCAGGCATGGATCACTCCAATGCGAGGCCTAATGGCGAGTGGCGTCTGCTGCTGCCATCCGACCCGGATGCTGCCGCAGCGAAAATGCGCCAGCACCTGATAGAACGTTTGGGAGTGGAACTTGCAGTGGTCATCAGCGACAGTCACGGCCGCCCTTTCCGGTTGGGGACTGTAGGGATTGCTCTTGGAGCAGCGGGGCTGCCAACCCTCTGGGACCTCCGGGGGAATCCGGACTTGTTCGGATATACCCTGCAATCTACAGAGGTCGGTTTTGCAGATGAGATCGCGGCTGCGGCTGGATTGGTACAGGGTCAGGCGGCTGAGGGTCTCCCTGTCGTGATCGTGCGGGGACTGCACTATCCTTCACGTCCGGAAGCACGCGCGGCGCATTTGATCCGCCCGCGCGAGCTGGATCTCTACCGTTGAACATAGTGTGAGCAACCTGAAGCCCACAGTGACCTTTGAACAACTCCTTGCGTTGATCCGAGGAAGGCGTTCGATCCGCCGTTTTATCGAACGCCCTATCCCGGACAAGATTCTTCACGATCTGTTGGAAGCGGCACGCTGGGCACCCTCCGCCCATAACCGCCAGCCGTGGCGTTTTGTCGTATTGACGGCTCCTGCTGCCAGACGCCAGCTTGCCACAGCAATGGCCGCACAACTGCGTGCAGACCTCACGGCAGATGGTGTGTCAGCACAGGTGATTGAGGCTGACGCACAGCGCTCTGAGACCCGCCTGTCCACCGCAGCAGCTTTGATCGTGGTTTGTTTAAGCATGCGCGACATGGCTCCCTATCATGATGCCCGCCGCCAGTTCCTCGAGCGGGAGATGGCCGTTCAAAGCGCTGCAATGGCCGGGCAGAACATTCTGCTGGCTGCACACGCCCACAGCCTCGGGGCCGTGTGGATGTGCGCACCACTTTTCTGCCCGGAAGTGGTGCGTGAAGTTCTTGAGCTGCCGGAGGATTTTGAGCCGCAGGGAATTATCGCTGTGGGGTATCCGGCTGAAGTGCGACACAAGGAACGGGAACCTTTAGAGACTCGGGTGATTTTCAAATGATCCCACGTAACAAGGTCAGTCTTCTGGTAGGTGGAGTAGGTGGGGCTAAGTTAGCTCTTGGCCTTGCGCATGTTTTGAAGCCAGATGAATTGACAGTCATTGTGAATACAGGGGATGACTTCAAGCATTTCGGGCTGCATATATCGCCCGACCTGGATACCGTGATGTATACCCTTGCCGGGCTTGCCAATCCGCAAACTGGCTGGGGTATTATTGACGATAGCTTTAGCGCATTGGAAATGGTAGGCAGGCTTGGGGGAGCCTCGTGGTTCAGACTGGGGGATCGTGATCTAGGCACCCATCTTACCAGGACACAACTGCTTGCCCAGGGCCTGCGCCTCACTGATGTAACCGGTCAACTGCGGAGCGCACTTGGTATTCCGCACACCATTCTGCCTATGACAGACGATGCGGTCGCTACCTGGCTGGATACGGATCAGGGCGCACTCCCCTTTCAGATTTACTTCGTCCGTGAACGCTGGCAGCCAGTAGTCAGCCAGATCCGGTTTGAGGGGATAGAACACGCTAAGCCCAGCCCCGAGGTCATTCGCGCCCTGGCCGAGTCAACTCTGATCGTTATCGGGCCGTCCAACCCCTTCCTGAGCATCGACCCGATCCTGGCAGTGCCCGGTGTCCGGCAGCTCATCCAAGAGAGTGCAGCTCCCTGTATCGCGGTAAGTCCCGTGAGCGCCGGGGAGGCCTTTAAGGGCCCCACTGTGAAGCTCATGGCTGAGCTCAGGCTTGATATGTCTGTCCTGGGTGTTACCGAGCACTACCATGATCTCGTGAATGCCATTATACTGGACGATGCAGATGCGGATCTCTGCCCGGCAATCGAAGCAATGGGGGTACGCACCCTCACACACCCTATCTTCATGTCGAGCCTGGATGACAAAATCCGCCTTGCACGCACCTTACTGGACTGGTCCAAGGAAAAGCTGCTGTGAATATCTGGGCAATCGTCCCTAGCAAACCGCTGAAGCGCAGCAAGAGCCGTTTGTCATCCGTGCTTACCTCTCAGCAGCGTGAAAATCTGAGCCGGGAAATGCTCAGCCATACGCTGGTGACATTAAGTAAGGCGCAGGGTATCGCGGGAACCCTGCTCGTCAGTCGAGATACCGCCGCCCTATCCATGGCACGTCGGATGGGTGTCCAGACTCTCACTGAAAGCGGCTCTCCCGAACTCAACGCCAGCCTGGAGAGGGCCACGCGTTTTGTCGCCACCTGGAAAGCCTCCGGTGTGTTGATTGTTGCGTCTGACATCCCCCTCCTGCGGCCGGACGATGTCGAAGAAATGCTGGCTCTTACCAACAAGCATCCAGTGGTCGTCGTTGCCCCGGACCGGCGGGGCACCGGCACTAACGCCATGTTGGTACGCCCGCCTGGGCTATTCCCTTATCGTTTCGGTGAGAACAGCTTCGCACGCCACTGCTCGGAGGGGGAATCGGCGGGGGCTAGGGTATATATATACCAGTCTCCCACAGTGGGGCTGGACGTTGATATACCGGCGGACCTTGATCTGTATCGTGAACTGCTCGCCGAAAACAGTACCAACGAGTCAATCTGGCATGCAAGTATGTGACTTGCATTGTATCGTGAGCACCTCAGTAAAAAGGAGCTTGCCATGAGGCGTGTAGCACTGTATTTGCAGGATGCGCATGACATTCGCGAGGGAATGGAGTACGTCAAATACGCAGAGCAAAAGGGCTTTGAGGCCGTCTGGCAGGCTGAATCACGCCTGGTGCGCGATGCGATTGTGCCGATGGCAGCATTTGCTGCTGTTACAGAACGTATCAAAATCGGTTCCGGTGTGATCAACAACTGGACACGCAACGTCGCGTTGATAGCTTCTACTTTCCTGACCCTTGACGATCTTGCTCCGGATCGTGCCATCTGCGGGATTGGAGCGTGGTGGGACCCGCTCGCCAAGAATGTAGGTATCGACCGCAGCAAGCCGCTGACAGCAATGCGTGAAACCGTTGAGGTAACTCGCCAACTGCTCAATGCCAAAACGGTGACCTATCACGGCGAGTTCGTCAGCGTCACGGGTATCAAGCTTGATGTGGTACACGGTCGCAAAGGCCCGCGCAACGTACCGATCTACATTGGTGCAACCGGCCCTAACATGCTGGAGCTGACCGGTGAGATTGCGGACGGGGTGGTGCTCAATTACCTTGTCAAGCCTGAGTACAACACCGAAGCCATGGAGCGACTCGAGGCAGGTGCGAAGCGCGCCGGACGCAGCGCTTATGACCTTGACCGCCCGCAGCTCGTTGTTTGCTCAATGGACCCCGACCGTAAAAAGGGCCTGGACGGCGCCCGCAAGCTGATCACACAGTATCTGGCACAGCAGCCGCACTTCGCTAAGGCACTTGGTGCCGATGAAGGGATGGTTGCGGAGATCAAGAAGCGGCTGGGCTGGCCTGCTACCGAGGAGCAGATCGAAGCCGCTATGGAGTTCGTGCCAGATGAGATGGTTCAGATGGTGGCTGCAGCGGGGACGCCCGAGGAATGCCGGGCAAAGGTCCAGGAATACATCGATACCGGTTGCACCTGCCCGATCCTTTACCCGCTTGGTCCTGACGTCAAAGCCATGATTGATGCCTTCTCGGGGGATTGGTAATCCACCGGAAAACGTAACCCGCCATTTCATGGACAAACCAATGATAAGCAAGAAGAACGCCACACGTCTCCAGCCAAACTCGTCCCATTGTTTTGTGTGCGGCCTGGCAAGTGCTGCCGGGTTAAAGATGCGCTTTCAAGATAATGGGGTTGATACCGTCTACTCCACATACACTGTCAGCGATCAGCACCAGGGCTATCCTGGAGTGACTCATGGCGGGATTATCGCGGCCATGCTCGACGAGGTGGCAGGCCGCACCACCATGATCGCCGATCCAAACCGCTTCATGGTCACAGCCAGCATGAACATCCGCTACCGCCATCCTGTACCGACAGGTGTGCCCCTCAGAGTGGTTGGTACGCTGCTTAAAGACAGGGGGCGTCTGGCCCAGGCACACAGTGAAATCTTCTTACCAGATGGCACCCTGGCTGCGGAGGCGGAACTGACTCTGGCAGAGATGCCAATGCCTCAAAGCTCGGAAGACCTGGAACGGCTTGGCTGGCGTGTTTATCCGGAATAACCTGCGCCTTGACACGATCGGTGCTGCATTTGATGGCCCTGAGTGAAGCAGGAGGCCTTGCATGCTATATAACGTTAAAGAATACCATCGTCCGGTAGACATCCAGGACGCGCTGCGGCTCCTGCGCCGTGAAGAAGTACATACGGCTGTGTTGGGTGGCGGCGCCAGTCTGCTGGGTTCTCTGAACGGTGAAATCGAGGCGCTGGTGGACTTACAGGCACTTGATCTCGACCAGGTCGAGCGTGCAGGTACCACAGTATCCATTGGTGCCATGGTGCGCCTGCAGAATCTCATCGACGAACACCGCAACCTGGCTGATGGCTTGCTGGCCAGAACGGCTCGCCAGGCAGCCGGATGGAACCTGCGCAACCAGATGACGGCAGGTGGAATGCTCGCCGGGGAAGATGTGCACAACCCTGTGAGTGTGGCTGCGGCAGCTCTTTCAGTGCGCGTCAAGCTGGCCGGAGAAGAGGGAGAAGCTCCTGTATGGGCTGCGCTCTCAAGCACAGCACACAGAGGTGCGCTGCGCCGGCACATCATCACACATTTGATCTATGAAGACACCCAGCCTTTGGGCACAGCCTACCACCAGATAGGACGCACTCCGGCCGATCTCCCAATTGTATGCGCAGCCGCCGCCGTTCGTGCTGATGCGAATTCCGGTCTCAATTGTGTGCTCGTTGTGGGGGGGTTCACCCATAATCTGCTGGTATTGTCAGATACCATCACCACGCACGATCCCGCTTCCACCTTCAACGACTTAGTGGATAGGGTGCGAAGAGCGGGTGCCTCTGATACGGAGGTGCGCTCGGATTTCCTGGGCCAACCTGACTACCGCAGAATGGTGGCCCCGGTACTGGCGCATCGGGCACTGGTAGAGGCATTCGATAGGGTCGGGAAGGCGTAGGAGGTCATGATGCAGGTGAGATTCCTTCTGAACGGCGCCGAGGTTCAGCTTGAGGTAAGGCCCAACCAGACCCTGTTTTCCGCGCTTCGGGATCAAGGGATCATGGGAGTCAAGTTCGGTGATGAACATGGAATGACCGGCGCCGATACGGTGCTGTTAGATGGCCAACCTATCAACAGCCGGGTACTGCTCGCGCTGCAGGCTCATGGCCACTCGATCACAACGGTCGAGGGGGTGGGTGGGGCTCAGCAGCGCGGGTGGCGCGGCAGCGAGCCGCTGCATCCCCTGCAAAGTGCATTCATGGAAACAGGGGCGATCCAGTGTGGCTACTGCACGCCGGGCATGATCCTGGCCGCCAAAGCGCTGCTTGATCGCAACCCGCAACCCAACGAAGCTGAGGTACGCGATGCGCTTTCCGGCGTTCTGTGCCGCTGCACAGGCTACCTGAAACCCGTGCAGGCGGTGCTGCGTGCCGCCGCCATCATGCGGGGCGAGGAGGTGCCCCCCATTGAGCGAGGGCGGGCCATCCCTATCCCGGCGGAAGCTTTTGAAGGTCGCGGGGAACCGCCTGAACCTGTCTCCGCACCCGGCACTGGTGATATTCAAGTAAAAACCACACCCATGCCCACTATGGTGGTTGCCGGCCAGGAACAGCCGTTAGAGTATGTCGGCAAACCCGAGCCCAAAGTGGATGCCCTCAAACTTGTACAGGGCAATCCGGCCTTTACAGATGATGTGGAATTGCGCGGCATGCTGGTAGCCAAGCTCCTTCAGAGCCCGCATGCTCATGCGCTTATCAAGCATATCGATGTCAGCAAAGCACGGGCCCTGCCCGGCGTTCATGCCGTATTAACCTACAAGGACCTGCCGCGCGTGGCCTACACCACCGCTGGCCAGTCCGATCCAGAGCCGGGCCCGCACGATAACTACAGCCTGGACTATAAGGCGCGCTTCGTAGGGGATCGGGTCGCTGCGGTGGCCGCGGAGACTGAGGAGATCGCCCTGCGCGCATTGGACCTGATCGAAGTGGAGTACGAACCTCTTCCGGCACTCCTCGACGCTCGCAATTCCATGAAACCCGGCGCCCCTCTCCTGCATGACGAGCCTGAGAGCTTCCGTATTGAAGACCCGCAGCGCAACCTTGCTGCGGTGGTAGACTGGGAGCTCGGCAACGTAGCCGACGCCTTCAAGAAGGCTGACCATGTTTTCGAGGATACCTACTACAGCCCGAAAGTGCAGCAGGCTCCCATTGAGCCGCATGTGGCTGTCACCTGGTGGGATGAAGACGACCGGCTGGTGATCCGGACGAGCACGCAGGTGCCGTTCCATATCCGCCGCATTCTAGCCCCAGTATTGGGCCTTCCAGAGAAGCGCATCCGCGTCATCAAACCACGTATCGGCGGCGGGTTCGGGGTGAAACAGGAAATCCTGATTGAGGACATCTGCGCACATCTGACTATCGTGACGGGGCGCCCGGTGCGCCTGGAGTATACGCGCGAAGAGGAATTCACGGCGGCGCGCACGCGGCATGATATGTATCTGACGCTGCGTACTGGTGTCATGAAAGATGGTACGATTATCGCCAACGATCTGTATGTGATCTCCGATACGGGTGCAAGCGGCACACACGCCATGACGGTAGCAGGCAATACCGGCCATAAAGCGATGGCGTTATACAATGCCCCAAACATCAAGTTCCATGCAGACATCGTGTATACGAATAAAGTGCCGTCTGGCGCTTATCGCGGCTACGGAGTCCCCCAGGGTTTCTGGGCTCTTGAGACACACATGCAGCGTATCGCCGTAGAGTTAGGCCTCGATCCGCTGGAGTTTCGCCTCAAGAACGCGATCAAGGCCGGGGATGAACATCCTGTCAGCAAGATCTGGAGTGAGGGACGCGAAGGAGCGGCAGAGTATATCCATACCTGCGGGCTTCCGGAATGCATTGACCTCGGCTCCAGAGCCATCCGCTGGCATGAACGTTACAATAACCTGAACTGGAAGAGCGTGCCTGGCCACCCACATCTGCGGCGCGGGATCGGCATGGCTGCCGTTATGCAGGGCACAGCTATCCCCAATCTTGATATGGGGGCTGCCAACATCAAGATGAATGATGATGGCTCCTTTAACCTGCTGGTCGGCGCAACAGACCTGGGTACAGGCTCCGACACCGTGTTGACCCAAATGGCAGCGGAAGTGCTGGGATGCCCGCCGGAGGATTTCATCACCTATTCCTCGGACACCGATTTCACCCCTTTCGACAAAGGGGCCTATGCCAGCAGCACCACCTACATTTCCGGGCGGGCCGTGCTGATCGCCGCCGAACAGGTGGCCGGGCAGATCAAACAAGTTGCAGCACGCATCTTCAGCAAGCAGGGAGTCGACGTCAATCCTGAGGACCTGATACTGCGTTCCCGCGCTGTGTGGGCGCCGGACGGCAGCTCAGTGACCATGCGCGAGGTGGCCCTCAACTCACTGCACCACGAGCAGCAGCACCAGATCATGGGTGTTGGCAGCTATGTTTCACCTGAATCACCGCCACCCTTTGCGGCTCAGTTTGCGACAGTCACGGTGGACACCGAAACCGGACAGGTTACGGTGGACGAGCTTGTTATGGCAGTTGACTCGGGCGTTATAATCAACCCGGTGACTGCAAGTGGTCAGATCGAAGGTGGGATGGTACAGGCTGCCGGATATGGTGTTTGTGAGGAACTTGCCTACGACGAACACGGCCGGATAGTCAATCCGAAGTTCGGCCCTTACTGGATCTTCCGTGCCGATGATGTACCTGCCCTGACCACGATCTTCGTGGAAACGCACGAACCCTCCGGGCCATTTGGTGCCAAAGCCGTGGCGGAAATCCCCCTGGACGGAGCGGGGCCCGCCATTGCCAATGCGGTGTATGATGCCGTGGGCGTGCTGATCAAAGACGCCCCACTGCTCCCGGAGAAGGTCTGGCGTGCGCTGCGTGCCAAGTAGCTGGCGCAGCGGGGTGCGCCGAGTAGAACGGGCTGTTCATGTCAGATCGCGAGGTGCTTGAAGCACTTCTGGAGGCCAAACGTGAAGGCCGCCGGGCTGTCCTGGCGACCGTTGTCCGCGATCAAGGGTCGGTGCCTCGACATGCCGGCGCCAAGATGTTGGCCTTCCCTGACGGTCGGAGTGTGGGCACAGTGGGCGGGGGTGAGCTGGAAAGCCGTATCCTGAGCTCTGTGCCCGATCTGCTGAGTGCCGGCAAACCGGTCCTGATGCACATCGAGCTGACCGACCCTTCGCGTGGTGACGCGGGGGTATGTGGCGGACAGGTGGATATCTTTTTGGAGCCCATTATGCCGGAACCAACTATCCTTGTCATAGGCTGTGGGCACTGCGGCCAGGCACTGGCTGAACTGGCACACTGGCTGGGGTACCACGTGATTGTTACGGATGATCGGGCGGATTTATGCAACTCGCAGGCAATGCCCTATGCCGATGAGCATTACCCGATCGCACCCGCAGAGATCGCAAACCGGATTACGATCCACGAGCGCACTTTCATCGCAGCGGTAACACGCAGCGTGCCGCTTGATGTGGAAATGCTCCCCGCTTTGCTGGCCTCCCCCGCACCCTATATTGGGGTGATGGGCAGCCGCCGCCGCTGGTCCGTGGCGGTCAAACAGCTTCGCGAGAAAGGGCTCTCCCAGGAGACTCTCGAACGTGTACATGCTCCGATTGGCCTGGAACTTCAGGCGGAGACCCCGCGTGAGATAGCCATAAGCATCATGGCAGAAATCATCGCGGTTCAACGTGGGGAGATTGAGCGTGCTGCAAAATCGCACCCTTGATGCCCAACTGCGATTAGTAAACTTAAAGGGTAGATAAGTCCATGTGGGAAACCTACTACACTCCTGCCACTCTTCCTGAGGCAGTTGATCTGCTGGCCAAGCACGGGGCCGCAGCCCGTATCATCGCAGGTGGCACTGACCTTATACTTGAGCTTGAACGCGGGGCGCGGCCTGATATCAAAGTGCTGATCGATATCACCCGCATCCCGAAGGCGGCCGCTATCTATCAGGGTGATGACGGGTTGATCCACCTGGGGCCGCTGGTTACCCACAATCAGGTGGCGGCAAGTTCCCTGCTGCGCGAGCGCGCACTGCTGTTAGCCCAGGCCTCCTGGTCCGAAGCTGCCCCTCAGATCCGGAATCGTGCTACCGTAGCCGGCAACCTGATCACCGCCTCCCCGGCTAACGACACTATCCCGCCCCTGCGAGCCCTGGGGGCTGAGATCGTGTTGCGCTCCGCCCAGGGCGAGCGCATCCTACCACTCTCGGATTTCTACCAGGGGGTGCGGCGCACTGCCATGCGGCCCGATGAGCTGCTCATCGATATCCGTTTCGCCCCCCTTGATCCGACAAGCTGGCGCAGCATCTTTCTCAAGTTGGGACTGCGCAAAGCACAGGCGATCTCGGTGGTAAACATCGCGGTGATTCTCCGCATCGATGGTGACGTTGTTCGTGATGCACATATTATGCTGGGGAGTGTCGCGCCGACCATCATCCCTGCATCCGAAGCAGAGGCATTTCTGATAGGCAGGCCCTTGAGCGATGAGGTGATTCGTGAGGCGGCGCACCTGACCGCCACAGCTTCAAAACCTATCGATGATGTGCGCGGTTCTGCGGAGTATCGCCGGGAGATGGTGCGGGTTCTGGCCCGCCGGGCTTTGTCCGCCCTTCGCGACGGGACCGAACTTAACTACCTGCCTGACCAACCGATCTTGCTGTGGGGCGAACATGAAGGGCATCCCGCCAAGCCCATTGTGCACGGCTTCGCCCATCAGGTAACTGAGCCAATCGAATTCACCTTGAACGGCCGGCCTGTACGGATCAGTGGGGCAAACCACAAGACCTTGCTCCGTGCACTCCGTGAAGACGCTGGCCTGACCGGTACCAAGGAAGGTTGTGCGGAAGGTGAGTGTGGTGCATGCACCGTCCTGATGGATGGGGCAGCTGTGATGTCCTGTATGGTCCCAGCTCCACGTGCCCACCATACCGAGATCATCACAGTGGAGGGTCTCGCTGATGGTGGTAATCTGCATCCCATCCAACAGGGCTTTATTGAGGAATCTGGCGTCCAGTGTGGCTACTGTACCCCTGGTTTTTTGGTGGCAGGTGCCAAGCTGCTTGAGGAACGCCCGCACCCAACGTTGTCAGACATCCAGCAGAGTATCACAGGCAATCTGTGCCGCTGCACGGGGTATTATAAGATCATTAGTGCATTCGAGCGGGCTGCCGCATTGGCGGAGAAGGATAACGGGCATGGTTAAGAAATACGAAGAGGAGAAACGCCCCGACCCTCTCGTCCCATTTCTTGGCTTCATCATCATACTGATCCTGGGAGGCGTTTCCTGGGTTGTCTCACCCGCGGTTGTCGCTTGGCTGGCCAGGACCAACTGGGTGTTTGGTACGTTCGGTTGGCAGGTGCTGCCTATTCATTTCCCCGAGAACTGGCCTCCCCTCTTGTCGCAGGCTTTGATCGCGCTGCTGATATTCTTACTGCTGTTTACAATCGCGATGGCCTTCTTCTTCCTGTTCGCGCGGCCTCCCGAGGCTGAATATGGGGAACTGGGGGAGTATCTCCGGGAGCCGACACGCCGCAGGTCTGGCAAGCGCGGCCGCAGGCGGCGCTGAACAAGTTAATCGCATCGCACTCTGCAGCTACAGATACAGGAGCATTGGTTGTGGCAGGCCATATCATAGGACAAACACCCACCCGTCTGGACGCTGTTGGCAAAGTCACAGGGGAGACACTGTTCCCCGGGGACCTGACCATGGAGGGTATGCTCCATATGAAAATCCTGTTTTCCTCACAGGCGCATGCCCGCATTCGCTCTATCGACGTGAGGGAAGCAGAAGCTCTGCCAGGGGTCGTGGCAGTTCTAACGGCGAAAGACGTGCCTGTCAATGAGTACGGGCTGATTATGAATGACCAGCCCGTGCTGTGCGGTCCGGGCAGCTCAAAGCCTGGCGCTGACGTGGTTCGCACCACAATGGATCAGGTTGCACTCGTGGTTGCAGAGACGGAAGCAATTGCCACACGCGCATGCGGTCTCATCAGGGTTGACTACGAGCCGCTGCCGGCGGTTTTCGATCCGCTGGAGGCGATGCAGCCGGGCGCCCCTGTTCTCCACGCGGATAAGCCCGACAACGTTGTGTTGAAATACCGTATTCGCAAAGGAGACATGTCCCAGGGGTGGGCCGAAGCGGATGTGATCGTTGAGGGTACCTACACCACTTCCTGGCAGGAACATGCCTATTTGCAGCCGGAAGCAGGTCTTGGGCACATCGATGAGCAGGGCCGCGTTACCGTTGCTGTGGCAGGCCAGTGGGCTCATGAGGATCAAAAACAGATTTGCCATGCACTGGGGCTGCCCCCCGAACAGGTCCGTGTGATCTATCCTGCCATTGGCGGTGCATTTGGCGGCCGCGAGGATATGTCGGTCCAGATTGTGCTGGCGCTGGCGGCCTGGAAAGTGGGCCGTCCTGTCAAGATCGTGTGGAGCCGCGAGGAATCCATTATTGGGCACCACAAACGCCACCCATACCACATTCAGGCGAAATGGGGCGCCAGGCAGGACGGCACTCTCACGGCAGTGGAGATGACTGTCATCAGCGATGCGGGGGCTTATGCATATACCTCCACCAAGGTGCTGGGCAATGCCACGTTGATGTGCACCGGACCCTATAAGATTCCCCATGTGCATGTCGATTCCTGCACTGTATACACCAATAATCTGCCAAGTGGGGCGTTCCGCGGCTTCGGGGGTCCACAGGCTGCATTTGCCGCCGAAGGGCAAATGAGCAAATTAGCCGAGGTGCTTGGTATGGACCCTGTTGAACTGCGCATGAAGAATGTGCTGGGGGAGGGTGATCTAACCAGTGTGAGCACCCCTCTCCCCCCTGGCGTGACCATGGACCGTGTTATCACTGCCTGCGCTGAGGCGGGAGGTTGGCGCAAAGTCGGCGGTGTGTGGCAGGCGCCATTACACGAACAGGGTGATTCCTATAAGCGGCGCGGCATTGGTTTTGCCTGTGGCTTCAAGAATGTGGGCTTCAGTTTTGGTGCGCCTGAGCAGTGCACGGCGACGGCGGAAATCCGGGGTGGAGCCGAGATCGAACAGGTTCTTGTGTACCACGCAGGTGCCGATGTGGGCCAGGGGGCCCATACAGTGTTCGCCCAGATGGCTGCGGAAGCAGCGGGCGTCCCCCTGGAACGCGTCCAGGTGATTGCCTCCGACACTGCAACCAGTGGCAACTCAGGCAGCGCATCTGCCTCACGCATGACATTTATGGCGGGCAACTCGATCCGTGGGGCTGTGGCCGAAGCGCTCAAGCTGTGGCACGATGAAGAAAGGCCTGCGGTCGCCACCTATATTTACCGGCCACCGCGAACCACCGCGATGGACCCTGAGACGGGGAAATCAACCCCCAACTTCGCATATGGATATGTGGCAGAGATCGTCGAGTTGGAAGTGGACCTGGAGACCGGCCAGATCGAGCTGCTCAATGTGATTTGCGCGGACGATGTTGGAAAGGCCATCAACCCACAGCTTATCGAAGGTCAAATAGAAGGCGGTGTGGTGCAGGCCGCCGGATATGCCATCCTTGAGCACTTCCAGATGCATGAGGGGCATGTAACGACACCGTACCTGAGTAACTATCTGATCCCAACCGTGCTGGATATCCCTGGGAAAGTGCACTCAGTGATCCTTGAGTTAGCCGATCCAAACGGGCCGTGGGGTGCGCGAGGAATGGCCGAGATGCCATACATCCCGCTCGCCCCCGCTGTGGTGGCGGCCCTGCATAATGCGACCGGCCTGTGGTTCTCCGATCTGCCGCTAATACCCGAGAGGCTGATCAAGGCCTTCCGTGCAGCAGGCCTGGGTGTATAAGCTGGATGAGCTGGCCGCTAAGCGGGATTCGCGTGGCACTGCGTGGAGGTGGCGACCTAGGTTCAGGGGTCGCCTATCGCCTGTACCGTGCTGGATTTCCCCTGCTCATCACCGAACTGGCGCTGCCGCTCCTTGTACGGCGAACGGTGGCTTTCGGCTCTGCAGTTATCGAGGGCAGCATCAACGTGGAAGGAATCACGGCCCGCCGGGTTGACACCCCCGCAGAAGTGCCGGCAGTTCAGGCGCGCGGGGAGATCCCCGTACTGATCGATCCGGAAGGTAAGTATCTGCCCGGCTATGCTCCGCATGTGCTGATCGATGCCCGGATGCGCAAGATGGAGCCTGGCCCATGCCCAGCAGAGGTATTGTTGGTTATCGGGCTGGGCCCCGGCTTTGAGGCGCCTCGCAACTGCCATGCAGTCATAGAGACAAACCGGGGACACCGGCTGGGCCGCGTGATCACGCAGGGGACCCCGGAATCGAATACCGGTATACCGGGCAGTATGCAGGGCCAGACAGCCAGCCGGGTGCTGAGGGCGCCAGCGGCGGGCACAATCGAAGCTTTGGAAGCCATCGGCACGCGTCTCACCGAGGGTCAGGCCGTCGCACGGATCGGGCCGCATGTGATTCGCGCCCCTTTCGATGGCGTGCTGCGCGGCCTGCTGCATGAAGGCGTGCCAGTTGAGCTGGGTGATAAGATTGGGGATGTAGACCCTCGGGCAGAGCCCGCCTACTGCTTCACGATCTCTGAGAAATCGCTGGCTATCGGCGGCGGTGTCCTGGAGGCTGTTCTCTCCAGTGAGCCGATCCGCAAGTTGTTATGAAGGACCCTATGCGGCTCTCTTCGGCACTGGAGATACGCCCCCGTGACATAGTCACTTTTGTCGGTGCAGGTGGAAAGACCAGCGCCATGTTTCGCCTGGCCCGGGAACTTGTCGAAGAGGGTTACCGTGTTGTCACCAGCACAACAACGCGCATAGCCCGTGACGAGCTTGCGCTGGCACCCCATGCTTTGGAAATTGACCTTCAGAATCCCCCTCCGCCGGAGTTCGTAGAGATTCTTGAACGCGATCGGCACCTCTTTCTTTATTCCACGATCGAGGGCGACAAGGTGCGCGGGGTGACCCTCGATTGGCTGGCTGCCAACCTGGGGGCCTGTGCCGGATGTGATGCGATGCTGATCGAAGGCGACGGCACACGCAGACTACCTTTCAAGGCCCCCTATCCACATGAACCGGTGATCCCTTCAGCAACCACTCTGGTTATCCCGGTCGCAGGGCTGGTGGCTTTAGGGCAGCCCCTTAATGACACGAATGTCTATGGTGTTCCCAATATCCTGGCTCATCTTCCTGCCAAGGTGGAGGCCCCGATCACCCCTGAGATGATCGGGGCAACCCTGCTGCACCCCCAACTTGGTATGAAAAATATCCCTCGCCACGCCCGGGTCATCCCACTCCTGAACCGTGTGACGTCTAATACGCTTGACAGCGCGCGGTCCGTTGCGCGGCTGCTGCTCAGTGATATGAATGTGCATCGCGTCCTGATTGGCACAGTGCTTGAAGAGCCGCCCATTTGGGAAGTGCAGCGGCGGGTGGGCGCTGTGGTGCTGGCCGCAGGCCAGTCTACCAGGATGGGTCAGCCTAAAGTGCTGCTGCCCTGGGGTGAAGGCACAATGATCCGCCACATTTGCGAGCAGGTGCTGGCCATCCATCCCTACGAGGTAGTGGTGGTGGCCGGGGAGCACCTGGACGCAATCAAGGAAGAGCTCAAAGGGCTGCCGCTGAGAGTGGTATATAATCCACGCTACGCGGAAGGAGAAATGCTTTCGTCTTTACAGACGGGGCTGGAGGCAATCTGGTCTACAAGTGATGCCTGTTTGGTAATATTGGGCGATCAACCGGCCATAGCTGGGGCAATCGTACAAGAGCTCCTCGACGTATACGCACAGGGGAAGGGTCCGATCGTTGCCCCGGTGGTGGAGGGTCAGCGCGGGCACCCCCTGATCATCCAGAATAACTTCTGGCAGGCACTCATGGAGCTGCCTGCAGGAGCCGCGCCTCGGGATATGCTGCAGGCTCATCAAGAAGCGGTGTACCAGCACCCGGTCTCAAGTAGTTCTGTACTCATGGATATTGATACACCGGAAGACTATCAGAGTGCCCTGAAGAGGGACGCAGAGGGCTAGTTAATGTTCATTCCCCGCCCTCAGCAGGCGCGCTGGCGCCGACCGTAACCGGCACTTCACATGGTGTCAGGTATGTGCCGTCAGCCCGTATTGTGACCAGGCGCAAAGTATAAGCACCTGGCGCAAGTGACGTAGTATCCCATGTCCCCAGGTAGCCTCGCGGAACCGGGCTGTTATATGTTCCAACAACTACCCAAACGCCCCCGGTTCCGGCCCCATTCACCTCAAACTTGTACTGAGCGAAATTGAGGACATTCATTTCGCCCTCGACTGCTACCTGGCCCCCCACAATGTCCCCCGGGGCTGGGCTGGTAATCGTTGCCCCAATGATCGAACACCCGTCCACGACTTCTTCCGCAGTCTCTGGCGAGTCAGCAGCCTCGGCAGGCGCTAAGGGGATTGTCGGGGTGATGGTGGGGTACAGAAGCAGAAACGGAGTAGCAGTAGACTCCTCTTCCACAAAAACCACTGGCGTAGGTTCTGGCGTGACTATCGGGCTTTCTGCCAGGTTGGGTTCAACGATATTCGTAATCACATAGACGGCTGCTGCCGACAAAATAAGCAACAGCATCGTATTAAATGCCCGGCGCTGGCTTGTCTGCGACGCCTCGCGTTCCAGGGCATAGATTGAGAGCCGTCTGGCACGCCGGGCTTGGAAGTAACTGCGCAGGGCAAAGAATACACCGACGGCTACCAGTGCATAAATAAAGATCGCGATGCGAGCAACAAACTGCACCAGATTTGCCATGCCTGTTCCCGAGAGGATGTTTACTGAGTGAGCTTCCGCAGCAGGCCGCGCAGCACTACTTCAAGGCGCGGCCCCGCCAATTTGCCCGCTTCTAACACTTCTTCATGGGTGGTCTCTGCTTCGCTGTCCACAGTGTCAATGGCAACATTGGAAATACCTGAGAAGCCCAGCACACGCATCCCACCATGCCGGGCCACAATCGCCTCAGGCACGGTCGACATGCCAACTGCATCAGCGCCGATTGCTCGCAAGAAACGGATATCAGCAGGCGTTTCGAACGTGGGGCCTGCCAGACAGACATAAACACCCGTATGCAGCGGAATACCCTGTTCGGACGCAACCTCCAGAGCCATCCGGCGCAGCGAGGTGTCGTAGACTTTGCTCATGTCAGGAAACCGTGGGCCGAGGCTGTCATCATTAGGGCCGCGCAGCGGGTTGGCACCTGTCATACCCAGGAGGTTCAAATGATCTGTGAGAAGCATCAAATCCCCAGGAGCAAAGTCCCGGTTAATCCCCCCGGCCGCGTTTGTCAGGATGACTACATCAACCCCTAATTGCTTCATAACACGGATGGGCAGCGTTACCTGCGACATCGGATATCCCTCATAGTAATGCGCCCGCCCTCGCATCACCATGACCGTCTGGCCTTCCAGGTGCCCGATGTGTATTTGCCCCGAATGACCCTCTACTGTGGAGACGGGCCAGTGTGGAATCTGATCGTATCGGATGATATCCGCGCCTTCCACAGCCTCGGCGAAACTACCCAGCCCCGACCCCAGGACAATACCGACCCTGGGGCGGTAAATGGTGTGCTGTTGAACGTAATTTGCTGCCGCCTCGAACTCGGCGCGACCGAAGAATTCCACGTTCTTAGCCTCCCTATATATTGCTGCGAACAGAAGCGAGGCACACTCACAGAGCCCTTGTATCCCTTGATCCATGCTAATTGGTCTCATGGGACACACACTATAGAGGTCACCCGGTTCCAGAGATCCCGATTGTGCTGAGGATCATCTATCGGCCACGCCGATTATACACTCCGCCTCAACTGGTCCACAAAAAGCACCCCGGCACGGTTGACTGTCAAGATCGCGTTATGGTATGATACCCTCGCTTCCTCACAAGCATCGACTTGTCATCTTTACCAAACTGGCTATTATTACAGGCAGGCACAATGTTGATGCTTTCTGTGCCAAAGCCAGTCCAATCAGTTGAATACTCGGTGGTCGCATACGTCGGGACTTCCCCGGGCACGCTTTGCGGATCGCAGCAGAGTAGAGACCACTTTCACTTGTTGAAGATACTGCCTGGAAACGTCAAGAAGGAGCACGAGTTCATGACTAAATCGCGGACCGAAATGATGGTGGACCGTCTGCGCGAGCTGCAGCAAACGGAGGGCATCGAAGCTTCCGCGGTGGTCAGCGTGGATGGCTTGATCATCGCCTCCGCGCTCCCGGCCGGGGTCGAGGAAGACCGGGTCTCCGCGATGTCCGCCGCGATGATATCGCTGGGCGAGCGCATCGCCAGCGAGTTACGGCGCGGCATGCTCGAACAGGTGTATATCAAGGGCGAGAACGGTTATGTGATCCTGATGGCAGTGGGTGAGGAAGCTGTGCTGACTGTGCTCGGCACCAAGGAGGCCAAGCTTGGGCTTGTCTTCTTAGAGATGGGCCGCGCGGCAAAGGACCTGACTAAGCTCGTATGAGCAGGTTGTGTTTGCGAAGTAACTTCACCGTTTGAGACACCGACGGGGAGGTAGCGCAAGGCGCTATAACCTCCCCGTCTCCCTTTTTAACTGGTAGGAGAAGCTGGGGTTCGGAAGGAGAGGGCGACTTGCACAAATACATATTTTGTACTGGCGGTGTTTTAAGTTCCGTTGGAAAAGGGGTTACGGCAGCAGCGATCGGGCGCGTCTTGAAGGTGCGTGGCATCAACGTAACCCTGCAAAAACTCGATCCCTATATTAACGTCGATCCCGGCACCATGTCGCCCTACCAGCACGGCGAGGTTTATGTGACTGCTGACGGGGCTGAGACCGATCTGGACCTGGGGCACTACGAGCGCTTTGTCGACATCGAACTGACCCAGGCCAGCAATATTACCACCGGGCAGGTCTACGAGTCTGTGATCAGTAAAGAGCGCCGTGGCGACTACCTGGGCGCCACCGTACAGACGATCCCGCATATTACCAATGAGATCAAAATGCGGATTGTGCAGGCGGTTAAGCGCACCAACGCTGAAGTAGGTATCATCGAGATTGGCGGCACCGTGGGTGACATCGAGAGTCTCCCATTCCTTGAAGCGATCCGCCAGTTCCGCCGGGATGTGGGAAGTCGTAACACCTGCTACATACATGTCACCTTCCTGCCCTATGTTGGTGCCACGGGCGAACTTAAGACCAAACCTACCCAGCACAGTGTGCGTGAGCTGCGTGGGATTGGTATCCAACCACATGTGATCATTGCACGTTCGGATTATCCGGTTGATAAGAGCGTGATCGAGAAAATCGCCCTCTTCTGCGATGTCGAGCCGCGCGCGGTTATTCCATTGGTTACAACACCCCATGTATATGAGGTCCCGCTGCTCATCGAGGATTCTGGGTTGGGCGACTATTTAAGCGAGCTACTCGATCTGGAATCAAGCCCCACACGCCTCACCGAATGGCGCCAGATGGTAGAGATCATCAAACGCGAAAAGCCAAAGCTGCGCGTGGCCATTGTAGGTAAGTACGTTGCCTTGCATGATGCCTATATCAGCGTGCGCGAAGCCCTGTTCCACGCGGGAATCGCCAACGGCTACGACGTCGAGGTTGAATGGGTTTATTCTGGAGACCTCGAGAAGAACAAGGGCTGGGATCAGCTTGAACAGGTGGAAGGCATCATTGTGCCGGGGGGATTCGGGTACCGGGGCGTTGAGGGCAAAGTACTGGCTGCACGCTGGGCACGCGAGAATGATATCCCGTACCTGGGGTTGTGCCTCGGCATGCAGGTGATGTGTGTGGAGTTTGCCCGGAATGTGCTGGGGTGGGAGGAAGCGAACAGCACAGAGTTCGATAAGGGAACTGCCCATCCAGTGATCGATCTGATGCCTGATCAACAGGGTCTGTCCGAGATGGGGGGCACGATGCGGCTTGGCCATTATCCGTGCGTGCTGCGGCCCGATACTATAGCCAGCAAAGCCTACGGCACCACGGCTGAAGTGAATGAGCGGCACCGGCATCGCTTTGAGTTCAACAATACCTACCGTGACCAGTTTGAGCTGGCCGGGATGGCCTTCAGCGGTCTATCGCCCAGCGGCCACCTTGTGGAGATCGCCGAGATCAAGGGGCACCCCTTTATGGTAGGCAGCCAGTTTCACCCGGAATTTCAGAGCCGTCCCACTAAGCCACATCCCCTGTTTAACAGTTTCATCCGGGCTTGCATTGCCCGGTCAACCGCGGCAACGCCAAACTCAGCCCCTCGCCTGGAACAGGTGAGTGATTAGCACCCCGCCAGAAAGAATGGGCCAGCTGTTTAGGCTGGCCCCTATTTCTCCATTGTGCTGCGTTCAATCCTGTTCTGTTTTTTTGTAGTCGAAGAAGCGGTAGCCAATCCCGCGCTCAGTTAGGATGTACTTGGGAATAGTAGGGTCTTCCTCGATTTTCTCACGCAGGTAATTGACATAAAGACGAACGTAGTGCGTCTCGTCCCGATATTCATAGCCCCAGACTTTGGCCAGAAGCTGTTCATGGGGCACAGTCCATCCGGCGTTTTCAATCAAGTGGTATAACAGGCGATACTCAGTTGGGCGCAGCTTGATGTGCTCACCATTAACGATAGCCTCGCGGCGGTTGAAATCAACACTCAGGCGTTCGTCAATTTTGAGAACCGCCTCACCAGGAGACGTGATGCTTTGAACACGTCTGAGCACAGCTTTAACACGGCTCACCAGCTCACGTGCGCCAAACGGCTTTGTCACATAATCATCTGCGCCAAGCTCGAGGCCGCGCACCTTATCTTCTTCCTCGCCCTTTGCAGTGAGCATGATCACCGGAACACTTGAGAACTCGCGCAGCATACGCAAAGTCTCAAAGCCATCCAGCTGAGGCATCATTACATCCAAAATAATCAGGTCGAGAATATGTCTGCGCACCATATCGAGCGCCTCGACCCCGTTGCTGGCTGAAAAAACCTGAACGCCTTCAACCGCCAGATTCATGCGAATGAAGTCCACCATCCGTGGTTCATCGTCAACGATGAGGATATGGGTTCCGTTCAGGCTGTAGTCCGATGGATTTTGCATGGTGGTCTATTCGCGAATGAATGTGGGGATTTCATCTGCGTGCTCGCTGGGCAGTATCTGGATGAAATTGACGCGCCACATCGGAAAGATTACCTGATTCACCTCACGCAAGATATAGGGGACATCTTTTCCATCGCGGCGCTGAGGGTTCATGCCCATAATGAATGTGTCAGTTGGTTCCGGTAAATTGTCTACATCAATCACGACCGGATCATCACCCGAGAGGTGTACCTGGATACGGTATGGCATCGATCGACTCTCCATCAGTCCGGCATAAGCTCAACCAGAGGTTTAGTATTCCACACCTGCTTATTTGAAATAGATATGCATTACCAGCTTGCCCAGCCGGATTTCATCGCCGTCTCGCAGGAGTCTTGGCTGGTGGGGCGCCAGTCGCTGGCCGTTGAGATAGGTGCCATTCGCACTGTCCAGATCGACCAGTGACAGCACTTCCTCACCGCGCCGCAACGCCACATGCACCCGTGAAACACCCTTTTCAAGTGCCCCAAATGGGGTCAGATCAAGCTCTGGAGATATCCCGCTTGATGGGTCCTTACGCCCAACAAGCAGCTCGTTCTCAAGCGATAAGATAACCGGCTCCGGGGCATCCCTGATATGGATGATGATCTGGTTGGCATCCTGAAAGGTCGCTGTACCCCACCCGGATTTGACACTGAATTCGCTGGACTCATCATCAAGCTGCCGGGTGGAAACCTGTTCCGGTGCATCGCCAATCAGACTATACCCACAGGTGTCGCAGAATAATGCGCCCTCGAGATTTTCATGACCGCAATAGGGGCAGTTAACCATCGTTGTCTCCCGTAGAGAGCATCAGCTTGCGCGTACCATAGCGGAGTGTCTTTGATCCCTCATCCGAGAAAGCACTAGTCTGGGCCACATTTCGCGCCTCTTGAAGCGCCGCCTCGCCAAGTGTGTTTTCCCCAAGCTCGAATAACCGGGTCGCCAGGAATTCTAGTTGGCGAGTGGCTTCCTCCACATCACCTCGCTTAATTGCCTCACGCGCACGGTCTTGCAGCCGATACATCGCGAGTTTACTCAATGCATCCACCAACTCCGGTGGGGGTTCATCCTCATCATGGGCCTCTTCCGCAACCTCCACAACCAGGTCGTGTGAAACGCGCTCACAGTGAGCCGAGGCCCCCAGCACCTCACCTTGCACATCAACACGTCCAATATAGAAGGATCCGGAAGGAGCGTCTCCTACATCCAGGCGAAATTGTGCCATGACACTTGTCAACGCAAGCCCATCGATTGCCCCCAGTGGGATTGGCTGGGGGATCACAGGGAGCGGCATTGGCTCTGGCGAGACGCGAATGACATCGTCCAGGGTAACTTCCTGGGTGGGTGCAACGACAAGCGTAGCCCGCTCTGCGTATGCTGTCGCCAGACTGCGCACACGCTCCTGGAGAAAGCGATCCACCATCTCAGGGCGGCTGATATAGGCTGATGCCCCCCCTGTAGCGCCTGCCAACTCATCAAGAAAACTATCGTGCCAGTCCTCGCCTATTCCCATCCCGCTGATACTCACCCCGCGAGAATGCGCGCGGCTCGCCAATGCGAGGCATTCCTGTTCATCCCCGTAAGTGCGGCCGTCGGTGATCAGGATGATGTGGTTGACGTATTTAGTGTCGCGATTGCGCTCAAGCTGTGCCATAGCAAGCTGCAACCCGGCAAAGATCGCTGTTGCCCCATCTGCACGGATCGTGCTGATCAGCGAGTTAATCTGCAGCGGCTCGATCACATGCTGCGCAGGCACAACAACCTCGGCCCGATCACTAAAAGCCACTACAGAAAGTATATCCTCACGGCTGCAGCTGTCCACGATCCGGCGGGCGGCTGCTTTCACATTCTGCAGCCGGCGCCCTGCCATCGACTTGCTCCGATCAATCACCAGCGCCAGGTTAAGCGGAGCGCTGCTGCTCATACTCATTTCAAGCAGGGGCCTGATCTTGATGAAGGCGTAGAGAAGTTGGTCTCCTGATTGGCGAGGGATGTATGAGCGGCTCAGGTAAGCCTGGAGCTGGAGGGCAGGCGCACGCTGCAATTGCTGCATGATCGTTTGGTCATATTGCCCCCTTTTTAACGGATTCGACAGTGTTTCATAGGCAGCATTAATATCCCTGAAAAGTGCTACCGCGCCGGGAGCCTTGTTCACATCCGGGTGGAAACGTCGGGCGGCTAGCCTATAGGCGTTCTTGATCTCGTCATCCCCGGCGTTTGGGGAAACTCCCAACACCCGGTAGAAATCGAGGGGGCAATCCATGCTGCACCTATTATAACTTGCCAGTCAGCTCGTTAATCTGGCATCTGGATCAGTACCGCAGTGATGTTGTCATGCCCGCCGCTCAAATTTGCGGCTTCGATCAGCCGTTCACAGGTGGAGTGTGGGTCAGGTGTATCACGCACAATGCGCATTATGGCCTCATCGCCTATCTCCCCCCACAAACCGTCTGAACATATCAGCAGGCGCGACGAGGGAGGCAAGCGACGCGTTGCGGTGTCGACTTCCAACGCCTCTCCTTGTCCGATTGCCCGATACAGAACATTACGTTGAGGGTGCACTTCTGCCTCAGCCTCGGTAAGCTGGCCTAATTCTTGTAGGCGCCGCACCAGCGAATGGTCGCGGGTGACCAGCTCTAAGTTACCCTCGTTTAGAAGATAGGCTCGACTGTCTCCCACATGCGCAATGAAGGCCAGGTCACCGCGCAGCACAACGCAGGTCGCGGTGGTCCCCCCGTTCGGAACCTGCGCCTGGACAGCCTGGTTTGCGGCTTCCATGGCTTCGATCAGCACTTCCGGGATAGTCTTCTGATCAGCACTCGGCTCAAATCCTTCCATCTGGGGCAGCAATACATCCTGCACGATGTGTTGAACCAGCGTTTGCACAGTGACAGTGCTGGCCAGTTCCCCATCGTGATGGCCACCCATCCCGTCTGCCACTACGAAAAACCCCATCGGGGGAGGGTTGCCTACCATATCTGCTTTAGCCATCATTGCTAGGCAGGCATCTTGATTGTTTGTGCGCACCTGGCCTATATCACTCATCGATGCGAACTTGATCTGCTGGCGCCTGCTGTCGAACTTCTTGGGGGGTGCAAGCGGGCGAGTCTGCAAAGGCGTCTGCTCGTCCACCTCATCAGGCGGAAGCGGGGCGGTTGTTTTTGGCTCTATCGGCTTGGGAGCAGGGGTGGAGACCCGCTTTTCAGCCTCGGAGGCAGTATCACGTTTAAACAGACGGCGAATGAATCCCATTCTAGGTTTTGCTCCCGCATGTGAAGATCAGCCCGGTAACGCATAGATGTGCTGGTCGTCCGAGCCAATGTAGACGATGTCATCGGCAATACTCGGTGAGGACAGAATCGGGCCGCTGCTCTGGAAGCGCCATAGTAGCTCGCCGCTCTTAGAGTGCAGACAGTAGAGCGCGCCATCTACGGCACCAATATAAACGGATTCGCGATGAAACAGGGGGGAGGAAGTAACCGGCTCGCCAACCTCATAACGCCAAGATTCACGGCCGTTATCTAGGTCTACGGCGTAGATTGAACCGTCGGCACACCCTACAAAAACCCGTCCGTCGCCAATCACAGGGGTAGAAATTACCTCGCCCCTTGTCCTGAAACGCCAGACGGACATCCCCATTTCAATGTCCAGAGCATAGAGATACCAGTCGTCCGAGCCGAAATAGACAATACCATCATGGATCACAGGGCTAGAGAGGATCCGTCGGCGCGACTGGAAACGCCATCCCAGATCCCCAGAGAAATCCACGCATAGAAAGTCACCGTTGTCAGTACCAAAGAAGACCCGCTCTCCATCCACAACTGGCGTGCTGCGGATTGGATGCATTGCAGGGTATTTGAATACTTCCCGACCTGTAGAAGCTCCGGGTTTTAAAGCATAGAGATACCCGTCGTCAGAGCCAAAGAATACCATCCCGGCAGCGGTGCGCGGGCTTGAGTATATCTTGCCTTCTGTTTTGTAAGACCACTGCAGCTTGCCCGATCTCATCTCTATCGCATAGAGACGTCGGTCACTTGAGCCGACGAAGATTGTGCTCCCGCTGTAAGCCGGAGATGAGCCAATTCCTGCCTCAGTAGGATACTTCCAGAGCAGCTGCCCGGTTTTCGCTTCCAGCGCCCACAGGTTGTTATCGTAGGAACCAACGTAGACAACATCGTTGTGTACCAGAGGCCGGGAACGCACTGCATCTTCAACTTTGAAGGTCCAGATGGGCAGCACGTTGCTCATGCCCGCTGGCTTAGCCTGCGATGCTCGGCCAGGAGTATGCTGGACGGCGGGTGCCGCGTGCCTCTCCTCAAGCGCAGTTTTCATTTCCGGGGCTGCAGGCTGATCTGCCTGGGGTGCGTCCGGGGTCTGTGTGAAATTACCCTGGGGTGTGATTGCGTTACCGCCATTAATCAGGGCTTCGAGCGACTGCTTCATTGCATCCGCTGTCGCGTATCGATCCGCTGGATTGTACGCCAGCGAACGCATAATCACCGCAGCAAGATCGTCTGGAACAGCAGGGTTGTACGCCTGTATAGGCTTTTGATCAAATGAGAAGGGCGGCTCGAGGCGCGGGTCCCGGCGGGTCAGCATGTGATGGAGTGTGGCACCCAACGCGTAAATATCTGCTGCCGGGGATGCCTCTCCCTTATACTGCTCGGGCGGTGAATACCCCTCCGTGCCGATCATGGTGCCTGGTTGGCCCATCTGGAATGTTTTAGCGATCCCAAAGTCGATCAGCCGAACCCGTCGATGGTGATCGATCATGACGTTGCTGGGCTTCATGTCCCGGAACACGATGGGTTCCGGGCGATGGTTATGTAAGTAGCTCAGAACGTCGCAGATCTCGATGCCCCATTGTATGATCTGGTCGATGGGAAGGAACTGGCTCGAACCGTTGAGGATAGCCTCCAGGTCTTTCCCTTGGATGTGCTCCATCACCAGATAAGCACGGTCTCCAAAACTGAAGAAGTCAAATATCTGGGGGATGGCTGGGTGGCTTAATGTAGCCAGGAGCGACGCTTCGCGCCTGAAGTTGCGAAAAGTTTGCTCGCGCAGTTGATGATCCTGAGCAAGGTTGATCATCTCCTTCACTGCACAGAGCCGGGGCACATCCTCAAAGTGCATGTCGCGAGCCTGGTATACTGCTCCCATGCCGCCTACACCGAGGACTCCCAGAATGCGGTACCGATTCTGGAGAATCTGCCCGGGCTGAAGAGCACCATCCGGAATAGACAGAGAGTCTTGGTCCGGCTCCTGGATACTGCGTGTTTCGTTAGACTGGGCCATAAACTATGATATTCCTATATAGAATCATTGACGCCCGCCGGCCTGATGAACTAACGCTGAGTATAGAACTAACCTTTTCAACAGGTCAAGCATTGGTGATCATTATAGAGGCTTTGTACACATTCGCGCAAAGGTGATGTGATTCAAACACAGGATACAGAGTGCACACGAGTCAGAGTCTTAGCCTGTATATCCATATCCCGTTCTGCCAGACACTATGCACTTATTGTGCATTCAATACATACGCGGGATTAGGTACCCTGGTTGAGCCATTTGTTGCTGCGCTTTGCCGGGAAATCCAGATAGTAGGGAAGGGGGCTGCACAGTATACAGTTCACACTGTGTACTTCGGTGGAGGTACGCCCTCACTCCTTCAACCCGATCAGATTGCCTCCATACTCGAGAGCTGCCGAACAGGATTTCGCACCGCGCAGGATGCCGAGATTACATTAGAAGCCAATCCGGACAGCTTGACACTGGACAGGCTGCGAGCTTTCCGCGAAGCGGGGATCAACCGCCTCAGCCTGGGAGTTCAGAGCGCACATGAACCGGAACTGCGCCTGTTCGGCAGGCGGCATTCATTCGCAGAGGCACAGGGGGGGTTCGAACTGGCACGCCAGGCTGGTTTCAATGATATCAGCGTTGATCTGATTTATGGAGCCCCTCGCCAAACCCGGGCAAGCTGGCGTGAGACGCTTGAAAGAGTATTGGCCTGGAGTCCGGACCATCTCTCTTTGTACAGCCTGACTATAGAACCAGGCACCTCACTGGGGGTGCAAGTGCGTCGAGGTCGGATTCCGGAACCCGACCCCAATCAAGCTGCCGCCATGTATGACCTGGCATGCCAGCTTGCTGCGCGCGCTGGTCTCGACCACTATGAAATATCGAATTGGGCGCGCCCTGGACATGAGTCACGCCATAATCGACAGTACTGGTTGAACGAGCCCTATCTTGGCCTTGGCCCAGGTGCACACGGTGCCGCAGGGGGTGTGCGTTATTGGACGGTTAGCCCAGTGCAATTATACATTGATAAGATCGCACAGGGAGCATCCCGGCCATTCCCGTTCTCGCCTGCGCTGGATGGGTACGAAGGTATCTCGCGGGAGCTGGAAATGGCCGAGACCACAATCCTGCGTCTGCGTCTTGTTAAAGAAGGATTGAGTCGGGCAGCGTTCAATGAGCGCTATGGCTGCACTGTGGACAATCTGTATGGGGATACCCTGAAGCAGCTCCACCAGCTTGGTTTAATCAGCATGCGGGGGGATAGGATCAGGTTAAAACGGCGCGCTTATCTGATCAGTAACCAGGTGTTCTGGCGCTTACTGCCTGACGACACTCGGGCATAGCTTTCAGCGATCTCGGTGCAGCAGTATCTCCACCAGCTCGAAGAGTGCTTCTCCCGCCGCGCCACCCGGATTGGCGGCCTGTAAGCTGGACACAGTCTCTCGGGTGTACTCACCTGCCGTCTTTTCAGCTTGTGCCCGAGCCCCACAGGAATCCAGCAAATCCTTAATCCTCGTTATTTGCATCTCGCTGAATGGCTCACCGTCGGCATAAAGATCACGCAGCGCTGGTTCGCGCTCCAGACCGATCAGTACAGGGAAAGACTTCTTACGCTGTTTGATGTCGACCGACGCCTCTTTGCCTGTCGCAGCCGGATCTCCCCAGATATCCAGGATATCGTCTCGAACCTGGAATGCCATGCCCAGGTTATACCCAAAGTCGGCAAAGCATTTGCGCCGCGCGGGTTCCACCCTGGCAGCGAGGGCACCCAGGGCTGCCGCAGCGCTGACCAATGCCGCCGTCTTGCCCGCAATCATGTTCAGGTAATCGGCAGAAGTTACCTCAGAGCGGTTCTCAAAATACATGTCCAGGTGTTGGCCCCTGGTTAACTCTAAACAGGTTTCATCCAGCACCAGCATTGTATTCAGAAGGATCGCGGGGTCCATATCAGGTGGAGCAAGGCGGGGAACGGCAAGATGTGCTAGTGCGAACATCGAATCCCCGGCGTTGATCGCCTGCTTCTCACCCCAGATGCGCCATGCTGTAGGGCGGCTGCGACGCATTGGGCTGCGATCTTGAATATCGTCATGAAGCAGCGAGAAGTTGTGAATCAGTTCGACCGCCACCGCTGCAGGACGGGCTGGCTGATAAGACCCGCACACCGCCTGTGAGACTAGCAAGGTTAACAGAGGCCGGATGCGTTTGCCCCGCTCCTGGTGGCTGGGCTGTCCGTGCTCGTCTACCCAGCCCATGTGATACTGCATCATGCGGTAAAAAAGGTCTGGGGCACTCTCTGGCCTGCTCACGATTGTGCGCAGATCGTTTTCGATGACTGGCAGCAGCTCTTGCATAAGCTCTGGTAAGGAAGAAGTCATGAGGGTGTCCGGATCCTGGTGGGTTCTAATGAAGGTCAAAAAGCGGTGTGTGGCGCAAGGCTATCAGGTTCTGCGCACCAACACACAGCATGCTGATTCGCAACTGCGCTTTCACAACACGGATCGTTTCATCGAGGGCTTCCGGGGAATCAGCCGCAGCTTTCAAAAAAGGCCCCGCCATCCCGCCGAGGTCAGCTCCCAGAGCAATGCACTTCGCGATATCGATTCCATCTCGCAGCCCACCACTCGCAAAAAGGATAACCTGCGTGCTGGCACGCCGCACCATCTGGAGTGACTCGGCTGTTGGGATACCCCAATCCGCAAAGGAGCGTGCCACTTTGGCATGGAAGGCCGTTGGCGCGCGGTGATATTCAACCTCGCTCCATGATGTGCCTCCGGCACCGGCCACATCCAGCGCTGTTACTCCGGCATCGATTAACAGCCGCGCCGCCTGTTCGGAGATGCCCCATCCCACTTCTTTGGCAATCACCGGGACGGGGAGTGCTCGGCAAATAGCTTCGATTTTGTTTAGCAAACCACCCCAGCGTGTATCTCCCTCAGGCTGCACGGCCTCCTGGAGCACGTTGAGATGCAAGATCAAGGCATCTGCCTCAATCATATCCACCGCACGGCGGCACTCCTCTATGCCATACCCGTAGTTAAGCTGCACTGCTCCCAGATTGGCAAAAAGCAGCACATCTGGGGCTTTTGACCGAACCTTGAACGTGTCGGCAATCTCCGGCCGTTCCAATGCGGCCCGCTGTGACCCGACCCCCATTGCAAGGCCGTGCGCCTGGGCAGCGGCTGCCAGCCTCAGGTTGATCTCTTTCGCCTCGGCGGTGCCACCTGTCATAGATGATATCAGCAGAGGGGCTGCCAGTGTTCTCCCAAATAACGTTTGCGTGGTATCGATGTCCTGCAAGTCGATCTCAGGTACGGCAAGATGGTTGAAACGATAGCGCTCAAGGCCCGTCGTCAGACGAGGGAACTGGACATTCTCTTCCAGGTTAATGCGAATATGGTCAGCTTTGCGCTGCTTGATATCTGTATGACTTGGGTCCGTAACTCTCGTCATGAGGCAGTGTTCCTTAAAGTTGAATGTTGCTTCTTGAAGGTAGCAACAGCTATGGGCATCTGTCAAACTAGCTTGGCCTTGACGCCACGCACACCCATGATAAACTACTGGCAGAGTGCTTGAGTCCGAAAACCAGGAGGCGCACTGTGAGCAGCGATACCGAAGCACGTATTCGCAAGATCATCGTCAATATGCTGGGCGTTGATGAGTCCAAAGTTGTCCCGGCTGCCCGTTTCCGGGATGATCTCGACGCCGACTCGCTCGATCTAGTTGAACTGATCATGGAATTCGAAACCGAGTTTGGCGGCGAAATCTCAGACGCCGAAGCTCAGAAGATCGAGACGGTGCAGCAGGCGATCGATTACGTGAACGAGCACATGATCAACAAGGGATAGCACTCATCAATCAAGTTCAGGAAGGCACGGGTCAGTTACTGGCCCGTTTGCTTTTTAAACCGCCGGCATCTCAGCGGGACGGTGCTTCTCAAGCACCCAGACAGTGTGGCTCACCACTACAATCCCCAGCCCCACATAAAACAACAGAGCTCCCCATCCTGGTGCCAGCGGCCTGGCATAATGCGCCTCAAAAGGAAGCAGAAGGGTGTTGAATCCGTGCAGTGCCAGAATGATTGCGCTGGTGCTCAGGACAATCACCAGCAGTGTTTGTGGAACAGGGCGCAGGGGGAATACTGAGAGTGCCGCCCCAATCAAAGCACACATGGCCGCCAGGAACTGCCAGCGATAGGATACGCTGAGCCAGCTTTGCAGCGCGAGGGGGCTGAGTGAGCCAGGATAGGGCGGTAAAAGGGCGATTCCTGTAAGCACCGCCAGCAGCCTCCCTCCCCAATCCAGCAGGCCTGGTTCAGGCCCTCTGATGCTGAAGGCAAGCACCACAGCCCCCAGGGCAACCCCCATGCGCAGCAGATCGGGCGTTCCTCCCAGGCCACCAAAACGCACATCGTTCAGGTATGTGGCCCATTCAGCGAAATCATAAACGTTTTGCTGCAGCCCTGCGCTCCGATCCGGGATCCAGGCGCCCCACGTGCCAAGCCAGGCAAGCAGCGGAGGAAGTACCATCAGCACCCTGTAACCCCAAAGCTTGCTTTTCACCGGGATTTTGCCTCTAGCTGTGTGATCAGGCCCATGATCTCCTGGTCTTCTCCAGATTGTGCTTCAAGGAAGTTGTCAATGAACTCACTGCGCCGCATGCGCAGAGCCAGCGGAGCCACCGCCCGCAGATCATCGGCAGTAGCCTGCACACGCGCGTCCGCAGCGGCGTATGCGCGAGCCGCTTCGAACATTGTAAACTCTGCCCTTTGTGAATGGATGCTGAGACGGCGTGTCAGGTCCAGGCCAAGTTGCTGGGCCTCTTTGGTCAGTTTAACGGAGGGCAGTAGTTCACGCGCCACCATGACATCCTCCTGGGCGAGGATTGTCTCGTCAAAAAAAGTCTCAATAAAGGCCCGAGGATTCTCGCGGAACTGAACCATACGCTCGTACACGAGCAGGCGTTCTTGTGGTTCATTGAGGCCCTGTACCAGAACGCGTAGCCCAAAACGGTCGAGGATTTGCGGGCGCAGATTGCCCTCTTCTGGATTCATCGAGCCAATCAGGACGAAACGCGCCCGATAGGTAGCCCGCATCGGGCCGCGCCGCACAGTGTACTGCCCCTGTGCAGCAGCATCCAGGATTGCATCGATAATCTCATCCTCCAGCAGGTTGACCTCATCGACATACAGGATATTCTGGTCTGCACGTGATAGGATTCCGCGGTCGAGGCGGACGCGATTCTCCTGGATGGCGACACGCTCGTTGATACCACCCACGACATCTTCAATACGCGAGTTTAGCGGCAGCTCAACCAATCGGACGGGTTCCAACACAGTGAGTGTCTCTGGTTTATCCAGCTTCGCCCGGCAGGATTCACAATAGCCATCGTCGCCCATTAATTCGCACTGTTCCGGTGGATCGCCGTACAGGCAGCGGCTGCGCTGCACATATGGCAGCAGGCCGCTTAAACCACGTGCGGCAGTAGTTTTCCCCGTGCCACGCGGTCCGATTAACAGGACACCCCCGATGTTCGGATTGATGACGGCCAGCAGCAGCGCTGTGCGCATTTCAACCTGCCCGACCAGCGCCATGAAGGGGAAAGGCTGTTGTTCCGCAAAACCGAGATCGGCAGGCCGGACCTTCAGGACGCGCTTGGCGCTGTGGGGCTCCAGCAGCCTCATCAGCATAGAGCTGCGTGTAGCATCTGCGTCACCTTTCAGATAGTCAGGGAGTTCTGGCGGGGTTTCGTTCTCAGGCAGATCGTTCTGCTCAGGGTCCATTATGGCCTGCTCCTTACTCTATGCCAGACGCCAGGCCCTCGTAAGGCACATTCAGTAGATTGGCGGCTTTACGTTTGGCTTCTTCTGGCCTGCGATCATAACGGGCGGTTGTCTGGACGTGTGTGTGCCCTGCCATGCGTGCGACGATCGCAATATCTGCACCTGCATCCAGCAGATCGCTGACGAAGGTGCGGCGCAGATCGTGAGGGCTGAACTCGCGCACCCCTGCCTGATCAGCGCGTTTGCGCAGGGCATTATAGACTGCCTGCGTGGTCATCTGGCGCGGCTCTAGGTGACCCCCACGCCTGATCGGATAGAACAATGGCCCGGGTGCATCACTGCGCACGGCCAGCCAGGCCGCCATCGCCAGTGCAACCGAGTCGATCAGGTAGACAGTTCGCTCTTTACGCCCCTTGCCTCGCACAATCAGGCGCCTGGTTTCAGGGTCGTAGTCTTCAAGGTTAAGCGCGACAACTTCCGCCCGGCGAAGCCCGCCCCCATAAAGCAAGGTGAGTAAGGCTGCATCCCTTACCCCTAACTTGCGCCTGTCGGCCACACAAACATCAAGAAGCGCGACAAGCTCTTGCTGGGTCAACTCGCGGCCTGCTGGCACTGTCTCTCCCTTGACGCTCTTAACGGCGCGAGCTTTGTGGTAATCTTCAGCGCTCATCATGCCCAGCATCCAGGCCTGTTTGAGCACCCCACGCAGGGCGGACAGCATCTTGTTTACGGTAGCAGGTTTGTAGCGTTCGACCAGCCAGGTGCGCATGGCCTGGGTATGCTGATAGCGCAGTTGGCCCCAGGGAAAAGTCCTCGCGTTATGACGGCCATTACTAAGCGCCGAGGCGATGGTATCGAGCGCCTGGTGCATGGTGCGGCGCCCATCCTTGCTGTTCAGGCTGGCTATATAAACAGCAGCCGGATTCTGATCGAGCGCGAGGTCAGGCAGCACAATCGAGTTATCGTCATCCGGGGGAAGCAGCATCTCAGGCATGATATTCCTTCCACAACCGTTGGACGTCACCCTTCTATGGTAGCATCTGCCGGTGATCTGCGCAGAGGGGCAGGGAACTGCTCAAGCAGCATAGTGCCTCGTTCTATCGCCGATTCTACTTGATCACGCGAGAGCTTATGTCGATATGGGTAGAGCAAGAAGTCCATCTGAAGGGGCAGCCGGGCATCTCTGTACGTATAGCGCCCCACAGGCGCGGAGTAGCGCACACCATAGCGTGGAGCATACCACCCACTGAAGATTGTGGGGATTATGCCTCCCGTTGGGACAATTAATAGATGGGCATCATGAGGCCCTGAAGCTGTCAAAGCCCCCTCGGGTTCTGGCTCGATCTCCTGTACACCAAAGTGGAAGAACCATTCCAGGGTATGTATCCCGGTCCCCAACAGCACATCGCGCATAAACCAGAAGCCGCCTTCTTTGTCAAAGACAATCTGCCGTCGATGGATCACGCGGCCCTGCAGCCGCTCGTACCCATAATGGGCGGCTTCCAGCAAATCGCGTTTCTCCGTACTGTCCCAGTGAAGTATGGCCGGTCGGGCATCGGCATGCAGCCGGAATATGTCCGAGCCAACAAAACGATTAATCTCCTGGCGGTCCACCTGCACGGTATTGTGCGACAGCGTTGCGCGGAAGTAATTCCGCATGTGAATATCGGCAGAGTAGACAAAAGTGCCGGGATCAATCAGAAAAGGAGTATCCAGGGCAAACAGTGTGATACTCAGCGCATCGTTATGGCCGTGTCCCCCGGTATTGCGATGCCCGATTGACCCCGCGAATGCACTCAGGTAGTGCGCAGGGGTGCGCATCACTGCCAGCCCCCCCTGCGAGAAGCAGGCTGAGTTTTCCGAGCGGCTGGCCCCGCGCGCCGACTCGAAATATGGCAAAGCACGTGCTCCAAACATCCAGAGTGCGTCTTCCCAGCGATCCCCTGCAGCAGCCGCAAAGTCGGGCCGGTCAAAGAGAACCGAGGCAATCGCCAACAGGTGGCGTTGGTCGCGTGCCCGGCTGGCCGGATCAGGATAGGCGCCCAGCACATGCAGCCGGCCATCATCTGCATCGCCAATCTGCGGGTCCAGCCCATCCGGGCGTATATAGGCTAGGATCACCTCGACCATGCGCTCCAATTGGCGCCACGCAGTTCGAGAGATTGGAACATCATTGATCTGGCACAGAGCAAAGGCCGACAGGAAAAACTCGGTAACCAGCCCTTGATAGCTCGTTGCAGACTCATCGGTAAAGCCGTCCGGGTTCACCTGGCGCCGGATTTCACGCACCAGCCCGCGCACACCCTGGCGCAGCCAGCGGCGCGCCTCTGTAAACTGAGGGAACATCACCCCCAGATACACCAGGCCTACCTGGTCGGCGATCAGGTGGTTCGTCGGAGGGAACCAGTCCTCCTGGTTGCGCAATAAATACCAGCCATGCTCAAACATGCTCTGCTCGAATTCAGCACGGAAGCCCTGCACCACTGGCGAGTCTTGCAGCAGATGGAAAGCCCATATCCAGTTAACGGCACGGATCGCTGCGTCCATCGGGCCAGCCCAGGCCACACCAAATTCCAGCGGATTTGATGCCAACCAGTGCCGTGCCTGATCCACGAAGGCCTCAGCATAGCGTGCATCCCCGCTGAAACGGTAGGCCTTAGCCAGCGTGACGAAGTGCTGGGTGCGGTTTAATTCCCACGGCACTTTGACATCGTGAGGGGAGGCCAGGGGCGGGTGCTTGATATGTAAATGATGCAGCAACGGCCAGCGATAACCGGTCTTGAAATCAATGTGCCAGTCAATCACCTCACCGAATTCCACAGGGCCAGAACCAAGCAGGTCAACACGATGGTTGAGCACATCCCCGGCTGTATCAAATGTCAGTTCACGGGCCTCGGGGATAACATCCTCAACCAGCTTTGTGCGGGCAGTCAAAGTATCTGGCTCTACAAAAAACTTCGATGGCCGGGGCACACGTTGAGCCATACGAGGGGCCAACTTGCGTGGGCTGGAGGGGGCAGTTCGCCTACGCCACTCGCGCAGGATGCGGCGTCCCCCCAGCTTTATCAGCCACCCAGGGCCGGCCAGGTTGAGGATTTCAACAAGGGAAAGGGGCTCGGAGCGGTCTATCGGGGAGATGCCTGGGGTCTCAACACTCTGGTCTCTCGTTAGGGCCTGTACTGTCAGGCGCTCACCCTGTTCAGGTTTTACCGCAAGAACCATCAGATCGGCCCGCAAAGATGGAATGAACCCGGTCACCAGAGAAAGCACAACTTGAGCGCCCCGGTGCAGGAGCCTTGCATGCTGCATCATCTGGGGGTTATAGCGATCCCAACAATGGCTGAAGCGCGCTTCGACTATCTCAAAGCCGGCCCGGCGCAGCAGCACTTTTAGCTCTTTCATTGTGTACTCGCGGATGTGCTGCCAGGTGTCCGTAACGTGTTGCAGCTCACCCTTATGCCCTGGCAAGGGCTCGATGACGTTCTTTCCGGTCAATAGATAAGCGACGTTAGCCAGCCTGGCAATGTTAGGCGTGGAGAGCAGGAGCTTCCCTCCGGGCCTCAGAGCCCGCCAGATACCCTCGAGTGCAGTAAGGGGCCCTATGCGAAGGTGTTCGAAAACTTCTGAGAGGATGATGAAGTCGTATGCTCCGTCATTCACCGGCAGACCTTGCTCGGTGAGGGCCCCCGGGATGATGGTTATCCCCGCCTTCTCGATCAAGCCACAGTAAATCGGAATATTGGTCTCGAGTTCCAGACCCGCTATGTTCCGACCGTGGTGGCGGGCCAGCAATAAATCGTAGAACCCGTATCCCGGTCCAATGTCAAGGATGCTATCCGTCGGGGTGGAGTGCCGCGCGACGAGCTCTGTGATTTCCTGGATGCGATACAGGTCGGTGTACAGATATCTCAAAACCTGGCTGGGGGTGATCGGATTTCCGCGATAGTCTGGCCTCGCCTCGGCGAAACCAGCGCGTATCTCCGGCTCAAGCATCAGCAAGCTTTCAATCAGCTTGGGCATGGGTTACTTCCGAGTTCAGAAGCTGCGTAACTGCTCAGCTTTCAGGTTGGGTATCTCGATCTCTTGGCCCTCGATCCAGTATTCATGCCACAGCACGAAATTTAACGCGATCCAGGTAAGTTGGTCGCCCCGCCTGAGCAGCCGTTCGATATATGCCGGGTTGAAGTAATCTGTCCGTTTGGCAAAATCCCGCAGCTTACGGCTTGCGTATTCTCCCAGCATCTCCAGGAACCAATCCTGGATAGGCAGGGCAAACCCACGCTTCGGTCGGTTGATGATCTGATCCGGCACAAGCCCGCGCACGGCTCGTTTGAACAGATACTTGCGTTGGAGATTCCTGAGGCGGATCTCCTGGGGAATACCCATTACAAAACCCACAAAGCGGTGATCCAGGTATGGTACGCGGCACTCAACAGAGGTGGCCATTGTCATCTTGTCAACCCGCATCAGAAGCAGTTCTGGCAGGCGCATCTTGAGATCAATATACCCCATCCAGTTCAGATAATCCTGGGAAGGGCTCCTCAGATCGAAGCGGCGGCGGTGCTGGGCCACAATATCGTAGGAGGTAATATCACCCAAGCGTGCCCGCAGGGATTCCCCGACAAGCTGGCGTTTCTGCGCTTCCCCGAAAGCCTCCCCACCGCTCCAGACCAATTCTTCTCCGCGCGCACCGCGCTCCATGTACTCATATCGTACGCTGTCGGTTAAGAAAGGTGCGGCTCCCGCCGCAGCGAGATTGCGCAAGAGCTGCGGAGAGCGTCGATACGTCTGCCATGGCCCCTGGTAGAACTGAATCAACTGCGGCCAGTGGGTATAGCCACCGAATAACTCGTCGGCGCCCTCGCCCACCTGGATCACCGTTGTGCCACTCTCCTTTGCCAGCTTGGAGACAAAGTAGAGCGGAACACACACCGGGTCACCGATCGGCTCATCCTGGTAGTAGATCAGACGGGGAAGAAAGCCCAGCAAATCATCTACATCAATCAGAATTTCATGGTAATCGGCCCCGAAATGTCTGGCAGCAAACCGCGCATCCTCCAGTTCGTTGAACTCGGGATGCCGTTTGTAACCAACCGAGAATGTCTGCACAGGGCGATCCATCTGTTCTGCCATTAGTGCAACGTTGGTAGACGAATCAATGCCGCCGCTCAGGAAGACTCCGAAAGGGACGTCGCTGATCATGCGCAGGCCAATGGACTCGCGCAGAAGGTCAACCAGGCGTTCTGAATAGTATTCTTCGTTCTGCCCGGTATGCTGGTGTGCCTCGCCGAAAACGTCCCAATACTCCTCCAGGTGCAGGCGGCCCTTGGCCGTCACTACACCACGGTACCCAGGAGGTAGTTTGTAAATTCCCTTGAACAAGGTGCTCGGGGCGGGGGTTACCAGGAAGGTCAGGAAATGATAGAAGGCTTCCTCGTCTACAGCGCGCAGGACATCTGTATGGTTCAGAATCGCCTTGATCTCAGAGGCAAAGAGGAACTGCCCTTTATGGAATGCGTAATATAACGGCTTGATCCCGATGCGATCCCGCGCGATGAACAACTCCTGTTTTCTGGAATCCCATATAGCGAATGCAAACATGCCTCGCAGATGGTGTACCACCTCGTGCCCATACTCCTCGTAGAGGTGGAGGATGACCTCTGTGTCGCTTTGGGAGCGAAAGATATGTCCTTTTGCTTCCAGCTCCGCGCGATACTCGCGGTAGTTGTACACTTCACCGTTATAGGCAATCCACACCGAGCCATCTTCATTGCTCATCGGTTGGTGCCCGGCAGGGGACAGATCAATGATAGAGAGGCGGCGGTTGGCCAAACCAACCCGGCCACGCGAATCAATAAACACGCCCGCATCATCGGGCCCACGGTGCGTGAACTCGTCACGCATCCGCTCCAAATGATCGGGTTCTACCTGTGCTGCACCATCTTCAAAGCTGTAAATACCACAGATACCACACAAGGTGTTGTCCTTCGCTGCCCATCAGTCTTTCCGATCGAGGCTGAGGCAGTATAGCTTGGCGCTTCAAACCCTGTCAAGGTGTGCAAAATGCTTCCCTCAACAGGGTTGTAAAGGGCGCCTGACTTTATTGACCGCCTAGCAATTCCTCGTAGATAGCCAGCGTTTCGGCAGCGTTTCGCTCCGCATTAAACAGCCTCATGGCGCGCAGGTATCCTGCTTCCCCCATCGTCGCGGCCAATTCCGGATCATCCAGGAGCCGCGTGATCGCGTCTGCAAGTGCATCCGGTTGGTTCGGCTGCACCAGCAAACCTGTCTCCCCGTCGATAATCAGCTCCGCCGGACCACCCAGGTTCGAGGCGACTGCAGGTTTGGCCATCGCTGCTGCCTCGATCACCGGGCGGGCAAAGTGCGGCACAATTGACGGAAATACCAGCATCTCCGATGCCGCCAGCAAGCGCGGGATATCACTGCGCACGCCAGTGAATATCAGGTGATCCGAGCCATGTATTGAAGACAGGGTATTGAGAACCTGTTCCTGGTAGGCATCCACCCGCAGCAGCTTTTTGATCAGCCCTCCCTGACTGCCCAAGGGAGCTGGTCCTGCGATCAAGACGTAGACATTCGGATGCCGTTCAAGAATACGGGGTAGGGCCCGAACAAGAATCTCGGTGCCTTTTGGGGCAGCCACTCCGCCCAGCATCAGTATAATGCGCGCCTCAGGTGGCAGGTTGAACTCTGCATGGATACCGGCGCCACTCAAATGCCGGTCGAAATACGTGAAGTCGACAAAATTATAGATCACGCGGATGCGGTCGCTTGGGATCAGCATTGATGCATCATAGTCCGAGATCGCCACGATACGGTCTGCGCCATCAATAAGGCGGCGAAGCCAGGTTCGACGCAGGCCAAAATAGCCCTGGGCAAGGGGCTCACGAATGTGCCATACCGATGGAATACCCATACGCTGCGCAGCGATGGCCGCGACAGCGAGGGTAGAGGAATTGAGGTGAATGAGATCGGGTTGAAAACGCCTGATGATAGCTCTGGCGTGATTCACAGAAGCTGAGAAACGCAGTAGCCTTCCTGGAAGTGGCCACAGGTACCCCAGATGGTACCACTCTAACGTGGTATGGCTGAAATCGTCGATGCGGCCGGCGAGATCATCGGCAAGATGTACCTCGATCCCATTTTGGCGGTACAGGTCGCGCACCGGACCAGGGCGCGTGGTGACGACAACTGGCTCATACTGTGAGCGATCCAGTTTTTGGAGCAGGAACAGCAGACTCAATGGGGCGCCACCAATGGCACCCCCGTGATGGAAATATAGAATCCGGTGCATGGATTATCCCTGGCACAGCCTTACATCGCACATCCCCTTCGGCGACTGGCAGTGTCGCCTGAGGGGATGTGCGTCACTTTAATATCGGGGAGTTACACGGCGCTAATGATTGTGCAGCAAGAGCGTTTTCAGCGCACTAATCATTTCTTCGACTCGCGCCGAGTTTAGGCTGTAACACTTATTAGCCCCGTCACGGCGGCGTTCAGTAAGATACCCCGCCGCACGCAGTTGGCGCAGGTGGCGTGAGGCACTCGACTGGCTCAGGTCAAAACGAGCAATGATATCCTGCGCGCATATTTCGCCTTCGGTGGCAATTAGCTCCAGGATGCTCAGGCGTGTGTCGTCAGCCAATGCATTAAGCCAGACCAGCAGCTGTGAGCGATTTAGTTGGGAGGAAATCCCCTCGAAGCCGCTTGGTGAGCGGGCCCCGAAGCAGATACGAAGCACCTGAGAACGTTCATAAAGGGTGATATATGGCCCTATGTGAGCAGAGGGCACAAACACGACGTTCTCAGGCACCATGCCCGAGTCCAGTTCAGAACCGATATCCCGACCAGTGATAAAACGGAATGCCTCTGAAAATCCGAGGGCCTTCAGGTTTACATCGCGGAAAGCAGCAACGGCCTCGCCCAGCAGCGGCTCCACCTGGCTCCACTCATCGGCCAGGATGTTCTTCCATGCCCAGCCAAGATGATCCAGGATTTGCTGCTTCAATGCCGGCGGATCGCTCAACAAGCCGTAGGCATCCATCAGCAGATCGACGTGATAACTTCCCCCGGTATCGCTGATTTGCTGGACATAGCCGATGAACCCCTCTGGACTGCTGAGTAAATCATCAGCCTTAAGCGCATTACCTTCCGTCTTCGTCAGCAGCCCATCGATCACTCTACGGCTCATCACCTCAGGTGGCTGTTTGGCCAGAAAATCAAGATAAGTGGGGAAACTGTGGCTGGCCTGCTCATCAATCATCGTTGCATCATACAGCACAGAGATGATGAGCTGGTTCAGGCGAAGCTGCTCAGGAGTAAGAAGTTGAGCCGCATCAATAACCCAATCATCGAGGCCCGAAAGCCGGTCAACGAAGTTGAGCATTGAGAGGCTGTTTAGGGCATTCAAAGCCGGCTCAAGGGCCACACGCACATTGATGGTCTTTGGGGGAGCGATGACACTGGGACCGAGCGTCATGGTGCCTCCTTTTTGCGATTACTCGCTTAAAGCACTGCCCCCAATTGTATATGCTTATTTGCTCCATGCAAAGAATAACACGCAGGCCAGGGGTCTCCTGGCCTGCGCTGGTCACATGCCTTGGTTGAGGGTTACTCTTTCTCATACGGTTTACCGTCCGCTGCAGGTGCAGAAGCCTCGCCAACCACACCCGCCAGCGCGACCATTGTCACTAGGTAAGGTGCCATTAACAAAAACTGTGACGGAATTGGGACAGAGAGGATCGCCAGACGTGTTTGCAGCGTGTCCGCAAAACCGAAGATCAACGCAGCGCCAAACGCCCCAAAGGGCATCCATTTACCAAAGATCATTGCAGCAAGGCCGATGAACCCTTTTCCTGCGGACATCAGTTCATCAAAGCGGCCCACTGACCCTAGTACCAGGAACGCTCCAGCAAGCCCGGCAACCACGCCCCCCAGAGTGACATTGACATAGCGCGTCTTGAACACATCCACGCCTAGCGTGTCTGCGGCCTTCGGGTGCTCGCCAACGGCGCGTGTTCGCAGACCCCAGCGTGTATAAAACAGGGTGACGTGAATGGCGAAGATGAGTATGAACAACAGGTAAACCAGCAGATTCTGTTCAAAGAGGATCGGCCCTACGATAGGTATCTTGGAGAGTATGGGGATGGATGTCCGTTGGAAGATAGGCGTGTTGTTCAGGTCTTGAAACTCTGACAGGATGCGCGCTCCGAGGAAGCTGGTAATACCGGCAGCAAAGATGTTGATGGCTGTACCCGCCACAATCTGATCCACTTTGAAGCGCACAGCCAGTACTGCCAGCGCGAGCCCCAACAGGCCGCCCCCGACGACAGCACCAAGCAAACCGATCAGCAGAGCGGCGCCATCAGGCAGCGCCCATATGTTTCGCGCCATGCTTGCCAGCAGAGCGGAAGAAAACGCCCCGGTTAACATCATGCCTTCGATGGCGATGTTGATCACAGCACAGCGTTCACAAAGGACACCGGAAAGCGCAGCCAGGGCAATCGGCGTTGCCCGCAGCAGGGTGCTGCTCAACAACACTGTCATGTTAAGTGTGTTGTCGCGAGCCGCCCAGATCAGAAATGCCAGCACAAAGACCACCGCCACAATCGCAAGCGCCAGATTCATACGCCTGAACCCGAGTGCCAGCTGCCAACCGCCAATGAAGGCACAGGCAACGGCCAGAGCCCACAATGCAAGCTGGCTCGGAAAAACGAGATCGGGCACAGGAATGGCCTGCGTTACTCCGCTTGGATTCAAGACAAAGGTGGTAACCTGCTCAGGCGCCGACAGCCGGACAAAAACCAGCACAATCGCGACTGCAACGAGCAAGAAAATGACGCCATAGACGCGAGCCCGCCCTATGGATGCACCCCCTGCGGCTGCTGCCTTTGAGTTCGTTATAGCACTCATGGCTTGACCTCCTTAGACGTTGCCCCAGCCACGGGTGAAGACAGTCTCTGATGTCTCACGGGCTGCCTTCAAACGGTAGAGCAGGCGGATAAGTTCTGGCGCAGCAATAAAGACTATGATCAGGCCCTGCAGCACCGCGATGATGTCAATCGGCACCTGTGCATAAGCCTGCATTCGCTGCGCCCCGGCCCGTAAGAAACCAAACAGCAGGGCGGCCATGAACACCCCAACTGGATGGCTCTTGCCAAGTAGTGCCAGTGCGATTGAGTCAAAGCCGTAGCCCGAATAAAACGCGTTGGGCATGAAGCGTGTCACGCCCAGGATATCGTGTGCACCCGCCAGCCCGGCCAGACCGCCGCTGATGGCCATTGCGAGCACAAAATTGCGCCGCACATTGATCCCTGCCGCTCGGGCAGCTCGGGGATTGGCCCCCACTGTACGCACTTCGAAGCCAATGGTCGTTTTGAACAACAGCCAGTTTACAAAGATGACCGCAAGAATCGCCAGGAAGAAACCGGCATTAATGCGCAGTGAGACACTGTTCGGGAAGAACTGCGGTAGATAAGCAGTCTCCAGGACAAAGGGGCTTACCGGGCGATTGTCTCCGGGCCGTGCCATAGGACCACCTACTTGCAGCAGGAAGTCAGCCAGGCGATAGGCGATGTAGTTCAGCATGATGGTATTGATCACCTCATGCGCACCCGTGCGGGCCTTGAGCCAGCCCGCTATGCTGGCCCACGCGGCACCTCCCGCGATCCCTCCAGCCAGTGCCAGCGGTAGATGGAGAAACCACGGCAGTCCTGTGATACTGTATCCGAGGAACACAGAGACCAACCCACCAATGAAATACTGGCCCTCCGCACCGATGTTGAACAGGCCGCAGCGGAAACCAAAGGCCACCGCCAGGCCTGCGAACACATAGGGCGTAGCGATACGCAGGCTCTCCATCAGAGGGTAGATAGCGCGCAGAAACTCCGTGTCATCGCCTGTGCTCAACAGGATGCTCAAGCTGTTGATGATCCGTACCGGGTTGCCAAACGCACCTTCAAATAATGCGGAGTAGGCCCTGCCTATGGCCACGAAGCCAGCCCCGATGCCTCGGAAGAAGCCGTCGCCGAAAGCCGCCCACACCTTTGGATCGAATGCCGCGATGAAGATCGCGCCGATCAGCAGGGCAGTGAAAATGGCCAAAACCGGGAGCGCCGCCTGCTGGGTACCCCAGCGTAGAAGCCGCGCTCGCATGCGCTGCCAGACTGTGTAACCGCCGCTGTCAATGAACTCGCGTGCCTTGTCAGCAACAGCTTGCGCCAATGCTTCGCCTTCAGCGTTGATGCTGCTGATGTTGTAGCTTTCTGGTTGGGCGGTGTATCCCACTGCAATGAAATGGGTGCCTTCATGTTGATGGGAAAGATGTTCGACAATCTGCCCCGCTTCAGTCCCAACTGTGGCGACGACCTGGTAACCCACTCGCAGTAGATCACGCACATGCTTTTCCAGTTCAGCCTCATTAGCAGCCTGGAGAACTTCGAGCGCCAGTCCTTTCTCCTCTGCAATCCGCTGAAGGCCTTCATAAGCATACTGCGTGGGGCCACCATCATCGATCATGCCAAGGTAGGTGACTAAGCCAATTTTGAGCTTATCAGGCATTTGTTGCACTGCCTGTCTCCTTTCGCACGCCAGCCATTAACAGGCCAATACCCTCGCGAGTGGCTTTCTCCCTGGGCACAATATCCATGATCTGACCTTCAAACATCACAGCGATGCGATCTGCCAGGCTGAAGATCTCATCCAGCTCAGCTGATACAAGCAGCACGGCTGTCCCTTCATCGCGCTTCTCGATGAGCCGCTGGTGGATGTATTCAATTGAGCCAACATCCAGGCCTCGAGTAGGCTGGGCAGCGATCAGGAGTTGAATGGGACGCGAAAACTCCCTTGCCACAATGACTTTCTGCTGATTGCCCCCCGACAGACTGGAGACCGGTGTCATGATGCTGGGAGTGCGTACATCAAACTCCTCCACACGCGCTTCCGCCGCCTGAGCAATGGACGCCGGCTGCATATTGATGAAGTTTGCAAAAGGCTTGTGGAAGTATGTGTTCAAGATCATATTGTCGGCAACCGGGAAGCTCAAGACTAACCCATCGTTCTGACGATCCTCCGGCACATGCGCGACACCGCTCTCAAGCACTACGCGTGGGGTAGCGTGGGTTGTCTCCTGCCCCAGGATGAAAATCTCGCCGCTATCTGGCGCTCGCAGCCCCGTTAGCGCCTGCACCAATTCGGTCTGCCCATTCCCCTGCACGCCAGCAATTCCCACCACTTCACCAGCGTGGACTTGCAGCGAGAGGTTGTTAACGGCAACTTTGTCGAGGTGATCACTCACAGTCAAATTACGGATATCCAGAACCACTTCCCCGAGCTTGGCTGGCGCTTTGTCAACCACTAACATCACTTCGCGGCCAACCATCAGCGAAGCGAGTTGGTGTTCGTCAGTCTCATTAGGGCGGCGTGAACCGATCACTTTGCCATTGCGGAGCACCGTGATCTGGTCAGCAATCTCCATGACTTCGTTCAATTTATGAGTGATGAAGATCACTGATTTACCCCGGTCCACAAGGGTGCGTATCACCTTAAACAGTTCGTGAACTTCCTGAGGGGTGAGCACTGCGGTGGGTTCGTCGAGGATCAGGATATCTGCTTCACGGTACAGCAGTTTGATGATCTCCACACGCTGCTGCACACCGACAGGCAGGTTTTTGATATACGCGTCGGGATCCACATTGAGGCCGTACTGGTCTGATATCTCACGAATGCGCGCGGCTGCACGAGTACGGTCGAGGAAAATCCCGTTCTTGATCGACTCAACCCCGAGCATGACGTTCTCAGTTACTGTAAGCACCGGTACCAACATAAAATGCTGGTGGACCATCCCAATGCCCTGGGCAATCGCATCGTTAGGCCCGTGGATTTCCACTTTCTGCCCACGAATGTAAATCTCGCCTGCATCAGGTTTATAGAGGCCATAGAGGATATTCATGAGCGTGCTTTTACCGGCTCCGTTCTCGCCGAGCAGCGCATGGATGGTCCCTTCCTCTAAGCTTAGTGTGATTTCATCATTGGCCAGAACACCGGGGAATGCCTTGGTGATGCCGCGCAGTTCCAGAACAGGAGGCATAACATCAGGCTCCTTTAGCAAGTATGGCAGTGCCGGGCGATCGCCCGGCACTGCGCACATAACTCACAGTTGAGGAGGAAGCTACCAGCCAGTCTCAAGCTCACCAGCGATGAGCTTGGCCTGGATGTCTTCCAGTTCCGCCTTCAATTCAGCGGAAACAGCGCTGTCAAACTCATGGAACGGTGCAAGACCCACGCCGCCATTCTCGAGAGTGCCAACATACACGCCACCCTCAAAAGTGCCTTCATAGGCCTGCTTGACTGCGGTGTAAACCGCCACGTCCATGTTCTTCATAACGCTGGTCAGCACAACTGGGCAGAACTCCTCTGCGCTTACGCACCAGTCGGTGTCGACGCCGATTAACATCGTGCCGGGGTTATCACGAACCGCTGCTGCTGTGCCCAAACCAACCGGGCCAGCCACGGGCATGATAATATCCGCGCCCTCTGCAATCAGGTCCTCACCGGCACGGCGGCCGTCATCGGTCGACTCAAAGTTGCCGACAAACAGGTCCATGCCAAGCACTTCAACGTTCGTGCCGTGCACTTCATTGTAGTAGTCGACGCCACCCTTGAAGCCAACCATGAAGATCGTCACAGGGGGTATCTCGATGCCACCGAACGTACCAACCTTGCCTGTCTGGGTCATGCCTGCCGCCGCATAGCCTGCAAGGAAGGCAGCCTGGTCTGTAGAGAATGTCAGACCCAGCACATTGGGGATTGTCGGATCATAGGCAAAGTCCACAATAGCAAATGGGACATCGGGGTTCTCATTAGCAAAGGCTGCAGTATCCTCGCCCAGTAAGAAGCCGACGGTCACAATGATATTGTAGCCCTGATCGACGAACTGCTGGATGTTCACAGCATAGTCAGTCTGCTGCTGCGACTCCAGAAACTGGACTTCGATCCCCAATTCCTCACCGGCCCTCTGCAGACCAGCCCATGAGGTCGCATTGAAGGAGCGGTCGTCCACACCTCCCAGGTCAGTGACCATGCCGGCCTTGAAGGTGGGCTCCTGCGCGGGCGCGGCGCAGCCCGCAAGCACAAACGAAGCGACCAACAGGAGTGCCAGCCAAACAAATGGCTTCTTATTCATAATCCTCCTACTCTCCTTTTGGAAATTATGTGGTGATTTGGTCGTATGTCGCAGTTGCGACACCATATCTAGTATATAGCGAATTGCAAAGTTTGGTAAGCACACTTAGATTGCTTATCTAGTTACGTTTGTCCTTCTTCTTTATCTCACCCTGTTACTCCATGTCCTTACGAAGGTCAGATAGCTTCTTAAAAATATCGGGGTCTTCTTCAAGCACATCGATCTCCGAGTAGTTCATCTCGGCAAATGAAGGGGGCAGGGGGGCCCGGGCTGGCAAATCCGGCTTTGGCGGCCGTTGTGGCGTTCTCTCATTAAGCTCGCGCCGCCGCTCGGTTCGTTTGCGTATGATACGGAAGTCTTTGCTGATCTGGCCGATCCATTCACCATCTCCCTTGTAAACATCCCGGCCTTCAACCCAGCCAAGCCACAATCCCGAGGGATCCCAGAGATGCCCATTTTTGAGGGTGGCCACCCAATCCCCATACGTGTTCCAGATGAACTCATGGTCGCGTGGTTTGCGTCCCATCATAACCTCCAATGGACAAAAGATGAGCACTCTTTCATCATACTCTATATCAGCCACTTCACGTTGATAGCTTTTCAAGGCCAATGGTAGAATCACGCTGATTGCCGAGGTAAATTCAACCGGAGAACCCATGATCGAGCATGTGATTGTTATGGCCGCGGGCACCGCTTCCAGCATGCATCGGCTGACGCTAACACGACCGCAAGGGATGCTGCCTGTTCTGGGCACTCCGCTCATCGCATGGGTTATGGATGGGTATTATCGGGCCGGAATACGCCGCTTCACAGTGGTCGTGGGCGAGCGCGATGGTGATGTAGCTCGCTTCTTGCATGAAAACTGGCATTCTGACATAACCCTCAGATTCGTATCTCAGGGACACAGCCACAGCCTCTCCTCGGTTCTCATCGCTAACCGCAACTTGTTTGACGAACCGTTTATTATCGCCCCCATTGATCATCTGGTCTCAGAACAGCATGTGAATACCCTATGTCTGTACTTCGATAAACATCCTGGAGACAGCGGCGCCATAAGCATCATTAACCAGGCCCAGCTCAACGCTGGGGGCAACATAATCCTCGATCCTCAGGGGGGTGTCCTGTTTATCACCGAGGGCCCTATTGCTGCACACCAGGGCAGGTTGGCATGGCTGCCGATCTTTGCATATACACCCCTTTTTCTGCATTTCCTGGAACGTGTGCCGATCAAACCGTCAAGCGGTGAAAGGTCGGTTGCAGCAGCAATTCAGATGATGATTGACGCCGGGCACCGAATGGGCACAGTACCGGCCCGCTGGTATATGCCCCTGTGCACTCCGGAAGACCTCAGGCTGGTTAACATGGACGCGCTCAATGAGTTGAGTCAGCCCGTCATCCTGAGCCGTTTACCCGCCTCGGTGCGCGTAATGCCCCCTGCCTATATAGAGCAGGGGGTCAGCGTAGGCCGCAATGCACAGATCGGGCCAGGGGCCTACATCGAAAGTGGCAGTACGGTGGGTGCTAACAGTACAGTCATCGCCTCGATCGTACTCGGCGCCTATGTCGCAGCAGGGCAGAAGGTCAGCGAACAGGTGGTAATTGAAGATCAACCGGGAACATCCTGACCCTGGCCATTCAATCCCAGTTCCAGGGCGATGCCCTGCATAGCAGCTAAAACCAGGGGCACATGCTCAGCCCACAGATCAACACCCAGGGCGATACAACCCTGTTCAACATCTTCACGAATAACTCCTGCCGCGAAGGCCTTGTCTTTCCACTTCTTCTTGATCGATTTGACCTCTACATCGTGGATGTTCCGAGATGGACGAACCAGCGCCACAGCGGTGATCAGTCCGGTCAGTTCATCAACTGCGTAGAGGGCTTTATCGCGCAGAGTCACGCGAGGAACCCCGGAATGTTCTGCATGGCTGAGTATTGTGCGGATGTCTTCCTCGGAGGCACCCTGTTCTCGTAGGATGGGCGCGCCTTCCATGGGATGCCGATCCAGTGTAGGGTGGATCTCCCAATCGAAATCGTGCAGGAGCCCCACCACGCCCCAGCTCTCCTCATCTTCGCCAAATCGGCGTGCGTATGCTTGCATGCTGGCTTCCACTGCCAGCATGTGCTTACGCAGCCCTTCGTTTTGTACATACTGTTTTACGATGGCAAGCGCGTGATCCCGGTTCATGGCTTCTCCCTAAGCGCAATCACGGTGTAGTGTAGCACACACGCCAGTCGTGCCTCAAGAGTTGGGGATCGATAGCAGGCGCGTCTGGGAAAACCCTTCGCAGGGCGGTATACTGCATCGCGCTGGATGTCTTTAACCAGTACGGAATGCCTTATGCGAGATCAGAATCACTTCGAAGTCACCTTGTTTGATCGACGCTGGCGCCTGATGATCATCATCGGCGCGACATTGATGATCCTGGCTGCCGTCGCGATCATCCTGATTATCGCAGCCGGACGTGATGCAACCGAGTCGGGTTCTAATGCTACGCTATCAGGCACATTGGGAGCTGCCCAGCCAACTGCATCGCTCACCCCTACACCACCAGGACCCCCGACACCTACACTCACCCCGTCTCCCACCGCTACCCTGGAGCCGACAGCTTATACAGTCCAGGATGGTGACACACTGGTGGCTATCCTTTGCAGTGTAGGGTACTGCTATCCTGAAATCGTGCCGACTGTGGTTGCCCTGAATAACATGCCCAGTGAGAATCAGCCGCTGATACCGGGGACAACCCTGTTGATCCCGCGCGCCACACCAACGCCGGGACCTTCACCCCAGCCACCTGAGCAAACCACAGAGACAGCCGCAGGGCCTGCAGAGGAAACACCCCCCGGGGAACCTGGAGAAGCTGGTACAGCAGATTATTCGAACTGCAGCCTTGAGACTCCCTGTGTATCCCCCGATGGCCAGTACTGGATCCACACGATACAGGAGGGGGAGACTATCGCGGGCCTGGCATTTGCCTATGGGACGCGGGTCGATGCCATCCTGCAGGCCAATGGTCTTCCCCAGAACCCGTTAATCTTTCCAGGGAACCAGTTGCTTGTACCGATCCTTGTAACTCTGACCCCGACGCTGACTCCCACAGGCGGGCCGGATTCAACAGCCACGCCCACGCCCGGCTACTCCGCACCCCAGCAGCTCGCACCCGCCAATGGGCTGACTCTGGAGCGCGGGCAGAATGTGGTCTTGCAGTGGGTTGCAGATCGACCTTTGGCGGGCGGCGCCTACTACCTGGTTGTCGTACGTAACACCGCAACTGGCCAGGAATTCCGGGCTACAACAAACAGTAATGCGCTCCGGCTGCCTGCAGAATTACAGCCTGGCCTCGGTGGTTCAACCCGCTACGAGTGGCTCGTGCTTGTTGTATCAGGCGCGTCGGTAGATTCGGCCGTTATCAGCGGCCAGGGCAGCCCATGGGTTTTCACCTGGGGGTCGTGACCTAATCTGTGTCGATTCGCCCAAATTCGCGGGCAAGCTGCTCTGCAGAGATGTGGATCATGGTTGGGGCCCCTGACGGGCTGATCTGGGGCATCTGGCATTCTTCCAGTTGCCGCACCAGTGCCTGCATCTCGGCATAACTGAGGGTCTGCCCCACCTTCACAGCGGCCTGCCAGCAGATGCGTGCGGCCATTTGTTCCTCAGAGGAGGCCCCCTCCAGCATTCCATCCATCTCGATCTGCCCCAATGCTGCCATCAGCCCATCAACAGGATCCCCCTGAGACAGCAGCGCGGGGATTGCACGCAGGCGCAGTGTATTACGCCCGAAAGTCTCTATGAGAAATCCCATGGCGTGAAGGTTGTTCAACCCCTCTTCAGCAGCCCCCATCTGCTCTGGTGACAGTTCCACGGTGATCGGTTCCAGCAGTTCCTGTGAGACGACTGCGGCACCTGCTCGTTCAGCCAGAAGTTGCTCGTAGAGCACCCGCGCATGGGCGGCATGTTGGTCGATCAGGTACATCCCTCGCGGTCCTTCTGTCACGACATAGGTCGCACCAACCTGTCCGATCACACGCATGACCGGCAGGTTGCGTTTCCGTGCATGTGTGGGTTGGTCAACATCACTTTGAGCCGAGTCTGGTGGGCCTTGTTTTGTAGAATGCCCGGTTTCATCGATCTCCACACCCAGGCCCAGCTGGCTCATACGGCTGGATGTCACCTGTGCAAGGCGATCACGCCGGGCCTGCCAATCGGGTGATCCCCATAGGATGTCGTGGTGGACGGTGGGGACCTCCGCCTGATCCACCAGCACACGCCGCACCGCACGCTGCACCGTACTGAATACTGCATTGGGCTGGCGAAAGCGCACCTGGGTCTTTGTAGGATGCACGTTAACGTCTACTTCATGCGCCGGGAGGCTGACCATCAGGACAGCAACCGGATAGCGCCCACTTGGCAGCATGGTGTGATATGCCTGAACTACGGCGGCCGCAAGGCTGTGATCCTGCACCCAGCGTCCATTGACAAAGATCGTAATCTGGTTGCGATTCGCGCGGGCCAGGGCTGGCTGCCCGGTGAAACCCTGGACTTCAATGGGCGGTAAATCGGGGCGTAAGGTTGCACTTGTCGTTAAGACCACTTCCAGCATCTGGGCAGCAGTTTCGACCCCGTAGACCTCAGTCAGCACGGTGTGCAGGTCCCCGCTGCCCGTTGTGCGCAGCAGCTCTTGTCCACCGTGTATCAGTGAAAAACGGACACCGGAGTAAGCCATCGCATAGCGGCTGATCAACGCGCTGGACAGGCTGCGCTCCGTGGATTCTTGCTTGAGGAACTTTCGCCGCGCCGGGATATTAAAGAACAGGTCTTCCACAGTGATCACCGTACCACGGGGCGCACCCGCCGGTTCATGGCGGAGCACCTCTCCGCCCTCCAGCTCAAGGCGGGTGCCCATCCGCTCATTCTCTGCACGGGTGATCAGCGTGGTACGGCTGACTGCTGCAATTGACGCAAGAGCTTCCCCCCGAAACCCAAGTGTCGTGATACGTTCCAGGTCTTCGATATCAGTTAGTTTGCTTGTAGCATGGCGCTCAAAAGCCAGCAGGGCTTCATCTGCAGGGATACCATGGCCGTTATCGCCAACCCGGATCAGGCGCCTGCCGCCTTCAGCCAGCTCTACTGTGATAGTATCAGCGCCGGCATCGAGGGCGTTCTCGACTAACTCTTTCACCACCGAGGCGGGGCGCTCGACCACTTCGCCAGCAGCAATACGGGCGGCTACATCGGGCGGCAGCACACGGATAGGCATGCGTGGTTCTCCTAAAAAAACAGACTGACGGCGTTTCCGTCAGTCTGCGATTTTACCGCAAGTCAGCTGTTCTTAACCGCGCCGTGTTCGGCGAACGGGCAGTATGATGGTAAACACGCTGCCTTTACCAAAATCGCTCTCAATCTGTACAGTGCCCCCATGAGCATCTACAATCGCTTTGACCAGAGCCAGCCCCAGGCCTGTACCATGCGGGCGCGGCGGGTCTCCGTCTCGCTGAGGCACCCTGAAGAACGCCTCGAAAAGCCGCCGCTGATCCTCCTTGCGGATTCCCATACCCTGGTCCTTCACTGACACAACCAGTGTATCTTTGCGTTTGTTATGCTCTGCACGCACCAGCACCTCGCCGTTTTCAGGGGAATACTTGATGGCATTGTTCACCAGATTGGCGATTGCCTGGCGGTAAAGCATGGCATCTGCATACAGAAGCGGCAGGCCATCTTCCAGCTCAGCCCGCAGCTTGACCTTCTGCTCACGGCCATGTTCGTTATAGAGGTCAAACACATCATGAATGACCTGCGAAACGTCCAGCATCACGTAATCCAGATCAGGATCATCACCGAACTGGAGGCGGCTTAAATGAGTGAGCCGTTCGGTCATCTGCCCGATCTGATCGATCCCGATCTCGATCTTGTCAATCGACTCACGCTGGCGCTCATTCAAATCACCGGTGAGTTCGATCATCGAGAGATAGCCCCGGATATAAGTCAGGGGTGAACGCAAGTCATGGGAAACCATGCGGAGGAATACGGTCTTGAGGTTGTCCAGTTTCTTGAGGGGTGTTACATCACGCAGCACAACAACGCGCCCAGTGATGCGCCCATCCTGGCCGACGATAGTTGATGCGTTGGCAAGCAAGGTTGCGCCATTCTGGCCGGGCAGTTCAAAATGCCCACCAGGTTCGTGCAGGTTCATCAACAGTGTCGCCAGTTCCGGGATTTTGATCACCTCCGAGGCACTCTTCCCCTGCGCGTGGTCACTGCGTGTGCCAAAGATGCGCTCAGCCGCCGGATTCATCAGCGCGATTCGGCCTGCATCATCCGCCACCACCAGGCCGTCCGTTGTGCTCTCGAGCACTGTCTCGAGCTTACGCCGCTCGCTCTGTGCCCGCCCGAACAGCCGGGCATTGCTGACGGCAACAGCCGCTTGCCCGGCCAGTGTCGAGAGAAAGTTCATCTCAGACTGCTCAAAGATGCGCTCCTCGTCAAAGGCCAGCCAGAGCACTCCGTGGAACAGTGTGTCGCCGCGCAGCGGGAACGCGACCAGCGCCTGGATATGAGATGGCAAAGTGGATACATCAAGTGACCCCGCAGCGCGCCAAATCTGGCTGACGACGACTGTGCCCTGCTTCTCAACCAGTCTCAAGAGCTGCGTGTCAAGAACTGCGATATCTGTAGCAGCCTCCCCGGCTGCATATGTTTGAAGTGATCCCTCACCCTCTGGACGGAGCACAACGCGAACACCGACCGCCCCTGTTGAGTCCTGTGCGCTGCTTAAAATCGGAGGCAGTGCGCGGAACAGCTCCAGGCTGGAGGACACACTGCGGCTGACGCTTAGCAAACGTTCCTGCTCACTCAACCTGCCCTTCAGGCGCTGGCGCATTTGTTCAAAAGCCCTGCCCAGCCGTCCGATCTCATCCTCACCGCGGGCGTCAATCTGCTGGTCAAGCTGGCCTTGAGAGATTAGTTCAACCGCCAGCAGCAGGTTTTCAACCCGCCCAACAATACGGTTCATGATGGTCGCTATGAGCGGCACCCCTGCACCACTCAATATCAGCACAACCAGCAAGACTGGCAGGGCAATCCGTACAGCAAGGCCCAGTGCCTCCTCATTAGGCACAATGGTAACGATGGACCAATCAGAGAGCCCTGTGATCGGGGCGATATATACGAGATCACGTGTCCCGTCCGTCCCCCACTGCCGGAAAAGCCGCCCGGATTCTTCAGGGGAGGGCAGAGGATAGCTCTGCCCCAACACAAAAGGTGTCTGAACTCGCTCTGGGTGGGATGGGTAGAGAACGATTCTCCCGACCGAGTTGACGATCAACCCCTCCCCAGACTGGCTTAAACCCGTTCGTAAGGCTTCCCCGACTGGCTGCAGGATGGGGTTGGATTGCAGCACAGTGCGTCCCACCAGAGCCCCGACCGGCTGTCCCATAGAGGGGGCGACCACCGAAATCACAAAACTCATCTGGATCGGCTGCCCGGCTTCACCATTGGTGATTGTGATTTCCGTTGAGTAGCTGCTGGCCAAGGCGAGCTTGAGTGCAGCCTCCTCCTCTGGAAGTAAAATGCCGGCATCCTCTTGCGTGGGCGGATACGCTGCGATCTCCCCGGTCTGGCTATCGATGTACAGCATTTGCTCAAAATAAGGCACCGCACGGACCCCACGCAGTAACGCATCTGCGCGTTCTTGGTCGCTTTCCGCGAGAAAATCCTTGTCCTGAGCAATACTTCGTATCAACCCCCTTCCCACCTGGATGAAGAAGGGCAGTTCATCGCTCAGGTTAGCCACATCTCGCGCGATTTCACCCGCCACAAGATTGGTAGCCACCCGGTAGGAGATTACGGCCACTATGCCCACAAGCAGGGCTGCCGCCAACACAAGCCCGGGAACCAATGCATATAGAATGCGGAGATTGAGCTGCTGCTCCCAGGGTGGGAGGGCCAAACTCTCTGTCTGGCTGCTTCGCCGGGGGAGCACAGTCATTCCGAGCACCTGAGTGAGCAGGCCGCCCGCAATCGCCGCCGCGGCCCACAACCCCAACCACTGCAGGGAGATGCCGGTCGCCCTGTCGAGATTGGCCAGCGCAGGACCTGATCCAATCGAGAACAAACTCAGCAGAGTGGTTGGCCAGCCGACTAACAGTACAGCAATTAGGCTGGCGGCAAGAGGTTGGCGCAGCAGCCGCCCGATACGGCCCTGGATGTGCAGCCCAATGAACAGCGACGCTGTAACTGCGAAAGCCCCTATCTCAACGGGCTGGGTGATCCGCCCACCACCTACAAGCGCGGCCACACCGGTGACTATCCCAGCCAGAATAGCGGGACCTCGTCCAAGCCAGTGCGCAGCCACAAGCGCGGGAAGAAGAACCAGCAGGGCGAGCGCCGCGCCGTTGAGATCGAGGATGCCAATCACGGTGAAGAATGGGGCCAGGAGAATAAGTGCGCCCAGCCCCAGCCACTGCCTGCCGGTCAGCAGTGCGAAGTCCTCGCGAAAGCGCACCATGAGTGCCACGATCGCCAATGCGAGAAGCGCAATCGTGGGGTAGCCCCACCACGGCAGGGCCAGGTTTAAGTTTGGCTCAAGCTGGATTGCATACCATTGGAAGCCCATAAACAGGTCCCAATCCGCGCGGGAGTGGCTAATTGTGGCTAGTATAGCATTGGCAGCCTAGGTGGGACAATGTCACCTGACCTGCCCGCCGCCTGAAGGCACCCTGGCGAGGATGTCGATCTGGTGCGCGATGTAAACAAGCTCACCACGCTCGATCTGTGCATGGCGCTCGGTAACCCAGGCCTGGAAGCGTGCAAGATCACCGAGATCGGGATGCCCCGTCAGCGCCCGGTTGAACGTGTCGACTATGAAATGCAGGAAGTAAGCCTCGTCCGATGGATAGCCGGCCGCCCCTGCAAAGGCGACCCAATCTGATGCGCCGGCTGCCAGAATGTCCGCACCAACTGCGCGTAAATGGTTAAAAAGATGGCGGCCCGCCTGACTGTCACCGGAGGGTTGGCCTGCCGTGATCCGCTCATCCATCGTGCGGTGATACAGTCCTTCCAGGTACAAATCGTATCCTGGATCGATCGCTGGCTCAAATATCGTCGCCCCGTCAAAGTTTATAGTGAAGTAAGCAAGGCCTCCGGGCCTCAGCACGGAGAATATCTCCGGCAGTGTGACAGGGATATTCATTAAATCGAGGAATGCATGCGCGATTACTAAATCCCAAGACCGGTATCCCCGTTCACGCTGGATGAATTGAAACAGATCGACAGCCTCAAACGCAGCAATCAGCGCCAGGCCGTTTCCGGACAGGGTTATTGTTTGCCCTGCTGTCTCACTATGCCACGCATGGGCCCGTGCCCAGGCAGGTATACGGGTCAGGGCCTCTTTAATGTTCTCCTCGATTTCGTCAATAGCAGTGTACTCTGTTCTGCGGTCAAGCAGCTGCCATGCCAAAATGCGTTCCAGCATCGTGCCGATCCCGGCCCCAATTTCCAGGATCGTGAGCGGAGACCCCTGTCTCTCCTCCCTCAATGCACCGGCCAGGGCATCCCACGTCGCACGATGCAGGGCTCGATCATCAACAGTTTTTTTGGCTGCTAAGTAACGGGCAAAACTGAATTCAGTTGGCTGTGCCATTCAATTAGCTCTCACACCCTTATGATTATCATGGAAAAGTATCTTATGAATTCGATATCTTCTAAAGAAGATAGCTTGCTTACAGCATGTGATGCTAATCATCACAGGGGGCCGCCCACCAGCGCACCAGCAGCGCGGCCGGGCGGTTGAGGGGAAGTTGGCAATGTCTGAGGGGATATACGCCAGACAGCAGCCGCGGTCTGTTTTGGGCACCTTTGCGGTGCTGATTGTCGTTCGCCCCCACCTCCCAGCTTGTGGAATTCGACAGCTTGCGGTTTCCCAGCACCTCTCCCTTAGCTTCGGTGAAACCTAATCACATGGCAGCCTCGGACGAATCCATGCTCGGTCAGAGCAAACCTCGCAAGGGCCGCCGCCTGTTATGGATCACCGTGCTGTGGCTGGGTGTGCCGTTGCTCCTGTGGTGGGCGCTCCGCAGCGTGCCGCTCCAAAAGATATGGGAAACCCTGCAGGGGTTGGCGCTGTGGCAGATCGCCGCGCTGTTGCTTCTGAACGTCGCGGTCATGCTCACGTTTAGTGGGCGTTGGTGGTTCATCCTGCGTGGATTGGGGTATTCGACAAATTACCTGACCCTGGCCGCCTATCGGCTATCGGCGTTCGGCGTGAGCTATTTCACTCCTGGTCCCCAATTTGGGGGCGAGCCGCTGCAAGTGTACGCCGTAACCAGGAACGAAAATGTTCCCGGCACAACATCAGCTGCGGCTGTGGCCCTCGACAAGCTGCTCGAAATGGTCGTGAATTTCGCGTTCATTGCCACAGGGGTTGTGTTAACTTTGCAGGTCTGGACTCGCACCGCAGGGCTCAGCATTGAAGCATTGGGAGTATCCCTTTTTCTGCTCATGCTGCCTGTCGGATACTTGATAGCGACCTGGCGTGGTATGAAGCCGCTCACGTGGATACTGCATCATCTGCCGCGCCGTTACCGAGATCGGGAAGGCATGCAGCGTCTGGAGCGATCGCTCGCAGAGAGTGAGTCGCAGGCGGGCAACTTGATACGCGAGCGGCCGGCCAGCCTGATTTACGCCCTCCTGATCTCTTTAGTCAGTTGGGGCGGCCAGATGCTGGAATACTGGCTGAGCGCCCATTTCTTGGGCTTGTCTCTCACGCCCCTCCAGCTCGTCAGCATTATGACGGCGGCCTACGCCGCCTTCTTATCACCCTTACCGGGCGGGTTGGGAGCATTGGAAGCGGGCCAGGTCTGGATGCTGGAGGCTCTAGGACTGGACCCGGCAGTCGGTCTGAGTATTGCGCTGATCATCCGGGCACGTGATGTGTTGTTCGGTGTCACCGGGCTGTCACTTGCTGGCATGATGCTCGGAGACCTGCGCGGCATTTTGAGCCGTATATTTGGTTGAATCACTTCATCTAGTGCAAAGGTCGAGCTATGGAACACTACAGCGTAACCCGTATGGAATGCGCCCGAATCCCGGCAGAGGAAGGCGAATTCCAACTCTGTTTGTACCACAACTCACAGGATGCCAAAGAGCATCTGGCGATTGTGTTTGGTAATGTAGAAGATCAGGAAGACGTGCTGGTGCGCGTTCACTCGGAATGTTTTACCGGGGATGTGTTAGGCTCGCGCCGCTGTGACTGCGGCGAGCAGCTTCACCTCGCTATGCAGCATATCGCTGAAGAGGGGCGGGGCGTGATCGTCTATCTTCGCCAGGAGGGCCGTGGTATCGGTCTGCTGGATAAACTGCGCGCCTACAACTTGCAGGATCAGGGATACGACACAGTCGAAGCCAACCTGATGCTGGGCCACCAGGCAGATGAGCGCGATTATACGGTGGCTGCACGTATTCTGGAGGATCTGGGGATCTGTTCAATTCGCCTGCTCACTAACAACCCGGGCAAGATCAACGCGCTGCAGTCACTGGGTGTACAGGTACACCAGCGTGTCCCCGTGCTCCCTACCGTGCACAGTGACAACGAGCACTACCTGCAGACTAAAGCACAGCGCATGCAGCATATGCTGGGGATTGTCCCGACAATCCGCACAAACGGGCACCGTAATGGAAAACCCAAGCACAACGGCAATGGCTGATCTGGCCCCGGAGCAGTTAACGGAGGGCGCCGCACAGCATCTTTCGCGCACCGGGCGTCCGCTCGTCACGTTAACGTATGCGCAAAGCCTGGATGGCTCGATTTCGCTGCAGCGTGGTAAACCGCTGGACCTCAGCGGCGATGAGTCCATGCTGATGACGCACCGCTTACGCGCGGCGCACGCTGCAATCATGGTTGGTATTGAGACGGTTATTGCGGATGATCCACGCCTGACTGCCCGGCGCGTTGGGGGGCCGCACCCCCAGCCTGTGGTCGTCGACAGCCGCCTGCGTTTCCCTCTATCGGCGCGGCTGTTGCAAGGCGAACTCCGCCCCTGGATTATCACAACGCTGGCCGCCAGCAGAGAGAACGAACAGGCATTACTGACCGCAGGCGCGCAGGTTCATCGTGTGCCCGCAGACCCCGGCGGGCGTGTCAATCTGGCTGCAATGCTTGAAACGCTGGGCAGTCGTGGCATTCAGAGTTTAATGATTGAGGGCGGGGCCCGCCTGATCACCAGCGTGCTCGCAAGCCACCTGGCAGATATTCTGGTAATCACAATTGCCCCTGTATTCGTAGGCGGTCTTCATGGGGTTGAGGCATTGGGCATCACCCGGCCTGCCGATCTGCCGCGCCTGCAATCTGTGCAATGTGCTCAAATGGGGGATGATGTGGTGATCTGGGGCTGGCTCAAGGAGCCAACGTGAAGCGCCAGTCATTATATTTCCACAGCCCGCGCCACGTTGAAATTCGCGAAGAACGTATCAGTGAACCAGGACGCGGGCAGGTTCTTGTTGCCGCGCTGGTGTCAGCGATCAGCCCAGGCACCGAAATGCTGGTCTATCGCGGCGAAGCCCCGGCCGATATGCCCGCTGATGAAACTATTAGTGCTCTGAGCGGCCAGCTTGCTTTCCCGCTTAAGTATGGATATGCCCTTGTGGGGAGAGTAACAGCTCTGGGTCCTGGTGTTGATCCGGCCTGGGAAAACCGGCTGGTCTTTACATTCCACCCGCACGAGTCGCACTTCCTAGCATCGCTTACTGAACTGATCCCGGTCCCGGCAGGCCTGTCACCTGAGCAGGGTGTTTTCCTCCCTAATATGGAGACCGCCGTCAATCTCGTGCACGATGGGCGTCCTTTATTGGGGGAGCAGGTCCTTATTTTCGGACAGGGCGTTGTCGGCTTGCTAACATCCGCTCTCCTGGTTTCTTACCCACTTCGCACGATCCTGGCATTCGATCGCTACGAAACACGCCGTGCCGCGTCCCTGGGGCTGGGTGTCCATCATGCTCTGGGGCCTGATCAGCATGAGGAGGCACAGGCCTTCCTTGCAGCCGATCGAGAATACCCGTTTGCAGACCTTAGCTTTGAGTTGAGTGGGGCCCCGGCTGCCCTGAACCAGGCAATCGCGCTGACCGGGTTCGGCGGTCGTATCGTAATCGGCTCCTGGTATGGCATCAAGCAGGCCGCTCTTAACCTCGGCGGGCGCTTCCATCGCAGCCGGATCACTCTGATTAGCAGCCAGGTTACCACGCTGAACCCCGAGCTGTCGGGCCGCTGGTCGAAGGCGCGCCGCATCAACGCAGCGTGGGATCAGATCAAACGGGTATGCCCCGAACGGTTCATCACCCATCGTTTCCCCTTCGAGCAGGCACCGAGTGCCTACCAACTGCTCGATGAGGCCCCCACAGACGCTATCCAGGTTTTGCTCACCTATCCCTGATAGAATGCCCCACCGGCCGCCGCGCGTTACACTACAGAAGTGTGTGTTCCTTCGATTCCAGGAGTATTAAAGAGTTATGGTACATCGTTTAATTGGTATTATGGGTGTCACCGTCATTGCAATCGGATTCGCAGCGTGCTCCTCGCCTGTGCCAGCCCCGCTGGAAACGGCAACCTTTGTTGGTACCCCTGTCGAAACAGCGACATTGTACGAAGAACCGCCAACGGTGACGCTGCCTCCAGAGCCCAACGCAACAGCAGTTCCTCCAGAGGCAACCAGCCCCCCTTCTCAAGAGCCATCTCGCGGCGATCTGGCAGACCTGCGTCTCAGCCTGACGCCTGTAGTTGACGGGCTTGACCAGCCGGTAGGAGTTGTTACCCCGCCTGATGGCACAGATCGCCTGTTCATCGTTGAACGCACCGGGAATATTCGTGTGTGGGAGAATGGCGTGCTGCGCCCCGCACCATTCCTGAACATCAGCCGAAAGATCACCAATGCAGGGCTGGAACAGGGGCTGCTGGGGTTGGCCTTCTCACCAAACTATGCAGAAGACGGGCTGTTCTTCGTGAACTACTCCCTGCAGGGCAGCAGTGACACGATAGTAGCGCAGTATCAGGTGAGCACTGACCCTAACCTTGCCGACCCGGATAGTGAGGTGATTGTGCTCAGGGTTGCACAGCCTGCCCCGAATCATAACGGCGGCGACCTGGTGTTTGGCCCGGATGGCTACCTTTACATCGGGTTAGGTGATGGCGGAGGCGCCAATGACCGCTACGGCAACGGCCAGAACGGAGGATCGCTGCTCGGTAAGATGCTGCGCATCGACGTGACTGCACTTCCCTACACGATTCCACCGGACAACCCCTTTGTCGATGACCCTGACGTACTTGATGAGATTTGGGCTACGGGCCTGCGCAATCCGTGGCGTTACAGCTTCGATCGCGTTACTGGCGACCTGTATATTGCCGATGTGGGCCAGAACACCTATGAGGAGATTAATTATATCCCTGGGCCAAGCCAGGGGGGTGAGAATTACGGCTGGCCAGTTATGGAAGGCTTCCACTGTTTCCAAAGCCCATCCTGTGATCAGGGTGGGTTGGTGCTTCCCGTGTTTGAATATAGCCACACCCAGGGCTGCTCAGTGACCGGGGGAGAGGTATACCGAGGCAGCCAGCACCCGGCTTTGCAGGGAGTATATCTCCTGGGTGATTTCTGTAGTGGGACGATCTGGGGTATCCAGCGTGACGCCAGCGGGACCTGGTTATCTGCCGAACTGCTGCAAACAGGGGCCCGGATCGCGGCGTTTGGCGCAGGTCCGGATGGCGAGCTGTATATGGTTGACATGGCAGGCACGTTGTATCGTCTGGGCCTCCAGGGGTAGAAGGAACCCTATCAAAGGGTATAATGGGGTTGAGAGACGGGCCAGGGGACTGCATAGTCAGCACCGGCAGGCTGTTAGTGAGTTTCCTAATCACACCCAAGGACGGATAGAGGATATGACAGATTTCCTGCGCGTTCGTGATATCTCAGCTGATGAATTCAACTTCATCATCGACAAAGCTGTCGAGATCAAAGCCAACCAGGCTCGCTGGGCAGAGTCTCTGAAGGGCCGCACACTGGCAATGATTTTCCAGAAAACATCAACCCGCACCCGCTTCTCCTTCGAAGTGGGTATGACCCAACTTGGCGGCCACGCTATTTTCGCCCAAACGCAGCATACCCAGATGGGCATCGCGGATATCGCGGATGAGGGGCTGGTGATTGGACGGTACGCCGATCTGATCATGGCCCGGATGATGTACAACCGCGATCTTGTCGCACTTGCGGACGGGGCACAGGTGCCCGTCATCAACGGCTGTGACGATCGCTATCATCCCGCACAGGCATTGACAGACCTGATGACGGTCAAAGAGCATATGGGGCGCACCACGGATGTCAAGATCGTCTACTTGGGAGTCGCCAACAACGTCAGCAATTCGCTCTCAATGGCAGCCGTCTATGCCGGGGCACGCTTCACCCTGTGTGCGCCTGAGTTCGACCCGCCAGCCATCGACGAGGAACAGCTCGCTATGCTCCGCGCCAGTGACCGGTACGAGGAAACCAGCGATCCAGAGGCCGCCATCCGGGATGCAGACGTGGTTTATACTGATACTTGGATCAACATGGAGCACTTCAGTAACCCGGCTTATGCCGAAGAAAAGGACCGCCGTCTCAAAGCATTCATGCCTTTCCAGGTAAATGAGAAGCTGATCGAACAATCCGGGCGCAGGACACTGGTCATGCACTGCCTCCCGGCGCACAAGGGCTACGAAGTCAGCGATACCATCCTCTATCACCCCAACTCCGTCGTCTTCGATCAGGCCGAAAATCGCCTCCACGCTCAGAAAGCCCTTATGCTCTTCCTATCGGGGAAGCTCAACTGACAAACGAGAGGAATAACAGGGCTATTTATGATCGAGAATATCTATAAAGCGCAGGCGCTAATCGATCTTGAGGAGCAGCTTGGCGCACACAACTACCATCCGCTGGATGTTGTTATCACACGGGGGGAGGGGGTGTGGGTCTACGATGTCGAGGGCAAGCGCTACCTGGACTGCCTGAGCGCTTACTCCGCTGTGAACCAGGGACACTGCCATCCACGTGTGATCGCAGCCCTGACCGAGCAGGCTCAACGACTGACACTAACCTCCAGGGCCTTCCGTAATGACCAGCTCCCTCTCTTTTACCAGGAGCTGCTGGACCTGACCGGTTACGAAATGGCCCTGCCCATGAACACAGGCGCTGAAGCCGTTGAGACGGCGCTCAAGGCAGCTCGTAAATGGGCTTACACGGTCAAAGGGGTGCCCGTCAACCAGGCAGAGATTATTGTTGCTGCGGGCAATTTCCACGGGCGCACCATCACGATCGTGTCTTTCTCAACCGAAGCACAGTATAAAGAGCTGTTTGGGCCGCATACGCCCGGGTTCATAACTGTGCCCTTCGGGGATGCCGACGCTGTTGCGGCTGCGATCACGCCGAATACAGCCGCAGTAATGATCGAGCCGATCCAGGGTGAAGCCGGGGTTGTGATGCCACCTGAAGGGTATCTGCGACGTGTTCGGGAACTGTGCGATGAACACAATATCCTGATGATCGCCGATGAGATCCAGACAGGGCTGGGGCGCACAGGAAAGTTGCTGGCCTGCCAACACGAAGATGTGCGGCCCGATGTGGTTATCCTCGGCAAAGCCCTTGGCGGCGGGGTATTCCCGATCTCCGCCGTGGTTGCTGACCGGCCAGTGCTGGGAGTCTTTGAGCCCGGCGACCACGGCTCAACATTTGGTGGCAACCCGCTGGGCTGTGCAGTGGCCCGGGCAGCCCTGCAGGTGATCGTTGAGGAGCGCCTGATCGAGAATGCGGCAGAGCTTGGCCAGTACTTCCGCGATCATCTGGAGGAGATCAACAGCCCGCACATCGACCATGTGCGTGGCAAAGGTCTGCTCGTTGGGGTAGTGCTCAAGCCCTCTGCAGGGGGTGCCAGGCGCTTCACCGAAGCCCTGATGGAACAGGGCATCTTGGCCAAGGACACACACGGCAATGTGATCCGGTTTGCCCCGCCCCTGGTCATTGATCGCGCTACGCTTGACTGGGCCCTGCCAATTATCCGCGACGTGCTGTTAATGCCATAAACTGGCGGTGTGTTCAGCGAGGCCGGGATTACCGATTCCCGGCCTCGCTATTTCTGCGACCTACCGGGGCTGGCTGCTGCTGGTCGATATGATCTGATTATCGCTGTTGAGCACGACTATACGCGGCTGCCAGTCTTGTGGTGGTGGTGCATCGAACGCAGCAAACGCCATGATTATCACGCGATCACCTACGCTGGCCAGGCGTGCTGCGGCACCATTGAGTTGGATCGTCCTGCTGCCGCGCTCCCCAGCGATCGTGTAGGTTTCGAAGCGGGCACCGTTTTCAATGTCTACAACGAGCACCTTCTCATATTCATATATCCCCGCTGCCTCCATCAGCTCCGCGTCGATCGTGATGCTCCCCACATAATTCAGGTCAGCATCCGTCACACGGGCCTGGTGCAGCTTGGCTTTCAACAAGAACACCTGCACAATCTCGTCTCCTACTCCTCGGGTACCAGCATATTATCAATCAGGCGCACATCTCCAACGAACACCGCCATACTTAAAAGTGCCCGATCGGCGTGCCCGCTGACCTCTTCGAGCGTTACCGGATCGGCAACACTCACATAATCTACTCTGGCCAGCGGCTCTGCCTCTATCACGGAACGGAGCAGGCTGCGCAAGGACTCTCCGTTACGCTCACCGCTTCGCCACGCATCTACAGCCTGGGTCAGGGAGCGAAAAAGCACCGTTGCGGCGCGGCGTTCCTGCGCATTCAACCGCACATTGCGGCTGCTCATCGCCAATCCATCCTGCTCGCGCACAATAGGGCAGGTGACAAGTTCGAGGTTGAACGCCAGGTCACGCACCATCTGCCGCACCACTGCTACCTGTTGGGCGTCCTTCTGCCCAAAGTACGCCCGCGTGGGCTGGAACACGTTGAACAACTTGGCCACAACTGTGGTCACCCCCCGGAAATGCCCGGGGCGTGCCGCCCCTTCGAGCGGCTTCGTTACCTTCTCAACCTCGACATAGGTCTGGAAACCAGGTGGGTAGACCTCATCAACGTCTGGCGCCCAGACGAGCGCCACATTTTCGGCCGCTAACAGATCGCAATCCCTTGCAAGCTGGCGGGGGTAGTGATCCAGGTCAGACTGCTGGTTGAACTGGATCGGGTTCACGAAGATGCTTACAGCAACCCGGTCATTCTCAGCGATGGCTCGGCGGACCAGCGAGAGGTGCCCCTCGTGCAGTGCCCCCATCGTCGGCACTAATCCCCATGTCAGGCCTGGATCAGCCCAACGCGCAGCCCGGACTTCCTCGATTGTCTGGACGACTTGCATGGTTCCTCTTTGTTCCTACGTCATTGATAGCGCATCGAGTTCAGAGCTTCCAATGCCTTAACCAGTTGGTAAAGGGTGTCATTCACAGGTGTTGCGATGCCCAAATCTTTACCATGCCGCGAGATGGCCCCGCAGATCACCTCGATCTCCGTCTCCGCTCCGCGCACGATATCCTGGAGCATAGAGGAGTGATTGACAGCCGTGATGCGGGCTACCCGCTCAACCTGTTCAGCCGCATCCTCGAAGGGCATCTGGATACCCAGGGCACTGGCCACCTCGGCGGCTTCGATTGCCGCCTGGCGCATCAGCCGATTCGCCCAGTCTGATTCGAGCAGTGCGCCGTTGGGCACTCGCAGCAGGGCGGTCAATGGGTTAATCCCAGCGTTGATGGCCAGTTTGCCCCATACCAGGCCGCTGACATCCTGGCTGAGGTGAACATCCAACCTGCTTGCAGTCAGCATGTCAGCGAAGCGTCCCAGCAGCTCATGGGCCTGGGGACCAGTCGCAAGATAGGTGGCACCCTGGCCACCTAGCCGCAGCTTGCCTGGACCTTCCATGGAGGCCCCGAGCATGGTCACGCCCTGGCTGACCCGCTCGGGACCCAGTGCAGCTTCGAGAATCTCTCTGTTGCCAATGCCATTCTGCAGTGTGATCGCCAGACCATCTGGCTTCAGAAGGCGTTCGATCACCCGTCCGGCGTGCTGAGTGCCACGTGCTTTGGTAAGTACGAGTGCTAAATCAACGGGGGGCAGCCTGTGCGGCTCGTCGGTCGCAGCCAGGGGCACCCGTTCGATGGTGCCATCGGGAGCGATCACTTGCAAAGGAACGGAGCGCAGTGCAGCGATCTGCTCGGGCCAGTGACCTATCAGGGTAACCTGGGCATGGCGTGTCAGGTACATGCCAAACAGACAGCCCATCGCCCCTACGCCAAGGATCGCGATCCGCATGGCACAACCTCAGGACTCCCCAAATTCCTGCTCAAGCACGGACCAAATCTCGTCTGCCATGCTGAACTCATGTTCCTCGGCAGGGAACGATCGTGCCTGCACATCATCCCGGTACGCACTAAAAGCATTCCGCATCTGATCGGCCAGGTTTGCATATCGCTTGACAAACTTCGGTGTGAAGCGGTCAAACAGTCCCAGAAGGTCATGGGTAACCAATACCTGTCCGTCACATCCGGCACCCGCACCGATCCCGATGGTGGGGATGGTCAAGCTGCGCGATATCAACGCGGCCAATCGCGCCGGAACTGCTTCTAACACCACGCTGAAGGCGCCCGCCTCCTCCAGCGCATGGGCGTCATCAATCAGCCGCCGGGCTGCCTCCAGGGTCTTTCCCTGTGTCTTGAAGCCTCCGAGCGCGCTGACGCTCTGTGGGGTGAGGCCAATATGGCCCTGGACGGCGATCCCAATCTCGACCAGGGCACGAACCGTGCCCGCCATAGGGCGCCCACCCTCGAGCTTCACGGCATCCACGCCGCCCTCGGCCAGAAAGCGCGCTGCATTACGCATGGCATCCTTCAGAGAGGACTGGTAACTCATGAAAGGCATATCACCCACGATGAACGCCTGTGACGCCCCGCGCCGGACGGCCTGACAGTGCAGCACCATCATGTCCATGGTCACTGGCAGCGTCGTTTCGAACCCATGAACAACCATCCCCAAGGAGTCCCCAACCAGGATCATGTCGATGCCGCTCTGGTCGATCAGCAGTGCCGTCGGATAATCATACGCGGTGAGCATCGTGATAGGCTCACCTCGTGTCTTCTTTTCGAGCAGAGTATGCAGCGTGACCTTACTTCCCATCATGCCTGTCCCACCCAGCTTTCATGGCCGATGCTTATTAGAGCAGATGATAACAGACAAACCTTACTTTGTATTAATCTTCTTTTGCCTGCTGCCTGTTGCCCCACCTAGAACCCCGTGTTAGATTACAACACATGACGCGTAGATGGGTGCTGTTCACATTGCTGATGCCCTTGCTGGCACTATCCCTCGCCGGCTGTTTTGCCTTCCCTGCAAGGGGCGACCTGCTGGCTGTCACCATCAATGCTGATGGAGCCAGCCAGACCATTCAGATAGGGGCTGAGGCAACTGTCAGTGATGCCCTGCGTCGCGCTGGGCTCACCCTGAGGGAACTTGATCGCGTCAATCCACCCGGGTTCAACCGCATCGTCAATGGGATGACCATCACCGTTGTGCGTGTGGATGAGAAAACCGAAGTAGTCGAAGAACCTATTCCCTTTGAACGACGCACCACGCTCAATGATGGCCTGGCCCCGGGCGAATCGCGCTTGCTTCAGGCCGGTATCAATGGCGTTGCGGAGGTCACAGTACGCATCATTTACGAAGATGGCGTTGAGGTGACACGCAGCGAGATCCGGCGTGTCCTGATCCGCCCTGCCCAGGATGAAATTGTGATGGTTGGCAGCCGCAGTGACCTGCCCACGGTCACTGTGCGCGGCACGCTGGCCTACATCTCTAGTGGTAATGCCTGGGTAATGACCCAGAACAGCGCGAATCGCCGGCCGCTGACACTGGATGGCGGCCTGGATGGGCGTGTTTTCCGCCTGAGCCCAGACGGCCGCATGCTGCTTTTCACACGCGCCATTACCGAGGATGTCCCCCAGCTCAGCGTACCGTCTACTCCAACTGTTGAATCTTCTGACATAGAGCTATCCCCAGAAGCTGAAAGCACTCCCCAGCCGGATTCCACCCCGGCCGGACAGGGTGGTGAGGATTTCAACGCGCTGTGGATCATCCCTGACATCACGGACCCGGAGAGTCAGCCCGTAAGGCTTGACCGTAATAACATCCTGTATGCGGATTGGGTGCCGGGCCGCGAGATGGTGATCCTGTATTCAACCGCCGAACCGCGCCCCGGCTTCCCTGGTTGGCAGGCCAACAACGACCTATGGCGCGCGCGTGTGAGTGTCAGCGGCGCTACGACGGATCGAATGCTGCTTCTACAGCCATCGAGCGGCGGGGTTTATGGGTGGTTTGGGACTTTCTTTGAGCTTGCTCCGGATGGCCTCAGCCTCGCCTGGGCACAGCCAGATGCAGTCGGCGTGCTGCTGCCAGTCTATGGGGAAGGCGCTGAGACATCCCCTGTATCCTCTGGCTCCCAGTCCTCCGGCGAACTACCCTCCGCTTATGTCTCACAAACGCTGGCCCGGTTCGCACCACGCAACCCGTATGATTTCGTATGGGTGCCTTCCCTTTCCTGGGCCCCCGACGGGCTGGTTTTTGCCACCACAACCCACGCTGATCCGGTTGGAGCTGAGGCGCCGGAAGACAGCGAAGCATACGATGTTACCGCACTTCCCTATCAGGGAGGGTACCAGGTAACTATGATCACACGGGCCGGGATGTGGGCTTCACCGCGCTTCTCTCCATTGCTCAGCGATCAGGAGCCGCCCACCAACGTGGCGCTGGCCTACCTTCAGGCCACCGATCCCCTCAACAGCCTGGTCAGTCGCTACGAGCTGGTTATCGCCGACCGCGATGGTAGCAACGCTCACACTGTGTTTCCATCTCCGGGCCAGCCTGGTATGCTCCCCGGTGATCAAGATTATGTGTGGGCTCCCGACGGCCGTCAGATCGCCCTGACTTATCAGGGGAATCTTTACCTTGTAGATATCACGGCCCGGGTGGCCCAACAGCTGACCTCAGACGGTTTGACTTCCAGCCCTCGTTGGAGACCATGACCCAAACCAGCAGACCTATTAGACCTGTATTGCTGTTCCTCCTGGCGCTGATTTGCTTTGCCGGCGCCAGCTCTTTGATCACAGGGCGCCTTTCGCTGGTGCGCGGCGCAGTCAATGGGCTTCCAGACCCCGAGCTGCCGCCGCGCGAGCCCGTGCTTGGCGTGAACGTCGCGCTGGAGACATACGACGAAGGCGCACTGGCAGACAATCTTGACCTGATCCGTGAAACAGGCTTCGTGTGGGTGCGCCAATCCTTCCCCTGGGCGCTCATCGAGCCAGGCCCCGGTCGGTTTGACTGGTCCATACCCGATCATATTGTGGAAGAGGTCACGGCCCGGGGGTTGCGCCTTGTGGCGGTATTGGAGCGTCCCCCTGCCTGGGCCAGTGCCGCTCCAACTGCCCCGCCGGAAAGTCTTGAACAATTCGCTGCATTCGCTGCTGCGTTCGCCGAACGCTATGCAGAGGATATTGACGTATACCAGGTATGGGATGAACCCAACCTCGCGTCAGGGTGGGGCGGTGAACCGGCCGACCCTGTAGCCTACGCCGCCTTATTAGAAGCTGCCTATACAGCGATCCATGCTGCAGACCCGGAAGCTCAGGTGCTTACTGCCGGGCTGGCACCCACAATTGAAGCGGGGCCGGAGAATCTGAGCGACATCCTTTTCCTGCGCGCGCTCTATGAGAACGGGGCTGCGCCCTTTTTTGATGCGGTTGCCGCTAAGCCTTACGGCTTCGATACAGGCCCTGATGATCGCCGTGCACACTCGAATCTGCTTAATTTCTCCCGGTTTATCCTGCTTCGCAATGAGATGGTGCGGTTCGACGACACAGGCAAACCACTATGGGCCAGCCACTTTGGGTGGAACAGCCTTCCCCCCGATTGGGCGGGGGATAGCTCCGTATGGGGCCAAACCACACCACAGACGCAGGCGCAGTGGGTGACCGGCGCGTACCGGCGGGCATTGGTCGAATGGCCCTGGTCTGGCCCCCTGATTCTGGATAGCTGGCAGCCTGCTGCGTCTTTAGACGATCCACGCTGGGGTTTTGCGTTGCGCTCACCCGATGGTGAACTCACTCCGGGCGCAGCGGCAATCTCTGCTATGGCCCATAGTTTTAATGAGCCGCTCTGGCCTGGCATTTACCCGGCAGACACGCCGCAGGTGACTTACAGCGGGGACTGGGAGTTCTCAGAGCTGGGCGCCGATTTCAGCGAGACCGGCCGCAGCGTGGTGGATATTCCGTTTGCCGGGGATACATTAGCCGTCATTGCGCGCCGTGGAGATTACCGTGCCTACCTGTATGTCTCAGTTGACGGGCATCCTTCTGACCTGCTGCCTGCGGACGAGTGCGGTTCTTATCTGGTATTGACCGCGCCGGATTACCAGCCCTCTGTGGATATGCTGCCCATCGCCTCCGGGGTGACCGGCGTGCAGCACACAGCACACCTGGAAGCCGAGCGTGGGTGGGATCAATGGGCGCTGGTTGGTTATGCAGTGGGATCGCACATTGACACACGCGGGTATGATTTTGGTGCAGCGGCACTGGGGCTGCTTGGACTGACCGCATTTGTGTTCGCCATGCGGGCGTCCCGGGGGTTGAGGTGGCACGGCGCGCTTGACCGGTTCGCCGGGGGGATACGAGACCGGATAGGAGAGCTCGCCCACCTGGGGTTGGGGCTGGCCGCGGCACTGATGGCCTGGCTGGGGGCGGCAGTCACGTGGGGTGGGGTTGTCCCGGACCTCCTGCGCCGTTTGGGAGAAGGTCCGTCGTTCCTACTCACCGCCCTGACAGCCGGGGTATTCTACTTCTCTCCCTGGCTGGTCCTGACTGTGGTTGCCCTGGTCGCCCTTTTTGTGTTGATTTACGCCCGCCCCGCGGTGGGACTTGCTTTGATCATGTTCTTCACGCCTTACTATCTGCTGCCGCGCCCGTTGTTCGATCGTGCATTCAGCATGGTCGAGGTGCTCAGCCTGCTTACCCTGGCGGCCTGGGCGCTGCACATGATCGCCAAACGCCGTGAGCACGGCTGGCCTTCGTGGTCGGCGCTGTGGGCGAAACTGACTTCGCTCGATAAGGCCCTGGCGCTCTTCATCGGCATCGCAGTCATCTCCCTGAGCTGGGCGGACTTGATCGGTGTGGCGGTCACGGACCTGCGCCAGATGGTGATCGAGCCTGCTGTGATGTATCTGGTCCTGCGCACACTGCCTCTCAAAGACCGTGAGCGCTGGCGCATTCTGGACATGCTCCTGCTCACCGGTGTGGTCGTTTCCTTGATCGGCTTTTACCAGGCGCTAACCGGTGTTGACATTATCACCGCTGAGCAGGGCGCGCGCCGCCTGCGCAGCATCTTTGGCACCCCGAACAACGCTGCCCTGTTCCTGGGCCGCCTGATTCCCATCGCAGCAGGGGTTGGGTTCGTGGGTGGCGATCTGCGGCGCCGTGCAGCTTACAGCGCGGCGGCTGTATTGATGCTTGGCGCCACCGTGCTGACCCTCTCACGGGGGGGGCTGCTGCTGGGCATCCCGGCCGGGATCGGGTTGGTGGTGATCCTGTGGGCCGGTCGTATTGGCGTCTACGTGGCCGCCGTCGGTGCAGCGCTGCTTGGCCTTGCCCTGATCCCGCTGTCACGACTTCCACGCTTCGCCAGCCTGTTCGACTTCAGCGAAGGATCGAGCTTCTTTCGCCTGCAGTTATGGGACAGCACGCTGCAGCTCCTGCGCGATCACCCCCTCACGGGGGTTGGGTTAGATCAATTCCTGTACGCGTACAGGGGGCGCTATATCCTGCCTGCCGCGTGGCAGCAGCCCGACTTGAGCCAGCCGCATAATTTTCTGCTCAACTATTGGGTGCGCCTGGGCCTCATCGGGTTGGCGGCCGGGGTCTGGATGCAGGTCAGTTTTTGGCGATTGGCAGCGGCAGCGCAGCGTCACTTCAAAGCTGCGGGGGATCATACCCGGCGCGCCCTGGTGATCGGGCTGATGGGCAGCATGGCAGCGATGATCGCCCATGGTATGGTGGATGAAACGCACTTTGTCATCGATCTCGCGTTCATTTTCTATATGACGCTTGGATTGATGCACCAGCTTCACACGGAGGCACAGGATGGACAAGCTGGTGATTCGGGGCAGAACCCTGCAGCTGGTTGAGGGGGATATCACAGAACTGGATACGGACGCCATCGTCAACGCCGCCAACTCGCACCTCCAGCTCGGAGCGGGCGTTGCCGGAGCCATTCGCCGCAAGGGCGGGCCGAGCATCCAGCGTGAATGTGATCAGATCGGCTACTGTGCAGAGGGCGATGCGGTCATCACAGGGGGTGGCAATCTCAAGGCCCGCCATGTGATCCATGCTGTGGGGCCGCTGGGTGGAGACCCGGACGCAGATCGGCTGCTGGCCAGCGCCTGCCGCCGCAGCCTGGAAGTAGCCGCAAACCATGGGCTGCGTTCGATAGCCCTACCGGCCATTTCCACAGGTATCTTCGGGTTCCCCATAGAGCGTGCGGCACATATCTTGCTCCGGGAAGCAATCCACTACCTGGGCTCGCACCCATCCACTGTAGATATGGTGATCTTCTGCCTCTATGGTTCGGATGCGTTTAACGTCTTCTCTGCGGAACTCAGTCGTCAGGCTGCTGATTGAGATACATCAGGCCCTCTTATTTCGCATCTGCAGGGGGGGCAGGCTACAATAGCGGGCACCCCATATCCCAGCACGTGGAGAGTCGATTATGCGTGTACTGATCACCGGGGCTGCGGGTTTCCTGGGCTCACACTTATGCGATAAGCTGCTGGCTGAAGGCCATACCGTAATCGGTATGGATAACCTGATCACCGGCAGCACTCGAAACATTGAGCACCTCGCTGGCCGGCCCGATTTTCTTTTCATCAAACATAACGTCACGCACTACATCTATATAGAAGGCCCGCTGGATGCGGTGCTGCACTTCGCATCGCCGGCCAGCCCGGTTGATTACCTCAAATACCCCATCCAGACGCTGAAGGTTGGCTCGCTGGGAACACACAATACACTCGGCCTGGCGATGGCAAAACGGGCACGCTATCTGTTTGCCTCAACCTCCGAGATTTACGGTGATCCGCTGGTTCATCCCCAGACCGAGGAGTATTGGGGAAATGTGAACACCATTGGCCCCCGTGGATGTTACGATGAGGCCAAGCGCTTTTCTGAAGCACTCGTGATGGCCTATCACCGCGAACATGGTGTTGATACACGCATTGTCCGCATCTTCAACACCTACGGCCCGCGCATGCGCCTTGACGATGGTCGCGTCGTGCCCAATTTCATAGGGCAGGCCCTGCGCGGGGAGCCGCTTACCGTCTACGGAGACGGCAGCCAGACTCGCAGCTTTTGCTATGTAGAAGACTTGATTGATGGGATATACCGTCTGCTCCTATCGTCAGAGATCATGCCTGTCAATCTCGGTAACCCGCACGAGATGACGATCATGGAGTTCGCGCATCTCGTCAACGAAGTGACCAAGAATCCGGGCGGGATCGTCATCCAGGAAGAAAAGCGTATCAAGGATGACCCCCAGACTCGGCGCCCAGATATCACCAAGGCCCACAAGGTGCTCGGTTGGGACCCCCGGATCGACATTCATGATGGTCTGACGCGGACAGTACAGTTTTTCCGCACGCAGTTGGAGCGTACCTGGTAGACGTGGTCGAAACGCACGGCAAAACCCCGGGCATACCAAGGCTGCCGCTGTATACAGGAGTTCTTGCAGCGGCATCGCTGCTGGTAGGGGTTGCACTTGGCATGCTGCCGCTGCTCTGGGCAGCAGTCATGCTGCTGGCTGCCGTGGTGATTGTGCTCACCCTGATCGATCCACTCATTGGGCTGGGTGCCGCGCTCCTGCTTGGCCCAACCAAGCCACTCACTGATTATTTCGTCCCGGAACTTCCGCTTGACCTCGGGCAGATCGCGCTGATCACGGCCCTGGGTACCTGGCTGCTGCACGCGCTAAGCCGCCATGAGCTGCGCCTTCCCCGCTCAAAGATCAATGCTCCGCTCCTGATATTCATTGGTATTGCTGCCTTGAGCACGCTGAATGCTCTCTCACTGGGCGATGCCCTCCAGGAGCTGGTTAAATGGGGGCAGATCGCCCTCGTCATGTGGCTGGCAATCGAGACAGCCGGGCGAGCGCGCTGGCAGTGGGTGATTGGCTTTGTGCTGGCAGCAGGGGCGGCGCAGGGCGCAGTTGGCATCTGGCAGTTTGGGCTGCGCGGCGATGGCCCAGAGCATTTCGCTATCCTGGGCGGCCGTTTTTACCGCGCCTATGGCAGCTTCGAACAACCCAATCCCTACGCGGGATTCCTGGGGCTGGTTCTGCCCATAGCCTTAGGGCTGGCGTTGGGTGTTTTGGGGCCCTGGGCCCGCGCTCTGTGGATTAAACTGAAGGCAGCCCGCCCGGTATCCTTCAACCAGGTAGTCCAGGGGCTGCTTAACACGCACCTACCATACTTGCTGCTTTTTGGCACCTTAGGGGCAGTCATGCTGGCGGGTCTGCTGATGTCCTGGTCGCGCGGGGCCTGGATAGGATTTGGCGCTGCGGCCCTGACGCTGCTATTTGCCTGGCCGCGCAAAGCGTGGTTTGGCGCCGCCCTGGTGATTGGCAGCCTGGTACTTGGCCTTGCGGCCTGGGAATTCAACTTACTACCAGCCAGCATCTCCAGTCGCCTGACCGGGTTTACCGAAGATTTCGATGTTTCACTTGATGTGCGCGGAGTCGATATCAACGATGCCAACTACTCCGTGCTGGAACGATTAGCGCACTGGCAGGCCGCGCGTGAGATGGCGCGCTACCATCCCTTGTTGGGTGTGGGTTTCGGGAATTATGAAGCTGTGTATCCAGCCTACGCACTGATCAACTGGCCATACCCCCTGGGCCATGCTCATAATATCTACCTGAATACCCTCGCGGAAACCGGTATAATCGGGGTGGTCGCTTACCTGGGGTTCTGGATCAGTGTGGTGTGGTTCACATGGCGCATCACACGGCAGACAACCTCTTGGCAGCGCAGCATCGCAGTAGGCCTGCTGGCAGCCTGGACGCATCTGGCTGTGCACCAGCTCTTCGATAAGCTCTACGTAGCGAATATCCATCTACACCTTGGTGCGCTCCTGGGCGTGCTGAGCATCTTACTCGACATGCAATCAGAGACACAGAGGAATTCTTATGGGTAATCCTCAACCTTCCGCCACCAGCATGGAAGCCCAGCGCGGTTTGTTTGACCGCGCGCGGACCTACCTCGCAGCACACAAGGAGATGGAGCGCTTCCTGAAATTCGCTGTGGTCGGCGCAGTGGGCGCAGTGATTGATAACGGCACGTTTAACGGCCTACAGGCTTTAGGATGGCTGGATACAGTCAATGTTCACCTCATCGTTTTCAGCCTCACCGGGATTGGGCTGGCAGGGGCGATTGCTTTTGTACTGGCCGTCATCAGCAACTTTATCTGGAATCGTTACTGGACTTACCCTGACTCACGGACCAAGCCGATCCTCGGCCAGCTGGGCACCTTTTTCCTGATCAACGTTGTAGGGATTTTCATTCGTATCCCCATTCTTGAACTGGGCAGCGCCCCGCTTGGCAGCCTTGTTCACTCGCTGCTGCCGCAGCTTGTTGACTCAACAGCCGCCTGGATTGGCTCAAACACAGCCTGGGCAATTGCGGTGATCATCGTGATGTTCTGGAACTTCTTTGTGAACCGCTACTGGACTTATAACGACGTCAGTTGACGACGTCAGTTGACCTCTGCCGGAAGGGTTGCCTTGCGCGGGCCCATTGCTATTGACTACACGGCTGCTCTGGAGCAGGGCGGCGGGATCGGCCGCTATGTGCGCGAACTGGTCACAGCCCTGAGTCGCATTGATTCCGAAACCCCCTACAGGCTCTTTGCAGCAGGCCGGCGCGATACAGTGACTCCGGTTACGTCGGGCCCCAATTTTACATTGCACACAAGCCAGATCAGCCCTGAATGGTTTGCGCGCCTCTGGCATCGTGCACGCTTGCCCCTCCCCATAGAAAACTGGGTAGGCCCGGTACGTCTCCTTTATGCACCTGATTTCACGCTGCCACCCACCAGGCGTGGTACGAAAACCCTGCTTACTGTACACGACCTCTCTTTTGTGCGCGCACCAGAGACAGCAACTCCCGGCCTGCGGGCCTATCTCAGCCGCGTTGTGCCCAGATCGGTGGCCCGGGCTGATCATATCCTGGCCGACTCCGAATCAACACGCCGCGACCTCCTCGACCTCTATCATGTAGAGGCGGAGCGTACCAGTGTGCTCTACAGCGGAGTAGAAGGGCACTTTCGCCCCGTGCGGGATGAAAGAACTCTGGCTGACCTTCGCAGCCGGTATGCTCTCGACGGCTCTTTCTTGCTCGCTGTCGGCACTGTCCAGCCGCGTAAGAATTACATACGCCTTGTTGAGGCGTTCCGCCAGCTTGATCGTGCCAACCTCACCCTCGTCATCGCCGGGGGCCGAGGTTGGCTGGATGACCCACTCTACGAACGCATTGCAGCGTTGGGGCTGGAAAACCGGGTCCGCATGCTGGGTTTTGTGCCAGACAAGGACCTACCTGCCTTATACAGCGCTGCGAGGGTATTCGCGTTCCCCTCGCTTTACGAAGGATTCGGCCTGCCCATTCTGGAGGCGATGGCCTGCGGCACACCAGTGGTCACATCGAGAGCTTCCTCGATGCCTGAGGTTGCCGGTGATGCTGCCCTGCTGGTCGACCCGCTCGACACGGATGCGCTTGCAGAGGCACTTGCAAGTGCATTGGATGACGAATTGCTGAGGAGCAGCCTGATAGAAAAGGGGTTGGAGCGGGCCACCGTTTTCACCTGGGAGGCTGCCGCGCACAAGTTGGTCGACCGGTTTCAGCGGCTGCTTGCCCAATAATGACTTAATAGCGTCTTGTACTGAGGGCAATTGACAGGTTATCACCAAGCTGCACTGTGGTACTCGGGATGCGGCTGGCAGCAAGCTGTATCGCCACCTGCTGGATGCCTGGATGTCCGCCAAAACTCTGCCCGTCAACCAGAACCGCCACCACGCGAAGCCCACGCTGCTCCAGCCGCTGCGCTTCTGATATCCAGTCGAGGCGCGTCGAAGGTGTGACCAGGATCACCGTGGCACCGCGCGGGAGCTGCTCGTCTTCAAAATCGAGCACCTGAGCAAGCGTATGCGTGCCATCTGCGGCCAGCACCGCCAGCGTTTCCAGGATTTTTGTGAGCTGGCGCGCACCCCGGTCTACCTGGAACACTTCGCGGCGGTTTGTATGTGTGATGAAACCAACCGCCCGGCCTCGCCCTATGAAGTACATCGCCAGCGAGGCCGCCGCCGCTACTGCGTATTCTTCAGTGGCAGGTGGGATCCAACCGCCCCCTACATGCAGATCGGTCGGTGGTTCGCCTGCTTCCCAACCTCCCCCAGAAGGATAGCCGGTATGTGCTGCTCGCTCCCCATCCAGCACAATCCAGATATCCGTCAGTGGGTCCAGCTCGAACTCCTTCACCATCAATCGATCCCGGCGCGCGGTGGTGCGCCAGTGAATGCGATTGAAACTGTCACCCGGGGCGTAGTCACGCACTCCAGAGGCGTTGGCTGTGACATGGTGCGTCCTGCGGCGCAGCGCGTCACCGCCGGGCAGCAATCCGATCGGCAGATCGAATTCAGCAATCGGGAGCATGGGCGGATAAACGACCAGCCGTGACGTAGCCTCAAAGATGCGCTCGACATGGAACAACCCGAACGGGTCCCCCGTCACCACAGTCAGCGGGCCCAGGCGGTATTCTCCCCGTTGAGTACACAGGGTTCGAGCTATCCAGCTCTCTCTGCCTTTTGGCCCCACACCGCCGATCACATGGCTGGCGTTGTGCCCCGGCAGTGTGGACTGGTCATAGATTTCCAGCCACAGCTTGGGGATCATACTTGTGTTATGCACCGTAAACTGTTCTACCAGGGTTTGACCTACCTGCGCGCGCCTCGCCTGGGTCTGGCGCGTAATGCGCAGCCAGCTCACGCTGGCCGCGGTCCAGAGGAACGCAAGCAGGAGAATCCCCCCGAATACATAGGCAAGTGTGAAGAAGAAGCCTCGGCCGGTGGCCAGCCCGGCCAGCAGGCTGATGGCGATGATCAGGTAGACTGCATTACGGCGGCGATCCATAGGTTGTTATCGCCCTGCTGTAGCCCCCGGCACAGGCACACGCCGGACCACGTCCGATACGATTCCCGTTGCGCTGACATCCTTGATCCGCGCGGCAGGCCCTACAATAATGCGATGGGCCAGCACAGGTACGGCCAGGTCTTTTACATCATCAGGCAGCACATGATCACGCCCCAGCAGCCCGGCGTAAGCCTGGGCGCCCCGGAACAGTGCCAGACTTCCCCGTGGGCTGGCACCAAGATATACATCTTCATGATTGCGGGTTGCGGTGACGAGATCAATGATGTACTGGCGTAGCTGCCTGTCGATGTAGATTTGCTTGATTTCCTCCTGCGCGCGCAGCAGCTCAGCCACAGATACCACCTGTGCCAGGTGCATCACCGGATGCTCATACTGCTGCGAATCAAGCACGGCAAGCTCATCCTCCGGGCGCGGATATCCCAGCCTGATGCGCAGCAAAAACCGGTCAAGCTGGGCCTCCGGCAGTGGGAATGTGCCCTCGTATTCGATGGGGTTCTGAGTCGCCAACACGAGGAAAGGTCGCGCAAGCTGGTAGGTAGTCCCATCGACCGTGACCTGATACTCCTCCATCGCCTCCAGCAAAGCTGCCTGCGTTTTCGGGGTAGCGCGGTTGATCTCATCCGCCAGCACGATCTGGGCCATGATTGGCCCAGGGCGGAATTCGAATTCATGGGTTTGCTGGTTGAACATCGACACGCCGGTCACGTCGCTGGGCAGCATATCTGGGGTGAACTGGATGCGGCTGAAGTTGCACCCGATGGAGCGTGCCAGTGCCTTGGCCAGCATGGTTTTTCCCACACCGGGCACATCTTCGATCAGGATATGGCCCTGGCAGAGCAGCCCGATCAGAGTGAGGGTGACTTCGCGGCGTTTTCCAAGGATCACGCGTTCAACATTGGCAAGCAGACGTTCGCCTAGCGCTCGGACGGCAGATGATACCATGGTCATTCCTGGTTACAGACTCGGATACAGGACCAGACAGCTCAGCACATTATACCGCCCGCCCACAAGCAGGGCATTGAGCCATTTTTCCCATCAGCAGGTTTGACGCAGGGCAGCAGTGCGTTATAATCTGCGCGCTCATCTATCCTGAAGGGCCCGCTAGCTCAATCGGCAGAGCAGCTGACTCTTAATCAGTTGGTTCCAGGTTCGAGTCCTGGGCGGGTCATCACCCTTTCTATGACCAAAGTTTTTTACCATCGTTACCCCTTCCAACCCGCCAGCGGTGAATGCTGGCGGTGTGCATTTCGCACACTTTCCACATCGTAACGCAGGTAATACCGCTTTGTTATGCCGATCTCGGAATGCCCAAGCATGTCTGACAGTAGGGATGTACATCTTTCCCAGCTGCCCGCTTTACTCGCTTTCTCAGACCCTTTAACCAGCAGTCCTGGCATCTTCAGGTTTATCACCTTAGGACGATCTTCTTGAGATCGCTGCAAAGCCCGGCTGACCAGGCACTAAGGAATACTTATATATTCCTTAAGTTCTTTCAGAATTGATGCTTGTATCTTATAGGTTGTTTCACCTTTTTCCCGGGATGTCCAGACATAGCACAACAGGAGGTATGGATGTCTGCTAACGACCAGGATAAGGCGTTTGAGGAGTTAGTTGCAGAACTGACAGACATCGGTCGAGGCGTTGGATATCGAGGTGACCCATATGCAAAAGAGAAAAACCCGGCTTTTGATGACAGGCACCGGAACATCCGGGCGAGGGAGATTGGAGCTCAACTTAATGAGAGGGGTGGTATGACATTGATGCAAGAAGCTCACGCTCATGTCATGCAAGAACTTGGCCGCGGCCCGGCCAGCAGTCTGGAGTCTGCTTGGCGCCAGATTGGCAGTTGGATGTGATACAGGATCAAAGCTGAGTACAAGAATAACAAACCTGTGTTTAAATGCGCCCACCTGGAGATAACTCATGGAGACCAGGCACAACAAGCACACATTCCTATCGCGATGACGTTCCGTGCGCGCTTTGCCACAAAAACAAGCCCAGTCACAAGATTAACTTGCAGTCGGATATCATTGGGGACAGGGTTAAGTATACCAACATCCCCGTATGTGACTCATGCAAGAAAAGGGTCAACCGTTATGGCATAATGGCGTTCATTATGCTGGCTGCTTTGGGCATAGGTATGATTGCAGTGGTGTTTGTTGATGTCAGCGCCCGAGGTTTAGTATGCGGCATTCCTATTCTGTTGCTGCTGGTATTGGGGCTGCCAGTATATTTCCATCAAAGAAGGTCTTTGAAAAGTGTCAAGGCCTGGCTTACTGAATATGCAGGTTAGTCTATTTAGCACACTCAAAATAACTTACACCTTCAATTTCATATCGGGGATTGATTGGCTTGCAAATTCGAGTCACCCTCAGCCACCTGAATAGAAGATGAGCGCGCCCTTGATGGCGCACTCATTGTTGATCCCCTTTGCGTGAGACGTCCCCCAGTTCCGGGGCGGGTCCGCGCCCAGTAATGTTCCGGCCCGTTGCCTGCGGCTCTACTAATACGCGCAGCGCGAGGCACTTACACCATAGGGAGGAGAGTGACCCGAACTCCCCACCTATTCCGCCAGATGGCAGGCTGCCCAGTGCCCCTTTTTAATCTCCTTGAACTCTGGCTCTACCTTCGAGCAGATATCAACTGCGATCGGGCAGCGTGGGTGAAAGCGGCAGCCGGGGGGAGGGTTGAGCGGGCTGGGCACATCCCCCTTAAGGATGATGCGATCGCGTCGCATAGACGGGTTAGGCACGGGTATCGCGCTCATCAGGGCGTGGGTGTAGGGATGTAGAGGGTTGGAGAACAGCTCCTCACGCTCTGCCAGCTCTACAATCTTGCCCAGGTACATTACGGCCACGCGATCGCTGATGTGCTCTACAACACTCAGGTTATGCGCAACAAATAGGTAAGTCAGGTTAAACTCGGCCTGCAGATCGCGCAGCAGGTTTAACACCTGCGATTGGATCGACACATCCAGCGCAGAGACAGGCTCATCACAAACAATGAATTTGGGCTGCATAACGAGTGCCCGCGCGACTCCGATGCGCTGACGCTGCCCACCGGAAAACTCGTGGGGGTAGCGGCGCGCATGCTCAGGGTATAAGCCCACTTTAGCCAGCGCCTGCTGGACCCGATCATGCCGAGCCCGTTGATCGCCTACCCGATGGATGGCAAGCCCCTCACCTACACTCTGGCCAATGGGCATCCGTGGGTCAAGCGAAGTGAAGGGGTCTTGAAAGATGATTTGCATATCGCGCTGGATCCGTTTGAACTGGCGGCGCCCCAAAACAAGGATGTCCTTCCCGTCGAACCATACCTGGCCGCGGGTGGGTTCGATCAGGCGCAGTATCGCACGCCCTAACGTGGTCTTACCGCAGCCGCTTTCCCCAACCAGCCCCAGGGTTTCTCCACGGTAAATGGTAAAACTGACATCGTCTACTGCCTTGACCCAGCCTTGCACGCGCTGCAGCAAACCGCTGCGCACCGGGAAATACTTCACCAGATTCTTAACCTCGACGAGCACCTCACCTCGTTCACCCATCGTTGCACATGCTCCCTCAAGATTGTTGTGGCGTATCTCTGGCCAACCAACTTTCCCATCCCCAGATGGCTGGATTCAGATAGGATTGGCAGCTTCAGAAACGATTACCATTCTACAGGGACGATCAGGGAATCTGCTCCCAGGCTAATTGTGAGTCTATTCGACCTTTTGATACCCAAGATCGATCTCCCTGGCGGGTCTATGATCCGGGTGGTATAACCAGCATCGAACCCGGTGCCCATCCTCAATCTGCAGCAGCTCAGGCTCTTCTTGCACACAGATATCCAGGTTGTTGGCCACGCGTGCCAGGCAGCGAGGTGCAAAGCGGCATCCAGGGGGTAAGTTGATAGGCTGAGCGGGCGATCCCGGGATCACCGCAAGCTCGTCCTTAACTTCTCCAAGCACAGGTATTGAGTTCAAGAGACCCACTGTGTATGGATGCCTTGGCTTATTGAACAGCTCCTGCACAGGCGCCTCTTCCTGAATGCGCCCGGCATACATCACAGCCACACGATCCGCCATTTCAGCCACTACACCCATATCGTGGGTGATTAGAATGATGGCGATCTCTGCCTCGTCACGCAGCTTGCGCATCAGGTCGAGAATCTGCGCCTGGATCGTGACATCCAACGCGGTGGTAGGTTCGTCGGCCACGAGTAACTCTGGTTCGCAGGCCAGGGCCATCGCGATCATCACACGCTGCGCCATGCCACCTGACATCTCATGGGGATATTGCCGGGCGCGCCTTTCTGGATCGGCGATGCCCACCTGGCGCAGCAGCTCGACTGCTTGCTTTCGTGCCTCTTCCTTGGGCAGGTCCCGGTGGATGATCAGCGCTTCTGCGATCTGTTCACCTATGCGGAATACCGGGTTGAGGCTGCTCTGAGGCTGCTGGAAGATCATGGCAATCCGGTCGCCTCTGATACGCGTCAGCTCGCGTTCGGTAAGGGCCAGCAGGTCCTGCCCGTCAAACATGATTTTCCCTTTCTCAATGCGCCCCGGTGATTTGATGAGACGCATCAGAGAAAGGACAGTAACGCTCTTCCCGCTACCAGATTCGCCAACGATGCCAAGAGTTTCCCCACGCTTGACTTCTATGTTCACACCGTCAACCGCGGTGACGACACCATCCTCTGTATAAAAGTAGGTGTGCAAATCCCTGATCTCCAGGAGGTTGCTCTCATTAGCGGCCATTGGGAATCCTCAGGTGTGAGATAGTTTACATGTCAGATGCGAATGGTTCGTGCAAGTATAAAGGAGCTTTGAGCGCCGATGCAAGTAAGTTTGAAAATTGCCATATGGTCTCATGTTGCAAAGTCTTGACCATCATCGACACCTGGCTTATTATAGGAAATCACCCTGGAACCTGTAATCTAGTTGAGGAGGTGAGATCGCCCTGCAAATGATGTACTGCTCCCTCGCATTTTAATTATGCTCCAAATGGAGGAGGAGTCTACTGTGAAGAAGCATCCTTTACTGCTGATTGTACCGCTGCTGGTATTGGCACTTGTGATGGCCAGCTGCGCTCCGGCTACCCCGGCACCCACCGAGGAGCCGATGGAGGAGCCCACCGAGGAGCCCACTGAGGAGCCGATGGAGGAGCCCACTCCCATTGGCGAGCAGATGGTGCTCCCGCTCTACGTGATGCCGGTGACGCGCCCCTATATGCCTGATGCGGAAGGTGTTGCACAGGCAGTGGCGGCCGACCTGGCAGCTATCGGTATCCAGACCGAACTGGTTAGCCTGGGCGACTGGACCCTGTATTTGGATGAGCGCCGCAACGGCCGTCTGACCGGCCTCTACTTCCTCGGCTGGACAGGTGATAATGGCGACCCCGATAACTTCCTGGGGTATTTCTTCGCTGGTGCCAGTGAGGAACTGCCTCGCGAGGGCCACTATGTGAATCCTGAGGTCGCTTCTCTGCTGACACAGGCCCGCTCCGAAACAGATCCAGCAGTTCGCCAAGACCTGTATGTCCAGGCAGAGCAGCTGCTCGCGGAGGAAAGCGCTCGCGTTTGGCTGATGTACAACAGCCCGGCCAACCTTGTACGCAGCACTGTCAGCAACTTCAAGCCCAGTGCTACGGGTGACGAGCGTTTTGATATCGTCAGTGTTGATAAGCCTGAGCCCACGTTCGTCTTTGGTGCACAGGGTGATGCCGTCCAGCTCGACTCGGCTATCGTGACCGACGGCGAGTCGTTCCGCGTGATCGGGCAGGGCTGCGAAGGCCTCGTTGCCTGGGATCCGGGCACAACTAACCCGGTCCCCGCCCTGGCGGAGAGCTGGGAAACCAGCGACGATCTGCTGGAGTGGACCTTCAAACTGCGTGAGGGTGTGACCTTCCATGACGGCACGCCTTTCAACGCCGACGCAGTAGTGTTCAACTTCAACCGCTGGCGCAATACCACCGATCCCTACCACTTCCCTGAGCAGGTCTTCGAATACTACGAGGCGATGTGGGGCGGCTTTGATGATGCTTCCCTGATCACCAACGTCGAAGCAGTTGATGAATACACTGTGAAGTTCACCTTCTCAGATATCACCACCGTGCTGCCCAACCTGGCGATGACGATGTTCACCATCCACAGCCCGGCTGCGATCGAAGAGTACGGCGCGGACTACGGCACGCCCGATGTGGGCTTTGTCTGCACAGGGCCGTTCGAGTTCGTCGAGTGGGTCACTGGTGACCACATCACGCTGGAGCGCTACCCCGATCACTGGGGTGAGGCCACTGGTAACGTTCAAACGATCGTGGTCCGCCCGATCGTGGACCCGGCTGCGCGCTTTGCAGCACTCCAGGCTGGCGAGATCGATGCCTACTTCGGTGCGACACCGGAAGATATCGAGGCTGTTGAGGGGAATCCTGACATCCAGGTTCTGCGCCGCCCGCCGCTGGTCAACGGCTATCTGGCCTTCAGCTACCGCATCCTCGAGCTGCGCAACCCGCTTGTTCGCGAAGCGATTGCGATGGCCATCAACCGCCAGGCGATTGCTGATGCCTTCTTCGGTGGTGCCGGTGTGGTTGCTACCCAGTGGCTCCCGCCTGGGCAGATCGGGTACGATCCCGAGACCCTGACGGGTGTCGAATACAATCCTGAGCGTGCCCGCGAGTTGCTGGCTGAAGCTGGCTTCCCGGATGGCATCTCGACCGTCACTGTGCTGCCGGTCGATGACGCCAACCACGTAGTTGTGCCCTAGCTGTCTGATTCGCTAGGCCACAGAGGGTATCTGGTTTTCAGCACAAGTCTTGAGGATCAGATTCCCGAATCGGTGTAATAGATGGTACAGGCCCTGGTTCGGAGTCCTGAGCCGGGGCCTGTATCCTATCATATGCCACCCGGCGGGCGCGTCTTGTGCATAATGAGCTGTCCGCACCGCTGGTTGCCAGGAGTTCAGTATGACCACCTATGTTGTCAGACGGTTGCTAGAGGCTATCCCGGTTCTGTTGGGGGTATCTATACTTGTCTTTTTGTTCATCCACTTGATCCCCGGCGATCCGGCGGTTGCCTTACTTGGTGAACGCGCAAGCGAAGAGAACATTGAGCGCATCCGTGAACGGTGGGGACTGAACAAGCCGCTGTTCTTTAACTTCGAGGGTAGCACTGCTACCTTACAGGGAGAAACCGCGCAGCTCTTCGACAATCCTGGCAGCGACACGGTCAAGGGTGAGATCACTAACGCAGCAGTGCTTAGTTTCCTGAATCGAGAAGAGGGATGGGTTAAGCTCAGCGCCGTTGAGATCGAAGAAATGCGAGGATGGGTTCAGGACCCCGCTGCTGGTGTCGATAGTAACGGCAACGTGATATTCAGTGAGGAGCGGCTTCGTGCAGTCGATGAGCCCATAGAGCGCGGTGCTCGCCGCCTCGGATCCGTCCCCGTAACCCAGCTCACTGTTCTTAGTACAGGCGAAGATAACTGGTACGAAGTAACCTGGACGAACGAGATCAACCGGTTGGTTGGCTGGATACCTGAAGACGAAGTGGAAATCCATGTCGATGTGCTGGACAGCCAGTATTTCATCTACATGAAGCGCATCCTTTCCGGCGATCTGGGCAATACCGTTCAGGGTAATATCCCGATCGCAAGTGAACTGCGCAGGCGCCTGCCTGCCACTATCGAACTGTCCATTTATGCGCTGGCGCTGGCAGTCATTGTGGGAGTCCCCGTCGGCGTGCTCTCAGCGGTGTGGCGCAACTCGCTGCTTGATACAGCCAGCATGACCGGCGCCTTGATCGGTGTCTCGATGCCCATCTTCTGGCTGGGATTACTCATGATCTACATCTTCAGCATCCGGCTGCAAACGCTCCCTATGGTAGGCCGTCTTGCCGTCGGGCTGACTGTGCAGCCCGTTACGGGCCTGCTGACGCTCGATGCGCTCCTCCGTGGCAACTGGAGGGCTTTCTGGGATGCGCTTAAGCATATCCTGATGCCGGCAATCGTATTAAGCACGGTCCCGGTTTCGATTATTGCACGCATTACCCGCTCCTCGATGCTGGAGGTGCTTGGGCAGGACTACGTCCGCTCCGCTCGCGCCAAAGGTGTCATTGAGCGCACAGTAATTGGCAAACATGCGCTGCGCAATGCACTGCTCCCAGTTGTTACAGTGGTTGGTTTGCAGCTGGGTGTGCTGCTCAGCGGTGCCGTGCTTACCGAAACGATCTTCACGTGGCCGGGTATCGGGCGCTGGGTTTTTGACGCGATCCTTAAGCGGGATTATGCCATCATACAATCGGTAACTCTGATCACCGCCTTCTTGTTCGTGATGATAAACATCCTGGTCGACATCTCCTACGCGGTGTTGAATCCGCGTATACGGCTGTCGTAGCGGCGAGGAAGACAGACCATGTCAGAGATCACGCACCCCCTGCAAGCCCCTGGTGCACTTCCTCCCAGCGAGGATGAAATCCTGCGCCGCCAGGAACAGTTAGGGGAATTTCGCCCCGAATGGCAGCGCACATTGAATGTGATCGCACGTAACCGGAGTGCGCAAATTGGGGGCGTAATCATCGTTATCTTTCTACTGTTTGCGCTTATTGGTCCGATTATCTTCCCCTACAATCCGACAACTGACTCGGACCTCCCAAACAAGCTGCAGCCGCCTTCTGCTGCCCATATCATGGGCACTGACAACTTGGGGCGCGATATCGCAATCCGCATCTTGCATGGTGCACCCATATCGCTTCAGGTAAGCGTCCTCTCAACGTTGATCTCCCTCGTGATTGGCGTGTTCCTTGGTGAGCTTGCCGGGTTCGCTGGCGGGTTCATCGACAGTATCGTGATGCGATTGATGGACATCATGCTCTCTTTCCCGGCGCTGCTCCTCGCCATCGTGATTGTTGCCTTTCTCGGCCCAGGGTTAACTAACGCGATGCTGGCCATTGCTATTGTGGGTGTTCCTGCATACGCTCGATTGGCACGTTCAATGGCGATCGCAATCCGCGAGGAGGATTTCATAGAGGCCTCGCGCAGCCAGGGGTCAAGCGTCTGGCGTATTTTGTTCCAGCATGTCATTCCCAACAGCATGGCCCCGATTATTGTGCAGACAACCCTGAGCCTAGGAACTGCCGTGGTTGAGACAGCAGCGTTGGGCTTCCTGGGGTTGGGGCAGCAGCCCCCATTCCCTGAATGGGGCAAGATGCTGGCAGAGAGCCAGCGGTTTCTGCTCTCAGGGGCGTGGTGGGCCCTGGTTTTCCCCGGGCTGGCTATTGTATTAACGGTGCTTGGTTTTAACCTCCTCGGGGATGGCCTGCGCGATGCTCTCGATCCCCGGCTTGCCAAGACCAAGGTTGGTTGAGCAGCTGCCCGCTGTCCGGACCGATCCGTCTATACAATGCAAGGCAACAGGCATCATCATCCTGATGGTGCCTGTTTCTTTCTTCCACTGGTTAGCACATCTGCCCGGTGCGCCCCGGGTATAATGGGTGCAAACACGCGGCATATGATCCCCTAATGAAAGGAGGCTGTTCCCATGCAATACCGTCGATTTGGCCGTATGGGTTGGCAGGTGAGCGAAGTTGGCTACGGTATGTGGGGTATGGCAGGCTGGACCGGTTCAGAAGATGCGGAGTCACTGAAATCGCTGGAACTCTCTGTGGCCCTCGGATGTAACTTCTTTGACACAGCATGGGCCTACGGTGATGGGCACAGCGAAAGTCTGCTTGGTCAACTAGTCCGTGCACATCCGGGAAAGAAGCTGTACACGGCCAGCAAGATCCCTCCGAAGAACCGCAAATGGCCTTCCCGCTCCGATTACGCACTGGATGACGTCTTTCCGCCCGATTACATACGCGAGTACACTGAAAGCAGCCTGGAAAACCTGGGGTTGAGCAGCCTGGACCTGATACAGTTCCATGTATGGGAGGATGGCTGGGCGCATGATGAGCGCTGGCAGCGTGCTATCAGCGACCTGAAAAGCGAGGGGTTGATTCAGGCCGCAGGGGTCAGCGTGAATCGCTGGGAGCCTGACAATGTGCTGGAGACACTGCGAACGGGGCTGATCGATGCGGTGCAGGTTATTTATAACATCTTCGATCAGGCTCCAGGAGATCATCTGTTTCCTTTATGTCAGGAACTCGACATCGCGATTATCGCGCGTGTACCGTTTGATGAGGGTACGCTCACTGGCAAACTGACCAAGGATTCTCGCTGGCCTGAAGGCGATTGGCGGAACTCCTACTTCGTACCCGATAACCTGAATGCATCCGTAGATCGTGCTGAAGCACTTCGCCCCCTGATCCCGCCCGGCATGGATATGGCCGAGATGGCCCTGCGCTTCATTCTGTCAAATCCAACAGTCAGCACGGTCATCCCAGGAATGCGCAAGCCCCATCACGTCAAGGCAAACCTTGCTGTCTCAGATGGTCAGGGGTTGGATCCAAATGTGCTGCAGAAGCTCAGGCCGCACCGCTGGGACCGTACACCAACCAAGTGGTCGCAGTAAGAGTATGAGGCCACAGGAGGTCCTACCGTGAATCACCTTGCTGGCAGGCGAGCCCACACCTACTCCATCGTTGCCCGTGATCCAGATACGGGGGAGATGGGGGTAGCAGTACAATCGCACTGGTTCTCCGTCGGGAGCGTGGTCTCGTGGGCAAAGGCAGGGGTGGGGGCCGTCGCCACCCAGTCCCTCGTTGAGATATCCTTCGGGCCGCGCGGGCTGGCCCTGTTGGAAGCGGGCCGAAGCGCCCCACAGGCACTTCACGCATTGATCGAGTCTGATGAAGGGCGGGCTGTACGCCAGCTTGCGATTATCGATGCACAGGGGGCAGTTGCCGCACATACCGGCGCCCGCTGTATCCCCGAGGCAGGCCACATTGTGGACGAGAATTTCTCAGTTCAGGCTAATATGATGCTGAGCAGCAGCGTCTGGCCTGCTATGGCTGAGGCATATCGCTCTCATCCAGGGCTTCCTCTTGCCGAACGTATGGTGGCTGCGCTGGAGGCGGCGCAGGCCGCTGGAGGTGATATTCGAGGCCAACAGTCGGCCGCTTTGCTGGTGGTGCGCGGTGAATCCACCGGCAAGGAATGGGAAGACCGCCTCATTGATCTGCGTGTCGAGGATCACACCCAGCCGGTGGTGGAGCTGAAACGTCTGCTTCAGGTACATCGTGCTTATGAGCACATGAATCGCGGCGATCAGGCTATGGAAGCCAATGATATGGCTGCTGCCCTGCATAACTACCGCGCGGCCGAAACCCTGTTCCCAGATAATCTGGAGATGAAGTACTGGCACGCCGTCGCCCTTGCTAACCGTGGGTGGCTGGATGAAGCGCTGCCCCTTTTCTCGGAGGTTTTTCAGCGCGACCCTAACTGGCGCACGATGACGGCACGGCTGCCTGGACAGGGCTTTCTAACCGTCAGCGAAACCGATCTCCAGCGCATCCTCGGCGCCCACATCTAATCAAATGAGCCCCGCGCTGTGCGGGGCTCATGCTTTAGAACTGTTTTGGACTACGCTTCGGCATACCCGACGAGCCCTAAAGCTCCCGGTCCAATGTGTGCACCCATTACAGGGGAGATCAAGGTAATCAGCAGCTCAACCGGATGAAATTCCTCGCGCACTCTCCGGGCAATTTCCTCGGCCAGTGACAGGACGCCGCTGTGCACCACAGCAACGCGAAGCGGTTTACTGATATCAACCTGAGAGAAAAACAGCTCGTAGACACGCTCCACTGCCTTGCTTACGGTACGGGTGCGTTCACCTGGCTCTACCTGTCCGGCCTCATGGTTAACCCACAGCACTGGCTTCAGATTGAGCGCAGTCCCGATCAGCCGCGCTGCGCCACCGATCCTTCCGCCACGGTGCAGTGCGTCAAGCGAGTCCACAAAAAAGATGAATTTCAGCGAGCGCCGAATCCGATCTGCGGCCTCGATCATCGCTCTTGCATCGGAACCTTTTTCTCGTGCCCGGGCGGCAGCGAGGACCTGCCAACCGAGCCCCATACCCCCCGATCGGGAGTCGTATACCTGGACGGGAATCGATGCATTCTGAGCCGCCTGCCGGGCTGATTCTATCGTGCCGCTCAGTTGGCCGCTGATTGTGATGATCACGGCCTCCTTTGCTCCCTCGGCCTGCGCATTTTCGATCAGCCGGCCGAAATCCGCTGCCACAGGCTGTGAGCTCTTAGGATGGGCGGGGTCGTGCACCAGGCGTTCATAGAACTGCGCAGAGGTAATGTCAATCCGGTCGCGATATTCGTCGGTGCCCCAGATCAGGTACTGAGAGCCAAAGGTGATCTCATGCTCAGCCAGAAGGGAATCGGGGATATCACATGTGCTGTCAGTAATCAGGGCGATAGGGTATTTGCGTTGATCCATCAGGTGCTCCCGTATGTCGACGTTGTTGCCCTCAATGATAGGGCCTTAATGGCTGGCTTGCAACGCATCCGATACTCAAGACCCTGAGCCCATCTTCTCGGGTTGCAGGTAAGGATTCGCATCTTGAGGCCATCCTGATTACTGCATACGGTCATAGCATGAATGATGGGAGAGGCATCAGGAATGGCAAGAGCTCTTTGGAACGGCGTGGTAGTTGCCGAGAGCGACCAGACCGTGGTTGTGGAAGGCAATCATTATTTCCCACCTGATTCAATCAACAAACAGTATTTTCGTCCAAGCGATCATCATACAATTTGCTCGTGGAAGGGCACTGCTAAATACTACACCATTGAGGCGAATGGCCAGGTAAACCCCAATGCCGCCTGGTATTACCCTGAGCCCGCCCCGGCAGCTCACCAGATTGCTGGATATATCGCTTTCTGGCATGGCGTAAAGGTCGAAGCTTAACCAGCCGGTCCATTCAAATTGGGAGGGGGTTGCCTGATTTCAAAGCAACCCCCTGATTCTCCCCCATTCCAGCCAGCTTATGAACGAGCTGCCCGAATGACTGCATCAGCAATTTCAAACGCGGCATTCGGTTTGCCAATTCGCTTGGCGGCAGTGCGAAGCTTTTTCAGGTCCGTGGCATCTTTGGCCAGCAGCGCAAACGCAGAAGTCAGCACACCGGTAGGGCCTGGTGCCCACACGCCTGCGCCGCTCTCCGTAACATAGCGAACATTGCCTACTTCCTGCCCCGGGAGAGCATCATGCAGAAGGAGCGGCAGGCCGCAGGCGAGCGCTTCCGTCACGATCAACCCCCCCGCTTTACAGACGATAAAGTCCGCCGCGTGCATCATCTCGGGCAGATTCTTCACTAAGCCGTATATATGGACCTTACCATGCCAGCGAGCTGCCCGCAGACGTGCCTCCATTTCTTGGTTGCCCCCCGCAACCGCGGCCAGTTGGAGGCCTAATCCCGACCGGTCAAGGAGTTCTGCAATGCCTGCCATCTCCCGGCTGCGTGTCGATCCCACAATCAGCCCGGTGATGACATCAGGTTCCCACCCCAGGGCTTGTCTGATTTCACTGGGAGGCCGTTTCTCCAATGCAATCGAGGGGTGTACAGGCAGGCCGGTAATTCGCACGCGGTCTTTTGCTACGCCCTGGTCAAGAGCCTGTTTATAGACGTTCCCGGTGGGAACAAAGGTCATCGCCGCCCCGGAGTGGAACCAGAGGCTGTGCACCCCGATCAAATCAGTAACCACCACGTAAACAGGGACCACGCGTTTCGTGTCCTGTGAGGCACGGATTGCTGCCTGTGTATAAGCTGGATATGTCGTGATAATCGCGTGCGGCTGGTGCTGGTTGACCAGTTTGACCAGCGTCTGGTTGAGCACCGACGTTGTAACATCCTGCATCAGTTGGGCAACGACGGGCGCATCCGTCGCGGTGTATGCAAGCTGGTATAGCGTTGGGTCGTCCAGCACAATATCATCGTAGCCTGTCTCAAGCTGCCTGATCAGACCGGGCAAATCCGGGTCGGTTAATGGGTTGGCGAGAATTGCCTGACATTCATCCCCATAGCGGTGGTCAAGCGCTGCCGAGATCGCTTCTGCAGCCTTGCGATGCCCAAAACCCGCATCAGAGGTCAGGATCAGGATATTTGTTACAGCCATGTCCCACATCCTTCACGAGATATTGCATGGGATTTATTGCTATAATCACTGCACGTCTGCTGGTAAGAGATAGGGTCCAGACCGCATTGTCTCATCGCACGTGCTGCGACATTATCATTATAAAGGCAGACGGCCACACGTATAAAAAGTCCAGCCGTCATCAAGGTCAACATGGTTCCTACCTCTTATCAGTTTCCGAACGGGTTTCGCTGGGGCACTGCTACATCTTCGTATCAGGTTGAAGGCCACCTGACCAATAATGATTGGTACCGGGCGGCCCAGCTCGGCGGGTTCATCTATGAGAACCAGGCGGCAGGGGCAGCCTGTGACTGGTGGAACCGTGCTGAGGAAGACTTCGACCGCATGGTTGACCTGAGCCAGAATGCCCACCGCCTGTCTATCGAATGGAGTAGAGTAGAGCCGAGCCCGGGCACATGGGATGAACACGCCCTAGCACGCTACCGTGAAATGCTCCAGGCCCTCCGCGCACGTGGCATTGAGCCCATGGTTACCCTTCATCACTTCACCAACCCACTCTGGCTCAGTGAGCTGGGTGGTTGGGAGAATGAGGATGTTATTGTTCTCTTCCGCCGCTATGTGCGCAAGGTTTTCAGCGCCCTGGGCGACCTTACAAGCCTATGGTGTACCATCAATGAGCCCGCGGTGATGATCGGCCAGACCTATACCCTCGGCCGCTGGTGGCCCGGGCGCACCGATTTCAATGCGGCTATTCGTGCCGCTATCAACGTGGTGCGTGCTCACGCCTCAGCCTACCATCTGCTGCACGAACTGCAGCGCGGAGCGCAGGTGGGCTTTGCCAAACACGTGATGGCCTGGAGCCCCTGGCGTCCCTGGCTGCCCAATGACCATATTGGAGCCCAGTTGATGGAACGGCTGTTTAACCTGCTTCCCATCAACATGGTCACATCAGGCATCATGCGCATACCGGGCCGCCGTTCGATCTTCATGCCTGAGGCGGCCAACACCCTGGATTGGCTGGGAGTGAACTACTACCAGCGCTACCGCATCTCACTGCGCCTGCCCGATATCCTGACCAACAAGCCCAGTGGTTGGCCACTGCAGCAGCATACTAAACCGGGTGTGTTGGCTGGTCCGGGGGGATGGGGAGAAATCCACCCCTCTGGCCTGCTGGTCAGCCTTAAAAACCTGTGGCGCCGCTATAGACTGCCCATGATCATCACGGAGAACGGAATCCCTGACCGGGACGATGCACACCGTCCCGGATTCATTGTCCGCCATCTGCGCCAGTTATGGGAAGCGCTGCGCCGTGGAATTCCGGTGCTCGGTTACTACTTCTGGAGCCTGGTCGATAATTATGAATGGACCGAAGGATATGATCCACGCTTCCGTTTCGGCCTGATTGGGGTCGATTTTGAAACCCAAGAGCGCCGTGTCCGCCCCAGTGGGCATTTGTATGCCGCCATCTGTAAGGCCGGGGCGCTGACGTATGATGCCGTCGATACATACGCCCCGCAGGTAGCCTCTGAGATATTCCCTGTGCGCTGATCTCCGGAGCTGCCCCCCATCATCATTCCATATGGTGAAGGTTATCACCCATTGAAAGGGGTGAAAGATACTTCACTCCTAACAAGATTTATGTAATGATAGGAGTGGAGCGTTACGTTATTCTCCACGCGAGCGGGTATGGCGCTCACCGCGCCGCCGGAAGTACCCGCGAGCCAGCCTACTCTACTATGCAAGGAGAGTACATTTATGACGACGAAGTGGGTTGATCGCTACGCCAAGCGCACTCAGCGCATGAGCAGCTCAGCCATCCGTGAGCTGCTGAAGATCACCCAAATGCCCAATGTTATTTCTTTTGCGGGGGGCATGCCAGCCCCGGAGCTGTTCCCCGTCGAAGCCGTGCTGGCGGCTACCGAGCGTGTCCTGCATGAACAGGGCAGCACTGCACTGCAATACGGCACCACTGAAGGCTACACCCCTCTCCGCGAGATGATCGTCCGTCACATCCGGCGCTATGGCATTCACTGCTCTGTGAACAATGTCCTGGTGACCAGTGGTTCTCAGCAGGCCCTCGATCTGATCGGCAAGGTCCTGATTGATGAGGGTGACCACCTGATCACGGAGGAGCCCACCTACCTGGGGGCTATCCAGGCCTGGGCACCCTATGGCCCACGTTACCTGACCGTACCTTCTGACGATGAGGGCATACGCACGGATGCTCTGGAGGTAGCCATCAAGGCCAACAACGCGAAATTCATCTATACCGTGCCTAACTTCCAGAACCCCTCAGGAGTAACTATCTCAGACCGCCGCCGCCGTGACATTGTAAGACTGGCCGATAAATACCGGCTGCCCATCATAGAAGATGACCCCTACGGGCAGCTCCGCTATGAAGGTGAGCATGAGTTACCTTTGGTGGTGATGGATGCACGCAACCGCTCCGATTGTGAGGAGTGTTACATCACCGGCAACGTGCTCTACCTCAGCACGTTCTCCAAAACCTTATGTCCTGGGCTGCGCGTGGCCTGGGTGATCGGTCCGGAGGAAGTGATTCACAAGATGGTCCAGGCCAAGCAGGGTGCTGACCTCCACACGAGCACTTTCGGGCAGATGGTGGCCTACGAAACAGCGCGCGGCGGTTTCCTCGATGAACATGTCCGCAAGCTGCGCAGTGTGTATGGCGAGCGCCGTGATTTGATGCTCTCTCTGCTCGAAGAACATTTCCCGGACGGCTGTACATGGACGCGCCCTGCAGGGGGTTTGTTTATCTGGGTGCGGCTTCCCAACGGCCTCAACACTGCCGAGGTGCTGCCCAAGGCGGTTGAGCAGAAAGTGGCCTTTGTGCCCGGCACGCCCTTCTTCCCCAATGGAGGGGGTGAAAATACAATGCGCTTGAATTTCTCCAATGCCCAGCCTGAGCAGATTGAGATCGGTATCAAACGGCTTGCCGGGGTGCTCAAACAGCAGCTGACATCGGTCTCCGGTTGATTCCGGCCTCATAGTCAGACCCCGGGTTCACCGACCGCACGGAGCGCTCGCTCTGTGCGGTCTCCGTTCTGGATGCTCCCCGCATGCCGCGCTATAATCCCAGGGACGTGGAAGGCTCATTTCTCAATCTCACAACCAGGCCTGATTTGAATCGAGTCACGTATGTCATCCATTCCAATCTACCCGTTTACAGCAATCGTCGGCCAGGAACGCATGAAACGCGCCCTGGTCTTAAATGCGATCGACCCCCAGGTGGGCGGTGTATTGATCCGCGGCGAGAAGGGGACGGCCAAGAGCACAGCCGCGCGCGCGCTTGCTCAACTCCTCCCCGAGATTGCGGTGGTCGCAAATTGCCCGTTTAGCTGCGCGCCGGGCAGCCCCGTTGGGCTTTGCCATGTATGTGAGCACCGTGGTGCCGATGAAGAGCTCCCCGTAATGCGCCGCCGCATCCGGATCGTGGACCTACCTGTTAGTGCCACCGAGGATCGTGTGGTAGGCACGCTCGACATCGAGAAGGCCATCCAGAAAGGCGAACGCCATTTTGAGCCCGGCGTGCTGGCAGCCGCAAACCGGGGCATTCTCTACGTTGACGAAGTGAATCTGCTGGATGATCATGTGGTCGATCTGCTGCTTGATTCGGCAGCGATGGGCGTCAACGTTGTGGAGCGGGAAGGCATCAGCATCAGCCACCCTGCCCGCTTCATCTTGATTGGAACAATGAATCCGGAAGAGGGGGATATCCGTCCCCAGCTTCTGGATCGCTTTGCACTGTGTGTAGACGTTGGCGGGCTGCGCGATCCTGCTGACCGCATGGAGGTCCTGGAACGGCGCATTCAATTCGAAGAAGACCCCGAGGGTTTCCGAGAGGAGTGGATGCCCTTTGAGCAGGATCTGGCCAACACCATTGAATATGCTCGCCAGCTTGTGCATGAAGTGCAGTACACTCGAGAGGACCTTGCAACCATCGCAAACCTGACTGCCAGCCTGCAGGTTGACGGCCATCGTGCCGATCTGGTGATACTCAAGGCAGCGCGTGCACATGCTGCGCTGGAGGGTCATACGGCCATCACCGAGCGCGACATCCTGCTGGCAGCAGAGCTGGCTTTGCCCCATCGTTTCAAGCGATCACCCTTCGCTGATGACCAGCCCAACCTGCAGAATCTGCAGGACCGGCTCGACCAGGCTCGCCGTGAGATGCAGGATGTCGCGGGCGACCAGCCTACACCCGCAGAGGAAGTAAAAAAAAAGGTCGCGAGAAGCTAGATAGCACGGAGACGCCCGAGGTTGATCAGGTTCCTAACCCTGCCGAGTTGGAGCCCACTCGCCAGAACGCCTTCCAGAATCAGGAGGAACACTGGTGGGAAGGGGGGCAGAAAGTGGAGCCGGGCGAGGAATTCAAGGTCGCCCAGCGCTTTGCCGCGCCCCTGGATCGGCTGACCCGCCGCCAGAGTGGGCGGCGCAGCCGCACGCACACCGATCGCAAACGGGGGCGCTACATCCAATCGCGCCCGGCAAATGGCGAAACTTCTGATCTTGCCCTGGATGCCACGATCCGGGCAGCCGCCCCTCATCAGGTCGAACGAGACAAGGGCGACCTTGCTTTCTCCATCCACACACAGGACCTGCAGCGCAAGATACGAGTTAAGAAACAATCCAACCTGATCATGTTTGTGGTGGATGCCTCGTGGAGCATGGCCGTTGCCGAACGCATGACGGCAACCAAGGGCGCTATTATGTCTCTGCTCACCGATGCCTACCAGCGCCGGGATCGTGTGGGATTGATCGTTTTTCAGAAGGATCGGGCCCGCCTGGTGCTTCCTCCCACAAACTCCGTTCAGCTCGCCCAGCGCGCCCTGGCCGATATCCCTGTGGGCGGCAAGACCCCTCTCTCTGCCGGGCTGGCTATGGCTTTCGAGGTGATCCAGCGGGATCAGCTTTCACACCCTGATGCACTGCCAATGTTAGTAGTGCTGACCGATGGCGCAGGCAATGTCGCGATGGGGCCAATCCCTCCCCTGGAGGAAGCCTACCAAATCGCAGAGCACATCCGGGAAACGGATATCCGTTCCATCGTGATTAACATGGAACACGTCAGTTTTGACCAGGGGTTGACCCAGGTACTTGCCGATCATCTCAATGGCCCCTGCTATGCCTTACATGAGTTGAGGGCCGATGTGCTGTACGAGACTGTGCGCGGCGAGTTGAGCACTAATCCTTAATGCGTTCGCCCTTCGACATGAAACGCGCCACCTTTCCAGGTGGCGCGCGGTTTTCCGTGATTTTCAAGGTCACTCGCCCGGTACAACGTCCGGATCAACAAAGTCAAACAGCTCAGGATCGCCCCAATCGCGTGGATAGGGCAGCACATTCAACCCATAGTAACGCTCGACAATCCGCCTGAAGATCGGCGCAGCCACGCTGGAACCCTGGCCAGCGTTTTCTACCATGACGACTACTGCAATCTCCGGATTATCGTAGGGCGCAAACCCTGCAAACCAGGCAATGGGGGCCGCACCTTCTTGCGATACCTGTGCAGTGCCTGTCTTGCCGGCAACAGGGAGTTGAGCGGCCAGGCTTCCGAGCCGGTACTGTGCTGTCCCGATAGTCGGGTCGGTTGTGACGGCCAGCATTCCCTCACGGATTACCTGGAGCTGCTCATCAGTCAAGTCCATCTCGCGGATCACAGTCGGCTCGAACTGCACAATAGGGTCTTCGCCGATCAAGGCAACGTGATCAACTAGATATGGCTTGTAGACAGTCCCGCCGTTCGCAATTGCAGAGATCATCGTCGCCACCTGCAGGGGTGTTACCAGCACATCCCCCTGACCAATGGCGATGTTCACGCTGTCATTGATGCTCCACTCACGGCTATTCGTGCGCCACATCCAGTCAGGGTCTGGTATAAGGCCCGGATTCTCGTCGATCTCCAGGCCGAACTCGGAGCCGAAACCATACAGGCGCGCTTCATCAGGGATGATGTTGAAATCCACCTGGCCGGTTTGGTAGCCGATCTCATAGAAGCAGGTATTGCATGACGCAGTGATCGCCTGCTCCAGATTCAGCACCCCATGTCCTCCTTCGCGCCAATCGTAGCGTGTTAACCCCGTCCGATTCCAGGACCCCGTCGAATTGTATGTCCAGCTTGCGTTGGCAACCCCGCTGTCCATCGCTGCCGAGGCCGACACCAGCTTGAATACCGACCCTGGCGGGTACTGGCCCTGCGTGGCTCGGTTCAGGAAGGGGCGCAGCGGGTTGTTGAACAGATCGTTGATATAGCTTTCTGTCAGCAGAGGGTGGTTGTTGAATGGGTGGAGAACATTGGGATCAAACAAAGGGTAGCTGGCCATCGCCAGTACTTTGCCACTATTCACATCAAGCACTACTGCTGCTGCACCGCCTGCTGTTGGCGCCCAGGTCTCTGCACTGGTGCGATATGCGCTCTCAATGGCATTCTGCACAATCGCCTGGAGGTTGCGATCCAGTGTCGTATAGAGACTCAGGGCGGGTTGAGGATCACGCCGGGCAACTTCGGTGAAGAATTCCCCTCCGGGCGTATACACATTTAAAGCGCCGCCCCGCTTACCTGCAAGATACTGCTCCCCCCATCTCTCTAGGCCGCTGAGCCCTACCAGCTCGTCGCCGCGGTAGCCAAGTGACTTGTAATAATCTAATTGTTCTACGGGGATTTGCTGGGTATAGCCCATCACATGGGGGGCAAGCACGTCAAAGTAGCGCCGTCCCGTCTTCTCATAAGCATCCAGGCCGGGATAGGTATAGTAGACGTTGCGGTAGTTGTTGAATGTCTCAAGGTCCACATCGCCAAGTGCCACAACCCAGGTCGGTGGCTGCCCAGCGTACTGCTGGCGGATCTCACTTGGAGGCATACGCAGCATCTGGCTGAGCATTTCCAGCATGTCGTCCTCAAACTCTGGGCTGACGTTGCCAGGCACGATCGTCAGGGTGACCGCTGAAGCATTCGCCGAAACAAATGAGAGTCCGTTGCGGTCATAGATATTGGCACGCGCTGGCACCTCTACCGCAAGCTGCAGGGTGTTGCCGCCCGCCAGCGCAGGGAATATCATAGCCGGGGACCAGGCGATCCCCCATCTCCCTTCGCTGTTGACCATCAACATGTTCAGATTCTGTTCAATCGGTCCTAACACCTGAGTATTGTATGTGATTGTGAAGTCAAACTGGGCGGTTGTAGCCGTGGTTTCGGCAACCGAGCGCGGCTGTGTTGTCAAATCGATGAGCTGCATGGTTGCCGCGGTAGTCTCGTGAGTACTGGTGAACTCTTCCAGCGTATACTCTGCCTGACTGTTAGGTGAAAGCAGGCTGTACATCCCCGCATAGTCACCCGCTTCCCAGGCCGTCAGATAAGCCAGCGCTACCCCATCGGGGTTCCCCAGGTCAGGCGGTGATGCTTGGGGAGCTGCGGTCTGTCCACCACCATCGTTGGGGGCAGGGCCGCTCAGAATACTACAACTGGAAAGCAGCAAAGCTCCGATCAGAATGCTAACAACGAGTCGCTGCCTCATATTCCCTCTGATCTCTTGTGTAAACGTAAAGGGTCGGCTGTCTTCAACCGACCCCGTACAGCCATCTCAGCGCTCAGGATTATAACCCGCCCCTTGATGGCTCACAATGAACCGTCTTGATGTCACGATGCCGATGGCAGTGCCTCAGGGTTGACAACGTTCCGGTACACTCCGTCCAGCAGCGCATCACGCACCTGCTTTGCTGCGTCGAGCGCCACCTGAACCTGCGCATCAAAGGTGCTGGCACCTAAGTGTGGTGTATGGATTACCCCGGGCAATCCGATCAGGGGATGCCCGCTGGGGGGCGGCTCCTCTTCATACACGTCTACGGCTGCACCTGCCACCTGCCCGGCCCTGATCGCATCGGCCAGGTCAGAGGGGTTAATGATTGCACCCCGGGCAACATTGACGATCCGTACACCCTGCTTCATAGCGGCGATGCTGTCGCGGTTGATCATGTCGCGTGTTTCGTCAGTCACCAGCGCATGTACGCTGATAAAATCTGACCGGGCATAAAGCGTCTCCAAATCAACCAGTTCAACACCGATCTCTGCGGCCAGTGATGGATCTGGCAGAAAAGGGTCATGGGCCACAACAGTCATCTCAAATGCGCTTGCTCGGCGAGCAACCGCTCGCCCGATGCGCCCCAGGCCGATCAGCCCGAGAGTCTTACCTCGCAGTTCCACCCCCATGAAGCGTTTACGGTCCCAGGCACCGCTGGCCAGGCTGTTGTGCGCCTGCGGAACATGCCGAGCCAGAGCCAGCATCAGCGCGAAAGCGTGCTCTGCAGCCGCAATCGTATTGCCGTCGGGAGTATTCATCACGACAACGCCTCGCCGGGTTGCTTCAGCAAGGTCCACATTGTCAACACCAACCCCGGCTCGCGCGACTACCCGCAGCTTCGACGCTGCTGCCAGCAGTTCTTCATCAACCTGGGTGGCACTGCGGATAATTAAAGCATCCGCCTGAGGGATTGCGGCGATGGTCTGGGCGCGGTCCATGTTGCCCGACGCTGTGACATGGACTGATGGCACATCAGCGAATACCGCCAGGGCCACATCATCCAGGCTGTCGGGTATCAGCACGTGATAATCGTTCATGCGGTCCCCCTACACTCCGAGAAACTCGTCAAGGCCCGCCAGGATTTCTTCCAGGGTGCTCATTTGCATATCACCCATGTGCGCGATGCGAAATGCCTTACCTTTGAGCTTTCCATATCCCTTATCCATGGCAAAGCCCTTCTGGATCATCATAAAGTCATTCATGGCATTCACGTCGATATCCAGTGTGTTCAGTACGGCAGTCACCGTTGGTGAGCGGTATCCATCCTGAGCAAACAGACCAAAATCCCGTGCCAGCGCCCAGGCAATTGTCCGATCGCGCAGCGCTGTATGCCGTGCCCACCGCGCCTCCAGCCCTTCAGCCAGGATGTCATCAAGCTGGCGATCTGCCGCGAACATCAGGGCAATGGGCGGCGTGGAAGGCGTATTGTTCTTAAGCAGATACTTCTCCAGCTCAAGAAAATCGAAGTAAGCACCTCTGAACGGGATCTGGCCGGCGCGCTCCAGCACCCGGTCGCTGACGGCAGCAAAGGCGATTCCCGGCGGCAGTGCAAATGCCTTTTGCGATGAGGTCAGCGCAACATCGATGCCCCACTCGTCGACACGCAGCTCGGCACCCAGGAAGCCGCTGACCGTGTCGACCAGAAACAGGGTGTCATTATAGCTTCGCACAACTTTGCCAATTGCCCTGACAGGGTTGGTAACACCGGTGCTCGTCTCGTTGTGAACCAGGCAGACGGCGTCATAATGTGTGCCTTTCATCGCGCTGGCGACCATCTCGGGTGTGAATGCCTGGCCCCATTCGATTTCGAGCACATCCACATCTTTGCCATTGGAACGGCTTACTTCAGCCCAGCGCTCGCTGAAGGCACCACAAACCAGATGCAGCACCTTCTGGCCATCGCGCACGCCGTTGCGGATAGCTCCTTCCCACAGCCCAGACCCAGATGAGCCGCTTACATAAACCCGGCTTGATGTCAGAAAAGCCTGGCGCAGCTTTCGCTGCAGGCGTTCAAACAGGTCGGCGAAAGCCTTCATGCGATGCCCAATCATCCACTCAGTCTGGGCCTCGAGAACCTCGCGTCGCACCTCGACAGGACCGGGAAGAACCAGCCGCAAATGCTTTTTTTCACTCATGCGCTCTGCTATCCTCCATCAGTAAAACGCCAGGTACCAGAGAATTGGTATCGTAATGGTCGGCTGCGATTGTAGCCCAGCGTAATACGCTGCACAATTTCCATAGCAGCGCACATTACATCCATTACACCCTTCATCTGATAACCTTTCATGGTCCTCTTTCGCACTAAACGATACAATACATAAGGTATGCAAGTACATTGATCACCCACGATAATCCACAGATGCTGCATCCGGTGCCGCCACGAAGCAGTCCTTACTCGCAACCTCATTTCTTTGTGCCTGTACCGGTTACAAAGCCCTGTTAACCCTATCTTATGGAGCAACGCCTCGATGGCAACTATTTCCAATGCTAACGCAAAAGCCGCTGCATCCCTGCCTCTTAAGGACGTCGATCCCGAGATTTTTCGCGCCCTTCAGAATGAGCGCAACCGCCAGCAAACTGGCCTTGAGCTAATCCCGTCTGAGAACTACGTCAGCTCGGCCGTGATGAGTGTCATGGGCAGTGTGCTCACCAACAAATACTCAGAAGGCTATCCGAACAAGCGCTACTATGGGGGCAATGAGTATGTTGACGTAGTCGAAGAGACGGCACGTGAGCGGGCCAAGGCGCTTTTCGGCGCTGCTCATGCCAATGTCCAGCCTTATTCCGGCTCGCCAGCAAACCAGGCTGTCTATATGGCGCTGTTGCAGCCCGGTGAGCGAGCCATGGGACTCGCTCTGCCTGATGGCGGCCATCTGACACACGGCTGGAAGGTCAGCTTTTCCGGTAAATATTATGAGTCTCAACAGTATCCGGTTGATCCTCAGACCGGATGGCTGGATTATGACGTTGTCGTACGCATGGCGCGCGAGTTCAAGCCGAAGTTGATCTGGGCTGGTCACTCGGCCTACCCACGCCAGTTAGACTTCGCACGCTTCGCTGAGATTGCCCGTGAAGTAGGGGCATATCTGGCTGCCGATATTGCCCACTTCTCCGGGCTGGTCGCCACTGGGCTGCACCCCGATCCGGTGCCCTATGCTGATGCCATCACTATGACCACCCACAAGTTGCTGCGTGGTCCACGCGGCGCACTGATTCTCTCCAAGGCTGAGCATGCTCAGGCCATCGATAAGGCAGTATTCCCCGGCCTGCAGGGGGGGCCACATGATCACACTACGGCGGCAATTGCCGTTGCCCTGAAAGAGGCCAGTGAACCAGCCTATGCAGACTACTGCCGGCAAGTGCTGGTGAATGCCAAGGCAATGGCCGAGGTATTGATGGAACGCGGCTTCAAGGTGGTTACTGATGGCACAGACAACCACCTGATCTTGGTAGACCTCTCGCAGTCGCCCGGAGATGTTCCCGGCAAGGCAGCCCAGGAAACGCTGGATCGCGCCAATATCACAGTCAACGCCAACATGGTGCCCGGTGATAAGCGAACCGCTTTTAACCCGTCCGGTATCCGGCTGGGGACGCCTGCTGCGACAACGCGCGGGCTGGGTGAAGCGGAAGTGCGTGTCCTGGCAGGGTGGATGGCTGATGTGGTTGAGAATATTGATGACGAGAAGGTGATCGCACAGGTCAAGCATCAGGTGATCGAGCTGTGCGAGCGCTTCCCTCTCTGGTATTGAGTTGAGTTCTGGCACCGCAGCCCCCGGGTATCCGGGGGCTGTTTGATCTCCACAGCCGCAGGTTTATCGGAAGCGTGGCCCGCCGAGTCCGACAATACAGGACGCGTCAGGCTCACCCTCTGGATTGTCAATAAACGCCAGCCCGATTCCCAGGGCACAGCTTCCACTGCGCATCTCCCAATGCCCGGCATTCGGGAACTCATAGACGTAGCTGTTAGAGAGGGTCTCTGATGCCAATAACCCCCACTCGGGAGGCGTGATCGGGTCCAGAGTCCCCGTGAGGATCAGTGTCGGAATGCTGCTGATTACAGGCATGTTTTCCTGTTCCCCGAGCGCAGGAACACCCCATGTGTCGCAGATGGCATATATGGCTGACATTTGTCCTGTGAAGTAGTCACGTACCTGAGGCGTCAGCCCGCTGGAGGCATTAAGCACATCATTATAAGTGCTAAAGGGTACTTCTTCACTGCACTGCACCGAGTTGCGCAGCCCGTGGCTGCTCTCCCGTTTGAAATACAATTGCAGCCTGGCAGGCAGCAGGTTGTAATACTGCCCATCACGCACCTCATAGATCAGCCGGGGCAGGTCAGGGATGAACGCTGCCGGGTAAAGCCCCACGAAGATCACGTCCATAAACCGGCCGCCAGTCAGCAACACCGCACGCTGATCCCCTGTCTCCGGGTCTGTGATAGAGATGTTGACCGGGCTCGCGTTCAGCCGATCTACCAGGGTGTAAAACTCGCTGCGCAGGTTTGGATAGGATTCATTGCATGCGGGAGCTGCCGCACAGGAGTCAAAAAGCGCGTTGAAGGCCCGGTCGGCGCTGGAGGGCCAGGCTGTGTATAAATCAACCTGGGGTGGGTAGGGCGAATCAAGGATCACAGCGCGCACGCTTTCCGGGTAATCACGCATGATTGTCAGCGCCAGCCGCGAACCATAAGACACCCCGTACAGATTGACCTGCTGGTAGCCAAGAACGCGGCGTAGATCATTGACATCCGCGGCGCTGGCGGCACTGTTGTAAGCAGCCAGGGCAACTCCCTCACTCTCCAAGCGCTGGCGACATGCGGCAGCGGCCTGAACCTCGAGGGCTTCTTGTTCCTGCACGCTGAATTGGCTGCTCAATAATGTGGGGGTGATGTTGAAGGTCTCGTAGCAGTACAATCCTGGCTGGCTCGTGCCCGTACCGCGCTGGTCAAAGACAACGTAATCACGCCTGGCCAGCACTTCGGCCATCCCATAGCCCAGGTAGTAGGAGACCAGGCTGAGCGAGGGGCTGCCTGGTCCGCCCGAAAGATGGATCACCGGGTCGGGCTGGCGATCCGGGCCCGTGCTGCGGAATATTGCAACATGCAGGCGGACCTGTCGGGAATCTGGCTTTGAACGGTCCTCCGGAACGACCAGAAACCCGCACTCCGGGGCATACCCGGCCGGTATCTCAAACTGGCATGGAGCACTCTCAAAGCGCGGCTCGTAGATGGGTGGCATCTGGGTTGGCGATGTCTGTGTGCCCGGGGCTGGAGACGGGGCCGCTGGCATGGGCGTGTCTACCCCCTGCGTAGCCAGCGGGAAGTTACATGCCAGGCTGACCAGCAGAACTATCAGCCACGCGTATCCGGCGGCCAGGTCTCCTCGTTTCAAATGTTGCATTACGTATGCACTTATCCCCATCACATCGTAGCGTTTGGATAATGGTAGAACACGAACCGCGCATGCGCTACCCTTTTTGGAATCAGAAAGGGCTGTGCGTTCCATCTGGCAGCACAGCCCGCGTGTATCAGGCCCAGCAAAGGTCAACTAGCCGGCATATTCGAGTTCCGTAAGTAAGGCTTGGCCAGGTAGTTCACCCCTTTTCCCAGCCTCCGCGAAGGCTTCCTGCCAGAATGCTTCTTGCGCCATCGTGGGGATGCGCTTGCGGTGCCTGGCCAGGTGGCAAGTGTACTCCACCCGCAGTCCACTGACCTCAATCACTCTTGCCTGGCCGCAGCGGACAGCCTCCGTAGCAATCACACTGGAAACAAACCCGACACCCAATCCGGCCTGCACCCCGGTTTGGACCGCTTTCTGTGAGGGTGTCACCATACTGGAATTGAGTTCATCGATGCTGATTTCATGGCGCAGCAGGGCGGCACGCAGAGCTCCGTAAGCCGGGGTATCTTCGGCGTACAGCAGCACATTCTCGTCGAGCAAGGCAGCAGGCTGAACCGCTTGGCCGAGACCGCCCCAGGGGTGATCAACCGGCGCAATTAAAACGAGCCGGTCGCAAAAGAACGGCTGGCTTTCTATCTCGCGGTAAGGTTCGACGTGACTGGTCAGTGCGATATGGATGGCTCCATCAAGCAGCTTATGAAGCACATCCTGTGTGCTTGTGATCTCGCTGGCAACGTGAACCTGCTTATGAGCCCTCTGCAGGCGAGCAATGAGGGTTGGCAGCACATAGTGCCCTACTTCAGTGTCACATCCCAGGCGGAGCAGCCCCACGATGCTTCCGCGTAAGGAGGCCATGGACTCCTCAACCTGTTCCGTACGCCCGATCAGATCACGTGCCAGAGGCATCAGCTCATGCCCGGCCTCGGTCAGGGTAATATGCCTTCCAGTACGATGGAACAGCTTCAACTCCAGCTTCTCTTCGAGGGACCGAATTTGCATACTCACGGCTGGCTGCGAGATGCTCAGACGCCGCCCCGCTTCCGAGAAATTCTCAGTCTCTGCTGCAGCAAGGAACACGCGCAGTTCATGGATATCCAGCATTGGTTTAGCTCACAGGGTGAATGACAAGACACAAAGAAAAGAGAAAACCTGCGGCAAAGCACAGGTGATTGTGAAATCATTGTAGCTGCTGCTATCATGGCAGTGAAAGTGCCATTTATCACTTTGGGCTCTTACCCTCCTCGGGCACACAGGATCACAGGGTATGACACTCTTCTACCTCGCACTCGCCTGGCTCAGCGGCATTGCACTGGCACACGTTATGGCGCTGCCCTCGTGGCTCTGGTTGATCCTGGCCTGCCTTGCCGGGGGGATCACGATCTACACACGCCGTCATGTGCATTGGCGTGTGGTCTTCGCATGTGGTGCGTTGTTTGCCCTGGGGGGTATGCGGCTTGTTCTTGCCCAGCCTTCACCCGGGCCGCACGATCTGGCTTCATATCATGGCGGTGGGATAGCAACCATTCATGGTGTTGTGGTCGCCATGCCCGATCCCCGCGAGACCCATACGAATCTGCGTGTCCGGGTGCATTCGCTCTCACTCGCTGACGGTACTCAGGTTGAGGTGGATGGTCTGGCCCTTGTTCAGGCGCGCAATGCAGAGGGAATCCGCTATGGAGACCCCGTTGAGGCAAGTGGTTTACTTAGCGCTCCCCCCGTCTTCGATGATTTTTCCTACCGCGATTATCTGGCACGCCAGGGTGTATACAGCTTGCTTCGCTTCGCTTCTGTACGGATAACTGGCCCACGAGAGGCTAATCCCCTGCGTGCAGTATTGGTCGATTTCCGTTCTATCGCGCACATACGCATCCAACGCCTGCTGCCCGACCCGCAGGCAGCGCTGCTGAGTGGCATCCTATTGGGGATAGAGAGCGGCATCAGCCCCGAGGCGCGCGAGGCTTTCAATCGCACCGATACAACACATATTATCGCCATCTCAGGGGCTAATATGGTGATTGTTGCTGGCCTGGTAGCCGCTGTCGCGCGCCGGTTCACACAAGGGGTCTGGATGACGGTTATCACCATCGCGGGTGTGCTGGTATACGCGGCGTTTGTCGGTGGAGACGCTGCAGTTACGCGGGCCGCCATCATGACCACGCTGTACCTGGTTGCGCAGCAGCTCGGCCGCGAGACGTATGGACCGGCATCTCTGGCTTTTGCCGCTTTGCTGCTGACTGCCGTGAATCCACTCACATTATGGGACCTCAGTTTTCAGCTCAGCTTCCTTGCGACACTGGGCCTGATCCTGTATGTGGACCCACTGCAGAAAGGCCTACAGGCACTCTTGGAGAGGCTCGGTTCTTCCAAGCGTGCGGGCGTTATCGTGGGCGTTCTTTCTGATGCACTGCTTGTGACCATCGCTGCTTTAATCACCACACGGCCATTACTGGCTTTCTACACGGGGCGCTTTTCACTCGTCTCGCTTCCCACTAACCTGCTAATTGTCCCGCTCCAGACGCCGATTATGGTATTAGGAGGGTTGGGGGTGCTGCTCTCGTTTGTGCTGTTCCCGGCAGGACAGGTGCTCACCTGGGGTGCCTGGCTGTTCCTCAGCCTGACGCTGTGGGTTGTCCGTGGCTTCGCTGCTCTGCCCTTCGCTTCCCTGGACCTGCATGACGTACCGGCGGCTGCCGTATGGGGAAGCTACCTGGTTATTTTTGGCCTGACAGCCCTCCTTTCAGGGCCAGCGCCGATGCGTGAGCGGCGCTTTAGTTGGCTGCGGCAGGCTCTGAGCACAAAACTGCTGGCGGGAACTGGCGTACTCGTCGCAGCTCTGGCCATTGCTGCCGCAGTCGCAATGCCGGATGGCCGCCTTCATGTGCATGTGTTTGATGTGGGCGCAGGTGAAGCCGCGCTGATCACGAGCCCCAGCGGCCGGCAGATACTCGTTAATGCGGGGGGCAGCACACGAGAGCTGCTCACAGGCCTGGGCGACGCCCTGCCCTTCTGGGATCACCGGATCGATCTGATCGTATTAACCGGTGGGAAGCAGGACCATATACAGGCGCTGGAGCGCATTCTACGCCGTTATCATGTTGAAACAGCCCTGGTACCTGCCGGGCTGGACCCGGCTATCATGGCTTCTCTGACTCAGCAGGAAGTCCGTGTGATCCAGCCTGTGCAAGGAACAACGTTCAGCGTTGGTGATGGTCTGTCTCTGGAAATAGCCGGCGTTGCAGGCAGCGCAGAGGATGAGCCTGGATCGCTTATGGTGCGGCTCATTTACCAGGATGCATCTTTTCTATGGTTAAGCGAATCACTGCCGGATGCGCTGCAGATCACCAGTGAAAGGACCCCTGCCGTGGTGATCATCCCACGTGCTCAGGCAGAGAGTTCAAATCTCTCCCCCTGGATGGAGCGGCTCGCCCCGCAGGCTGCTGTGCTCAATATAGATCCGGGCGAAGATGTGCCGGATCCCGATCTGCTTGCATGGATGGAGACACACAATACGGCGGTCTACCGAACGGATCAACAGGGGACTGTTCGCTGCACCAGCGACGGCGAACGTTTGTGGTTCGATACGGAACGCTGATCAGCGGCGTGGTTCGGCTTCGCCCGAACTAAGCATCACCCGGCTGAACAGCACATCAAACCGCACTGTGATTGTGTTTATTGCACCCTGTTCGATCTCCAGGTCTGTATAGAATACCAGCTCGCCCCCGCCATCCGGGCGGCGGGGAGTGGCGATTTTCAAATACAGGTGCCAATCGTCCCGAACCCGTGGCAGGCTCAGCGCGAAGTTGCCTTGATCATCCGAGGTCGTTTGGACGCTGACAGGTTTCCAACCGTGGCCCTGGCGGCCGCCATAATCAAACGAATGCACCGCTTGCAGGGTCACCCCGCCCATTTGCTGCCAGCGATCATCAAGCACAACACCCCGCAAAACCGTGCTGGTTGGCAGCAGGGCACGCAGGTATTCAGGCCCTGCTGGGTCTGTGATCTCGGCCAACGCTTCGATCACCTGCTCGCGCGGCAGTATGTCGGCCAGGTCCCGCAGGGCAAGCGCTGCCGCTCGATTATTGAGTTTAACAAATCCACGCAGTGCGCCTGATCGCAGCTCACCATCATTGTGATAAGCTATCTCTGTCAACAGCACAATAGCCTGGGAGTGTTTGCGCTCAACCAGCAGTTCCGCCAGGATGCGCTTTCCCGCAGTCCCTTGATCACCCGCAAACTCAATCAGGGCATCGAGCGCGTCAATACCCAGGTCTGAGAGTGCGTTAAGTGCAACCTGGGTATTGCGGTAGCCAGGCGGCGGTGGAGGCTCAGCCAGGAAACGGAACAGGATCAAGGCCGCTTCAGGCGTCCCAATCGCCGCCAGTCCGCGGGCTGCCAGCGCCGCTTTGGTGCCATCCCCATAATAGAGTTGGCGTTGGTAATAGGCCAGAGGGCGTTTATCGCCCAGCCGCAGCAAGGCCCGCGCAGCAGAAGCTGCCACCTCTGCTGCATCAACCTGCCCGGCCTCACGCTTGAAACGGCGATATAAGGGCCCCCGTGCTATCTTGAGCCCGGAAAGACCGAGTTTCTCCGCGGCTGCACCGCGTATGGCCGGATTAGGGTGACGCAGCGAGCGCAGCAAATCCCCCAGGGTGTGCATGCCGCTTACAAATACTCCCATTTCAGCCAGTTCGTTTGTATGCTGTGGCGAAGGCTGGCTGCCGCTCTTCAGAGCAGCATTGGCAATTGCTTTGCGTTTCCCTGATGGCCAGCTGGCGTATTGCTCGCTGCGCATGACGATCTCGAGGATTCGACTTTGATGCTCCCTCACGGCACCCAGTGCATCAAAATCATTGCGCAGAATCGCATCACGCACCTCTCGGGCAACCTCCGCCCGATCGCTGTTGATAGCCGCCAATGTACGCTCGGCAATACGTGCTGTATCTGTGCGAAGGCTGAACATCACCCCGATTAAGGTATCTATTGCCTCAGGGGTGCCGATCCGGGCCAGCGCGTCCAGGCTCCAGCGTATGGCGTACTGGTCGCCGCCGCTGCGTATGATCTCGGCCAGGTGCGGCACTGCTTCAGGCTGTCCCAGCTCCCCGAGGGCTTGCGCAGCACGCCGCCGTACCAGTAGGTCTCGATCTTTCAGCGCGCGGCACAGGCCGCGCATGTCGCCCCGCTCCAACATTCGTTCGACTTTTCTGGTGGAACTCATCGCATGTTGTACCCTGTAACCTCTTCTAAATTCAGCAGCACGCATTTCAAGTGTACCGCGCAGCACACGCTGCCAGCGAACGCAGTATTATCCCTTTTATCACAAGCTCGACACAAAGAGGGTGCTACACTACAATCAGGATAAATGCTGTGGGAATTCGGCACGCTAACAGGGAGGAGTCGCGCTGATGGTGGAACGCGATAGGGAAAAGGCACCCACGCAGATCGACAAGAGTGAGGAGAGGTTGATCGGCGAACAGGCCCGTTGGGAACGAGAGGTTTTAGAACCAACACTCCGGAACACCCCCGAACGCGCGGACACTTTCATCACAACCTCTAGTGCGCCAATCAATCGTCTCTACACACCACTTGATCTCCCGGGCTTTGATTATCTGGAGGAGCTTGGCTTCCCGGGTGAGTATCCTTATACCCGTGGAGTTCATGCGACGATGCATCGCGGCCGCTTGTGGACGATGCGTCTGTTTGCCGGGTTTGGCACTGCCGAAGAGACCAATGAACGGTTCAAGTACTTAATTAAGCAGGGGCAGGGTGGTCTCTCCGTGGCTTTTGACCTGCCAACTCTGATGGGCTATGACTCAGACGCCCCTGAAGCCCTCGGTGAGTTTGGGAAATGCGGTGTGGCGGTCTCCTCTTTGAAAGATATGGAGGTCCTGTTCGACGGCATCCCCATGGGCACGGTCTCCACCAGCATGACCATTAACTCCCCGGCCGCCGTTATCTGGGCGATGTACGTCGCCGCCGCTGAGAAGCAAGGCTGTGACCGCCGCCACTTGCGAGGCACGCTTCAGAACGACATCCTGAAGGAATACATCGCTCAAAAGGAGTACATCTTCCCGCCCGAACCCTCCATGCGGCTGGTCACTGATACGATCGAGTTTGCCACGCGAGAGATGCCCGAGTGGAATTCCATTAGCATCAGCGGGTACCACATCCGTGAGGCAGGCTCTACTGCCGCACAGGAACTGGCTTTCACCCTCGCCGATGGGTTTGAGTATGTGCGCTGGGCATTAAAACGTGGCCTTGATATTGACGACTTTGCGCCCCGGCTCAGCTTCTTCTTTAATGCCCATAACGATTTCTTTGAGGAAATCGCAAAATACCGGGCTGCTCGCCGCATCTGGGCACGTGAGATGAAAGAGACCTTTGGTGCCCGGAATAACCGTTCGCTGTTGATGCGCTTCCACACCCAGACTGCGGGGGTATCACTGACGGCCCAGCAGCCGGAGACCAATGTAGTTCGCGTTGCGCTCCAGGCTCTTGCGGCAGTCCTGGGCGGGACTCAGTCGCTGCACACAAACAGCATGGATGAGGCGCTGGCTCTGCCATCCGAATTCGCTGCGAAGATCGCACTGCGCACCCAGCAGGTGATCGCTCACGAGTCGGGGGCCGTAAATACTGTCGATCCACTGGGCGGTTCTTACTTCGTTGAGGCACAGACGCGCCGTCTGGAAGAAGAGGCTTACGAGTATTTCCGCCGTATTGAGGAGCTGGGTGGTGTGCTTCCGGCGATCCACGCCGGATTTTTCCAGCGCGAGATCGCAGAAGCCGCCTACCGCTACCAACATGAAATCGACAGCCAGCAGCGCATCATCGTAGGAGTCAATGAATTTGTGGAGGCTGAGCCTCTGCGGATACCTATTTTGGAGATGGATGCGGAAGGCTACCAGCGCCAGCGAACCCGGCTGGAGGAACTTCGCCGTGAACGGGATGCGCAGTCAGTGGAGGCGGCCCTCAACGCGGTCCGTGGAGCCGCTGCAGATGAGGGCGAGAACTTGATGCCGTACTTGATCGACGCAGTCAAGGCCTATGCCACGCTCGGCGAGATCACAAATGCCTTGCGTGATGTTTTCGGCACCTATGAGGAGCCTACTTTCTTTTAATTCACAGTGTTCGCATGCGTACCGCTCGGGGTGGCCGCCTGGTCACCCCGTTATTTTGCTGTGCCTCGCCCGATGATGCATAATCCTGCCGCATCTATTTCCCGGCAGAACTGGAATCGAACATGGCACAGTTTTTTCCACTTGGTAAGCTGCCTCCCGAAGTTCTGAAGGCGCTGCTCAACCGCGCCCCGGCTGAGGACCCCCGTGTGATCCTTGGACCTCAGCATGGTGAGGATGCAGCCGTGATTGACCTTGGCATCGATCAGTATCTGGTCTTGAAGACGGACCCGATCACCTTCGCCACGGATGAGATCGGCTGGTATGCCGTCAATGTCAATGCCAACGATATTGCAGTAACGGGCGGAGTTCCCACATGGTTTATGGCCACGCTGCTGCTGCCCGCTGGTATGACCGATCAAGCGCTGGTCGATCGCATCTTCGATCAGCTTGTACAGGCCTGCCAGGGCTTGAACATCAACCTGGTTGGGGGTCATACTGAGATCACATATGGAATTGACCGGCCAATTGTTACCGGGATGATGATCGGGCTGGCACCGCGAGACAAGTTGGTTACAACCAGCGGCGCCTTGCCCGGTGATGTGCTGATTGTGACCAAAGGGATTCCGGTTGAGGCCACAGCCATCATTGCACGGGAGCGCGGCGGCGTTCTATCCGATCGGTTCAGCCCGGAGTTTCTGTCACGCTGTGCCGGTTATCTGTATGATCCGGGGATCAGTGTGGTGCGCGATACTCAGATCGCCCTGTCTGCCGGTCGGATCCACGCCATGCATGACCCCACTGAAGGGGGGCTTGCCACGGGGCTGTGGGAGCTGGCCGAAGCCTCGGGCCGGGCCCTGGAAGTAAGCCCCCATCTGGCGGTGCTGCCAGACTCACTTGCGATTTGCCAGGCGGTGGGCTTGGACCCGCTCGCTGCGCTTGCCAGCGGTGCTCTGCTGGTGGCTGCGCACCCCGACGATGCGGCAGAAATCTGCAAGCAGCTGACCGATGGCGGCATTCCTGCTTTTCAGATCGGGCGTGTGCTCAAAGGGGAGGCCTTGGTGTACTTATCCGATGGCTCCCTGCTGGCCCGCCCGGCACGGGACGAGATAGCCCGCTTATATGAATAAGAACCTCTAGGGAAGTTCTCCCATCCGCCTCAAGATCGATCTGGCCCGGGTAACCGAAAGTTCACCCCACAGCGGTAACTGCTGGAGATACTCAGGGTCCCCATAACGCTCATCGAGATCTAGGGCGCGTTCATAGGCCTGTTCAGCTTCGTCTCTCCGCACACTGGCATCCAGTGCCAGGGCCAGACCAGCATTGGAGTCTGCGGTGTCGTATCCACCATTGAGTGCCGCGGTGAAGGCATCCAACGCCCCTGATGTGTCCCCTGAGTCCAGAAGAGCAAAGCCCAGTTTGTAGAACAGTTCTGCGTCACTGGCACCCAGGGCCAGGGCCTTCTCGTAATCCTCGATAGCCCCTGATGTAAACCGGATGCGTTGCGACGCATATCCCCGCCCAATGTAGACAGCCGCAGATATCTCCCCCAGGTCGATAGCTCGAGAATAGGCATTTCGTGCCTCGTTCCATTCCTCAAGGGCAAGATGGACATCCCCAATGATGGCGTAAGCACGGCCGCTGCGCGGATTCAAGGCCAATGCCGCCTCGGTGTCAGCCAGCGCCCGGTTATATTCCTCAAGCTTGACGAGCAGGCGGCCTCGTGCAAGCAGAGCTTCAAGGGAACCCAGATCGCCCTCAAGCGCAGTAGAAAGGGCCTCAACTGCGGCCTGCAGGTCGCCGGTAGCCTCAAGTGCTTCAGCGCGGTACATCTGGTAGAGAGGCTGCGCGGGGGCCAGGTCAACCAGAGCGTTGAATGCAGCCAGGGCGCCTGCAGCATCACCGGAGGCCTGGTGGGTCCGCCCCAGATTCAGCAGCGGGATCACATTCTCAGGTGCCAGGTCACGTGCCTGTTCAAAGTCAGCGATGGCTTCAGGATATAGCCCCGCTGTATAGCGAGCAACTCCCCGCAGGTTGAGTGCCCAGGCCTGCCCTCCAGCAAGGGCTATGAGCTTGTCTGCTTGTTCGAGGGTCGCTTGAACATCTCCACTTGCCAGTGAAGCTAACGCCCGGTTGTAGTGGAGGGGAAGCCAATCCGGCTCAAGCAGCAGTGCTGAGTCAAAGGCTGCCTGTGCAGCCTCAAAATCACCCAGCGCCAGGTAAAGAGCGCCGCGGTTGGAAAGTGCTGCCGCGAACTCTGCATCCAGCCGAATGCTCTGGCTGTAGTCTCGCAGTGCAGCCACATTGTCAGCACGCCCCGCGTCTGCCAATCCGATCGCAAAGTTGACTATGCTGGCGTTCGCGTTGAGATAATCGGCAGGCACATCCCGCCCTGTGCTCTGCATCTCGCGTAAGCGCACTGCGGCTTCCTGATAGCGGCCCTCCCGAATTTCCAGTAACCCGGCTACAAGTTCTGCGGGGAACTCCAGATTATCCTCGCGGGTAAAAAACGGCGCAGGGCCAGGGGCCAGCAGAAGCCAGGCTGGTGCGTTGGAACCGACCTGTGCAAGCTCTGGCGTACCATACGAGATATCAATATACAGACGGAGGACGCCATCTTGCGCTTCCCCCCATTGAATGCTCAGGTCGCTCTGGACAGAAGCCTGGGCATAAGTAGTCTCATCCAGGGGAAATACGCTGGGGACTTCATCCAGGGTGGCCCTTTGTAAAGCATCCTCCAGCGCTCCCTGCAGATCCGCGTTTATTGAAGCAGCATCCGCCGTTTCGGGGCCAATCACCGCAATCCAGGGGCCGGAGGGCAGTGACAACTCTGTGGGCGTTGGCTCAGGCTCAGGGGTTGCCTGAGCAGCAGGGATCGCAGTCCGCGTCGGCTGCATCCCGGCGGGAATTGGTGCTGCGGCCGTACAGCCGCCAACGATGAGCGCAAATAGCCCCAGCGCCCACAGGATGATCAAAGGGCGGCCGTGGCCGCCCAGGTTAATCTCAGCTTCTTGCTTGGCAGAGTTCAATTGAGACCCCTTAGTATTCCGCTAAACTCAGCTATCAGGTTCTGCCGGTAGTATTTGCCCTTGAATTACGAACAACCTGAGCTCCACAGGGCGATCAAGTTCCAGTGTCAGTTCCTGCTCCAGCTCCGCCAGCTCTGCGCGCTCTACCGGGCGGTCGATATAGGCTGTACCTGTTACAACGATTTTTTGCAGCGTCACAGAGGTTTCGACTGTTGCCATTCCGTTCTCGGACCAGGTCTGGACCGTTTCCTCCACAATACGTTGGGCTTCAGCTTCTAACGCACCCTCACGGACGCTTTCGAATAAGATCAGTGCCAGGGGGATGCTCACTACGGCCAGTGCCACGAGTGAGATCAAAATACCCTGTCGCAGTGACCGCTGACGCTCTGCGCGTTGCGGTGCCCTTAATCCGAGCAGTAGGAAGACCAGCGTCGCTGCGACGATGATACCGGCAAGGTTTGCAACGAACAACAGCATGGCCCCGAAGGCAATTGTCACAGGGGCTGTGCCTGCCGCGGCCATCGCAAAGCCGATGCCGATGGCACACACGGGAGGCATCAAGGCAGCAGCAATGGCCACGCCGGGCAACGCCTCACCGACTTCTTTGCGGCCCAGCGCATACGCGCCTGCCATGCCAGACGCCAGGGCAACCAGCAGATCGAGCAAGGTGGGCTGCGTGCGTGCCAGAACCTCTGGCGTGGGGCTGCCGATCGGGGCAATCAGTGTCAGCAAAATCGCAATGAAGATACCCAGCAGCACACCTTGCAGTGTAGACGTCAGCGCACTGCGCAGCATACGTGCATCCCCAAAGACGATCCCCACCGATGAAGCCACAATCGGGCTCATCAAGGGGGCAACCAGCATCGCACCAATGATTACGGCGGGGCTGTTCAACAGCAGCCCCAGCGTGGCGATCACAGCAGAAAGTGCGATCAGCACAAAGTAGTTGATATTTGGTGTGGATGCCTGGCGCATGCGCTGGTAAAGCTCAATCTGCTCCTGTGAGGTCAGCGTGGGCAGCAGATCATAGAGGGACTGCCACGCCTTGCGCGCCACAAACTGGCCCAGCCCCGAATAATTACGCACCAAAGCCAGGGGCTTATCCGATTTCTGGGAAAGCTGCAGCGGCACAGCGCCAAACCACTGCTGCGACATAAAGCCCTGTTCGCTTGCTCCCATCAGGATTGCATCTGCATCTTGCGCAGCGTCAAGGATACCTGCCACAGCACTGCGAGCCGTGGCCACCTTAACGCGAACTTTGGCAGGGTCGCTCATCCCAGACCGGATATCCCCCAACAATATATGCCCATCTTGAACGGCCTCCTGGCCGTTTAACGTCCGGGCGATATTGATCAGGAGCACCTCGCCATCTGAAGGGGTCAGGGCAACCGCCAGGTCCGCTGCGCAGGGGGCATTTGGGCCGCCACCTACTGGGACCAGCACGTTGCGTGGTGCAGAATCCCAATCTCCGCGAGCGATCACCACGTCACAGGGAGCGTTTTCGATCACCTCGTCAAGGATATGGCCGACCCGTCCGCGTGAGGGGTCCTGCTGATGGGCGGGCCAGCCCATTACAACCAGGCGGGCTTGCTCCTCGCGCACCGTATCAAGGATACCCTGGGGTACACTGCGCGAAAGGCGTGTCACACCTTCAGCGTTAACCCCATACTGTGCCCGGATCTCGCCTATGACCCGCTCCAGTAAGGCATGCCGCCCCTGGGCTTCCCCGCGCGCAGATTCAAGCGGTAGTTGGCTGGGTACATCGATCACCTGTACCAGCATCAGGTGCCCTTCATGGGACCGTGCGACCAACGCACCGAAGGCCGCCAGCTTCGCCGCTGTATCAGGATTGGCCACTGCAACAACAACCGGGTAGGCAGAGGTGATATCTGGAAAGCGGCTGGTATCCTGAAACACTGTCAGCCCGATATGCGTCTCACGCATACCTTCGCGCGCACTTCGCCAATACAGTATGGCACCAATACCAGCCCAGAAAACCCCTCCGAGCACCGCCAGGCCAGGCAGGGCAAGTATGAGCAGAAAGCAAAGTGCAGCGCCAACCGCAGGGATAACAGGATAGATGGGAAGATGCACGGACCGCGCTGCCGCCCTTGGATGCCTTGCCATCAGAATGGCTGTGACATTCACCATGATCTGCAGGACCAGATAGGGGAAAGCAGCCATGCCCGCCAGCAGCATCGTAGGCGGGGTCGTGTTGATATTGAACACCTGACCGACCTGCGTGGCAGCAGCCACGATCAGGGCAGCCAGCAGGGCATTGCTGCTCAACATAACAACAGGTGTGCGGAAATGTGTGTATGATGCCAGATAGTTCTCAGGGACCCAACCATCTCGCCCAATGATCTGCAGCCGGTGAACCATGAGCAAGCTCAGCGCTTGCATGGCTATCGCGCCCACCAGGGCCGTGAGGGCATATGCGGCGGCGCTGCCATAAACGGGGAGTACTGCCTGCACAAGGTCCGCAAAAGTCGTAATCCCAGGCATTCGCCAGCGCATGATTAGATGAAACGCCAGAGTCAGGAGCGGCCCACCAAACCAGAAGAAGCTGGAGACTGATAGGGCACTCTTGTTTCGAGCCCCCAGTTCGGCCTCCAGTTCTGCTACCCACATCGCCCCACAGAGCAGCACAGTCCAGGTCATCAGAGAAGTACCTTGGGGGGGGGTACGGGGTGGCGCTCCGCCGCCCTTGCCCAGCACAAGTACCACAATGACCGCCAGCAAGGCAAACATGATGACTATGGTCCACACCGCAACGCGCCAGCGAGGCCGCACACGTACCATGTTTGCCAGGGCGAATACCACCAACAGGGCGACGGTCAGAAGAGGGACGCTTATCAGAGGGGGGATGATCTGGCTTGCAAGCTGATGCAGTGAGCTGGCTATCGTATAGGCAAGCAGTGCGCTGAGCCCAGCCCAGCCCAGCAGGTAGGTCCACCCTGCAGCGAATGATGTGGTATTGCGCTCAAGGGCGCGCACCAACCGGTAGCTTCCCCCTGCCAGCCCGATCCAGCTCCGCAGTTCCAGATGGCTCAGCAAAGAGGGCAGCATGAGCAGAAGAAGCACCCCATATGCCCAGGGAGCGTTCCTCCCCCCTTTAGTAAGCAAGGGGTCAACAAGCCCAAAGAATCCCAGAATTACCCATAGCCCAACACCAACTACCAGTGCTGCAGGCGTACTGAGTTGATAGCTCCTCCTTACGGAGATGACACCTGGTTCTGGCTTGTGGTTTGACACAGTATTGCCCTCTCTCGATGCACACCCTGAGAAAGCTCAGGTTATGCCAGGGATTGAGTTGGTCGCTGTCGGGCTTACATTACTGCATGCCAGGGCAGGGTGTCAACTGAGGCAAAAAAACACCCGGATGTCACCGGGTGTTTGTGTGTGCTGATCGGTTTATCGCTTAATAGTCAAGGTGGCGTTCTACTACAGCCTGTATCTGTGAGGCGGGCATCATCCCCACCAGGCGTTCAGATAACTGGCCATGCTTGAAGATCATCAGCGTTGGGATACCCTGGACCCCATATACTCCTGCGTAATGGGGGCTCTGGTCCACGTTGACCTTCACCACCCGAAGCCGGCCTGCATAACTCCTTGCGATGGCATCGAGCGCGGGCGCTATCATCTGGCAAGGTGCACACCAGGGTGCCCAGAAATCTACCAGAACTGGCAGAGTGGCTGCCAGTACCTCACGTTCAAATGTGGCGTCAGTCGCATGAACCGGGCGTCCTGGGTGCCCTGCAGCTGCTGGCTGGGGTGCGGCCGGACCTGTGGTGCTGCGCCCCAGCAGTTGCGCCACATGTGAGCTCAGATCATCGGGGCGGGCTACATGGACTCTGGTTATCTCGCGGCCCGCGTGCAGCCCGATTGCCAGCGGGGTACTATCGACGGCAAATCGTTGCATTCCGATCGGGTTCTCACGGGCATTGATCTTGGCCACAATTAGCCGCCCAGCCTCGCGTGATGCCAGCGCAAGCAGGTCCTTGTTATAGGGCGCAAGGACTTGATGATCCTGCCAGAAAAACAGCATCACCGGCACCGGAGCCTGCAGCAGGCGATCCAGACTCCCGTCGTGGGCGATGATCGGTGCATCGAAAAGGCGAGCCATGGCTCGTTTTTACCTCAAGGACTGAAGATTCAAGATTAAATTATCTTAATAAAGATACCAACCTTCTGTAAGATTCGCGCTAGAACGCCATCAGTATCGCATTAATGTGGGGTATGCTTGAATCAAAAGCGAGCGCCCGTGCAGGCACTCGCCAGTTTTCTCGTTTTGTTTCAGGTTACCGCCCAATGTGCATGGGCATGATCACATGGGTAAATGTGCTGTCGTTCACCGGTCTGACCACACCAGGCTTATCGGGGCGCGAAGTCCCGATCTCGACCCTATCAGCAGTGATCTCGTTGAGGACTTCGATTAAGTACCGTGCATTGAACGCGATTTCCAAGCCGTCCCCCTCTATGGAGGCATCGACTACGCCTTCGTTCTCCCCGGTCTCCGACGCACTGGCACGAACACGCAGCAGTCCTACCATGCCTTCTTTTGGCTCAACAGCCAACCGTACAGTGTGGTTGGCTTCCCGTGCGAAGATATCCGCGCGCTGCACGGCTCTTAAGAGATCGGCGGTAGGCACTACAGTGCGTGTCCCGAAATCACGGGGGATGATCTGCTTCCAGTCGGGGAATGCCCCTTGAATGAGCTGGGTCACCACGTCAACATCTGGCATATGAAAGAGAACCTGCGACCGCTCGCGTGGCAGCACCAGGAAGACCGGTTCTCCCAGATCAATACCAATCCGGGTCAGTTCACTGAGAGTGCGTGCGGGAATGACCACCTGGAAGTTGCCAAAGAACTCGGTTTCCACCGGAACCTCGCGGACAGACAGCCGGAAACCATCAGCAGCTGCCATAGTCAGGACGCCGTCCTGATAACTGACCAGAACGCCTGTCAGTATCGGGCGGCTGTCATCCTTCGCGGCAGCAAAGGCAACCATGCTGATTGTTTCCATCAGCACATCAGCCGGGATGGCCAAGACATCGTCCTCATCCCCGGGCTCAGGCATAATTGGGAACTCATGCGCGTCAATGCCCTTGATGCTGGCCGTCGTCGCCCCACAGGCAAGCTGCAGCGAATTAGTGCGTACTGCTACCTCTAAATCCACTCGCTCAGGGGACAGTTTGTTGACCAGATCGCTCAGGGTGCGTGCTGGGACGGTCAGGGCACCGTCCTCTTCAACGGAGGCACCAATCCAGGCAGTGACGCCCATATCAAGGTTTGTTGCGGCAAGGCGCAGACGCCCATTATCGGTTGCGAGCAGAACGTTGGATAGGATTGGCAGCGTTGTGCGTGAACCAACAGCCCTGCCGACGATGTTCAGCCCGCGTGCCAGATTCTCTTGCAAGCACGAGACACGCATACCCATGACCTTCACTCCTGCAAAGTTAGGGTATAATGGCGTTAGAACGCCGTTATTTGATGTAAGTATACAACATATGTTGTACTACTACAAGCGAATCGGCTGCTATTAAACCTTCTCCGGTGATTAACGGTACTTATATGGCACTTTCTTCACCGCTAGGAGATGCACAATGGCGGGCTTCAATCCCTTCCAACTGCTTAAAATTCTGAGCCCTGGCATGATCTGGCGCAGCATGACCTATCCTCGTCAGGTTGCCATCGATATCATTCACGCCACACAGCCTGACCTTCGAGGCACCGCGTTCTGGAACGCGGTGCGGCGCCTGCGCCAGGCTGAGCCTGTGCCCCCCCTGCCATCACAGGAATTCACAGCGTTCGGAGATGTACGCAGCATCGAACAGGATAGCCCCCATGAAGTCACCATTGTCGCGCAGGGGGGAATCCTGAGGATCACCGCGCTTGCAGACGATCTGATCCTCCTGAGGGCAAGCCGCACGGGCACCTTCGAGGAGTTGTTCTCCTATAGCGTCGCAAAAGCACCCTCCGAGTGGCCTGGCAAGCCGATCCGCGTGCTCGAAGGCCAGAGCCAGGCCACATTGGTCACCGATAACCTGCGGCTGCAGATCAACCTGACTCCTTGCCGTGTTACCCTGCTGGATCCTACTAATCAGCCGCTGCTCAGCGAGACCACAGGGGCGGCGTTTCACCCATCCGGTGCGATACGCTGGGAGATCTCGCGTGAACTGAACGCGCCGCATTATGGGCTTGGCTCCAAGCCATTCTCGCTGAACCTGGCTGGCCGCCGCTACGAGCTATTCAACACCGACCCTGCCGGGTATGACCGGGGGCGAGATCCCATCAACATGAGCATCCCCTTTGTGCTCACGCTGCTGCGGGGCGGGGCGCTCGGATTGTTCTTTGATACCAGCTATCGCGCCTGGGTGGATCTGGGTTCGGAGCAGCCGGAGGCCTTGAGCTATCAGGCGGTTAATGGGGAACTGCGTATCTACATCTTCACCGGAGAACCAACGGCTGTATTGGAGCGCTATACCGAGCTGACCGGGCGTATGTCAATGCCGCCCCTGTGGGCGCTTGGTCTACACCAATCGCGTTGGAGTTATTACCCTGCGCGCCGGGTCCGCCGCATCGCACGCCAGTTCCGCAAGCGCCGTCTGCCCTGTGATGTGATTCATCTGGATATCCACTATATGCGCGGCTACCGCTGTTTTACCTGGCACCCGCGCAGGTTCCGAAAGCCACGCAGGCTAACACAAATGCTGCACGAGCGGGGATTCAAAGTCCTTGCAATGATCGATCCCGGCATTAAGGTCGATCCGGGCTATCACGTATATAAAGAGGGCTTGGCCCGTGGTGCCTTTATCAAATATCCGGATGGGACTCCCTATCGAGGCCCCGTCTGGCCGGGGTATTGCCACTTCCCTGATTTCACGGACCCCAGAGTGCGCAGTTGGTGGGGTGATCTGTACAGCCCGTTGATCGAAGATGGTGTTGATGCTTTCTGGAATGATATGAATGAGATTGCCCTGATCACAGCCAAACCCGCCTCAGTCCCCGATGTTGTTCAGCACAGTTACGAGGGTAGGGGCGCTTCCCACGACCGCGTACATAATGTGTATGGAATGCAGATGGCCCGGGCCAGCGTGGAGGGGCTGGCACGCCTGCGCCCGGAACGCCGCCCATTTATCCTCACCCGTTCCGGGTGGGCAGGGATTCAGCGTTATGCGGCCCACTGGACGGGCGACAACGGCAGCACGTGGGATCACCTCAGGCTCTCGATCAGTATGGTGCTGAACCTGGGCCTTTCAGGGGTCGCATTCACCGGCCCAGACACCGGAGGATTCGCAGGCACTCCCACACCCGAGTTATTTGCTCGTTGGATGCAGCTTGGTGCACTCACTCCCTTCTTTCGCGTCCACACGATCATCGGTTCACCAAATCAAGAGCCCTGGTCATTTGGCCGCGAGGTGGAGGCAATCAGCCGCCGTTACCTTGAATTGCGCTACCGCCTGCTCCCATACATTTACACAACCGTCTGGCAAGCATCCATTCACGGCACACCGATCATGCGCCCGTTGTCTTTGATGTACCCAACTGACACTCGGACGCACTCTCTGGAGGATGAATATCTCTTTGGTGACAGCCTCCTTGTTGCACCCATTCTGGATGAAGGGGCAATCAGCCGTCAGGTCTATCTGCCTGAAGGCAGCTGGTATGATTTCTGGTCTCGCCAGCAGTATCATGGCCCGGCTGCCATCCAGGTTGAAGCCCCCTTGGAGGTGCTGCCTCTCTTTGTACGTGCCGGAGCGGTGCTCCCCCTCTGGCCGGTGCAGCAGTATGTGGGCGAGAAAACTATCGAGGAGCTCGAACTACAGGCCTATTGGGGTCAGGGTGAGCATCACAGCATGTTGTATGAGGATGATGGTGTGAGCACGGATTACCAGAAGCCTGTAAACCATCGCAGGTCTCGTTTTACACTGCGTGGGGCCAGTCCAAGTACCGGCAGTCTGCTCCATATACTTGAGGACGGTGAGTACCAGCCATCTTACCAGCAGGTCTGGGTCCACCTGATCGGGTTGGATCAGCGGCCGAAAATTCGCGACGTATCAGGAGCACGCCCGCTTGAAGAAGGTGAGGATCCCTCAACCGGAGCCTGGAGACTCAGATTGGAAGGCCCCCGGGGGTTTATGCTCAGCCTGAGTTAACAAATGGCGCTTTTCTACATCTTCTTGCCTGGGCGGTTCTGTAAATGACCGCCCTTGCATTCGTTGTGTGTCATTAGATGTCACAAGTTAATGTATAATTATAGATAAGGTGATTGTATTGGTATTAATAAAGGAGGGGTATATGTACCGGCACAAGGCCCCAACACATAATGCCCAGCCAAGCTTTACTATCAAACGCTCGGCCCTGCAGCGGATCCCCCCATTACTCCACAACCTGCTCGCTGATACAAGCCCACCTGTTCTTGTGGCATTGTCCGAGCGCTATGGCCTGCCACGCGTACCTGGTTTGAATCGCCACGCACTAATCGACCGGCTGCTGCGCCATCTCTCGGCCGCTGAACTGAACAGGCTGGCCGACGATCTGATTGCGGCTCGCTTCGGCGGGCTTTCAACAGAGGCCCTCTTAGCGGCTGCGCTTGAGCACGACGCCCGCCGTGCAGCAAGTCGTGGGTCACAGGTTCGCCCTCGTATGGATCAGGTCTCGCCCGATGATGCTGTCTTGCTGGAACGCCGTGGGCGCCGCTGGTCCTACACGATGCGGGGGCATGACGTAACCATCGATCTTGAAGCACGCACACTTGCCTGCGATTGCCAGTTCTTCAGTTTTGCTGCACGCCGTCACGCGTTGTGCAAGCATATCGCAATGGCTTTCAGCCTCATCCCTGTAACTTATGCTCGTGATGCATTGATCGATCTGCTGGTCTGGCGCGAGTATGGCACTGTAGAAATGCCTGGCTGGCGTTTCATCAGCTCACAATAACCAGGGCCACGGCGGCGCAGCCCCCTTCGCCGCCCGCCCCTTCCTTTTGACCGTCTATCCTCACTGCGCTATAATCTGCGCTCGGGTAAAATCCCTGTGACTTGCTTTCCGCCGCCCCGCAGGAACGGGGCGGATAACTTGTGTTCACACAACAATTGGGGGATGTGTCGTCATGCCGAAACGTACCTGGCAACCCAAAAAGCGCAAGCGGGCACGTACTCATGGCTTCCGCGAGCGCATGAAAACCCGCAATGGGCGGGAAGTATTAAGCCGTCGCCGTGCGAAGGGCCGCAAACGCCTGGCTGTACAGGCGCGCCATGTCAAGAAGATCAACTGGAACGCCGGGTAGTACTGTTCACCGATGCTCCCTAAACGGGCGCGTCTAAGACGTCAGATTGATTTCGAGCGCGCGCGCACAGCAGGCAAGCATTGGCGTGATGGCTTTTTGAAGATCAATACTGCTTCCAATGCGCTGGGTCACAACCGGTATGGATTTGTGGTGAGCCGGCGTATTGGCACAGTTGTAAAAAGAAACAGGCTGAAACGGCGTTTGCGCGCTCTGGTCAGGCAACAAACTGCAAATCTGGCAGTGGGATATGATGTGATAGTGATCGCACTTCCGGCTGCTGCCGGTGCAGACTATCACGAACTAAAACGGTCGCTTCGCACACTGCTTGAGCGTGCGGGGCTGGTACAGGGGAACGGCACTCTTGCATGAAGCACGTGGCCAAGTTCTTGATCCGCATCTATCAGCGCTTCATCTCGCCGCTCTTTCCACCCTCGTGTCGGTTCACGCCCACCTGCTCACATTACACCTACGAGGCTATTGACCGTTTTGGCTTCTTCAAAGGAAGCTATCTGGGTGCTCGCCGGATTATGCGTTGTCATCCTTTCAACCCGGGCGGCTATGACCCTGTACCTGAGGAGTTCCACCTTTGATCGCACGTGTCGAGCGTATCTTTTTGTTAAGCCTTGGCGGATTGTTTCTGCTCTTGCTGCTTTCCGGATGCAGCGGCAGTTCCGCCACGGCCCTGCTCGCTGGCACCAGTTGGCCTGGTATTACCACATATGGCGATGTGATCTATGTCGCTGCGGGCCCCCAGGTGCTGGCCATCCAGTCTGATGAACAGGGTGCTGACGTCCTGTGGGCATTCCCCGACGAGGCTCAGCGAGGCGTCTCTTTCTATGCAGCCCCTGCTGTTGATGACACGCTGCTGGTCGTTGGAGATTACAGCGGTAACGTATTTGCTGTGAATCCCGAGTCCGGCCGCCAGGTGTGGCAGGCACAGACTGGCACGACTAAATTCATCGGCAGCCCGGTATTTGACGAAAGCTTTATCTATATCGCTGGTGGCAATGGCGTCCTGCATGCGCTTGATCGTGACTCAGGCGCCGAGGCGTGGAGCTACACCGCCGAGCAGGGGATTTGGTCAACCCCCCTTTTGCAGGATGGTGTGCTGTACGTCACCTCACTGGACCGCCATCTGTATGCCATTGACGCCCAAACCGGCGAGTTGAGCTGGCAGTTCCCCAAGGATGGTCAGGCAGGTGATACACCATCCGCTGGCATGCTGGGCACGCCCCTGATCGTGAACGATACCATCTATGTCAGCAGCCTCAACAACGAACTCTATGCCATCGATCTGGCCACGCAGCAGGTACGCTGGACCTACTCAGCTTCCAACTGGATGTGGAGCAGCCCGACTTATCTCGAGGCGGAAAACCTGCTGATAGGTGGCGATCTGGATGGGAATGTCTTTGCGCTGAACGCTGAGACCGGGGAAGCTGCCTGGACCTATGAGGCAGCTGGCCCAGTAGTTGGCAATCCGGCACCCGGGGAGTTAAACGGCGAACCGGTCGTTTATATCACATCCGGTATTGAGAGCGGAGAAACAAACCTGTACGTTCTTAATGTCGCTGATGGAAGCCCGGCGGACACGGCGGTAAGCGTCAAGGCAGATTTCACGACACGCTTCCTGTTTTTCAACACGGGTGTTGATACGCGCGCTATCCCGATCTTCGCCCCCCCTCAGATATACAATGATATGATCCTGCTGGGTGCTCATCAGGGTGACTTTCCGCTTTATGCACTGGACCTGGAAACCCTGGTGATTCAATGGCGCTGTAACTTCACCGAGCAAACTTGCCTGTGAGCAAGAGCGCGTAGGGAGTAAAACCGGCATGTGGGACACATTTATCCTCAATCCGATGATCAACCTGATGCTCTGGTTCTACGGGCTGCTGGGCAACAGTTACGTTCTGGCCATCCTTGTGCTCACCTTCCTGATTCGCATGGCAACCTACCCGCTTCTGCTTCAGCAGACCAAGTCATCTTTTGCCATGCAAGAGCTGCAGCCCCAGCTCAAGAAGCTCCAGGAGAAGTACAAGTCAGAGCCCGAGACTTTGCAGCAGGAGACCATGAAGCTCTATCGGGAGGCGGGAGTCAATCCACTTGGTGGCTGCCTTCCTTCTCTGATCCAGCTTCCCATTCTGTTTGGGTTGTATCAGGCAATCACCCGTTCGCTCGCCAGCTCGCCGCTCCAGCTGATTGAGCTGTCGCAGCATCTCTACCACCCACTCCCTGCGATTTTGCAGTGGCTTCCTAAAGCACAGACCCTGATCCCGCTCAACAGCCGTTTCTTGTGGATGGATTTAGCCGCACCTGATCCGTTCTACGTGCTGCCGGTGTTGGTAGTCTTGACTACCTTTCTGTACCAGAAACTGCTCACCCCGCCCCCGCAGGGTGATGACCAGCAGGCGGCTATGTCCCGCAGTATGCAGATTATGATGCCCCTGTTTATTGGCTATATCTCAATTACATTCCCAGCAGGCCTGTCTGTTTACTGGGTGGCCGGTAACGTAATCGGGGTTGCTCAGTCCGCTTTGATGGGACGCGCCAGCTTGAAGAACCTGTTCGGCACAGAAGATGGAAGCTTCAGCCTTGCGGGATTCCTCGGTCTCAGCACCGCGGCGCCGAGCAAAACAGCCACTCGCAGCAGCAGGGGTAGCGGTAGGCGCAAATAAGACACGGTCGGGACATGGTTCCCGTTGATCAAGCACCCGTCCCAGTCAGAAGACCGAGGTTACATGATGAGTGGATCGGATATGCAGCCAGTGGACATCACTGGCGATACATTGGAAGAGGCGATCAGCAATGGTTTGATGCAGTTAGGGCTTTCCCGTAATGAGGTGATTATCGAGATCATCGAGGAAGGCTCCCGTGGGCTGCTTGGAATGGGTGCCCGTCAGGCCCATGTGCGGCTGATTCCCCTGCGCAGCCCGCGTCCCCCAATGCCTGAGCGCAAACCAGAGGCTCCCCTGAAAACCACCCCCAAGATATCAGAGCCCGTCGCGATCCCCCGGTCCGATCAAGCACCTCAGCCTGAGCCGCAGAAGTCAGTCATGCCGGTGGAAGATGAGGATGAGTATCAGGAGGTTGCCCAGTATACCGAGCGAACAACCAGCACCGAAGCTGAGGCACAGGTTGCTCGTGAGGCATTAACTGAGCTGCTTGGGCACATGGGCATTCACGCCACGATCAAGACACGGCGGGGGCAGCCCGCAGATGATGGTGAGGACGACGATATCCCCTGGGTGCTCAATATCCAGGGACGCGACCTGGGTATATTGATCGGCCGTCGCGGTGAGACTCTCAACGCCTTGCAGTTCATCGCCAGATTGGTTGTGAGCCGTGAGCTTCAGCAGCGGGCTTCATTCGTTATCGACGTGGAGGGATACAAGTCGCGTCGCGAAAATACCCTGCGCAGCCTGGCCCGCCGTATGGCTGAACAGGCCCGGCGCCAGCGGCGTACCATGACACTTGAACCCATGCCTCCAAATGAACGCCGGATAATTCACCTCACTTTGCGGGATGACAGAAGCGTTCGCACTGAGAGTGTTGGGACCGGAGATAATCGCAAGGTCACCATTATCCCTGTGGATCGTTGAGGCGGGTATCTCGCACTAAAGGGGCGCATGTCGCCCCTTTTTCTTTACACGAATGCCACTTATACTGTGCTCATGGCCGCCATTGACTACCTGCTGATAGGTCATGTAACCCAGGACTTAACGCCCACCGGGCCCGCCTTAGGAGGGGCTGTTACCTACGGGGGCTTGACAGCGCATGCGCTTGGCCGCCGCGTGGGGGTACTCACCAGCCTCCCTGAAAACATGGGGGCTGTCATTGCGCCGCTGCGGGTGCTGGATGTACGGCGTATCCCCGCAGCCGAGTTTACAACTTTCGAGAATATCTATACCCCTGCTGGGCGGATACAACATCTGCGCGCACGGGCTGTGGATTTATCCATCTCTGCGCTGCCCGACGGCTGGAACAACCCCGCAATCTTACACCTCGCTCCTGTCGCCAATGAGATCCCGTTGGATTGGGTTAACAAGGCAGTCTCCGGACTGCGCGTAGCCACTCCGCAGGGGTGGATGCGTCAGTGGGATGCCGAGGGGCGGGTAACCTATCGCCCCTGGCTCCACGCGGAATATGTGCTGCCCCGGATCGACGCCGTTGTCATGAGTATTGAGGATGTGCTTGGGGATGAGAATCTCCTCCGGCAGTATGCGAAACTCGTCCCGATCCTGGCGGTGACACGCGGCCCAGCCGGCAGCACCCTCTTCATCCATGGGATGCCGCAGCATATTCCAGCCCCTCGTGTCAGCGAAATCGGGCCTACTGGGGCAGGGGATATTTTCGCCGCTGCGTTCTTTATTTGCCTGCAAACCGGCTCAGACCCTGTACGGGCTGCCCGGTTTGCAACACTGCTGGCCAGTGACTCGGTGAGGCGTGAGGGTCTGGCCAGCATTCCCCCCCGGCACATGATCCGGGCTGCTTCCCTGGAATGCCGGATCGACGTACTGACTCAACACACCACGGAGACATAGCATGGCTGGAAATTCCACCTTGATCTCGGAGAAGCTTGACCAAGCAGTTGCCATTCTTAGGGAACAGGATGTTGACTGCTGGATGACCTTTGTGCGTGAGACCTCCCTGGCGCCCGATCCCAGCCTGGGTCTGATCCTGGACATGGATATGGTGTGGCAGTCCGCGTTCCTCATCACACGCGATAACCAACGCATTGCCATTGTGGGCAAACATGATGCACAGAATATCGAGGAAACCGGGGCTTATACGCAGGTGATCCCCTACGTGCAGGGCATCCGTGATGATCTTGTGACAACATTACGTACCCTGAACCCTGCAAGGGTTGCCGTCAACTACTCCCTGAATGATGTTGCAGCGGATGGCCTTGGTCATGGGTTAATGATGCTCCTTCAGCAGCACCTGGCAGGCACAGGATTTATCGAGCGCCTGATCTCGGCGGAGAAGATCGTCGGGGCGCTGCGCGGGCGCAAATCTCCCTCTGAGATCACCCGCATCAGGACAGCAATCGCTACGACCGAAACAATTTACCAGTCAGTCACTGCAACTATCAAACCCGGGGACAGTGAAACGGAAATTGCAGCCCGGTTTCATCGTCATGTCATGGAGCAGCGCCTGGGCACTTCCTGGGATTGGCAGTATTGCCCTACAGTCAATGCAGGCCCCGATTCACCTGTAGGCCATGTCGCCCCGATGGAGCGTTATAAAGTCGGTCCTGGCATGCTCATCCACATGGATTTCGGCGTAAAACAGGATGAATACTGCGCGGACCTGCAGCGCGTCGTCTATGTGCGGCGCCCTGGTGAAAAAGAGGCACCCCCTGAAGTCCGCCAGGGTTTTGAAGCTGCTCGCCAAGCACTGCTGGCCGGCGTCGAGGCGCTCAAGCCCGGTGCACAGGGTTGGCAGGTTGATGCTGCCGCACGGGCCAAGCTGGTTGACCTGGGATATCCGGAGTACCAGCACGCGTTTGGGCACCATCTGGGGCGCTCCGCACATGATGGCGCTACGGTGCTTGGGCCGCGTTGGGAGCGCTACGGGGACACGCCCCACGGGGTAATCGAAGTGGGCAACGTCTTTGCGGTTGAGCTTGGCTTCGAGCTGCCTGGCTATGGCTATATTGCCTGCGAGGAGAATGTGCTGGTGGGTGAGGATGGCGCGGAATGGCTGTCAACCCCTCAAGAGGAGGTCTGGCTGCGCTGATGCATGCGGATATTGTGCTCTATAACGGCCTCATCTGGACCGGCACTGCCAGCAGCTTCCACCCCAGCGCCATTGCTATCCGCGATGGGCGTGTATTTGCAGTAGGCGATGACGACGACATGCGGCTGCTATGCGGGCCCGGCGGGGAGGTGACCAATCTGGGAGGTCGCACGGTAGTCCCCGGCCTGGTGGATGCGCATGTTCATCTGTCAAACTATGCTCGGTTTCTTCAGAACGTTGACTTGAATGACGCACTGTCTGCACAGCATGCAGCCGAGTTGGTAGGCGCCAGGGCTTCAGAGCTGCCGGGTGGCCGCTGGGTGCTTGGCTCAGGGTGGGATCAGAACCGCTGGCCGGATCGCGAGTTCCCCACAGCCGCACAGCTTGACGCCCTGGTTCCTCGCCATCCCGTTTACCTGACGGCGCGCTCGGGCCACGCTGCATGGGTTAACTCGGCAGCCTTGCGCCAGGCGGGCATCACAGCCAGCACCTCCGATCCACCGCATGGTCGCCTGGGTCGAGATGAGGTGGGCACCCCGGATGGTATGCTCTTCGAAGGGCCGGCGATGGACCTTGTGGCCCGGCATATTGCGCAGCCCACGCCTGAAGAGTTGGCTGAGGCTGTGCTAGCCGCCATCCAGCGCGCCCATCGGGGGGGCCTGACCGGCATCCATGATTTTGATGGTTCACTTGCCTTCAAGGCCTACCAGCTGCTCAAAGCACGTGGAGATCTCACCCTGCGGATTGTCAAAAATATCCCGGTAGAGCATCTGGACGCCGCCATTGAAGTTGGGCTGCGCTGGGGGTTTGGCGATGATTGGCTGCGCATCGGGGGAGTCAAAACGTTTGCCGACGGTGCGTTAGGCCCTCGCACTGCCTGGATGGTGCAGCCATACGAGGGTGAGCCAGATAACTATGGCATATGCGTCACCGATCCGGAGGAGATGAAGGAGAACGTCAGCCGTGCCAGTGCGGCCGGATTGCCTTCTACTATCCATGCTATCGGGGATCGTGCAGTGCACCATGTGCTGGATGTCTTCGAGGCAGTCCGCGCAGAAGAAAGCCAGCGCGGGATACCCCCCACAACAATCCGCCACCGTATCGAGCATGTCCAGATCATCCAACCACAGGACGCGGGACGGCTTGCAGAGCTCGGGCTGATCGCCTCGATGCAGCCGAACCACGCCATTTCAGATATGCTCATGGCCGACCGGTACTGGGGGGAGCGCGCCAACTTCGCATACAACTGGCGCCTCCAACTCGATGCAGGTGCTGTGCTGGCACTCGGCAGTGATGCCCCGATAGAACCTATTGAGCCACTGCCGAACATCCAGGCGGCCGTCACGCGCCGCCGCCCGGATGGGTTCCCAGGACCGGCAGGTTGGCGTTCAAGCGCGCGCGGCTGCCTGACGGTGGAGGAGGCTTTGCGAGGCTTCACCACCGGTCCTGCCTACGCCGCAGGCATGGAGGATCGTCTCGGACAACTTGCCCCAGGATTTCTGGCAGACCTGGTTGTACTTGAACGCGACATATTCACCGAAGACCCGATGGAGATCGGGGAGACCGCAGTCCTGGCAACCATGGTCGATGGTCGCTGGGTGCATGAAGAGTTCGAGTAGATGTCTCTGTCTTGTAGGGTGTAGTATTCAGACGTAGGATATAGTAAGTTCGTGTGACTCGTGAGCTATAAGTCCGGCAGGAGATATCGCCAAATGGCTGATCCAGAGCGCATCCGTGTGCTTGTCGCAGATGATCACAACATCCTGCGCGAGGGTTTGATCTCAATTCTGAAAGCCTTTGGCCAGATCGAGGTGGTAGCAGAAGCCAGCAGCGGGACGCAGGCTGTGCAGCGATGCGCCATTTACCATCCTGATGTCGTGCTGATGGATGTCTGGATGCCTGACATGGATGGTATCGAGGCCACCCGCCAGATTACCACTAACTATCCTGACATCAAAGTGATCGCACTGACCAGCTATAAGGACAAGGAACACGTTACTACAATGCTTGAGGCAGGTGCCATCGGGTACCTTGTCAAAGATGTCTCGACATCTGCCCTGGTTCAGGCGATCATGGATGCATATGCGGATCAACCCACCCTTTCCCCGGATGCGACCAGGGCCCTGATCGAGCGCGCCAAGCAGCCTGCCAGCATGTTCACGGAACTCACAGAACGCGAATCAGAGGTGCTGGGATTGATGATCGAAGGTTTGACCAATCCAGATATTGCAGAGCGTCTAATGGTCAGCCGGCATACAGTGCGCACCCATGTGAGCAACATTCTATCCAAACTTGGCGCCAGCACGCGCGTTGAAGCCGTATCGATCGCTCTTCAGAATAAACTGATCACCCCCCCTGGCGGGCAATAATCCTGTTTTGTGTCTCCCTGACACTGTGACTTTGTATCGGGGGTATGGCTGGGTTCTTGAGCAACTCAGCGCGTACGTACATCCCCCCATTCCCCTCACGCTCATCTCGCAGCAAGATCAAATTAGCAGTACGTCCCATTAGCGTCGGAACAGCAAGCACCAGGACCGGCGCACATCAGGGGTGTCACTATGGAGTTGAGGGATACTCAGCGGGATGGGGTTCATATTCTGCGCATCATTGGGCGATTTGATGCCCATGAGGCGAAACGTGTGGTGTCCTGGTTTGACGAAGTTGTCACCTCTCCCCCCACACGCTGTGTGATCGCACTGAGCGAAGTCGAGTTCATTGACTCCACAGCACTTGCGGCGCTCGTCCAGGGGATGAAACGCTGCAGACAGCTGCACGGGGATGTCTACTTATGTGCACTCAGCCAGCCTGTGCGTACTGTATTTGAGTTGACACGCCTTGATCGCGCGTTTGAAATCTTTGCACGCGAGGATGAGGCTGTCACTGCATTTCTACGTTAAACCTCATGGCTTACGAATTACACCTAGACCGCCTGCTTAGAGCTCACCAGGCAGAACTCGCTGCTTTGGCTGACGCCTGGCTTGAGGCGGGGGCAGACGGCTTTATTGTTGCCAGTGATAACCGCCCCCTCATGGCCTGGCCGATCGGCTTTTCCCAAAACGGAGCTCCTTCAATAAAGGCTCCAATAGAACAGCGTGGTCTTCTGCTCGGAGAGCTGCGAGTCAGCGGCGTTACTGGTACGCTGCAAGCGGCTCGCCTCGCCGCCGATGCACGCATGCTCGCCAGTCTCATCAACCTTGAGGCTGATCTTGATCAAATGGCGGCCGAACTGGTCGAGGCCCACGACCAGTTACTCGCCTTATATGACCTGTCGCGTTCAGGCCGGCGCACACTCGCTCTGCAGGAAACGCTGGCTACGCTGACTCGCGAAGCTGCGCGGCTGCTGCACGCAAGCGGAGCTTTCCTGGGTATCAGTGATGAAGGAGGAGAACGCATTATCGTCCAGTATCCTGAGCGCAGCCTCTCCTTAGAACTGCTGGCCGCTCTGCTGGCTCGTGCGCGAACCGCACCTGGGGAGATCAGGCTCGAGCGCGAAGAGTGCACAGCGCAGGGCTTGCGCGGGCTGGACAACCTGGTGTTAATTCCAATTGAGGTCAAAGGAGTTCATAACGCGGGATTAGGGCTGTATCATGCCAGCGGGGGCGGGGTGTTTGACTCTCCTGCCTTAAAACTCGCACGTTCGGTTGCTGAGCAGTCCGGGATGCAGATTGAGAACGCATTGTTTCATCAGGAAGCTCTGGCAAATGCGCGCATCGAAGCCGAAATGGCGTTGGCACGCAGAGTCCAGATGCACCTGCTGCCCCAACAGGCACCCAGAGTACCCGGGTTGGACATCTATGCTATCACGAACCCTGCTCTGCAAGTAGGAGGCGATTTCTATGATTTCATCCCGCCTTTTGAGGATAATTTCCTCTTCTCTGTAGGTGATGTATCCGGCAAGGGGTTGTCTGCGGCACTGCTTATGGCGATCACGCGCACGGCCCTGCGCAGTTTTGCTCACTCACGACCAGACGCACGGGCCCTGGATATCCTGGCCAGTGTTAATGCAGATCTTTACAACGATTTCACCGAGGTTGGCATGTTCGCCACGGCTTTTCTAGGACAGTACATCCCGGAGACTGGCGTGCTCACCTATGTCAATGCCGGGCACTCCCCAGTCATCTACTGCCCCCGTGGCTCGGAAGCACGGCTGCTACGTGCTGATGGAACAGCTCTGGGCATCCTGTCTGTGAGTTTATGCAGCGCGCAAACACTGCAGATGAACCCCGGGGATGTGTTAATTGTAGCCACAGATGGATTCAGTGAGGCACGCAACGCTGCGGGGGAGCTGGTGGGCTATGATCGCCTCTGCAGGATTACGGAATCTCTTGCACATCGGAGCGCTCGCGGAATCACAGATGGTTGGCTGACCGCCATTCAGGAACATGTTCAAGGGCATCCTCAGGGCGATGATTTGACACTTCTGGTGCTAAAGGGAGATGAGGGCAGTTGAGTCCCTCCTGGTAAAAACCATGAACGAGTCCGAACACACCTTCTACCTCGACCTGCCAGCATCCCTGCGCTACTTAAACGTGTTAAGCGCTTGTATTGGGGCCCTGCTTGAGCGCACTGAAGACGTTGAGGAGCCTGCTGCCCTGGCTTATGCCATTCAGCTGGCGGTTCAGGAACTGTGTACAAACATCGTTCAACACGCTTACGAGGAGCGCCCGGATGGCCGTTTCTCTGTGAAATTAGTCCTATGTCATGAACCGCGCCAGATGGTGATTGAGATGCAGGACCATGGTCGCTCGTTCGACCCGGCACGCGTCGCCTCGCCTGATTTTGACAGACCGCGTGAGCGTGGTTATGGCCTTTTCTTGCTTCACAGCCTGATGGATGAGGTCAGCTACCAACCAGGTGATAGAACCAATCACTGGCGCCTCATCAAGCGTTTTTAAGGGGGGTCTATACGCTGATGCCAACTATTTTGGTCGTGGAAGATTATTCAGTGACAATGCGCGTCCTCACCTATACCCTCGAAAAGGCGGGGTTTGAGGTTCTTCAGGCTGAGGATGGGCATACCGCCTTAGACCTCCTGCAAGGGGTATCCCCTGATCTGGCCATTATTGATGTTGCCATGCCGGAAATGGATGGCATAACTCTGCTGCACCATCTACGTGGTAGCCAGCAGTTCAAATCATTACCTGTGATTATGCTCACGGCGAGTTCCGCGGACCGGGATCGCCTGGCCGCACGTGCGGCGGGAGCCGACGCCTTTCTTACTAAGCCTGCCAGCTCCAGCGAGCTGGTAAGCACGATAGACAACCTGCTGTCGGCTTCCTGAAAGCCTGTGGTGGAAGTTATGAGGATGGGTCAGGCGAACAAGCCCCGTGCTTTCATATTCCTTATCGGGTGCATGGTGTTCATGGCCTTGCTGGTCGCCGCTTGCTGGCTGCTGGACGCTGCACCCGTGCTGCTGAGCGGGTTATTTGGGCCAGTCCTTCTTGCCGCCCTCGCATACAGGCGCTGGGTCTATATCACCCTGATTGGACTGGTCGCAGGGGTGGCTTTGCCCGTCTTTATGCTGCTTGCCAGCGCGCCTGATGATGTGGTAATCCTTCTGCTTCTGTTGATAGGCGTAGGTGCACTGGCCGAGATCATCCACACCTTGCAGGTTGCCCTGATTAAAGCGGGGCAGGAGCAGCGCACCCTGGCAATTGCACATGCTGAAAACCCCAATCCAGTGCTCCGGGTAAATTCAGAGGGGTATGTGCAGTTCGGCAACCCTGCTGCCCATGCACTTGTAGCTGCGGGCCGCAGATCAGCTGCAGCCAGGGTTCCAGACTCCTGGCTGCCCGTGTTAAGGCGCGTCCTCAACACCCGCGGGCCAGCCATGTTAGAGTACGACGTAGGGTCTCAGGTTTACGCGCTCACATTCACTTCAGCCGCAAGCGGCCCGGATAGTGTGAACATTTACGGGATGGACATCAGCACACGGCGTCGCGCAGAAATGGATGCTTACGAACGCCGCCGCCTGATGCACCTGGTGCTCTCAAATCTGCCGAACCTGCTCCTGGTTGTTGACGAAGATGAGATAGTCACTTCCTTCTTTGCCCCCCCCGAGCTCTCTCGTTTTCTTGCCTCAGGAAGCATAGATGCAAACCGCCCGCTTCGTGAAATGCTCCCCGCCGAGTTCTGGGGCACCATTATTCACCAGTTTGATGAGGTGCGCGCTGAAGGCCAGCCGCGCGAGCTGGTAAGGGCTTTCCGCTTCAAAGATGAAACTGTCTGGCTGCAGGTGCGCATCCTTCCTTTTGCCGATTCGAATGATCTCCTGATTGCTGCCAGTGATATCACAGAGTTCAAGCGCATTGAGCAGGAGCTGCAGGTACAGCATGACTTCGCCACACGCATCATGCTCAATATGGGGCAGGGGCTCACAGTTCTCGATGAGCAGTGGCGTTTTGTATTTGTCAACCCGGCATTTGCCCATATGTTGGGTCGTGTACCTGATGAACTGCTTGGTCTGAGTTTCGTAGATATCAGCAACCCGGCAGATCATATCAAGCTGCAGAATGCCCAGCTGAACCGCATGCAGGGTGAAAACTGCATGTGTGAGGTGCGATTGCTCCATGCGGATGGACGCGAGGTATATGCCTTGATCACAGGGGTGCATTTGCAGCGTGAGGGTAAGGAGACAGGCGCTATAGCCGTCGTGACCGACCTGACCGAGCGCAAGCATATGGAAGAAGCCGTAGCGGCTGCTCGAGACCAGGCATTAGAAGGTTCACGGCTCAAATCTGAATTTCTGGCCATGATGAGTCATGAGATCCGTACCCCGATGAACGGCATCATCGGGGTGGCACAGATCCTGCTCGAGTCCAACCTGGATGAAGAGCAGCGCGAGTTCGCCGCCATTATTGCACATGAGGCCTATGCCCTGCTGGACATCCTGAATGACATCCTTGATTTTTCCAAGATTGAAGCCGGTCATCTTGTTCTCGAATCCGAAGCACTCAACTTGCATGACGTCCTGGAGAAGATCATCGAATCTCAGCAGACTGCCGCTGGTGGGAAGGGCCTGGTCTTGGATGCAGCGGTTTCTCCAGAGGTCCCGCCGCTTGTGCTTGGCGACACGGGGCGTTTGCGTCAGGTGCTGCTGAATCTGATAGGAAACGCGATCAAATTCACACCTCAAGGGAAAGTATCGGTTGAGATCACCCCGGTTTACAGGGAAGCCGATCATATCATGCTGCAGTTTGCCGTGCGTGATACCGGGATTGGCATCCCGCCAGAAGTTCAGAACAGGCTCTTTGAGCCTTTTGTGCAAGGCAATGACTCCGTGACGCGCAAATACGGTGGTACCGGATTGGGGCTCGCGATCACGCGGCGTCTGGTCGAGCTGATGGGGGGTAAAGTTCATGTCGATAGCGTTCCCGGCCAGGGTTCAAACTTCAGCTTTACGGCGCATTTCCTGCTCCCTAATCCAGAAAGCGTCACCGCGCTCTCATCTGCTTCGACCAGCGGCGTTCTCGAACACCCTGTGCTCCCGCCGGGAAAAACAATTCTGTTGGTAGAAGATAACCTGGTCAACCAGGATGTAGCCTTGATGCAGCTCAGGCTGCTGGGCTATGATGCCGAAGCCGTAGGTGATGGGAGAACGGCCGTAGAAGTGTACTCCGCAAACCCTGAACGGTTCGCTTTAATTCTCATGGACATTCAGCTGCCGCGCATGGATGGTCTGGCAGCCAGTGAAGCGATCCGTTCGGCTGAAGCATCTAACGGGCATCGGGTGCCGATCATTGCGGTCACCGCCAATGCGATGAGCGGCGATCGAGAACGCTGCCTTCACGCCGGAATGGATGATTATATTGCTAAGCCGGTGCGCATGGAGGTGTTGCAGGATGTGCTGGCCCGTTGGCTGGCTGCCCCGGTGGAATAGTGTTGGGCAGCAGGCTGGGTCTCGACATTCATGCAAACACATTCCACTCACTTGATGTCGGAATGCCCGTCTTTGTGAAAATCAATCTCTGGTACGGCTGTAAGCTCAGCCGGACGCTCAGTCAGAACAATCATTCGGGCAATTAATAAACAAGAACCAGGTTCGTTTTCCCATTTCACCACATATTACCGATCTTGCACCAATCGAGGCAGGGAGTCATTGAGAAACAAACATCGATCACCATAAGTGCACTCGGAGTCACGTAAGGGCGGCAGATGTCCACAGCGATCAACGTACTGACCATTGAAGATAACCCAGGCGACTTACGCCTTATCCAGGAGATGTTAGGGGAATACACACACACTGTATTCAACCTGTCTCATGCTGCCGACCTTGAGAGTGGTCATCGTTCACTAGGGTCAGGCGATATTGACGTACTCCTGCTCGATCTCGGACTACCAGACAGCCAGGGGCTCGAAACTCTGACGAAAACGTTGTACCTCTTCCCTGATGTGCCTCTAATCATCCTCTCTGGGCTAGAGGATGAGACAATGGCTATTGAAGCCGTCCGGCAGGGGGCACAGGATTACTTAGTGAAGGATGAGGTGACCTGCAGCCTGCTGGTGCGCTCGATCAGCTACGCTATTGAGCGCAAGCGGGCTGAGCTAGCTCTGCGGGCTTCAGAGAACTTCGCGCGCGCCACGATCGATGGACTCCCAGCGCATATCGCCATCCTGGATGATCAAGGGATAATCTTGGCGGTGAACCGTGCCTGGCGTCGATATGCCGAGGCCAATCCTCCTGTCCTCACCAACTTGGCAGTGGGCGCCAACTATCTGGCCGTATGCGAGGCTGCCGAGGGGCCTTTCTCCGAAGGAGCGCGGAGATTCGCCCAGGGGATTCGGTCAGTGCTTGCCGGCAAGGTTGTGCAGTTCCAAATGGAGTATCCCTGCCATTCTCCCCATGAACAACATTGGTTTGTGGGGCACGTCACCCCATTTGCAGAGGGCAAGGACCCTTCTCGAGTCATCGTGGCTCATGAGGAGATTACCGAACGAAAACTCGCCGAAGAGGGCATCGGGCGCAACGAGGCACGCCTTCGCAGTCTGGTAAGCATCCTGCAATACGACGCGGATTCAACCCAAACTCTGCTTGACTATGCGCTTGAAGAAGCTATCTCCCTGACGGAAAGCAAGATTGGTTACATCTACTATTATCACGAAGACCGCCAGCAGTTTATTCTGAACACCTGGTCAAAGGGCGTGATGGATCAATGCACGATAGTCAATCCACCAACTGTCTATGACCTGGCAAAGACTGGTGCTTGGGGTGAAGTCGTAAGGCAGCGCAGACCCATCATTATGAACGATTTCAAAGCCGAGCATCCTTTCAAGAAAGGCTATCCGGCGAGGCACGCCGTGCTGCACAATTGGATGTCTGTGCCGGTTTTCAGCGGTGATCAAATTGTGGCGGTTGTGGGTGTTGCCAACAGAGAGACGAATTACACTGCTGTGGAGATGCTTCAATTGACGCTCCTGATGGACTCAGTGTGGAAAATGGTTGAACGCAAACAAATACAGGAGAAGCTGGAGCATCGGAATGATTATCTGGCGGCCTTACACGAAATCACGATGGGGCTGTTGCAAAAGTTGGATTTGGATAAGCTGCTGGATGTGATCATGCCCCGGGCTGCCGAACTCGCAGGCACCCCTCATGGCTTTGTTGATGTTGTTGATGAAGAAGCTCACGAGTTGAGAATGGCCGCGGCTGTTGGCAAGTTTACAGCACATTTGGGCATGAGAACACCGCATGGAACAGGTGCTTCGGGGCAGGCATGGGAATCTGCGCAAACCGTCCATATAGAGGACTACCATGTGTATGAGAACAAGCTGGCAGAATTTGAATGGCTGTCCGCTATCGTTTCCATTCCACTCCAGTTGGGCAATCAGGTAATTGGGGTTATTGGCCTAGGCTATGAACAGCCGCATAAACTTGCCCAGGACGAAATCGAAGACCTGGAGCAGTTCGCGGACCTAGCCGCGCTCGCACTACAAAATGCACGGCTCTATGCCGAAGTTCAACATCATGCACACCAGCTCGAGGAGCATGTGACCGAACGCACGGCCGAGTTGCGACAGTCGAAAGAACGGCTTCAGGCGATCTTGAACAGCCATCCTGACGCAGTTCTGCTGTTGAATCTGGATGGGCTAATTGAGACCGCTAATCCGGCCTTCCATCGCCTGTTCGATTATAAGATGACTGAGATTTATGGGAGCCCGCCCGATTCCCTCATCGCACCAGCAGACGTGAGAAAGTTCTCAGAAGGCCTTAACTCGGTTATCACAGGGGGGGACGTCTCGCGATTCGAATGTATAGCAGTGCGCAAGGATGGGGGTACATTTGATGCAGAACTACAGCTTGCACCAGTCAGGAACAGTAAAGTTGTAGGTTTTGTATGCAATATTCGTGATATAACCAAAATCAAAGGCGCCGAGCGACTCAAGGATGAGTTCGTGTCGAATGTTTCACACGAACTACGCACTCCGATCACAGGCATCAAGTTGAACCACAGCCTGCTGAAAATGAGCCCTGACAGACCGGAGATATACCTCGACCGGCTTGGACGCGAGGTCGACCGGCTTAACCAGCTCATTGAGGATTTGCTGCGCCTCTCCCGGTTGGATCAGGATCGGGTTGAACTGAAAATGGCCCCAAGCGATTTGAACAGCTTGGCACACCAGTATGTAAATGACCGAGCTGCTGTGGCAGAAAGCCGGGGATTATCACTGCAGTTGGGGGAAAGTGTTCCCTTGCCCTCTGTTCCGTTCGATCCGGGGCTGGTCGGGCAGGTGATTAGCATTCTTCTGACTAATGCAATGAATTATACCCCTGCTGGTGGCCGGATCACCGTGCACACAATGATGCAAGAGAACAGGGAAGAGTCATGGTGCGGGATCAGCGTCAGTGACACTGGGCCCGGCATTGAGCCGGCGGAACAGTCTAGGTTGTTTGAAAGGTTCTACCGCGGCAAGGCTGGGATCGCATCCAAAGCCCCTGGTACAGGCTTGGGGTTGTCCATAGCGAAAGAAATAGCCAGCAGGCACGGGGGGCATATGGAAGTATTGAGCAAAGGAGTTCCCGGAGAAGGCTCTACGTTCACTCTTTGGCTCCCTATAAGTAACAATCGCTGAGCTTGCAGCATCGGGTAGTTTTCGCACGGACGAGAGCAATAGTTTTGATATCTATCATCAACTATTAGGCGCATCATCCTAAAGCTTACTGGCTGTTGCCGCAGGGTAGAACCTGGCTTTAAGGCAGCACCTTCTCAGCCTTTCCCGTTATGAACTTACAAGTCATGTTTGGCCAGACAATCTAGGTGGTGTCTCATAGACGTCCAAGACTTAAACGAACCTCCCGCATGCAAATCAGGAGCCCAATGATGAGACCACAATCGACAATCCTGAACGCGGCCTTGCTCTTTTTCGTCCTTGCCCTACTGGCAGCATGTGGATCGCAAGTGCCTGCTATGCCTCAAGATGAAGTGACCGTCCAGCTTAAATGGGTTCATCAGGCGCAATTTGCAGGCTTCTATGTGGCAGAGCAGCAAGGCTTTTATGCCGACGAGAATCTCGATGTCACATTTGCGCCCGGTGGCATCGGGATAGATATCTTTGAAGGCGTTGCGAATGGCGATGTTGACTTCAGCGTGGTCGGCGCCGACGCTCTGATCGCCCACAGAAGTGAGGGGATGCCCGTAACAGCCATTGCTACAATATATCGGATTAACCCGTTTGTACTGGTAGCTTTTGCCGATTCAGGCATTCGATCCCCTTACGATTTGGTCGGGCGCACGGTTGGGCTTTCAGATCAGTATTCCACAGCACAGTTTAATGCCCTCATAACTAGACTGGGGCTAGACCCAACACAAATACATATCGTCCCCAATTCATATGACAATAGCGCCTTTTTGAATGGGGAGGTCGATGCGGTTAACTCCTATGTGGCAGGATCGTTCATTCAACTTAAAGAGGCTGTAGGAGATCGTGAGATCATCCTCCTGTGGCCGGGCGACTATGGGGTGCATTTCTATTCTGACACAATCATTACCAGCGACCGGTTAGTAACTGAGAATCCCGACTTGGTGCTTCGCTTCCTTCGTGCAACTTTAAAGGGGCACCGGTTTGCCATTGAGAATCCCTCATTCGCTGTAGATGCCAGTATGTTATACGCGGAAAATCAAGATCGCGGCATTCAGGAGTCCATGTTATCTGCCAGCATGCCACTGATACATACTGGTGCGGATCAGATTGGTTGGATGCAAGCAGACGTATGGCAAAGTATGTATGATGCACTGCTGGAACAAGGACTGTTAAAAGCCCAGATAGATGCGCATACAATCTACACCATGGAATTCCTTGAAGCTATATATGGGGAACAATCATGAAGTTCTGGATGAAACTGGCAGGCATCTCGCTTGCACTCGCGCTCCTGCCTTTGCTGGTGATTAGCTATCTCGCTTACGATAACGCCAGGCAGACGATAGAGCAGAACACCTTCCGACACCTGACGGCGGTGAATGACCTTAAGGCAGCGGAGTTTGCACGGTGGATGGAAGGCAACGCCCAGATACTTCGTCTACAGGCCAATCGCCCCCTGGTTGCAGTATACAGTGAAGTGCTTGCAACCCATGATGCATCTGATGCGGAATACGAAAATGCTAAAACAAGGTTGATCGAAGATCATTTACTTCCTGCTGTCAATGACGTGGAGAGCTTCCATGACCTTTTTCTTATCCGAGTCAGCGATGGCTTAATTGTGGCTGGTACCGATCCGCGTATGGAAGGGAAGTATCGAGAAAGTGAGCCCTACTTCCTTGAAGGACAACTGGACACCTTTATCGATGAGGTGAAATATGAAGTGAGTCTGGGGGCTCCAGCTCTGCATTTCAGTTCCCCGGTACGGGACGAGTCCGGTGAGGTAATTGCTGTTCTTGTCGGCCACGCCAATGTGACCGAGATGACCAACATTATGCTTCAGGGCAGTGAGCAGAGCGTCAGCCAGGATACTTACCTTGTCAACACTTTTAACTTTTTCGTGACAGACAGCCGTTACCTTTCAGGATCAATGCTTTCGCGATCCGTGTACAGTGCAGGCGTGACAGAATGCCTCCAGGGCCGAACAGGGGTTGCCATGTATTCAGACTTCAGGGCTGTGCCTGTCATGGGGGCTTACCGCTGGTTGCCCGAACGTCACCTATGTATTATCACAGAGATTGAACAGGCCGAGGCGTTTGCCCCGATTATCGCGTTACGACGGTTTACTATGCTTGTCAGCGGTATTGCTGCCCTCGTGATCATCGCTGCCGCCGCAGTATTTGCCCGAACAATCACTCGCCCGATTGCAAGGCTGGTCGAAGGTACACAGGCCATCAGAAAAGGTGATATGACCGTCCGGGTTACCATAGATAGCCGGGACGAACTGGGGGATCTGGCCCAGGCCTTCAATCGAATGATGGAGGATTTGGCAAATGCACAGGTTGAGTTGCGAAAAAGTGAGGAACAGTACCGGAGTCTGATTGAAAGCTCAGAAGCATCCATATCGACTGTAGACGAGAATGGTCTGTTTCATTTTATGAATCACAAGGCTGCTCATCAGCTGGGCGCCGAACCAGAGGATTTGCTTGGTCGCCGGATGCACGATCTGTTCCCTCCCCAAATTGCGGATCGCCAATTAGCCGCCGTCAAGCGTGTTATTCAGTCAGGAGAAGGGCTTGTCACAGAGGAAATCTCAATCGTCCAGAGGGAGCAGCGCTGGTATCGAACGAGTGTGCAGCCAATACTGGATAACAATGGAGTTCCAATCCTCGCTCTAGTCAATGCGTCAGATGTTACCGACCGAAAAAAGGCGGAGGCAGATCTTCAATTGCTAAATCAAACGCTTGAACAGCAAGTTGAGGCTCGAACTCGCGATTTGCAGGACAGTGAAGAGCGCTTCCGCAGGGCAGTTACAGATGCTCCTTTCCCAATTATGATGCAAGCTGATGATGGTGAGATACTGCTCATTAGTAGATCGTGGAGCGAGCTAACGGGCTACGAGTTGCAAGATATACCAACAATAACTCACTGGGTTAAATCTGCCTACGGGGAACGGCATGAGGAAGTATTGCAAGAGATCATCCGGCTTTTCGACATGAAGGAAAGAATAAGCGAAGGGGAATATGCGATCAGAACCAAAGACGGCAGACGCCTTGTCTGGGACTTTAGTTCTGCACCCCTGGGCATGATGCCCGATGGCCGCCGCTGCATTCTAAGTATGGCCGTCGACGTCACCAAACGAAAGCAGGCTGAGCAAGCACTTGCAGTTCATGAAGCTAATCAAAGAGCGTTGTTGAACGCAATTCTTGAATCCGTATTGTTGATGGAACGTGACGGCAGATTGGTGCTTGCTAATGAGACATTTGCCGAACGTTTTGGCTGTCATGCAGACGAGTTAATTGGTACTGACGTTTTTAGCTTATTGCCTCAACAAGCAGTTGAACTCCGCAGAACTTATGTGGAGCAAGTTATAGAAACCGGCAAACCAGCACGGTTTGAGGATCAGCGATTTGGACGGACTATTGATAACTCCATTTATCCGGTTTTTGATGAGGTAAACGCCGTAACCCGCTTGGCAGTATATGGGCGAGACATCACCGAGCAAAAGAAGGCCGAGGCAGAACTCAGGCAGGCACTGCAGGATCTGGAACGTTCCAATGAAGAACTCCAACGCTTCGCATATGTAGCCTCTCACGACTTGCAGGAGCCGCTCCGCATGGTGGCCAGTTACGTGCAGCTTTTACGAAAACGCTATCAAGGTCAACTTGGCGATGACGCCGATGAGTTCATCTATTACGCTGTGGATGGCGTGGAGCGAATGAAGAAACTCATCAATGACCTGCTACAGTACTCCCGGGTTACGACACGTGTCGAAAACTTCAAGACCGTTGACTTAAATAGCGTGTTAGACCGTATCATGCGGGACTTCTCTGCTTCTATAAAAGAGACTGGTGCTGTAATAACCCACGATCCATTGCCCATCGTAGTAGCTGATGATACCCAGATGGGACAACTGCTGGGCAATCTAATTGGTAATGCTATCAAATTCCATGGCGACCATCCGCCCATGATTCATATAAGCGTGAAAGATCATAATACTTATTGGGAATTCAGTGTGGCGGATAATGGCATTGGCATTGAGGAGGAGTTTTTCAATCGGATATTTATTATCTTCCAGCGCCTACATCCCAAACAGCAGTTTCCCGGCACAGGTATAGGTTTGGCCATTTGTAAGAGAATAGTCGAACGTCACAACGGACGCATCTGGGTAGAGGCTAAACCCAATGTGGGTTCAACCTTTTATTTTACCCTGCCCAAAAGAAGGGGAGAGTGATAAATGCGCTCTCTATTCAGATTGCATGTGCACATCGCGCAGTCAAATACCCTCTTGCAATGATCCGTCTTGGGTGGACTCAACGCGGCCATCATATGGATGGCCGCGTTCGCTTTAATCAGGGCAGTGCCCCCAGCAGGATTCGAACCTGCAACCTCCGGTTTCGAAGACCGTCACTCTGTCCATTGAGCTATGGGGGCGGGATGACATTACTCCATATCCATGTCCCGGCGGCCATCCAGCGCACCTGCCAGGGTCACACTATCGGCATACTCCAGATCGCCGCCCACGGGCAGACCGCGCGCAAGACGTGTCATACGGACCTTGCCCTGCAGCCGTTGATAAATATACATCGCAGTGGCATCCCCTTCCAAACCAACATTGGTTGCAAGGATGACTTCGCCTACGCCCCCCCTGGCTATGCGAGCCTGGAGCTCCGCAATGCGCAGGTTGTCAGGGCCAATGCCCTCCATAGGGTTGATGGCTCCGTGTAAAACATGGAACACGCCGCGATAAGTGCCTGCCCGCTCGATGGCGAGCACATCCAGGGGTTCCTCCACCACACACACCAGCCCCTGATCGCGCTGCGAGTCCGCACAGATGGGGCAGGGGTCCTCCTCGGTGATATTCTGGCAAACGGAACAAGTGCGGGTTAATGTCTTTAGCTCGCGCAGAGCCTCGGCCAGCGCAATAGCCTGCTCATCCGGCGAACGCAGCAGGTAGTAAGTCAGGCGTGCCGCCGTCTTAGGCCCTACGCCCGGCAAGCGTGCAAACTCGTCAATCAAACGGGTCACAGAAGCAGGGATCGCTTTGCTCATAATGGTTTACATTCCGGGCAGGTTCAGCCCGCCGGTCAGCCCTTCCAATCGTTCTGCGGCGTGTTTCTGAGACTCAATGATCGCCTTATTGACGGCCTCCACAAGCACCTGCTCCAACCTGGAAGCAGCGCCGGAATCGACAAGCTCCGGGCTGATCTCGATAGCCTGCACACGCTGGTGCCCGCTGATGGTGATCTTGACCGTCCCCTCGTCATTGGCAACATCATAAGTCGTCTTGGCCAGCTCTTCTTGGGCTTTCTGCAGTTCCTCCTGAACGCGACGAAACTGCTTGGCAAGTTCAAATATATCGCTCATGATGCTTCCTCTCACCGCCGTCGATCCCCGGAAAAGCAGCCGGGGACGGGCCTTACTCGTCGTCTTCGTCCTCGGCGGGACTTACACGCCCGCCCAGTTGATTCACAGCAAAAGCAGCCAGGCTGTCTTCTGCCAGGGTTTCACTGGGAGCCCCCATCCGCGCCCCACCGCCAGCGTCTACACGCCCCTGGACATGTAGCGTCTGGCCGAATACCTCCTGCAAAGCCTGCTCCACAAACTCCTGGACGCCCGGGCTCTCCAGCTTTTCACGCATAATCTCGCTCTGCATGCTCAGTACAATGGTGTCGCCGTCGATATCCAGCAGCTGCCCTGAGTTCAAGACGGCGCCCGCTTTGGGGTCCAGCTGGCGGGTATACGCATACACCTCGCGCCAGCGCTGGCTCACCATCTGGATATCGAGTGCGGGCGTCGCAGGTTGTCCGGGTTCTTGTGCAGGTGCTTCCTTGCGCTTGCCCTTGGTCGCTTTGGCAGGCTGTTCTGCGGGCGCAGGGGTACCGGTGGGTTGACCTCCCGGTGCTGTTGGGACCGCTGCGGCAGGGGGCGCTGCGCTGGGCGCCGGTGCACGTGCTGGCTCTGAAGCTTCATACAGCGCATTCACACTCTCGAGAAACGCCATCTCCAATGGCAGCTGCGGCTGCCACCCGCTGCCCAGGCTTTTAGCGGACGCAGCTTCATTGAACAGGCGCAGTGCATCCAGAAGCGCCCGCCGTGGGAAATGCTCAGCTTGCGCAGCGATTGCAGCCAGGGCATCGGGGGAGAGACTTGCCTCAAGCAGTGCCGCACCACCTGTCTGCACGACCAGCACAGCTCGCAGGTGCTCGACCGCCTGCGCAGTGAGCTGCCCCATATCAAGCCCGGCATCCACAGCCTGGTTGATCAAATAGAGCCCCGCTGCTGCATCCCCCCCGATCAGGGCATCCACAAGGGCAAGCACGGTTTCACTGCCCGCCGTACCCAGGATGGCTTGCGCGAGATCAAGTGTTAAGAGCGTGCCAGGCTCCGGCATCAGCTGGTCGAGCAGGCTGATCGAATCACGCAGCGATCCGGTAGCCTGACGGGCGATCATCTCCAACGCGAGATCCTCCGCCTGCATCCCCTCCGCCTCCACAATCTGGCGCAGGCGGTCGACGATCTGCATGAGGGGGATGCGCCGGAAATCAAAGCGCTGGCACCGTGACTGGATAGTCTGCGGCACCTTATGAATCTCCGTGGTCGCCAGCACAAAGATCGCGTGCTCCGGAGGTTCCTCGATCGTCTTCAACAGTGCATCGAAGGCAGCACCTGAAAAACGGTGCACCTCGTCGATAATGTAGACCTTGTAACGCCCCTCATTCGGTGCGAAGGCGATCCGGTCGCGCAGCTCCCGGACATCATCCACACTGGTGTGTGACGCGGCATCGATCTCGATCAGATCTAAGAAGCGCCCGTCATTGACGGACAGGCAGTAGGCACACGCGTTGCACGGGCGTGCCATGGGGTCTTCATGCAGGCAGTTGACGGCCTTGGCCAGCAGGCGTGCCATAGTTGTTTTGCCTGTGCCACGCGGCCCTGAAAACAGGTAGGCGTGCCCGATCCGGCCAGCCGTAATCGCGTTGCGCAGCGTATAGGTAACATGCTCCTGCCCTACCACATCCTCAAACGCCATAGGGCGCCATCTTAAGTAGAGAGCCTGCTGGGCCATAATACTTAGCTCCTGGGGTTCAGTGGGCGCATGGCCTATGGTGCGAGTCTATCATTCGCCTCCCGTGGTCGCAACCGCGCAGCACTGCTATCAGGGAGCCTTAGGCTCGTCCGGCGCAGGCGTCTCCACGGCATTTGCCGGGGGCGCACTGGGGGGCTGCTGGGGTGGGGTTGAAGGAGTGGGCTTCGGTTTAAGCGCCTCGTTTGCCTGCTGCAAGGCACTTATCTCTTTCTTCAACCCATCGACCTCTTTTTCAAGGGCGCCAATCTGCCGCCGATGCCCCGCGTTGGCAGCGCTGCGCCTGATCAGACCAGGCAGAGAAACCAGGATGGTCGAAATGACACCCAGGGCAAAGGCAGCCAGCAGAACCAATGCCAGCGAACCCTCAATTTGCCAGAACAGGAACGTTACAGTAATCGGTGCAGTATTCTGAACGGCAAAGATAACGGCCACCGTGGCGAACAGCAGGCCGATAATTAAAATCAGAATCATAGAGCACTCTCCTCCGCAGCAAGTGAAGTCATAACTGCCTCCGAGAGTGTAGCACGAAACTCCCCATAACTATAAAGGTTGACACCTCACGCCGGGCCATGCTACACTCTGCCCATCACACCATACCTCACAGGCGATGACTGGGAGGAGTAGGCAGGGCGGCTGTGCCGCTGTGGTGGATAGAGAAGGCCGGGTCATTGGCTGGAAGCCCCCGACATCACACCTGCTGAAGGTCGCCCAGGAGCCAACGTGCTGAAAACGCAGCCTCGCGGCTGCGCAGTAGGTGCGCCTCGGGATGCGCCCGTTATCGCGCGTAGAGTGCAGCCCTGGCAGGGCTGAACTAAGGTGGTACCGCGGAAGTCCCTTTCGTCCTTAGCTGGCGAAGGGATTTTTGTTTTATGCAAACAAGGGGGTGATGCGCGTGTTAGCTGTCATGAAAGATGGTGCCTGTGCTGATACATGCATCATCGCTGCGATCTAGGTGTGCTGACTGTACGCACTGTGCTACTTCTTAGCAGGAGGTTGGGAATACCTTAATGGAACGCCCAAAAGAGATGCCGAAAACCTATGATTTCGAGTCCACTGAAAGCCGTCTCTACCACTGGTGGGAGGAGAACGGCTGGTTTAAACCGGAAGCAGCCGGTGAGGATGCTGCCCCATTTGTAATCAGCATCCCGCCGCCAAATGTCACTGGTGCCCTACACCAGGGCCACGCCATGTTCGTGACTGTTGAGGACCTGATGATCCGCCACGCCCGTATGAAGGGCTATGCGGCGTTGTGGGTGCCTGGCAGCGATCATGCCGGGATCGCCACACAGCTTCAGGTTGAGCGATTGCTTGAGAGCGTGGGCACCAGCCGCGCAGCCGTGGGGCGTGAGGAATTCCTGCGCCGCACCTGGGAATGGAAGGAGAAATACGGCGGCCGCATTGTGGAACAGCTCCGGCGTTTGGGGGCAAGCTGCGACTGGGATCGCGAACGTTTTACGCTCGATGAGGGGCTGAGCCGCGCAGTGCGTGAGGCGTTCGTGCGCTGGTATGAGCAGGGGCTGATCTACCGCGGCACCCGCATGATCAACTGGTCCCCCAACCTACAAACCGCCGTAAGTGACCTCGAGGTTGAACGCGTGGAACAGCAGGGCACCCTCTACTACTTCAAGTACCCGATCCAGGGCACTGATGAGTACCTGCCGGTGGCCACCACGCGCCCTGAGACCATACTGGGTGATACGGCGGTGGCAGTGCATCCGGAAGATGAGCGCTACCAGCCTTACATCGGGAGGACGGCTCTGGTTCCGATGTTGAATCGCCCGATCCCGATCATCGCCGATGAATATGTCGACCGCGAGTTTGGCACAGGCGCCCTGAAAGTGACGCCCGGCCACGACCCGAATGACTATACCATCGGTATCAAGCATGAACTGGAGATCATCAGCATCCTGAACAAGGATATGACGCTCAACGAGCACGCCGGGCCCTATGCCGGGCTCAATCGCTTCGAGGCGCGTGACAGGTTATGGGCCGATATGGGACACGCAGGGCTGGTGCTCAAAGAGGAGCCTTATACCCACATAGTGCCTGTGGCCCAGCGTGGGGGCGAGCTGATCGAGCCCATGCTGAGCACACAGTGGTTTGTGGATATGAGCGCACCGGCCAAACTTGCCCTCGATGCCGTGAACAGCGGCCGCATCCAGATCGTGCCAGAGCGCTTCGTGAAGGTGTGGAACCACTGGCTGGAGAACATCGAACCCTGGTGTATCAGCAGGCAGTTATGGTGGGGGCACCGTATTCCTGCGTGGTACTGCGCTGATTGTGGTGCAATCACGGTGAGCCGCGAGGACCCCACCCACTGTTCGCAGTGTGGCTCACCTGACATCGAGCAGGACCCTGATGTGCTTGACACCTGGTTTAGCTCAGGCCTGTGGCCTTTCAGCACGCTGGGTTGGCCGGAGCAAACACCGGACCTGCAGCGCTACTACCCGACGACCATCATGGAGACAGGCTACGATATCCTGTTCTTCTGGGTGGCACGCATGGTGATGATGGGACTCTCATTCACCGGGGAGGTGCCTTTCCATACGGTGTACTTGCACGGGCTTGTCAGGGATGGGGATGGCAAGAAGATGAGCAAGTCCTACGGGAACGTGCTCGATCCCATCGAGGTCATGGACATGTATGGGACCGATGCGCTGCGTTTCACCCTGGTCACCGGCTCAACACCGGGCAATGATATGAATCTGTCGGTGGAACGCATTGCATCCAACCGCAATTTCGCCAACAAAATCTGGAACGCTGCGCGTTTCCTGGTGAGCAACCTGTCCGATGCCAATCCCACCGGGGAACCTCCCCGCACCGGTCTGAGCCTGCCAGACCGCTGGATACTCAGCCGTTTGCACCGCCTGATCGCCAGCGTTGACCGTCTCTTTGAGAGTTACCAGTATGGCGAAGCCGGCCGCCAGATTTATGATTTCCTGTGGGGCGAGTACGCGGACTGGTATATCGAGATCAGCAAACTGGCCCTGTATGGCCAGGATGCCGAGGCCAAAGACCGGACGCTGCAAACCCTGACTTACCTGCTGGATCAGAGCCTGCGCCTGCTCCATCCCTATATCCCTTATGTGACGGAGGAGATATGGCAGCATATCCCCCATGAGGGCGAGGCCTTGATCATCGCGCGTTGGCCAGAGCATGATCCCTCACGCCTTGACGACGAGGCTGAATATCAGATGGGCCTGCTCATGGACCTCATACGCGGCATCCGCAATGCGCGCGCCGAATACAGCGTGGAACCGGGCAAACGTATCCCGGCCCTGATCAGTACGGGAGCAGTGCTGCCGGGGCTGGTCCACCAACGTGATATGTTCGGACGGCTGGCAGGCATCGACCTGGATCAGCTCATCATCCAGACCGAACTTGATGCTCCACCCGAAAAGGCTGCAGTGGTGGCCGTGGGCGGCCTTACTGCCTACCTGCCGCTGGCGGGGCTGATCGATCTGGACGCGGAGATCGCTCGCATCACTAGAGAGCTGGAGGCGACCCGTGGCTTCATCGAACGGGCTGAGCGCCAGCTGTCTAACGAGGCTTTCGTGGCCAATGCCCCCGCTGCCGTCGTTCAGAAAGAGCGGGATAAGCTGGCCGATCTGACGGCCAAATCCCGCGCGCTGGAGGAACGCCTGAATGCACTGCGCTGAGCGTGTCTGGTTGGTAAGCGTATGAATACGAGGGGCTGCCTTTGAGAGGCAGCCCCTCCGCATATACAGGGTCTTGGCCTTGTACCCGGCGTTGGACTATAATCGCGACATGCCTGTAAGTAGCGCAGACGACACAAGCAAGATACATTCTGGAGCGGAACCCTTGCCCTCCGCAACTCCTGATCCGGTCCCTGAGGCAGACTCGAACGGGGCTGTAGAGAGTACCCTATCAGAACAAGAGCCGGGGGCAGGGGGAGCGTGGTCGTTCATTCGAGAACTGCTTGAGACAGCCTTCCTCGCTCTGGTGATCTGGTTGGCTGTTAACTTCGCCACTGCGCGCTATGTGGTCGTTGGCCAAAGTATGGAGCCAAGCCTGCATTCAGGGCAGTTCTTGATTATTGATCGCCTGTCTTACCGCTTTGGCGATCCGCAGCCCGGTGATGTGGTAGTATTTGATTATCCACTCAATACCGGTGATGATTATGTCAAGCGCATAGTGGGTATGCCCGGTGACGAAGTCCACCTCGAAGCGGGCAAGGTCTACATTAACGGAAGCCCGCTGGACGAACCCTATATCGCATCAGACACCCCCGGCGATCAGACCTGGACCGTGCCGGAAGGCAGTTACTTCGTGATGGGAGATAACAGGCACAGTTCCAGTGACTCGCGGTCATGGGGGATGCTCGCCCGTGAGTATCTGGTGGGCAAAGCCTGGCTCTCATACTGGCCACCCCAAGACTGGGGCCTGGTTGAACAGTTCACCCGCCAGTATGCCAGTGCCGCCGGATCACCTTAATAAGTACCGTTCGCGAAAGGACAAGGCTGTGTCCAATGGGATAAAGTGCGAACACTGCCACATTGGCACATTACATCGACGCCGCAGAACCCATACGCGCTGGCTCGCCGGTCACCTGATTCTGGTGCCTAATATCGAGATTCTGCTGTGTGATGTATGCGGAGAGTTTAGCGAGGCAAACGGGGCAGGTGATGCAGCAGCGATGCTGGAAAACTTGCTGGGTGTGGCTCCTATAGCATCGGTTACTCCAAAACCCGTTGAACGTCAAGAAGGCGAGGTGGTTGTCGTAACCACCAGCCAGCGTCGCAGCACATAGAAGAGGCATGTATGCAAAACTTGTGGAATGAGCTGCCGGTAGGCCCTGAGCCTCCCAATGTAGTCTATGCCATTGTCGAGATTAACAAGGGCAGTCGTAACAAGTACGAATACCACAAACAGGCAGGGATCATCAAGCTTGATCGCGTGCTGTATTCCTCAATGAACTATCCGGGTGATTACGGCCTGATCCCGCGTACATTCTACGATGATGGCGACCCCCTGGATATCCTTGTCATGATCAACGCGCCGACTTTCCCCGGCTGTGTCATTGAAGCACGCCCGGTCGGGATGTTCCGCATGCTTGATAAAGGCTTGCCCGATGACAAAATCCTGGCTGTGCCTGCAACAGACCCTTTCTATACCGACTACCGGGACCTGGATGATGTGCCCAAGCATTTCCTGGATGAAGTACGGCACTTCTTCTCGGTCTATAAGGACCTCGAAGGCATTCGGGTTGAGGCGGTTGGGTGGGAGAATGCCGAGGTAGCACGTGAACGCATCCGCCATGCGGCGGAGATTTACCGGGATAAAATCCACCCTCCCTCTCTCTAAGCGCAGCTGACATGATCTGGGTGTCCGTTCCAAGGCAAAGGCTGAAAGGGGCGGTGGCCGGGCTGTGTATCGGCACCGCCCTTATTGCATGCTCGGCTCCTGCTCCCACCCCGGTGGCATCGCCTGAGCCGGCTCCCCAAACGTCACTAGACGAAGCATTATCCCACGTTGCAGAGGCTTTTGGCACAGAGCCGGAATCGCGCGCGGGCGCTGTCTATACGGCCCTGGAGGGCTACCTCCGCCATCCCGACTCATCGGGTCGTTCGGATATTGAGAACGCCCGCGCCCTAACCGGTGCTTCTCTGCAGGCGGGAACGCTCACCGTTCCGGCTCCCATCCTTCTTGAACGCAGTGATCACCTGGCTGTGATCGGGCTGCCGGATGGCCTGGGGATTGTCCTCTATGACCTTACTGCCCCGGCAGGAACCCCGCCGGTGGCACTATCGCGGTGGAGCCTGGGTTTGAGCACTCTGGATGTAACCTGGGGACAAGATGAGCTGGGTGTGTTGTTCACCACGGTTGGCCGCGATGGGATGCCGCAGGCCCATTTTGTGAGCGCGGCCCGCGCTGAAGCCGGATGGGTTGCCCGCTGGGATTCTGATGAGCAGCCGGACTGGTGGATTAACACTCTGGGGGCGGAAGTGCAGGTGGCTCCTGATCTCTCGTCTGTCATAATAAGTGGACCGGGGTATGCCACGACGGATATATTCTTGGAAGCCGGAGCGTCGCCTCACCGTCTCATAGTGCTCACCTGGGTACGTGACGAGGGGGGTTATCACCTTGATCCTGGCCCGGGGGAGTATCCTGGCAGGCGGCACTGGTTCTGGGACGTTTCACTGTCGGCTCCATACGCCACACTGGTCGAGTTCATGGAGTGCCTGGTATATGGGGATACTTCAGGGCTGTCCGATCTGGTGACTGGTGACAGGGTCATACAGGCTGCACGCGATTTTGGCCTTGACCGGCAGGGTCGCCGCTTTGAGGTCATCAGTGTGGATGAGGCAGGCTTTGCAATGACATTTCGGGATGAGCAGGTGGTGCTGATTGCCCGCTTTGCCGCACCCGGCTCCGAGGGTGAGAAATGGCGCATCGACAGCCTGCTGCCTCCCGGGGCTCCGGATAGTTAAGATGTGAGAAGGACAGATGGTTGACTCTCTTTTGCTTGGGTTAGGTGAAGTCCCTTACGAGCAGGCGTGGGACATCCAGCGCCGTCTCGGCGAGATGCGTGCGTCTGGAACCATCCCTGATGTTCTGATCCTGCTGGAACACCCGCACACATACACTCTGGGCCGCTCAGGGCACATCGAGAATCTCCTGATGAGTGAGCAGGAGCGCCAGGAAAAAGGCGTCACAGTGCTTGAGGTTGACCGAGGGGGTGATATCACTTATCACGGCCCAGGCCAGCTTGTGATTTACCCGATCCGCTTTCTTGGTGTCCCCGGGGCGGACGGTCGCCTGCCCAAGGTGGATTATGTGGGGTATATCCGCATGCTGGAAGAAACGCTCATCCGGACTCTGGCGGCTTATAACGTGAATGGTTATCGCATCGAGGGCCTGACCGGTGTATGGGTAGATACTGTGGAGGGGCAGGAGAAAATCGCCGCTATTGGGGTGCGTGTCAACAGCAAGGGAATCAGCTCGCACGGGGCGGCGCTCAATGTCAACCCCGATCTCTCCTACTTTGCCGGCATCGTCCCGTGTGGCATCACCGATAAAGGGGTTACGTCTCTGCAGAAATTGTTGGGGGCACAGACTCCCCCCATGCATGACGTAGTTTCTCGCTACTGCGCTTGCTTTTCGGAGGTATTCGAAGTAAATCTGCACCAGGCCGAGGCGGCAGCCCTGCTGGGGTAATTCAAAGCGGGGCACCACTTGGCGCCCCGCTCTCCTTTACAACCGTTATAGACGCATTTCCGAGGAGTGCCCCGGAAACACCTTGCCTCCGGTGATATAGCTGGCTGCGTTGTTTACAGCAATGGCGACGTGTCCAAAGCCAACTGCAATCAGGTTGAGTGGCTCTGCATCAGGGTGCCGGGCGATATCTCCCGCAGCGTAGACTCCTGGTATGTTGGTTTCCTGCTTCGTATTGACGACGATATAGCGCTTGTCGAGCTCCAGCCCCCAGTCTTTGATCCCTCCCAGGTCAGCTTTGAAGCCCAGATTCAGCAGGATCACATCCACGTCGAGTTCGGTTTCCTCGCCGCTCCGGTTATCGAATATCGTCGCACCGGTTATCTTGTTCCCATTCCCATGCACTTCTTTAAGCTCGTGCCACAGCCGGACATCGACAGTTGAGCTCATGAGCTCAGTTACGCTGCTGGCATGCGCGCGGAACCCCTCACGGCGGTGGATCAGGGTGACCTTGGCTGCGTAGTCCTTCAGATTCAATGCCCAGTCTACTGCCGAGTCACCCCCGCCGATCACGAGTAAACGCTTCTTGTGGAAAGGCTTCTTATCCTTGATGAAGTAGTAGATACCATGCCCCTCATAGCGTGTGATGCTTTCGTTTTTCAGTTTGTTAGGGTGGAAAGACCCGATCCCCCCACAGATGATCAGAGCTTTGCAGTAGTGCGTCTCTACGTTAGTCCTAATCTCAATCGTGCCGTCATCCAGACGCTGCATCCCAACCGCTTCTTGCTCGTAACATAAGGTTGGATGCCAGGTATTGGCCTGCTCAAGCAGGCCCTTCACCAGCTCTTTCGCCAGGATCCGCGGAAAGCCTGCTACGTCATAGATGTACTTCTCAGGATACAGCACAGCAAGCTGGCCGCCGGGCTCAGGCAGATTCTCAATGATCTTGGTGCGCATCTCGCGCATCCCGGCATAAAATGCTCCAAACAGCCCTGTAGGACCGGCCCCCAGGATAATGATGTCGTAAACTTCTCTTTCTGGCATGCGTTTTGTACTCCTCTTTGCAGCGATCAAACATACAGCGTGCCCTTAGAGTTTGTCCTCCGTTACCAGCTCTACATTAAGGGCAGCTAATACTGTCTGGATTGGCGTCATGATTGAGACTGCTTCTGAGCCTGCAAACAGCAATCCAACAGCTTTGCGTTCATAGTCAAGCACCAATGAACCCGAATCCCCTCGTTGGCTCATTGGACTTGCCATCACCTGATCTGTGAAGCGTGCCACACGCCCGTCATATTCCACGTCTACAGTCACTTCGACCTGGGTGATGCGCCCCTGCGTCAGGCCGGTGGTACGCCCGCTCTTGATCACGGCCAGTCCAAGTGTCGGAGACGCCAATCCAACAGGTGCCCCGCCCACATCGATGATCCGGGGATCAAGCCCGATGCCGGGGGCAGGGCTGGCGATGGCGACGTCCACATAGTTGCTTTGCGTCGTCAGGATTTGTGCCGGTGAAGCCGTTTGCGGCTGGCTCAACGCACGCAGCAGGCTGGACAGAATGGCGGAGCAGCCTTGTGGTTCATCTGGCGCAGGGGGTAGGGATGGCTCCTCGCCCAGAAACTTCAATGCAACGAAGCCAACAAGCTGCCCGCATGTGTTGAGTTCCGTGCTACCATCCGCAGGGCCGGGCTGGTAAATCGGGTCGCCAATCTCAACCTCATTGAGCAGCGCGAGCACATGGTTTGCGCTCAGCATAAAGCGCTGGTTGTCGCGTTGAACAATACATCCCAGCGTACCTGCTGTCCCATCACGGTGGCCGATCGACATGCCTGGGCGTATGGGGCGCAGCACCCCCGTCCTGTTGATCCCCTGTGCCATGACTCGCCCGACCTCAACAACATCCGTACTGACCTGGTCGACCTGAGGGGGGATCAGGTCCTCTGCAGATAGCACAGCAGGGGGTTCTTTACGGGTGACCGAGACAACTACACAGGGTTCCCCGGTGGAAACTCCCCCCACAGATTTGATACCAAGCCCACAGGCAACCACGTTGCGGCGCTTCATAAAATCATGGGCAACTTGTCTGCGTGTTACGCCGGCACGGTAATATTGTTCTGTCGGTTCTTGCGCGCTCATCTCCCCGTCCCTCTTAGCTGCCCGGCTACTGCCGGGCCTCCCACTCGCGGATGGCTGCCTGGATGAAGGTGCGCACCTCGTTGTCGGGCACCTCTCCGACCCCTTCATAGGTAGTCCCGTCCACCTCGACGTGCACGCCGGTTGCCCCCTGGCGGATGTGAATAGAGCGGTGTGCCATCTCAGGTGCCATTTGCAGCCGGTACTGCAGCAGGGCTTCTATCTCCTCAGTCATATTGCGTTCTGGGGCAGGCTCCTCATCTTTCGCCTGCTGCCGGAACAGCCCTCCGCGCCGCTCTTGTTTGGGGGAGGTTGCCTGTGAGCTGGTTTGAAATGGCGGCACAGGGGAGTAGCCTGTCTGAGGGGGGGCTGCCTGGTACGGTTGGTCGGATGAGGCAGGTTCAAAAGGCACGGGTGGTTGTGACGCCGGGGACGGTGTTGTGCCCGTATGTTCCAGGGATGACCCCTCTGCTTTACTCAGGCGCGCAAACAGGGCCAGGGCCTGCACGTTCCCGAGGAAACGCCGCCCCGCTTCCGGGTCCCCGATCTCGCGTAGGGAACGGTAGCGCACCCCGTCGATCTCGACGATCAATGAGCCATCCGCAAGATCGCGCAGGACGCGCATTACTTCTATAGCGCCGCCCGCTGTCCGCAGGGCAGAGGGTGCCGGAGCTGCCTCGCGAGTGGGTATGGCAGACTGAACACGTTGGGCAAGCCGCCCGATGAACTGCCCAATGGTGGGATCGCTTGCCTCACCCATGGCCGGTTGATCAGCTTCAGCCGTGCCCCCTTCCGGAGAACCGGCCTCAGATTGGTCGATGGCCTGCTCGAGCTCTTCCCCCCGGCTCATCTGCCACCACAGCCATAGGGCAGCCACAGAGAGACTGCCCAGCACGAGCGCTATTAATGGTAAAACGATAAAAGCGGAGTTGGGATTCATTGCACCTGCTCCTCGGTCTGGCATACAGGGCAGTAATGTGTGCCGCGCTGCGCCAGTCGGGTTTTGATGATCGGCGTGCCACAGCGCGAACATGGCTCGCCCTCCCGGCCATAAGCATAAAGGTGTGTTTGTTGGCTGCCTTTACTGCCGTCTGGTTTACGGTACCAGTTAATGCTAGCACCCTCCCGCCGGATCCCGTCTCTCAGCACTGAACGTATGGAGTCATGTAATTGAGCGACTTCATCCTCTGTAAGTGTATCGGCGGTTCGTCTCGGGTGAATCCGTGCCAGCCACAGGGCCTCGTCTGCGTAGATATTGCCTATCCCAGCCACGAAGCTTTGATCAAGCAGCAGGGGTTTGATCATGCTCCCTCGTGTTTTAATCCGGTCGCGGAACAGGTCCAGCGAGAAGTCCTCGTCCAGCGGCTCCGGGCCCAGCGTGCCGGTTATCTCGCTTACATCCGACACCAGGTATACCCGTCCGAACTTGCGCATGTCTGAGAAGCGTAGCTCGTTTCCATTATCCAGATCGATTGCCACCCGCAGCCAGCGATCCGCTTCCAATTCGGCAGCAGACGACGCCACATACAGGCGCCCGGTCATCCGCAGGTGGATCAGCAGCACGTCATCGCTGAGATCCGCCACAATGAACTTAGCACGCCGCCACACCTTTTCGATGCGCTGTCCTGTGAGGCGCGCCGCAAACGTCTCCGGCAGGGGTGTCGCAACACTGCCTGCCCAATGGACCTGCGCCCCCGTGATGGCGCGCCCCACCACGCCGGGTCGCACCCCCCGTACGACTGTCTCAACCTCCGGTAATTCCGGCATATACCTTGATCCATTGATTAACCCAGCCCATACCAGCCCCGTACAGCGAGTATGCCGTACGCTTGCGGCCTTTACCAGAGTACTGTATTCCCGGAGTGGTGGCGAATCTTAAAGTTTCGTTTTTTACCCGTTCCGGCCCCCGGGGCAGACCCCGAATCGTGGTATACTATCGCCGAGAATTCCTCCCGCGCGGGGCATTTATTCTTTTTCATCGGAGTTTGTTCGGCACCAGTAGTAATAGGGAATGAGCTGGTAGAGTATGGCGTCTTTTGCGCATCTCCACGTTCATACCGAATACTCGCTGCTCGACGGTATGAGCCGCATCAAGGACCTTGCGTCATATGCCAAGAAGCTGGGCATGAACGCGCTGGCCATCACTGACCATGGTGCAATGTATGGGGTGATGGATTTCTACCGCGCGTGCAAGGCTGAGGAGATCAAGCCCATCATTGGCCTTGAAGCCTATCTTGCGCCGCGCCGGATGACCGATAAAGACCCCCAGCTTGACAAAAACGCCTATCACCTCCTGCTCATCGCACAAAACCAGACGGGATACCGGAACCTGCTCAAGATCGCCAGCGCCGCTCAGTTGGACGGCTTTTATTACCGCCCACGGATCGACCGTGAGTTCCTGGCGGCACACTCAGAGGGGTTGATCTGTACCTCCGGCTGCCTTGCCGCCGAAATACCCCAGGCCTTGATGGAGGGGAAGAAGAAGCGCGCTAAGGAACTGCTGGGCTGGTACTGGGATATTTTCGGCCCGGATCGCTTTTATGTCGAGCTGCAAGATCACAATATCCCGGAGCTGCACCAGGTTAACAAAGCGCTTCACGAGCTGGCGCCCTATGCCAATATCCCCTTCCTTGCCACCAACGATGTGCACTATGTCCGTCAGGAGGATGCTAACCCTCACGATATCCTGCTGTGCATCGGCACGGGCAGCCTTGTGCGTGAGCCAAACCGGCTTAAATTCAGCGGTCCGACCTTTTATATGCGTTCCCCGGAGGAGATGTGGGAGATTTTCGGGGAAGTGCCTGAAGCATTGAACAACACCCTCAAAGTCGCCGAGATGTGCGATGTCAACCTCGATGACAAAGGGTACAAGCTGCCGATTTTCCCTGTGCCGGACGGGTACGATGCAGCAAGCTACCTGCGCGAGCTGGTCCAGCAGGGGGTCCGTTGGCGCTACGGCGCCCAGGCCGAGACGGCTGAGGTGCAGCAGCGCATGGAGTACGAGCTGCAAGTCATCCACGACATGGGGTTCGACACCTACTTCCTGATCGTATGGGACTTGTGCGAGTTCGCCCGCAAGGCTGACATCTGGTGGAACGTGCGTGGCTCCGGTGCTGGCTCGGTGGTGGCTTACTCGCTGGGCATCACCAATATCGACCCGCTGCGCAACGGCCTGCTCTTTGAACGCTTCCTGAACCCTGGCCGCAAGACCATGCCGGATATCGATCTGGATTATCCCGATGACCGCCGGGCCGAGATGATCGAGTACTGTGCCAGACGCTATGGCGAGGACAAAGTCGCTGCGATCATCACTTTCGGGACTCTGGGTGCGCGGGCCGCGGTGCGTGACGTAGGCCGCACTCTGGATATCCCCCTCGATGACATTAACCGCCTGGCAAAAACGATCCCGGCCATCCCCGGAAAACCCGTAACCCTCAAGATGATCCTTGAGGATCCGGACAACCCCGAGTACGCGGAGTTCTACCAGATTTATGAGGACAAAAACCGTCCCTACCTGAAAGAACTCGTAGACACCGCCTGTAAGCTTGAGGGCATTTCGCGCCATGCCAGTACGCACGCCGCGGGGGTTCTGGTGGCAGACAAGCCCCTCGTGGAGTACGTTCCCCTGCATCGCCCCACAAAAGGAGAGGGCGGAGATGTCGGGGCCAGCGTGGTCTCGCAGTGGCCCATGGCGGTTGTTGAGTCGATTGGCCTGCTTAAAGTGGATTTCCTGGGCTTGCGCACGCTCACCATTATGCGCAAAGCCTGCGAGCTGATCGAGCGCTATCACAACGTGCGCTACACCCTGGAGAACATCCCCTACCGTCACATCGAAGGCGCAGATGAACAGAATGCCCTGCTTGACAAAGCCTTCGAGCTGCTCTGGCATGGTGAAACAAGCGGAGTCTTTCAGGTTGAAGGCCAGGGCATGACTCGCATGCTGATGGACATGAAACCTTCCCGCTTCGAACACATTATCGCGGCTATCTCATTGTTCAGGCCTGGCCCTATTGATTACATCCCGACCTATATCCAGCGCATGCACGGTGATGAGTCGGTTATTTTCCACCATGCGAAGCTGGAACCCATCCTGGCCGAGACATATGGCATTATTGTCTACCAGGAACAGATCATGCAGATCGCCTCGGACCTTTTCAGCTACAGTCTCGGCGATGCTGATCTGATGCGCCGTGCAGTTGCCAAGAAAAAAGAGAAGGACCTGCTCAAGCACCGAGCCATCTTTATGAAGAAGGGCCCGGAAAACGGAATCCCTGAAGATGTAGCAGGGCGCATCTTTGATGACATTGAGTTCTTCGCGCGCTATGGATTCAATAAATCACATGCAGCCGACTACGCAGTTCTGACTGTCCAGACTGCCTTCCTCAAAGCCCATTACAAGCACGAGTACATGACGGCCCTGCTCTCTTTGGAGCGCGACAATACAGACAAGGTGCGCGCTTATATTGCTGAATGCCGTCGTCAGGGTATCCCAGTTCTGCCCCCCGATATTAATGCAAGCGAGGTGGAGTTTACCATTGAAGAGCTGGGGGAAGGACGACGGGGTATTCGATACGGCCTTACCGCGATCAAGAACGTCGGGGATGGTGCCGTGCAGACCATCCTTGAAGCGCGCGCTGATGCCCCCTTTGAGGATGTCACTGCATTTTGCCAGCGTGTGGACCTGCGTCTGGTAGGCAAACGCGCGCTTGAATGCCTGATCAAGGTAGGGGCTTTCGACAGTCTGGCCGGTTCGCGTCCACAGCTTCTCGAGTCCCTGGACCGCCTGATGAAGTTTAGCGGGAAAGTGCATCAGGCTGCCGATGTCGGCCAGATGAGCCTGTTCGGTGAGACTACTGGCGTCCAGTTGGAGACTCAGCCCGAGTCGCTGCTGGTGCCGCATCCGAGCGTGGAGGTATCCACCCGCGAGATGCGCCAGTGGGAGCAGGACCTGGTAGGCATGTACGTCTCAGAGCATCCCCTGCAAAGCATAATCGAGGAAGTCAGCCAGCGTATCACACTGTACACCCACCAGATCACCGAGGCAGATCACGAGCGCCTGGTGACGATGGCAGGCATGGTGATCGATGTGCGCCCCCACTTAACCCGCTCCGGCAACCAGATGGCCTTTGCCGAGGTTGAGGACCTGTATGGCAGCATTTCTGTGTTGGTATGGCCCCGCACGTGGGAAGAAACACGTGACCTGTGGCAGCCCGGGCGTGTCCTGCTGATGAGAGGCCGCATTGATGCGTCGCGCCAACCTCCCAAACTGCTGTGTGACGAGGCTACTACTAACTTCAAGCTCCTTCAGGCGGTCCCTCAGGAGAATGGCAGTGACCGCTTTTACGAAAACGGCTTCACCTTCAATCCTGAGGAAGAGCTGCATTACGAGCCCCGGCGCGAGGCGCATGTTGAAGAATCGCCGCCTGCCGCCGAACCACCTCCCGGGTTTGATATCGACGAGACGGAAGCCGATCAGGCTGGTCCCTATCACGTGCAACCATCATCGCCGCCGCCAGCGCAGTCCGGGCACAATGGAGAGAAGGCAAGCCAGCCTGCTGCAAGTGCCCGGCACGTAGATACCCATAACCCGGTGTCCCCTGGTTTCTCCACAGAGGAGGATCATCCCAGCCGGTATGTGATCATAACGATAGAGCGCAGTGGTGATGCAGAACGCGATAAGCGTCGTCTGACCCGGATTCATGGTATTCTATACCAGTACTCAGGCAGTGATCGTTTCGCATTCTGCCTGGCAGGGGGCGGTAGTAAAGACGTCAGGATCGAGTTTGACCACCACACGAATTTCGACCAGGCTTACCAGGAGTTAACCGGGCTCGTTGATTCTGAAGCGGTTGAAATCATTGAAGGTTGAGCGCTCCCTGCCAGACAATGGTCTTGCTCACCAGACCAGGAACCAGCTATCCATCTTTAGTGATCAGACGGGCATGCCCCGCGAGATTTCCAACCACGGCGTCTTACACACTTAACTCTCTATCTGTGAGGAGGAATTAAGGCTATGAAGATTGGTATTCTAACTGGCGGCGGTGACGTCCCGGGCCTGAACCCCTGCATTAAGGCGGTTGTCGATCGCACCGTCGATGAAGGCCACGAGATCGTAGGCCTGCGGCGCGGTTGGGCCTCGCTGCTGGATTTCGACATGAAAGCCAAGGACACCAGCAATTGGGTTATCCCGCTAGATAAGCTGGCCGTACGGCGCATCGCGCGCACGGGTGGCACCTTTTTGCATACATCCCGCACGAATCCCTCGCGTGTCAAGGCAAGTGAGGTCCCTGAACATCTGCGCGATTCCGACTGGTCAGCTGAGCAGGGTATCAAGGATTACACAGCACATGTCCTGAAGGTAATTGAGCACCTGGGGCTCGATGTGCTGATCGCGATTGGGGGTGATGACACCCTCAGCTATGCAGAACGCCTCCATCGCGAAGGCATGCGCGTCATGGCTATCCCCAAAACGATGGATAATGACGTATTCGGCACGGATTACTGCATTGGCTTTAGTACTGCTGTTACGCGCAGTGTTGATTTCCTCAACAATCTGCGCACCAGCACGGGTTCTCACGAACGGATTGCCGTCATCGAGTTGTTTGGCCGCAACTCCGGTGAGACGTCCCTGATCGCGGCCTACCTGGCAGGCGTCGATCGGGCGATCATCTCCGAGGTGCCTTTCGATCCCGATCTGCTCGCCCAGATGCTGGTCACCGACCGCGCCGCTAACCCGAGCAATTATTCAATGTGCACCATCTCGGAGGGCGCACGCATGGAGGGCGGTGACATCATCCAGCGCGGCGAGGCTGACGCATACGGCCACCAGAAACTGGGCGGAATTGGCCTGGTGACGGCTGAATATATCAAGGAAAAAACCGGCGTCAACATCGTATACCAGCAGATCGCTTATCTGATGCGCTCTGGCGCACCCGATTCACTCGACCTGATGGTTGCCTACAACTTTGCCCACATGGCAATGGACATGGTTCTGCGGGGCCAGAGCGGCCGCATGGTTGCCCTGCGCGGGGGAGTTTATACCGATATCCCGATCAGTATGATTATGCAGGGGCGTAAGCAGGTGGATGTCAGTGAGGTATACGACATCAAGGAATACAGGCCCAAGATCCGGCACGTCGCGGGCATGCCGATGTTCCTGAGGTAAACTGGAATTCTCGAACCGGGGGCCCCAAAAGCCCCCGGTTTCTGCTTTTGAGGTTGCTATGATCCCGGTCAAGTTGGAACTACGAAATTTCCTTGCCTTTCGCGATCCAGACCCGCTGGATTTCTCGGGGCTTCACCTTGCCTGCCTGGTAGGGGCGAATGGAGCAGGCAAATCCTCCTTGCTCGATGCCATGACCTGGGCGCTCTGGGGCAAGGCCCGTGCGCGCCGTGATGACGATCTCATTCATGGTGATGAGATTGAAATGAATGTCATCTTCACCTTTGACGTGGGTGACAATCGCTACCGCGCCTCGCGCTACCGCTCGCGCCAGGGGCGTGGGCGCAGCGAGCTGATGCTGGAAGTACAGAACGGCAGCGAATGGCGTGCACTTACTGAAGGCACTATCCGCCAGACACAGGAGAAGATCGACCGGCTCCTGCGCATTGACTACGAGACATTCGTTAACTCAGCCTACCTCGTGCAGGGACGTGCGGATGAATTCACGCGCAAGACTGCGGCCGAGCGGAAAAACATCCTCGGTGAAATCCTCGGGCTGTCAGTCTGGTCTGATTACGAACAGCGGGCCCGCGACCAGATCAATGCGATCAAGAATGAGCTGGCGCTGAGCGAGACTCGCCTCCAGGAGTATGAGGGGGAGCTTGGGCGCGAGAGCCAGTACCAGCGTGAACTGGCCGATGCCTACATGAATCTGAATACCTTGAACGAGCAGCTCACGGTGATTGAAGAGCGCTACCACGAACTGGAGGCGGCCAACCGACGCCGCTCAGACCAGCGCCGTAGTGCTGAGGAAACACGTTTCCGGCTGCAGCAGGACGAGCGGGAACTGAGCGCGATAGCGGCGGAACAGGCACGCCACACCCGCCGTATCGAGGAGTTCCAGGCGGTGGTTGCGGCCCGCTCTGAGATTGAGCAGGGGTATGCTGCACTCTTGGAAGCGCGCGCGGCTGAGCGTGATTTCTCCGACCGGCTGATGACGCAGAGTGGGCTCAGCCAGCAGCGCGAGGCACTGGAACGCGCTGTGCTGGAGGCCCGCGCCGAGCTGGAAGCGCAGTGCCGTGGGCTGCGTGAGCGTATTGCCACCTTACAGCGCACGACAGGCCAGGCCATCGATCCCGCCGAGATCGAGTCTCGCCAAGCGGACGTCGCACGGTTGGAGGAGCTCGAAGAACAGTACAACGTCTGGACACAGCAAGTCTCCGATATGAAGTCGCAGGTTGCCAGTTTGAATACAGAGAAATTGCGCCTGCGTGATGAGATGGCGCATATCAAAGAACAGCAGGAGCAGATACGGGCAGCGCAAGACCCGGTATGTCCCTTATGTGGGCAGGAGCTGAGTGCCACGCATCGTGCCGAACTGCTTGAACATCTACAATCTGAAGGCACCGAAAAAGGGGCGCGCTACCGCGCCAACCAGGACGTATTAAAAGAATGGGCCGCCGAAGTAGCCGGGCTTGAGGGCGATATTGAGGAAGCCCGCATCGAGCTGCGTGGGTTACCCCCCCTTCGTGAGCATATTGCACGTCTCCTGGAGCGCACAGAACGAGCGGCTTCGGCAGCCCAGGAGCTGGCAGAGGCAGACGAGACCCTGGCCGCGTTGGAGCAGCAGCTAGAGACTGGCAGCTACGCAGTGGAGCAGCAGGCAGAGCTGGCAGTCGTGCGGGAGCAGCTTGCCGCACTTGGCTACGATGAATCGGCGCATAGGGCGGCACAGCAGGACATACGTGACCATGAGAGCTTCGAGGGGCGCAAGTCTTTGCTGGACAGGGCTCTGGAGGATCTGCCTGAGGTTGAAACTGCGCTTACCGAGTTAGCTCAGCGCGCTGCTGGCTGGGAGGAACGCATCGCGACCACCCGGGCCCGGTTAACCGCCCTGGAGGAGGAGATCGCCAGCCTCGACGCGATGCTGGCAGATTACCAGGCGGTGGCTGCCGAACGCGACCGCCTGCACGAAGCACGTAACAACGCAAACTTCCGCGTTGGGATGGCCCAGCAGCGCTTGGATGCTCTCAAACAGATCGCCGAGCAGCGCATCCAGACCATTGAAGCTCAGAAGACCCTTCGCGCTGAGCAGGCCATCTATGAGGAGCTGCGGCTTGCCTTCAGCCGTGATGGGGTGCCCGCGATGGTGATCGAGGCAGCGATCCCTGAGATCGAAAATGAGGCCAACCAGCTCCTTGCCCGTATGACAGGTGGGCGCATGCACATCCGCTTCGATACCCAGCGCGAGAAGGTCACCGGGGGCGTGATGGAAACCCTCGATATCAAGATCGCGGACGAACTGGGGACGCGGGACTATAACACGTTCAGCGGCGGCGAGACTTTCCGCGTCAATTTCGCTATCCGACTGGCTCTCTCACGTCTGTTGGCCCGCCGCGCGGGGACTCAACTGCGTTCGTTGATCATCGACGAGGGCTTCGGCACACAGGACGAAGCAGGGCGGTCGCGCTTGATTGAAGCTATCAACGCCATCCAAGATGAGTTTGATCTCATCCTGGTGATCACACACATTGAAGAGTTGAAGGATGCCTTTCCGGCACGCATCGAAGTAACTAAGACGCGTGACGGTTCGGTGATTGAGCTTGTGTAGCGCCTAGCACAGAGCACTGGCAGTAGGTCACACTCTTGCTGTGCAGGCACTGCATGTGAAAGTGTGTCATAATCGTTGCGGACTTAATCCATGCTTGCTTAGGATGGGGTATGACCGCTCCTTTTCCCCTCAGAAATGCCGGGCTTGCCGGGCCAATCGCTGTTGCGCCGCTGGTTGGTGCTGAACCAGGTGAAGAATCGCACTGGCTTGGGGCTCTGGTTAGCGAACTGCTGACAGCGCACCTTGCCGCTGGCGGCCTTAGTGTGGTGCCGTACAACATCACCGCCCAGGCGATCCTTGATAGGAAGATCGCACTTCCCCTTGAAGCACAGGTAATTGCGGACCTGCGGCAGACGCTCAAAGTGCGTGCGGTAGTGCATGGGCGTTATGTGCTGGATGAAGCGGGCAAGATGTTTGGAGTACGGCTGCTGGTCGACGGGCGCGACACAAACAGCGCACCACTGGAGGCAGCCGCCCCCTTGCCCAGCTTCCCGGCTTTTATTGCCCGCACTTCTCTGGCTGTGTTGGAGCGGCTGCAGGTCCCCATCGACGACGAGGTTCGGGCGCACATTAAAGCTGAGCCACGCCCGGCGAACTTTGAGGCATTCCGTCAGCTCGCGCGTGCTCGCATGGCCTGGTCGCGGGGCGAAAACGAGCTGGCACTCACCGCGGTCAATTCGGCGCTGACGCTCGACCCATCTTTAGAGCCCGCCATGTTGATTGAGGTGTCCATCGCCCGTGCCGCCGATGATTCGGCCACCACACGCCAGGCATTCCGGCGCTGGGCCGACTTTGCCGCCAAGCACGATCGCCCCGTAGAGGCCGCTGAGCGCACGCTAATGCTCGGCCATTGGCTGTTGGAGCGCGGTGAATGGGCCGAGGCGCGCCGTTCCTACGAAGATGCACGCAATCTCTACAAGCGCGCTGGCGATGAGGTAGGGGAGGCGCGCGCGCTCAACAACGTGACCAACCTGGATCTGCTCCAGGGCCGAGTGCCGGATGCCATCCGATCCTACCGGCGTACACTGCGGATTTTTGAGGATAACCCGGCTCTGAGCGCTGACGCGGCATCCATCTACCTTAATCTGAGCCTGGCTCACCGCGAGCGCGGCCAACGTGACGAGGCTGGACGCGCTCTGGAGGAGGCCCTCAGACGGGCCCAGAACCTGCGCGATCCGCGCCTGCAGGGGCACTGTTTAGCCCAGCGTGGCGCCCTCTATGCCGACATGGGGCATTGGGCCCAGGCCGAAGCGGATTACAGAGAGGCCGCAAACCTGTTTGACATCGCTGCGGACGAGATCGGCCGTGCGCTGGTCATGAGTCACCAGGGTTTGCTGCATCGCGCACGCGGCAGTTATGACCAGGCCGAGCAGGCGCTGCTGAGCGCCCTTGCGGTATTCCGATCACAAGGGATTCGCCACGAGGAAGCCCTGGTCGTGTATAACCTCGCCGAGCTCTACTACGTGATGGGGATTTACGAGCAGGCTTGGGACGCCATCCAGCCTACAGTGAAAACCTTCACTGACCTGGGCTCAGGTTGGCGGCGCTCGGCTCAGGACCTGTTGGCAGCTATTCAGTCCGCACTTGACAATCTACAGGGAGTTTCCGAAGAACTGGAGCAGCCCTCATCCGCCCCTGGAGGACCGCTGATCACGCCGCCCCCTGTCCAGAATTCTCTGCCCGGTATTGAACCGATGGCGTCACCGGGCCGCATGGATGACGAGGGTGGGGATCAGGAGTATTAACCTCCTATCGTTGACAGCATCGTTCACCGCATCAGATCGAAAAGGGGAGCCTTTGTGCTCCCCTTACTGATCCCCCCTTCGCCGCGCTACCCTTCAATCTCAATCGCAGCCAGCGCCTGCACAAACCCCTCCAGGAACTCAGGATAAACTTCAGCGGGAGCTTCCCACTGCACAGTCCAGGTGATGTTGTCAAGCGTTGTGCCCACAGTCACCGAGCCGTAGATGGTGCTGCCTTGCTGGTCGATATAGATATAATCGCTGGCCCTTCCGTTGCGAATCGAGCCCAGGGGATGCGGGTACGGCTCGTAAAACACCACATTAGGATCGAGCACCTGCACATCCTCCAGGCGCAGCCGGGAAACCTGCTCATCGACGAATGCAGGCGAATAGCTGTACGTCTCCCTGTACACAGCGAACCAGACTCGGCTGTCCACAGGATGGCTGAAGAGAACGCCATTAGTTTTCTCAGTTGGCAGCCAGTCTGGCGGGACAAGCACCGCGAATCCCCAGTCGGGGCGCTCTACGCGAACCGGCACTGGGGTAGGCACAGGTGTCGGGGGAGCCGGGCTGGGGGTGGCCGTAGCGGCGAGCCCAGGCGTGGCTGTAGGCAGTTCAATCACCTGGGGTGGGTCTGTCGGGATGGGGGGCAGGGCCTCGCCAGGCAGGGGCGTTGCAGGGACACTGAACCCGCCGCAGGCCAGCGCAGCAGTCGCAATGACAAGCACGGATATCCGAATGACCATGTTTTTCCACATGGTAGTCACACTCCCCTCCCTCCTTAGTTCCGCCACAATCCTATACCAGCCAGGGCAGGTCTGCCAGCCCCTTGCATGCATATGAAAAATATAAGAAACCCCGGGCAGCTTCGCTGGGTCCTTGACTCGCCTGAAATGAAAGTTATACTTCTTTTCGGATTAGCACTCTACCCACTTGAGTGCTAATATCCGGCATACATGGCTGTTTTAGCAACATCATTGCTGCACAACTTCACTGGAAACAGGAGGTACTCTTGATGGCACTGAAGCTCAAACCACTTGGCGATCGTGTGGTTATTGAACCCCTGAAAGGGGAGGAACGCACGGAGTCCGGGCTGTTCATCCCCGAGACCGCCAAGGAAAAGCCCCAGCAGGGCAGGATAATCGCAGTTGGCGCTGGCAAGAAGGACGAGGACGGCAAGCGCATCCCTGTAGATGTTGAGGTCGGACAGGTCATTCTCTTCGCTAAATACTCCGGCACCGAGATCAAGATTGATGGTCAGAAGCTTCTTATCCTCAAGGAAGCGGACATCCTGGCTGTTGTGGAAAGCTAACATCCTGGCGTGATCCGCCAGCACACCGGTGTTTACAACCGGTTTATAGATTAACCCGCAGTGGAGGTAGAGAGTTATATGGCAAAGCAGTTGGCTTTTTCTGAGGAAGCTCGTCGCCGGCTGAAGATCGGTGTGGATACGGTCGCTGATGCAGTGACTACCACCCTGGGCCCCAAGGGCCGCAACGTGGCTTTGAGCAAGAAGTGGGGTGCCCCCACCATCACCCACGACGGTGTGACCGTCGCCAAGGAGATCGAGCTGGAAGACCCCTATGAGAACATGGGCGCCCAGCTGCTCAAGGAGGCCGCCACCAAAACCAACGACATCGCGGGTGATGGCACCACCACCAGCATTGTTCTTGCGCAGACTATTGTCAATGAAGGCCTCAAGAATGTGGCAGCAGGCGCCAACCCGATGCTGATCAAGCGCGGCATCGAAGCGGCATCTGGTAAGATTGCTGATGCCATCCGCGAGATGGCGGTCGAGATCGACACCAAGGAGGAGATCGCCTCCGTCGCCAGCATCTCCGCCCAGGACCCCGAGATCGGCGAGCTGATCGCCGAGGTGATGTGGAAGGTCGGCAAGG